>OGKH01000001.1_pt1 | contig 506152 bp, 490 predicted proteins | sample 1572421 | NCBI WGS metagenome assembly OGKH01 (sample SAMEA2582084, study PRJEB24529) | metagenome | biome: Human gut stool | place: China | collected 2011
CGAAAAAATAAAAATAGGTGTATGGCTTACTAATAAACGTTCCAGTGGGAAGATTGCTTTTTTACAATTGCGTGATGGATCAGCATATTTCCAAGGAGTAGTTGTGAAAAATGCTGTTAGTGAGGAAACATTTGCTCTTGCTAAGGAAGTAAAGCAAGAGACTAGTTTGTATGTTACAGGTGTCATTCATGAAGATAAACGTTCACATTTCGGATATGAAATCGAAATTGAAGAAATAGAAGTTGTTGGTGAAAGTAATGAATATCCTATTACACCCAAAGAACATGGTACAGACTTTTTGATGGACCATCGCCATTTATGGCTACGTTCTAAGAAACAATTTGCTATTATGCAAATTCGTAATGAAATGATTCGTGCAACTTATGAATTCTTCAACAAAGAAGGGTTCATTAAATTGGATGCACCTATTTTGACTGGTAGTGCACCAGAGGGAACAACTGAATTATTCCATACAGAATATTTTGATAGAGATGCATATTTATCACAATCTGGACAGTTATATGAAGAAGCTGGAGCAATGGCTTATGGAAAAGTATTTTCATTTGGTCCTACTTTCCGTGCTGAAAAATCTAAGACACGTCGCCATTTGATTGAATTTTGGATGATTGAACCTGAAATGGCATTCATGCATCAAGAAGAAAGTCTAGAAATTCAAGAACGTTATGTTGCATATTTAGTACAAAGTGTTTTAGACAACTGTCAATATCCTCTACAAATTTTAGGTAGAGATACGGAAGTTCTTAAGAGATATACGGAATTACCATATCCACGTATTTCTTATGATGAAGCAATTGAATTATTGCAACAATCTGGTAAATTCCCAGATGTAAAATGGGGAGAAGATTTTGGTTCTCCTGAAGAAACATATTTAGCTGAACATTTTAGCAAACCAGTTTTTGTTATGAACTATCCAAAAGCTATTAAGCCATTTTACATGAAACCACATCCAACTCGTGATGATGTAGTAATTTGTGCTGATATGTTAGCACCTGAAGGATACGGTGAAATCATTGGTGGATCTGAACGTGCTACAGATCCAAAATATTTGGAAGAACAAATTATTAAAGCTGGTCTAGATGTAAAGGATTATGAATGGTATTTAGACTTGCGTAGATATGGTAGTGTTCCACATTCTGGTTTTGGTTTAGGATTAGAACGTGCTGTAACTTGGATTACAGGTGAAGATCATATTCGTGAAGCAATTCCATTCCCAAGATTATTGAATAGAATTTACCCATAAATTTATTTTGAAGAGGTCTGATGAATTTTCATCGGCCTTTTTAAATTGCTTTTTAATAGTAATATATGTTTAAATCAAGATAGTGAATTAAGAAACGGGTGATAAAATTGGACAGTACATTAAGAGAATTTCTACGTCAAGGAAATATAGTAATTTCAAACCTGGTATTGAAAAATTATAAGAAATTAGGAATGACTGATACGGAATTCATTTTGTACTTGCAACTCAATAGTTATCTTCAAAAAGGAGAAACATTTCCTGAACTAGAAAATATAGCTAAAAGTTTGCAAATATCTGTTAATGATGTATATACACAATTACACAATTTAATAGAGAAAAAAATATTGAAGATTGAAACAATTGTAAATCAACAAGGACAAAAAACTGACAGTTATAGTTTTGATTTCTTATATCAAAAACTAGATTCATTGATAGATGAAGAAAAAAAAGAACTATTAAATGTATCGGTAGAAAATGACAGACAAAAAATATTTAATGCTTTTCAAGTAGAATTTGGTAGGGATTTATCTCCAATAGAATTAGAAACGATAAATGATTGGATAGAAGAAGATAAATATAAAACAGACCTGATATTACTTGCTTTAAGGGAAGCTGTTTTAAGTCAGGCGTATAATTTGAAATATATCGACAGGATTTTACTCAGTTGGGAAAAACAAGGGATTAGATCTAAGATAGATGTAGAAAATCTAAAGAAAGCTAGAGAAAAACGGAAAGAAAACATCAATACAATGAGTAACAATAATAGAAATAAAGAGAACAAACCTAAAATACCATTGACAAAGTGGTTAGATTAAGCAGGTGAAATTACATGTTAGATAGTAAAGAAACACAATATGCGCTACAAGAAATGGGGAAAATGTTTCCGAATGCGACAACTTCATTAGTAGCTGATAGTGATTATCATTTTTTATTGGCTGTTATTTTAAGTGCACAAACCACAGATAAAGCGGTAAATAAAGTTACACCATCATTATTTGATAGGTACAAATATCCTATAGATATGGCTAATGCTGATCCAAAAGAAGTTGCTGAATATGTCAAGACTATCGGTCTTTATAAAAATAAAGCCAAATATTTGGTAGAATGCTCGAAGATGCTAGTGGATAATTTTAATTCTGTTGTGCCAAAAACACATAAGGAGTTGATGTCCTTATCTGGTGTTGGGAGAAAAACGGCAGATGTTGTATTAGCTGAGAGATTTGGTGTTCCTGCTTTTGCAGTTGATACACATGTGCATAGAATTTCTAAGCGTTTAGCAATAGTTCCAGAAGATGCTACAGTTAGGGAGACTGAAAAGATATTAATGTCAAAGGTCCCTAAAGAAGATTGGATAAAATCTCATCACCGAATGATTTTCTGGGGACGCTATCAATGTATGGCGAGAGCTCCTAAATGTGAAACTTGTCCATTACTGGAAATCTGTCAAGAAGGACAAAAAAGGATAAAATAATATTAGAAAACATGATATAATCAATCTAATGAGTTTAATGAACGAGGTGACTTATATGAGTAAAGATACTGCTATTTTTGCAGGTGGATGTTTCTGGTGTATGGTAGAGCCGTTTGATAAGATGCCGGGAATTATTAGTGTTCGTTCAGGATATACAGGGGGCTTTGTTGAAAATCCAACTTATGAGCAAGTATGTTCTCATACAACAGGTCATACAGAAGCTGTAAAAATAGTTTTTGATCCTGAAATCATTTCCTATGCAGAATTAGTTAATATCTATTGGCGTCAAACAGATCCTACCGATGCAATGGGACAATTTCAAGATAGAGGGGATAGTTATCGCCCTGTAATTTTTGTTCATAACGAAGAGCAACGGAAAATTGCTGAAGAATCAAAGAAAGCCTTAGCTGAAAGTGGAGAATTTGATAAGCCAATCGTAACACAAATTGAAGATGCTAAACCTTTCTATGAAGCAGAAGAATATCACCAGGATTTCTACAAGAAAAATCCGGAAAGATATGCTTTAGAAGAAATGGGCGGTAGGGAACAATTTCGTAATCAGCATTGGAATTAATAATAAAGAGAGGAATTATAGATTATGGATGAGTTGCAAAAGGTGTGGAAGAGACACCAGTATTTTGCAAAAGCATCAATGGCTTTTATTTATGGTATTTTGGTATCAATTGCATTAAATTTCTTTTGGGATCCTGGTAAGATTTATTCTTCAGGTATTACGGGGTTAGCCCAGTTGATTTCTACATTAACTGCTTCAAGTGGAATTCATTTGTCGACAGCGCTAATGCTATTTGTGTTGAATCTACCTTTGTTTATATTAGCATGGTTCCAAATTAGCCATAAATTTACAATTTTTACAATTTTGGCAGTTGTTTTTTCTAGTATTATGATGAAAGTTATTCAGCCAGTTACTTTAACCAATGATCCTATTATTTGTGCAATTTTTGGTGCTGCTATTAATGGCTTTGGAACAGGATTAGCATTAAAAAATGGTATTTCAACTGGTGGATTAGATATTATTAGTTTAACTGTGCGCAAACGCACTGGAAAATCAGTTGGTACAGTAAACTTGGTTTTTAATATGTTCATAATTATAGCTGCTGGTTTTGTTTTTGGCTGGCCACATGCTTTTTACTCAGCTTTGGGGATTTTCATCAATGCTCAAGTAATGGATATGGTTTATACTCGTCAACAAAAAATGCAAGTGATGATAGTTACTAATAAACCTGATCTTGTAGTTAAGACTATTCAACATCACATGAGAAGAGGGATTACAATTATTCATGATGCTGAAGGAGCATATCAGCATGACAGAAAGACGGTATTATTAACTGTAATTTCTCGCTATGAAATGTTTGACTTAAAAGAAGCCATGCGTGAGTCAGATCCTAAGGCATTTGTCAGCATCGCTGAAAATGTACATATATTAGGAAGATTTTATGAACCAAGTATGTAAAAAAGAGGAGTAGGGATGGTATTCATTTCCTACTCTTTTTAGTAGATATTAAGATTGAGGTAGGTTATGTATGAATAACATAATTGTTTCTATGTATAATAAAAGTCAAAACGAAGCTGGACCCAAGGCGAAGATAGACGTTGAAAATTTTTTAAAAATCTATGGTTTTAAGATACAGGATTTCTATTTTTATGGTGGAAGACGTGCGGAGCTAGTCAGTTATAGACAAAGTTTATTTGATATACCATTTAGATTAAAAGGAAGATATGAGAATGCTATTTTTCAATATCCAGCACTTAATGAGCGTACTAATAAGGCGATAATGAGAAATTTAAAGAAAAATTCTCAAAAGGTATACATTTTAATCCATGATTTAGAGTCATTACGATTTAAAAATGATGGAAGCAATTTTGAGCTGGATTTGTTAAATATGTCTGATGGTGTAATTGCTCATAATAAAAAAATGATTGATTGGCTGAGAAATAGTGGAGTAAAGGTACCAATTGTTGACTTAGAAATTTTTGATTATGACAATAATATTCCTCTACAAGAAAATTATATTTTTGATAAAAGTGTTTGTTATGCAGGTAATTTGAATAAAGCTACCTTTCTAAAAGAATATGAGCCAGATTTCAAATTAACATTATTTGGGCCTAACTTTTCGCCAGCTTTAATGAGTAAATATATTGAATATAAAGGATCATTATCACCTGATGAATTAGCTAAAGAATTGCTAACTCAAAATTTCGGCTTGATATGGGATGGAGACAGCAGTAAAGGATGTAGTGGTATATACGGTGAATATCTTAAATATAACAATCCACATAAAACTTCTTTATATTTAAGTTCAGGTATGCCTATCATTATATGGCGAGAGGCAGCATTGGCTGAATTTGTTGATAAAAATAAATTGGGCATAGTAGTTGATAATTTATCACAAATTAAACCAATTTTAGATAAAATGACTAAAGAAGAATACCAAGAGATTAAATCCAATACTATTAAGATAGCTCATAAACTTCGATCGGGATTCTATATAAAGAAAGCTATTACAGAATTAGGGGTGATAGATCAATGATACCTAAAGTTATTCACTATTGTTGGTTTGGCGGAAATCCTCTGCCCAAAGAACTTCAAGATTATATTGATACATGGAAAGAAAAATGTCCTGATTACGAAATAAAATGTTGGAATGAAAGTAATTATGATTATACAAAAAATGAGTATATGAAAAAAGCTTTCGAAAAAGGTAAGTGGGGTTTTGTGTCTGATTATGTCGGATATGATGTAGTATACAAATATGGTGGAATATATTTAGATACAGATGTGGAAGTTATTAAGAACTTTGACGATTTATTGGAAAATAAAATATTTATGGGTATTGAAAGTAATGAGAATGGATATTTTATCAATCCAGGTTTAGCATTTGGAGCTGAAAAAAATAATAATGATATCGGTAACCTACTTCATGAATACGATAAAATAAAGTTTATTAATGAGGATGGGAGTCTTAATTTGATTTCTATTCCAATATATGCGACAAACTATTTTTTAAAAAAAGGGTTCAAGAAGAAAAATGAATTTCAAAAATTGGATAACGGTATTTCAATTTATCCAATGGAATATTTTTCACCAATGAATTTTTTGACAGGAAAGATAACTACAACTGATAATACGCATAGCATCCACCATTATAGTGCATCATGGCAGTCTAAAACTAATTTAAAACATATTGAAATAATTAGGAAGAATAATGCTATATTTGGTGAAAAATTAGGGAGATATGTAAATTTAGTGTTCAGAATATTTTGGGCGATTTCTAGAAGAATTAAAAAAGTTATAAGGAGAAAAGATGACGAAAATTAGTATAATTGTTCCAATTTATAACGTAGAAAAATATTTAAAAAGATCCTTAGACAGCTTAGTAAATCAAACACTAGAAGATATAGAAATTATTTTAGTAGATGATGGAAGTACTGATAATTCTCATAAAATTGCTGAAGATTATAAAGAAAATTATTCTAATGTATTACTAGTTACTAAAGAAAATGGAGGGTTGTCTGATGCAAGAAATTTCGGTTTACAGTATGCATCAGGAGAATATATTGCTTTTATTGACTCCGATGATTACGTTGAAAGTCAAATGTTTGAGAGAATGTATAATTTATCGGAAAATGGTCGAAAAAAAATTATTGAAAGCAATTTTCTTTGGGAATTCCCAGATAAAAACGTAAAAGATGTAGTAAAGAAATATAATTCATTAAATGAATACTTAGTAAAAGGTAGAGTAGTAGCTTGGAATAAAATTTATAAAAAGTCATGGTTAGATACATTGGATTTTAAGTTCCCAGTTGGACGATTATATGAGGATCAGGACTTCTTTTTCAAGATGGTTGCTAATTTACAAAATATAGAGGAAATAGCTGTAGATGATCATATAGGAGTTCATTATGTACAAAGAAGTAATTCGATTTCTTATAATAAATCTACAAGAATTAGGGATATTTTTTGGATATACAATGATATAATTGAATATTATCGGGTACATAAAGTAACATGTTATAAAGATGAGATGGAATATAGATTCACTAGGAATTTACTGGGAAATGTATTGATTAGAAAAGTTTTAAAGCAAAAAGATAGGAAATTAAAAAGAGAGTTATTATCTGAAATAAAAAGTTATATTGATACAAATTTTCCAAATTGGAAAAGAAATAAATATCTCAATGAAAGAAGTAAACAAAATCTATATTTAAAAATGGTAAATTCAATAACATATAAGTTATTCTATTTATATTAGAAGGGATGTTAATTTATGAATAGAAAAAGTCTATTTGAAGAAGGAACATTTTGGGTTGCAATAATTTCGTTCGTATGTGCCTTTTTCTGTTTATTTGTAGGAGTTTTTGAAGCTTTTATAACTTCAATATTTTGGGCAGTTTTTGGAATTTTTACGTTGAATTATGCAATTTTAAAAAATAGAAGAAGAAATAGGAGGTAGCGATGTTTAAAGATTTAATTAAACAATTTAACTTTTGGGTATCTATTTTTTGTTTTATTTTATCATTTTTCAATCTTTTTATTTTTGAAAGAAAATATCTTTTACTAACGATTTTGATTCTTATTATTGGTGTGGTAGATATGTTTAATGCGGTTATGACAGTAAGAGTGAATAAGAAAGATAAGTAAGGAAGAACCTTGTAATTGTTGGAAATCAAAAATTACAAGGTTCTTTTTGATATACAAAAAAGCATAATATCGATAATACATCGGAATTATGCTTTAGATTGCTTAATCTTCACTATCAAGACTTTCAATAATAAGTGTTGCTGTTTCTTCAATAGATTTAGTTGCTACATTAATTTGTAAGCATCCTAATTCTTTATATAGATTAGTTGCAAATTCTAATTCTTGATTAATATTATCCATATTTGAATAAACAGTATCTGGATCTAGACCATAAGAAATCATGCGTTGACGTCTAATATTGTTTAAAACTTCAGGATCATTAGTCAAGCCGAAGATACGTTTTTTATCAACTTGATAAATTTCTTTAGGAATTTGAGTTTTAGGAACTAGTGGAAGATTGGCAACCTTATATCCTTGGTTAGCAAGATATAATGATAAAGGTGTTTTAGATGTTCTGGAAACACCTAAAAGTACAATATCTGCTTTAAGGAAACCAGATGGATCTTTACCATCATCATAGGTAACTGCAAATTCAAGAGCTTCAATACGCTTGAAATAGTCTGGATTGAGTTTGTGCTTTAATCCAGCTGCATTTAAAGGTTTTTCTCCAGTTATCTCGGCTAAAGTTTGGACCACACCAGTTAGAGCATCAATAACATGCAAGTTATTTTCTTTACCAAAATTATTAACATAGTCAGATAATTCAGGATTAACAAAAGTATGTAAAATAATGGCATTTTCTCTTTTTGCCTTATTCAAAATACCTTGAAGTAAGGAAATAGTTTTTGTTAGTGGAAAACGGCGAATGTTAAATTTACTATTAGGAAATTGAACGGTACCTGCAGTAATTAAACTAAGACCAGTTTCGCCAACTGAATCAGAGATAACAAAAATATTAGTAATAGAATCAGACATATTATCACTCCTATAAAAGCGTTTTACATGTAATTAATTATACATTTAAATAGATATTATTTCCATATGGAATGAAGAATTAATGTATTATTAGCTAAGTAAAGAATAATATGTCAAGAAATTACAAATTATTTATTGATATATTATTGACACTAGATAAAGCATTAGTTACAATAGAAAAGAACTGTTGAAATATGTACTTTTGCTATTTAAGACGGTTACATTTAAGCTCGGAGGGAGGGAAACACACATGTCAAAAACAGTCGTTCGTAAAAACGAATCTCTTGATGACGCTCTTCGTCGCTTCAAACGTTCCGTTTCAAAAACAGGTACTTTGCAAGAATATCGGAAACGCGAATTCTACGAGAAGCCAAGTGTAAAGCGTAAGAAGAAATCCGAAGCAGCTCGTAAACGTAAAAACAAGCGTCGTTTCTAATTTAGGAGGCTTGATGTAGTGAGCTTATTAGAGTCATTGCAAAAAGATATGATTGCAGCTATGAAAGCAAAAGATAAGGTCAAACTTGGCACTATCCGTATGTTAAAAGCTGCAGTTGTGAACGAGCAAATTGAGGTTGGACATGACTTATCTTCAGATGAAGAAATAGCTGTGTTATCTCGAGAGTTAAAGCAACGTAAGGATTCTCTTGAAGAATTTAAGAATGCTGGCCGTGATGAAGCTGTTCAAAATCTTAAGAATGAAATAAAGGTTGTTGAAAGCTATTTACCAGAGCAACTTAGTGAAGATGAAGTGAAGACCATTGTTCAAGAAACGATTGACCAAGTTGGAGCAACGTCCAAAGCTGATTTTGGTAAAGTCATGGGAGCAGTAATGCCAAAACTCAAAGGAAAGGCTGACGGAAAGTTAGTCAATGCAACCGTAAAAGAATTATTAAATTAATAATTACTCGATTTACTACCACATTATATTTGTGGTAGTTTTTTTATGCTTTCATAATATGATATAATGAAAGCGATATATAAAGGGGAGGACTGTTTACAATGAAAAAATACATAAAAGATAAATTACATGCTCATAGAGTAAAGGTTAAAAAATTATGGGCAGTTTGTTTAATTTTAATAGGAATTAATAATGTTATAGTTGGTATAGGCAAATATTTAAAAGCTGATTCTAATCAAAAATAAAATATTTTACAGATCATTGATTGAATTATACATACATATAAAAATGACAAGATTTTGCAATTTAATCTTGTCATTTTTAGTTATTCGGTTGTACTAGAAGATTTTTGGCGATAATAATTTAATGATGTCAGGTCTTCTAATCTTAATCGCTGAATAAGTTGAGTATCACTTAAATTTTGATTATTTAGAATAAAATAACATACGACATTTTGATATAGTTCACGAGGAGATAACTTGATATCGATATTCTTTTGGTCTTTCTTCAAATATTTGTGTAATCCAGGTAAAGTTAATTGAGGTGAAACAATATCTAATCTCTTTTTCAAAAATATATCGTGAGTATGTTGTCGTTGCTGAAGGTTTAGAATCTCCTCATTAAATAAATTGATAAATTCATATTCAAAATTTGTAAATTCTATCTGATTTAGTTCCTGATAAAAGTCTTTTTGTAATATCTCTTTTATTGTATAGAAGTGTGATATCAATAAGAGAGTCATACGGGTATAAAGGCTCAGATTATCATCAACTAAATATTCAGCTAACTTTTCAGTCCAAGCTAGATCATTAGTTTTATTTACAGTACGTTTCCTTCCTTTAATAGATAAGGTAGGTAAAACAGGTGACAAATTATTAATAAATAAAAATTTAAAGTAGGTATTAATATGGGTAAGCATCTTATTATAAGTAGTATTTTTAATATTATTAGTTATTGATAAGGTGTTTAAATACTCTTTAATATCATTGCTAGAAATTGATGAAACTTTTAGTGAATCACGGTAATTTGGATTATTTTGTCTAAGATAATTAAAGAAACGTGTGATATCACGAGTTAAATCAGCAATGGTGTTTTCTTCTAGAAAACGTTCATTACGCAAATACAAGATAAATCTCTTTTCATAAGGAAAACTCAAAAATTTATCCTCCCTTTTTAATGTACTTCAATAGTGAACGACTTGGGGCATTAAAACTAAATCCGTCGCCCATTGCCTCAGAAACTTCAAAAATAGAGACAAATGCCTCACTATCATGATGATTGATGTATCCTTTTAATGTATTTAGTTCATTAGGACTAACGACACAGTATAATGCTTTTCGTTCTTGTCCAGAAAAAGCACCTTCAATTTTAAGATAGCTGACACCACGTTCCATTTTCTGAATTATATCATTAGCAATCTCTGTTGGATGATTAGTTATAATAATAACCCCTCGTGCAGCATAGGCACCTTCTTGAATGAAGTTAACAACTTGGGCAAAAACGTATGAACCAAGTAAAGTGTACATCATTTGGCGTAAGTCTAGATAACTTAAAGAACAAGTTAAAACGATAACATCTAAGGCAAGTAATGTTTTTCCCATAACAATGCCACGTTTCTTTTCAAAAATCCGAGCAACTATATCGGTACCACCAGTAGTTCCTCCAAAACGATAAACCAATCCAGAACCAGTACCACCAATTAAACCAGCTAAAACACCAGCAAGGAACAAGTCGTGATGAATATTGATATCAATAGGAATCCTTTGCCAAAGCCAAGTCCAAATTGATAACATAGTAGTTCCGTAGATAGTATATATTAAAGCTTTCTTTCCTAGATAACGATAACCAATCCAAATTAAAGGAATATTAAGTAAAATAATTGAATATGCAGGATCGATATGTAGCCAATATCTAATAATTAAGGTAATACCTGTTGCTCCACCTTCAGCAAGGTTATTGGCAATATTTACAGTAACTAAGCCAAAAGCGTATAAAGAACAACCGATAGTAATAAAAATTAAATCTTTAAGACTAATTTTTTCGTTTTGATAAGTCATTAATTATTCACCCCTTATATTAAGTTCACTTTTTTATAGATAGTAATTATAGTTCTATACTATCATGAATTTCAAAGATATAATATTATTTATAACTATTAGATAGTCGGTATTTTAATAAATACGATGAGTATTGTATAATTGATATTAATATAATGCATGGGAGGACTTTTTTATGATAAATGTTTTAGTTGCTGGATTCAAAGGAAGTATGGGAAATAAAACAATCCATATGGTAGCAAACAATGATAAATTTAAACTTGCAGGTGTTTATAATCCAGTAGTTACTGAAAAGAATGTTAATGAAGTTGCTGAATTTTCAGATTTGGATGCGCCTGTATATACAGATTATGAACAAATCCCAGTTAATGATATTGATGTATGGATAGATTTTACAATTCCAAGTGCTGTTTATCAAAATGTTAAGTTCGCACTAGAAAATAAAATTTCAGTTGTTGTGGGTACAACTGGACTTAAGGATGAACAAATTGTTGAATTAAAAGAAATTGCTGCAAAGAACGGTATTGGTGGATTGATTGCACCTAACTTTGGTATTTCAGCGGTTTTATTAATGCAATTTGCAAAACAAGCTGCAAAATATATGCCTGATGTAGAAATTATTGAAATGCACCATGATAATAAGTTGGATGCACCAAGTGGTACTGCTATTAATACTGCAAAATTAATTGCTGAAGTTCGTGAAGAACATCAACAAGGTAATCCAGAAGAAACTGAAAGTTTAGATGGAGCTAGAGGTGCTAATTATGAAGGAATGCATATTCATTCTGTTAGATTACCTGGATATGTAGCTCATGAACAAGTTCTCTTTGGTAGCAAGGGAGAAGCTTTAACAATTAGACAAGATTCATTTGATAGAGAATCATTTATGACAGGTGTAGCTTTAGCTGTAGAAAAAATTGGTGATTATAATGAATTGATGGTAGGTTTGGAGAACTTATTATGATTGTAGAAAATATACCAGATGAGTTTAAAAAAGCATTACCTATTTTAGAGAAAATTAGAGAAGCTGGATTTGAAGCATACTTTGTTGGTGGTAGTGTTCGTGATACTTTACTTGGTCTACCAATTCATGATGTTGATATTGCTTCAAGTGCCTATCCTGAGGAGATTAAACAAATATTTAGTAAGACTGTTGATACAGGTGTAGAACATGGTACGGTGATGGTTTTAGACCACGGTACTGGATATGAAATTACTACTTTTCGAACAGAATCAACTTATCAAGACTATCGAAGACCTGATAAGGTTGAGTTTGTGCGCTCTTTAGAAGAAGATTTAAAACGAAGAGATTTAACAATCAATGCTCTTGCGATGGATGATAAGGGTAAAATCATAGACTTATTCGATGGATTGAAAGATTTGAAAAATGGCATTATAAGAGCCGTTGGAAATCCTGAAGAACGATTCCATGAAGATGCATTACGTATGATGCGTGCCGTCAGATTTGGTAGTCAATTAGATTTTAAAGTAGAACTAGATACCTTCAATGCTATTAAGAAAAATTCCCATTTACTTGAAAAAATTGCAATTGAAAGAATTCATGTAGAATGGGTTAAACTTCTCTTGGGTAAAAAACCTAAACAAGGATTACAAGAATTTTTAGATACAGAATTATATAAATATTGTCCATTATTTGCAGATAAATATGCTGAATTAAAGTCTATATTAGAATTTTCAGACTTTAAATTAAATACAGAAGAAGAATGTTGGACATTATTATCTGATGTTTTTAAGTTAAAAGATACTGATATAAGCAATTTATTACGTTCTTGGAAGAGTTCTAATAACATTATTAAATATGTTATTGCAGCTAGTTTATGTGTCCAAAAAATCAAAGATAGTAAGTTAGATATTGAGACATATTATCAAAATGGAATAGAAATTATTTTAACAGCTAACCAAATTGCAAAAATACGAGGATTTGGTATGGATGATAATGAGCTTAAAATCAATTATGATAAATTACCGATTAAATCTAGAAAAGAAATGAAGATTAATGGTAAAGATCTTGTGCAAGAAGCAGGGGTCAAACCTGGAAAAATAATGGGTGAAATTTTAAATAAACTTGAAAAAGAAATAGTTTTTGGGAATATTATTAATGACAAAGAGATATTAATAGAAAATGCAAAGAAACTATTAGAAGAGAAAGTGTGAGTAGTTTGCAAACTTTACGTGTAGAAAGTTTAACCAAGACATATGGCGAAAAAACGCTATTCAAGGATTTAAACTTTTTAATAAATGAACATGATAGAATTGGTTTAATTGGAACGAATGGTTCTGGAAAAACAACACTATTGAATGTTTTAACTGGAATTGATTCAGCAGATTCTGGAAATTTAATAAAACCAAATGATTATCGTATAAGTTACTTAAAACAAGCACCTGAATTTCCACAAAACAGTACAATTATGGAAGCTATTTTTACTGGAGCTGCTCCTGTATTTCAAACAATTAGAGATTATGAAGAAGCTCTAACTGAATATGGTGCACATCCAGATGATAAAAAAGCCGAACAACGTTACATCAAAGCTGAAGAAAAAATGAATCAAGAAGATGCATGGACAGCCGATAGCGATGTTAAGACAATTCTAACTCAATTACACATAGAGGATTTAACGCAAAAAATAGAAGAGTTATCAGGTGGACAAAGGAAACGTGTAGGCTTAGCTCAAGTATTGATTCAAGCGCCTGATTTGTTGATACTAGACGAACCAACTAATCATTTGGATTTTGATTCTATTGAATGGTTAGAACAATATCTTGCTAACTATAAAGGAGCATTATTAGTAGTTACACATGATAGATATTTCTTAGATCAGATAGCTACTGAAATAATGGAATTGTCATTTGGTAGTTTATATTCGTATACTGGAAACTATCAAGATTTTGTTAGACAAAAAGCTGGACGAGTTGAAAGAGAACTTGTTCAAGAATATAAACAACAGCAATTATATAAAAAAGAATTAGCTTGGATGAGAACAGGTGCTAAAGCACGTACTACTAAGCAACAAGCTAGAATTAATAAATTTAATGAATTAAAAAGCAATTTAAATAAAGTCCAAGTTGACGAAAATGTTGATATTAATTTAGGACAACAAAGATTGGGAAAGAAAGTATTAGAATTAAAAGATGCAAGTTTAACAATTGGAAATCATAAAATAATTGAAGATTTCAATTTGCTAATCCAAGCTGGAGACAGAATCGGTATTACAGGCGTTAATGGTGCCGGGAAATCTAGTTTTTTAAATGCTTTATCAGGTGAATTGCCATTAGATTCAGGTATTTTGACAATCGGTGAAACTGTAAAGATGGCTTATTATCGACAACAGACGGAAGAGATTCCTGAAGATAAAAGAATTATTAGTTATTTAAACGAAGTTGGTCAAAATATTGTAAATAAAGATGGTGAGCGAATTAGCACAACTCAATTATTGGAACAATTTCTATTTCCAAGATTTATGCATGGAACATTGATTCGCAAACTCTCTGGCGGTGAAAAAAGACGCTTGTATCTTTTGAAATTATTAATGTCTCAACCTAATGTTTTATTATTGGATGAACCAACTAACGATTTAGATATAGGAACATTAACAGTTTTGGAAGATTATTTAGATAACTTTAACGGAACTGTTATTACCGTATCACATGACAGATATTTTCTTGATAAGGTAGCTGATTCATTATATATCTTTGAAGGAAATGCAAAAATCAAGCATTATGTCGGAATGTTTACAGATTATCTGAAGAATGCTGAGAATGAAGCAGTTAAGACTAAAAAACAAGTATCTGCAACAAAAGTAGAAAAGACAGATAGTGCAGAAGACAAAGTTAAAAAGAAAACCAAGTTAACTTACGCTGAAAAGATGGAATATGAAAAATTAGAATCAGAAATCGATAAGCTTGAAAATGATAAAGCAAGTTTAGAAGAAGAAATGCAACATGTTGATGGGGCTGATTATACTAAATTAGCAAGTTTACAGCAACAAATTGATGAATTAGATGAAGATATTATGGAAAAAGTTCAACGTTGGGACGAACTTAGTCAGTATGTTGATTAATAGGAAGGAGAACACCGATGTCTATAGTAGAAGAACCGTATTTACAGTTAATTCGTGATATTTTAGAAAAAGGTCATGAAAAGAGCGATAGAACTGGAACAGGGACAAAGAGTCTCTTTGGTTATCAAATGAGATTTAGTTTAGCAGAAGGCTTCCCATTATTAACGACTAAAAAAGTTCCATTCGGCTTAATAAAGAGTGAGTTGTTATGGTTTTTAAGAGGAGATACTAACATTAGATTCTTATTGGAACATAATAATCATATTTGGGATGAATGGGCATTTAAGAATTGGGTTGAAAGTGATGAATATCATGGACCAGATATGACTAATTTTGGTTTAAGAGCCCAAGAGGATGATAACTTTAATAAGGTTTATCAAGATGAAAAGAAAAAGTTCTGTCAGAAAATTGTTGAAGATCAAGAATTTGCTAATAAATTTGGCAATTTGGGAGATGTATACGGTGCTCAATGGCGTCATTGGCAAACAAGAAATGGTGAAACTATAGATCAAATAAAAGATGTTATTGAGACTATTAAAAATAATCCAGACTCACGTCGCATGATTGTAACAGCATGGAATCCAGAAGATGTTCCATTAAGTGCTTTACCACCTTGTCATACATTGTTCCAATTTTATGTAAATGATGGAAAACTGAGTTGTCAATTATATCAACGTTCTGCAGATGTATTTTTAGGTGTACCTTTTAATATAGCAAGTTATGCATTGTTGACACATATGATTGCTAGAGAAACTGGGCTTGAAGTAGGAGAATTTGTTCATACTCTTGGCGATGCACATATTTACTTAAACCATCTAGATCAGGTTAATGAACAATTGCAAAGAAAGCCTAATGATGCTCCAACATTATGGTTAAATCCAGAAAAGAAAAATATTATGGATTTTGAAATGGAAGATATTAAGGTAAAAAATTATCATTCACATTCAGCAATTAAAGCGCCAGTTGCTGTTTAGTCTGTGAGGTGTGCACTATGATTTCATTTGTATGGGCAGAAGATCAAAAACATCAAATAGGATATAAAGGACATTTACCTTGGAGACTTCCAGCCGATTTGGCTCATTTTAAAGAAGTTACAATGGGTCATCCAATGGTAATGGGGAAGAAAACGTTTGATAGTTTTCCTGGTTTATTACCAAGACGTCAACATATAGTGTTAACCCATGATACTAACTTAAAAGAAAAGTATAAAGATAATCCCCAAGTAGAAATTATGAATTCTATTGATGAATTAACTTCTTGGTTAGATGAAAATCAGTTTCAAGAAGTTAGCGTTATTGGTGGAGCGATGTTATTCAACTTACTTCTTAATAAAGTAGATAAATTATATAAGACTGAAATACTAAGTGAGTTTAATGGCGATACGGTTATGCCTACTATTAATTATGATGAATTTAAACTTGTTTCAAAAAAAATCGGTAAGGTAGATGAAAAAAACAAGTATCCTTATGTATTTTTGGAATACGAAAGAAAATAATTTCTAATAAAAATAATGAAAGATGAGTAAGACAATTTTGTAGTACTCATCTTTTTTTACATTTTTAAGGCTTAAATGTTGACTTCAAGTTAACTTGAAGTTTTATTATAGATATGTAAGTTCATATAGGGTTGATATTAAAAACTCTAAATTTTTAAGAGAAGGATGTGCTAAATATGCAAAAATTATCAAGTTTAACATCGCCATTAGTTCTAGCGAATGGTGTTGAAATTCCAGGACTAGGCTATGGTACTTACCAAACTCCACCTGAAGATACATACAAAGTAGTATCAGAAGCATTATCAATCGGTTATCGCCACATTGACACAGCTGCATTATATGGCAATGAAAGTGGTGTAGGTAAGGCTGTTAAAGATAGTGGGTTGAAGCGTGAAGAAGTATTTATTACTAGTAAGTTATGGAATACTGAACGTGGATACGACAAAGCAATTGCTTCCTTTAATAAGACTTTAGAAAATCTTGAGACAGATTATTTAGATTTATTCCTAATTCATTGGCCAGCTAATGAAAAGCAATTTGGGGATGAAGCTAATAAAATTAATTTAGATACATGGCGTGCTTTTGAAGACCTCTACAAAGAAGGTAAAATCAGAGCAATTGGTGTATCTAATTTCATGCCAAATCATTTGGAATATTTATTAGAAAATGCAGAAATTAAGCCAATGGTTAACCAAATTGAAGTTCATCCTGGTTGGCCACAAACAGAAGCAATTCGTTATTGCCAAAGACATGATATTTTAGTTGAAGCTTGGGCTCCATTGGGTGAAGCAGCAGCTTTAAGTAATGAAGTTTTACAAAGAATTGCTAAAAAATACGATCATACAACTGCACAAGTATGCTTACGTTGGGGAATTCAACAAGGAATATTGCCATTACCAAAATCTGTTCATAAGAATAGAATTGAAGAAAACACACATATTTTTGATTTTGAATTAACAGATGATGAAATGGATGTTATTGGTTCACTTCGTAATCTTGGTGGACAATGCAAAGTTCCAGATCAAGTGGATTTTTAATATGAAAACGGAAGAAAAAATATATCGAATCGGTGAAATTGCTGAGATGTTTGATCTTAGTAAATCAACTATTCGTTTTTATGAAGAAATTGGATTATTTCCTAATTTAAAACGTTCTCCAGGTGGACTACGACTTTTTTCTCAAGAGGAAATTAACTGCATTGAAGATGTTGAATGTTTAAAGAAAACAGGAATGTCTTTAAAGGATATTGCAGCATATGTAAGTTGGAAACAAGAAGGAGATTCCAGTCTTCTAGCAAGATTAAATCTCATTAGAAATCAAAGACTTACTTTAGAACAAAATATTCGTAATCTTGAAAAAGAATTGACAAAGTTAACACACAAACAATGGTATTATGAACAAGCTGTTGCAGCTGGAACAGAATTTATTTTTAATGGGGATTGCGAATATGAGTATTATCGTGCTCATCCTGATGAACAACAAACTGAAAGTGAGGGGTAATAAATGAGACAAATTGCTTTAGGTAATGGTGAAATTACTGCTTCCCAAGTTGCACTTGGAATTATGCGTATGGGTAAGAAGAGTGTAGAAGATGCTACAACTGTTCTAAAAACTGTCTATGACCAAGGAGTAAATTTCTTTGATTCTGCTGATATATATACAGATGGTGAATCAGAATTAGTTTTTGGTAAAGCTTTAAAAAATGCAGGTATACCACGTGATAAAGTCTATATTCAATCTAAAGCTGGAATTGTATTAGATCATGCACGAACAACTGCTAATGGATTGGTATTTGGACAAAGATATGATTTTTCTAAAGAACATTTATTACAAGCTGTAGATGGAATTTTAGAAAGAATTGGTGTAGATTATTTGGATACATTCTTGTTACATCGTCCTGATCCATTAATGGAACCAGATGAAGTAGCGAAAGTATTTAATACTTTATTGAGAAACGGAAAAGTTAGAAATTTTGGTGTATCTAATTTTAACGCTAGTCAAATAGATGTGTTACAACAAGCTGTTGGACAAAAATTAATCATCAATCAAGTTCAATTAAGTTTGAAGCATACACCTTTAATTGATAGTGGAATTTTTGTAAATAGACTTGAAGATGAAGCTGTTGATAGAGAAAGTGGAATGCCTGAATATTCTAGAAAAAATAATATTACTCTGCAAGCATGGTCCCCATATCAATATGGAATGTTTGAAGGTGTATTTATTGATAATCCTAAGTTCCCAGAATTAAATGCAATGATGGATGAAATTGCTAAGAAGTATGGGGTTACTAAAAATGCGATTGCGACAGCTTGGATTACTAGATTGCCACATAATGTTCAAGTTATTTTAGGTTCAATGAATCCACAACATTTAGAAGAAAGTATTGCTGGTGCTGATATTCGTCTAACACGACAAGAATGGTATGATTTATATCTTGCAGCAGGACACAAATTACCTTAAAACAAATATTGAATAAGTAAAAAATAGGCGTCAATAAGATAATATATCAATAAAAGATATGTATCTTATTGGCGCTTTTGGGTTAAAAAATTAATAGTGTTATTAACCATAAAGTAGTAGCAAAAGTAAATAAAATTGTTTCTAAAAGTTTGGTATATTCAAACTGGCGTATAATAATAATCACATTAAATGAGATTAGAACTATTATGGATAGTATAGTTGATAAAGTACTAATTCTTAGATTAAGTAAAGAAAGTAAACTATATATAAAAAATAATATATTAGTAACTGAAAAAAGTATTTTTTGTTGATGATAACATAAACAAGTAAATAGAACATTAAATACTAGTAGAGCTAAGCTTAATCCAAACCCAATCCAACCAAGAACAGATAGGTGGAATCCAATAAATACAGCTATGTAAATAGTAGTTGTATATAAATAGAGTAAGCATGATGAAATTATATCCATAACTTTGGCAGCCCCGGTTAATTTAAGAGATATACTAACAATTTCAAATGATGAGTAAATAAAAAGTGTAGCTAATATGAGAGCTAAAGATGTAATCATCGCATAATTAGTAGTTCGAGAGAACTTAATTAGAGTGATGATTAGTAATAACATTGAAGAAATTAAGGATAATCCCAAAAGAATAGAGCTACTAATTATAGTAATTAAGGGATGTTTATTATTAAAATTTTGCATTAGTATCACCTATAAAATTTTGTTATAATTTACGATGTATGTATCTTTTATTGTAACATAGATATTTTAGTTTCTAGAGGTAATAAAAATGAATTATAAAAAAATAGTATTGTTGTGGTCATTGGTTGCAATTTTAATCGGAGCTATTACTTTAACTACTATTAATAGTAAGAAAAATATAAGCAAAAGTAATGAAGTTCAGCTAAAGAGGACTAGAAAAAATGTTAAGGCTGTAAAAGTTTCTAAAATTAAGCTTGTAGGATTGGGAGATTCTTTAACGTACGGAGTTGGAGATCAAACTAATAAGGGTGGATATGTACATCTTATTAAAGAAAAAATAGAAAAGAAAGAATCTATAAAAGTAGTTACCAAAAATTATGGTAAGACTGGGGATAGAAGTGATCAAATATTAGCGAGACTTTTAACCAAGAAGAATATTCAAAAAGATATCAAGAATGCTAATGTGATTACAATGACAGTTGGTGGTAATGATCTAATGCAAGTTATGGAGAAAAATTTTTCTTCAATGGCAGATGATAATATGCAACCAGTTGTAGAAAAATCGGCAAAGAATTATCAAAGTAATTTACAAAATTTAATAGGAAAAGTTAGAAGTTTAAACAAGAAAGCACCCATTTTTTTATTTAGTGTATATAATCCATTTTATGTATATTTTCCTAATATTACGCAGATGCAAGATTATACTAATAAATGGAACAAAATTGCTAGACAAGTTACTTTGGAAGAAAACAAAGTATATTTTATTGACATAAACAAACAACTTTCAATGGGGCAATATGTAAATTTACCTAAAGAAGATTTGGTGAAAAAATCAGAAACAGATTTAGATAAAAAATCAGGTAAACAATTAGAAAATATTTTATTAAATACAAAAGAAAAGAATGACTATTTATCTGAAGATGATCATTTTCATCCTAATTTAAAAGGATATAAGTATATGACAAATAAGTTATTTGATGAAATGAATAGACATAAAAATACATGGTTGGTGAAATAATAGAATGGAAGAGAAAAAAGTAAATTATTGGAAATGGGCTTTTTTTGTATTAGTGGGAATTTTATTTATAAGTGGTTGTTATCTTGCAACAAAAGTAACTTCACAAACAAAAGAGCAAACTAATATAGCTAAAGTTTCAGATAAGAATTCTAAGCAAAAGTATACAAGTGTTGATGTTACATTGGATAAGAAACAAGCTAATGCAACAATCAATTATTATCTACGAAAAAATCAGAAAAAAGGTAAGATCAAATATCGTTTTTTAGTAGATAAATCTGCAATCATGATGGGAACAACTAAGATTTTAGGGAAAAATGTGTCATTTACATTATATACAAAACCTACCTTAGATAAGAATGGGAATATTTTATTAAAAGTTAAATCAGTGGCCATTGGTTCATTAAACGCTCCAGCTGGATTTATATTGAAATATGTGAAAAATAATTACGACCTAGGGAAAGTGGCAATTATTGATCCAAAAGCAAAAACTATAACTTTGGATTTAAATCAATTAACTAAGAAACAAGATGTTTTAGTTAAGGGTACTAAGTTAGATTTAGTAAATGATGAATTTAAATTTAATGTAAAAGTTCCATTGAAATGAGAGGTATTTTTATGAGTAAGAGACAAAGTTTTTATCAATTCCTAATGACTGAAAGAAATCCAGATAGTACAGATGAAATTGCACAATTTGCTAATAATGCATTTTATGATCAAAGCTTTCCAAAACAAGCAGATGACTATGATTCATTATCGCAATATTTGGAATTGAATGGAACATATTTACCAAGTATGGTAATTTTTGATAATGCTTGGACTAAGTATGAAGAATTTATGAGTTAGAGAAAAAGTATGTTAATATGAATTAGACTAGTATTTTAATGAAAGGACATGATATATAATGGCGATCATACAATGGTTTCCTGGACATATGGCGAAAGCTTTACGTCAGGTAAAAGAAAACTTAAAATCTGTAGATATCGTACTTGAATTGGTAGATGCACGACTACCAGAATCATCGCGTAATCCACAATTAGCTGAAGTTTTACAAGATAAACCTAGTATTATTGTATTGACTAAAATGGATTTAGCTGATCCAGCTGAAACAAAAAGATGGATTAACTATTATGAAAGTATGGGACAACCTGCAATAGCTGTTAATAGTAACAGTGGCAATTTGAAGATAATTGAAAAGAAGATTAAAGAAATTCTTGCAGATAAGCTTCAAAGCAGAAAAGAAAAGGGAATTCAAAACCAAAAATTACGTGCGATGTGTATTGGGATTCCTAATGTTGGCAAGTCAACTTTATTAAATCACCTAGTAAAAAAGAATGTTGCACAAACTGGTAATCGTCCAGGGGTTACTAAGGCTCAACAATGGCTTAAAGCTGGAAAAGATTTGCAATTATTAGACACACCAGGAATATTATGGCCTAAATTTGAAGATCCTTTAGTAGGGAAAAAATTAGCATTAACTGGTGCCATAAAAGATACATTATATGCAAAAGATGATGTTGCTTTATATGCAGTAGAACATTTTATCCATACCAATCCAGATGCGCTTGCTCAAAGATATAGATTAACACAATCAGAATTAGAAGATACAACTGTTGAGACTTTGTTAGCTATTACAAGAAACATGGGATTTAAAGAAGACTATGATAGAGCTAGCGAAAGATTAATTTTTGAAATTCGTAAAGGTAAATTGGGCAGATATACTTTGGACAAGCCGCCAGTAGATGCTAGTCCAGAAAATTAGAGGAAGTAAATGGAAAAGTTAACAATAGCTCAAATAAAAAAGATGCTAACTGAAGAAATCTCAAGTGAGCAATTAGCAGAATTGAAGTTAGATGAGCGTAAAGGTGTGCAATTAGCAATTAAATCTTATGAAAAAAGATTAAAGAAAATTGAAAATGAAAAATTAGAATTTCAAAATAGATTGAAAATTGAGCGTGATTTATGGGATAAGGGTATCGAATATATCGCTGGTGTGGATGAAGTTGGTCGAGGTCCGTTGGCAGGTCCCGTTGTAACTGCAGCGGTTATTTTGCCACATGATTTTGATGTTTTTGAAGTTAACGATTCAAAGCAATTAAGTGAAAAAAAGCGAGAAGAATTATATAAAAAAATATTAGAAAAGGCAGTTGCTGTAAGTGTAGGCTTATCTGATAATAATTTAATTGATGAAGTAAATATCTATGAAGCTACACGTTTAGCAATGAAACAAGCGATAGAAAGTTTAAACATTACACCACAAAAGATAATTGTTGATGCAATGACAATTGATACAAAGATTCCCCAATTACGGTTAATAAAGGGCGATGCTAAAAGTGCATCTGTTGCTGCCGCAAGCATTGTTGCTAAAGTTACCAGAGATCATTTGATGCAATTTTACGCACGTATTTATCCAGGATATGGTTTTGAAAAAAATGATGGTTATGGAACTAAGCAACATTTGGAAGGCCTTGAAAATAAAGGAGTTACTCCAATTCACAGACAAAGTTTTGAACCAGTCAAAAAAATCTTATTAAAATAATACAAAGAAAACCTTATTTCTACGTATCTTATTAGATAGATTGCAGTAGAAATGAGGTTTTTTTATGGAATTAAGAGATTTTTTAATAAGAGCACATATTTGTAGTCAATACTATGGTGGTTCGGTAAAAAACGTTGCATATTTTATGAACGAAATACAAAAATTACCTACAGAAGAAGAATTTATCAAGTTATTGAAACTTAGTGAAAAGAAAATTGGAAAGTATATGGCTTATTTTCTTAGTGATGGTTTAACTAAAGAAGTAGAAGAAAATAAAAATTATGGTGGAATATGTACAATTTTTGATGAAGATTATCCCGTTTTATTAAAAGAAATATACAATCCACCATTAGTATTTTTTTATAATGGAAATTTTTCACTTTTAAATGCTCCTACGTTAGCGATTGTTGGGGCAAGAAAGCATTCGCCATATGCGAAAGAAGTATTAAAGAAATTGCTACCAGATATTTTAGATGAAGGTATTGCAACAGTTAGCGGTTTAGCGAAGGGAATAGATAGTTTGGCACATAAGATAACATTATCAGAGAAAGGAAAAACGATAGGTGTCATTGGAACGGGACTAGACAGGACATATCCACGTGAAAATTTTGAGTTACAAGCCAATATGGAAAAAGAAGGGATAGTTTTAAGTGAATATGCATTGGGGCAAAAGCCCTTACGTTTTCATTTTCCAGCTCGAAATAGGATAATTTCAGGTTTATGTCAATCATTACTAGTTGTTGAAGCTAGGAGACAAAGTGGTAGCTTAATAACTGCTAATATGGCACTACAAGAAAATCGGAATGTTTTAGCAGTTCCGGGAAATATTAATTCAATATTATCAGAAGGATGTAATGAGTTAATTTTGGAAGGAGCTAAACCAATTTTAAGGGCAGAAGATATTTTAGAGGAATTTAAAATATAGCTAAGATATGGTTTCTGAAATAATTCCGCTTGCATAATTTGAATATCTAGTATAGGATAATATTTGAATTTTTAAGCAGAGAAAGTATAGGCTTAATTTTAAAGATGACATTTTAGCTTAGTAATGTTAAAGTTATCTTGATTAAAAAATTTTGAATAAGTTAATTAATGACAAAGGAGCTGGGTTAATGCCTACTACTCAGAAACCAAAGAAAAAGACAACGAAAAGAACACGAAAGAAAAATTTAGTAATAGTAGAATCGCCCTCCAAAGCGAAAACAATTGAAAAGTATTTAGGATCAAACTATAAAGTTATGGCCAGTTTAGGTCATATTCGAGATTTACCTAAGAGTAAGATGGGGATTGATGTTGAGAATGGATATGAACCACATTATATCTCTATTCGTGGTAAAGGCGATGTTATAAAAGAACTTAGAAAAGAAGCAAAAAAAGCTAGTCATGTTTATCTAGCAGCCGATCCGGACCGTGAAGGAGAAGCTATTGCTTGGCATTTATCGTATCTTTTAGGATTGAACCCGGAAGACAAAAATCGCGTTGTATTTAATGAAATAACCAAAGATGCTGTAAAGAATGCATTTAAATCACCACGTTCAATTGATATGAATTTGGTAGATGCACAACAGGCTAGACGTGTGTTAGATAGGCTCGTTGGTTACTCAATTTCACCATTATTATGGTCAAAGATAAAGAAGGGCCTTTCTGCTGGACGTGTACAATCGATAGCATTGAACTTAATTATCCAACGTGAAAAAGAAATTCGAGACTTTAAACCTGAAGAGTATTGGACGATTGATGCTAAGTTCAAAAAAGGTAGAACTAAATTTGAAGCTGACTTCTGGGGTGTAGATAATAAGAAGAAAAAACTATCTAATGAGAAAGATGTTAAAGAAGTCATTGAAAAGATTGATAAAGATAAACCTTTCAACGTTATTAATATTGAACAAAAAGAACGTAAAAGAATGCCACCATTACCTTTTACAACTTCAACAATGCAACAAACTGCTAACAATAATTTGAAGTTTAGAACTCAAAAAACAATGATGGTTGCACAACAATTATATGAAGGTATTAATATTGGACGAGGTGGAGCTGTAGGTTTAATTACTTACATGCGTACTGACTCTACTCGAATTTCGAGTGTTGCTAAGCATGAAGCAGCTGTCTTTTTACATGAAAATTATGGTGAAGAATATGCTGCTTCTAAACCACGTCAGGGTAAATTATCTGAAAATGCACAGGATGCTCACGAAGCTATTCGACCATCATCAGTTGAACGTACACCTGAAAAGATGGCTAAGTATTTAGATAAGGATCAATTAAAATTATATACATTGATTTGGTCAAGATTCGTAGCAAGTCAGATGACACCAGCCGTTTTTGATACTATGCGTGTAGATATAGAACAAAATGGAGTTCAATATCGTGCAAATGGTTCTAAGATGAAATTCCCTGGATTTATTAAGGTATATAAAGCAGCAACAAGTAAAGATAACTTACTGCCAGAATTGAAGGTTGGCGATGAGGTGGATATAGTTCAAAATCAACCAAATCAACATTTTACTTTACCACCAGCTCGCTATTCTGAAGCTACTTTAATTCGTACTTTAGAAGAAAATGGTGTAGGTCGACCATCTACTTATGCACCTACTTTAAGTACAATTCAAAAGCGTTATTACGTGAAGTTAGTTTCACGAAAGTTTGAACCAACTGAACTAGGTGAAATCGTTAATTCCATGATTGAAGAATGTTTCCCTGATATTTTAAATGTTGATTTTACAGCTCATTTGGAAGATCAATTAGATGATGTTGAAGAAGGAAAAGAAGAATGGGTTAGAATTATAGACGAATTCTACCAACCTTTTTCTAAGGAAGTTGACAATGCTCAAGTAAAGATGGATAAGATTAAGATCAAAGATGAGCCAGCAGGAATTGATTGTGAAATTTGTGGTGCTCCAATGGTCATTAAACTAGGTCGTTATGGTAAATTCTATGCCTGCAGTCGTTTCCCAGATTGTCGAAATACTAAGGCGATAGTTAAGGAAATAGGCGTAGTTTGTCCTAAATGCCATAAAGGTCAAATTATCGAACGCAAATCTAAGAAAAATAGAGTCTTCTATGGTTGCTCATTGTACCCAGATTGTGACTTTGTTTCTTGGGATAAACCAATTGGACGTGACTGTCCAAAATGCAGTCATTACTTAGTAGAAAAGAAAATTAAGAAGGGCATGCAAGTTAAATGTAGTAATTGTGATTATGAAGAAGCAATTCAAAATAATTAAAAAGCATTAAGGAGATGAAAATATGACAGCAAGTGTAAATGTTATCGGTGCTGGCCTTGCAGGAAGTGAAGCTGCATGGCAAATTGCAAATCAAGGAGTTAAGGTAAGATTATATGAAATGAGACCACAAAAATTAACTCCAGCACATCATACTGAAAATTTCGCAGAATTAGTATGTACCAATTCTTTAAGAGCAAATCGTTTAACCAATGCTGCTGGTTTGCTTAAAGAAGAAATGCGAACTTTCAATTCTATTATTATGGAGTCTGCAGATAAGCATTCTGTACCAGCTGGTGGTGCGCTTGCTGTTGACCGTGAAACTTTTTCGAAAGAAGTAACAGAAAAGTTACACAATCATCCAAATGTTGAGATTATAAATGAAGAAATTGATGAGATACCAGAGGGATTAACTGTAATTGCTACAGGTCCACTTACATCTGATGCTTTAGCTAAGGATATTACTAAATTTACTGGTAGCGATGGATTGTTCTTCTTCGATGCTGCTGCTCCTATTTTAGAAAAATCTTCTTTAGATATGGATAAAGTTTATTTGAAGTCTCGTTATGATAAGGGCGAAGCTGCTTATCTAAATGCACCTATGACTAAGGATGAATTTTATAATTTTTACAATGAGTTAATTAAAGCAGAAACAGCAGAATTACATGACTTCGAAGACGATAAATTCTTTGAAGGATGTATGCCAATTGAAGAAATTGCTTCTCGTGGTGCACAAACAATGCTGTATGGTCCTTTAAAACCAGTTGGATTGGAAGATCCACGAACAGGGAAAGAACCTTTTGCAGTAGTTCAATTGCGTCAAGATAACGCTGCTGGAGATCTATATAATATTGTTGGTTTCCAAACTCATTTGAAATGGGGCGAACAAAAGAGAGTATTTTCCATGATTCCAGGCCTAGAAAATGCACGTTTTGTAAGATATGGTGTAATGCATCGCAACACATTCTTATGTTCCCCAGAAGTTATGCAAGCAACATATCAAACAAAGAAACGTCCAGACTTATTCTTTGCTGGTCAAATGACAGGTGTAGAAGGTTATGTTGAAAGTGCTGCTAGTGGATTATACGCAGGTTTGAATGCGGCTAGAATTGCTCAAGGAAAGGATCCAGTTATTTTTCCTGAAGAAACAATGATGGGAGCAATGGCTCATTATATTACGCATGCTTCTGTGAAGAATTTCCAACCTATTAACGCAAACTTTGGAATTGTACCAAAATTACAAGAAAGAATTAGAAATAAGCAAGAACGTAATTTGAAGATTTCAGAGAGAGCTATTGACAGAATTAAGAAGTTTAAAAATTTAAATTTTGACTAATTTATTAAGCCGTTAGATGATAAGTCTAATGGCTTTTTTATTGTATTAATATCATATATAATGTAAAAGGAATTCGGTTGTGGTAAATTTATTTGATAAAAAAGAGGGTGACAAAAGTAAATGTTAGAAACATTGAATAATTTTTTCACTATTTTTGGTGCCAGCATCATAGTACCAATAATAATTTTCATTATTGCTCTATTTTTACATGTTAAATTTTCCAAAGCTATAATGAGTGCTTTTTATGCAGGTGTAGGATTAACAGGATTTAACTGGGTTATTGCTGAATTCACACCAATTGTAACCAAGATTGTAAAACAAATGGTAAATAATACTGGGATTAAATTGCCAGTGGTCGACATAGGGTGGCAAGCAGGCTCTTTAGCAAGCTTTGGCTCATCTGTAGGAATAACTTTCTTTGTATTTGGCTTAATTTTTGAATTAATTATTTTTGCATTGGGTATCACCAAGGTCTTTATGGCATCTAATTTATGGAATAATTTTGGATTTATGATTTGGGGGACCTTAGCTTACTATGTAACTCATAATTTTTGGTTATCATTAAGTTTATCCTTTTTCATGTTACTATACACTTTAGTAATTGCAGAAATTCAAGCTGATAGATGGTCGGAATATTTTGATATAAAAAATGCGACAGTAGCTTCATTGCATAACATAGAACAGACTATTCCTGCAATTTTGCTGGATCCTTTATGGAACTTGTTGGGATTTAATAAGGTGAAATTAACTCCGAAAGTTTTCAAGGATAGATTAGGAGTGTTTGGGGAGCCAACAAGTTTAGGAATAATATTAGGAATAATTATAGGAATTTTAGGTAACTTAAACAATTTAACGGATATAGATGCTTGGGGAGAGGTATTAAAGTTTGCAATTCAACTTGCTGCCGTTATGACAATTTTTCCATTAATTACAGACGTTTTTGCTAAAGCATTCATTCCTTTGGCTGATGCAATTGATAGTAGACAAAAAGAGGAAATGAAAGAGAAAACACACCCTAAGAGATGGTTCTTAGGTATTGATGATGGTGTAGGTTATGGAGAACCAGCTACTATAATATCTGGGATGATATTGATTCCAATCATGGTACTACTTGCATTTGTATTACCAGGTAATAGGACATTACCAGTGGTAGATTTAATAGCATTACCTTTTATGGTTGAGTCAATAGTTGCAATAACTAGAGGTAATATCTTAAAAATCATTGCAAATGGAATTATTTGGTTTAGTTTAGGATTATATGCATCAAGTTGGTTAGGTTCAGTTTATACAGAAGCAGTATCAAATTATGGTGCTACAATTCCAACTGGTGTAGTGTTGATTACAAGTTTTAATCTAATGGCCAGACCATTAAATGCAGTGGTATTTGCAGCATTTATTTCACAAAATCCATTTTGGATAGGGTTATGCTTAGTAATTTATCTCGTATTGTTATTCTTACTTAGAAGATATAGAAGTCAGATATGGAGCTATCTAAGAAAAATGTCAGAGAAAAATATAAATTAACATAAATAAAAATTACTCAGATTTTAAAGTCTGGGTAATTTTTATTTATCTTTCATAATTATATTAGAATTTGGAGCAATGCCTTTCAACAGTACTTCAGTCCATTCTTTAGTAAAAGGGAGGGCTTGTTGATATATTTCAGGTTGGGAAAAGCCATTAACCATCGCTTGAGTATAAAGTAATATAAATTCATCACTATATCTTTCATCAATAACACCTTCTTCACGACCTTGTTTAAGTAACTGTTTCATCATATTAAAAGAGTTTTGAGTATATTCTGACATTTTTTGTGCTAATTGGAAGTCGCTAGTTTGGGTATAGTATTGCATTAAATCTAAGTAGAATTGTTGGTGCATTTGTGCAATTGTATCTACCTTTAATTGAGTTAATGCTGTGAAAGTTTTGATGAACCCGTGTTTTTCAGCCAAAATATGTTCACTTTCAACTTTTAGTTGATCTAGGTAGTAGAAAAAAGTTTCCTGAATTAAATTTTCTTTAGTTTTAAAGTATTTAAAAATAGTAGCTTTAGAAATAGAGGTAGATTCAACGATTTTTTGAATAGTTAAATTATTAATTCCATCTGGATGGTTTATAATTTTCAAAGCTGTCGCTAAAATTTCTTCTCTCTTTTTTGCACTACGTTTTTCGAATCCATTCATAATCTATATAACATCCTTTCCTTTACCACATATTATACTTAAAGTTATAAATAAAGTGAACTGATTGCACGTTTTTAGTTCATAATTTATTGACTTTTAGCTATATCCAGCTTATTATTGAACTGAAATCAACAATTTAGTTCAATAAATGTGAGGAGGGGTAGAAAATGAAACCTATTGTAAAGATTGAAAATCTGGCTAAAAGATTTGGTAAGATATATGCCCTTAAAGATGTTAGTTTTGAAATTTATCCAGGAGAAGTAGTCGGTTTTATTGGTCCCAATGGTGCTGGAAAATCAACAACAATTCGTATTATGCTAGGATTGCTGAAAAAGAGTAGAGGAATTGTTTCGCTATTTGATAAAGATGCTTGGCGAGATTCTTTAGATATTCATAGGTCAGTAGCTTATGTTCCTGGCGATTTAACTTTATGGGAAAATTTGACAGGTGGACAGACGATAGATTTATTGATGAAATTGCACGGTAATGGCGATGAAACAAAGAAACAAGAATTAGTTAAGAAATTTAATTTGGACTTGTCAAAAAAAGTAAAAAGTTATTCAAAAGGGAATCGACAAAAAGTAGGACTGATTGCAGCTCTAGCAGTTGATTGTGATCTTTATATTTTAGATGAACCAACAAGTGGATTAGATCCACTAATGGAAAGTATTTTTCAAGATGAAATAGCTCGTCTCAAAAAGCAACAAAAGGCAGTTTTATTATCATCGCATATTCTTAGTGAAGTTGAACGTTTAGCAGATAGAGTGGTAATTATTCAAGAAGGAAGTGTAGTAGAAAGTGGCACCCTAGAAGAATTGAGACATTTAACTCGTAGTACAATTCATTTAAAAGTTACAAATGAAGTAACTCCGTTATCTAGTTTACACTTCATTCATGATTGGTCGCAGATAGACCAAAATCAAGCTACATTTTCAATTGATCATCTATCTATGGATAGTCTGTTACAGGTATTAACTGAGTATCAAATTCAAAAGTTAGAAATTTTACCACCAACTTTAGAAGAATTATTTATGCGACACTATCAAGTGCAAAAGTAGGATGGTGATAATAATGAAGAGAAGATTTACATATACCTTTATGCTTTTAATTTTTCAATTACGCCAAAAATGGTTATGGTTATGCCTATGGTTGATAGGAATAACTACTTTTGCTAGTGGTTACGTATCAGCCTTTGAAAAGATAGCAGAAGATCAAGGCAAAGTAGGACTATTTATTACTATGAAAAATCCAGCTATGGCAGCTATTGTTGGTCCGCTACCAGTGAAATCTGCTAGTCAATATTCTGTAGGTGTAATGTATGGGCATGAAATGACACTATTTATTGCGGTTATTACTATGATAATTGCAGGAAGTTTTATGATTGATCAAACAAGAAAAATGGAAGAAAACGGGCAGTTAGAGATATTAAAATCGTTACATATTGGTTCGCAAGCCTCTAGTATGGCAACAAATTTATTGGTACTTTTACATACAGTTTTAACAATTATTTTAGTTAGTGGAATTTTAGTATCTTACAATGTTAGTTCTATAGATCTTAAAGGTAGTTTGTATTTTGCATGTTCATTAGGATTAGCTAGTTTGTTAGGTGCATCAATAGCTTATCTTTGTGCTCAAATCTTTGCTACAAGCTCACAAGCACGTGGAATTTTCTTTAGTATAGTGGGAATATTATATGTACTTAGGGCAGGTACTGATGTTAGTAATTTAACATTATCTAAGTTTAATCCACTAGCTTGGACTTATTTAGGTCATCCTTTTTATCAAAATGATTGGTATTATTTGATAGGATTATTTTTATTAACTTTAGTTGTATTTAGTATTGGTTTGGTGCTTGAAAGTTCACGAGATTTAGGATCTAGTACAATTGCTCCAAAAAAGGGTAAAACTAAAGCTAGTAAATGTCTAGCTACACCACTAGGATTTTTCTTTTACTTAAATAGATCTACTATTATTTCTTGGTTACTAGCTGATGGCGTAATTGCATCAATGTATGGTTCAATTTATGGAGATATTGATACATTTGTCAGCAGTAATAAATTAATTAGTCAAATGTTTGCTAATAATTCTACAACATTGATTAATTCATTTACTTCTTTAATTATGGTGGTAACGATAGCAATTGGTTTAGTGATGCCACTAGTAGTTGTTCATAAAGTGCAGTTTGAGACAAATAAAGAACGATTAGGTTATCTTTTAGTGCAGCGAGTAAGTAGGTTGAAAGTTTACTATTCTAGTTTAATTTTAGCTTTATTTTTTGGGACTTTAGCTATACTAATAAATGGATTTTGTTTAGGAATAGCAGCTACTTCATCAATGCAGGCTAATAATGGAAAATTTATTACAACTTGTATTAAAGCATCGTTAAATCAATGGCCATTAGTTTGTTTATTTGTTGGACTAATGTTACTAAGCTTGAGTTTGCCTATATTTGTTGGTTGGTTAGTTTATGGATTATTAGGGTATAGTTTTTGTGTAACATACTTTGCTGTACTGCTTGATTTACCCAAGTGGATGATGCATACTTCATTATTCAACGTACTTGCAAAAATGCCAATGGAGAAATTTGATTTGATGTCATTTGCTATTTTAACTGGTATAGGGATATTGGCGATGTTATTAGGAGGAATTTTGTATACACGAAAGGAAATAGTGTAGATAGTTAACTACAGAACAGTTGGATTTGTTTCAACTGTTTTTTTATATATTAAAATCAATAACTTACTTGTAGATTATGGAGAATACGAGTAAACTTGAATTAGTTTTTATTATTTTGAAGTTATTTTAATTATTAAAAATAAAGGTGAGGTTAGCATGACAAGATTTTTTTTTGTACGCCATGGAAAAACAGAATGGAATTTAGAAGGTAGATACCAAGGGGCACATGGAGATTCGCCATTATTACCTCAAAGTTTAGAAGAAATAAAGCAATTGTCAGAGTATTTAAAAACATATCGTTTTGCAAAAATATACTCTAGTCCAATAAAAAGAGCATTAGTAACTGCTCAAAAAATAAAAGAAAACCTACCTTATAATGTACGTTTAGAAGCAGATGCTGCATTTTCTGAGTTTAATTTAGGTAAAATGGAAGGTATGAAATTTACTGAAGTAGCAGAAAAATATCCAGCTGAATTGGATGCCTTTAGAAATCATCCTGATAAGTATGATCCAACGACAATAGAGGGTGAATCATTTCCTGAATTGTTTGCAAGAATGACTCCAAAAATTAGGGATATAGTTAAAAGATATCCTAATGATGATATTTTGATTGTTAGTCATGGTGCGGCTTTATGTGCTGAAATTCGTTATCTCCAGGGAATACCATTAGAAAAAATTCGTGCAAAAGGTGGATTGGCTAATACAAGTACAACGATTTTACAAACTGTAGATGACAACCAAAAATTCAAATGCTTAGTATGGAATAAAACTGATTATCTAAAGAGAGATTTAGATGCAACTGATGTAGTATAAAGTGGTGGTGAAATAGTGGATAAAAACATTAAAAATAAGGCTGAAGAATTAATTAAAGATCTTATACAGAAAATAGATAATAATCCTTATGATGCACAGGCATATTATAATTTAGGGGTGACTCTTAATGATGCTCATTCTGCTGAACAAGCAGAAGAACTATTTGAGAAAGCATTGAATATATTTGCTAATAGCAAAGAAAAATCTTCACTTATGCATTATGGATTGGGAAATGTATACTATACTAATTCTATGTACGATAAAGCTATAGTGGAGTTTAAGAAAGTCCAATCTGAAAAGTTAAAGCAAGATTCAATGTTAATGATGGCACAGGCATATTATGCCCAAGAAAATTATCCTCAAGCTATGATGTATGCATTAACAGTTTCTGAAAATACAAAACATAATGTAGATGCGATTTCTTTATTAGCATCATGTTTTATGGCTACAGGTGATTTGACTAATGCAAGAAAATACTATTTAAAAGCTTTAGAATATGACAAAGATAATGTAGAAGTATTATTCCAATTAGGAGTAATAGAACTTAGTTTGTCAGGAGAAGCAGGTAAGTATTTTGATCGAGTTAAGAATTTGGATAATGAATATTACAAAAAAATGCAACAACGTTTGGCAGATGTACAACGTTTCTTAATGACACAAAAGAAAGGAAAATCTGATGAGTGAGGAATTAGATCTTTTTGACCAAGAAGATAATGGTAAGTATCTTATAGGAACAGTAAATGCTGTCTATTTCGAGGCTTCCGATAGTTTTTATAAAGTTTTACAAGTCTTGATTAAAGAAACTAATTTCGACTGGGATGATCAGAGAATAACTGTTACTGGAAGTTTTGCCAATATCCAAACAGATTCTTTATATCGATTTGAGGGAAATGTTGTAGAACATCAACGTTATGGGAAACAGTTCCAAGCTGAAAGTTATCAACTAGAATTACCTTCTACAAAAGATGGTGTAATTGCATATCTTTCGAGTGATGAATTTGTTGGTATAGGTAAGAAGACTGCTGAAAAAATAGTAAAAAAATTAGGTGTAGATGCTATTGACGTTTTAAACAATGATATGGATAAATTGGAAGAACTTGGATTATCTGAAAAGCAAAAGGACAGTATAAAAAAAGTTTTAAAGGAAAATTATGGAATTGATAAAATCATAATTGAACTTAATAGTCTAGGTTTTACTAGTACGATGGCTGGAAGGATTTATAATAATTATACAAATAGTACCTTGGAAATAATCCATGAAGATCCATACAGGTTATCCGTAGATATTGACGGAATTAGCTTTACTAAAGCAGATCAAATAGCACAGCAATTTGGTTTTGCTAGTGATTCCCCTGGTAGAATTCGAGGAGCTATTTTTCAATCATTATATGATTTGACTTATGCTACAGGAAATACTTATGTTGAGTTAAAACCTTTAGTAACTGAAACATTAAAACTTCTTGAAAGTAATCGCAATGAAGCAATCGACCCACAATTAGTTGCAGATCAGTTAATTAAGCTTGCTGAAGAAGATAAAATTAAGTCTGATGATAATAAAGTGTACAGTAGAACCTTTTTCAATGCCGAGTGGAATATAGCAGAGAATTTATATCGACTATTGAAATCGGGTAACAGTGATTTACCAAATAATGATGCATTATTAGATAAACTCTTAATAAAAGCTGAGGATCAATTGGAAATAGATTATGATAGTGAACAAAAAAGGGCGATAAAAGATGCAATTAAATCGCCAGTTTTTCTGTTAACAGGTGGTCCAGGTACTGGTAAGACAACAATTATTAATGGGATTGTTGCAGTATATGCCTTATTAAACGACATAGATTTAGATATTGGTAAGTATGATAAAGATAATCCATTTCCAATATTGTTAGCTGCACCAACGGGACGAGCTGCTAAAAGAATGGCAGAATCGACGGGATTACCAGCTTCTACAATTCATAGAATGTTAGGAATAAATGCACATGATGATAAGTTACCTGAAGATATTCAAGAACTTGAAGGTGCATTGTTAATTGTCGATGAAACATCTATGGTAGATACACTTATCATGGATTTATTGTTAAATAGTATTCCTAGTCATATGCAAGTTATTTTTGTGGGAGATAGAAATCAGCTCCCATCAGTACAACCAGGGCAAGTATTTTCTGATTTATTAGTTAGTGATACCTTACCTAAAAAAGAATTAACGAAAATCTATAGACAAGGTAAAGGTTCCTCGATAATTAATTTGGCACATTCAATAAAGAATGGAGAGCTACCAGCAGACTTTACTAAAGCACAATCTGACAGAGCATTTATTCCATGTGAAGCTGGGCAATTAACTTCTGCTGTTGAGCAAGTGATAAAAGCTGCTTTGAATAAGGGAAATAGTAAAGATGATATTCAAGTATTAGCTCCAATGTATCGTGGTAATGCAGGAATTAATAGGTTAAATACTATTTTACAAGAATTATTGAATCCAGCTAAACCTCGACAAAAAGAAGTTACTTTCAATGAGCAAATATTTAGAATTGGGGATAGAGTTCTTCATTTAGTGAATGATCCTGAAAATAATGTCTTTAATGGTGATATTGGGAAGATTGTGGGAATAAATATACCTAGAACTAAAAAAGATAAAAAGGGTGAACAGATAATAGCAGATTTCGATGGAAATGAGGTAACTTTTGATAAAAAGGATTGGATTAATTTGACGTTGGCTTATTGTATGTCCATCCATAAATCCCAAGGTAGTGAGTTTCCAATTGTAGTGTTGGCAATGTTACCACAATATCAAAGAATGTTTGCTAGAAATTTGTTATATACAGGAATAACTAGAGCTAAGCAAAAATTAGTTCTTTTAGGGAATGTTTCTTCATTTAGACAAAGTGCAGAGATTATCTCTCTCAATAGAAAAACTGGATTATTGAAACGTATAAGAATGGAATTCGGAGTAGAAGAAAAACCAGTAGAAAAAACTGATAATGAAGAAGTTGCTGTTAATAATAACAAAGAACAAGATCTCATTGTTGAAGAACAGGATGAACCGTTCATTTATAATGATGGTATATTGACCATGGATATTATTGTTAATAACAAAGTTGATGCAATGATAGGTATGGATGATATAACACCTTATGATTTTATGGAATAAATTATTTTTAAATATTTATATCATTACTTATAACACTGAATAATCGGGTAAGTATTGCTTATATAACTATTTTTTGTTATACTAACTCTGTTATGGAGAGTTGGCAGAGTGGTAATGCACCGGACTCGAAATCCGGCGAGCCGATTTATATTGGTGCGCAGGTTCAAATCCTGTACTCTCCTTTTTATAAACAATATGTTATAGTTTAAATAATTTTAAAATCACCTATAAACGTTGATATAATAACGTTTATAGGTGATTTTTTGTTTCTGAGTTTTAATATGTTTTAGTATGTTTTAAATTCTTTGGAGTACAAAAAGAGTACAAATAAACCACATGGTATTAAGACAATATCATGTGGTTTATTTTTTGTTTTATAAAGTTATTAGTTATATTAAAGATAATTTTTCTTATCATCAGTGATAGTACCATCAAATAATTTATCAACAATATTCTCAATTTTATTATCAGCACGATTCTTATATTCATCAATCAAGTATGAGTATACTCTTGATGTTGTAGATGTATCTGAATGTCCTAAACGCTTAGATATGATATAAAGGTCAATATTTTCTGATAGCAGATAAGCAACATGAGTGTGTCACAGACTATGAAAGTGAAAACTAGGTTTATTGATTTTCTTAGTTCTTTTAAAACCAGTCTTATTTTCATATTTATGTTTTCTGTCTTCATCGTACCAAGATACCCTTGATCATGTATCCTTTACCTTTTTTAAATATGCTAACTACAATAATAACTCCCTAGATTTAAGAACCTAACTGTTTACGACGATCATTCAAAGAATAGTATATTAATTAACTTTAAAAATATAGTTGCAAATATTGCATAAATTATCCATTTAAAATATTTATCTTGTTTATTCATCTAATCATCCTTTCTTGGATCCTTAATACCTGTTACAGCTTCCATACCTTGAGTAGTTACTAATATCACTTTTCCAAATCTTTTAACTGAACCTTCTGGAAATTTGTCTGGGTTTTGTCTAAGGGCAGTTCTAACATAAGCTTCATTTTTATTCCAAATTTTAGCTGCTTCTTGAGCAGTCATTATATCTTTGCTATTTAAATTAATCATGTTTTCACTCCTAACTACATTAATAAATTGAAAATAAATATAATTACCAAATTAACAAAAGTAATAATATCTAAAAAAGTTGTTTAGCTTTTTCATTGTAATTACTTTCTAAGTGGTTACCTATGTTTCTTTGAAACTTTTTTGTGTCGAGGTCTGTAAGGTATCGTTGTTACCACTTCTCAATACTTGTATAATAACACGTTATCGTGTTGATATCAATTGAAAATCAAAGTTATTGTAAAAATATGAAAGTATAATAGGTTATAACAGATAGTTGAGTCGACTCAATCTGTTACAATTCGTTACACTTTAAAAAGTTTATGGTAAGGTGGTATAATATTTTTTCAGCATTAATGACTGTCTTGATAGCACCTATCCATTTAGTGTACAGACTTGGGTAGGTGTTTTTAGCAAAATAAAAAAGCAGATGTTGGGTTGCTTGCTACCACATCTACTTTTACTATCTGGATCAATTCGTCAAAGATTAATGTTTCCGTCTATGACGGTTCTTAATCTTATCCGAAATAATATCAGATACTATATTTGTTAGGATAGTCAATCCTAACGTTACTACTAAGGAAATCAAGATAATATATCTCGATTGAAGATTAGTCATCTTCAAAAAATATGGCTAGTCACCGTAAAATTCCTCCTTTCTGTTCTTCTGACAGAAAGGTTTTTTTATTTTCCAATAAAAAAGAACAACTGACAATACACAGAATCAGTTGTTCTAAATTTTATAGATTTGTTTATAAGTTGATTTATCTGAAGTTAGTATATAATGAAACATACAAGAAATGATAAGTGAATATTTAAGAAAAATTATCATTAAAGTCAAAAACAAAATGATATAATCTTCTCAAAGAGGTGTTTATATATGGGAATTCTATTTTTAATACTTGGTATATGGATAGCATGGAAGATTTTAAAAGTTGCAGGAAAATTATTTTATTGGATATTCTGTATTGCGCTTTTTGTATGGTTAGTTTCACATTTATGGTTACTAGGGCTTATTTTTATAGCTGCTATCGGCGGAATATACGCCTTAGCCAGAAATTAATTCCTGTGAGAAACTAATTCCCAGCGAATACTAATATAATTTCCTAAAAAATCGCCATGTTCTAGTTCAGGTAAAATTTCTGCCAATGAAACGTTGTAATTGACAGGAATTGGATTGACATCATAACGAGGACGACCGTACTTCTCAACGAAATCAGGATTGTTATAAAATTTCATTTCATGTTTAGTGATTGAATAACTATCCGGATTTTTTAATAGGTCTAATTTAAAACGAGGTCTAGGTATTAAACTGTTAGGAATAATATTTAAGTAAACGAAAAGTTCTGAAAAATCACCATTTTCAATTTCAAACTGGACAGGACTGATGATAGTTTGTAAAGCTGGTGACTTTGCAGGAATCGAAGGCATGTTTTGATCAGGTAAGTATGCATATGATGGATACGAAATATGAATTATATAAATGTATTCGTCGCTTTCGTCAGATACTAAAGCTCCATCAATAACTAATCTGTATAATTGCATCATCAAAACTCCTTAGTATTAATTAATTGTGATAATAATACGATAATTTTTAGAATATTTCAACTTAACAACCTTGTCGACAATATTGATTCATTCTATAATCTAATAGACAAATATATTAGAGGATGTGTAAATAATTGGAAATAACATCAACAAGTAATAGTAGAGTAAAAGAATGGAAGAAATTAAATACTAAAAAGGGAAGAAAAAGACAAAATAAGTATATTCTTGATGGTTTACATTTAGTGAAAGAAGCACTAAAAGCAAATAAGAAAGTTGAAGAATTGTTAATAACTTCTAAATTTGAGCATCTAAATGAAATAGAAATCCCAGATGAAACTAAGGTGATTATGATTTCTGAGGAAGTTTCGAAAAGTATTTCAGAAACTCAAACGCCACAAGGAATTTTTGGAATTGTATCTATTGAAGAAGAAAAGATCACATATCCTCAAAAGGACGTAGGTGCTTGGTTAATGTTAGATGGTGTTCAGGATCCAGGAAATATTGGAACAATGGTACGTACTGCAGATGCTGCTGGTTTCTCTGGAGTAATCTTAGGAGAAGGGTCGGCAGATTTGTATAATCCTAAAGTCGTAAGAGCAATGCAAGGGAGTCAATTTCATATTAAAGTTATTAATGACAATCTCTCTGGTTGGATTAGACATTTTAAAGATATGAAGGTTCCTGTTTTTGGAAGTGAACTTAACGAACATGCTAGAGAGTATACTAACGTCGGACAACATACTGATTTTGCCTTAGTTATGGGAAATGAGGGAAATGGAATGAGTAAAGAAATTTTAGAGATGACTTCAATTAATTTGTATATACCAATAACCAATGCTGAATCACTAAATGTAGCGGTGGCTGCAGGTATACTAATGTTTGCTTTGAAGAAATAAATAAAAAAGTGTTAAGGTGTGCTAAGAATTATTGATTTTTCATAAAAAATCTGTATTATTATCTAGTAGTAGAGTACGAATAGATAATTAGTGAGGTAACGATACTATATGAAAGATAATATTTGGCGTAATGATGAAGAATATATGAGTTATGTCGGGAGCTTGTTGGAAACTAAAGAAGTTCAAAAACTTGCTAATTATACCCAACATCATTTTTCTACTCGTTTAGAGCATGTGATAACTGTTTCTTATGTAAGTTATCGAATTGCTAAGACATTAGGTTGGAATGCTAAAGCTGTAGCTCGTGCAGGGTTATTACATGATTTGTTCTATTATGATTGGAGAACTACAAAATTTGATCGTGGTACACATGCTTGGATTCATCCTAGAATAGCAGTTAGAAATGCAGAAAAATTAACAAAATTAAGTGATTTAGAAAAAGATATTATTATTAAACACATGTGGGGAGCTACATTGTGCCCTCCAAAGTATAAAGAAGGTTATATTGTAACTATTGTAGATAAGTACTCTGCTACAGCGGAATATTCAGAGCACTTAGTACAAAAGGTTGAGAAACTATTTAGAGGAAGAAAAAATAGTACAGCGTTTGACTTTGAAAAAGTAAGTAAATAGTGTAAAATGTCCTTAGGGCAGTATTAGTGGCCTTTGCTATAATGCAAAGGTTATTTTGTTAGATTTATTTACTTCTAGTAACAAATTAGATTTGACTAGTAAAGTATTGATCCAAAAACATATTTGAAAGGAGTGAACTTTATGCCAGTAGATACTGAAAATAAATACACACTTTGTCCTAAATTTACAAAGACTTTTGGAATCTTGGGAAGAAAATGGAACGGTTTGATTATTGAAGTTTTATTGGAAAAAGGCCCTCAAAGATTCAGAAATTTAGCTGATAGCGTTGATAAATGTAGTGACAGAGTAATGGTAGAAAGACTAAAAGAACTTGAAGACGAAGGTTTAGTAGAAAGAATGGCACAACCAGGTAGTACACGTGTCTTATATAAATTGACTCCTCAAGGTGAAGACTTGAAAGAAATCATGTCTGATATTCATAAATGGTCTGATAAATGGTATTCTGTCGAAGATTGTGCTAATAGTTAATTTTATTTCATTGATAAGCCCTTGACTAAAATCAGTAATATAGTTTAAACTAAAAGGCATAATATTAAAGATGTAGATGGAAAAGAGTAAGATAAAGTAATATTTTAAGAGAGAAATTAGTTTTGGTGAGATAATTTCAATATTTTTTATCTGAAGTTCACTTCCGGAATCGCTATCGGAATACGATTTAAGTTGAAAGATAGAACGTTGATGCTACGTTAAAGGCATATTAGAGTGTTGTTGTGCAATTTTGTATAACAAAACAAGGGTGGTACCGCGAGCCTCGTCCCTTTTGGTAGGGATGAGGCTTTTTTATTTGAAAAAGTCAAAGAAAGGAACATAGCAATGAATCTTAAAGAAAAGCTTGCTGAGCTAAAAGAACAAGGATTAGCGGAAATAAAAGAAGCAAAAGACTTAAAGAAAATTAATGACATTCGTGTAAGTTTGTTAGGTAAGAAAGGTCCAATCACTGAAGTTTTACGTGGAATGCGTGATTTGAGTGCGGAGGAACGTCCAAAAGTGGGACAATTTGCTAATGCAATTAGAGATGAATTGACTCAAGCATTGGCTGATAAGAAAGATGAAATTGAAGTTATAAAAATGGCTAAAAAGCTGGAAAAAGAAACAATTGATGTAACTTTACCAGGTGTGCCAGTAACTACAGGTAATACACATATTATTACACAAATAATTGATCAAATAGAAAAATTATTCTTGGGAATGGGATTCCAAGTTGTTGATGGTCCTGAAGTAGAAGAAGATCATTATAACTTTGAAATGCTTAACTTACCTCAAGATCATCCAGCACGTGATATGCAAGATACTTTCTACATTACTGAAAAGATTTTAATGAGAACTCAAACATCTCCTGTCCAAGCTCGTACAATGGAAAAACATGACTTTAGCAAGGGACCACTTAAAATGATTTCTCCAGGTAAGGTTTACCGTAGAGATACTGACGATGCAACTCATTCTCATCAATTCCATCAAGTAGAAGGACTAGTTATAGATAAGCATATTACTATGGCTGATTTAAAGGGTACTTTGCAATTAATTGCACGTACTATTTTCGGTGAAGATAGAGAAATCAGAATGCGTCCAAGTTATTTCCCATTTACAGAACCATCTGCTGAAATTGATGTTTCATGTTTTAAGTGTAATGGTAAAGGTTGTTCTGTATGTAAATACACTGGATGGATCGAAGTTCTAGGTGCTGGAATGGTACATCCTAACGTATTGGAAATGGCAGGAGTAGATTCCAATGTTTATGGTGGATTTGCATTCGGTTTAGGACCAGATAGATTTGCAATGTTGAAATATGGTGTAGACGATATCAGAGAGTTCTATCTAAATGATGTTCGTTTCTTAAGTCAATTTTCACAGAAGGGATAGTATAAAATGAAAGTTTCTACAAAATGGTTAAACGATTATGTAAAAGTAGATGATTTAGCTGTTGAAGAATTAGCTGAAAAAATTGAAAGAACAGCAGTTGAAGTGGATGAAACATACAGACTTGAAGAAGGATTAAAAAAGATTGTTGTCGGTAAAACTTTAGAAGTTGTAAAACATCCAGATTCTGATCACTTAAATATTTGTCAAGTTGATGTAGGTGAAGATGAACCAATTCAAATCATATGTGGAGCTCCTAATATTGCTGCTAATCAAAAAGTTATCGTAGCACTTTCAGGTGCAAGAATTGCCGGGAATGTTAAAATTAAGCGCGGTAAAATGAGAGGTCAAGTATCTAATGGTATGATTTGTGCTTTACAAGAAATTGGCTTTTCAGAAAGTGTTGTTCCTAAAGAATATGCTGACGGAATTTACGTATTACCAGAATCTGCTGTTCCTGGAGAACCAGTATATAATTATCTAGGAATGGATGAAGATATAATTGACGTTGATGTAACACCTAACCGTGGTGATATGTTAAGTATGCGTGGAGTTGCACGAGATGTAGCTGCTGTTTATGGTAGAGAATTGACTTTACCAATGGAAACTGTTAACGAAGATGATGAATTACATATTGAAGACTATTTGACAGTAAAGGCAGATAAAGAATTAGCTCCAGCTTATAAATTACGAGTTATTGATAATGTTACTGTTAAACCTAGTCCTATGTGGTTACAAAAACGCTTATGGAATGCTGGTGTAAGACCTATTAATAATGTTGTTGATGTTACTAACTACATTTTGATGGATTATGGTCAACCACTTCATGCCTTTGACTACAATAAGATTAATTCAAAAGAATTAGTAGTAAGACTAGCTAAGCAAGGAGAAAAAATCACAACTCTAGATGATCAAGAACGTGAATTACAATCTGGGGATATTGTTATTACTAACGGTAAGGATCCAATTGCTTTAGCTGGTGTGATGGGTGGAGCTAATACAGAAGTTGATGACAATACTACAACCGTAGTACTTGAATCTGCAATGTTTGATTCATCAAGCATCAGAAAAACTTCTCGTCGTGAAAATCTTCATTCCGAAGCATCAATGCGTTTTGAAAGAGGAATTAATCGTGGAACAATCGAAGAAGCATTAGATTATGCTGCTAATTTGATTGCGGAATTAGGCGATGGTAAGGTAGCTACTGGAATTGCGCAAGAACAAGATATAGATGTTCAAGATATTACGGTAGAAATTTCCTTAGAAAAAATAAATAATGTCTTAGGAACAGATTTATCAGTTGCAGATGTGACAGATATTTTTGAACGTTTAGGATTTAAGGTTGCAGAAAATGCTGGCGAATTTGTTGTAAATGTGCCTCCATTTAGATGGGATATTAGCATTCCTGCAGATTTAATAGAAGAAGTAGCACGTATTTATGGTTATGACAATATTCCAGCTACTTTACCAGTAGGTCCAACTACTCCGGGACATTATACTTACGAACAGCAAGTAATTCGTAACACACGCGCAATTCTTGAAGCTTCTGGATTAACACAAGCTATTTCTTATGGCCTTACAACTAAAGTTAAAGCTGAAAGATTCGCTTTTGAACCAGCAATGAAGTCAACAGAATTAGATTTCCCAATGAGTTCTGATCACACAACAGTTCGAATGAACCTAATTTCTGGATTATTAGATGATGTTTCATACAATAAGGCTAGAAAAGTTGAAAATGTAGCTCTCTACGAACAGGGAAGAGTATTCTTCAGAGATGAAGATTCAGAACGACCAAGAGAAGTGGAACATGTTGCTGCAGCTATGACTGGATTAATTGAAGATGCAACTTGGCATGACAAGAAACGTCCGGTTGACTTCTATGTAATTAAAGGAATTGTTCAAAATCTATTGGATAAAGTAGGAGTAGGTTCTAGAGTTGTTTATACAGCTACTGCAGAACATGAGGAAATGCATCCAGGACGTACAGCAAATATTTATATTGATGGTGAATTTATTGGATTTGTTGGTGAAGTTCATCCAACTTTAGCTAAAGAATATAATTTAGATAGAGTTTATGTATTTGAATTAGACTTACAAAAAGTTATGGAACTTTCTAAAGATCCTGAAGTTTATGAACCAGTATCTAAATTCCCTGCAATTAAGCGTGATATTGCTTTACTAGTTGCTGAAGATATTCAAAACAGTGATATCATTAAAACAATCAAAGAAAATGGCGGTGCTAACTTAGCATCTGTAAATATCTTTGATGTTTATGCTGGTGAAAAGATTGACTTAGGATTCAAGTCCTTAGCTTATACTTTAACTTTCGAAAATAAAGAACGTACATTAACGGATGATGAAGTAAATAAAGCATTTGATAAAGTAGTTAATAAATTACAAGAAAATTATAAAGCTGTAATTCGTTAAGATTAAGTACAGAGTGTCGTTGAATCAAGAATAGATTTGACGACATTTTTTGAGAGTTTAATAATAAGACAAAATTCTAAATATAGATGAAAAAACGTATTAATTTTAGTATAATCATTAAGTAAGACTGTATAGTCTAAGGAGGAAAAACCTTGAAAAATGATAATACGAATTATCCAAGCCGTTCTGAAAAATTGAAAAAGCAACGTGGAATAGCTGGTAAAATTGTTTCATGGATTGTTGGAATTTTAGTGGTATTAGTAGTTTTGATGGGAGTGATGGGATATAAGTATATTCATTCTTCTTTACAACCATTGAACGCCAATAGTACTAAAAAAGTAGAAGTGAAAATTCCAATAGGAAGTTCCAATAAGCAAATTGGAGATATTTTAGAGAAAAATAATATTATTAAGAGTGGTATTGTTTTTGATTATTATGTAAAGACTAATAAAGTAGGTAATTTCAAAGCTGGATATTATCAATTAAGTCCGTCAATGACTTTGGATGAAATTGCAAAGAAATTACAACAAGGTGGTCAAAGTAATCCCCATTCTAATGGCACAATTCTAATTAAAGAAGGTGCTAGCATAGATCAAGTTGCTGATGTAGTTCAAAAGAATACTAAGTTTAAAAAGCAAGATTTTCTAAAGCTAATGAATGATGCAAACTTTTTGAATGAGTTAAAGAACAAATATCCGCAATTGCTATCTTCTGCTGTTGATGCTAAAGATACAAAATATAAGTTGGAAGGATACTTATATCCTGCAACATATACAGTTGGAAAGCACGACAATTTGAAAGCAGTAGTTGAACAAATGGTAGCTAAGACTAATATGGAAATGAAACCATATTTTGATAAAATTTCAAAATCAAAATATTCAGTTCAACAAGTTTTAACACTGGCATCGCTAGTAGAAAAAGAATATGGTAGTGCTGATGATAGAGGTAAAATTGCCGGAGTATTTGAAAATCGTTTAGAACAAGATATGCCGTTACAATCTGATGTAGCTATCCATTATGCTTTAAATAACAGTAAATCAACTGTATCATATGATGATTTAGAAGTTGATTCTCCATATAATCTCTATAAAAATAAGGGATTAGGCCCAGGACCATTTAATAATCCAAGTATTGATTCTGTGAAGGCTGTTTTAAACCCTGTTGATAAAGACAAAGGATATTTATATTTCGTAGCGAATATTAAGACAAAGAAAGTATATTTCTCTAAGACATATGCTGAACATCAAAAGAATGTTAAAAAGTTGCAAAAAGCAAATGGATATGAAAATTAATTAATAGAGGGAGAGAACAATAATGGCAAATAGGGAAAACAAACCAGTAATAATAGGTGTAACAGGTGGATCAGGTTCTGGTAAGACAACAGTTAGTCGAGCAATTTTTGAACAACTACATGGTCACTCATTATTGATGTTACAAGAAGATTCTTACTATAATGATCAAAGTGACATGCCTTTTGAAGAACGCATAAAAACAAACTATGATCATCCTAATGCATTTGATACTGAGTTGTTGGTTAAGCAATTAAAAGATTTATTAGATTGGAAAACCATTGAAAAACCTATTTATGATTATACAGAGCATACTAGAAGTTCAGAGGTTGAAAAGGTTGAGCCTAAGGAAGTAATCATTCTAGAAGGTATTTTAGTATTGAATGATCCGGCTTTGAGAGACTTGATGGATATTAAAATTTTTGTAGATACTGACGATGATATCCGTATTATCAGACGTATTCAAAGAGATATCGAAGAACGTGGTCGCTCATTGCAATCAGTTATTGATCAATATAAATCAACTGTAAAACCAATGTACCATCAATTTATCGAACCAACTAAGCGTTATGCTGATATTATTGTCCCTGAAGGTGGAGAAAACCAAGTTGCTATTGACTTGTTAGTTACTAAAGTTAGAGATATTTTAAGAAAACGAGAAAAATAATTTTGAGGTGAATAAAATGGCAGAAAAAACATTTCCTATGACTTTAGAAGGTAAAGAAAAATTAGAACAAGAATTAGAAGAATTACGTACTACTAAACGTGCAGAAATTATTGAACGTATTAAGATTGCTCGTTCATTCGGTGACTTGTCTGAAAACTCAGAATATGAATCTGCAAAAGATGAACAAGCATTTATGGAAGCTAGAATTAAAGAAATTCAAAATATGCTAAACCATGCAGAAATTATTGACAATAAGTCAATTGATGAAAATGAAGTTGCAGTAGGTAAGACAGTTACATTCCAAGAAGATGATGATGAACCAGAAACATATCAAATCGTAGGTGCTGCAGAAGCAGATCCATTTGAAGGCAAAATCTCAAATGAATCTCCAATTGCAAGTGGCTTAATTGGACATAAGTTAGGCGATATAGTATCCATCGACACACCAGGTGGAACTATGCAAGTAAAAATTATTGATGTTAAGTAATTAACGAATAAAGAATTATGAAAATCATAGCCTCTATCAATTTTGAATAGATGGTTATGATTTTTATTTTATATAGAAAAAAATAAAGCCCAAGTATATCTTAATTAATATACTCTGGGCTTTATCACTTTTCTTATAGTAAGGAAAGTATCCAGCAAGAAATAACACTGACCAAAATACTAAGTGACATTAGAATTAAATTTTCTTTTACAGTACCGATACTTCTTTGAATGTTATGTATGAATAGTACTAAAAAGAATAAACTAGAAAATAGAAATAAAAAATAAATAAATTGTAAAGAAGCAAAATAAATTAATATACAAAATGATACTAATAAAATAATGTTTCTAGCATTTTTATACCAAGACAAGCTTCCAAAAAAAGCTACCTGATATGAAAATGTAGGAGTCTGAGCCAAACTATTAATTTTTAGCAGTGTTATTAAGAGCCAAAAAATGTATAAAGCTAAGCCGAGAAATACCAAGTCTAGCCCTCCTTAATAAGTTATTAATTAGCTTCTGCAAATAATTTAGTTAATTTTTCCATGAATTCATCTAAAAACTTATCTTTATTAACACCAATTGCGGCTTTACTTATAGGATTTGGGTTGTTTACTTTAGTTTCATCTCCAATAGTTCTTCCAGCATAAGGGCCTTCAGTATCAACCTTCATATCTAAAGCAAGTGTTGTAACTAAAGATGGTTCGACAGCTACACCTACAGCCAAAGGGTCATGAAGAGCACAACCACCAAGGTGTGGACTTGTTACTTTATATGCATCAATGTAGTAGTCAACGATATCAGCATATTTTTGACCAGCAAATGTACCTAAATCACGCCATTTTTGAGTTTCTTTTGTAGTTAACAAGGTACGAGTTGTAACGTCTAAACCAACCATAGTAAGAGGAATACCACTTCTAAATACAAAATCTGCTGCTGCAGGATCTTGATTAATGTTAGCTTCAGTAACAGGGTTAACATTACCAGGAACTGTTAAAGCACCACCCATGAGTGTTACGCGGCCAACTAAATTAACAATTTCAGGATCCTTTTTGATAGCTGCTGCTAGATTAGTTAATGGACCAGTTGGAACAATTAAAAGTTTTTTACCATATTTGTGAGCTGCTTCAATAAAGAAGTCAGGGCCACTCATAGTTTCAACTTTTCTTTTAGCAGTAGGGATTTCAACTTCTCCAATACCATTTTTACCGTGAATTTGAGCACTAATTGGCATAACATCGAAATGATCAGTAGTTGATGAATGAGATAGTCCTTGATAAACAGGAACTTCAGTATGTCCCAGCATTTCAAGTAAATCCAAACTATTTTGTACACCTTGTTCAACTAAGATATTTCCGTATGATCCAACAATACCAATCAAGTCACTTTCAGGTGTTGCTAAAGCATATGCAATTGCTAGTGCATCATCAATACCGGTATCTAAATCTAAAATCATTTTATATTCAGCCATAAATAAGACTCCTTAAATATTTATTATGTTAATATTCGTTTTATTGTTATATTATATCATTTTTATACTTCATAATACTATGCTTAATTACAGGTTTTATAAGGAAAATAAGGGAAATTAAAATTTAAAAACGAAAATTAATAGTAAAAATAAGAAAAATATAGAGATAAAACTTAGTAAAATACGAATAATACAATAAAAGTTGGATAATGATAATATTATAATGTATTATAGAAAGTAAATATAAATAGGGTATGGGGGAAGAAAAATTGGTAGAAGCAGCGGATTTAAATTCTTTCTTAAAAGAAACAGTGAAAACACTAGATTTTGACGGTGATATATTCGTTAATTGGAATAAGAAAGATAGACAATTTGAAATGGAACTAACTTTTTATGCTGAAAATAAAGAGGCAACTTTATTAACTGATACTTTAGGTGTGGAGTCAACTGAGCCAGTGGTTACTTTTATAGACGAAATACTAATCTATGATAAAAATCGTGAGAAAAATTTTGATGCAGATGACTATTTAGTATGTTTGCCTTATGATGGTAAGAATGGTTGGTCTTTAGCAGAAGCAAAAGCCTTTGTATCATATTTACAAATAGTATTGGATAATGGTGAGTCAGATTTATTAGACTTCCTAACAGATGATGAAAAAGAAATTTTTGAATTGGTCTGGTCTGAAGATGAGTATAAAAAGATTATTGAGTCATATATGCTAAGTTTACCTAATCCGAATAATAGGATTAAATACCCTAAGTTTTAGAAAGGATGAGCTAACGTTGGAATGGAACGAGTTAAGTGTAACCACAACTAATGAAGCAATTGACGCAGTAGTTAACATATTAATGGAAAATGGTGCTGGTGGCGTTCAAATTGATGATAGTGAAGGCTTAGAAAAAGTAAAGGTAATTACTTATTTTCCTAGTAAATTAGGCTTAGTTGAATTAATTCCAGAATTAGAAGAAAAGATAAAGAAATTAAATAACTTTGGTCTGAATCCAGGAGAAGCTAAAGTATCATTGACTAATTTACAAGATGATGCTTGGGTAGATTTATGGAAGAAATACTATCATCCGGTTAGATTGACTAAGTATCTAACAATTGTACCAAGCTGGGAAGAATATCAAAAAGAACAAGAAGATGAGATTTTAATAAGATTAGATCCAGGTAGAGCATTTGGAACAGGTACACATCCTACCACTCAACTGGCTTTACAGGCATTGGAAACATCTGTACGAGGTAATGAGAGTATGATTGATGTAGGAACAGGATCTGGTGTCTTAAGTATAGCAGCAAGACATTTTGGTGTTGATAAGGTATATGCTTATGATATTGATGATAATGCTGTTACAGCTGCTAAAGAAAATTTTGCGCTAAATCCAATTAGCAATAATATCGAAGTTAAACCTAACAATTTATTAGAAGGTATACATAAGAATGTAGATATAATAGTAGCTAATATTCTAGCAGAAATTATAGTTCCATTAATTCCTCAAGCTAAGTCAAATCTTAAAGATGGTGGTATCTTCATTACATCTGGTATTATAAATGATAAGAAAGAATTAATCTTAACAGAATTAGAACAAAATGGTTTTGTTGTAGATGAAATTTTGAATAAAAAAGATTGGTACTCAATTATTGCACATAAACCAGCTAAGGAGGACATTTAATGCAACGATATTTTGCTGATTCTAAGATTACAACTGAATATCAACTCACACCAGAAATTTATAAACATGCAATTAAGGTTTTGAGGATGAAAGTTGGAGATGCTTTTGAATTAGTTGATGATGCAGAAGTTGTCCATAAGATGGAAATTACAAAAATCGAAGATGGAAAAGCAGAAGCAACTTCAGTCGAGGTTATTCCATCAGATGTAGAACTTCCATCAAATGTTACTATTGCTTGTGGAATATCTAAAAATGATAAAGCTGATTGGATAGTACAAAAAGGTACTGAAATGGGTGCTACTAAATTTATCTTTTTTATAGGTGATTATTCTGTTGCAAAATGGGATAGAAAAAGAAGTAGCAAGAAAGTACAAAGATTACAAAAAATTGCAAGAAGTGCAGCGGAACAGTCTCATAGAACCAAAATTCCTGAAGTAACTTTTGTAGAAAAGCTGAAGGATATAGATTTTGAAAAAAATGATGCTAGAATTGTTGCATATGAAGAGTCAGCTAAAAAAGGTGAAAGTGGAAACTTGTTTAAGATTTTAAATAAGAAACCTAGCGATATCATTGCTATTTTTGGTCCTGAGGGTGGAATTTCTCCAAAAGAAATAGAATTTTTAGAAGCAAATAGCTTTATTTTAGCTGGTTTAGGTCCAAGAATTATGCGAGCAGAAACTGCACCATTATATTTTTTAGCAAGTTTATCATTTGCTTTGGAGTTAAGTTGAGATTAGTTGAAAAAATTATTGGGTGTTGAGGTGAGATTTATGAAAAAAGAAACAATTTGGTCAGCTCAAGATGTAATTGATATGTGCAAAGGATACATGAATGAAAATCATGTTAAATTTGTTGAGAAAGCGTGTGAATTTGCCACTTATGTTCACAGTGAGCAAGTTAGAAAATCTGGTGAACCTTATATAATCCATCCAATTCAAGTTGCCGGAATTTTAGCAAACTTAAAAATGGATCCAGAAACTGTTAGTGCTGGTTTTTTACATGATGTTGTTGAAGACACAAAGGTTACACTAGGAGATATTGGTGAATTATTTGGAAAAGATGTAGAAGTTATTGTAGATGGTGTAACAAAGTTAAGCAAAATAAGATATAAATCTCATCAAGAACAGTTAGCTGAAAATCATCGTAAATTATTGTTGGCGATGTCTAAAGATTTACGCGTAATTATTGTTAAACTAGCTGACAGGTTACATAATATGCGAACTTTGAGTCATTTAAGACCAGATAAGCAAAGAAGAATAGCAAATGAAACCCTTGAAATTTATGCTCCATTAGCTGATAGATTAGGTATTAGTACAATTAAATGGGAATTACAAGATATGTCTTTGCGTTATCTAAATCCTCAACAATATTATCGTATTGTACATTTGATGAACTCTAAACGTGAAGAAAGAGTTCATTATATTGATGAAGTGATTGTTGAAATTAAGAAAGCAATCGCAGAATTGAATATTGAATATGATATATATGGTAGACCTAAGCACATATATTCAATTTACCGAAAGATGAGAGATCAACATAAGCAATTCAGTCAAATATATGATCTTTCTGCAGTACGTGTAATTGTAAAGAGCATTAAAGATTGTTATGCAGTTTTAGGAGCTATCCATACTCGTTGGAAACCAATGCCAGGTCGTTTTAAAGACTATATTGCTATGCCTAAAGCTAATATGTATCAATCTTTGCATACAACAGTCATCGGCCCTAATGGTAGACCTTTTGAAGTTCAAATAAGAACTGAAGAAATGCATCGCGTGGCTGAATATGGTATTGCTGCACACTGGGCATATAAAGAAGGACGTAAAGATGCAGTTCCTCAAACAACTACTGGAACGAAATTGAACTTGTTTAAAGAAATTATAGAATTACAAAAAGAGTCAAACGATGCTTCCGAATTTATGGAAAGTGTTAAAGGTGACTTGTTTAGTGATCGAGTTTATGTCTTTACTCCTAAAGGTGATGTGTTTGAATTACCAAAAGGCTCAGGCCCATTGGATATGGCATATAGTATCCATACTGAAATTGGTGCTCATACAACTGGAGCAAAGGTTAATGGTAAGATTCGACCTCTTGACTATCAATTGAAGAACGGGGATATTGTAGATATTTTAACTTCACAAAATTCTGCAGGTCCTAGTCAAGACTGGTTAGATTTAGTACACACAAGCAAGGCTAGAAATAAAATTAAACACTTTTTCAAGAAACGTGATCGTGAAGAAAATGTTGAAAAAGGTAGAGAAATATTAGTTCAAGAATTAACCAATGCAGGATATAATGCTAAAGATGTTTTAAATGATAATATGGCTAAATGCTTAGAGAAAAAGCAATTTAAGAAAGCCAACGATTTGTATGCTTCCATTGGTTCTGGTGATACTGCACCAGTTGGAATTGTTAACATTTTAACAGCAGATCTTAGAAAGAAAGCCGACGATGATAGAAAGCGTCAAGAAGAAAAGGCATTATTGGAAAATCATCAAGAAATTAATAATGATACAAAGGAAAATAAGAAACCTAAGCAAGAAAGTGGTATCTTAATTGAAGGTATTGATAATTTGCTTGTTAGATTAAGTCATTGTTGTAATCCAGTTCCAGGTGATGACATTGTTGGATATATTACTAAGGGTCGTGGAGTTTCTGTTCATCGAGTTGAATGTCCTAATGTGAAAGCAGCCGAAAGCCAGGGAACTAGATTGATAGATGTATCTTGGAATATCTTACCTGACGATAGAGCTTACTATAATGCTGATTTAGAAGTTCAAGGATATAATAGAGATGGCTTGTTAAATGATATACTTCAAGCAATCAACAATAACACTAAGAGTTTGAATTCTGTAAATGGACGAATTGATCATAATAAGATGGCAAATATTTCTGCTACGATTGGTGTTAAAGATAAGGAACATCTCCAAAGAATTATTGATAGAATAAAGAATATTCCGGATGTTTATATGGTTAAACGTCCAATACATTAGAGGGTGTTGTTTAAATGAGAGTATTATTGCAAAGAGTAAAGCAAGCATCGGTTGAAATAGATGGAAACGTAAATGGTGAAATCGGACAAGGATTATTGTTATTAGTAGGTTTTACTGAAAATGATGGCGATAAGGAAATTGAATATTTAGCAAGAAAAGTTTTAAACGCTAGAATATTTAGTGATGCTGATGATAAGATGAATTTAAACTTACAGCAAGTATCAGGTAGTATTTTGTCTATTTCGCAATTTACTTTATATGCACAAACTCGTAAGGGAAACCGACCTAGCTTTACAAGAGCCCAAAATCCAGATATAGCTAGCAAGAATTATGATAAGTTTAACGAAAAGTTACGCGGATCAGGTGTACAAGTTGAAACTGGAATTTTTGGAGCTGATATGCAGGTATCATTAGTTAATGATGGACCTGTAACAATTATGTATGATACTGATGAGGAATAAGAGTATGGAGTATAAGAATTATTTTTGGGATTTTGATGGAACTTTATACAACAGCTATCCTGGTATGGTTCGAGCATTTGTAGAAACTTTGAAAACTCAAGAAATAGAGTTAGATAGTAAAGAAGTCTATAAAATTATGCGCGAGGCTTCTGTTAGAAAAGCTTTTAAGTTATATGGCGAAAATCTAGACATACCAAAGCTACGTCAAATGTATCATTCTTTTGAAGAACAATATCAAGATAAAATGCGTCTCTTTGATGGTGCTGCAGATGTTTGTCGTAAGATAAAAGAAAATGGTGGTAGAAACTTTTTACTAACACATCGCGACAGTAGTGCATTGAATATTTTAAAAAGAGATAATCTTTGGTCTTATTTTGATGATTTTGTAACTGCAGATAATGATTTTGCTCGTAAGCCGGATCCAGAATCTTTGTTATACTTGGTTAATAAGTATAATTTAAAAGTTGAAGAATCAGTGATGGTTGGAGATAGAGAACTTGATATCGCAGTAGGCCATAATGCTGGAATGTCGGGAATTCTATTTGATCCGGATAAGCTACTTCATCAAGATTATAATGCAGATAGATTGGTATACAGTTTGTCGGATATATTGAAGTAAATTAACTTGAGTCATATTACTTAGAGGTTATATGACTCATTTTTGATAGGAAAGGTGTAATCTACAATGTGGTTATATATACCGATGATTATTATTTTGATTATTGCAGACCAGGGTCTAAAGTTCTGGATTTCTGCAAATATTAAATTAGGAACCAGCCAAGTAATTTTACCTAATGTTTTAGCTTTAACAAATGTTAGAAATGATGGAGCTGCTTGGAGTGTTCTAAGTGGACAGCAATGGTTCTTTACAGTCATTACAATAGTTGCTCTAGGTATGATGGGATATTTCTTCTGGAAATTGAGAAATGATAACTTGTATATGTCGGCAATTTCGTTATTAATTGCTGGTACGTTAGGAAATTTTATTGATAGAATTCGTTTAGGTTACGTTGTTGATATGTTTGAAACATTATTTATGAATTTCCCAATTTTTAATGTAGCAGATATGTGTCTAACGTTTGGTGTAATTATAGTAATAATAGCATTGATAAAGGATGAAAAAGATGAGTGATTATAAAGTATTAGCAGATAAGACTGGTAGATTGGATAAAGTTGTTACTAATATTTTTACAGATTATACTCGATCTCAATTAAAGAAGATGATTGACGATGGAAATATCAAGGTAAATGGAGATGTGAAAAAAGCTAATTATAAAGTTAATTTAGGCGATGAAATAACTTTTGATAAGCCAGAAGTAAAGAAATTATCTTTAGAACCTGAAAATATTCCGTTAGATATTGTTTATGAAGATGATGATGTAATTGTTGTAAATAAGCCTCAAGGAATGGTTGTTCATCCATCTCCTGGACATTTTGAACATACTCTAGTAAATGCATTATTGTACCATTCACCATTATCTACTATTAACGGTACTTATCGTCCAGGTATTGTCCATAGAATAGATAAGGATACTTCAGGATTATTAATGGTTGCTAAAAATGATATGGCACATCAAAGCCTAGCAAAGCAATTAAAAGATAAGACTAATACACGTGAGTATGTAGCTTTAGTTCACGGAAACATCAAAGAAGATAGTGGTACTATTGATGCACCACTAGGGAGAAGTAAAGTTGATCGTAAGAAGCAAGCAGTAGTTAAGGATGGAAGAAATGCAGTAACCCACTTTGAAGTTTTGAAACGTTATGGTGATTATACTTTAGTTAAATGTGTCTTAGAAACTGGACGAACACATCAGATTAGAGTTCATATGAAATATATAGGGCATCCTTTAGTTGGAGATCAATTGTATGGTCCGAGAAAGACATTAGGAAATAGTGGCCAATTTTTACATGCTGAGAAACTAGGTTTTGTTCATCCAAGAACAAATGAATACTTAGAATTCACAGCGCCACTGCCAGAAAACTTCAAAAAGCTATTAGAATCGCTTGACAAACGGTAGCTTTTACAGTATCTTAGTTTAAGAAGAATAGAGTCCTTTAAACTAGTCCCGTGAGGCTGAAAAGGTATAATGCTTATTTAAGCTTATAGTGTATATTAATATAAAAATGAAATTAATACGCGGACTAGGACTGATTTGTTCTAGTCCTTTTATTTTTTCAGCTAAGCAATAGTTAATGGCTCGAAATATTTAAGGAGGATGATTTTAATGGCAAAACAAATTTATGATTCAATGGCGATGAAGCGTGCGCTAACTAGAATGACTTATGAAATCATTGAAAAAAATAAAGGAATTGATGATTTAGTTCTAGTAGGGATTAAGACAAGAGGTGTTTATCTAGCACAAAGAATAGCTGATAGATTGAAACAATTGGAAAATGCTGAAGTTCCTGTTGGACAATTAGATATTACACTTTACCGTGATGACAGACATGATGCATCACTAGCACAAGATCCAGTAGTAAATGAAGCAGATTTAGGTTTTGATATTAAAGACAAGCATGTGATTTTGGTTGATGACGTGTTATTTACAGGAAGAACAATTAGAGCTGCTTTAGATGCTTTAATGGATATTGGTAGACCTAAGAAGATTAATTTAGCTGTATTAGTAGATAGAGGACATCGTGAATTACCAATTAGAGCAGATTTTGTTGGTAAGAATATTCCAACTGCTATGGATGAACAAGTAGCAGTTTATGTAGACGAAGTTGATGGAAAAGATGGAATCGAATTAAAGAAACTATAAAATAAAGATATGAGGCTAATTTAATCATGAAAAACGAGAAATTCAGAAACCCTGAGGCAATCCTTGATATTCAAGATAAACCGACTTTCCCTCAGTGGTTACTTCTATCAGTCCAACATTTGTTTACAATGTTTGGTTCAACTGTTTTAGTACCTTTATTAATTGGTATGAATCCAAGTATTGCTTTGTTTAGTTCTGGGGTAGGTACTTTGGTATATATTCTTTGTACAAGAGCCAAAATTCCAGCATACTTAGGATCAAGTTTTGCCTTCATCATGACAATGCAGGCTTTGATGAAATCTGAGGGATATCCTGCAGTAGGTCAGGGGGCAATTGCAGCAGGTTTAGTTTATGTTATTGTTTCCTTGATCATAGGAAAATTTGGTTCACAATGGGTAGACAAGGTTTTACCACCAGTTGTTGTAGGTCCTATCGTTATAGTTATTGGGTTATCATTAGCTACAACTGCAGCTAACGATGCAATGTTCAATAATAACCATTATGATCTTAAATACTTTGGAGTAGCAATTTTCACTTTAGTTGCAACAATTATCTTCAACATGTTCTTACGTGGATTCTCAAGTATGATTCCAGTGCTTTTAGGTATAATTGTAGGTTACATTTTCGCTGTTTTCATGGGAATTGTTGATTTATCAGGTGTAGCAGCAGCAAAATGGTTCTCCTTACCTGCATTTGACGTAATGTTTGTTAACTATGACTTTAAGTGGTATCCAGGAGCAATTATTGGAATGGCACCAATTGCTTTTGTTACTATGACTGAACACATGGGACACGTTATGGTTTTAAATAAATTAACTAAGCGTAATTTCTTTAAGAATCCGGGACTACACCGTACATTGCTAGGTGATGGTTTATCTAGTGTAATTGCTGGTTTCGTTGGTGGACCTCCAACAACATCTTACGGTGAAAATATTGGTGTGTTAGCCATGACAAAGATTCATAGTGTTTGGGTACTTGCAGGAGCTGCTTTCTTTGCTATTTTATTCAGTTTTTGTGGTAAGATTGCTGCTTTGATTCAATCTATTCCAACTCCTGTAATTGGTGGTATTTCATTCCTGTTATTCGGTATGATTGCTGCAAATGGATTACGAATTTTAGTTGATAATAAAATAAACTTTGAAGCAAAAAGAAATTTGATTATTACAGCTGTTATCTTGGTTGTCGGAATCGGTGGTACTTATTTGAAGTTAGGTAATTTCCAACTTACAAGTATTGCTCTATCAACAATCTTTGGAATTGTTTTAAACTTAATTTTACCAAAGAAAGCAGCTAGTGAAGCTGAACATGAGAAAAAGATAAGAATGGATATTTAACCTTTTTTATCGATACGCTATAATAATAGTTGTGAATAATATCATGTTGGGAGTGAGGCTTTTGAAACGATTACTTATTCTAGAAGATGGTAGTACATTTTTAGGAGAAGGTTTTGGTTCACAAATAAATTCAACTGGTGAGGTGGTATTAACCACTGCAATGACTGGTTATCAAAAGGTTGTCACATCCCCAACGTATGCAAATCAAATAATTGTTTTTACGACACCTGTACTGGGAACATATGGGACAAACATTGATGATTTAGAATCATTGCAACCAGTCTGTAAAGGTGTCGTTTGTCATACATACACTGATAGCATGAATGTGTCGAGTCCACAGTCATTTTCAGATTACTTAAAGAATCAAGATATTCCTGGAATTTATGGTATTGATACACGAAAATTAGTAAGAATTTTGTCAAAACATAATGGAATAATGAAAGGAAGTATTATTGACGCTGAAAACGATCTAGAACATGCTTTTGATCAATTACATGCAACTGTATTAACTGACCAATTAGTAGATATGGTTTCTACTAGTAAACCATATCCTAATCCTGATACCGGAAGAAATATAGTCTTAGTTGATTATGGGGTAAAACATAGTGTATTGCGTCAATTATCACGTATGAATTGCAATACAATTATTGTTCCATACACTGCGACATTTCAAGAAATTAAAAATCTTTGTCCGGATGGTGTGCTATTATCCAATGGACCTGGAAACCCATATACTTTAGAAGATTCATTTGAAACAATTAGACAAATTCAGGCTAATTATCCGACATTTGCAATAGGATTAGGACATCAATTATTGGCTATTGCAAATGGAGCTAAAGTAAAGGAATTACCACGTGCACATCGAGGATTGAATTTTCCGGTTATTGAAATTGCAACTGGCAGAATTATAACAGTTGCACAAAATCATAGTTACATAGTCGATGAAAGTTCATTACCTAAAGATAACTTAATTGTAACTCACAAAGATTTAAATAGTGGGTGGATTGAAGGTATTAAGCATCGAAAATATCCAACTTTTTCTGTTCAATTTGAACCAGAAGGAGCTCCAGGTCCTAGTGATGGAACAGATGTATTCTATGATTTTATGCATTTAATTGACATAAGGAAGGATAAGATAAATGCTATTAGAGAGTCAAAATAAAAAAATTATTGTCTTAGGCTCATATAATAGTGGGGCTTTAAGTGCAATTTATACACTAAGCAAACAAGGATATAAACCAATTCTAGTTGCTCCTAGAATTAATGAAAGTCAGATGTCAGAGCTATTAGATGAATTCTATAGTATGAAAATGACAGCTGATAATTTAGCAGACATAGTTACTAAAACTAGACCAGATGCCATTATTCCGATTTTTGGTGGGCAAACAGGAATAAATGCATGTATAAAGCTAGCAAAGGATGGTTTACTAAGCGCTCTAAATGTAAAAATTTTGGGAACAGATTTAGCATCATTAAGTAGTATGTTTGATAGAGAAAAATTTAGTAACTTACTTAATGAAGAAAGAATTCCAACGCCAATCTCTAAGAAAATAACAAATATAGAAGAAGCAATCGACTTTGCTAGTGAATATAATTATCCAGTAATTGTCAGAGCTTCAGCAACGACTAATAAACCTGGTGGAGATTTGTGTAACAATAGAAGAGAACTAATAGTTAATGTAAATCGAGCATTTGAAGAATCGCCAATAAGTAATTGTCTGATAGAAGCAAGTGTAACTGGGTATAAGGAATTAGAATTAGAGGTTGTCAGGGATAGTTATGATAACTGTATTTTGGTTGGGGCATTTGAAAATATTGACGCTGTTGGGATACATTCAGCTGACTCAATGGTAGTAGCACCGATTCAAACATTAGATGATCAGGAATTTCAGAAACTTCGAACTGTTTCATTGCGATTAGCAAGAATGTTTAATATAGTTGGAAGTTGCAATATTCGAATAGCGTTTGATTCATTGAGAGATACGTATTACATATTAGAAATGAATCCATCTTTTAATAGATCTTCGGTTCTGATCTCTGCGATTACAGCATATCCATTAGCTGATATTATTACTAAAATTTCACTTGGAATGCGCCTAGATGCAATTAGAAGAACTGGATTTTCAAATCTTACAGCTGCTAGTGAACCAATAATGGATTATTTAGCCGTTAAGGTTCCAAATTGGTCCAAAGGTCAAGCTAAGAGGTTAGGGACTAGAAGACAGGCAAAGGGACAAATAGTTGCTTTCGGTAGATCATTGGAAAGTGCGCTAATGAAAGCTATTGAGTCAATGACTAATGAAAGAATTGATAGTATGCTAACCCAGTTTTTGAATATTGATGATTTTCAATTAGAAGAAAACTTAGTTCACCCTCAAGCAAATCGTTTATTCATAATTGCAGAAGCTTTTAGACGTGGATATACAATTGGTGAAATTAGTGAGTTAACTAAGATTGATGCGCAGTTCTTATATACAATATACAAATTAATTGATTTCATAGAAAATATAAAAAATGCTGAACCAAGTGAGAAAAGCATTCGACAAGCAAAGGAACTTGGAATCAGTGATAAAATGTTAGCTAAATTATGGAATATTCAGGTAGATAAAATAGAACAAATACGTAATGATTTGGCGATAAGACCGACATATAAGAAGATAGATGGAGTCGCAGGGACGCTAGATGCTAATGTATCATACTTTTATGCAACATACGAAGAAGAGGATGAGTTGGAGGAAAGTAAAGCAGATATTTTACTAATTGATGGGGTTGAAAGTTTATCCAATCGAAGCTTTGCCAATAATCAGCAGCTATTGATATTAGCAAATTCTGGATTAGATGTAAGTTTAATTTCAAATTCTCCAGATACATTGGCTTTTAGTCTATCTTTGCCAATTACAACTTTCTTTGAACCGTTGTCATATGAAGTTATAGCTGAAATTACAAGAAAATGTAATCCAGAAACTCTATGTTTGAAAAAACCAGAAGAATTATCTGAGGACTTAAAATCTGAATTAAACAATTTGAATATAAAAATAACAGAATGGAATTATACAGGAGGAAAATTATGAAATACGATAGACCAATAATAGCTTTGGATTTTCCGGATAAAGAGAAAACTTTTGAATTTTTGAAAAAGTTTCCTGAAGACGAAAAGTTATTTGTAAAAGTGGGGATGGAACTTTTCTATAGTGAAGGTTCTGATATGGTTAAAGAATTAATCAGTGAAGGACATGATGTATTTCTAGATTTGAAATTACATGATATTCCAAATACTGTTAAGCAAGCAATGAAAGTTATAGGAAAACTTGGTGTCAAACTTACAACAGTTCATATTTCTGGTGGTAGTGAAATGCTAATTGCTGCTAAAGAAGGATTGTTAGATGGAGCTAATGGAGATACTAACACTAAGATTTTGGGTATTACACAATTAACTTCTACTGATGAAGAAATGGTAAAAAATGAACAAAAATTATCAATCTCACTTAAAGAAAGTGTAGAAAACTATGCTAAGATTGCTCAAAAATCTGGCCTAGACGGAGTTGTTTGTTCAGCAGAAGAATCTGATATGATCTATAAGTTAACAGGCGATGATTTCTTGAGAATAACTCCAGGAATTAGATTAGCAGGTGGCGATGTTGGTGATCAAAAGCGTGTAATGACACCAGATGCTGCTGCACGTAATCATTCAAGTGGTATTGTTGTAGGACGTGCAATTACTAAAGCTGCAAATCCTTTAGATAGTTATAGATTAGTTACAAAATTATGGAGGGGAAAATAATGAAACAAGTAGCAAAAGATTTATTAAGTATTAAGGCTGTAACTTTATCACCAGAAGAACCTTTTACATGGGCAAGTGGAATTAAATCTCCAATCTATTGTGATAACAGATTAACAATTAGCTATCCAGAAGTAAGAAAGAGAATTGCTAAAGGAATTGCTGATATTATTAGAGAAAAGTATCCAGAAACAGAGGTTATTGCAGGAACTGCAACTGCTGGTATTCCTCATGCTGCATGGATTGCTGAAGAATTAAATCTACCTATGATTTATGTACGTTCTAAGCCAAAGGATCATGGACGTGGAAAGCAAATTGAAGGTGTTTTAGCTGAGGGTCAAAAAGTAGTGTTAATTGATGACTTATTATCAACAGGTGGAAGTGTGTTAAAAGCAGTTGATGCAGCTAAAAACGAAGGTGCAGATGTATTGGGAGTATGTGGTATTTTCAGTTATCAATTAAGTAAATTAGACGATAACTTTAAGGCATATAATTTATCATATGCTACATTGACAAATTATACAGAACTGATTGAAGTTGCAGAAGAAAATGACTACATTGAAGAAAAACAAAAAGAAATCTTACATGCATGGAGAAAAGATCCTGAAAATTGGTTAAAATAATTATCGAATTCGCAAATAAAGGACTATATTTTTTTATATTTTAATGTATAATAAGAATAGGTATTAAATTATAAGTTGATAAGTCCCGTATGGATTTGCGAAAGGATAATGATATGAAAACAAAACAAGAGAATATTTTTTCTTCTAAAACATTGAGTTATTTCTTGCAACTTGCTGAGACAATGAGTTACACACAAGCAGCTCAGATATTAGGGATTACCCAACCAGCGCTTACTCAACAAATTAAAAAGTTAGAAAGAACAGTAGGTGCACCATTATTTTACTCAGTAGGTAAGAAATTACATCTCTCTGATGCGGGTTACACAATGTTGGATGCTACACATCAGATTTATGAAACATTGAACCAAGCTACTGATGAGATACAAATGTCAACAAGTGCAACACAAGGCGAAATTAATATAGGTATTTTAGCTTCAATTGAAGACAGTGTTATTAGTCAGTTTGCTACAGCTTATTATCGTGAACATAATGGTATTAAGTTAACAACACATATGCTTACACGTAAGGAAATTTGGGAAAGATTAGAAAATAATACAATTGATTTGGCAGTTATGTATTTGCCTGATGAAAGTATTAAAAATTGGAAACCTTATGAATCTAAACGTATTTGCCAAGAAGATTTAATCTTTTTACATAACGATAATAAGATTAAACAAAAGAAAATTAATCTAAAAGATACGTTACAACATCCATGGGTTACATATCCACCTGAATATTATCTAAATGAAAGCATAAGTGAAGCCTATAAAAATGCAATGTTAGATGCACCAAATAGTGTTTCTTACTTTGCGACACCAGGTCAAATTTTTAATTTTGCAGCTCAAACTGGTGTATGTACTGCTTTGCCAATGTCATTTGTAGTAGCACATAATCAAGATGGTATTATGAAGCAAGCATTATTGGAACCAGGCATTAGCTTTGATTTGTCATTTGTCTTTAGAAAAGGAAAAGATCAAATACCAAGAATTTCTAATTTCTTAAAAGAGATTGACAATTATCTACGAGAAGAAGATTATATTAGTAGGTTAACAAAGATTAACAAAAAATAATTAAGTAACAAGGAGTTCTTTATTCATGAAAGAATTAGTTTTTGGACACAAGAATCCAGATACAGATGCTATTGTAGCAGCTAAAGCATACTCATATTTACAAAATAAATTAGGTGCTGATACTGAAGCAGTTGCTTTAGGCACACCTAACGAAGAAACAAAATTTGTGTTAGATTACTTCAAGGAAGAATATCCACGTGTAATTACAACTGCAAAAAATGAAGTAGAAGCTGTAATGTTAGTTGATCATAATGAAGCCCAACAAAGTGTTGATGACATTAAGGAATTAACTGTAACACATGTTGTAGATCATCACCGTATTGCAAACTTTGAAACAGCTGCACCATTGTACTACCATGCAGAACCATTGGGATGCTCAAGTACTGTAATTTACAAAGAATTCAAAGCAAATAATGTAGAAGTTCCTGCTAAATTAGCTGGTTTAATGTTATCAGCTATCATTTCTGATACATTATTATTAAAATCACCAACAACAACTGATGAAGATGTTGCTGCTGTGAAAGAATTAGCTGAAATTGCAGGTGTAAACTATGAAGAATATGGTTTGGAAATGTTAAAAGCTGGAACAAACCTTTCAAGTAAAACAGAAGAAGAATTAATTTCTGCAGATGCTAAGTCATTTGAAATGGGTGGTAAGACAGTACGTGTAGACCAAGTTAACACAGTTGACTTAGATGAAGTATTTGCTAGAGAAACTGCTTTGCGTGCAGCAATTGAAAAGCAAAATGCAGAAGAAGGCTACGACTTATTCTTATTAATGGTAACAAATATTTTAGATTCAAATACACGTTTATTAGTAGTAGGTGAACCTAAAGATGTAGTTGAAAAAGCATTCGATAAGAAGTTGGAAGACGACAAGATGGACTTACCAGGCGTAGTTTCACGTAAGAAACAAGTTGTTCCTCCATTGGAAGCTGCATTTTAATTAAATTAGATAAAATATATTTTTTAAAGTACCTTGTAGTTATTGGTTAGAGAGCTAATAGCTATAAGGTATTTTTTATTAGAATAAATTAATTGCAAATAAAGATATATCCTTATTGTAAGGGTTTAAATTACTTAAATATAGAGTTATAATTATATTGAAATAAATTGAATGGAGCGATGAAGTTGAGCCAAGAAAAAAGAATAGAGTTGATAAAACAACTTTTAGAAGAAAGACAAGAACTCTCAACTAGAGACATCATGACCGAATTTGGGGTTTCACAAGATACAGCTAGACGAGATATAGTGTTACTGACTAAAAAGGGAGAAGTTAAACGAACTCATGGAGGAATTTTACCTCTAGATTTTGGACGCAGTGTGCCTAATTACCAAAGTAGATTATCACGTTTTACTAAATCTAAAACAAAAATCGCAATGGAAGCAGGAAAATATTTTAAGCCACATCATGTATACTTTGTAGATTCATCTACTATTTTATTAAGGACATGTCAAAGTATTAATATGCCAGTAGCCATTGTAACTCACTCTTTAGACAATTGTATTGCATTGGCTGAGAACAGTAAGGTAACAGTTAAGGTTTTGAGTGGTACTTTAAATCACGAAAATAGATATTTCTATTCTAATCTTGCAATGCAAGAATTGCATGATATTGCATTTGATACAGCATTTATTGCAGCATCTGGTATTGATGAAAATGGTGCTTATTTGTTAGATCAAGGCGATGCAGAGATTGTTGGTTTGGCAGTAAGTAGAGCTAGAAAAGTAATTTTAGTTGCTGAACATCAAAAATTTGTAAATAAGTCTTATTACAGAATTTGCCCACTAGACAAGATTTCAATGTTTATTACAGATAAGGCTCTTACTCCAGAACAAAGAGCAATGTTTACAGATAAAACAGAAATCATAGTTGCTAATTAAAAATAGTTTGTAATTATGGTATAATTTTTCTAATAATTCTATAAAGTTAGGTGATTTAATTGTCAAGAAGTTTTAATAGAGAAGTTGAGAAAATTGCTGTATCAGATATCCGCCAATTTGATTCAGATGTAAGTGGAATTCCGGGAATTATTAAGTTAACATTAGGAGAACCAGATTTTAATACGCCTGAACATGTAAAAAAAGCTGCAATTAAGGCAATTGAGGATAATAAATCTCACTATACTCCTAATGCTGGTTTTATGGAATTAAGAGAAGAAACAGCTAAGTATTTTAATAAAAAATATAATTTGAATTACAGTGGGACACAAGTTGTTATTACAGTTGGCGCAACTGAAGCTATTAATGCAAGTTTACAAGCTATTTTAAATCCAGATGATACTGTGTTAGTACCAACACCTATTTTTCCACTATATTTACCAATTAGTAATTTAAATCATGGTAATTATATTTTAATGGATACAAGTGAAGATAATTTTGTCTTGACTGCCGATAAATTACGCAAGGTTATTGCAGATAATAAGGATAAAAATATTAAATGCCTTGTTTTGAACTATCCTTCTAATCCAACAGGTGTTACATACAATAGAAAACAATTAGAAGAATTAGCAGAAGTGATTAAAGAAAATGATATTTGGGTATTAAGCGATGAAATTTATGCTGAATTAACATATACGGGCAAACACGTTTCTTTAGCTGAATTAATCCCTGATAATGTAATTTTAATTAGTGGATTATCCAAATCTCATGCGATGACAGGCTGGAGAATTGGCTTTATCTTAGGGCCTCAAGACTTTATTGATCAAGTAGTAAAATCTCATCAATACATGGTAACTGCACCTACTACTAATGCACAATATGCAGCATTAGAAGCTGTTACAAATGGCTTTGATGATGCAGTGCCTATGAAAGAAGAATATTTGAAGCGTAGAGATTTCATTATAGAAGAATTACAAAAAGTGGGCTTTGAAATTGCAAGTCCTGATGGTGCATTCTATATCTTTGCTAAAATTCCAGCTAATTGTCCTCAAAACTCATGGGACTTTGTTAGAGATTTGGCTAAAGAAGCTAAAGTAGCACTTATTCCAGGTGTATCTTTTGGACCAGGTGGAGAAGGATATGTAAGAATGAGCTATGCTGCAAGTATGGAAAACTTAGTAGAAGCCGTTAAAAGAATAAAAGATTACGTTCAAGCTAGAAAGTAATACATCTATGTAATTTAGCCAGAGTGTGCTAAAATTAACTAGAACTTTTTTCTAGGAAGGTAGTTAATAATGACTAATAAAAAAGATGCCCCTATTGGAGTTTTTGACTCTGGTATGGGAGGAATTTCGGTATTACGTGAATTAGTTAAAATAATGCCGAATGAAGATTATATATTCTTTGGTGATTCTGCTAATGCACCTTATGGTATTAAGACGGTAGAAGAAGTCCAAAAATTATCATTTGAGAAAGTAGAGCATTTGCTATCATATAATTGTAAAGCAATTGTTGTGGCATGTAATACTGCTACGAGTGCGGCAATTAAGGAATTGAGAGCAGCATATCCGGATTTAATTATCGTTGGACTAGAGCCAGCTCTAAAGCCAGCAGTAGAACATAAAAAAGATTCTAAAGTAGGTGTTATGGCAACACCACTAACATTAAAAGAAAAGAAATTTAATGACTTGATGAATAAATATGTTACAAAGGCAGATATTCGAAAAATTCCTGCACCAGATTTAGTAGAGTTTATTGAATCAGGTGATGTGGATTCTCCTGAATTAGAAACATATTTACAAAAATTATTAAGTCCTTATAAAGATTCAGATTCCATTGTGCTTGGCTGCACACATTTTCCATTTGCCAAAAAGGTAATTCAAAAGATTATGGGCGATGATACGTTTATTGTCGATGGTGGAGAAGGTGCTGCTAGAGAAACTAAGCATTTATTGGAAAAGAGTAACTTACTAAGTGATAAGACAGAAAAGGGTTCTGTGAAGTTTGAAAATTCCAGAAATACTAAAGAGGAATTAGAACTTAGTCAAAAGCTATTTAACTTGTAAAATAAAGATCGATTAGTGTAATTGATACAATTAACGCTGATCGATCTTTTTAATTTATGTAATATTAAAGGGTTTACATTACTTTTATAAAATAAATATTACAAAAAGGTTTCATTATGTGGATAAATGAGTTACAATATACTTGTAAGATATTTATTAGAATTTATCCAATTATTAACAATCGTAATATACAGAATCGAGGGATGAGCTATGAAAAAAGTAATTTATTTAGGTATCACAATGTTAAGTGCAATGGTATTAGTGGGATGCAGTAATACAAGTAGTGCTCCTAATACAACTAGTCATTCAAGTAACGTAAAAACAGAAGTTAAGAGTAGTTCTACTAGCAAAAAAGAAAAGAAAATTACTGCTAAAGCAGTTGATGAAAGTAGTGTAGTAGCAGAAAGTTCTTCTGTAGACAGCAATAATAACAATAACGTAAATACAAATTCAAATGTTCAAACTGCTACTAGCCAAGTTGCAAGTGCAAATAGTTCTGTGGCAAAAGAAAGCAGTAGTGTTGCTACTGGTAATACTAATGTTGCAGAAAATGCAGTAGCTCCAAGTGTAGCAACAGAGTCTAGCCAAAAGGTACAAGAAGTAAATGAACAACTAACACCTGCTCAAATTGCTGCTTTGGCTGCTTACTATATGGGTAATGATGCTAATTCATTAACTGTTCATAATATGGGTAATTATAACGCTGTAAGTGGTACTGACGGTAAGTTGCTATTTGCTTATAGTGCAGATGGAAACAACTTAAAAGTTGGTGGCTTTGGTGATACTCCTTGGGACAGTGTTAATGCAAACGATGTAATGCAAAAGGCACAACAACAAGGTAATAAGGATTCAATTAACCAAGTTGCAAATAATACAACATTTGAAAAAGGTTATTAATTCTAAAATTTATGTAAAATAAAGTGCAATCAACTGAAAAGTGGTTGCATTTTTATTAATGTATGGTATGATAAAAACTGTTATGAGTTGAGTTTACTAAGTAGATGAGGTGCATTTTAATGGAAAATGTAAATCTTACACCTAAAGACATTGTTAATAAACATTTTAAACAAAAAATGCGTGGGTACGATTCAATTGAAGTTGATGAGTTCTTGGATGACGTTATTCAAGATTATGAAACTTATGCAAAAGAAAATCAACGTTTACAAATGGAAAATGATCGTTTATTGAAAAAGGTAGACGAATTAACTAAGCAAGTTGCAGTAGGTAAAACAGGAACAACTGCTAGACCTGCTTCTAATGCATCTACAAATATGGATATTCTTAAACGCCTATCCAATTTGGAACGACATGTTTTTGGTGCACAGCTTAACGATGATGTAAATCGTGGAAATCGATTTTAATTAATAATTTATATATGTAAATTTCTGGTAATCGCGGTCTATGTATATAGGCTGAGGAAAGTCCAAGCTTGCACAGGCTGAGATGCCTGTAGTGATCGTACTTGCTGAAAAAATAAGGCAAGGCACTGCTTTTAGTAGTGACGGCAGACAAAAGAGCTAAGGTTTCGGCTATGCTTGAGTAGTCTTGAAAAGTGCCACAGTGACGAAGTAATATAGGAAACTGTATTAGTGGAACGCGGTAAACCCTGCGAGCAGGTAACCCAAACTTTGGTAGGGGCGCTTCATGACGGAAATGAACTAATCATGGGGGCGAGTTTTTAACTCGGAGATAGATGATTACCACCGATTCTAATTTTCCTGAATTAGATGACGTACAGAACGTGGCTTATAGAGATTTACATATCAGGGTGGCTAGGATATTAGGTAACTTCTATCCTAGCTTTTTTATTTTAGATAAATGTAAATTGAAAGGAATAAATTATGAACTTTAAATTAATTGCAACATGTGCTGCAGGTATAGAAAGTATCGTTGGTAACGAACTAAAGCATTTAGGTTATAAAGTGAATGTTGAAAATGGTCGAGTTAGATTTGATGGCGACGTAGCTGATATCGCTAAAACAAATCTATGGTTAAGAACAGCAGATAGAATAAAGATTGTAGTTGGTGAATTTACAGCTAAAACTTTTGAAGAGTTATTCCAAGGTGTTGAAAGTTTAAACTGGGAAGATTTTCTACCTTTAGATGCTGAATTTCCAGTAGCTGGTAAATCTCAAAAATCTACTTTACATAATGTACCAAGTGTTCAAGCAATAACTAAAAAAGCAATTGTTACTAAAATGAGTACTGTCTATCATAGAAGAACTAAGTTACCTGAGACAGGGGCATTGTATCCAATTGAAGTTGCTATTAATAAGGACAAGGTCTTAATTACATTGGATACTACCGGTAGCAGTTTATTCAAACGTGGATACAGAGTAAATAAAGGTGGAGCCCCTCTAAAAGAAAATATGGCAGCTGCATTAGTTCTATTAGCTCGCTGGTATCCTGAAATGCCATTTGTAGATCCAGTATGTGGTTCTGGAACAATTCCAATTGAAGCTGCTTTGATTGGATGTAATATTGCACCTGGTTTGAAACGTAATTTTGCCTTTGAAGACTGGGATTGGGTTGATAAAGACATTATTAAACAAGCAAGAGAACAAGCACAAGCAGCAATCAAGAAAGATATTGATTTAGATATATCTGGATATGATATTGATGGAAGTATGATTGAAATTGCTAAAGAAAATGCTGTTCAAGCTGGAGTCCAAGATATAGTTAACTTCAAGCAAATGGCAGTAAAAGACTTCAAAACAGATAAGATCAATGGTGTTATTGTAGCTAATCCGCCATATGGTGAGCGTTTAAGTGATAAAGAACATGTACATCAACTATATCAACAAATGGGTAAACTATACCAACCATTAACATCTTGGAGTAAGTACATTTTGACAAGTGACTTACAATTTGAACAATTTTATGGAACAAAAGCTACTAAACGTAGAAAATTATATAATGGTTCCTTACGTACAGATTTCTTCCAATACTGGGGAAAGAAGATAAGAAATTAATGCTCATGTAAAGCTTGAATAGCAAGTGTATGAGCCCCAGCGTTTTCTTTATCAGAAATCCAGTTATTTATGACAATTGGAAAATTTTCTTGAAGTGCTAATAGATCTGCTAGAGTTTGAGAATAACTTTTACTATATTGTTTTTCAAGACTATCAATTAAAATCTTGCTGTCAGAATAGAAAAAGACTAGATCTTCATCTGGAAAATTTTCAATAAGATAGTTAAAACCATGAATAGCGGCAATAAATTCTGCTTCGTGGTTATCAGTGGCAGAAATGTCATATTTTAATTGAGTTTGTTGCTGGTTCTTAACGATTAAGATTCCTGCAGCGAAAGTATGATTCTTTTGGTTTGTAGCAGCGTCTGTATATATTTTTAACATTATTATCAATCCTCGAGGTGTGTTTTATGAATAAGAAATATTTTTATCAACCAGATATTCCTGTATCAATATCTTGTTGGTCATTTACATTAATGATTTTGTTATTTTCTTTATTACTATGGTTAGAAATTACAGTCTTTCAAATTTGGACTGTTATTACTTTTATTATATTTGTACTAGTAGCGTTAATACAAGTGCTTTTACGAAAGGTAGAATTAAGTGATACAGAGCTCAGTTTTAGGGCAGTGATACCTTTTAATAACTTTAAAATAAAGAAAGTAGACATTAAAAAGATTGAAGTAAGAAAATATGGCTTGTTTATTAAAACTAAGTATCGGGATTACAGGTTGATAGTTTCAAAGAGATTTGCAGAAAATGCGTATAATAATATGGTTAAATAGGTGTATAATTCGTTATATACCTATTTTTATTTGCTGTAAAATATATTTTAGTAAAAAACAATGACAAAATCTTAATTATAGTATATACTTTAATTATTATTTGAAGGAGGAATCAGAAATTGAAAGATATTGAAATAGCACAAAAAAGTGAAATGTTACCAATAACTGAAGTTGCTCAAAAGGTGGGATTAACTGCTGATGAAATAGAACAATACGGTAAGTATAAAGCAAAAATCAGCTTACCTCTTTCTGCACGTGAACAAACAAAAAGAAAGTTGGTTTTAGTTACTGCAATTAACCCTACTCCAGCAGGTGAAGGTAAATCTACTGTAACAGTTGGTTTGGGCGATGCATTTAGTTTATTAAACAAAAAGGTAATGATTGCTTTACGTGAACCATCATTAGGACCTGTTATGGGAATGAAAGGTGGAGCTACTGGTGGTGGATATTCTCAAGTTGTTCCAATGGAAGATATAAACCTTCATTTTACAGGGGATATGCATGCATTAACAACTGCTAATAATACTTTAGCAGCTTTGATTGATAACCATATTTACCAAGGAAATAAATTAAACATCGATCAAAGACGTGTTATTTGGAAACGTGTATTAGATATTAATGATCGTGCATTACGTCATGTAGTAATCGGCTTAGGTGGAGCTACTCAAGGTATTCCAAGAGAAGATGGATTCGATATCACTGTAGCTTCAGAATTAATGGCTATTCTATGTCTTTCTAAAGATATTTCTGATTTAAAGAAACGTATCGGTCAAATTGTTATAGGATACAATTTTGATAAAGAACCAGTAACTGTAGATCAACTTGGAGTTACAGGTGCTATTACATTGTTATTAAAGGATGCTTGCAAGCCAAACTTGGTTCAAACACTAGCACATACTCCTGCAATTGTGCATGGTGGACCATTTGCTAATATTGCACATGGATGTAATAGTGTTCTTGCTACTCAAACAGCTTTGAATTTAGCTGATTACACAATTACAGAAGCAGGATTCGGTGCTGACTTAGGTGCTGAAAAATTCCTTGATATTAAAACTCCAGTGTTAGGAAAAACACCTGATACAATCGTAATTGTGGCAACTGCTCGTGCTTTGAAGATGAATGGTGGAGTAGCTAAGGATAATTTAGATGAAGAAAATGTTGCTGCAGTTGAACAAGGTTTTGCAAACTTGAAGAACCATATCCAAAGTATGAAACGTTATAATGTTCCTGTTGTAGTGGCAATTAATAAATTCACTCAAGATACTGATGCTGAATTAGCTAAGATTGTTGAACTTTGTGAACAAAATGATACTAGAGCAATTGTTGCTGACGTTTGGGCTAAAGGTGGAGAAGGTGCTACAGAATTAGCTAAAGCAGTTATTGAATCTTGTGATAATGATCAAGAATTTACAAGACTTTACAATAGCGATGATTCTGTTGAAGAAAAGATCAACAAGATTGTTACTGAAATTTACGGTGGCGATGGGGTTGAATTTAGTGCTAAAGCTAAGCGTCAATTAAGACAATTTGAAAAATTAGGTTGGAACCATCTACCTGTATGTATGGCTAAGACACAATATTCATTGTCTGATAATGCTAAAGTTTTAGGTGCTCCAAAAGGATTTAAGATTCATGTGCGTGAATTTGTACCAAAATTAGGTGCACAATTCCTTGTAGCATTAACAGGAAATATCTTAACTATGCCAGGTCTACCTAAAGTTCCAGCTGCAGATGGCATGGATGTTGATGAAAATGGAAAGATTAGTGGTTTATACTAATCAATCATTCGAATAAATTTGAAAATAATTTATAAAAGAGCTAGATGTTCGTTCTCAGCTCTTTTTTTATGTGATATAATAAAAACTGGGAAGATAATTGGTGCACCAAATCATCCCATATACCTCAACTACGTAAAGGCTCTGGTTGGTACATCACCAGAGCTTTTCATTTATAAAGGTGGAGTTAAATTGATTGAAAAAATTAGATTAAGAAAAAAGAAAAACGAAGTGGTTAAGGTTGGGGATGTTGTTAACTATCGTGGATCAATGTTTATTATTTTGAACGTCTTAGCTGTTCGCGTGATGATCAATCGTAAAAATGGAGAACTAATGACGATGAGTGATTGTTTAGGGCAGCAATATCGTACTCCTGATTTGTCTTCTGATTATATAACAACACAAGCTGAAATAACCTATGAACCAGAAGAATTTAGAAAAATATCGGTTGTTGGTGAATATATCTATGATCAAGAGACTGGAATTTGGGTTCAAATTAAAGCAATATTGGGCTATCACTTTGAAGGAAGAAACTTGGTGGTCAAGTATGAATTTGAACCGGTAATGGAACTACCAGCAGATGAAGTAGAAAAAGCCATAACTAAAAAGAGAAAATCTATTATGAAATTAGTAAAAAAGAATAGTTAATAATCCTGTTAGTTAGAGAACTAAGAGGATTTTTTATTTGGTCAAATAATAATTAAAATATAGAAAAATATTGACATAAATGCGAAAGAAAAGGTAAAATTAGCTTGTGAATAGTAGTAAAAAAGTGTTTATTGGAGTGGAAAATTTGAGAAAAGAAATTTTTGCAGCGGCAATATTAGCTGGAATTATTTTGACAGGTGCTAGGAGTCAAAGTGTTCAAGCTGAGGTGCTTTCAACTGATAGTAACAATGTAACCGAAGTTGAGACTTCAAAGGTAGCTAATAACAAGCAACTTACCCCAAATATAAGTATGTCTAAAGAAAATCAGACTCATGACTCAAGTAGCATGGTAAGTGCTGGGGAAACTTCTGATGTAAATGAAGTTCAAGAAAATAAGAGTGAAACTACATCAGATGATACATCTAATTTACGAGTACAATTAACTAGTTTATATGTTGATTTACAACCTAAACAAATGGCACTTAAAACAGTTGCTGCTACTAATGATACGCAAAGTATATTAGTTAGTACTAAATCAACCAAACAACAAGCTAAAAAAATCTTAGATGATAAGAAAAAAGACCTAGATACAGCAAAGCGTAACTTAGATAAAACAAATAAAGCTTTGGCTAATACTCAAATCAAGGTAACTGTTAATCAAGAAGTAGCTAAAAATGCACAAAAAGAATTGGATAGCTTGAATACTGATTTAACAGCAAAGCAAGCTGACTATGATAAAGCAGATAAAAAGCTGATGCTAAAGTTAATTACCAGGTAAAGAAAGCTATTCTAGCTAGCGCTAAGGAAGATAAAAGCAAGTTAAAAAAGGAACTAGCAAATGCTGAAGAGAAGCAAACTAGTGCCAAAAAAGTTTTTAAAACTTCTAAAAAGAAACTAACATCACTTAAAGAAAAAGTAGCACAAGCAAAAGAAGACTTAGATAAGGTATAAACTAAATTAGCTAAAGATCAAAAAAATGAACAAAAAGCTAAGGAAAACATAGCGAAATTAGAGGCAGATATTAAAACTAAACAGGCCGATTACGATAAAGCAAAACAAGAAATATCTACAAAACAAGAGGCTTTGAAGAAAGCACAAACTGAATTAGCGGAACAGAAAAAAGGTTAAAGCGCATGCCAAAAAGGTTTTAGATAAAGCTAATAAGGAATTGATTAAGGTTCAGGCAACAGTGCAAGATAAACAGGCTAAATTGAAGGAGTTACAAGATCAGTTTGGAAATTATGTGGGCGATGATGAGGAGCTAGCTGATACTAAAAAAGTATTAACCGAGGCTCAAACTAAATTGACCCAAGCTCAAAAAAATCAAGCAGATGCACAAAAAGATTATGACAAAACACAAGCTGATTATGAAACGAAAATAACTCAAAATAAGGAAGCTAAAGAAGCGTTAGCTGAATTTGTTACTCAAGAATAAGAGAAAAAGGCTGATAATGTCTAGAAGTCAATATTGAAATCTTAATTATTATTTTCAAACTATCAGATCCAAAAATAATTTTTCAAGAGAAGTATGTAAAAGTGCTTCTCTTTTTTATATAAATTACACGCTTACAAGTTATCCAATAATATACATTAGATATGAATAATTTTTATTTAAGTAAAACCTAACTGTACATCTTAATATTTTCTTAATAATTACGGAAATCACCTTATATAAAGGTAATATTGTATATAGAAACTTATTTTATAAAATTAAAAATAATGCTAGAAATTTGCAATAGTTTTAGAAATCATGATACGGTAGATATACAGAATTGCTCGAGTAAAATGAAAACAGCTGTAACTTTAGATGTTAAATTTGCATCTAAAGAAACAAGGAGGAATCGGAAAGACATACTCGTACACTATGTCTTATATTTAATTTATGAAATATATCAAAAAAGAATTACAAAGTAAAAAGGATTACAAGAAGGCGCCATTTTCAGATGTTCACTGGCGTGTCTACATTTCAATCTTGTTAGGACAGATTGCTTGTGGATATGCACTTGGAATAAGTGGTATTGCTTTAGATCAAGCAGGATCATATTTACCATTGACTAACTTTTGGACTGGTTTGATCGGTGCTGGTGGTCTTATTGGGTTATTCGGTAGTATTTTTATGGGACGTTTAGCTGATAAAGTCGGAAGAAAAGGGCTTTTGATGTTGAATATGTACATTTTTACAATCCTATCGTTAGCACACCTATTTGTAACAAATTTATTTTTAATTTTTCTTTTGCGATTAGGTTTAGGATTAATGATGGCTATTGATTATACAGTAGGTAATGCGTTGTTAATTGAATGGTTACCAACTGGTGAAAGTGGTAAAAAGCAAAGTAGATTATTAATTTACTGGTCAATAGGTTTCATTTTAGCGTACTTAATAGGTTCTTATTTAGGTGGATTTTCTCAAGGTTGGAAGTATAGTTTTACCTCATCATTTATTTTTGGATTAATAGCTGCTATATTCCGCTCATTTGCAAAGATTCCAGCTTCTCCAAGTTGGTTAGCAAGTCGTGGTAAAAATGCTAAGGCTCAAAAAGTAATTCAACGTAATTTAGGAAGTAAATGGGGATTATCAGAAAGACTTCTATCCATTAAAGTTAAAAACATTTCATGGCTACATCTTTTTAGTAAGAAATATCGTCGCCAAACATTAGTTGGTGGATTATTCTATGCTAGTCAGGCATTCTCATTTTTTGGTATAAGTATTTTCTTACCAATCTTGCTAAAGAGTATGGGAGTTACTAATGCCAATATGTCAGGTATTCTTTATAACGGAAGTATGTTAATTGGTGTAGTTATTGGGATTTGGATTTTTAACAAAATTAGTCGTCGCTCATTTTTAGTTGTCAGCTTTTTAAGTTCAGCGATTGCTTTAGCTGCAATGGTATTCTTAGATATATCACTGTGGGCTAAATTAGGTATCTTTTCTCTATTTTCTGTGATCTTATCTTCATCATTGGTATTGGATTATCCATATCCTTCAGAGTTATTTGATGTTAAGGTTCGTGCAACAGGGATGGGTATCTGTATAGCTATCAGTCGAATTGGAGCTGCATGTGGTACATTCTTATTACCTATTTTAACTGATATGGGTGGATCTCAATTAGCGATGTTAGTATGTGCTCTAGTCCTATTTATAGGAAGTATGATTTGTTTAGTATGGGCACCAGAAACATCACCTAAGTTTATGAAAAAGAATGAAATTCTTGAAAATGAAGTAACAGAATAAATTCAGAAGATTTGGTAATTCAACTGCCAAGTCTTTTTTTGTTGTAAAAAGCAAGAAAATATCAGTAAGTATAGATATATCTTTTTAAAGCCGGTATACTTAATATATAGAATTTAGATTAAGGGGTATCGTATGGACGGAAATAAATTATCATATCGTTTACAAAAAGTGGCAGAATATGTCCCTGCAGATAGTAGATTAGCGGACATTGGTTCTGATCATGCTTATTTACCAGCGTATCTAGCATTAAAAGGTAAAATTAACTTTGGGATTGCTGGTGAAGTTGTTAAAGGACCTTTTCAAAATGCTCAAAATGAAATTAAAAAAGAAAACTTACAAGAGATAATAGATGTTCGTTTGGCTGACGGATTAGCTGCAGTTGAACTTTCAGATGAGATTAATGTAGTTACAATCTGTGGTATGGGTGGCCCATTAATTTGTCAGATTCTAGAAGAAGGAAAGGCTAAATTAGCTAATCATCCTCGCTTAGTTTTACAACCTAATGTAGGTGAGAAAAATGTCAGAGAATGGTTAGTAGCTAATAACTATCAAATAATTGCCGAAGATATTTTAGAAGAAGACAAACATATCTATGAAATTATCGTAGCGGAATTTGTTGATGTAAAGGCTGAGCTAACAGCTAAAGAATTAGAATTTGGTCCTTACTTAATGAAAGAAAAGAACGAAGTCTTTAAGCATAAATGGCAAAAGGAATTAGATAAGATTGAAACAGTTAGAGTTCAGCTGGAAAAAGCCAAGGAAAAGCCAGTTGCTAAGTTAGAATATCTAGACGAACAAGTAAAACTAATAGAAGGTGTATTAAATGACTAAAGTTATAGATATTGTAAATAAATTTGAAGAATTTGCGCCTAAAAGAATTGCTGAAGATGGCGATCCAATTGGTTTGCAATTAGGTTCTTTACATAATGATGTACATAAAATGATGGTGGCTTTAGATGTAAGACCTGAAACTGTCGATGAAGCTATTGAAAATAATGTGGATTTTATTTTTGCACATCATCCTGCAATGTTCGTTCCAGTTAAGAAATTTGATTTAGATGTTCCACAAAACGCGATGTATGCTAAGTTAATCAAACATGATATTACAGTGTATGGTGCGCATACAAACTTGGATAATGCTAATGGTGGAATGAATGATTGGTTAGCTGAACAATTAGGATTAGAAAATACAGAATTCTTACTACCTACTAAGGTAGATCCTGTTTCAAACGAAAAATACTCTATGGGTCGCGTGGGAGAGTTAAAAGATAGCTTAACAGCTGTGGAATTTGCAGAATATTGTAAGAAAGTATTAAATTTACGTGGTTTACGTTTAATAGCAGCAGACAACCAAAAGCCAGTTAAACGTGTAGCAGTCCTTGGTGGTAGTGGTGGTCGTTTCTTTAACGCTGCTTTACTACATAAGGTAGATGCATACGTCACAGGTGATATCTCATATCATACCGGTCATGATATGATTGCTGCAGGCTTAACAGTGGTTGATGCAGGACATCACATTGAATCTATTTGCAAACCAAAGTTGACAGATAAATTCAAAAAGTGGAATAATGAGAATGATTGGAAAATCGATATTTATCAATCCAAATTAAATACTGATCCATTTCAGTTCATTTAAGCGAAAGGTGTGTCGAAAATGGCAAAATATGAAAATTTAGTTACTAGATTTTTGAAATATGTAAAAATAGAAACTCGTTCAAATGAGGATTCAACAACAATCCCTTCAACTCAAACACAAGTTGAATTTATTAAGGAACTTGCTAATGAGCTTAAAGGATTAGGACTACAAAATGTTCATATTTCTGATGAAAGTGGATATGTATTTGCTACTTTACCAAGTAATTTAGAAGATGATGCTAATACTAAAGTAGTAGGTTTTATTTCTCACGTTGATACTGCAGACTTTAATGCACATAATGTTCAACCTCAAATAGTAGAAAACTACGATGGAGAATCTGATATTAAGTTAGATGAAGCAGGTAATTTTGTGTTAACAACAGCAGAATTTCCTAACCTAAAGAATTATAAAGGTCATGATTTGATAACAACAGATGGTTCAACTTTATTGGGTGCTGATGATAAATCTGGTGTAGCCGAAATTATGTCTGCAATGGAATATTTGCAAGCACATCCAGAAATTAAACATGGCGAAATCAAAGTTGGTTTTGGTCCTGATGAAGAAATTGGTACAGGTGCTGATAATTTCAACGTTGAAGACTTCGGTGCTGATATTGCCTACACAGTAGACGGTGGTCCTTTGGGTGAATTAGAATATGAAACTTTCAATGCTGCTCAAGCTAAGTTGACATTCAAAGGAAAAGATGTTCACACAGGTACTGCTAAGAATGTAATGGTAAATGCTATTCAATTAGCAATTAATTATCAAAACTCACTTCCAGCAGATGAAGTTCCAGAAAAGACTGAAGGTAGAGAAGGATTCTTCCATTTATTTAAATTTGATGGATCTGTTGAAGAAGCACATACAACTTACATCATTCGTGATCATGATAGAAAGCATTTTGAAGAACGTAAGCAATTGATGTTAGACATCGCTGAAAGAATGAATACTGAACTAGGTGAAGAACGTGTAGTTATTGATTTACAAGACCAATATTACAATATGCGTGAAGTATTAGAAAAAGACATGACAGCAGTTGACATTGCTAAAGAAGCTATGGAAGATTTAGGAATAACTCCTGAAATTTATCCAGTTCGTGGTGGTACAGATGGTTCTAAGATTTCATTCATGGGATTGCCAACACCAAACCTTTTTGCTGGTGGCGAAAATATGCATGGACGTTATGAATATGTATCTACACAAGTAATGGAAAAAGCTACAGATGTAATTTTAGAAATCGTTAAGTTGTTAGCAAAATAATTGAGTATGAATCTATCAGATTTCGGTCTGGTAGATTTTTTTAAGGAGAAAAATCATGGCAAGTGTTCAATGGCTTGAAAATGAATTTGAAAAACATAGAAATTTAGATAATGCTTCACATATGGCAAAATATATGCGTAACCAATTTGATTTTTATGGGATAAAAACACCTGAGCGTAGGAGTATATATAAGGATATTATAAGAGAAGCAAAGAAATCTAAAAGTATAGATTGGCAATTGTTAAATGAATGCTGGAATAATGATTATCGAGAATTTCAATATTTTGTGTGTGATTACCTTAAAGCGTTGCAAAAGTTTTTAGTTTTTGATGATATCGATAAAATTAGACCTTTTATTAAAACTAAGCAGTGGTGGGACACGATAGATAGTCTAGATACTGTTATCGGTAATATTAATGATTTAAGGGTTGATGACTTAATGCTTGAGTGGTCTGTGAGCGATGATATTTGGTTTAGAAGAATTGCAATTAATCATCAACGAGGTAGAAAAGATAAAACCGATACTGTACTCCTAGAGAAGATATTAATTAATAACTTAAATAATAATGAGTTTTTTATTAATAAAGCAATAGGTTGGGCGTTAAGAGATTATTCTAAGACAAATACGGATTGGGTTAAGAATTTTATTGCTAAATATAAACCTGGATTAAGTACTTTAAGCATTAGAGAAGCTAGTAAATACCTTGAATAAATGATAAAAAAGTTAATATAATTAGAGAAATATAATTGAAAAATATAAATTTCTTACTATATAATTGATTAGTTATAACAATTTATGAGGTGATTATTTTATGAAGTCTTCATCTAAAGTTATGAAGGGTATCTTCTGGTCAGCTGTCGCTTCAGCAACATGGGGTATTTCAGGGACCACAATCCAATTTATCTCACAGAATCAACATATTCCGACAGATTGGTTCCTTTCGACACGTACATTAGGTTCAGGAACCATTCTTCTAATAATTAGTTTTATTTTATATGGTAAGAAAACATTTAATGTATTTTCAACATGGAAAAGTTTTGGTCACTTGTTTGCTTATGCAACTTTAGGGTTAATGGCAAACTTATTGACATTCTACTTAGCAATCCAAAGTGGTAATGCTTCTGCAGCAACAATCTTACAATACTTAAGTCCACTTTTTATAGTTCTAGGTGGTATTTTTATTAAACATCAAAGACCTTTATCAACAGACTTGATAGCATTTATCATTTCACTGTTGGGTGTTTTACTGGCAATTACAAAGGGTGATTTAACCCAAATGTCTATCCCAATGAATTCATTTTTATGGGGACTAGGTTCAGGTATTACTGCTGCTTTCTATGTTGTTTTACCTAGACCAATTGCTCAAGATAATCCACCATTGGTAGTATTGGGCTGGGGTACATTCATCGCTGGAGTATTATTCAATTTATACCATCCAGTTTGGATAAATACACCACACATTACATCAACTGTGGTCTTATCTATTTCCACTGTTATTTTAGTAGGAACAATCATTCCATTTGGATTACTTTTATATAGTTCTAGATTTGCTCCTTCTGATGTTATTAGTATTATGGATGCCTTACAACCAGTAACAACTTCAATCTTGAGTGTGATTTTCTTAGGATTAGAAATGAACTGGGTAGAAATAGTAGGTATTATCTTGGTAATTGTTGCAATTTATATTTTGCAACGTGGCCGTCGAAATATGGAAAAAATCAATTATCGTGAAGATGAATTTTAAAGTGTAGAGTAAATCTACACTTTTTTTATAGGATTTATGCTATAATTTTATTCGACAATTTTGAAAGGGGTACGTGTATTAATGACTTATGCTGAAAAGGTATTAGATGAAATTGAAAAAGGAAATTATGAAGAAGCACGTAAACATTTTGGCTGGTCTTTAAGAAAAGATTCAGATGATATGATATATAGTTTGGCAGAAGAATTATATTCTTTGGGATTTTCTAATATGGCCAAACGTGCCTATCAAACCTTATTGGAACGTTATCCTGACGAAGATAGTTTGAAAACAGCTTTGGCAGATATTGCCATTAGTGAAGGTGAAGATGATGAAGCTTTAGAATATCTAAGCAGTATTACACCAGACTCTGAAGCATATCTTCAGGCTTTATTAGTTTCAGCAGATTTATATCAAACACAAGGAATGTTTGAAGTAAGTGAACAAAAATTATTACAAGCATTAGATCTAGCTCCTGATGAAGAAATTATACGTTTTGCTTTAGCAGAATTGTACTACAATATCAAACAATATAAACAAGCAATTCCTATTTACCTAGATCTTATCAAACAAGGTAATTTCTCAATTTCGCAAGTAAATCTGGTACAAAGATTGGGAATGTCATATGCTTTATCAGGACAATTTGAAAAAGCTTTGGCATACTTGGAACAAATTCATAGTGAAGAAAGAGACGATGATACACAGTTCCAATTAGGAATTACTCAATATGAATTGGGACATATTGAAGATGCAATTAGTAGTTTTGAAAAGTTAAGGGATACTTCTCCAGATTATGCTACAACTTACTCATATTTAGCAGTAGCTTATGAAAAAGAAGGACAACTTCAAAAAGCATTAACAACCTTACAAGAAGGAATTGCAGTAGATGAATACAATATAAAGTTGTATCAAAAGGCTAGTGAGTTAGCTGCTAAATTAGGTCAACGTGATGAAGCTGAGCGTTATTTACTAATAGCCTTAGATCAGGAACCTGATAATTTAACAATTGTAATTATGTTGAGTAATTTACTTATTGAGTATGGAAAATTCGAACAAAATATTGAATTACTAACAGATTATCTAGATCAAGATGAAATCGACCCTCAACTATATTGGAACTTAGGTCGTTCATATGCTAATTTAGATAACTATGATGATGCCATTAAGTATTATGATGCGGCTTCTGAACAAATTTCATCGTTAGAATTCTTAAAAGATGCTGCAATTTTTTATCGTAATGCTGGCGATAGACAAAAAGCTAAGATGTTCGTTGATGAATATCTAGTAAGTCAACCTAATGATAGTGAAATGTTAGAATTACAAGATGAATTGTTATATTAGGTAAAGTTTTGTACTAACGATTATGATTTTAGGATATAAAAGTCATTGTTTCTATGTTATAATATACCGGTATTAATTAATAATTATGACTATAGATATTGACAAAATTAATTTTTGTCAGTATTCTCTAATTTAGATTTAAAGCCGAATGAAAGAAGAGTATCTAAACAATCGTTGACAGAGAATGGATGATTGGTGAAAATTCCAGCTATGATTTTTAGAGAAAGACACTTTTTAGGTATATATGTAATGTATATCGTTAGCCGCGTTAACGCTAGAGAGCATAAAATCAAGGTGGTACCGTGCAACTAGCACCCTTGTTGTCTATCAAACTAGGTAGATAACAGGGGTGCTTTTCGGTTTAATAAGGGAGGAAATTTTAATGAAGTATCAACGTCCTAAAGGAACAGCTGATATTTTGCCAAGTGAGTCTGTAAAATGGCAATATGTAGAAGAAAAAGCTCGAGAATTGTTTAAAAAATATCGCTATGAAGAAATGAGAACACCAATTTTCGAAAGTTTTGAAGTCTTTTCACGTACATCTGGTGAAACTTCAGATATCGTTACTAAAGAAATGTATGATTTCTATGATAAAGGTGATCGTCATATAACTCTACGTCCAGAAGGAACAGCTGGAGTTGTAAGAAGTTTTGTAGAAAATAAATTGTATGGTCCAGAAGTTCAAAAACCATTTAAAACTTATTATATGGGTCCTATGTTCCGTTATGAACGTCCACAATCCGGTCGTTTACGTGAGTTCCATCAAATCGGTGTAGAAGCATTTGGTGTTGATAATCCAACATTAGATGTTGAAGTTATGGCAATGGCAGTAGATTTACTAAAGAGTTTTGGTTTGAATAGTTTACGTGTAGCTGTAAACACATTAGGAGATCTTGAAACTCGTAACAACTATCGTCAAGCTTTAATTGACTATCTAGAACCATTTGAAGCTGAATTGTCAGACGATTCCAAGGAAAGATTACATAAGAATCCTTTACGTGTACTAGATAGTAAAGATGAAAAGGATAAAGAAATTGTTGCTAATGCACCTTCTATTTTAGATTACTTAACAGAAGATGCACAAAAACATTTTGAAACTGTAAAGAGTCTATTGAATGATTTAGGTATTGAATATGTAATCGATAGTAACATGGTGCGTGGTTTAGACTACTACAATCATACTATCTTTGAAATTATGAGTGATTCCAAAGCATTCAATGGTAAATGGACTACAGTTTGTGCTGGTGGTCATTACAGTGGCTTAGTAGAACAATTAGGTGGTCCACAAACACCAGGTGTCGGTTTTGGATTAGGTGTTGAAAGATTACTATTAATCCTAGATGCAGAAGAAGATGCTTTACCAATTGAGAATCCACTAGATGTTTATGTAGTAGGAATTGGCGATGTAACTAATGCAGCAACTTTGAAATTAGTTCAAAATCTTCGTCATCAAGGATTTACAGCAGATAGAGATTACCTTAATCGAAAGCCTAAAGGACAATTTAAGTCTGCAAACCGTTTAAATGCTAGATTCACTTTAACTATTGGTGAAACTGAGCTTCAAGAACAAGAAGCAAATCTCAAATTTATGGAAAATGGTAATGAAATTTCTGTAAAACTTGCAGATGTAGAAAATGATTTTGCAAGTCTAGAAAAATTAGCAGTAAAAGGGGAATAAGAATGAGAAGAACAACTTATGCAGGATTAGTTGATGAAAAATATCTTGATCAAGAAGTTTGCCTAAAAGGTTGGGTACAAAAGCGTAGAAATTTAGGTAACTTAATTTTTATTGACTTACGTGATATTGAAGGAATTGTTCAATTGGTATTTAGCCAAGAATTCAATCCAGAAGCTTTAAAGGTTGCTGAACAATTACGTAGTGAATATGTCATTGAAGTTAAGGGTAAAGTAGTGGCTAGAGGAGAAAAAGCTATCAACCCTAACATGAGAACAGGTAAAGTTGAAGTTGAAGTTTCAGATATTGAAATTTTAAACAAAGCTAAGACAACTCCGTTTGATATTGCAGATGATATTAATGCATCAGACGATTTACGTTTACAATATCGATATCTTGATTTACGTCGTCCAGAAATGCAAAAAGCTTTGATGATACGTAACCGTATTACTCAAACTGTTCATAGCTACTTGGATGAAAATCACTTTTTAGATATTGAAACACCATATTTGACACGTTCAACTCCAGAAGGTGCACGTGATTACCTTGTGCCTTCACGTGTATATCCAGGTCATTTCTATGCTTTACCACAATCACCACAATTGTTCAAGCAATTATTAATGGGTGCAGGTTATGATCGTTATTACCAAATTGCACGTTGCTTCCGCGATGAAGACTTACGTGGTGACCGTCAACCGGAATTTACACAAATTGATATTGAAACTTCCTTTATGTCTGCTGAAGAAATTCAAGAAATGACAGAAGGATTATTGAAGCGTGTTATGAAAGAAACTTTAGATGTTGATATCAAGACACCAATTCAAAGAATTACTTGGAATGAAGCAATGGACAGATTTGGTTCTGATAAGCCAGATATTAGATTTGGTATGGAATTAAAAGATATGTCTAGTGCAGTTCAAAATGCTGGTTTCAAAGTCTTTGATATGACACTTGAAAATGGTGGTCAAGTAAAAGCTATCACTGTTCCAGGTGGTGCTGACAAGTATTCACGTAAACAAATTGAAGAAAAGCAAGAATACATCAAGCGTTTTGGTGCTAAAGGATTAGCTTGGGTAAAAGTTACAGATGATGGATTAACTGGACCAATTGCTAAATTCTTTACTGAAAGAGCTGAAGATATTAAGGCAGCAGCAGAAGCTAAGAGTGGGGACTTGATCTTATTCGTAGCATCTAATCGTAAGGTAGTGGCTGATTCTTTAGGTTACTTGCGTGTAGCAATTGCTAAAGAAATGGATATGATTAATAAAGATGAATTTGCATTTATCTGGGTTGTAGACTGGCCATTATTTGAATATAGTGAAGAGTTTGATAGATATATTGCTGCACACCATCCATTTACAATGCCTAATGAAGAAGATTTAGATTTATTAGAAACTGATCCTCACAAATGCCATGCTCAAAGTTATGATATTGTACTTAATGGTTATGAATTGGGTGGTGGATCAATCCGTATCCACAGACGTGACATTCAAGAAGCAATGTTTAAGGCTTTAGGATTCATAAAAGAAAAAGCAGAAGAACAATTTGGTTGGTTCATGGATGCATTAGACTTTGGTTTCCCTCCACATGGTGGTCTGGCTTTAGGTTTAGATAGATTTGCGATGTTACTTGCAGGTAAAGATAATATTCGTGAAGTTATCGCATTCCCTAAGAATTCCAAAGCTTCTGAACCATTGACACATGCCCCAAGTACTGTAGCTCCAAAACAATTGGATGAACTATACTTGAAGACAGATGTCCCTGAAGAAGATGAATAATTAATTAAGAGTATGAATTTGACGATGTTCAGATTCATGCTCTTTTTTCAATAATTACTTGTAGTAAACATAATAGTAAGGTAATATTATCAAGTATGGTATTTAGATATATAAAAAGATGAGGTGAGAGAATGATAACGCGTCAAGAAATAAATGGGAAGTCACCATTAAATTATAGTTGGTACGATATTAAAAATATTGATGATAACGACATTGTAAAATTGAAAAAAAGGTTTCATTTTACGCCGACTATTATCTCATATGTTGCCGATAGAAATGAACGTCCTCACTATGATCACGATAGTTTAACTCATAGTGAATTAATAGTATACGATGTTCCTGTTTGGCCAGAAGAAAAATCTGATCATTTTACGACTCGTCCTCTAATTTTCCTATTACAAGGAACTACAGTATATACTTTCCACACTAATGCTACTGAGGATATATTTGAAGAGTTTAAAGAAGAACGAGCTCACGAGGCACAAGATGCTACGGAATTTATCATGCTATTCTTACTTCATGTAACTCAATATTTCCAACGAGCTCTAACACAATTAAATCATCAATTAAATGAGTTAGATAGAAGATTGAATACTAAAATTAAAAATAAAGATTTATTGGAATTAGCACAAATGGAAAGAAGTTTAGTTTTTGTTTCAAGTAGTGCTAGAACTAATTTGATGATGTTAGAAGATTTGAAGAACACACCGATGTCTTGGCAAATTACTAAGTCAGCTCAAGAAAGATTAGATGATGTTTTAATTGAAGCTGAGCAGGCCTCAAGAACGGTTGAAATTTCTAATGAAGTGACAGAAAAAATTTCTAAGACATCAAATAATATCTTGAATAATAACTTGAACGATACAATGAAGTTCTTAACAGTATGGTCCTTGATTTTAACTATTCCAACCATTATTACAGGTTTCTTTGGAATGAACGTTAAATTACCAATTTTAAATAACGGATTTGACTGGATTTTGGTAGTTTTCGTTAACTTTTTATTGATGGGTGGATTATATCTCTACTTGAAAAAGAACGATTTTATTTAAAAAATATTTGACAAGAAATTTATCTATGTTAAACTAACTTTATCTTATTAATGATTTAATTAGACTTTAATCTGGGTGTCAGAAAGCTAATGGGTGATGCGAATTAGTCAGGATTGAATGTTCGAAATACATATAAGTTCGGTTAGTAGGACCGTTATTGCCTACATGGAGTGGAACTTTAATAGTTCAATGTGGGTGGTACCACGGTTATTTAGATCGTCCCAGTTATACATTATTGTATGACTGGGATTTTTTTATGGAAGGATTGATCGAAATGGGCAACAAAAATTGCGGAGGCATTATCCGATATTGGAAGCTAGATTAATAATTTAATTTAGTTACTAATGGAGGAATGTAAAATGAAAAAATTTAGTTTAAAAGAGTCAGTAGGAATTTTACTATTATTACTAATTATTTTAGCAGGTGGAGTAAATCAAGGCCTATCTCCAGAAACTCCTGTATTAACAGTTATTGCAATTTTAATTTTAATTGCTAAACTACATGGTGCTGACTGGGAAAAAATTCACCAAGGAATTAAAGAAGGTATCAGTACTGCATTGATCCCAATCTTTATTTTTATACTAATTGGGATCTTAATAGCTGTGTGGATTAAAGCAGGAATTATCCCAGCATTAATGGTTGTTGGTTTTAAATTAATAAGCGTTAAGTTCTTTGTACCTTCTGTTTTCCTTGTATGTGCTTTAGTTGGTGCTTCAATCGGGAGTGGATTTACAACGATTTCTACAATTGGAATTGCTCTTTTTGGAATGGGAATCACAATGAACATGAACCCAGCATTAGTTGCAGGAGCAATTTTATCTGGTGCGATATTCGGTGATAAGACATCGCCACTATCTGACTCAACTAACTTAGCTTCAGCAATTTCTGGAACAGATTTATTTGCTCATATCAAAAATTTAATGTGGACTACGATTCCAGCCTTATTAATTTCTTTAGTAGTTTTTGTATTTATTGGTCAAGGGAAAACAGAACCTGACTTTGCTAAAATAGATGCAACTATGAAAATTCTTAGTCAAAACTTCTCAATTTCATGGGTTGCTGCTATTCCTGTAATCTTAATGTTTTTATGTGCATGGTTTAAAATCCCGGCAATTCCAACTTTATTTATAAATATTGCTGTTTCAACCGGAATTATTTTAGTAAATGATCCTCATATCTCACTAAAAGGCTTAGCTGCTTTAATGGAAACAGGATATGTAGCTCATACTAAGAATGAAGCAGTAAATGCATTGCTGACTAGAGGTGGAATCTCTAACATGATGGGAACTGTTTCTTTGATTATAACAACATTAGCACTTGGTGGTTTACTAATGGAATTAGGAATCATTCAAACTGCGATGGAACCACTAATTCAAAGATTAAATAGACCAGGAAAATTGGTTCTAAGTACTATCCTTGCAGGAATTGGAATAAATCTTTTTGTTGGGGAACAATACCTATCTGTTATTCTTCCAGGTAGAGCATTCAAGGATGCATTTGATAGGGTAGGTTTAGCCCCATTAGCACTTGGACGTGTCTTGGAAGATGGTGGTAGTGTAATCAACTACCTTATTCCTTGGGGTGTTGCAGGATCTTTTGCAGCCTCAACCTTAGGGGTTCCAGTACTAGAATTCTTACCATTTACTTTATTTGCATTACTATCACCAATTCTTTCAGTGATTAGTGGATATACTGGAATTGGTTTAAAGATGAAGAAAGAAAATTAATTTTATATAATATATAATTCTGATAGCCGTCTATAGTTAGTTTCAAACTAATAATAGATGGTTTTTCTTTCGCAAATTAACGTAAAGTTTGGTATGATAAACTTAAAATGCACATTTTATGGAGGAAAGTAGAATGGAAATGCTTAAAGTACATGGTTCTGGTAATGATTTTTTCATTCTTGATGAAGATAATCTTGAAGAGCCTTTAACAGAAGAAGAACTTATTCAATTAGCACAAAAGGTTTGTGATCGCGATACAGGATTACATGGTGGTGCTGACGGTGTCTTATATGTCCAAGCTGGTCATGAAGGCACAGATGGCAGAATGCGTGTTATAAATGCTGATGGTAGTGAAGCAAGTATGTGTGGAAATGGTATTAGAACTGTTGCTCGCTACTTAAGCGAAAAGAAAAATTTAGCAGAATTTAAAATTCAAACGATGCATGCTGATCTTGAAGTGAAGAAAGCTGATAAACTAGCAGAAAAGGTTCCAGCATTTGATGCAGAAATTTCACCAGTTAGTTTTGATGCACAAGATTTACTAATGCATGTAGGCAAAGAAAAATTAATTGATGATTATATTCCAGAGTTATCAGAAACAATTAAATTTTCTGCAGTAGCAGTTCCTAATCCACATTTGATTGCATTTGTTGATCATGAAACATTGATGGGTGAAGAATTAGGAAGAATTGCTAGTTATTTAAATAACGGAAATAATCCAATTTTCCCTGATGGTGTAAATGTAAGTTTTGTTGAAATTCTAGAACCAGGCAAGATCTTTGTTCGTACATTTGAACGTGGGGTAGGTTTTACAAATGCGTGTGGTACAGCGATGTCAGCTTCAAGTTTGATGTATGTCCTACTACATTCTGACCAAATTGACTTTGAAAAGTTGATTACAGTTATTAATCCTGGTGGTATGGTAAGAACAATGGTTCATAAACGCGAAAATGGTGACTATTGGATGTCATTGATTGGTAATGCGACAGAAGTGGCTAAGGTTAATATTTCTCAAGCAGATGCAATCAATGGTAACTTTGATAATTTCACATGGAATGAAACTGGTGAGCAAGCAGCTTATGAGGCATTTATTGCTCAACTTCACAGATAGAAGGAAAAATTATGGAATTTGAAGAAAAAGTAAAAAAAGTAGAACATGTTTTTGATGGTAAAATAATTGATTTAGATATTGAAACGGTAGAACTCCCAAATGGTAAAGAAGCCAAACGAGAAATTATCCGTCATCAAGGTGCTGTTGCAATTATTGCAATTACTGACGAAAATAAAATGGTATTCATCAAACAATGGCGAGCACCTTTAGGCCAGGTAACTCTGGAAGTACCTGCTGGTAAAATAGAACCTGGTGAGGATCCAAATGTAACGGCAGTTAGAGAATTAAATGAAGAAACTCGCTTTGAAGCTGATAAATTAGAATTTATCAATACTTTCTATACATCGCCAGGTTTTGCAGATGAAAAGATGTACATGTATCATGCTGTAAATCTAAAACCAGTTAAGGATGAACTACCACAAGATAGTGATGAATTTCTTGAATTAGTAGAATTATCACTACCTGAAGTAGAACAAGCAATTGCGGAAGGCTTAATCTGTGACAGTAAAACATTAATTGCAGTTATGTACTGGAAATTAATGCAATAGAGGTGGAAAATGGACGAAAAGCCACAATTAAGGCGTAGAAATAAAGTAGATGATGTTCAGGAAGATTCTGAATTAGAAGGTCTAAGTCGAACAGGTTCTAGGAAACTACGCGAATCAAATGAAGAAAATTATAAGAAAAACCGATTAAAAGCAAGACTAAATATGATAATTGCGGGGTTAATTTTGGCAATTATTATAGTATACTTGATAATGTTTTTCATTAATTTTTAGTAAAGGAATGAATTTTTTTAATGAAGTATGGAATAATTTGTGCAATGGAAGAAGAAATAAAATCTTTAGTGGCACAATTAGAAGATAAAAAACAAGATACAATTGGTGGAATTGATTTTTACAGTGGTACGATCAACGGAAAAGAAGTAGTACTTACTCGCTCCGGAATTGGTAAAGTTCAAGCTGGTGTGACAACTGGTTTGTTAATTGCTAATTATAAAGTAGATGCTGTCGTCAATTCTGGTTCTGCTGGTGGTATTGGCGAAGGATTACATGTTGGTGATGTGGTTCTTTCTACAGGTGCTGCTTACCATGATGCAGATGCAACTGCTTTTGGTTATAAACCAGGACAATTACCACAACAACCTCAAATTTATACTGCAGATAAAGATTTATTAGAAGCAATATCTAAAGCAGCCAAAGAATATAATTTAGTGGCTAAAGAAGGATTAATTGTTACTGGTGATCAATTTGTATCTTCTAGCGAAAAAATTGCAGCAATTAAAGAAATTTATCCAGATGCTTTGTCTTGTGAAATGGAAGGAGCAGCAATCGCTCAAGTTGCTTATCAATTCTCAGTGCCATTCTTAATCATTCGCGCGATGTCTGATGTCGGTGATGAAGATGCTGGACAAAGCTTTGATGAATTTATCATAGAAGCTGGTAAAAAATCAGCAAATATGATTTTAAACTTTTTAAAAAAATAATGTAAGGTGAGAAAGTTGAAGTATATTTACTTAGATAATGCAGGCACAACTCCAATGGCTACAAAAGTTGTTGAGAAGATGACTGAAACTATGACCAATACTTTCGGCAACGCTTCTGCCGTAAATTATTATGGTCGTCAAGCACGTGCTATCTTAGATAATAGTCGTCACGTAATAGCTGAGTCAATTAACGCTAAAAATGACAATGAAATTGTATTTACTAGTGGCGGTACAGAAAGTGACAACACTGCTATTATCCAAACAGCAATGGCTAGAAAAAATGAAGGTCGTCATTTGATTACTACAGCAATTGAACATGAAGCAGTTCTAAAACCAATGGCATATTTAGAACAAGAAGGCTTTGAAGTTACTTATCTTCCAGTTGATGAGTATGGTCAAATTAATTTAGATGATCTAAAACAAGCTATCAGACCAGATACAATTTTAGTATCTATTATGATGGGTAATAATGAAGTTGGAAGTCATCTTCCTATTAAAGAAATAGGTGAAATTGTTGCGCCAACTAATGCTTGGTTCCATACAGATTCAGTTCAAACTTATGGTGCAATTGACATAGATGTTCAAGATTTAAAAGTTGATTTATTATCAGTGTCTGCACATAAATTGAATGGTCCTAAAATGTTAGGATTTCTATATCGCAGAGATGGAATTAATTTTCCACCCCTAATCAAAGGCGGAGATCAAGAATTAAAGCGCCGTGCAGGGACTGAAAATGTACCAGCGATTGCAGGGTTTGCAGAAGCTGTTAGTTTATTACCAGCAGAGGTAAAGGAAGAACATCGTCAAAAATACCTATCTTTTAAACATCAATTAGTAGATGGATTAAAGGAAAATGAAATTGACTTTGAGATTAATGGGCATCTTGAAGAAAATCAATTACCTCAAATCATTAGTATCTGGTTTAAAGGCTTTGCTAGTGATAGTTTACTAACTAATCTTGATTTAAGTGGCATTTCAGCGGCTGCTGGTTCAGCATGTACAGCTGGCTCATTGGAACCTTCTCATGTTTTAGCAGCAATGTATGGTGAAGATAGTCCAAGAGTTGCTGAATCCTTACGTTTTAGTTTTGGAATCAATAATACTAGTGAGGACATTGATTACTTGATTAAGACGCTAGTAAAAATTATTAAGAAATAGAGGGGATTTATTATGGCATATGGCACAACAGCAAAAATATTAGGAGATACAAAGACATATAAACTTTCTACTAATGTTAAGAGATTTCCACTACGTGATGCAGGCTTTATAGAATCTAAGGGTGGTAAATTTCAATTAGAACGTTCATTAGATCCATATTCTCCTTTTAATCAAGGATATAAACTAAAAGTTGCAATCCAAGCTGATATGAAAAACTTTAAGATGGTTACTTTAACAGCTAATGGAATGCGAGAAGTAAATATTTTTAAGGGAAATGACAACCAAGGTAATATTGAACAATTAGAATTTATCATTAATGATTTAAAGGAAAGAAAAATACTAGAAGAAGTTTAGCATGTATTTATGCTTGATATTAATGATAATAATAGCTATAATGTAGCTTACTGAACAAAAACGACCTTCAAATCGTGAAATTCAGAATATATTGAAATGATGGTGATTTTTTGTGAAAGACAAGAGTCAAATTCGTGTCGTTGTGGGAATGAGTGGTGGAGTTGATTCTTCAGTTTCTGCTTACTTATTGAAACAACAAGGATATGACGTTGTTGGTGTATTTATGAAGAACTGGGATGATAAGAATGATAGTGGTGTCTGTACAGTAACAGAAGACTATCAAGACGTAGCTAAAGTTGCTAGTCAAATTGGTATTCCTTATTACTCAGTTAACTTTGAAAAGGAATATTGGGATAGAGTATTCACATATTTCCTTGATGAATATAAAAATGGACGTACTCCAAATCCTGATATTATGTGTAATAAAGAAGTTAAGTTTAAAGCTTTCTTAGATTACGCAATGTCTATTGATGCAGATTATATTGCAATGGGACACTATGCACAATTGCGTCGTGATGAAGATGGCAGAGTGCATTTACTACGTGGAGCAGATGATAACAAGGATCAAACTTATTTCTTGAGTCAGCTTTCACAAGAACAATTACAAAAAGTAATGTTCCCAATTGGACACTTACAAAAATCAGAAGTAAGAAGAATTGCTGAAGAAGCAGGTTTAGCAACTGCTAAAAAGAAAGATTCAACTGGAATTTGCTTTATCGGTGAACGTAACTTTAGTAAATTCTTAGGTGAGTTCTTACCTGCTCAACCAGGTGAAATGGTAACTCTTGACGGTGAAGTAAAGGGAAATCATTTTGGCTTGATGAACTATACTATTGGTCAACGTAAAGGCTTAGGTATTGGTGGCGATGGCAAGAGTAATGAACCATGGTTTGTTATCGGTAAAGATTTGAAGACAAATACTTTATTAGTAGGACAAGGCTACCACAATGAACATTTATATGCTAATAGTTTAGATGCTTCAAAGTTAAGTTTTGTTGACGATATTTCTGATCGCGGTGATGAATTCCATTGTACAGCTAAGTTCCGTTATCGCCAAAAGGACACAGGCGTTACAGTTAAATTTAATGAAGATCGTACAAAGGTTGAAGTTATTTTTGACGAACCTGTACGTGCTATTACTCCTGGACAAGAAGTTGTATTTTATGATGGTGAAGAATGTCTAGGTAGTGGAACTATTGACCACGCATATAAGGAAAGTAAATTATTACAATACGTATAATTTTGATAAAGAGGATTGCTATTAAGTGATCCTCTTTATTTTTAAATAAAAGGTCAAACTTAGTCAAAGTTTAAAAAAGATGATATAATATAGAAGATGAAATATATTGTGAGGACTGATAAGTATGGATAACGAAAATTATACAACTGAAGTTCAAAAAAGTTTGGCAGAAGCACAAAAGGTGGCAATTAACCGAAAACATCAAGAAATTGGAATTAATGAATTATTTAAAGTGTTAGTTCAACCTGGAGAAATAGCTGCTGAGATCTATAAAAAAGCAGGTTTAGACATACAGGCCTTTGAAAGCTTTATTGATGGCGAATTAGATAAAGTCAGTGTTGTTGAAGGTGGTAATGTTCAATATGGACAATCAATAAGTCAGCAACTTTTTTCATTACTACAAAAAGCACAAGAAATAGCTAAAAGTAATCAAGATACTTATGTGTCTGTAGATACCTTAATGTTAGCTTTAATGGAGTTAGAGTACAATCCCTTAACAGAATATTTAAAGCAAACTGGATTAACAAAAGATCAGTTAGGCAAAGTTGTAGCTGATTATCGAGGAGGAGAAAGAGTGACAAGTCAAGATCAGGAAAAAGGCTATAAATCACTTGAAAAGTACGGAGTAAATTTAAACAAGGAAGTTAGAAATGGTAATCAAGATCCTATTATTGGACGCGATGAAGAAATTCGCGATGTTATTCGAATCTTATCAAGAAAAGCTAAGAATAATCCAGTTTTGATAGGTGAACCTGGTGTTGGTAAAACTGCCATTGTTGAAGGGTTAGCACAGAGAATTGTTCGAAATGACGTTCCAGATAACTTAAAAGATAAGACTATAATTTCTTTGGATATGGGTTCCTTAATTGCTGGAGCTAAATATCGTGGAGAATTTGAAGAACGATTAAAGAATGTATTAAAAGAAGTGAAGAAAAGCGAAGGAAAGATCCTACTTTTCATTGATGAAATTCATAATATAGTTGGAGCAGGTAAGACTGAAGGTTCAATGGATGCTGGAAATTTATTGAAGCCAATGTTAGCTAGAGGTGAATTACATTTAATTGGTGCTACTACCTTGGATGAATATCGAGAATACATTGAAAAAGATAAGGCCCTTGAAAGACGTTTCCAAAAAGTACTTGTTAAGGAGCCAACTGTTGAAGATACAATTTCAATTTTGCGTGGGTTAAAAGAACGTTATGAAATTCATCACGGAGTTCGTATTCATGATAATGCCTTAGTAGCAGCAGCAACTCTATCTAATCGCTATATTACGGATAGATTTTTACCAGATAAAGCCCTTGATTTAATCGATGAAGCTTGTGCTGAAATACGTGTAGAAATGAATTCTGTTCCTAATGAATTAGATCAAGTAACTCGCGAGTTAATGCGTGAAGAAGTTGAAGAAGCTGCTTTGAAGAAAGAAACAGATGCTGCATCTAAGAAACGCTTAGAGGAGTTACAAGCCGAATTATCCAATTTACGTGAAAAAGCTAATAAACTTCGTCAACGTTGGGAAGATGAAAAACTAGACATCCAAAAAGTATCTGATAAGAAATCTGAATTAGATAAAGCTCGTCATCAATTAGAAGAAGCTGAAAATAATTACGATTTAGAAAAGGCTGCTAAGTTACAACATGCAACGATTCCACAACTAGAAAAAGAACTACAACAATTGGAAAATAGTGAACGTCCTAAAGAATGGATGGTTGAAGAGTCTGTCACTGATAAGGAAATTGCAGAAGTAATTAGTAGAATGACTGGTATTCCAATTAGTAAACTGGTTGAAGGAGAACGTGAAAAGCTTTTACATTTAGCAGACAATTTGCATAAGCGTGTAATAGGACAAGATGAAGCTGTAGATGCAGTTTCTGATGCAGTCTTAAGATCTAGAGCTGGTTTGCAAAATCCTAACAAGCCATTGGGATCTTTCTTGTTCTTGGGGCCAACAGGTGTCGGTAAAACAGAACTAGCTAAAGCTTTAGCCGAGAATTTATTTGATTCTGAAAGTCATATGGTAAGAATTGACATGTCAGAATATATGGAAAAATATTCAGTTTCAAGATTAGTTGGTGCTGCTCCTGGCTATGTAGGATACGAAGAAGGTGGACAACTTACAGAAGCTGTTCGTCGCAACCCTTATACTATTATTTTATTAGATGAAGTTGAAAAAGCTCATCCAGATGTTTTCAACATTTTATTACAGGTTCTAGATGATGGACGTTTAACTGATGGTCAAGGAAGGACAGTTAACTTTAAGAACACAATTTTAATCATGACATCTAATTTAGGTTCAGAGTTCTTGCTAGAAAATGATTCTACAGATGGTACAATTTCTCCTGAAATAAAGAAGAAAGTCATGCAACTAACACAGGCGCACTTCAAACCAGAATTCTTAAACCGTATTGATGATATTTTGATGTTTACACCATTAACAATGGATTCTGTACAAAAGATTGTTGAAAAATTCATTCATCAATTGTCAGACAGGTTAGAAAGTCAAGAGATTACATTAGGCATTGATGAAGATGCTCAGAAGTGGATTGCTAAAGAAGGATATAACCCAGCTTATGGTGCAAGACCACTGCAAAGATTTATAACTAATAACGTTGAAACGCCGCTAGCTAAGGAAATCATTGCTGGGAAAATTCTACCTCATTCTAAAGTGACGGTAACTTTAGTAGATAACCAATTAAAATTTATAACTCAAGCATAATAAAAAAGTGTGTGAATTTTACGTTCACACACTTTTTGTTTGATATAAACTATTTTGAAGCTTTTTTATCGCTAATAAAGTAGTTCAAGCAGTTAATACCGATTAAACCACCAATCATGCAAATTACACCACTTGCTAACCAGTCAAATTGAACACCAGTTAAAGCAGAAATGATATAACCAATAACTTCACCATAGATAAAGCCCCAAAATAGGACTGTAAGTTGTTTACCCATTTTCAACACCTCATATCTATACTAAGTTATTCTATCACAATTTTAAAGAACTTACATGTAATATTTGTGTATCTTATCTATAATTTTGTAAAGTTGATATCTTTTAAGTATAATGAAATTGTATTTTGTAGGAAAGGAGAGATATTATGTATGCTCCCTTACAAGTTTTAAGTTCATATAGTTTGTTGCAAAGTCCATTGAGAATTCCAGAGTATGTAAAATTAGGAAAAGAATTGGGATACAATGCTCTAGTATTGACAGATATAAATTCAATGTATGGCGTTTTGGACTTCTATCATGAATGTGTTAAAGCAGGAATTAAGCCAATTATTGGTATTACATTACAATCTGGTGATGATGAGTATATTTTTATCGCTAAGAACAGTAATGGTTATCAAAATTTGATGAATATTTCTTCAAAGAGACTAACTGCAGTGGATGAGAATTATAAAAATATTTTTAAATTAGCAGATATTACAGAGTATTTACAAGATGTAATTGTTATATTGAAGCCATCGTATCTAATGGTAAATGACATAATAAGTGATCAGGTGACGGAATTACAAACATTAGTGTCAGCTGCCGAGACAACTTATTATGGTGTTAACCCTAATGATAGAGATGCTATAAATAATGATTTAATGGCTGCTGAAAAGTTACAATTAGAGACAATTTTATTAACACCAGTTAAATACTTAAAAGAACGTGATTACTTTAGTACTAAGGTATTACAAGCCATAGGAACTGGTGAAAATGTTAATCCGAATTGGAATTTTAAAAATGATGGAAATTATCTACATACACCTGAGGAATATGAGCGCTTAGGTACAGATTATTTAAGTAGTGCATATCAAAATGCAATTAATGTGATTGCTCAATGTAACTTAACATTAAACTTTCCTAAAACACAGTTACCCCATTTTAAAGAAACTAATGGCTTAAGTTCAGAAGGTTTCTTAAGAAAATTGTGTCAAGAAGGATTGGCTAAAAGAATAGCGGAAGAAAATATAAAGAACCAAGAAGAATATCAAAATAGATTAGATTATGAATTATCAGTCATTCATCGCATGGGATTTGATGATTACTTCTTAATTGTTTGGGACGTGACAAATTTTGCCCATGAAAATAATATTTTAACCGGTCCAGGTAGAGGATCAGCAGCTGGTTCTTTAGTTTCATATACCTTATATATTACTGATATTGATCCTATTAAGTATGACTTGATTTTTGAACGTTTTTTGAATGAAGAACGTGCTCAAATGCCAGATATTGACTTGGATATTCCTGACATAAAAAGAGATACTATCATTGAATACTTACATCAGAAATATGGGCAGCAACATATGGCACAGATTATAACATTTGGAACATTAAAAACAAAACAGGTATTGCGCGATGTTGCTAGGGTATTTGATTTAAAAACTTATGAAGCAGATGCGTGGAGTAAGGCGATACCTAAAGAATATGGAATTACTTTAAAAGAAGCGTATGCTAGTAGCCAATCTTTGAAGAACTTAGTTGCAGATAACTCTAAGAATCGACTATTATTCGAAACTGCCATTGCACTTGAAGGACTACCACGACATTATTCTACACATGCAGCTGGGATTATCTTAAGTGATGATGATTTAATAGATCACGTACCGGTTCAGATTGGTGGCGATGGTATTTTAATGAGTCAATTTGCTAAAAATCAAGTTGAAGAAGTTGGATTGTTAAAAATGGATTTTCTAGGATTGAGAAATTTATCAATTTTGGAAAATACAATTACGCTAATAAAAAAGGGTTATCATGTCGATTTTGATATAAGAAAAATTAATTTGGACGATCCTGAAACTTTAAAGATCTATCAAAATGCAGAAACAAGTGGTGTTTTTCAATTTGAATCAGCTGGTATCAGAGGAGTATTAACGAAATTAAAGCCTACTTCATTTGAAGATGTAGCAGCGGTAAATGCCTTATATCGTCCAGGACCTATTCAAAATATTGACGAATTTATTGCAAGAAAGCATGGTGAAAGACCAATAACTTATCCTTCAAAAGAACTGGAAGGTATTTTGAAGCAAACTTATGGAATTATGGTTTACCAAGAACAAGTTATGCAAGTTGCCTCTACTATGGGAGGATTTACTTTAGGACAAGCTGATTCGCTTAGAAGAGCGATGAGTAAAAAGAAACATGATATAATCTCGCGAATGGAAGTTATGTTTATTAATGGCGCGATGAAAAAAGGATACACACATGAGGTTGCTAAAAAAGTGTATGCTTATATCATGGAATTTGGAGATTATGGTTTTAACCGGTCACATGCAGTTGCTTATTCAAAAATGTCATTTGAATTAGCATATATAAAAGCACATTACCCAGCAGCTTTCTTTGCAGCTTTATTAAATTCAGTAATTGGAAATCCTCGTAAAACTAAAGATTATGTTTTGGAAGCTAAGAATAAGGGAGTAAGAGTGCATCACCCAGACATAAATATTAGCCAATCTCTATATATCTTACGTAATGGAGAAATCTACTTTGGGTTAAGTTGTATTAAGTCATTGAGAAAGAACTTTCTTCAAGACATTTTGCAAGAAAGAAAACGAAATGGTATTTTCAAAAATATGGAGGATTTCTTGCAAAGAATCGATAAAAGATACTTAAAAAGAGAATTAATAGAGATTTTAATTTACTCGGGTGTTTTTGATACATTTGGTCAATCTAGAAGAGAATTGTTTGCAATGTTACCACGCTTACTAAGCAATATTGAACTTAGTGGAAATAATGTTGAACTATTTTCAATGTTAGCACCCAAGAAAACGACTGTAGAAAAGATAGAGATTTCAAATGATGAACTCTTAGAAAAAGAGAATTATTATCTAGGGGCTTATTTATCAGGCCATCCAGTCGAAAAATATACAGAGTTAATCTATTTAACCAATTCAACTAGAGTTTCTCAAATAAATGAGTCTAATAAAGATAAGTATGTTTCAATGATTTTGCAGATAAAAGTTATAAAAATCATTAGAACTAAAAATGGTTCTCAAATGGCGTTTGTAACTGCAGCAGATCAAACTGGAAACATGGATTTAACGTTTTTCCCTAATGCATATAAGAGATTTTCATCAGTTTTGGAAGATGGAAATATAATCTTGATTGAAGGTAGAGTTGATACAACAAGAGGATTGGCCATAACAATTAGTAAAGCGATGTTAGCAAACGATGTAAAAATAAAAACTTATTATCTACGCTTATCAAAAGCCTTCGATACAAGTAAAAGAAGAAATCTTGAAAAGTTAATGCTCCAAAATAGTGGTAATGTACCTGTTATTATAGTTGATGAAAAATCAGGGAAAAAGAAACTTCTTAATAAAAAATTATGGCTATCACAGGATAAAATAGTTTACAATAGACTTGTAGAGTTGTTAGGAGTTGAAAATGTAGTTTTGAAATAAATTAAGTTACTTTTTCAAAAAAATTGTTGGTTTTAACGGCTTTTTTACAAAAAAATCAGAATTTTTACTTAATTTTTCATATTTTTACAAGACAATTGCTTATAAAAGTGGTAATATTACTTGTGGAGAATGTAGTTCTACTGAAATATATACTTGAGGTGAAAAAATGAAACGCATTGGTATTTTAACTAGTGGTGGCGATGCAGCTGGTATGAATGCAGCTGTACGTGCGATTGCTCGTTCTGCAATGAATGCAGGTCTTGAAGCTTACGGTATCAACTACGGATATAAAGGACTTGTAGAAGGTAACATCTTTAAGATGGAATCTACAAAACTTGATGAAATTATCAATCGTGGTGGTACTATCTTATATTCTGCACGTTTCCCAGAATTTGCAGAAACAGAAACACAATTGAAAGGTATCGAACAATTAAAGAAATTTGGTATTGAAGCATTGGTTGTTATCGGTGGCGATGGTTCATACCATGGCGCAGAAAAATTAACTATGCACGGATACAATTCAATTGGTGTACCAGGAACTATTGATAATGATATTCCAGGTACAGACTTTACAATTGGTTTCGATACTGCTGCTAATGTTGCAATGGAAGCATTAGATCGTATCAACGATACTGCAACTTCACACCAACGTGTATTCGTTGTTGAAGTTATGGGTCGTGGCGCAGGTGATATTGCATTATGGTCTGGTATTGCTACTGGTGCAGATGCAATTGTTATTCCTGAACGTGAATACGATATTGAAGCTATCGCAAATAAAATTTCCGAAAACCGTAAAAACGGTAAAGATCATGGCTTAATTGTTTTAGCAGAAGGCGTAATGGGCGCTGCTGAATTCAAAGAAAAGCTTGATCAATACGGTGATTTTGATAGTCGTGCTATTACTTTGGGACATATCCAACGTGGTGGTAACCCAACTGTTAAAGATCGTGTTTTAGCTACAAGACTTGGTGATTATGCTATTCGCTTATTACTTGAAGGTAAGGGTGGTTTAGCTATTGGTATTCATGATAATCAATTGGTTGCAACTGATATCATTGATACACTTGAAAATCACAAACATCAAACAGATGTATCATTACAAGATTTGAATGATCGTGTTCGTTTCTAATTTTGTATCGATAAAGTATTTATTTTAACTTTCGGCAAAGATAGACATGAAAGTCATCTTTTAATATTTTCAAAGGAGAGGTTTTACTCATGAAAAAGACCAAGATCGTAAGTACCCTTGGACCAGCTAGTTCTGACCTAGATACAATTGTTAAGTTAATCGAAGCAGGTGCAAATGTTTTCCGTTTTAATTTCTCACACGGTGACCATGAAGAACATTTAGGCCGCATGAATTTAGTTCATGAAGCTGAAAAAATTACTGGTAAAACAGTAGGTTTCTTATTAGATACAAAGGGTGCAGAAATCCGTACAACTGTTCAAAAAGAAGGTAAGATTCATTTTGTAATCGGTGATGAAGTACGTATTTCTATGGACGATTCTATTGAAGGTACAAAAGAAAAAATCGCTGTAACATACCCTGGTTTATACGATGACGTTCACGAAGGTGGACATGTATTGTTTGACGACGGTTTGATTGATATGCAAATCGAAAAGAAAGACGATGCAAACAAAGAACTTGTATGTAAAGTATTAAACGAAGGTACACTTGGTTCTCGTAAAGGTGTTAATGCTCCTGGTGTTTCTATCAACTTACCTGGTATTACAGAAAAAGACTCTGATGATATCCGCTTTGGTTTAGACCAAGACATTAACTACATTGCTGCTTCCTTCGTACGTAAGCCACAAGATATCTTGGATATCCGTGAATTACTTGAAGAAAAGCACATGGAACATGTACAAATCTTCCCTAAGATTGAATCTCAAGAAGGTATCAACAACTTTGATGAAATCTTGAAAGTTTCTGATGGTTTAATGATTGCTCGTGGTGACATGGGTGTTGAAATCCCAGCTGAAAATGTTCCATTGGTACAAAAATCATTGATCAAGAAGTGTAACTTAGCTGGTAAGCCAGTTATCACAGCTACACAAATGCTTGATTCTATGCAAGAAAACCCACGTCCTACACGTGCTGAAGCTTCTGACGTTGCTAACGCTGTATTTGATGGTACAGATGCAACAATGCTTTCTGGTGAATCTGCAAATGGTGACTACCCTGTAGAATCTGTTGCTACAATGGCACGTATCGACATCAAGTCTGAAAATGCATTACGTCAACACAAAGCATTGACATTAGATGCATTTGATAAGACAGATGTTACAGAAGCAATTGGTCGTTCAGTTGCTGAAACAGCAGAAAACTTGAACATTAAGACAATTGTTGCTGCTACAAAATCTGGTCATACAGCACGTATGATTTCTAAGTACCGTCCAAATGCTGACATTTTAGCTGTTACATTTGATGACCGTACACGTCGTGGTTTAACAGTTAACTGGGGTGTACAACCTGTATTGGCTGATGCTCCTTCATCAACTGATGAAATGTTCCAATTAGCTACAGAAGAAGCTAAGAAGGCTGGTTTAGCTAAGGAAGGCGACTTGATCTTAATCGTTGCTGGTGTTCCTGTAGGTGAAAAAGGTACTACAAACATCATGAAGATCCAATTAATTGGTTCTAAGTTAGTTTCAGGTCAAGGTGTTGGTGATGAAACTGTTATAGGTAAGACAGTTGTTGCAACATCTGCTGATGAAGCAAATAAGAACGCTGTTGAAGGTGGAATTCTTGTAACAAAGACAACTGACAAAGATTACTTACCAGCTATTGAAAAATCATCTGCTTTAATCGTTGAAAACGGTGGTTTAACATCTCATGCAGCTGTAGTAGGTATCTCTATGGGTATTCCTGTAGTTGTTGGTGCTAAGGATGCAACATCATTGATCAAGAGCGGTGAAGTTGTAACAGTTGATAGCCGTCGTGGTATTGTATACCATGGTGCATCAAACGCTCTTTAATCTTGTTACGATAAGATTTTAGAGTTTCGCAACTTGTGAGATTTTATTAAAAATATAATTGAGTAGCTCATTTCGTTTTTACGAAGTGGGCTACTTTTTATTTTTATCAAAAAACAAGGTACAACAGTTGTATTTCGATATTATAATGTACTTAAGAAAGAAATGAAATGAGGTATAAGTAATATGGAATATAGCAAGGAAGAAACAGAAGATTGGTTTCGTGGAGGAGAATTACCTGATAAAAATACTAAACTAGGTATTAAGGAATATATTTTCGATGATGTGACGCTAACTTTAGATAAAAATCTACATCCAACAATTAAAAGTAGTAAGAGTATTAAATTAAAGTTGTTAGAATTTAAATATGAATATCACTCTTCGAAGGGAGAAAATGTAGTATTGTTGAGGCTATCTTATCAACAAGGAAAAGAAGTTGTCAGAGTAACAAAGGAAATCATTGAGAAATAATTGTATGAATTTCCAAAGTAGATATTAAAATAAAAAATGCTGTAGTTTACGATTTGAATTAGTAAGCTGCAGCATTTTTTGTTGAAAATGTATTATTTAAAAATAATTAATGATAATAAAGCTAATATTGCTGGTGTACCTTGTAAAAGCAAAATTTTGATGTTTTTAGCACTAAGCCATCCATAAATTGCGGCAATAATAACAAAGATAACAAACATTGTAGTACCTATAAATTGAGAATTTACAGGGAAAAAGAAACGAGAGAATAGCAAACCAACACCAATAAACCCATTGTATAGACCTTGGTTTTTCATTGAAACTCTAGCTTCTTCCATTGATAAGTATTCTTTACTTAATCCAAAGACATTTTCTAATTTTTCTTTAGAGGCAAACATTTCTAACTGCATGATGTATAAAGCTTCTAAAGCAACTAAAGAGGCTAAGATAGTAGAAAAAATACTCATTAAACTTTCCTCCTTTAAAATTATGTAGCATTACTAGTATAGCGAAAAAAATGATATCATTGCAAATTAAAAACCTTTGGAAATAAAGATTTTTAATCCCAAAGGTTTATTTTGTATTTTTTTGTCGTCTTCGATATCCTAAACCGAAAGGAACCATATTTTCAGTTCCATTTTTAATTCTTTCAATATTTTTCCAATGTCTAGCAAATACGAATATAGTTAATACAATAGCTACGATTGTTAAAACTCGATCATTGAAAAATAAGGAAATGATAGAAACAAGTGTAAAGCCTAACATACTAGCAACACTTACCATACTACTAATATATAAAGTAATGATAAAAATGGCCCATGCAATTGTGAAGAATAACGGATTATATACAAGTAATACACCTACACTTGTAGCAACTGCCTTACCACCTCTAAAGCCAGCAAAAATAGGAAATACATGCCCTAAAATTGCAGATAATCCAATCAATAGCACACTAACATTTACGTGGAAAATAAATGGTAAACAAGCTGTTATAGTTCCCTTTAACATATCCATTAATAATACAACAATACCAGCTTTCTTTCCCAGAACTCTAAAAGTATTAGTAGTACCCATGTTACCACTACCATAGTTACGAATATCTTTATTATAAAATATCTTTCCTATCCAAACACCAGATGGAATAGATCCTAAAAGGTATCCTATAATAAGCATTAAGATAATTTTTATATCCACTAAAAAATTCCTCCTAAAGTAGTCACTCATACACTATACTAACATTAAAGAAACTATTTTTCATTAATTAAAATTAAAATTTATCCATATAATTGCTTGATATGAGATAGAAAAATGCGATATGATATTAAAGACGTGACTTTTAAAGTCAGAAAGGAGAAGAGCATGCCAAAGAATAATTATAATGATGACTCGATTCAAGTTCTAAAGGGCCTAGAAGCTGTTAGAAAGCGCCCTGGGATGTATATAGGCTCTACAGATTCACGTGGATTACATCACTTAGTATATGAAATATTTGATAACGCAGTTGATGAAGCACTATCTGGTTATGGCAAAGAAATTAACGTTATTATTCATAAAGATGATTCAATAACAGTAGTCGATAACGGACGTGGAATGCCAGTTGGAATGCATTCAATGGGAATTCCAACAGTAGAAGTAATTTTTACCGTTTTACATGCAGGTGGTAAATTTGGTCAAGGCGACTATAAAACTTCAGGCGGATTACACGGCGTTGGTGCTTCTGTCGTCAACGCACTCTCCTCAAAGTTAACTGTAAATACTGTTCGAGATGGAATTGAATATGAAGAAGATTTTGTTAACGGTGGGCAACCTGTGGGAACTTTACGTAAAATTGGTAAGGCCAAACGTAAAAGCGGTACAAAAGTAACTTTTAAACCTGATGCTAATATTTTTTCAACAACAAAATATAATTTTAATACTTTAGCAGAAAGATTAAGAGAATCTGCTTTCTTATTAAAGGGTGTAAAGATTACTTTAACAGATGAAAGAACCGACCCATATACTGAAGAAGAATTCTTATATGCGGAAGGAATTAAAGAATTCGTAGAATATTTAAATGAAGATAAAGATGTATTAGGTCCTGTCATGTACTTTGAAGGTAAAAAAGATGGTATCGAAGTTGAAGTTGCAGGCCAATATAATGATGGATATTCTGAAACTATAATGTCATTTGTTAATAATGTTCGTACTAAAGATGGTGGGACACACGAAGCTGGAATGAAAGCTGCATGGACTAAGGCTTTTAATGAGTATGCTAGAAAAATTAACCTTCTTAAAGACAAAGATAAGAATCTTGAAGGTAGTGATGTTCGTGAAGGTCTTTCAGCAGTTGTTTCTGTTCGTATTCCTGAAGAATTACTACAGTTTGAAGGACAAACTAAAGGAAAATTAGGAACTCCTGAAGCTCGTCAAATTGTTGATAGTGTTGTTAATGAGCAATTAGGTTATTTCTTAATGGAAAATGGTGATTTTGCCCAAGAGTTAGTTCGAAAATCTATTAAGGCACGCGAAGCACGTGAAGCAGCTCGTAAAGCACGTGATGAAAGTAGAAATGGCAAAAAGAGACGTAAAAGCGAACGCCTATTATCGGGTAAGTTAACCCCTGCGCAATCTAAGAATGCTAAACGTAATGAATTGTTCCTAGTCGAAGGTGATTCTGCTGGTGGTTCAGCAAAACAAGGAAGAGATAGAAAATTCCAAGCAATCCTACCATTACGAGGAAAAGTATTAAATACACAAAAGGCCAAATTACAAGATATCATGAAGAATGAAGAAATCAATACCATGATCTATACTATTGGTGCCGGAGTAGGTGCAGAATTTAACATCGATGATGCAAATTATGATAAAGTCATTATCATGACTGATGCTGATACTGATGGTGCACATATCCAGACATTATTATTAACATTCTTCTACAAGTATATGCGACCAATGATTAATGCAGGGAGAGTATACATCGCATTACCACCATTATATAAGATTGAAAAAACTGTTAAGAAAAAGCGCGTTATTAAGTATGCATGGACTGATGCTGAATTAGAAAGTGCTACTAAAGAACTAAAAAAAGGATACACTTTACAAAGATATAAAGGGTTAGGAGAAATGAACGCTGATCAGCTTTGGGAAACAACTATGAATCCGGAAACAAGAACGTTAGTTCGTGTGAGAATAGATGATGATACAATAGCTGAAAAACGTGTTACAACTCTAATGGGTGATAAAGTAGAGCCTCGTCGTAAGTGGATTGAAAAAAATGTTAAATTTACTTTAGAAGAAGATGGAAGCTTGTTAGATACAGTTGTCGCTGAAGGAGCTCATGGCGAAATTTCTGACGATAAGTTAAAGGATACAGAGGCTTTATTTGATAAAAATGATTATTAAAAACGGTAAGGAGCGTGGTAATTAATGCCGACTGAAAGAAAAATTCAAGAATTATCACTAGAAGCTGTTATGGGAGAGCGTTTTGGTAGATATTCTAAATATATTATTCAGGAACGTGCTTTACCTGATATTCGTGACGGGCTAAAACCTGTTCAAAGACGTATTTTATTTGCAATGAACGAAGATGGAAATACCTATGATAAAGCATTTAGAAAATCTGCTAAGTCTGTAGGTAATGTTATGGGTAATTTCCACCCTCATGGAGATACCTCTATTTATGAAGCTATGGTTCGTTTGAGTCAAAGTTGGAAATTACGTGAACCGTTAATTGAAATGCACGGGAATAACGGTTCTATGGACGGAGATTCTCCAGCTGCTATGCGTTATACAGAAGCTAGATTATCTCAAATTGCTTCTGAAATGTTGCAAGATATTGATAAAAAGACTGTTGATATGGTACTTAATTTTGATGATACAGAGTACGAACCAACCGTCTTGCCAGCTCGTTTCCCTAATTTATTAGTAAATGGGGCTACAGGAATTTCTGCTGGTTATGCAACCGAAATCCCTCCTCATAATTTGAGCGAAACAATTGAAGCTGCAATTTATTTGATAAATCATCCTAATGCTAGTTTAGACGACTTGATGCAATTTATTAAAGGACCGGATTTCCCAACCGGTGGTATTTTGCAAGGGATAGATGGAATTAAGAAAGCTTATGAAACAGGACGTGGTAGAGCAGTTTTACGTTCAAAAACTAAGATTGAAGATATCAGAGGTAATAAGCAGCAAATTATTGTTACTGAAATTCCATATGAAGTTAATAAATCAGCTTTAGTCAAACGAATTGATGAATTGAGAATATTGAAAAAAGTAGAAGGCATTTCTGAAGTAAGGGACGAAAGTGATAGAGAAGGTCTTCGAGTAGTAGTTGAGTTAAAGAAAAATGCTAATGCGCAAGGTATTCTAAACTATCTATTTAAGAATACAGATTTACAAGTTTCCTATAACTTTAATATGGTGGCAATCAATAATAAGCGACCTGAACATGTAGGGCTAAAAACAATTTTAGAAGCTTATTTAGAACATCAACGTGAAGTAACAACTAGAAGAACAAAATTCGATTTGGAAAAAGCTAAAGCTAGAGAACATATAGTTAAAGGATTAATTAAGGCTTTATCTATTCTAGATGATGTTATTAAAACAATTCGTGCATCTAAGAATAAGTCTGATGCTAAAAAGAATTTAGTATCTGAATTTTCATTTACTGAAGCTCAAGCAGAAGCAATCGTTTCTTTGCAATTATACAGATTAACAAATACTGATGTTACTGCACTTCAAAAAGAAGCAGAAGAATTGCAAAAAGCTATTGCTAATTTTGAGAATATCCTTGCTAATCCAAAAGAACTTGATAAAGTAATTCGCAAGGAATTAAATGCTATTAATAAAAAATATGGTTCAGAACGCTTAACTGTTATTCAAGATGAAATTTCATCATTAAAGATCGAAACTGAAGTAATGGTTGCTCAAGAAGATGTAATGCTACTTGTTTCTCATGATGGTTATGTTAAACGTTCATCGCTTCGATCATTCAATGCATCTGATAATGATGAGAACGGTTTGAAGGATGAAGACTATCCAATTTTACAAAGTGTTGTTAATACTTTATCACATCTGTTTATTTTCACTAATAAAGGTAACCTAATTTATCGTCCTATTCATGAAGTTATAGAATCTCGTTGGAAAGATACAGGAGAACATTTATCTCAAACTGTAGGTCTAGGAAATGATGAGTATGTTTTAAATGCTTTTGTTTTTGAAAGTATAGATCAAGATGCAAAGTTCTTAATAGCTACAAAAGAGGGATATATAAAACAGGTAAAATTGGCTGATTTAAAACCAGGACGAACATATAAGACACGTGCTAGTCGATATGTTAAATTAAAGACTGATGCTGATGAAGTGATTTCAGTATCTCAAGTTGAATCTGATAAATCTCAAGTCTTTTGTGCATCATATACAGGATATGGATTGAGATATAGTCTAGATGAAGTCCCTACTAATGGAGCTTTAGCTGCTGGTGTAAAATGCATGGATTTAAGAGATGATACATTAGCAAATGTTATTTTAGTATCTGAAAGTGACGAAGTTTCTATCTTAACTCAACGCGGTAGTTATAAGAAGATGAAAGTAGCTGACGTACCATTGACTACAAGAGCAAGACGTGGTGTTCAAATTTTAAGAGAATTAAAGACTAAGCCACATCGCATAGTTTTTGCTGAATTAGTTCAAATAAATCAAGAGTTAGTATTATTATTGTCAGATGGTAAGCAAGAAATTGTAAAACCTGAAGATCACCAATTAAATGACAGATATTCCAATGGATCGTTTATAGTTGATGCTGAAACTGATACAATTGAAAATATCTATACTAAAATTATTGAAGATTAAAAAAAGTAGGATTATTATCCCAATTAGAAATTTGGAATAATAATTCCTACTTTTTATTTTGTCTAAGTTCCAATACAAAGTCTTCGGTTGGCGTAACAGTCAATGTTTTTTGACCTTCATAAATAACGAACCCAGGTTTACTTCCATTAGGCTTGCGAATATTTTTAACTTGAACATAGTCGATAGGAACATTAGCAGAACTTCTAAATTTAGAAAAGTACGCTGCTAACATCGCTGCCTCAAATAAAGTTTCATCGCTAGGATTATTAGATTTTATAATAACATGAGAGCCAGGAATATTTTTTGCATGTAACCAAATATCAGTCTTCTTAGCAGTATGCAAGGTGAGTTTTTCATTTTGTAAATTATTTTTACCAACTAGAATCTCAGTTCCATCGCTTGCTATAAAAGTTTCAGGCTTATTAATTTTTACTCTACTACTACGCTTACTTTTTTGTTGCTTTTTCTTAATATAACCTTCTTGTTGTAACTCTGTTTTAATATCATCTAAATCAGCAGGGGTTGCTAATTCAATTTGAGTTTGTATTTCTTCTAGATAAGCAACTTCTTTTTTAGTAAGCTCTATTTGCTCATTAACAAAAGTAACAGCATTTTTAAGTTTTTGATATTTTTTGAAGTACTTTTGTGCATTTTGAGAAGGGGACAGTTGGTTAGATAACGAGATTGTAATTTCTTTATTATTATCATAAAAATTAGGAAGAGTTATTTTAGTCATACCACGTTTAATTTGATACAGATACGTTGTTAAAACTTCTCCTTTAATACGATACTCATCAGCGTTTTCTGTAGCTTTTAATTCATTAGAGAGTTTCTTTAACTTTTTCTTGTTTCGCTGCAGATTTTTTCTAATAACGTGTAGTAATTGTCCACCTTGTTGCTGTACTCTATCTCTATTAGCTTTAGTATGATAGAAAACATCCAACATTTCACTTAAAGTAGAAAATTTTTTATCGTTAGGATTATCAGTGAAAATTGAGAAGTTATTACTATTCATTGTAGGAATAGGATTTTCTGTCATTGCAAGAAAATCATTGAAAGCTTGGACATAATTATTTGAAGAATGCAATTTATCTGCTAAAGCAAGTGCATTATCTCTAGAAATACCTTGATATTGTTTTAATAAGCTGTCAGCTAAAACTTCACGATTAGGGTATTTTTGTATGAGTTCTTCAAATGTATTTGATTCTTGTTCAAAAGGATTCTCTTTATATTGGGTAGGCGGCTGACGATAAGTAGCACCTGGTAATAAAGTTCGATATCTATTTTGATCCATTCCAACATGTTTGATAGTATCAATAATCTTGTTTGTTGATTGATTGATTAAAATGACATTGCTATATCTTCCCATAATTTCAGCACTTAATAGTAAAGGAAGTTTATCTCCTAATTCATTACGAGTTAAAAATTCAAAATATACAACTCTATCATTATCTAATTGCTTAATTTCTAGTAATTTTGCACCTTCCAAGTATTTTCTTAACATCATAGTAAAATTAGTTGGAACTGCTGGATTAGTATAAGGAATTTGTGTAATTTGAAATCTAGCATAACGAGGATTAGCAGATAGTAGCACAGGATAATTAGTCCTATTAGCTCTAATTGTTAAAATTACCTCATTTGGATAAGGTTGAGATATTTTAGTAACTCTACCATTTTGTAAAGTTTTATTTAATTCATGAATCATTGCATGAGTGAATAAACCATCAAAAGTCAATGATATCAGCTCCGTTCTAATTTGGTATTCACACTAATATTGATATTATACCAGATATTCATTTTTTGCATGTACTTTGCATTTTATATTTTCAAATATTTTTTGATAGTACCAAAAAACATTTGAAATTTACTGATCTATGTAGCATAATATTTTACAGGATTACTGTGAAGTGAGGTTAGGACTATGAAAAGTACAAAAGAGAACCTTTTGATAGTAAGTAAAAGTTATCAAGCTTTATTACAAAAAAGAGCTAAACAAGTTAATTTAACGGTAGCTGAATGGCAACTATTAAGATTAATTGTCGAAGGCTATAATACACAACAACTTTTAGCTGAAAATACTAATTTAGATGTATCTACATTGAGTCGACAATTATCTAGACTTGATGCCAAGCGTTTAATTAAAAAAGAAGTAATAAGAACAGAAGAAAAGATTCGTTCTCGTCCAGCATCCTCATATTCACTAAATGAGGCAGGACAAGCAAGTTTAGATAAAATGAATCAAAAATTTGAAGAATTAAATCAACAAATTTTTGAACATTGGACAGATGAAGAAGATAACTTGCTAAAAATCTTACTAAATAGGTTAGCAACACGCTTACAACAAATTAATTAGTTAGGTATTTTTAAAATTTATCTTATCCTAGATAGTAAGTAGATATAATCTATGGTATGATAATAAATGTTATTATAAAAAAAGTAGGTGTACACTTTATGAAAATCGCTGTTGTTACTGATAGTACAGCTTATTTAGAACCTGAAGTGGCAGAACAATATGGAATTAAAGTTGTTCCTATTCCATTTATTATAGATAACAAGGTTTATAATGAAGGTATTGATATTACCACAGAAGAATTTTACAGCAAGTTAAAAACTTCAGAATCATTTCCAAGTACATCTCAACCTGCAATCGGAGAACTTATTAATTTATATACATCATTAGGAAATGAAGGTTATGATGCTGTAATTAGTATTCATTTGGCCGGAACAATTTCTGGCCTGGTTCAAACAATTGAAAATATCAGAGAGCAAGTTACAAATATTGATGTAATACCATTTGATTCGAAAATTACAGTTCGTTTGATGGGAAATCTTGCCATTGCTGCTGCTAAGATGGCACAAGCTGGGAAAGATGTTGATGAAATTATTTCAACTTTAGAATCACTACGAAGTACAATTAAAGAATATTTTGTTGTTGATGATTTGCAAAATTTGGTTCGTGGTGGACGTTTATCAAATGCTTCAGCTTTTATTGGTAGTGTTTTAAAAATAAAACCAATCTTAACTTTTGATGATGAATCAGATAAAATTGTAGCTTTTGATAAAGTTCGCTCAACTAAGCGTGCTTTAAAGCGTGTAGAGGACTTATTTGAAGAAAATATCAAAGATCGTTCTTATCCTTTGAGACTAATAGTTTTTCATGCTAATAACGAAGAAATGGCTATGGAATGGAAAGCTAAATTACAAGAGAAATATCCGAATTATCCAATTGATGTTAGTTACTTTGGACCAGTTATCGGAACTCATTTAGGTGAAAAGGCGCTTGCTTTAGGTTGGATGAAAGATATTGAAAAATTAGATTTTTAATATTCGAAAGCTAGGGCAGATGCTTTAGCTTTTTTATATATCATAAAAAGGTTAAATTACGTTTTAAGATATATGAACTTTTTTATTAATACGATATACTCTAGGTATCAGACTAACGTTAAACAGAAAGGTGAGTTAAAAGTGAAAATATTGAAAGGTTGGGTTCTTCCCATTGCAATCGGCTTATTAGTTGGATTGTTAATAAAAACTTTTGTATTTACAGTTGTTCGAGTAGATGGTATCTCGATGTTTCCTAATTTACAAAACAAAGAATTAGTTATGGAAATTCACCATGCTAAAATAAAACGTGATTCAGTGATTGTATTTGACGCGTATGGAGTAGATAAACGCCCAGATGTTGCTAAAAACGCGCGTTATGTTAAAAGAGTTATTGCTTTACCTGGAGATAAGGTAGAATACAAGAATGACGGTACATTATATGTAAATGGTAAAAAAGAATCCCAAAGCTACATATCTAAGAAACAGCAAAAACAAGGCACATTAAATATTCAAGAAGCTGCTGTTGAAGAACAAGGTGTAGCATTGGGTACAGGAAAAATAATTACAGTTCCTAAAAATTCATATTTTGTCTTAGGTGATAATCGAGCTGTTTCAAACGACAGTCGTTACTATGGATTTGTTCCTAAAGATAAAGTTAATGGTGTTGCAAAAGTTCCATTTTGGAATGACAAAAAAGATTTGATAAATTCGTATGATAAAAATGATTAATTTTATGGATAACGATTTTCTAGTTTGAAAATCGTTATTTTTTTATCTGGGGCGGTTTCGGGGGACCTTTTTTCTTTTGATTACACTTTCGATAATGTATATTATGTAAACTAGACAAATAAAAAATAACAGGGAGCCCCCTATTATTATGTAATTATTTGATTTCAAGTATTTGTTGATATTACGCTAAAAATAGCGTTAATTAAGCAAAATTAACAGCATAATTTATTTTATGAGTTCAAAAACTTCACAAACAATTGGCGAAGAATCTGTAAAAACTTTGTTAGCAGATTTAAATTCTGCATTAAAAAACTTAACATGTGCATTATGCCAATATTCATATGAACGATTTCCTTCGCCTTCATGATATGCGTGTTCAACCATAATTTGATTAAATGGTACAATTTCAACAACTTTAGTCTGTGTGACGCAAATTGGTAAATTTTGGCTATCAAGAATTACATTATAATCACCAACTTGTGGGATTCGTTCATTTTCTTCATATAATTCTAAAGCTGAAGATGTTGCTGTTTTTATGCCATTTTTGACTAAATCAGCTATATAATCTGCTGATTCTGGATCACCAAAGCTATATGCTTCATAATGACTAGATTTGCTAATACCATGATTATTACAGAAATCTGTCCAAAACTTTTCTATTAAACTGCCATTCATAGTTTTTCTCCTTATAAATAAAGATGTACATTGGAATAACGTACATCTCTTTAATTAATTATCTAATTGAATCTTCAGCATAAATTGGATGTGCATCTGTCAATTCTTTAACTTGACGTTTTACATCAGCTAAAACTTGTTTATCATCTTTATTTTCAAGAACTGTAAGAATTAATTTAGCAACTTGATATGAATCTTCCTCATTAAAGCCACGACTAGTAATTGCTGGCGTACCTATACGAATACCACTTGTTTTAAATGGACTAAGTGTTTCGAAAGGAATTGAATTTTTATTAACTGTAATATTTACTTGATCAAGTAATTTTTCAGCTTCTTTACCATTTAAACCAAAGTTTCTAACATCTAATAGTAAAAGATGATTATCTGAACCATTAGATACTAAACGAGCTTTTTCATTATCAGCAAAGCATAGTGCCATTTCTTGAGTATTTCTGATAATTTGTTCACCATATTCTTTGAATTCAGGTGTTAAAGCTTCACCAAAAGCAGCTGCTTTACCGGCTATAACGTGTTCTAATGGCCCTCCTTGAGTTCCTGGGAAAACATTGCTGTTTATTTTTTTAGCTAAATTTTCATCATTAGTTAAAATCATTCCTCCACGTGGACCACGGAGTGTCTTATGTGTAGTAGTTGTTGTAATATCAGCATAAGGAACAGGATTTGGATGAAGACCAACCGCAACTAAACCGGCAATATGAGCCATATCAACCATCAATTTTGCCCCTACTTCATCAGCAATTTCTCTGAATTTAGAAAAATCAATAATTCGAGAATAAGCACTGGCTCCTGCAACAATTAATTTAGGCTGATGTTCACGTGCTAATCTAGCTATTTCATCGTAGTCTAGCATTTCAGTTTTTTTATCGACACCATAACTAACAAAGTTATATGTCTTTCCACTAAAGTTAACTGGAGAACCATGAGTTAAATGACCACCAGCAGCTAAGTCCATGCCCATGATGGTATCGCCAGGCTCTACCAAACTCATATAAGCAGCAGCGTTTGCTTGAGAACCTGAATGAGGTTGAACATTGACATATTTAGCACCAAAAAGTTGTTTCGCACGATCGATTGCTAAATTTTCTACAACATCAATAAACTGGCATCCGCCATAATAACGGCGTCCAGGATAACCTTCAGCATATTTATTAGTCAATACACTTCCTTGAGCGTCTAAAACGTTCTTTGAAACAATATTTTCAGAAGCAATTAACTCTATGTTGTTTTGTTGACGTTGTTCTTCGTTTGCAATGGCTTGCCATAATTCAGGGTCTAATTTCTTAAAATCCATGTGGCAATCCCCCTTCTTAACTTGATAAGTTAATTTTAGCATAAAAATTATATATTATCATTTGCTTTTTATCTAAATTACACCTATAATCTAGCTATTATTCAAATAGGAGAATGCTAATTATGAAAATTGCAATTTCTAGTGATAACCATTTAGATGTAAATCGACAAGATCCTGATGAAATTGTGTCCTTACAAGCTAATTATTTAAATGAACAGAATGTGGAATATTATCTTTTTGCTGGAGATATGTTTAATGATTTTCAAAAGACAAAGAATTATCTTGAAAAACTAAATACCTTAATTACTGGGAAAGTTTATTTTATTGCTGGTAATCATGATATGCTGAAAAACATAACTTTTACAGAACTAGAAAATAATAATATCTCTGATTTTTATCTGCATAATGCTTACATTGACATTCCTAATACTGATTGGCGTATCATTGGAAACAATGGATGGTATGATTATAGTTTCTCCCCTACTTTGACTGAGGATGAGATTAAGCGTTGGAAAAATACTTATTGGATTGATGCTGGTATAAAACAACCAATGTCGGATAATGAACGTGAGCAATTAACTTTACAGCAATCCAAGCAACAATTTGATTTAGCAAAACAAGCTAAAAAGAAAGTGCTATTTGTAACGCATTTTGTACCTAATAGTAAAGCTTTATGGTCAAAACCTGCTACTTTAAAGAGTGACAAAGAAATTCGTATTTTTAAAATGGTAAATGCTCTTTTAGGTAGTCGACATTTAGGCAAGTTAATTCAAGATTACCCTGAAATTAAATATGTATTTTATGGACATGTACACGGTTGGCATGAACCTTTCCAAATAGCGGGTACGTCTTATCTTAACCAAGCTGTTGGTGTAAGAAAGAAAAAACGCAAATATCATGAATGGCAAAAAGATACTTTTATGGATCAATGGAAGTATCGGATGAACATTATTAATATCTAAAATAATGATGAACTAGTGAAAGTATTTTGAGATACTAATTTATATTTGAAATAATATTTAGTTAATTGAATTTTAATTGTTTATTCAAGTATTTTCCGTGTATAATAAGTGAGTATGTTTTTAGGAAGGAAATTTTTATCCATGGAAAATAAAAAGAAGTTTTGGACGATAATGATTATTATTTCCTGTACTTTCTGGGGAATATCTGGAATTTTTGCTAAATTCATTTTTAACCTGGATAGAAGTAATACACCTATATTTGTAAGTCAAATAAGAATGATTATAAGTGGTTTAGTGATACTATTTTTCAGTTGGTTAAATAAGGATAAGCCTATGAAAATTTGGAAAACTAAAAAAAGTAGTTTTACAATTATTATGTTTGGACTATTAGGTTTAATTCCAGTTCAATACTGTTATTTTGAAGCAATAAAATATGGTGATGCTTCAATAGCTACTATTCTTCAATTTATAGGTCCTTTTTTTATACTGTTTTACTTAACAATTGTAAAACGTCAAGCACCTAGAAGAATTGAAGTTATTTGTACGATTATTGCATTTATTGGTGTATTTATTCTTGCTACACATGGAAATATAAATCATTTAGCAATAACTCCACAAGTTTTGTTTTGGGGGCTTTTGTCAGCGATTGGAGTAGCTACTAATACTCTGATTCCCAAGTCATTAATTCATGAATTTTCTCCAACTGCCGTCACAGGCTGGGGATTACTAATTGCAGGAGTTGGATTGTTTATTATCCATCCTCACGTTAGTGCTAGCATTTTAGCACCACAAGCTATTGTGCCATTATTATGTGTATTAGTAATTGGAACAATTATTCCATTTCAATTATTTACTAGTGCTTTACGCTATGTTAAGGCAACAACTGCAAGTATGTTAGATGCATTTGAACCTATTTCAGCCACAATTGGTTCTATTTTAGTTTTTAATATGCATTTCTATTTAGCTGATATGATAGGTTCAGTTCTAATAATTTTGGCTGTTATCTTATTAAACTGGCAACCAAAAGGAAAAATCCAGTAAAAAAGACATTTTCGATAAAAAGAAAATGTCTTTTTTTACTATTTAAATTTCAATCCTCGTTTAAAATTCTTCCAGATTCCTACATCATCACTTTGAAGAATCAATCCAAAATATATTTTACTAATATAACTAGTCATTAGAGCTGTTGTAGCAAATAGAATTGCTAAAGAAATACTGATTTCTATAATAGATACACTATTATCAATTACTCTAATTGGCATAAAGAATGATGATAGGAATGGTACATAAGATAATACTTTTACGATCATACTTGAAGGATTATTAATAAATACCATTGAACTCAAGAAAGATGCGATGATTAGGATAGTAATTGGTTGAATTGCCTTACTTGTGTCCTCAACTCTAACTACTAAAGCACCAAAGAATGCAGCTAAGATAGTATAGATAACAATTCCTAAAACAACATATATGAGATTGACAGAAACAAGGTTTAATAAAATATCTCCAATCATATCTTTGAACTTAGATACCATGTCTAAATTGATAATAAATGGGTAGATAGCTATTCCACCAAGTAAGTAAATTCCTATATGAGTTAAAATAACTCCTAAAATACCTAAAATTTTACCATAGAAGTATTTAGTTGCTGACATACTTGAAAAAATAACTTCCATAATTTTAGTTCCCTTCTCAGCAGCGATCTCTTGAGCTGTAGTTGCCGCATAAGTAAGGATAACTATGTACATTAAGAAACTCAGTATCATATATGAAATAGATTGAACTGTTTTTTTATCAACTACTTTTTTTGCTATGTGCTTCTTATATTGAGGCTGAATACTTAGCTGTTGAAGTTGCTGCTTATCAAGTCCAGCATTAATAATGTTTAAAGTAGCTTGTTTACTTTGAAGAATCTGCCTAATTTTAACTTCATCAGTAGAAGACATTTCATCATTTCCGTAGTAATTGGCAGAGATTTTCTGGCTATCAGATTTAATATAAACGTAGCCAACTATTTTGTCATCTTTCATAGCTTTCTTAGCGTCATCAACTGACTTATATTTCCAAGTAAACGTGTCATGATGTTTTAATTGAGACTGTATCGTTTTATCAGTGGAAACAATAGCAATTTGATCATCAGGTGTCATCTTTGCGCCAAAGTAGCTAATAGTTGCTGATAAACCAATAAAAATGAATGGAGACAATACTAAGAATAAAAACGACCATGATTTAACTTGACGAATATAAGTTTCTTTAGCTACTAATAATAATTTATGCAATAGTCTCACCTACTTTCATTTTAAAAATTTCATCTAAAGTAGGTGCTTCTTGATTGAAAGTTCTAATGTATTCACCTTTAGTTAATAAAGAATACAATTCTTTTCCTGCTTGTTCATCATCAATTACTAAACGATAACTTCCATTTTTGGTTAGATTTACGGAAATAACATGTGGTAGATTTGCTAATTCTGTTTCAGTCATTGGAGTTCGTACGAAAATTCTCGTTAATCCAAAACTTTCTCTAACATCTTGAATCGATCCATCTAGAACTTTAAGGCCATTATTTATCATAATTACGTTATCGCAAAGTTCTTCAACGTTATTCATAGAATGATCAGAAAAAATAATTGTTGCTCCGCGCTCTTGTTCAGCAAGAATTACTTGCTTTAACAAATCTGTATTAACTGGATCTAAGCCACTGAATGGTTCATCTAGAATAATTAGATCGGGTTTATGTATTAATGTTGCAATTAACTGAATTTTTTGCTGGTTTCCTTTTGATAAACTTTTAATTTTATCATTCATTTTACCAACTACTTGAAGTCTATCTAACCATTTTGGTAGTTCAGATTTTACTTCAGTAGTAGACATACCCTTTAAATTTGCTAAATATTTAACCTGGGAATAAACCGTTAATTTAGGCATTAGGCTGCGTTCTTCCGGTAAATATCCGATATTAGCATAACTATTTTCATCAATACGTTTATTATTGAAAGTAATATTACCACTGTAATCTATAAAATTTAGAATAGAATGGAAGGTTGTCGTTTTTCCTGAACCATTTTTGCCAATAAATCCAGTTATCTTACCAGCAGGAGCAGAAAATGAAATGTTTTTTAGTACATTTTTGCTACCAAAACTTTTGTTAAGATTAGTGATTTTAAGCATATTTTAATACCTCCTTAAGTTAAATTTTACTCTAAAAATAGATATAAATAAATAAAAAAAGTTTTCTAATCAAAGAAAACTTTTTAAATATATTATACATTACCATAGATGAAGAAAGTCACAGGCTTATGATCTTTTATTGCATAAAAACAAGATGATTTCTTCATAGCTTTTCGTTTTAATCCTTTATGTTCATAAAATTTATATGCACAACCAGTATCTGTATGCAAAAAGAAGGATTTTAAATGTTGCTTCTTCAAGTATATTTCAAACTGACGATATAACTTGCTACCTATACCATATCCACGAAATTCTGGACTGACAACAAATAAATTCAATTCAGCGTCATAATCTTTGGGAAGTTTTTCTTCAAGTGTTTGTAAAATTTGCTCTTCACCTTCCCAATTTTGTGCAACTTCTTCTTGAGGAATAAAAAATTGCTTCATTTTTAGCCAGATACTACGCATAATTACGTTCCAATTGCGATGTTCTTCTTGTAAATTTGCTGCTATAAGAACTCCAGCAACCTTTCCATCAACTGTAGCAACACGAGCGTAACTTGCATTAGTCATACATTCTAGAAAATACATTCTACTTTCTAGTAGTTCATCATTCTCGCCATCAAAATTCCAAGTCTTATTCAATATCTGGGCTATATCACCTTCATCAGACTCATTTAATGGACGAATTTTTATCATTATAAATCTCTCCTTACCCTTGAATAATATTACTCTAACATTGATAACGTTTTTAATTCAAGAATAAGAAATACTTTTATTTAATTTCTTTAGGAATTCTTTTAATTTTGACTATACTTTGTTTACAATTTTTATGTATGCTATACTTATAGCAAGAAAGGGATGATTAATATGCTACTTAATTTATTAGGCTTTGTATTATTACTTATGACTAGTGTCGTTTTAGGAATTTTGGTATGGAATACTCGTATAAATCAACCAAGTCAAGTGACTGTGCGCATTAAGGATAATAATTATGATTCTAAAAAGTAAATATTATATAAAAAAACAGGTAATGAGTTAAAAATCATTACCTGTTTCTTATTTAATCTTATTTAACAGCGTCTTTCAAAGATTTACCTGGCTTAAATGCAGGAACTTTGCTTGCTGGAATTTCGATTTCTTCTCCTGTTTGTGGGTTGCGACCCTTACGAGCTGCACGTTCACGTACTTCGAAGTTACCAAAACCGATTAATTGTACTTTTTCACCGTCAACTAATGCGTCTTGAATTGTTTCAAAAACTGCGTCAACAGCAACTGTTGCATCTTTCTTAGTTAAACCTGTCTTTTCTGCAACGCGTTCAATCAATGCTGCTTTGTTTGCCATGTATTCCACCTCCTCAGAGAATGTCATACTCAAATCACAAAATGTAATTTAGTATCCTTTACTAGGATAGCATAGAAAGCCTATAATATCAATGTTTTCGAATTATTTGTATAATAATAATTATTTTCTTCTGCGTTCAATGATATGAATTGGAGTACCTTCAAAGTCAAAAGCTTCACGAATTTGATTTTCTAAGAATCGTTCATATGAAAAATGCATTAATTCTGGATCATTTACGAAAATTACAAATGTAGGTGGCTTAATTGCTACTTGAGTTGCATAGTAAATTCTTAATCTCTTACCATTATCTGTTGGTGTTGGATTATGTGCAATTGCATCCATTACAACATCATTTAGGACAGCAGATGAGATACGTTGTTCATGATTATCATTTACACGCTTAATTAACTCAGGAAGTTTATCAAGTCGTTGCTTTGTTTTAGCAGATACAAAAACAATTGGAGCATAACTTAGGTATTGGAATTCTTGTCTAATAAGATTTTCAAAGTCAGACATTGTTTTGTTGTCTTTCTTCAAAGTATCCCATTTATTAACAACAATAACAATTGCTCGTCCAGCTTCATGAGCATATCCAGCTACGTGTTTATCTTGTTCACGAATACCTTCTTCAGCATTTAATACCACACATACCACATCAGATCTATCAATAGCACGCATAGCACGTAAAACTGAATATTTTTCAGTATTTTCGTAAACTTTACCTTTCTTTCGAATACCAGCTGTATCAATCATAGTATACTTTGTACCATCTTCAGTTTCAAAGCGAGTGTCAATTGCATCTCGAGTTGTACCTTCAATGTTTGAAACAATAACTCGATTTTCACCTAAAATGGCATTAACTAATGAAGATTTACCAACATTTGGACGTCCAATAAAACTAAATTTAATGGAATCATCTTCTTCGTTAGTTGCATCTTTAGGAAATTCTTTAATAATTTTATCAAGTAAATCACCAGTACCAATACCGTGAGTACCAGCAACTGGAATTGGTTCACCAAAACCAAGTGAGTAAAAATCGTAAATATCAGCTCTTAATTCAGGATTATCTACCTTATTAACGGCTAGAACTACTGGTTTATCGGTACGATATAAAATCCTTGCAACCTTTTCGTCTGCATCTGTAACTCCTTCTTTAACACTAACTACAAAGATAATTACATCAGCTTCTTCGATTGCGATTTCTGCTTGCTCAGTAATTTGAGTTAAAAATGGTTCATCACCAATATCGATACCACCTGTATCAATTAAGTTGAAAGGATGTCCCAACCATTCAGTGCGAGCATAAATTCTATCTCTTGTAACACCAGGTGTATCTTCAACAATAGAAATTCTTTCCCCGGCTAATCGATTAAAAATTGTTGATTTCCCAACGTTAGGTCTACCAACAATTGCTACTACTGGATTTGCCATCTAATTCGCCTCCTATATTCTATAATCATTAAAAAAGAGCGGAAAGTAATTCCACTCTCTAAGTTAAAAGTTAATTTTAACAAATTATTGTTCGTCTTTTAATTGGTCACCAACAATGTCACCCAAAGTAAATCCTGTATCTTCTTCAGGAATTTCTACTTTTTCTTCCTTCTTAGGAGCTGCTTCTTTCTTTTCAACTGCTGGTTTTTCTTGTAATGCTTTAATAGATAAAGCTAGACGATGATCTGCTGCGTCAACGCTCAATACTTTAACTTGAACTTTTTCGCCAGAAGTCAATACTTCGTTAGGTGTAGCAATGTGCTTGTGTGAGATTTGAGAAATGTGTACTAAACCTTCAACACCTGGTAATACTTCAACAAATGCACCGAAACTTGTAAGACGCTTAACTGTACCTTCAAGAACGTCACCTTCAGCAACTTGTTCAGGAACTTGTTCCCATGGTTCAGGTAATGTTTGCTTGATAGATAGAGAAATTCTACCTTTTTCTGCGTCTACAGAAAGAACCTTAACTTTAACTTCTTGTCCAACTTTTAATGCATCAGCAGGTTTGTTTACACGTTCGTAAGAAATTTCAGAAACGTGAACTAAACCATCAACACCACCAAGGTCAATAAATGCACCAAAGTTTGTTAAACGAGCTACCTTACCTTCAACTACGTCACCAGCAACAAGTTTTTCCATAACAGCTTGACGCTTAGCTTCACGTTCAGCTTGTACTAATTCTTTACGAGATAAGATTAAGCGGTTGTCACTTGGTTCGATTTCAACAATCTTAAGTTCAAGTTCTTGACCTTTGAATTGGTTTAAATCTTCAACAAAGTGGTCAGATACCATTGATGCAGGTACAAAACCACGAACACCAGCATCAACAACTAAACCACCCTTTACAACTTGTGTAACAGGAGCCTTGATAGTTTCGCCAGCTTTGAACTTATCTTCAATTTCGTTCCACACTCTACGTGCTTCTAAACGACGTTGAGACAATAAGTAGCTTCCACCTTCTTTATCTGACCCAATGCGAGCAATAACAACTAAATCTAACATGTCACCAGCTTTGTATGTGTCAGCAACTTTATCAGCATTTACGCTTAATTCACGTACAGGTACAACACCTTCTACACCAGTGTTTTCGATACCAACGATAACTTGGTTAGATTCATCAATTGTTAATACTTCACCTTTAACAACGTCTCCAACTTTAACTTCTTTAACGCTGTTCAAAGCTTCTTCTAATAAGTTTGCTTCTGTTTCACTCATGGACAATGTCCTCCTTAACGACTATAACTATACATGTTATTTTAACTTAAATTAATAGCAAATTCCAGTCAAAATACACGATTTGTGACGTTTTGTTACCACAAAACATCTTTACTTATTATTATATCACTATCTTGTAATTTGAAAAATATAAAATTTAATAATTTTAAAACAAAATTGATACATTAGATTATTAATTAATATCAGTTATATCTTTGTAAAAATTTCACACATTGAGTATATAAGATTTGTTATTATTTAACTAAAAAGTTCATTTTTGGAAATTCTTTCTGATAAATTAAGTATATTATCATGGATAAGGTGGATTGTTTTTAGAAATTCAGCATCCTCTTTTCCAGTAGGATCATCTAGTCCCCAATCTTCCCTGTATTTGCATGGTATTACAGGGCAATTAACATTGCAGCCCATTATAATTACTATATCTACTTGTGGTAGTTCAGATAACAACTTGGAAGACTGTGTTTCTTCCATATCAATTTGATATATTTCTTTTATTAAACGAACTGCATCCTGGTTAATTTGAGGTACTGTCTCAGTTCCAGCAGAAAAACTTTCAAAAACATCTGCAGCGAGATATTTACCTAAAGCTTCTGCTATTTGACTACGACAAGAATTATGAACACATATAAATGCTACTTTAGGTTTCTTCATAGTAAATACCACCTTTCAATAATATTTTACAATAAAAAAATAGAGAACTTGAAATATTTTACTCAAGTCCTCCGTTTTTATTATTTAATAATATTGTTTAATTCTTGACCTTCAGCTTTTTGCCATTGATCACTGTAGAAATAGTTATTAATTTTGTAATTATTATTTTTATTAACTTTATCTTTACCATCTAAAAATGGTTTAACTGATTTATCCACGGTTAACCAACCATGCCAACCTAAGTGGATAGTATCTTGCATAAAGTATGGCTTGCCACCATCATTACTTAAATCAAGAATATTATTAAATCCTTGTTCACGTAATTGGTAAGTGACCTTCTTATCAAATTGACGAAGCATACTCTTTGATAATCCTGTATAGCTAGACCATTTTTCATTAACTGGTGGAATTATAAAGAGAACATCATTATTATTTTCAGCGAATTGGTTCAATACCAATTGGAAATCTCCAAATTCTGGTGAAGATACGTAGTCAAAGTTACTTTGTTCACCTTTTAAACGTTTATACTTATCTTTTAGCTCTCGATTCCAAAACTTATTAGAAATACCAAAATCATTGTTAGTAGTTGCTTTCTCACCTAACTTAGTTGCTAAAGATTCAAGTTCTGCGTTGTCTTCTTTAGCTGGTAGTTTCTTACTAGCTTTCTTAATTTTCTTAACCCTATTTTTTAAAGAAAGAGTTGAGAAAAATTGATCTTCATGAGTTAACTGATTATATTTCAAATCAAGATAAGTTTTTTGAGTAGCCGAAAGTTTTTTACCATTAGCAATTTGTTCAATACAATCTTTCAAAAAAGAATCTGAATGATTTTTTTGTATTTTTAACAATCTTTGCGCAGCATATCTATCCATTTTAGAATTATTTGCTTGTCTTAACCAAGTAACAGCTTCTAAATTTGAATAGTACATAGAAAAAGCAGCAGGATTTATCCCTTGCTTAACAAACCATTGTGGAGAAATAATGAAAACAACTTTTTTATTTTTTAATTCATTATTAACACCTTGCATTCCCCAGAATTGTGTTAATGATTGTGAACCAGCTGCTCCCAGTAAAAATGGTTGATAATCTCGATGATATCTCAAAGCCATTGATGCTGGATGGAAGGCATCCATACGGGATAATTCTGAAGAACCCATGAAAGGTACATAATTTTGTTCAAAGGCTGCTTTTTTTACAGCAGTTCCTTTGAAAATATTATTTGATTGTGACAAAGAAGCTTCATGAATTTCTTCAGAATCTGGTTTGGTAAAGTTAAATGGTGTTACTAAAACTACTGCCAATAAGACTGCTGCTAATACTAGTGGTCCAAATATTAGAAATAGTTTTTTCTTCATGATTAGTTATTTTCAACCTTTGCAATAATTTTATTAGGTGTATCCCATTCGCTACGTTCAAATTCAGAAACAGGTACATCAACACCTAATTGTGTTTGCAATTCTAGCAATAATTGAACAGTTGCCATTGAGTCTAATAAACCTGTTTCAAACAAGTTTACATCTAAGTCTTTCTTTACTTCGTCACTACCTGTTAAGTCTTCTAAAATATCTAAAACTGTATCTTTCATTTTTAAAAACCTCTTTCAAATTATTTATTCATAAAAAATAGTTCATTTAAAAATCCTGAGAAAATTAAGAAACTAAAACAAACAACATTGAATGTTAGGAACATTGCAAAGTATTCAGTGAATTTATTACTTGGAATTGACTTGCGATGTTTCTTTTTAAATCTTAGCCAAGCATCATTAATAATGATTGCACACGCATGGAAAATACCATAAACAATATAGTACCAGGTTACACCATGCCAGAATCCCATAATTAAGAATAAAGTTAGGTAACCAATGTTGGCCATTGCTATTCTACTTTTAACAAGTTTATTCTTCATCATGAAGAAAACTAGTCTCATATAAATGTAATCACGGAACCAAAATGATAAAGTCATATGCCATCTATTCCAGAAATCTTTAATATTCTTAGATTTAAATGGTTGATTAAAGTTCATTGGAGTCTCGTATCCCATGATGTAACTCGTACCAACTGCAAATAAACTGTATCCTGCAAAGTCAAAGAATAAGTCCATGGAATATACATAAGTATAAGCAACTAACCACCAAGAAATGCCACCATGTCCTAAAGCATGAATTCTTACTATTGGTAATAAGTATGATCCCCAGAAATAAGCTAACAAGAATTTATATAGGAATCCTAAAAAGATATAATGCACACCTTTTTCTAAAAGTGATAAATACTTATCTCTTTCTGGAACGGCATCGTAATCTTTTTTAAATCTTCTAAAACGATCAATAGGACCTGAAGAGATTGTTGGGAAAAATAAAAGAAAATGCAATGTTTCCCATAACCCTAATTCTTTGATAATTCCATCTCTGATTTCCATAATCATACCAACAGTTTTAAAGGTTAAGTAACTAATACCTAAAAATCCAATGATTGATTCCTTACCTGCATCTATTGCAGGTGTTATTTTTACAATAACTAGTGGCAGAATAGATAAAATAACTGCTAAAACAAAGATAACACCACTATTTTTCTTTTTCCGATAATTGAAATAACCAAAAGTTAGTATCATTTCATAAATGATGTAACAGATCAACATTAACCCTTGCCACCATTTATCACCGCCAAAGGTTAATACTAGAAAAGCAAGTGTTACCAGAGTTTCATACCATCTAAAGCGACGACCATATAATATGCCTATCATTATTGGTAATAAAGCGACTGCTAAGTAACCAAAATAAGTTGGGTTTTGATATGGTTGCAAATTTAACATTATTTATTGACCTCTTTCATTAAAGATTTACGATCAATTTTACCATTATTTGTTAATGGCAATGAATCTACATAGATAAATCCTTGAGGCATCATATAGCTCATCATAGTTTCACTTAATTCTTTTTTGATTGCTTGAGTTAATTTAAATTCATCTTCAAAATCATTTTCCTTAGCTACAACATAGGCAATCAATTGTTGAACTTTATGATTCTTATCGTATTTTGGAACAGTTGTTGCTTGAGATACCAAGCTAACTCTATCGAGATGATGATCAACATCTTCAAGTTCGATACGGAATCCATGTAATTTAACTTGGAAATCGATACGACCCTTGTATAACAATTGACCATTCTCATCAAATTGACCTAAATCTCCAGTACGATAAGCTTTTTGACCTTGGAAATCAATAAACGCTGCTTGAGTTTTTTCAGGATTATTGATATATCCTTTAGATACACTTGGTCCTAAAATAACAATTTCTCCAGCTTCTCCTGCAGCAACTTCTTTTAAGTTATCATCTAGCAATACAATCTTTGTATCATCTTTTGTTATACCAATTGGTAAACGTGGATAATCATTTAAAACTTGTTCTGTTATCTCAACTTGTGTAACAGCGACTGTCGTTTCAGTTGGACCGTAAGTATTAAAGATATGTCCATTAGGAAAACGAGTATGCAAGTTTTGCGCTGTTTGATGGGTTAATTCTTCACCACAGAATAGAAAATGTGTTAATTCTGGTAAATTTTCTTCATTAAATGCTGGATTTAACAAGCATAGATCCATGAAAGAAGGTGTTGAAACCCATTCATTAGCATGCAGCTTTGGTAAAGTAGCAAATAATTCTTTAAAATTATCGGTTGTTTCTTTAGGAAGAACTGATAATTTTCCACCTCTAGTAAGAGTTGGATATAAGTCCATTACTGATAAATCAAAGGAATATGGAGGTTGAGAAATGCAGTTTACATCTTCTTTAATTCCAAAGTCTTTTTCCATCCAACCTAAGAAACTTAACAAATTATCATGACTAATTTGTACACCCTTAGGTACACCAGTTGTTCCAGATGTGAAGATAATATAGAAATTATCATCTCCACTAACATATTTTTCTTCATTTATTACTACGTCGCCATTTGAAAAAATATCTTCTAACTTAGCTTGATCTACAATAGGTAAACTTTCAAGGCCGTTAAAACCTTCAGGAAGTTCTTCAACAGCAATACATGCAGCTGGTTTAGCGATGTCATTGATAACATTTAGTCTTTCTACTGGTGAATGTGTATCAACAGGAATATAAGCATAACCAGCTTTAACAATTCCTAAAAATGTAGCAATCATATTAAAGTCTTGTCCACCAAAAACCATAATTGGATTTTTAGTATCTAAGTTTAACTGATTTAAATATGTAGCTAATTTATCAGAATAATTTTTTAAATCAGCATAAGTATTTGTAGTGCCTAGATAGTCATAGGCGATTTTATTGGGAGAGGTAGTTCCCCAATTATCAATCTTTTTAATAATATTCATTAATATATCTCCTAACTAAAATTCGTTATAGATGAAGTGTGGTTGATCGATACCACTATAACTGTATAGGTAAACTAATGCTGCTAAAATTAAAAAGTAAAAGATGGTTCTACCTACAAATTTAACTGCATCTTTTTGCATCAGCTCTCCTAATCTCTCTCGCATTCCCCTCATACCTCCCTAGAATTAAAGATAAGACAAATTTTGACTTTTGTCTTTTCAACTAATAAGATTACAACTTTTACAGAAATATTACAATACTATAATTCTTAAAATTATATTATGTTTATAGGATAGTATTTATAATATTGACAATCAATTAATAATTGTTAACTTAATCTTTTTTCAATAAATTATTCTCGACTTTTGTCATTTTATCAATGAAACTTCGTGCTTTTACATAGATACCTACTTGGTTATCATAAATCTCATTTAATGTTAATTTTAACCTTTTTTTAGTATCTGCATTAACTTTAATTGAGTTAAGATAGTTTAAATCTACAATACTAAATTTGCGTAAATAATACATTGTCCTTTGATCTAAATTTAACCTATTCTTATCCATATACCAGTGTTTTCGACATAAAATACCACCATAACTTTCAGAATAATCAAATTGGCTTTGAGTCTCTCCACAAATAACGCAAGATCGCCAATTAGGCTGTACACCAAATTTCCCTAATAATTGAACTTCTATAATATTAGCAATAATTTGAGCATCAAATCCATCGTTGATTAAGCTTAAAGCTTTCAATACCTTCTCAAACCATAAAGTATTGGTTACATCAATAGAATCTTCAAAAGCAGCTTTAACAAGTTCTAAAATATAAGTTGCATAGGCATTTAAAATAATATCCTGGTTAATACTTTGAAATTGATCAATATCTTTTGTTGCTGTTATAAAAGATAGTCCTTCACTATTAATACTTCCTATATATGTTCCATGAGTAAATGGCAAAATTGCTGCTCCCAATTTAAATCCACGCTTCCTAACGCCTCTAACAAAGAAAGTTTTGAATCCATACTTATCGGTAAACATGGTAACAAGCATATCCCGTTCGCGATAATTTTTTCTTTTAGTAACAATTGCCGAAAATTCCACATTCTTGTAAATCATATTTTCATGCACCTACTTACAAAAAAAGCGAAGAAGATTTTCTTCAACGCTTTATTATGTTAATTATTAATAATCATCTTGTTTATAGCCAAGTGCTTGTAAATCTACTTGTCTATCTTTCCAGTTGGGTTGTACTTTAACCCATAATTCTAAATAGACTTTATCACCAAGCATTAATTCAATATCTTTACGTGCTTTAACACCAATTTGTTTAAGCATCTTGCCACCTTTTCCGATGATAATACCCTTTTGACTGTTTCTTTCTACTACAATTGTAGCTTGAACTAAAACTTTCTCAGCATCTTCGCGATGGATTCTATCTACAACAACAGCTACTGAGTGAGGTACTTCTTCACGTGTCAATTCTAAGACTTTTTCACGAATCAATTCACCAGCGATAAATCTTTCAGGATGATCAGTAATTTGATCAGCAGGATAGTACTGTGGACCTTCAGGCAAAGTATTTACCAAAGATTCAATTAATTCTGGACAATTATTCCCTTCCAAAGCAGAAATAGGAAATACTTCTGCATAGTCCAAAGTATTGCGATAATCATCCATTATTTGTAATAACTTATCTGGATGAATTTGATCAATCTTATTTATTACTAAGTAAATAGGTTTTTTAACATTTTTCAAACGTTCAATGATGAAATCATCACCACGACCACGTTTTTGAGTTGCATTTACCATGAATAATACCGCATCAACTTCATTTAAAGTGGATAATGCAGATTCTACCATGAAATCACCTAAACGACTGTGTGGCTTATGAATACCAGGTGTATCAATGAAAACAATTTGTGCATCGTCTTCTGTATAGATTCCTTGAATTTTATTTCTAGTTGTTTGAGCTTTATCACTCATAATTGCAATTTTTTGCCCAACTACTCGATTTAAAAAGGTAGATTTACCAACATTAGGTCTACCTAAAATTGCTACAAAGCCAGAATGAAAATTATTTTGCATTAATTAAAAGTCCTTTCAAAATGTTAATATCCAAAAATATATTCGCGGTAGAAAGATCATAGCTGCTACTAAAGTCGCAAAAATAGCTATTATCAAAACAGCTGCTGCTCCCATATCCTTAGCTTTTTTGGCTAACTTATTGGGTTTTAGATCAGTAGCTAAATCTACTACATTTTCAATCGCAGAATTAATAATTTCTGCTGTCAAAACTAGAGTGGCGCTAAGTAGTAACCACAACCACTCTACAATTGAAACTTTGAAAAACAAGCCTCCAATAATAACCATACATAAAGCAAAAACATCAAATCTGAAGTTACGTTCTTCATTAAAGACGGTTTGAACCCCTTTAATAGCATAAGTTAGTGATTTGATAAAACGACGATTCTTCCATTTAGTTACGTATTTCTTTTTATCTTTTGAGACCATAGGCATCTAAAATATCTCTCTGTAATTTGAACATAACTTTTTCGTCTTCAGCTTTCATATGATCATATCCATTTAAATGGAGGAAACCATGGACAGTTAAGAAACCAAGTTCACGATCTTCTGAATGACCTAAATATTCAGCTTGTTCTTTCACTTTATCCATTGAGATCATCATATCACCGATGTTTTTAGGCTCTTCAAAATCTACATCGTCTGGTAAAATAATTGGAAGTTCATCAGGATCATCTTCCTCGATTGCAAAACTAATTACGTCTGTTGCTTTATCTACACCACGATATTTTAGATTTATCTCATGAATTTGTTCATTATTCATAAGAGTTACAGACATTTCTGTATCTTCTGGAAGTTCAAGATATTTTCCAGAAAACTCTAAAACATCCTTAACCAACTGAATTTTTTCAGCAGGTACACTATTAGTATCATCAAAAATTTCTAAATCCATTTATACCTTCCTTAGTTAATTATTGTTTTCATATGCACGGATAATTTCGGACACTACTGGGTGACGAACAACGTCATTAGCGTCAAAATTAACAAAAGCGATATGTGGTAAACCTTTTAAGCGATTCTCTGCATCTACTAAACCACTTTGACTATGTCCCTTTGGTAAATCGATTTGAGAAGCATCACCATTGACAATCATTTTAGAACCAAAACCTAAACGTGTTAAGAACATTTTCATTTGTGCTCTAGTAGTATTTTGAGCTTCGTCTAAAATTACAAATGCTTTATCTAAAGTACGACCACGCATGTAAGCTAGGGGTGCAATTTCAATAACGCCTCTTTCTATAAGACGTTCAACATGTTCTGCACCTAAAATTGAATTCAACGCATCATATATTGGGCGAAGATAAGGATCAACTTTTTCTTTTAAATCTCCAGGCAAGAAACCGAGTGATTCTCCTGCTTCCACAGCTGGTCTAGTTAAAATTAACCTATCTATTTCACGACGTTTTAATGCTGCTACTGCCATTACAACAGCTAAGTAAGTTTTACCAGTTCCGGCTGGTCCAATACCAAAGGTTAAATCATTATTTTTAATCATTTGTACATACTGACGTTGACTATAATTCTTTACCCTAATAGGTCGTCCAGAACGATCTTTCAATAGTGTATTACTATATAAATCTTGGAAATATTCTAATGTTCCTTTTTCAGCCATTTTTACTGCAGAAACAATATCAGCTTCACTTAGATTTATCCCTTGATTTAATAATTTCACTAGCTCACTTAATATTTCTTGAGTTTCAATAACATCTTCTTGATTACCAGAAATTTTTATATAATCACCAAACGGGTTAATGGTTACATTTTTACTTTCTTCAAGGAGTTTTAAATAGCTATCATTTATCCCAAATAAAGCAGGTGCAATATTGGCATTTTTAAGATAAAAATCTTTTTCTACAACTTGTGATTCAGACAAGCCAAATCCCCCTTATAAAATACATATATATCGTTAATATAGCATACTTTAAAGATTAGGGCTAGATATTTATTCTTATAAAATTTTACTAAAGATAGACTATGTATTTATTATTTTTAACTAATCTGTAATTTATCATTGTCCAATCTTATCGTATAATTACTAACATACGAAACTTTACGGGAGTTAATGAACTATGAAAGATTATAAAAAAATTCTATTATCTCGAATAGATTTAAAAATCCTATACCTTATAATTATTATCCTATTTTCAATATTAACATTCAGAACTGTTCACTATATTCGTCAGGTACCGTTGATTAATAAAGCAATTATATATCAATCTTATAACACGTCTAGCAAAAACCTAGGTTCTTTAAATATGGGCGATCGTGTTACAGTTCTTTCAACTAAATATCATTGGAAAAAGGTCAAAACTTCAGAGGGAGAAGTTGGTTGGATTCAAGATTGGAACTTTCAACAACAAAATAAAATTACTAGTTTATCAGATGCTACTATCGTAATCGATGCTGGACATGGTGGCTCTGATTCGGGTGCCCTATCTCGTACAAATAAAAATGAAAAGACATATACGCTTATCTATGCTAAAAAATTAGCAGAAAGATTGAGAAAGGCTGGAGCGATGGTCTATATGACTCGAGATGATGATAGCTTTGTGAGTTTAAATAGTCGACCACAACTAGCAGAAAATCTACATGCGGATGCTTTTATTAGTATTCATTTTGACTCTGCACCTGAAAATAACATGGGGTCAGGATATACCACTTACTATTACCATAAGAAGACATCTTTAAGATTAGCACAAGACATCAACAGTAAGTTAAAATACTTAAAATTAGAAAATCGTGGGGTTGAATTTGGTGATTTTCTTGTAATTCGTGAAAATACTGTACCAGCAGTTTTACTTGAAATGGGATATATTAATTCAGATAGAGATTTCGAAAGAATTACTTCTACTAGTTATCAAGATAGTGTTGCTGATGATATTAAACAAGGATTAGATACATATTTTAATCAAAACTAAAAAGTCAAAGAATATCAAAATTGGTATTCTTTGACTTTTATTTTTACATTATTAATGATTACGTTCTTCAATAATATTCATAATTTCATTAACAACTTCATCAATTGTTAATGGTGTTGTGTCAACCTTAACAGCATCTTTAGCTTGAACTAATGGAGAAATCTTGCGATGAGAATCCTTATAATCTCTTTCAGCAATTTCTTTTTCAAGCACTTCTAACGGTGTATCAATACCTTTAGCGATGTTTTCTTTATATCTTCTTAATGCTCTTTGTTCAACACTAGCAACTAAGAAGATTTTTACTTCAGCATTTGGTAATACTGTTGTACCAATATCACGACCGTCCATAACAATACCGCCGTTATCGGCAATTTCTTGTTGGCGATGTGTCAAATCTTGTCTAACGCTTGGTTGTGCCGAAACTAATGATACATTATTAGTAATGTCTGGAGTACGAATAATTTGTGTAACTTCTTCTCCATTAACAAAGACTTTTTGTTCAGGTTCAGCTGGTACAAATTCCAATTTGAAATCTTGTAATAAATTCTTTAAAGCTTCGTCATCATCTAATGAAATATTTGCTTTTAATGCAGCATAAGTCACAGCACGATACATAGCTCCAGTATCACAATAAATATATCCTAATTTCTTAGCTACTAATTTAGCTACAGTACTCTTACCAGCAGAGGCAGGCCCATCAATTGCTATTTGTAGTTTCTTAACCACTTAATTCCAACTCCAATATTTGTTCTTTTTATTATTTAACACGTACTTGTTGTCCAGGGTTTAAGTTTGAACCCATGCCTGGATTTAATTGTAATAATTGATCAACAGTTAGACCATTATTAACAGCTACTCGATAAATTCCTTGTCCAGAAGAAACTGTTACGTATTTAGCTTCGCTATTGCTAGAGCTAGAAGAACTACTAGATTCACTAACAGTACCTTCTTGACTATCAGTAGTAGTTGTATCTTCAGTTGCATCTACGCTTTTAACAGATGATTTATCTTTGGTATTACTTTTCTTTTTCTTACTAGTAGCAGTTTTTTCTTTCACACTAGTCTTTTTACTTGTAACCACTGTATTAATTTGAGAGCTACTAGCAGGCTTAGATTCAGATTTCTGTGATATAAAATACAATGCAATTGTTCCAACAATTATCACTATAAAAATGATTAGAAGTGACGTTGTTAACATTGTATTATTTTTGGCATTTCTACGATTTGCTGTTCGTGAATAGTTACCCTGTTCATCACGATCTTCTTCAAATGTCTTTTCCCAAGGTTTTTCATCATTTTTATTATTCATTCATCCCGCCTCCTCACATATACCAACAATCATTTTACCATAACTTATCAATAAAAATGCTTTAAGTTCTAAAAATTTCATCAATTATTTTATAAAATTCTTCAATCTTTAGAGATTTTTGTTCATTTTCATCAAAAATTAACCCTAGTTCTTTTAATGGTAAATCATCATTTAGTTTTTGGCAACATAATTCATGATGGTCATTTTTTTTATTATCTTCAAAATAATCTAAAATATACTGCCTTTTACATTCATTAGCATCAACATACTGTAGCATTTGCTGCAATGAATTAAATTTTTGTCGTTTCCTTTGCAAGAAAAAAGATTGTAATTCTTCTTTAGATGAATATAAGTTACTTATTTTATTAAGTAATTGGATGCTTTCATTATCTGTTTCAGCAAATTGCTGTTTATTATTTATGTAATAATCTATCATTTGATTATCTGGAATATTATTAAGGGATAATTGTTGTTGAATCCCTTCGTCTCCTTTTTGATAGAGCAAAATAGCTATACTTTGTTTACCATCTCGTCCTGCTCTACCAATTTCTTGAATATACGATTCTAGTTCTCCTGGCAAGTGATAATGAATAACATATCTGATATTTTCCTTATTTATCCCCATCCCAAAAGCACTAGTTGCACAAATCAAATCTAACTTATTATCCAAAAATTGATGTTGAATAATGAATCTATCATTCATATCTAAATCAGCATGATATGCTGCTACTTTTAATGAAGTTTTCGCTTTTATCTTTTCAGTTATCTCATTGGCTTTCTTTTTACTAGAAAAATAGATCAATCCTGGACCTTTTATCGTATTTAATAAATCAAATAACTTCTCTAACTTATCTTGTTCATTATTAAATTTAAAAGCACTTAAAAAAATATTTTCCCTATCTACAGACTTTCGAACAACTTTAGTTGCTGATTGATCCAACTCTAGTCCTGACATGATTGCATTAATTGTTTGTTGCGATGCTGTTGCTGTTAAAGCTAATGTCAGTGGATTACCTAATTTTTCACGTATCTTACCTAACTCTAAATAATCTGGCCTAAAGTCTGGCCCCCATTGTGAAATACAGTGAGCTTCGTCAACTACAAACAAACTGATCTTTTGTTGTTGTAATCTTGCTAGTACTTCATTATTTTGAAGCATTTCTGGAGCCAAATAAATGTACTTATATGTATGCAAATTCTGTAAAGCGTAATTTTTTTCAGAATAGGTTAAATTAGAAGTTAAAGCTAAGACTCTACGTTCACCTTGAAATCGTAATTGTTCTACTTGATCTTGGATTAATGAAAGTAACGGTGAAACAATTATAACTGTTCCATCAAGAAGTTTCCCTGTTAATTGATAACACATTGATTTACCAGTTCCAGTAGGTAAAATGGCAACTGCATCTTTTTGATCAATTAAAGCTTTGATAACTTCTTCTTGTCCTTCTTTAAAGGAAGAATATCCAAAATATTTCTTTAAATAAAATTTTAAATTATGTTCTATCATTATTTAATTTGCTCCGTTGCACTTGATATATACGAAATTTATAAAAAGGCATTTGGTGCCCTGACAATTCTAAATCCTGATATTTCCAATCATCAAGATTATCATCAGAATATATATTTTGTAAAATACGATGATCTTCAGAAGTAAGTACTTGATGATAATCAAAATTATTCGACAAGATTGAGGCAATGATTAAATGTTCTTGTATAGTACTTTCCTTAAGTCGTCTTATTTGCTTTATCTTTTCTACAGTAAAGCCCTTTTGTAATAGAGTGTAAGTCTCCTCTACACTAGTCGGCAATCCCTGAGACCTTGATACAAGATTGACAATTTTTGAATAATTACCACCTTTTTGATTAAGGTAGTCAGCAAATTTTAAGGATAGATCAGCGATTACAATTTGAATATCAGCAGTTGCTAGCCCTGTAAATTCACTTAATTGTTCAATAGTATATCCTGGTAATCCATGTCCAACAAAGGAATTCATGAAAATATCACTTTTATCTTTAGGTTGAGATCCCAAGAAATCTAATAAGTATTCTTTAAATTGTGGTATTAATACTTCCCTTTTTTCTTGGTAGAGCCACTTTTTAATGTAAAATTGAGCCTTTAAATTCTGAGATACTACATAATATTGGCGATTTTCAAAACTTAATTCTGATAAAACTTGTATCATAAGTCGTAGAATTTCTTTCCATAGTTTCAAATCATATTTATTAAACAATTGCGGCTTATCAATAAAATAGTGTTGTTGCTTAAATTCATCTAAAGCATTTTTTCCTTTAATGGTTAAAAGTAATTTGTTATCTTTTTTACTTAGATAATTTTCTTCTATTAACTGTGCAATTGCTCGATCATAGTTTTTTTCATCTAATTCAGGAAAAACATTTAGATAGGATAAATAATTATATCTCAATCCCCAGTATATTGAAGAACTTGTTACTTTATTTTTAAGAATCTGGCGTAATACCGCCTGTCTCCTGGGTTGATCGATTGAAAAGAAATCCAATAATCGTAATTCTACCATCTAAAAATCACCCCTCGTATTAATATAATACGCTAAATTTTAAAATTTCCCAACTAAAATGAAAATTAGTAAATTCCATTTACAATAATAAAAGTTAAGGTAGACCTAAAAATATCTTTTAAAGTGTAAAAAAATGGTGTATACTACCATTGTAATGAAAAGAAAGGTGGTTTTTCACTGTGGTAAACAATGAAAATAATCATAAAAAGCATAAGATGATTCAATATGCTAACGGTAAATCACTTGAAGAAGTCAATGGTACCGTAGAAATTCCTAAAGGCAAGGGTTTCTGGAAAACTTTATTTGCATATTCCGGACCTGGTGCCTTAGTCGCTGTAGGTTATATGGATCCAGGTAACTGGTCAACATCTATTACTGGTGGTCAAAACTTTCAATATCTATTGATGTCTGTTATCTTACTATCAAGTTTAATTGCCATGTTGTTACAATATATGGCTGCTAAACTGGGTATTGTAAGCCAAATGGACTTGGCCCAAGCTATTCGTGCTAGAACTAGTAAAGCATTAGGTATTGTACTTTGGATTTTAACTGAGTTGGCTATCATGGCTACTGATATTGCTGAAGTTATCGGTGCGGCAATTGCCTTGTATTTATTATTTGATATTCCGTTAATTATTGCCGTATTTATTACTGTTTTTGACGTATTACTCCTTTTATTACTTACTAAAGTCGGATTTAGAAAAATCGAAGCTATTGTTGTTTGTTTGATTTTTGTTATTCTTTTTGTTTTTGTTTATCAAGTTGCTTTATCAAATCCTGACTGGGGTGGCGTATTTAAAGGATTAATTCCAACATCTGAAACTTTTGCTAAACATCCAGTTGTACATGACATGTCTCCATTAAATGGTGCTTTAGGTATTATCGGAGCAACAGTTATGCCTCATAACTTATATCTTCACTCTGCAATTTCTCAAACACGTAAGTTTGATCGTAATAATGAAGATGACATTGCTAACGCTGTTCGTTTTACAGCTTGGGATTCCAACATTCAATTAGGTTTAGCTTTTGTTGTAAATTCCCTTCTTCTTATCATGGGGGTTGCTGTTTTCAAATCTGGTGCTGTTGAAGATCCTTCATTCTTTGGATTATATCAAGCATTATCCGATACAAGCGTTATGAGTAATGGCCTTTTAGCTGCTGCTGCTAGAACTGGTATTTTATCTACTTTATTCGCAGTTGCCTTATTAGCTTCAGGTCAAAACTCCACTATTACTGGTACTTTAACTGGACAAGTTATTATGGAAGGATTTATCCATTTGAGAATGCCACTTTGGGCTAGAAGATTAATTACTCGTTTATTATCTGTAATCCCAGTACTTATCTGTGTAGCCTTAACTAGTGGTAAGAGTACAATTGAAGAACATGAAGCATTAAATAATTTAATGAACAACTCACAAGTATTCTTAGCCTTTGCCCTTCCATTCTCAATGTTACCTCTTGTTATTATGACCGGTAGTAAAGTTGAAATGGGTGAAAGATTTAAGAATAGATTATGGATCAATATCCTTGGTTGGATTTCAGTTATTTCTCTAACTTACTTAAATATGATTGGTTTGCCACAAAACCTTGAACCTTTCTTCCCAGCTGACAAAGTTGGCTTAGCACACACAGTAGCTTACATATTAATTGTGCTTATTATTGCTTTACTAATTTGGACATTAGTTGAATTACATTTAGGTAATAAACGCTTTGCAGCTGAACAAGCTAAAAAACATAATAAATAGAATCAATTAAATTAAAAGGAACCTCCAATCTCAACTCGAAATTGGAGGTTCCTTTTTACTATATTATTCATTATTTACTACATAAAAACGTGTTGGTGATTCACCTATTTCTAATTGATGTAAGTAACAATTAATTTCATGCAATTGTAGATTTATTTCATCAAAGAAATAATCCCCTAAATTTTCTAGAGAAGGATTTGTTTTATCAAATGGAGCAAGTGTATTCAAAAATTGATTTTGTAATGGCTCAATAATCTTTTGAATTTGATCTTCAATGTCATTAAATCTAATAAAATGATTTTGCTCTTTCTTCATAACTTGGCAAATGATTTCCCAAGTATGCGGATGTTCTTCTCCGATTTGATCACTCCACCGCATAGCGTGAGTAGCATTTAAATAAAATTTTAGTCGATAACTATAAATTTTTCCCATTAGTACGCTTTCCTCTCTTTAGATCTTGTTTAATAACTTTTTTAGCGGCTAAATATTCAGATTTAAAATTATCTGTTTGCCATTTTCCAGATTTTAGCATGGTATTAATAACGCCCATAACTCTAAAGAAACTAACAATAAGGTTGTAAATAGGCATCATAAACGTTACCCACCAATGATTTCTGAAATATTTTCTTTCAATAGGATCAAATTTCAAATAATGCATAACATTAGTGAAATTTAAAAAGCCGATGAATAAGTATAACAGATACATTAACAATAGCGACATTACAATTAAAATTGGTGAATAGCCAAATGGAATTAAAACGAAGATTGCAAATAGCCAGATTACTTTCAGAAAAGCTACGGTATGATCAACTAAAAGTCTTCGAACAATGAAATTACTCCAAATTCTTTTTAAATTAAGCTTTTCACTCAAAAAAGTACGGATAACTTCAATTTCTCCGCGTTGCCATCTTTGACGTTGGACGTATAACTCGTCCCAGTCTGAAATAGGTTCAACATAGAAAATAGCATTAGGACATAACATAACTCTTCCCTTTAAATAATAACGTATTTGGAAGGTCATATCTGTATCTTCACCAACAGTTTCTACATTATACAAGCGTGATTGCATTAAAGCAGAACGCCTAAAAGCTGAAAATGCTCCAGACATTGTAAAAATTTGATCATCTTTAGATTCTACTGTTCTCCCTGCTAAAAATGCGATTGCATATTCATAATATTCTTCTAGGCGAAGGAGACGATGCTTTTTAGAATTTTTGATTAATTCATTATTACTCAAGATTGTCCCCGTTTGTGCCATAACTTCTGGATGTTTATTAAAGTTAACAGCCATATTAAGTAATGCATCTTTGGAAAGAGTACCATCACTATCAATGGTAAAAACATAATCCCCTGTACTGCCATAAATTGCAGTATTTAAGGCCTTAGCTTTCCCTTGATTTGCTTCAAGCCACTGCATACGAACATTTCTAAAATCCATTTGAGCTTGTTTGTATACTTCAAAACTATTATCTGTACTTTTATTATTTGTACAAATAATACTAATTAAATGCTTAGGATAATTTGATTCAGCAATAGATTTTAAACAATCATATAAGGTGTCCCCAGAATTATATATAGGTACAATAACTGTTAATTGTGGCATTCTTCCAGGATGGTATTCTTGCTTTGAGGAAATTTTACTGAAATGATTTCTAAAAAAAGCAACAATTGCTGGTGATAATTCGAATACTGCCGGTATCACTAGCCAGGCTGTCCAAAAGCCCATTTGAATTACTACTTGATTAAACATTAATTTCGCCTCCCATAATTAAATCTAGCCGTTCCTTTTTCTTCAAGTTGAGAGCGAGTAAATACATTATAGTAAAGAATAATCACAAGAACATAGAAAATAATTCTTCCTAAAATTGAGTGGACCCAGAAAAACGCACCACTTCCGGCATAATAGATAATCGTTGAAATCAATGATAAACGGAAAACATTAGCCATGAAAATCCAAGCTATTCCAATGAAAGTTAACCTTATTTTTTCCATCTTCTGATACATAGGATAGAACCACAATAAACTTAGATAAGCTAAAGTTTCAATAATACCAGAACATTCATAATCTACAAATAACATAATTAAGCCATGCGAATTATGAATGCTGATTAAATTATTAATGTAGGAACTACTATATAAACCTGTTAAAGTTCCCCACCAACCAGTTACTTGTGTAATACATGCTGATAAGAACCAGACGAAATAAGCTCGACTAATAAAAGCCATAATTGCAAATAGTCCTACACTTCCTACCCAAAAGTGAAAGCCAATTAAATTAGCACGATTAAGTACAGATAGAAGGTACAGCCATAAAATTATGCCAATAATTATTAGTCCATTAAGCATTTTGCGACACCTCCATCTTCTTTAATCCTGTAGCTAGTAATATTTTGGCAATAGTTTCTTTGCTACTTTGCCATACAATCGGAATCAAAATTATAATACTAGGTAAAAATTGTATTAAATAACGACTTCTCCCACCTTCAAAAATTAAGAGAAATAGAAATCCTCCAATAAGAGAAAGGCGCAACCCATCACTAACAAGATCATGATACTTCCATCCGAAAAATAAAATTCCTACCAAGGAAATCCAGATTAATTGACTTATGAAACGAAATACTGATACATTCTTTCCATCAGGATAGGTAAAAGTTTGGGCCCACCATTTCCAATTAGATGCCGGTATTTTAGTAAAGATAAACGTGCCTTCACCTAGCCAACCAAACGTTCCATCAGCTGTATTGTAGCCTTGTTTCCTAATTAAAAAAGAAATATATCCCCCAAATCCACGTTGCTTTAATCTCTTACGTATCATTTTCTTAGAATATGCAATTTTATCTTGTTTCTTTGGAAGTTTAGCCATCATTAGTGCATCATGTGGATTATATGCACCGGTTGTTCCTGACATTCCCATATTTACAAAATGAATCGAAGGAATTTCCAAACTTTTATCAATGGATACATACTTTTGATTAGAAATAATATTTTGTCCTAAAACAAATGTAATAGCTCCACTTCCAAATAGAAACACTAGTAAACAAAATGCTCTCAATAGTTGCTTTTTACCGGGGATATTACACAAATAAACTATGCCTACTATTATAAAAGCAATAGCTGGAATAATACCTGAAGGCTTGATGTAGTAAGTAATAACTGTAGCTACTCCGGCCATTACTGAAAATAATATTCTATAAATTAAATTGAAACTATGGCTACTCATACCTACAAATCCTAATAATATTAAGGAAACAGACGGTAACACCCATGTATCTGTATAAGGAATAATAATCATGGGAAAGAAAGCTAGAAAAATAATTTGTAAATACCATAATAGTCTTACTTTGTCTTTAGAAACTAGATACATTGTGACTATATTGATTAATGCAGATAAATTGACTAAAAATAGCGTCACAGAATCTATAACCAACCAAGATGTGCTGTGAAACTTAGTTAATATCCAATTTTGAAGCAATAAAATTGGCAAGTTATTATAATTTTGGCTGAAATATCCTCTAACCTTTGCTTGATTAGGATTAATCCAAGCTTGATGTAACATGTTAACATCAAATCCTATCGCTGGATGTGTCGCAACTATAAAGAATATCTGCCAAATTAATAATAATATTCCCAAAACTAACATACCTAACCAACCACTTTGGTATACAGAACGCGCAAATCTTTTAACAAAGTTGTCAGTTATCATAATGATGATTATACCCACTAATCCTAGTAGCATTACCATTGTTACCCAAGTTGTTGTTTGAGAATTTAACAGTAAATTACTCGAAGTTAGGGTAAAATAGAAAGTCAAACCAATAAATATTGTAAATAGTATATTTATTATTGAACGACTACTTTTAAATAAATAATTAAAAAAATTCATACTAATATTGTATAAAAAATAAGCCAAACAACTTTAGCTTATTTTTATACGAACGTCCTTTCCAAGTTAATTAATTTTAACTTTTCTCAAATTCGATAAATATTTTTTGTTTTTACGTAACCCAATACCTACAAAAATTACAGCAAATACAACCGGAATTATAGCTAAAGTACTTGCTCCTTCAAAGTCAATTCCGTCACCATAATTGTCTTTTTGATTGAAGTTCCATGTAGTAGATCGATTAACATCTTCGCCATATTCTCCAAAATCATTAAATGGTACCGCAAATTCTAGATAAACCTTACCACTGTAAGGACTCTTGTAAAGATAGCCGCCATCAACAACGTAAGTATGATACTTAGTATTTTTGCTTCTTACTTCTAGAGTTACATAATGCCGTTCACCATAATCTAACCAACTAGTATCAATTGGAGAAAATAGAATTTTGTTTTTATTCTTAAATGAAGCATCTCCAATGCTAACGGAGTATTGATGTCCATTTACCGTAATGAAATAGTTTTCTGAAGGAATATATCCATTGCTATTACTTTGAACATAGCCATATGCATTTCTGTCATCAACTGTAAACTTAGTTTTATAGCTATCAAAGCCTGAATACCAGTAGTTAGCTGGATAATCATTCCAATCTTGAAAGTGACTGTTACCTATTCTTATAGCATCATCTTCATTAGTTTTGAAATAATCTTCAATAGACCAACGAGCTCCATTGTTGTAGCTCCAGTCCCAATCACCGCCCTCTTTCCACCAAGGATTTGCTTGGGCTGCTTGAATTGATAATATGAATAGACAAATAAGTGCTAAAAGTGATACTGTAACTTTTTTAATATGATATTTATGTTTCAATAAATCTCCCCCCTTGTTTAAGATTTTAAGATAGACTAATTATATACCTGTCTTAAGAAAAAATGAATATATTTTTAATGTTTTATACAGTTTTTTTATAAACTCTAACTAATGGGTATTTAAGATATATAATTATTTTATAGATATTAATTAATAAAGTTGTTGTTGTGTTTGTATGATAGAAATATTTTATTTTTAATTAATTTATAGTTGCATTGTTTTTTTTTAATCTATTTTGTTATATGTTTTCCACCTTTTAACAAACAAAAACTCCCTTCAGAATAGACGACTAAGTTTGTTACATTAATGTGTCTATTCCAAAGAGAGTCTACAATTTATCTATATCTGTTATTTAGTTTTTATTCTAAGAAGTCCTTTAATTGCTTAGAACGAGATGGATGACGTAATTTTCTTAATGCTTTAGCTTCAATTTGACGGATACGTTCACGAGTAACACCAAACACTTTACCTACTTCTTCAAGTGTTCTTGTGCGTCCATCATCTAAACCAAAGCGTAGACGTAAAACATTCTCTTCTCTATCTGTTAATGTGTCTAATACACTTTCAAGTTGTTCTTTTAACAATTCATAAGCTGCATGTTCAGCTGGACTTGTTGCATCTTGATCTTCAATGAAATCTCCCAAATGAGAATCATCTTCTTCGCCAATAGGAGTTTCCAAAGATACTGGTTCTTGAGCAATTTTTAGGATTTCACGTACCTTTTCAGTTGGCATATCCATTTCAGCACCAATTTCTTCAGGCATTGGTTCACGACCCAAATCTTGCAACATTTGGCGTTGAATTCTGATTAACTTATTGATTGTTTCAACCATGTGTACTGGAATACGGATTGTACGTGCTTGATCGGCAATAGCACGAGTGATTGCTTGTCTGATCCACCATGTTGCATATGTTGAAAATTTAAATCCTTTACGATAATCAAACTTTTCAACAGCTTTCATAAGCCCCATGTTACCTTCTTGAATTAAATCTAAGAAGGACATACCACGACCTACATAACGCTTAGCAATAGAAACTACCAAACGTAAGTTAGCTTCTGCCAAACGTTGCTTAGCTTCTTGATCTCCTTCTTCAATCTTCAAAGCTAAAGCTACTTCTTCGTCAGCAGTCAACAAGTTTACTCGTCCAATTTCTTTTAAGTACATACGTACGGGGTCATTAATCTTAACGCCAGATGGTGCAGAAACATCCTTATCATTTTCTGCCTTTTCTGCTTCTTTTGTAGCTGCCTTCAAACTGTGAGCACTTGGTTCACCATTTTCATCAACAACAGAAATCCCTCTATCTTCAATAGAACCAATTAATTGATCCATTTGATCTGCATCCAACTTAAATGGTGTAACTAACTTATCTGTAAGTACCTTATAATTAACTTGTTTTTGTGGCTTATATTCACGAATTAAATCACGTAAAGCTTTTGTGAATGCAGGGTTATTTTCTAAAATTTCTTTTGCCAAGATAAATTCCTCCTATATTGTTAATGACTTAGCATTTTGTTGTTCTTTTAATAAAGAAATCAAGTCCATTGTTAGCTTGGTTATTTTTGCCGTGTCATTTTGACGTTTTGCTTCTAACATTTCAGTTTGAACTTTTTTTATTTTATCCTCTAATGGTGTTTGGCTCATTATCAAACTCAAACAATCATTAATTTCTTGCTCGCTTACCTCATCAGCATAGTCACCCATCTCCAATGTAACTACAACTTGGCGTAATCCATCTTCATTGATAAAATCTAAGAAATCGGCAACTTCATACTCGTCATGTGTGTCAAAATATGCCTCACTCAGATTATAGATGACTTGATAGTTTTCATGAATAAAATTGAAATCTGGTATACCATTAATTCTCAACCAAACATTTTTATCATGTAACATTCGATATAATAATAAGCGTTCTGCTTTCTCTGCCTTTGAAAAATGTTGTACTTCATTTTTCTGGATGACTGTCCTAGGTATTTGCTGAGCCTGATAACTCTGTTCCTCTTGCTTTTCAGCTCTTTGAGCAAATATTTTCTCACGAATTTGTCTAAGTTGTGAGTCTAAATTTTCTTTGGCGACATTAAACCTTTGTGCTAAACGATTCAGATATAAGTCTTGTTCCAAAGAATCTCTAACTTTTGCTATTTCTTGTAAAATATCACGAATGTATTCTAGTTGATCATTTTCATTATTTAGATTCTTATCTTGTTCGTAATAACTTAGATAAAAATCTAATGGACTTTTACGATCATTTCGAGCTAATTCAACAAACTTCTCACTACCATACTTTTTTGTAAATTCATCAGGATCTAGTTTTTCAGGAATTTTGATAACTTCTAAGCTAAATTTTCCAGTTGGTTCAATGATTTCTAAAGCACGTTTCGTTGCATTTTGTCCTGCATTATCGCCATCATAACAAATTACCAAATGCGAAGTTATCCGATTTAAAGCTTGGATTTGTTCATCAGTTAAACTTGTTCCCATCGACGCTATTCCATTTTTGACACCAGATCGATAAGCTGCTATTACATCCATAAAACCTTCAAATAAAATTGCTTCTTTTTCACGTCGAATAATACCTTTTGCTTTATCAAAATTGAATAAAACTTTACGTTTATTAAAAATAGCAGTTTCCGGAGAATTCAAATACTTAGGAGCATCATCTCTTTTCTCTAACAATCTTCCTGAATAAGCAATCGTTTGTCCAGATGTATCTCGAATAGGAAACATTACCCTACCATTAAATCTTTCTACAAGCTCTGTGCTTTGTCTTTCAATAAAAAGACCTGATTTTCGTAAAATCTGATAATCATATAATTTTTGCTCCTTAAAAAAGGCTTCTAAAATGTTATTTTCAGGGGCAAATCCTATCTCAAATTCTTCGATTAAATTATCCTTAATACCACGTTTATGCAGATATTCTAAAGCAGGTTCTCCCAACTCTGTATTAACTAAAATATGGTGATATAGCTTGGTTGTTTCCTTATATAATTTCCTAATTTTACCATTTTCAGAAGTTTCATTTTGATTTTCAGAATTATCTATAGAAATTCCTAAATCATAATTTGCTAATTCAGCAACTCTTTGAACTGATTCAGGAAAAGACAATCCCTCTAATTCCATAATGAACTTAAATACATTCCCACCACGGTGACAAGAGAAACAATGAAAAATCTGTTTTTGTTCATTTACCGAGAATGATGGTGTCTTTTCTGAATGAAAAGGACAGATTCCAAACCAATTTTTACCGGATTTATGCAATTGTACATACTGACTAATAACATCTAAAATATTGACATTACTTCTTAATTCTTCAATCGTTGCCTCTGGAATTAATCTCGCCAATCTAACTCACCTCACTTCAACAAAAAAGTGCGCACTACACCCACTGCGTATAGTCAAGATATATAATAAACTATTTTTATGTAAATGTAAAGCGAAATACTTTCACTAATAAAAAAGTTGAAAGGCATATAAAATCCTTCCAACTCTTATATATCATATTTATGAAAATCGTTAAATGTATTATTTTACAATTAATTTATCTAATGATCCAAAATCTTCTGTTAATCTAGCAATTTTAACTAATTGTAACAATCTATTATTCTTAACTTTTTCATCATCAGCCATAATCATAGTAGCATCAAAGTAAGCTGTAATACTGTCTTTTAATGAACTTAAAATAGCAAATTTTTCATTCATTTCTGCATCGCCATACTCAGTTTCAATCTTAGCAAATGCATCTGCAAGAGCTTTTTCAGTATCATTTTCAAATAAAGTACTATCAACTGAAGCATCTTTATCAAAGTCAGGAGCTTTCTTAGCTAAACGAGTAACTCTAGTTAAAGCTTCAATTACTTCTTTAAAGTCATTATCTTCTGCATGCTTGCTTAATACTTGTGCTGCTTGTAGTGCTTGGATAAATGGCATATCAGCACCAGTTACTACTGCATCTAAAATATCACGACGGAATTTATTGCCACTTAATACTTGTGCTAGTCTGTCAATTACAAAAGTATCAGTTTCAGAAATATTAGCAATTGGCTGAGTATTCTTATATAGATCTTCACGTTCAGCATAGGCATAATTAATTGCTGCATGTAGTACTGGTAGGGAAATATCCCAACCCTTATCTAAAGCAATTCTGATAATACCTAAAGCTTGACGACGTAATGCATATGGGTCATTAGAACCACTTGGAATCATATTAGCAGCAAAGAATGATTGAATACTATCTAACTTATCAGCAATAGATAATACTGCACCTACATTACTTTGAGGTAATTCACCTTCAGAACTTGTTGGCATATATTCTTCACGAATTGCCGTACTTACATTGTCATCTTCACCTTGTAGACGAGCATATATTTCACCCATAATACCTTGAAGTTCAGAAAATTCACCAACCATTCCTGTTACTAAGTCAAACTTATAAATCATGGATGCTCTGTCTAAATCTTTTAATTCAGTTTCAGATAAACCAAGCTTGTTTCCTAGGAACTTAGCTAATAGATTTACACGTTCCATCTTTTCATAGATAGTACCGATCTTATCGTGGAACATAACTTTCTTTAATCTTTCAACATAGTCAGCAATTGTATGTTGTTGATCTTCTTCATAGAAGAACTTAGCATCTTCTAAACGAGCAGTTAATACTTTTTCATTTCCAGCTATAACATTTTCTAAGTAATCCTTGTTACCGTTTCTAACAGATACAAAGTTTGGCAATAAGTTACCTTCTTTATCTGTTACGTAGAAGAAACGTTGGTGATCTTTCATGGAAGTAATTAAAACTTCATTTGGCACCTGCAAGTATTCTTCTTTAAATTTGCCAGCAAAAACTGTTGGATATTCTACTAAGTTATTAACTTCTTCTAATAAGTCTTCGTCAACAACAATGTTCCAATTTTTTTCAGTTGCTAAAGCATCAATTTGTTTACGAATTTCTGCTTTTCTAACTCCAGCGTCAGCAATTACTTTTTGTGTTTCTAATGTTTCTAAGTACTTGTCAGCTGATGGAACGTCAACTGCTTCACCTAAGAAGCGATGTCCTTGAGTTGTACGGCCTGTTTTAATATCTAAAATTTCAAATGGCACTACTTCATTATCTAATAAAGCTACTAACCACTTGATTGGGCGAACATATTCAAAATCATTGGATCCCCAACGCATCATTGTAGGGAATTTTAAGTCCATCGCTACATCTTTCATTCCTGTCAAAACTTCAGCAACTGGCTTACCAGGAATAAATTTCTTAACATATACGTATTCTGTACCTTTTAATTCTTTAAAGAAGATATCGTCAACGGTTACGCCTTGACCTCTAACGAAACCTTGAGCAGCTTTTGACCAATTACCTTCATCATCCAAAGCAATTTTCTTTGAAGGTCCCTTAGCTTCTTCTTCAATGTCAGCTTGTTTATCAGCTAGGCCTGTTACTTTTACTGTTAAACGGCGTGGAGTTGAATATGGGATAACTTCATCAAAATCTATTCTTTGTTCTTTTAAGAATTTTGTTGTCTTTTGTACTAATTGGTTAACACTAGGAGTAACAACATGTGCTGGTATTTCTTCTAGTCCGATTTCTAGTAAAAATGTATGAGCCATTATTTTTCCTCCTTTAGTAACTCTTGTCTTAGTTTTTCATCTTTAATTAATGGGTAACCTAGTTTCTTTCTTTCAGCTACGAATACTTTAGCTACAGATTTAGCCATATTTCTAATTCTTGATAAGTAACCAGCTCTTTCTGTTACAGATACTGCACCACGAGCATCAAGTAAGTTGAAAGTATGACTACATTTCAAAATATAATCATAAGCTGGATGAACTAATCCATTTGCAAGTTGCTTCTTAGCTTCTGTTTCGAATGTATCAAATAAGTTTAGTAACATTTCTTGGTTACTTTCTTCAAATGAATACTTAGAATGTTCATATTCAGGTTCTTTAAAGATGTCACCGTACTTAACACCGTCAGCCCATTCTAGATCATAAACAGAGTCTACGTCTTGAATATATGATGATAGACGTTCCAAACCATATGTTACTTCGGCAGCAACTGGTTTAACTTCTAAACCACCAACTTGTTGGAAGTAAGTAAATTGAGTGATTTCCATTCCATCTAACCATACTTCCCAACCAACACCGGCACAACCCATAGATGGATTTTCCCAGTTATCTTCAACGAAACGAATATCATGTTCTTTAGGTTCAATACCTAAAGCACGTAAACTATCAAGGTAAAGTTCTTGAATGTTACTTGGAGATGGTTTCATCAAAACTTGGAATTGATGATGTTGGTATAAACGGTTAGGGTTATCACCATAACGACCATCAGCAGGACGACGTGATGGTTCTACATAGGCAACATTCCATGGTTCTGGTCCAATAGCTCTTAAGAATGTATAAGGACTCATTGTTCCGGCACCTTTTTCAGTATCATATGATTGCATCAACATGCAGCCTTGTTTAGCCCAAAATTGTTGCAACGTTAAAATAATATCTTGCAATGCTAATTTCTTTGTCATTACAATACTCCTTTGAATAAATGATTCGAAAGCTAATCAAACTCGTTGCATAAGAAAGAGACCGTTCCTATGCAACGCCTCTGGTTACATAGGGACGATCTTTCGTCATCGCGGTTCCACCCTACTTCTAGTTAAACTAGCAACTTAATTCGTATAAACTCCGAAAACGCCAAACTATTCAGAATAACATCTGCTTACACTATCCAGACTCGCTGTACCTATTCTTATGAATAGTCCCTTTTTCATCAATGTTTACTTTATTCAATGCTTAGAGTATAGCATATTTGAAATAAAATTCAATAACTTTTACTATGCATTATTTAAATTTTATCTCTGCTCGTTATAATCTAGCTCGTCCTTATTTTTCTAAACTATCTAAAAAGTTACAGTTTTTTAAGAAGTAGTTAACGCTCTTTACTCATGCTTTCCACGTAAGATATTTATAGCAGCAACTGTCATAATAATTGCTAAGACTACCATCCAAAATTGAGCTTGATCTATTATTACATCAGCACCGTTCAATCCATTGACCATTGCTGAAATAAAAGCTAATCCGACTGCACCACCGATTTGCTGGAAAGTATTGACAACTCCTGATGCAGCACCAGCAATCTCATCAGAAGTTCCAGCCACTCCAGCAACCGTTGCTGGACCTATGATCAAACCTTGACCCATACCTAAAAAGATCATTGGAAATGCTACTCCCCACCAATAACCACTATTAATACCAATTACATTTCCCAAAACAAAACCTAAGGTATCAACAACAACACCTGAAATTAATACTGATGTATTAGAAAATCGTGCTGTTAAGCGAGGAATATACAAGGAAACAATAAATTGTATAACAGTTAATGGTAAAAATGAGATAGATGCCATCAATGGTGTAAATTCAAAAACTCTTTGTAACGCTTGTGGCATTAAAAAGAAATAAGACATGCTTGCACCTAACATAAAGAATCTTGAAATCAAGGCACTTATTCTTTGGTTATCTTTAAAAACCACTAGTGGCATTAATGGATGTTCAACTTTACTTTCAATATATCCAAAAATTGTTAAAGTCACAATAGCGATAATAAAAGCTACTAAACGATAGCTACTTCCATTTAAGCTGTATACTAATCCACTAAACCCAATGACCAAAGTTATCGTTCCCCACCAATCAATCTTTGTCCCATGAGTTGCTTTTTGATTAGTAATACCTAAAACTGACATGATAATTAAAAAAATGCAAACTATTAAATCTAAATGGAATCCTGCTCTCCAACTTATATAACTGGCAATCATTCCACCAATAATCATACCCAAACTAGCACCGATTCCTGCAGTTGCTCCATAATATGCAATAGCTCTATTTAATTGTTCTCCTTGATAATTATCCATTAATAAAGCCAGTGTAGCTGGAGCTAACAAAGAAGCCCCGATCCCCTGTAAAGCTCTCATAGAAATAATCATCATCGCAGATTGTGACATACCTACTAATAGAGAGGCGATGCTAAAAATTATTAGTCCTGTCAATAAGGTCTTTTTACGCCCAATAATGTCTCCTAATCTAGCCGAAAAAGCTAAAAGACCACCAAAAGTTAGCGCATAGGCATTGATTATCCAAGCTACCATCAAATTATTCATCTGTAATTCTGCCGAAATTTTAACAGTTGACGTAAATATTAACGAGTTATTCAACAAAATTAAAAAATAACTTATTAGAACAATTGGTAAAATAATTCCAAATTTTTCTTTTCTTTCTAAATCTACTTTTTCTCCCACTCTCTTACCTCTTTCTTATTTTTGCTTTAATTGTGCCAAGCTAGAACCGAAGATTTGTTCAATTGTTTCTGGATCGCGATGATCGAAGAATTGACTTTCATCTTTATCCAATTTAGCGATTGTTTGCATATCTTCATCGCTCAATTCAAAATCAAAAACATCAAAGTTTTCTTCCATACGATTCTTGTGTACAGATTTTGGAATAACTACAATGCCACGTTGCATTAACCAGCGTAAGATAACTTGACCATTTGCTTTGCCATATTTTTGTCCAATTTCTGCTAAGACTTCATTTTGGAAAATGTTGTGCTTTCCTTCAGCAAATGGTGCCCAAGCTTCCACACGTACATCTTCTGCTTGGTTTAACTTAATTTCTTGTTTTTGTTGATACCAAGGATTAACTTCAATTTGGTTGATAACAGGCTTTACATCACAAGTCAAAATTAAATTCTTTAATTGATCAGCGTAGAAGTTAGATACACCAATCGCACGAATTTTGCCAGCATGATATGCTTCTTCTAAAGCCTTCCAAGCACCAATCACATCTCCATAAGGTTGGTGTAACAAGTACAAGTCAATATAATCTAGTCCTAATTTATTTAAGGAAGTCTCAATTCCTTTCTTAGCACGTTCATAACTAGCATCGGAAACCCATAATAATTTACTTGTAATAAATAATTTTTCTCTCGCTACTCCACTTTTCTTGATGGCTGCTCCAACCGCTTCTTCATTATGATAAGCTGCAGCTGTGTCTATTAAGCGATAACCTGAATCGATGGCATCTAAAACAGCTTGTTCACATTCCTTTAAATCTGGAATTTGGAATACCCCAAATCCTAATTGTGGCATTTTTACACCATTATTTAATTCTACAAATTTCATATAGATTCCTCCTTGTAGTTTATGTTTTTAGTATATTCAGTAAGCTTTAAGTTGAAAATTACTTATTTTTCATGCTAGTATACATTTAACGTATACTGAAAGTTGGTGAACATTAATGATTGATAACTATCTTTTAGAAGAGCTTGTCGCATTTTCTGAACATAAAACTCTAGCCGCTGCAGCCGAATATTTAAATGTCACTCAACCAACTCTTACTCGTGGTATGCAGAAAATAGAAAATGAATTGCAAGTAACCCTTTTTAATCGTCAAAAAAATCGGATCATCTTGACTGACGTTGGAAAAGTAGCTGCTATTGAAGCTAAAAAAGTTCTAGCTAGCAATCAAAATTTTATTCAAACGGTTCGTAATTATGCTGAAAATACAAATACGATTAATATTAGCTCAACTATTCCTGGTCCCATAATTGTGGTAAATTCCTTAAAATTGACTAATGCTAATATAGATTCTAGTTTGATAAAACCAGATAATATTGAACAACTATTAAACAGCTATAAATTTGATTTAATCTTTTCAACTAATGAAATCTTTTCGGATAGTGTAGAGTCTCGTTATTTAGGTAGGGAAAAACTAGCTGTCAGAATTGACAAATTTCACCCTTTAGCTAGTCAAAAAACAGTTACTTTTAAAGAATTACGTGGTCTAAGTTTTTTAGTGGCTAATGACATTGGAACTTGGAAAGACATTATTCAAGACTACATTCCTAAAGCTAAATTCTTGTATCAAGAAAATCTGGCTGCTTTATCGGAATTAACACAATATTCTAGTTTTCCAGTCTTTCGAACAAATTTATCGTCTATCCGTATTAATGACGATAAAAATGATGGTCGTCGTTTAATTCCAATTAGTGATGAGGAAGCAACTGTTGAAGTTTACGCTTGTTATTTAAAAAATAACCGTCATGATTTACAAGTTATTTTTGATAAAGTTTCAGAAATTTTTTCAAAAAATCTGCCAAATTAAAAAGATAGTCATACCAGTTTTTTAACCGGCATAACTATCTATTTTTTATCTTGTTTTTGTAAGTTATCTTGTGGATTCTTTCCTTTTCGATTCATTCCCTGATTTTGATTATCAAGCATGTAGCGTTCAATCAAACTTACAACTTCATCATTTTGTGGCAAGTCAGAGTGTTCCGCATCTTCTCCTGTAACAGTTATTTCAGTAAAATGCTTAACCTGCTTTTGATAAATATATTTACCAGCTGAAACACTACTTTCCGGTACTAATCGATCAGAATCATAGGTTTCAGTCCCTGCCACCGAATAAACAGTAAGATTGGTTGGAATACTTTCTCTATTCGCAATAAAGTCTGCCAACATTTCTGTTTTATTAGAAATAGACGTTTCATCAAAATTATACGGTGTACCAATTGTCATTAGTCGTTTAATCTCAACTTGACTATACTCATTGAAATACTGTTCTAAGAAGTCAGTATATATTAATCCACCATTAGAATGACCAATTCCTTTAAAATTATTAAATTTATATCGAGTTTGCAATGCTGCGAATGCTTGATTAAACATGCGTGCTTGTTTCTTTATATTGCTATAACCATCTTTATTATTTTCAAATCCCACTACAATAATTGGTTCATTGTCATTAGCCCTAATTTTACCCTTATAGGTAATTTTTCCATTATTCCAAACTTTAACCTTCAATAAGCTATGTTTATTTCTAGTATGTTGATTGAGTTTTGTTACCAAAGTATCAAATCTATTCTCTGTGGCTGAACTTCCTGGAATCATAATTACCGGCGAAAGTTTAGAGTTGTAGAAAGCATTTAACTCTTTGATATTACTCTTAGTCCAAAAATAAGAAGGAATTGCGAGTAAAATGATAAAAATTAAGGTCACAAATAAGATAATTCTTGTTCGTTTTTTAGTCATTTACTCGCCCTCCTTTTCTTCTTGCAAGTAAATATATTGCATTTTCAACCATATTTGTTCGTTCAGTCTAACAAAAGGAATATAGACTATAATATCGATAAAAAAGACAATAACTCCAATTATTAGAGCTACAAAATTTCCTCCCGTACCGATAAAAGCTACTAAAGGTCCAGGTGTCCCCATTGGTACTGGATAAACAACTGGTGGCATAATATGTGCAATAATAGCTAGAGCTGCAATTACTATATTCAATATCGGAGTAAGAATAAACGGTATTAAATATAAAGGATTAAACATCACTGGGAGTCCTATCATGACAGAAGTCCCACTATTAAATAGTGTTGGTATTAGGCCAGACACACCAACGCGACGATAGCTTCCTGCCCCAGAAACAATTAAGATCGCTACAATCAGAGCTAAAATTGAGCCAATTCCACCAAAAGTTCCAAAACTGTGGTAGAGCGAATATTCTGAGAATGGATGTGGTACACCCCAAACAGAGTGATATTTCAATGCGTAATTAAGATTTTCAACGGAGGTATTATCATCTACAAATGAACGATATTGATAAGGTCCACTAAATCCTAACCAAGCAAAAATTGTTGTGACAAAAGTTCCGAATAACGTCATTGAAAAGTTGCTATGTTTAAGGGAAATGTTTGTTACATAATCAGCGATCGCATCGTATACACCATATCTAAAAAATAGATATAATAATCCATTAATGATGATTGCTGCTAGAAAAGAAAGAATAATTGCTAAAATTGAATTAAAAGCTTTCTCTAATACGTTTGGTGAATGACTTTTAGCCTTTTTTAAATCAATACCTCCAAATTTTCGGAAAATTTGTCCTGTTATGTAACCAACCAATAGGCCTAAAAGGATTCCGTCTGCCCCTAACATCATCGCGTCTACTGGTAAATTAATAATACCGTCCCCATTTTCAGAAACATTTACCATACATACGAATAAATAAGAGATCAAACCTGTAATTCCAGCTACTTGTTGATCTTTTTGATAAAATTCAGCTGTATACTTGGCACAATAATACGCTGCTAGTAAAGCCAAAATGCCAATCGTAAAAGTTGCGAAATTATTGAACAATAGCTTTACTAAACGGAAATCCGGAAACCATTTGGGCATCGCGAGAATACTATTAATAAACCCCTTATCTGATAAAAATGAAATTGAAACAACTCTGGCGATACTTCCTAAAAGAGCAAACGGAAACAAAGATAGCAAGGTTCGTTGCACCGCTCTTACAATAACACGCCGCCGAAGCCAAACTAACTTGTTGACCCATTTATTTTGGATTGCCAAAATGTCATACATTAAACCACCTACATTCATCTCTTTATGTTAAGTCTAATTATAGTTATTCGTTGGGCAATTGCAATATGGAGATTGTTAGAAAAATAAGGTTATTAGAGCGTATGTAAATATTAAAAAAAACGGTCGTCATCAAATCTGATACTGAGGTTTATACCAAAATTTATAAAAGCAGTTATAAGAGAAGTTCCAAGTAACTCATTGTAAAATACTTTCTAATGAAAAATATTATCTAAGTCTATTCTATTCTCTTTTTCATAATAATCTAATTTCTATTTTGTGTTCCCTACTCAATTTACTGGTGCTAGTTTCACTTGGGAGCGTAAAAAGCTTGGGGATGTTGCAGAAAAGGTTATACAAAAGAATAATAATAACGCATTTAAAAACGTATTAACTAATTCTGCTGAATACGGGATTATATCTCAAAGAGATTTTTTTGAAAGAAATATCGCTAATAAAAATAATATTTCAACGTACTATATTGTGCAGAATGATGATTTTGTTTATAATCCGCGAATATCTAATTTGGCGCCTTATGGTCCAATAAATAGAAATAAAACAGGGTATACAGGGATTATTTCCCCATTATATTACGTTTTTAGGGTTTTAAACATTAACACTGCATTTATAGAATGGTACTTTAAGACAACTTGTTGGCATAAATTTATGTATCAGCATGGTGATTCAGGTGCTAGATCCGATAGATTTTCAATAAAAGATAATGAATTAAAAAAACTACCTATAAAACTATCTGCTGATGACATGGAACAAGAAAAAATTGCTAAAACTTTGACTTCCTTAGATAATACTCTTCAGTTACATGAACGAAAGTGTGAAGAATTAGCCCTAATTAAGAAAGCTTTACTTCAAAAACTTTTCCCTAAAAAAGATGAATTTAAGCCAGAAGTTCGCTATAAAAATTTTAGTGATGCTTGGGAACAGCGGAAGTTGGGGGAAGTGGCAACTTTCATAAATGGTCGAGCCTATAAACAAAATGAATTATTGGATTCTGGAAAATATAAAGTGCTTCGTGTTGGTAATTTTTATACAAATGATTCTTGGTACTATTCCAATCTAGAACTAGCAGATAAATACTATATTGATAAAGGTGACCTAGTGTATACTTGGTCAGCTACTTTTGGCCCTCATATCTGGGATGGTGAAAAAGTTATCTATCACTACCATATCTGGAAAATTGAACTCTCTGAGTCTTTAGATAGAGATTTTACTTTGCAAATATTAGAAGCTGATAAAGCTAAACTATTAGCAAATACAAATGGATCAACGATGATTCATGTAACAAAAAAAGATATGGAAAGCAAAGTTATATCACTGCCAAACATTGAAGAGCAAAAACAAATTGGTTCATATTTAATGAAATTTGATTCCCTCATCGCCCTTCATCAGCGTAAGCTCGAAAAATTAAAGCAACTGAAAAAATTCTTGTTGCAAAATATGTTCATTTAATACTAGCCTCCTTGATAAGCTAATTATTAGTTTAATTAAGGAGGTTTTCTCATATGAGAAGAAAAAGAATTTTATTTTACAACTATTTTGAAGATTGGATTAATATTTATAAAGTTGGTGCTGTTAGTGAACGCACAATTGATAAATATTGGCTTGCACATCGTCATTTAAAAAAGCTTGCTCCAGATTTAGAATTAGGTCAAATTACAAGAATTGAGTATCAAAAAATTATTAATGAATTTGCTGAAACTCATGAAAAAGCAACGACAATGGATTTTCATCATCAATTAAAAAGTTCTATTTTAGATGCTTTTGATGACGGATTAATCGATCGTGATCCTACAAGAAAAACAGTTGTTAAAGGTAAAAAGCCTGGGAAGAAGAAACAAAAATACTTAAGTGAGTTTGAATTAAAAATGCTACTTAGACATTTACATTTGGGCACTGAACCTAACTTAGATTGGTTAATATTATTGGTCGCAAAGACAGGTTTACGTTTTGGAGAAGCTTTGGGACTAACTAAAGAAGATTTTGATTTTGAAAATCAGATCATTAATATCTCTAAGACCTGGGATTATAAAGCTGCACGAGGTGGTTTTAAATCTACTAAAAACAAATCATCTATTAGAAAGGTTCAATTAGATTGGAAATTATGTATGCAATTTAATACTTTATTACGTGATTTTCCTAATGGAACTCCTATTTTTGTAAAGAAACGTGTGTTTAATTCAACAGTAAATAATAGATTAAAACAATATTGCGAAGAATTAGCTATTCCAATTATCTCTATACATGGCTTACGACATACACATGCTTCTATGCTATTATTTGCAGGAGTTTCAATCGCAAGTGTAGCCAAGAGATTAGGTCACGCCGATATGACAACAACTCAACAAACATACTTGCATATTATTCAAGAATTGGAGAATAAAGATAATACAAAAATTATGCAACATTTAGCAACGTTATAAAATGAAAACGACAAGACCACTTATAGATCTTGTCGTTTTTGCTTATATAAACATATTTTGTAGTAAGAATTTTTTCAGTTGTTTTAGTTTTTCAAGCTTACGTTGATGAAGAGTGATGAGGAAATCTAGTTGTTGAAAGAAGTTGCCTATTTTTTGTTGCTCATTATGTTTAGTAATAAATATACGATAATTCCATAAGTCACTAATAGCTATATTGGCTTGGTTCGCATTTCCTCTTTGAATCGTAGCAATATATTGGCTATATCTAGGTTGTAATAATTGATAGTAAATAAAACGACTATCCTTATTATTCTTCCCATGTATTTTTACTAGATTTTGATTTAATAAATATCCCAGAGAATTTCTGACAATAATAGGCCGTCCAACAGCCGATTCTTTCAATTCTGCTTTTGAACCGACTGTCGTAATAATAATTTCATTTTTATTGATCTTATACTTATTTTGTTGTTTGCTGATTTCATCAGTAACAAAAATAGAATCATTGTTATTTATAATACTATCTTTCCCTAAATCAGAAACTCTAATGATTCTATGTCCACTTTTTTTATAATCCTTAGATTTAAATGCAAAACCTTTAATATACTCAGTAACTTCCCCCAACTTCCGCTGTTCCCAAGCATCACTAAAATTTTTATAGCGAACTTCTGGCTTAAATTCATCTTTTTTAGGGAAAAGTTTTTGAAGTAAAGCTTTCTTAATTAGGGCTAATTCTTCACACTTTCGTTCATGTAACTGGATAGTTTTTGTTAGAGTTTGAAAAATATCTCCAATGCTCTTTTCTTCTTTATGGTTTGAAATATATATATCAGAACTTTTTAAATCTTTTCCAGTTATAGATTCGAAAGTTGACCCAGCAATATATTTTTTCCAAAATCCAGAATTATTCATCTTTTCTAGCTGATAGTATAGAAAATTATTTCCCTTTATAGCAGCAATTCCTCGACCAATAACGATAGACTCATATTGATTTCGAGCAATATCTCCAACTGGCGCACGTACACTTATTAAAATGTCATTTCTATCAGCAATTTTTGTTACTTCAGTAGTAAATGTTCTTTTTAAAACTCTATTATTATATAGATCAGCATTCCCTTGAACTAAAATATTATCTCTAGGGTTATTTGTATAATTCTTACTATTAGGCGATTGCCCCATAGTTATAGGAACATAAATTCCAAGCTTTTTACGCTCCCAAATATCGTAAAAAAATGATTTAGCAATATTATTTTAATTGGAATGATAATATTGGCAATAGATACTAAGAATATTCTTTTAAATTGATGAAGAAAATAATAATTATTAGTTTGTAGATTTTAATGAAAAATAATTATTATCTCAAATGTATTCCTTATAACTGTATAATATTAGACAGGACGTATAATTATTAATTAATCTTTTATAATTCTATAGAACAAGATAGGTGTATCTTATAAAAAAACTAAAAAATGACAAAAAAATTTGTATATTATATCGTTATATATAATATTATACTAATAATGACATTACATTAAAAATTAGATAAACATATTTTGAAGTAAAAATTGTTTTAATTTTTTCAAACTATCTATTTTATGTTCTTGTAACTGAATAATCTTTGTTAAAGAAGAAAAAATATTGCCAATTTTTCTTTCTTCATCACTATTGGTGGTATATATTTTAGTATTTTTTAAATCTTTTCCAGTTATAGATTCAAAAGTTGATCCTGCGATATATTTATTCCAAAAACCATTATTCTTCATTTTTTCAAGTTGATAGTATAAAAAGTCATTTCCTTTTATAGAAGCAATACCTCGACCTATAACAACAGATTCATATTGATTTCGTGCAATGTCTCCAACTGGAGCACGTACACTTATTAAAATATCATTTTTAACTGCAGTTTTTGTTACTTCTGTTGTAAATACTCTTTTTAGAATTTTATTTTTATATAAGTCAGCATTCCCTTGAACTAAAATCTTGCCAGTTTGGTTATTAGTGTAGTTTTTACTATTAGGAGATTGTCCCATAGTTACAATTGTATGATCATTTAATTTACATTGATTCCATTTTTCTGTAAATTTATTAAATCTTAGTAGTGAAGGGATATCATTATCGAAAAACATTTTTTGTAATAAAAAGGACTTAAAGCTATGTAAAAATTGTAAGTGATCCTCATGTAACTGAAGAGTATTGTCTATGTGAGATAAAAGTACTCCTATTTTATGTTGTTCATCTATACCAGATAAATTTACTGCGTAATCATTGAGTAGTTTTTTGTTTAAACCACCTCTAGAACCATCACCAGAAGAAATAAGCCGCAATTTTAAATAATCTTTTGTAAGCTGATGATATAAAAATTTATAGTAAATTTCGTCTGATGGATCTATTCCTGCAATAGATTGATTAGTAGTTAAAGGAATACGGTTAATAGCTACTTTTCCTCTAGTTTTTCCTTGACCAGCTAAAGCAATTAATACTGAATTTTGGTTAATCCATTTTGCACTAGAATTATTAAAACCTTTTTTCGAAATCATATCATTTGTACTAAAAATAATTTCTTTATTTATTTCTCCAGAAGATAACCATGGAATTTCTTTAGGGTACCAATAATCAGAAATATTTTTGCTAGGTGTTCCTCCTGGAGTTATTTCTGCAACATCTCCAAGCTTTACCTGCTCCCAATCGTTAGTATACCCATTAAACCGGAGTTTTGGAGCCTTTTTTTCTTCTTTTGCCATTATTTCACATCCTCTTCTAAGACACTTATGAAGTCATTTAAGCCTTTCATAATCTTCTCATCTTTAGAAGTTAAATCTTTTAGCATACTAATCAATTCAGTTTCATTTTCTTTGATTTTCTCATTCGTTTCTCTTAATTCTTTTGAAACTTCATCTAAATTAATTTCTGGTTCAGGCTCAAAAGTATCTACATAACGTGGAATATTTAAGTTAAATTCATTTTCTTTAATCTCATCAAAACTAGCTAAGTGGGCATATTTATCAATATCCTTACGCTCTTTATATGTTGTAAGAATTTTTTCTACATCTTCGTCACGTAGTTCATTTTGTGTCTTAACTTTTTTAAAATTTTTTGAAGCATCAATGAATAATACATCGCGATCTTGCTTATCTTTCTTCAAAACAACGATCGTAGTTGGAATACTTGTGTTATAGAACAAGTTAGCTGGTAAACCGATAACCGCGTCTATTGCCCCATTTTCTAACAATTTCTTTCTGATTTTACCTTCTGCTGCTCCTCTGAACAATATTCCATGAGGTAAAACAATAGCCATTACTCCGCTATGTTTCAAATGATAATACCCATGTAACAAGAAAGCATAGTCAGCTTTAGATTTTGGCGGCAAAACTCCATAGGCGGAAAAACGTGGATCATCTTTAAAACCAGCATTGGCAGACCACTTATGAGAATATGGTGGATTCATTACAACCGCATCAAAGTTAGTTATTTCTTCAACTGGCCAATCCTCATCAAGAGTATCATTATTTCGGAGTTTTTGATTAACAACATCTACATGGTGCAAAATCATATTCATACGCGCCAAGTTATATGTTGAAGTATTAATTTCTTGACCAAAATAAGTAATTCTTTCAGAATGTTCCACATATTTACGGAAATTCAATAATAATGAACCTGAACCCATTGTTGGATCATATACAGTCATTCCATCTGTATAATCCTTATCAACTAAAGTTAATCTTGCTAATAATCTAGATACTTTTTGTGGTGTATAAAATTCACCAGCCTTTTTACCTGATTCAGATGCAAATTGTTTAATTAAATATTCATATGCATTTCCTAAAGTGTCTTCTGGAGTTTTAACAATTTCTAATTTACCAATTGCACTTAGTACTTCTGAAATTGTATCAGATTGCTTTTGTGCAGTGTTTCCTAAACGCTTAGAATACAAATCATAATCGTCAAATAAACCTTCAAATTCTTTTCCTTGACTTTCAATACTATTAAAAGCATCGCCTAATTGACTAACCTGAAAGGTATGATTGTTTATAGATTTTAATATATTTGTATAAGTGTTTTTAGCTTCTATCACATAATTAAATTTAATATCTAATTCTTCAATTAAATACTGATCATCTTGATTTTCTTCATATAATTTCTGAGCTTCTTCTAAGCTAATATTTTTTTCTTCCAATAATTCAGCTACATAATACAGCATACTATCAGATAGATATTTATAGAAAATAGTGCCTAACGTATAATTTTTATATTCATTAGCATCCATTTTTGAACGTAATACATTAGCTGCATTATCTAATGATCTTTCTAAAGTAACTTCTTCTTGTGCCATTTTTTACATCCTTTATCTTATTCTGTATACATTAGTGGTCTTATTTTGTCTGTGTAGAAAGTATCTACTTCTTGACGCATTCTATGTTTCCACTTTAACAATGACTCTGCATTTGGATATGCATCCCTAAATTTCTCGTAAGCTTCCTTATCAATCATTTCTGCCATACCTTTTTGACGAGTACTGTCCCCATCAGAAACATAGTTGTTAATTACATAACGTAGATCGTTATAATCCACTTTGTATTTATCCGCAAATTCTTGCATCAAACGATGGTTTTCCTTGTTAATCAAATCTTCTACTAATTGACTAATCGAAGTTCCAGCATATTCTTGCGGATTTTGCTTAACTTTATCCCATAAACTTCTGATTATATCTGCTTTTGGTTTGTTTATCTTTTCTAAATTATCGATAGTTTCATCGATTTCTTCGACATCTTTTTCATTAAGGAATAGTTCACTTTCGTTAGTATCAGATACCACATTTTGAATTAGATTAGTAATATAGCGTTCATCTATCTTATTATTGTAGATGGGGGTTAATTCATATTCCCAGTCAAATTCCGGATCAGGTTCATCTCTGTCACGTTTTTTTATCTTTTCAATAACATTAGAATAAACACCCTGTAGATGCTCTAATTCTTCATCAGTTAATGCTGGTATAGATATTCTTTCTTTTTCTGGTAATTCATCTTGATTGTAATATTCATCATAAGTTTGAATTGCCATAAATGCCTTGTCGAATTTTTGAAAATCTTTAGCAAAAGCTTTCATTTCTTCAATTGGTGCATCAACTATTCTGTCTAATGCTTTTTTGTCTAGTAAATATTGATTTATTCCATTTCGTGCTGCAATATATTTCTTCCGAGATTCTGTCCAAACTGGCGCAGTTATATCAGATGTGGCAGCTCCGTTTGAATAAAGTTGAATAGCTTCATCAATTTTCTTTTTATAAGTTTCTGGATATTGGAAAGTAACAATCTGTCCCCATTGCTTAGTATTATCGTAAATTCGATTAGTACGTGAAAAAGCTTGAATCATATTTTGTGGATTCATTGGTCGTCTATCAATATATAACGTTGATAACGTTGGTGAATCAAAACCTGTCAAAAGTCTATCAACTACAATAACAATGTCTAATTGCTGGCTTGGAGCTTGATACTGCTTAGACTTTCGTGCAAGTCTATCGTTAACATTTCGGTTATAAGCATCAATTTGCCCCATCTCAAAGTTAGTCCCAAACATTGCATTGTAATCTTTAAGTGAAACTTTCATGTCATCTTGGTTATCCTTTGAATCATTCTCATTTTGCGAAATTGAATAAGTTATCGCTACTCTTGGAAAATCTACTGCTTTTTCTTTAATTACCTTAGGAACTTTTATCTCACTTTCGCCATTAGCGATGTCTCTAAATATGTGATAATATTTTTGAGCTTGTTTAATTGATGAAGTTGTAAAAATAGCAGCGTATCGATTACCATCTTTTAGTCCTTGCTTAACATAAGCTAAATTTAAAATCTTCTTAACAACAGCCTTCATATGTACATCCTTAAGGTAAAGCTTATCCCATTTTTCAGTATTTTCTTCATCTTCAACGTTTTCTTGACCAATATTAGTAATTTGGAATCCTAACACCGCATTATCTGCTATCGCATTTTTAATCGTATAAGTGTGTAATAGATCTCCATAAAGTTCTTTTGTAGTTCTAGCATCATTGCCATTTTCAGCACGCGCATTTTTATCCATAATTGGAGTTCCTGTAAATCCATACCACAAAGGTGATTTATTAAAGAACTTATCCAATTCTCTCTTTTGTGACGGTGTAACTGCACGATGACATTCATCTACTACAAAAGCTAGTTTTACATCTTTCAGTTTTAAATATTTCTTTGATAAGTTATCTTTTTGTTCATCAATTCTTCTGAAAATTGCTTGTAACTTTTGTCTAGTTGTAACAATAACTTTTTTCTCATTATCAATTAATTGGTTAGCCAAATCATAGCTATTGTCAGTATCATCAACATTAATCGTGTCATTATAAGCATAAGCTTCAAATGCACTTACTGTCTGTACATCCAAGTCTTGGCGGTCAATCAAGAATACCGTTTTTTGTATGGAAGGTATTTGCAGTAAATTTCTAGCTACCTTATATGAAGTTAAGGTCTTACCCGAACCTGTTGTATGCCAAATATAACCAGATTTTTGTTCACGTGAAGCCTTAAAAATAGCTTTGATAGCATGAATCTGATAAGGACGCAATAGAATAATATTTTTGGCTTGATTATCTAACACTGTGTAATCAGCTAACATATGATGTGCTTGTGGTATCGACAAGACTTCTCTAGCAAAATCTAGATAATTATCAACACGTTGATTCTTATCATCTACCCAAGCAGTTAAAAATTTTTCACGCAAACTTTGCCCTGCAGAAATGTATCGTGTAATTGTCTTATTACTTACAACAAACATTTTTATGAAGCAAAAAATATCTGTAAATTTTGCTTCATTAATATACTTTTGAATTTGATTAAAGGCCTTAATAATTGATTCACTAGGTTTCTTTAATTCAATATGTATCATTGGCAAACCATTAATTAGCAAAGTTATATCTGAACGTCGATCTTGATCTAATTCAAACTTTCTTGCTAATTGAATCTGATGAACAACTTCATAAACAGAAATTCCACCAGCTATATTTGTATTATCTAAAATAGTCAAGTCAGCATCAGGTAAAGTCGAATCTTCACGTTTTAAATGGAATTTAACTTGACGATTTGCCCCTACCATAAACTTAGCTGCTTGATAAAAATTAGGTTTTGTAATCTGTGTACGAATTGTATTTTTTTCATTTTCAGTTAATGGGTGATCATGTAACTGAGCTTTATTATTTTTAGAAAGTATCTTAAAAAAGTTATCCCATAATTGACTAACAGTTTTTATATCATCTCTTCTTGTCCACTGACTGACACCTTGAGTTAAGCGGTTGATCAATTTTTCTTCAATATCTCTCTCCAAATCCAAAGCTATTTCCCCCTTTTCAGTAGACTTTTGTTGAACCTAATAAAAAGTGTAAAGTATTTTACTGTAAACTATTATACTATATAGAGCACTACTTTATTACGGTAATTTTTTTTATCTATTATAAAAGAATTTAAAAAGCCAACAGAGAAATCTCTGCTGACTTATAAATAATCACCATCTATTACAATTTCATCAATCTTACTAAAAGGAATATCATCGATACCATATGAATCACTGCCTGTATAATTGTAATTATCATATCATAACCAAATGTTTCATAATCTACATCTACTACATACAATCTTTCTTTCCTACCATCTTTCATAGTAACTATGCACCATTTACGATTAAAGATGTCCATGACATCCTAAATATTAGTTTTTTCATTAATTTTCATTATTTTTTATCAATCAAACTCCACTTCCCAATTTGGATCATTATAAGCACGAAAACACATTTTTACCTGTTCTTCATTATTCCTAGCAAGAGCGAGAGTAGGAATTTCATCTTCAGCAAAGTATTCAAAATCTGTCGTTTCGATATTCTTTACAAATTCTCCACCATGAACTCGGCATAAAACGAAAATCTTGCAGACACCATATACATATTCAGGAACATTATGCTTATTTCTGTCATGTATAGCGATTATTTTCTCTGCAGTTGCCTCTAATCCTGTTTCTTCACGAATTTCTTTTATCGTATTTTACTTTATTGATAGATTAAATTCAACCCAACCACCCGGTAAAGACCAAGTACCATCGCTCTCATGCACAAGTAATATCTTGTTATCTTTAAAAATAGCTGCTCTTGTATCCACTTTAGGCGTTTGATAACCAGTTTCACCACAAAACAAATCAGTCACTTTTTCCAATGAAAGTCCAGTTTTGGCTGCCATCATTTCAGCAGTGATTTCTCTAATACGTTGATAACGTTCACGATCATAAACATCTTTACCATAAGTTAAACCAGCTTATGCAATTCTTTGTAATTCTGCAATCCAATTTACTAACTTATCATCCATATAATAAACCCCTTTCATAATTATTTACCATTATTCAAAAAAATATTACTTCCTACTATTATTTTACCATATAAGCAATTCCAAAAATTATCATGCAAACTTTAAGGCCAAAATAAAAAGGATTCCAAGAAAAATTCTTTCTTAGAATCCTTAAAAATATACCCTGAATTAAATTTCTAATTTCTCATAAAAATCTTGGGATATAATGCCATATTCAACCATAACCAAGCAAGTGAGAAACTTACGCCACCTAGGACATCGCCAAAGTGATGAGCTGCAAAGTATAGTCTAGAGAATAAGATTAATACCCACAATAAGACTAACAACCAACCAACAATTCTACGAACATTTTCCTTCTTGATTAAGGGAAGAACAACGAAGATGATTGCCCAAATCAATAAAGTACTTGCTAGAGAATGTCCACTTGGAAATGAGTAGCCATTGTCAATTGGAAGATGATGAAGTGGACGTGGACGCTTGATCAAAGCTTTTAATACTAATCCTATAATGCCACCACTTGCTACAACATACATCAACCAAATACCTATTTTGATTTGACGTCTTAAAATCAATACAATTCCCACTACAATTGTGATTGCAATAATTGGCTTAGTATCAAAATAAGATGCCACAAATGTCATGATATCGTTTAATAATCCACCACTATAATCCATTTTTGGTAAACCAAACATAGATTGGAAAGTAGCAGTAATATTATCTTCAAAATTAACAAATACCTTTACATTAAATATTACTAGTAATAATGTTAATAAGAAGACTGCTCCACTAATCCCAAAAGCATCGCCATACCAACGACGCACAGGAAAATCTGAGCTATTTTTTCTTGTATTCAAAATTATCTCTCCTCGAATTCTTTTTTCTTTCTATAATAATATGTATCTTTCATTCGTTCCCACTTTGCCTTATCGTCTTCCCCTATTTCACGAATAACTCTAGCTGGATTGCCACCAACAATTACATTGTCAGGTACATCTTTTGTAACTACCGCGCCAGCAGCAACAATTGAATTTTTACCGATTGTTACTCCTGGTAGAATTACAACATTTCCACCTATCCAGACATTATCTTTTACAGTAATTGGTAATCCAAATTCTAACGCTTCATTCCTGATTTCTGCATCAGTTGGATGGCCGGCTGTGTAGAAACTCACTCTTGGTCCAACCATAACATTGTCACCGATTGTAATTTTATTAACATCAAGAAAAATGCAATCCAGATTACAATAAAAGTTGCTGCCCACAGTGATATGTTTCCCATAATCAACATATACAGGTGGTGTTATCCAGTAATTATCATCTTTGTGTGCTACAATCTTTCCTACTAAACGCTTGATTTTCTCCCTTTCATTGCGATCAGTTTGATTAATTTGCCTTGTAATTTCACGTCCTTCGCGAGGATCACATACTTCAACAACATCACGAGCTATGTAAAGTTCTCCAGCCAACATTTGTAAATAATCGAAGTTTTCCAAAAGCAGCACCTCTCAAAATAATTTAACATAAGCAAAAAGGCGAGCCAGATCGCTAGTCAGCCTGACCCATTCTCAAAGTATTAACGATCATTATCTGCAATACTTTAAACTATTGCTCAGGCATAATTATACTATTAAAGTTATGTATATTAAAGGTTTCAATTAATTCTTTAAAAGTTTATGCACACTTAAAGTATAATATCAAATTATTTTGTAATGGTCAAACTCATTAAATAGTCAATAAATGAGTACGTTATAATAATTGTACACTAACAGTTTCTACTATAAAGAATGATGCAAATGTTGATTTATAAGCAAAACAATCTGATAATCTATTATCATAGAAAATTTTGCAATCAAAATATTAAGTTTCAAATTACAGACACAGAAAGATTCAGAAAGGATACGAAAATTATGAAAGAACAAACTATGCAAAAGGTTCACTCCCTATTTACTGGATGGAATCAAACAATAATTTGGTCATGTTTAGATGGGACTATGGGACAAATTATTGTTGATGATGATTCTAATCCTCAATCAGCATTAGCAATACTAGGCATCAATTCAGCATTTGCTTTTTTTGCTGGAAAACCTAATTTGAACCTTATTACTACTGCCGTTGACGCTTGCTCTGATCTAATTATGGTACCCCAAAATACAGAATGGGCTAATATGATTGAGAAATATTATGGTGATCAGGTCAGAAAATTTACACGTTATGCCACCCTCAAGGATACTAATTTTGATACAACCAAACTCCAATTAAACATTGAAAAGCTATCACCAGAATTTCAAATTCACTCAATTGATGCTAGTTTATATGATCAATGTTTACAAAAAGAATGGTCAACTGACTTGGTAGGAAATTATAGTAACTATGATGAGTTTAAAAAATTAGGACTTGGTTATGTAATTGTTAATGACCAAAGTATCGTTGCGGGAGCTAGTTCTTTTTCATCATATCAAAATGGAATTGAAATTGAAGTTGCCACACATCCAGATTTTCAAAGACGAGGATTAGCAACAATTGCTTGTTCTCAATTAATAATAACTTGCCTTGACCAAGGCCTATATCCAAGCTGGGATGCTCATACTGAAATATCTTTGCGTTTAGCACAAAAACTAGGATACCAATTTGCTTATAAATACTTAGCCTATGAAATAGAAGAATAGTATCTCTTGTTAATAAAGATTATTTTTAAGTAGCTTTACTATATAATAGAGCTACTTTTTTATTTATACTAAAATTACTGATGATAAAAAAATAGCCAGTAAGAAAACCTTACTGACTATACTCACATATATAAGCGGGTGACGAGAATCGAACTCGCGACAACAGCTTGGAAGGCTGTGGTTTTACCACTAAACTACACCCGCATCAACAAAAACCATTATAGCATACGTTTTTGCTGATTGAAAGATATTTTTTAAAATAATTTGATTTTAGTCTAACTCATTGCTGACAAAAGCATTCTTTTCAACATCAACTAACCCTTTATCTGTAATTTTTAGCTTTGGAATTACTGCTAATGGCATGAAACTCAAAGTCATTACTGGGTTAACATTATCTGGTACACCTAATTCTTCATGAACAGCTTCATCAAGTGCATCTTGTTGAGCAATCATTTTCTCAGCTGGTAAATTGCACATCAATCCTGCAATCTTCAATTCCATACGTGAAATAACTTTTTCATCTTTAACTACGACTGCTCCACCTTCTTGCTTGATAAGTTCGTTAACAGCCATGAAGATGTCATCATCATTAGTTCCAGTAGCAATAATATTATGTGAGTCATGTCCAATAGAAATTGCGATTGCTCCAGCTTTAATACCATATCCACTTAATAGGTTCACATTTACATTTCCAGTGTTATGGTGACGTTCAACAACGACAATCTTTGTGACATCTTCTTGATCGTTGTATACAAAATTATCATCGCCATCACGTCTTACTGTCACATGCTCTTCAGTTGTCAAAACTTCACCTGGTACTACTCCGATTGCACGAACTTTGTCACTATTTAAATGTAGTTGAAGCTTTTCGCGTGTAAAATCCTTAACATGCATAGAAGATTCAACACTATCAATTGGATAGTAGTTAACTTCACCTAAATATTCATTTCCTTGGCTTAACTTTTCACCTAAAATATAAGTTTCTTCAACAGCAAAGTCTTCTAAACTTTCAAAAACGACCATATCTGCACGACGACCTGGTGCAATTGCTCCTCTATCATTCAAGCCACAGTATTCAGCTGGATTCAATGTAGCCATTTGAATAGCAGTAATTGGATTCAAGCCTTCATCAATACATATTCTAATACTATTATCTAAGTGTCCTTTATTAATCGCTGTTTTTGCCTGTACATCATCGCCAGATAACAAGCAACGACGTGAATTAGCAGTATTAACAATTGGCAATAACTTACGTAAATCTTGTGTAACTGAACCTTCACGTAACAAAAGATACATCCCACGTGCTAAACGTTCTTCAGCTTCCTCTAAAGTCGAACATTCATGATCGTTGGCCGGGCCAGCAGCAATATATGCATTTAAGTCTTTTCCTACTACTTGAGGAGCATGCCCGTCAATTCGAGCACCATACTTTTTAGCCATAAGAATTTCATCAATCATCTTATCATCAGCGTTAATAACTCCTGGGAAATTCATTAGTTCTGCTAAGCCATCAACTTCACCTGTCTTTAGTGCATCTTCCATATCATCAGCATATAAATCTGCACCTGAAGTTTCAAAATTAGTTGCTGGAACACATGGTGGCATCATGTAGCGAACATCCATCTTTGCGTTCTTTGCAGCATTTACCATATAATCTAAACCTTTTAATCCGGCAACGTTTACGATTTCATGAGGACCAGCCAAGATGGTTGTCGTTCCTCTTGGAATAAAAACTCGACTAAATTCTTCTGGAGAAACATAGGATGACTCGATATGAATATGAGCTTCAATGAAACCTGGTGCAACATACTTACCTGTGTAATTACGTTCTTCTACACCTTGATAGCTTTCACCAATTCCGGCGATGTATCCGTCAGAAATAGCAATATCTCCTGTTAAAATTTTAGCTTGAAAAACATCTACAATCTTTGCGTTCTTTAAAACTAAATCAGCTTTTTTACGACCTGCAGCGACATCTATCAATTTAATAAGTTTTTGCTTTTCCAAAATTTATAACACCCATTTCTATAATTCGTATTTTAACTGTATATCCTCTTGAAATATTATTATTTGAGATTATACTACACAAAAACCGAACTAACAAGGGTGATTTTCGTTTTTAAAAACTATCTTTTTCTTGATACATTTCTGCAAATTCTTGGAGCTGATACATATCCACTAGATCATATGGATAATCTTCTTGTTCGCTATACTTCTTTATCATTTCATAATCGTACTTTGTCTTACCTTCGTGTTCAGGATCATAGATTAACATCGCCTGATCCGTATGATCTAACATAAAGTTTTGATAATTTTTAAGTTGCATCGGACTCTTATATTTTTCCTTACTAACTTCTCCTACAAAATCTGCCAGTGAACAACGTATTGAAAAACTTTCCTGATTAGCTTCATTCCAATTTCCAGCAAATTCACTGTAAGGCATCATGATAGCTAACTTAAGCTCCGGATATTCTTTTTTCATTTCTGCTACTACTTCGCAAGTCCACTGTTCAATTCCCATTTGTGCTCCAGTGATAACCCATTCTAAACCCTCATCAATTTTTTCAAGGATCTTCTTTTGTAATGCATATTTGATCACTTCTACCTTTTTATCTTTTGAATTGAAAACTCCCAACTCATAACTCCGATAACCTGTTACCCATAAATTCATATTTTCACCTCACAATTAATCATTTTACCAGTTAAAATACACTCTACAATATAGTTATTTACATTAATTGACTGGCAGTTAGTTTTAAACAATTTCGAATTTTAGCAAATAAATGTGTTGACAAATGTTTTTGCATGCATTAATCTAAGTTATAAATTAAAGATCTCTAATAATTCTAATGGAACCCAGTAGTTAGATACTCCCCGGCTAAGAGAGTTAACGGTAGCTACAAGTTAAACCATAGTATTCTAATGAATTACAACCATCAAAATTAGAATTGCGTTTGCTTACGATACAGCAATTGAGGTGCAAATTATTTGCATAAATACTGGGTGGTACCACGAGAATTTCGTCCCACGGCTGATTAGTCAGTCGTGGGACTTTTTATTTAAAAAGAGTGATGATGTATGGATTATTATTATCAATATTTTTTCAGTGACGATTAATATTTTATTATAAGAAATGGAGAATTTATTATGAAGAAATTAATTAAGAAAAGTGAACCTATTTTAGGCTTAGGGGAAAGTATTATTGTTTTAGCAGTTATTCTAGGAATTTTAGGTTTCCTAATTATTGGACAACATCAAGAACCACAAGCACCATTATTAATCGCTTTTGTTGTTTTAATGGTTTACGGTCGCTTACGTGGATTTACTTGGGACACAATCATTGACGGTATGCGTACTGGTTTACGTGCCGGGGTTGATCCACTTGTAATTTTCTTAACAATTGGGGTTTTAATTGCTACTTGGATCTTCTCAGGAACTATTCCTACTGTTATGTTCTGGGGATTTAAAATTATTTCTATTCAATTTTTCCTTCCTACTGTCTTCTTAGTTTGTACCTTAGTCGGAATTGCTTGTGGTAGTTCATTTACCAGTGTTTCTACTATGGGAATTGCCTTTATCGGTATTGGTACAACTTTACACTTTAGTCCTGGTCTAACAGCTGGTGCAATTGTTTCTGGCGCATTCTGTGGTTCTAACATTTCACCATTGTCTGGAACAACCAACTTAGCTGCTAGCACCGGAGAAATTGACATCTACACTCATATCAAATCACTTCTTTGGACTGATTTACCAGCTTGGTTTATCTCATTAATATTCTTTACACTTATGGGATTACATCCAAAACCAGCTAGCTTACACGCTATTAATGTTATGCTTGATCAATTGCAAAATAACTTCTGGATCTCACCATGGACTATGTTACCTGTTATCTTGTTGATCATCCTAGCTATCTTTAAAGTTCCTGCAATTCCTTCATTAGGACTAGGTGCTTTATCTGCTGTTATTCTAGGCTGGATTCATAATCCAAATATCTCCATTAATTCTATTACTGAATTGATCATGAATGGATTCGTTGCTCATACACCTAACAAAAATATCAACCTTCTTCTTTCAAAAGGTGGAATTAGTAGTATGCTTACTTCACTTGCATTGATTATTTTTGCCTTAGCTTTAGGTGGACTTTTAATTAAATTCAACATCATCGGTGTGATTATCACTAAGATTGAAGAATCTGTCAAAGGTATCGTTGGTTTAACTATTTCTGCTGCTTTAACTTGTATCGGTGTTAACCTTTTAGTTGGTGAACATTACCTTGCAATCATTTTACCAGGCGAATCTTTCAAAGAAGCTTTTGATCACCACAATTTACCTAGAACAGCTCTTACTCGTGTCCTCAATGATGCTGGTGCTGCGATTAATGCTGTCGTTCCTTGGAGTGTTAGTGGTGTATTTGTTGCAGGTACTTTACAAGTTAATCCACTAGATTTTATACCATTCGCAATTTTCCCATTCTTAGTTACGGTTCTTTGCATCTTAGCGGGATTTGTAAATGTTATAAAGAAAAAAGCTTAATAAATATTATTCATGAGATAGGTCTTATAATGGGCCTATCTTTTTTACATTTATAGTAATAAATGTTCCTCTATGTTAAGCGTTTGTTACAACTAAGTTACACATAATTATTTTGCTAATACATGGCGGGCTTGGTATAATTAGTTGGATAGGAGCGTGATGAATTAATGGTTTTCCATTATCCGAATGGTCGTGCTTACGACTATCATAAAAATGAAAATCATCCTAGTTTAGTTAATAAGGTAAATCATCGCAGCATCAATCACAATCGTTCTAAGACAATTTATGGAAATCGTGGAATGTCACTTGAAGAAGAAATCAATGAAAGTAATCAATATTATTTGAGTCAAGGGATTGCTGTCATTCATAAGAAACCGATACCAATCCAAATCGTTAGTGTTGATTATCCTAAGAGAAGCGCCGCTGTTATTAAAGAAGCCTACTTTAAACAAGCTTCGACAACAGACTACAACGGTGTTTATAAGGGTAAATATCTCGACTTTGAAGCTAAAGAAACAACTAATATTTCCTCTTTTCCTTTACGCAACTTTCATGCACATCAGGTTGAACACATGAGAGCCTGCCAGAAGCAAGGAGGAATTTGTTTTACTATTGTTAAGTTTACTAAGACTGACGAGTTGTTTATTTTACCTGCTGATTTACTTTTTAAGTACTGGGATGAACAAGATAAGTCACGTAAATCAATTCCTAAAGCAGAAATTGAACAGCTTGGATATAAATTGAATTACTCAATTTCTCCAAGAATTCCCTTCTTGAAGGGGGTAGACTTATTAATTGCTAATTCATAATTCATTAAACTTTATTAAAGGAGATAAAAATGGATAGTAATGAAAATTCTAGACTTTCTCGTGTGGCAAAACGTCGCGAAGAAGAAAGTCGAAATAACCCTCGCAAGCCTAATAAAAATAGTGGCTTAGTCAAAAAGATTATTTTAGGCACTTTAACAGCACTTTTGGCACTTTTTGTTATTGGAGCTACGGTATTTTTCGTTTATGCTAAAAATGCCCCTGAACTTTCAGAAAACAAACTTACAAGTGCCGGTAATTCCGTTATCTACGACGCTAATGGTGATAAGATAACTTCACTTGGAAATGAGAATCGTACTTACATAAAGACGGAAGACATTCCTCAACAATTGAAGGATGCTGTTGTTTCCATTGAAGATAGACGTTTCTATAAGCATCACGGTGTTGATCCTGTTCGTATCGTGTCTGCTGCCCTTTCAAACGTCACTGGTTCTTCCGCCGGTCTACAAGGTGGTAGTACTTTAGATCAACAGTTAATCAAGCTTTCTTTCTTCTCAACTAAGAAGTCAGATCAAACGCTCAAGCGTAAGTCACAAGAAGCTTGGTTAGCGATGCAATTGGACAAAGAATATTCCAAGGAACAAATTTTGACTTTCTACGTTAACAAAGTTTTCATGGGATATGGCACTTATGGTATGGAAACTGCAGCCAAGTATTATTATGGTAAATCATTAAAGAATCTTGATTTAGCACAAACTGCAATGATTGCAGGTATTCCTAACGCTCCTTCTACTTACAATCCATATTCGAGTCCTAAATTAGCTACTCAACGTCGTAATGATGTTTTAGATGCAATGGTAGCTAATAAAAAGATCTCACAAGCTCAAGCTAATGAAGCTAAGCAAGAGGATGTAACAGATGGTCTTGTCCAAACACATGAACAAGAAAGCACAACTTCACAAAAAGCAAAAATTTCTGACTCCTATCTAAAAGAAGTAATTGCTGAAGCTAAGGAAAAAGGCTATGATCCTTATTCTGGAAACTTAAAGATTTACACCAATTTAGATATGGATGCACAAAAGAAACTTTATAACATCGTTAATACTGACTACTATGTAGCCTTCCCTAACGATACTATGCAAGTTGCGACAACAGTTGTTGATCCTAATAATGGTAAAGTTATTGCTCAGATTGGTGGACGTAAAACTGGCGATGTAACTTATGGTTTAAACCGCGCTGTTCAAACTGACCGCTCTAGTGGTTCGACAGCTAAGCCTGTTATGGATTACGCACCAGCAATTGAATATCTAGATTGGGCTACTTATCATGCTTTGAAGGATACCAAGTTCTACTATCCTGGAACATCAACTCAATTATATGACTTTGATAATCGCTACAAAGGTACAATTACCATGCGTCAAGCTTTAATTGAATCTCGAAACGTTCCTGCGATTAGAGCTCTACAAGCAGTTGGTATGACTAAGGCTAAATCGTTCTTGAGTAATCTTGGTTATGATACTAAAGGTTTGTCCTTACAAAATGGTATTGGACTTCCAGCATCAACATTACAAAATGCGGCTGCTTATGCTGCTTTTGCTAACGGTGGTACTTACTATGAACCAACTTATATTGATAAGATCGAAACTGCAGACGGTCAAGTAAATGACTACTCTAGTTCTGGTAAACGTGTAATGCAATCCTCAACTGCTTACATGATTACTGATATGTTGAAGCAAGTTATCACTTCATCTAATGGTTCTGGTACTGCAGCTAATATTTCTGGTTTATACCAAGCTGGTAAAACTGGTACAACTGCTTATCCATCTGATGTCAGTGGTCAATTCCCATCTGATGCAGCAATGGATTCTTGGTTCGATGGATATACTAAACATTATTCCATTTCTGTCTGGGTTGGATATGATCACCAGTATGAACCTGGTAATTATGTTCCGAATAACTCTAAGCTGGCACAACAGATTTATAAAGTGTTGATGACTTACCTATCCCAAGGAGTTTCAAATACTGACTGGACTAAACCAAGCAATGTTTACTCTAGAACAATTAATGGTCAACGCGAACTTTACCTAGCTGGTTCAGCTGCTCCTACAATCACTGGTAAAGGAAGTTCTTCAGGAATCAATGAATCTTCATCTAGCTCTTCAAGTTCTTCTAGTGATAAAGAATCTTCCGGTAGCACTTCTTCTAGCGATGAAAAGTCTTCTGGTAGTGATTCTAGCAGTAGTGCTAGCGAAAGCAGTCCTTCTACTGCAAGCAGTACACCAGCTAACAGTAGTGCAACAACTACTACAGGTGGTAACAACAATACACAAAACAATAACACTCCAGCAACACCAGCTGGAAATAATGGCGGTAACCAAGCCGGACATTAGTTAATAATAAAAACAGGATTTGAAATCTGATTTTCCAGTTTCAAATCCTGTTTTTTATGCTCTAGGATGAGCACGATTATAAATATCCGCCAATTGCTTATTTGAAAGATGCGTATAGATCTGTGTTGTTGAAATATCCGCATGTCCTAATAGCTCTTGAACAATTCTTAAATCTGCTCCATTTTCTAAAATGTGAGTCGCAAATGAATGACGTAAAGTATGTGGAGTTATATTTTTTTGAATTCCAGCTTTTCTTACTTCTGCCTTCAAATTTTTCCATACACCCTGACGCGTTAAGTTATTTCCATGAAAGTTCAAAAATAAATAATTACTACGCTTTTGTTTCAACAATTTAGGCCGAGCTTCTTCTAAATAACGATTAACCCATTTAATTGCTTCATCGCCTACTGGGACAATTCGTTCTTTATGCCCCTTACCTAACGTTTGAAGTGTCCCCATTGTTAAATGTAAATCTTCAAGTTTCAAGTTGATAATTTCACTGATTCGCAGACCAGTGGCATACATCAATTCCAGCATCGCCCGATCTCTTAAACCTAAAACCTGACCAGTATTAGGTGAACGCAATAATTTTTCAACTTCTTCTTTAGTTAGCACTTGGGGTAAATGTTGTTTCTTCTTTGGTGTATCAATTAACAACATTGGGTCTTTTTCAATAATTTTTTCTTGCGCTAAATACTGAAAGAACTTTCTTAAACTACTAACACTGCGTAAAATACTGGAATTAGCTTTATTGTTATTCTTCTCAGATTGCATATAGTTGACGATAACTTCTTTATTTACTTGCTTAAAAGATGGAATTTCATTTTCTCTTAAATATTCTAAAAATAATTTGAGATCAATCCCATAACTATTAATCGTATTTTCTGACAAGCCACGCTCAACTTTCAAATAATGCAAATAGTCCATTAAAATATTGTTAATCGCCATTCACCTCTAATTTTCATTTAAAATCAAGAATCCGTCTGCTTGTTTAACTAGACCTGCTTTCATTAAATGACCAACTGCACGTTTAAATTGACCTTTACTAATACCGAAGTAGGCCTTGATTTCGTCTGGTGATGATTTGTCTGTAAATGGCAATTGTTTGGCTGATGTATGTTGTAAAGCCATCAATATCATTTGTGAATCATCACTAATTGCTTCATATGCTCGTGGACGTGTAGATAGATTTAATGTTCCATCATCTTTTACTCCAATTACACGTGCTTTAACAACTTCGCCTAAACGTGGTTCAACTTCTCGTTCAGATGGATGAATGAAGCCTAAATAGTAGTCATCTGTTATTACAAAAGTTCCTACTAGTTTCAAACGATAGACTGTAGCTGTTACATTCTTGTTTTGCATATTCTTCTTGGCCATTCCACTGATAGTTTGGAACATTTCAGGGGTAGCCAATTTACCCCACATTCTATCTTTAGCATCAATTGACAAGCCAATCATCAATTTATCACCTTTTTGTGGCCATAATTGTGGTAATTCTGGCAAATCATCAACTGATACTACAATATCCTTATTAGGTAAACCAATATCAACAAATACACCCAAGTCCTTACGGCTGCTGACAACCGTTCCCCAAGCATATCTGTCAACCTGAACTTTAGGAACCTTCTTAGTTAACTGCAACTGATGATTATCATTGATGTAGGCAAAACCTTTCAATGATGAATTAACTTTAGGTGCTTTTAAAAGTTCATCACGTGCCATTCTAAAAGTTAAACCGTCTACTTGCGCAAAGATATATTTATCATTAAAATCTGTTACCTTCGCAACAATTTCTCTACCTAAGATATTTTCTAACATTTTTTCCTCCATAATTAGCTAAAACTCAAATTTAAAAGTGTAACTAAATAATATGTAATTCCGGCTGCAATAACTGGCCCAGCAGCTACACCCTTCAAGAATACTACTCCAATAATTGTTCCAATAACTAAAGCTACTGTTACTTGTGGAGTTGATGATAACAAGTTAACTCCATGTTTGGATAAAATTGCTACTAAAATTCCACAAACAACTGCAATCCAACCAGCTGGAGTTTTCATCGCATTAATCAAATCTTTAAATTGAATCTGTCCAGTAGCGATAGGAATTAAAATTGCAACTGAAATGATTGTTACACCCCAGTTAATTCCCTTCGCTTGAATAACTGGATATAATTTTTGCGATAGAAATGGGAAAAGCTTGATTACCATTACTACTGCTCCTGCAATTAATAGCGAGGAATTCTTCCCCAGATATGCAATCAATAAAATTAGCCCTAGAAATATCCAACTTTCCAAAATATAATCACTCCGAATCTATTAGTACAACCTAGTTTACCATAAATATAGGTTTAATTATAGTTAAGGTCTATTTCCAAGTAAAAAAGTCGCTAGACAAATGCCTAACGACTCTACATTCATTTTCTAGATTGATTTTGTTTTTGTTTCAGCAAGAAATTCATTTGCTTTGTTGTCCAACCATACATGAATCTTTGCGTAAACTAGTACGAAGACTGTTCCAACAATTACACCTTTAATAAGATTGAATGGCAATACTCCATATAACACTAATTGACTTAAAGGTAAAGTTAACTTCATACCTAACACTGCCATGTATAATGGTGTAATCACTAACCAGTTACCTATAGATAACCAGAATGTCAATGAGATAGTTGATACAACAATCGCAATAATGTATCTCTTCAAGTCATGCTTTTCATGTAAGATATAATACATTGGCAAGCAAATTGTTAATGTAGCTAATAAATTAGTTCCAATTCCAATCAAACTTGCGATTGATGGACCGGTAATCAAAAAGTATAGAACTGATCTCAATACTGCGATTTCAATACCGCCACTAACACCTAATACGAAGAATCCTAATAGAATTGGAATATCCGCAAAGTCTACTTTCATATATGGCACAATTGGGATAACTGCGAATGAAATAAACATTAGTAAATATGAAATAGCGGCAAGACATGCAATTATTGCATATCTTTTAATTGAAACATTTCTCATAGTAAAACCTCCACTTGAGGTCTCTTCACAAGTACTAGAGTAATTATAAGTAAAAAGCCCTGCTGATTAGGAATCAACAGAGCTTTTGTTATTTCATTTACTTGATAATCGCTCATCTTCTTTTATCCAGACTATACTGTCGGTACTGGAATCGAACCAGTTCAACCACTATATACAATAGCAGCTCTCGGACTTTCACCGCCGGTCGGGAATTTCGCCCTGCCTCTGAAGACACCTATACTTTATATTATTTTTTCAACACCAATATAGTATCATAAATGTAAGCGATAATCAATCTTTTTTTACTTATTATTTATAAGTTTCAAAAGTTCACGTACTTCATTATGCGAAAGTTCACGATATTCACCTGAAGTTAAACCATCAAGTGTCAATGTACCATAAGTTGTTCGTGAAAGTTTTTGAACTTTATGTCCTACTGCATCAAACATTTTCTTAACTTGATGATAACGTCCTTCATGAATTGTCAATGAAACTATTGAAGTATTCTTTTTGGCATCTCTTGAAAGAATTTTAGCTCTAGCGCGACTTGTAGGTTTACCGTCTATAACTACTCCATTACGCAATTTCTTAATGCTATCAGGTGTAATTAGTCCTTCAACTTTAGCAACATAAGTCTTATCTACCTTATAACGAGGATGCATCATTTGATTAGCAAAATCACCGTCATTAGTTAAGATTAGTAATCCAGAAGTATCATAATCTAATCTTCCTACTGGATACAAACGTTCAGGAACATCTTTTAGATAGTCTGTTACAACCTCACGTCCCTTGTTATCTTTAGCTGCTGAAATAACTCCACGTGGCTTGTAAAGTAAGTAGTAAACTTTCTTTTCATCTTTCTTTAAAAGCTTACCATCTACTGAAATTGAGTCGTCACTTTCAACCTTAGTTCCCAATTCAGTTACTACAACACCATTAACCATTACACGACCTTCTTGGATTAGCTTTTCACTTGCACGACGTGAAGCTACACCAGCATTAGCCATAACTTTTTGTAATCGTTCAGCCATTATTCTTCCTCCTCATCTTCCGTTGAACCTGTCGTTTGTTCAAATAAAGTCATTAAATCCATTTCTTCATCTTCTTGTTTTTCTTCATCAAGTTCTGGAAGTTGATCTAGGCTCTCTAAACTAAAGTAATCCAAAAACTTGTCAGTTGTAACGTAAAGAATTGGTCTTCCGGGAGCATCTAAACGACCATTTTCTTTAATTAACTCTAGTAGTTGTAAACGTTGAATCATTGAACTAGATTGCACACCCCGAATTTCATCAACACCAATACGAGTAATTGGTTGTTTGTAAGCAATAATTGCCAAAGTTTCCAAGGCAGCTCCAGTTAATTCTGTAATATTATTACTATTTAAGTATTTCTTTACCAACTCAGCTAAAGCAGGTTTGGTCACCAGCTTATATCTTTCCTCTGCATGAATAAGTTGCAAACTTGAGGATCTATCTTGCTTATACTTATCTGCTAATTTATCCAACTGCTCATGTAAAGCTGGCTTTAAAATTCCTGTAATCTGAGAAAGTTCGGTTAATGTTATCCCTTCATTTCCACTAATAAATAGCAAACTCTCAATTTTTGCTTGATTAGATAGCATCTTCCTCCGCCTTTCCTTCATATGTCATTAGAATTGGTCCATTATTTTCTTCCTGACTCGCACTTACTCTACCAACTCTTACCAACTCCAATAATGCTAGAAAAGATGTAACAACTTTTTCGACTTCAACCTCACCGTCAAAATCAAATAAATCAGTAAAATTCATCGTTCCTTTGTGCATTTTGAGTGTATGTTCAATATTTTCAATTTCTTTTTTAATTGTATAACGTTCAGGAATAATTTTCCGTTTAATCTTTTTGATTTTCTTTACTTGTTTACGAGCCATCAATTTTGCAAAGGCTTTTTGTAGTAGATCAATCGTTGTTCCTTCTGAAACTTCATAGGTTACATCTTCATTAACTGCCTGTTCTCTGGAAAATAATTCCATTCGTTGCTTTTCCATTACATGAAATTTAGCCGCAACTTCTTGATAAAGTTGGTGTGAAACCAATTGTTGCACTAAATCTTCACGTGGATCGACATAATCTTCTTCAACTTGTTGCTCTTGTTCAACAGGCAATAACATTTTGCTTTTGATATTTAATAAAGTTGCAGCAATAACTAAATACTCCCCAGCAATATCTAACCTTAAATCTTGCATTTGATGAAGGTAATCTATATACTGAGAAGTTATTTCTGCAACCTGAATATCATAAATATCCATTTCATTTTGCTTGATTAAATGTAAAAGTAAATCTAAAGGACCTTCAAACTGATCCAATTTAAACGTTAAATGCTCAGCTGTTCGTGAGTTTTGCTTATTTTCCTGAGCCATTTTTCATTTCCCACTTTGTAATTAAATTAGTTGTTTCAATGTTTCCCATGATTTTCTTTTCTGAATATAAGTTTTGGAGATCATCAAGGATCTTAAAACTTACGCCCTCATTTCTCACTGCTGGAGAAACCGTAATATGACGTACAATCACAATATCATCATTTTCTTCAATCCCAACAATCCCAACAAAATCGTTACTGTCATCTTTCCATAGATAAAGATTGCGATTATCTTCGGCATCATACCATTTTAATTCTGATTGTAATCTGGATATATCTTTCAATTCAGCGATAAAGGACAACAATCCCATCGCGATTTTTTGATAATCCTTTTTATATTTATATAACATCGAAAACGAGTCCTCCTTTATCTTGAACTCTACACATGTTACTACTCTATCATATTTTTAAACAACATACAATCACAAGCAGATAGACATAATTTTTATTTTTGGGCATTTAAAAAGCACCCTGTTGTGAGTGCTTGTTGATTTGGAGATTTTATCTACTATTTTTATAAAGTTCTACATCTAGGGTTAAGAACTATAGATTTTTTAATCTTTCCTATCGATCCCACAAACTTTTCCTTCAAAACAAAAAAAGCATGCACATCAATGCATACTTTTCGAGATAATCATATACCTATCTTACAAAATATATTGGCTCAAATCTTTGTCTTCAACAATTGATCCAATCTTGTCATTTACATAAGCTTCTGTAATCTTGATGTCGCCCATTTGCATATCTGGACCTTCGAATAATAGATCTTCAAGTAATTTTTCTAAAATAGTATGCAAACGACGTGCACCAATATTTTCTGTATCGTGGTTCAATTGATATGCTACTTCAGCGATACGATGGATAGCTTCGATTGTAAATGTTACATCAATATTGTCTGTACCAATCATCGCAATGTATTGTTTTACCAAAGCGTTGTTTGGTTCTGTCAAAATTTTAACGAAGTCATCAACTGATAGATCTTCTAATTCAACACGAATTGGGAAACGACCTTGTAATTCGGCAATTAAATCACTTGGTTTACTTTCATGGAAAGCACCAGAACCAATGAATAAAATGTGGTCAGTCTTAACCAAGCCATACTTAGTTGAAATTTGAGAACCTTCAACAATTGGTAAGATATCACGTTGCACACCTTCACGTGAAACTTGACCTGCATTTTGTTGAGATTTAGAAGCAATTTTATCAATTTCATCAATAAAGATGATTCCTGTATTTTCAGCACGTTTAATTGCTGCATCAGCCAAATCTGCAGAGTTAACTAACTTTTCAGATTCTTCTTTAATCAAGATTTCTCTGGCTTCTGCGACTGTCATTGTACGTTCAACTTTCTTAGTTGGCATCATTGAACTCAATGAAGATAAATCAATTCCCATTTGTCCTAGCATACCACTTTGATTATTGAATTGTGTTGAAGGATCATCCACTTGAATTGTAACTTCATTATTTTCTAGCAAACCACGTTTCAATTGTTCAGCAACACTTAAACGTTCATTTCTAACATCTTCAGTTACTTCTTCCATATCATTTCCATTCATATTAGGGAAAGAACCGGACTGTAGATCTCTCAAAGCATTGAAAAGATATTGATTAGGATTTTCTTGTTTCTTCTTAGCAGGTACGATCAACTTAACTAAACGCTTGTTAGCTTGTTGTGCAGCTTGAGCACGAACTTGCTTGAAAGCATCATTTTGTTCCATACGATATGCAACTTCAACTAAATCACGTGCCATAGATTCAACGTCACGACCAACATAACCAACTTCTGTAAATTTAGTTGCTTCAACTTTTACAAATGGTGCGTTAACGATTTTAGCTAAACGACGTGCAATTTCTGTTTTACCAACCCCAGTAGGTCCAATCATCAAAAGATTTTTAGGAGATATATCTTCTTGCATATCTTTTGGTAGTTGCATACGACGATATCTATTACGTAAAGCTACCGCAATTGCTCTTTTAGCACTGTCTTGACCAATAACATATTTATCAAGTTCAGCAACAATCTGTCTAGGTGTCTTATCTATTTCGTTCATCTTGTAAATTCCTCATTTCTAAGCTAATTCTTCAACTATAATATTATGGTTAGTAAAGATATCTATATCTGCGGCGATATTCAAAGCAGCTTTGGCAATTTCACCTGCTGACATATCTTTGGAATATTCTGATAGAGCTACAGCTGCAGCTTGAGCGTAATTACCACCAGAACCAATTGCTAGCACACCATTATCTGGGGCAATAACTTCACCAGAACCAGATACAATCAATAAATTATCCTTATCAATTACGATTAACATCGCCTCTAATTTTTGTAAAGTACGATCGCCTCGCCATTCTTGTGCTAATTCTACGGCAGCTCTTTCCAAATTGCCACTATATTCATTTAGCTTATTTTCAAATTTTTCTTCTAAGTTAATTGCATCTGCTACACCACCAGCAAATCCAACTGCTACTTTGTCATTGTAGATGCGACGTACCTTTCTAGCACTGCCTTTCATGATTACTTTTTCACCTAAAGTAACTTGTCCATCGCCGGCAATCGCTGTCTTTCCATTATGTTTTACTGCACATATTGTTGTCATTAATTTCAGCTCCTAATAATTAAATTCTATGCTCTTGGGAAAAATTTTCGATAATCTCTTTGTAAATGTTCCGGTGTTACATGAGTATAGATTTGAGTAGTAGATAAACTACTATGACCTAGTAACTCTTGTACCGCACGTAAATCCGCACCATTACTCATCAAATGTGTCGCAAATGTATGTCGCAACTCATGAGGATGAATGCTAGTGTGTAGACTGCTACGCTTAACTATCTGTTTTAAGATATATGCTACCCCAGCCGGAGTTAAAGGATTGCCATAATGATTTACAAAGACTAAATCATGATCCCGATGATATTTTTCCATTAAAGGTGTACGAGTTTGTTCAAAATAACGTTGTAATGCTTCCTGACAGTAACTTCCAAATGGTACTAGTCTGTCTTTATCACCTTTCCCATGTAGAAGCATCTTTTTATTAGTCAAATCTACATTTTCCATTTTTAAACCTGTGCATTCACTGACACGCATTCCAGTTCCATACAAAGACTCCAACAACGCTCTATCTCTGATCAACATCTGTGTGTCGCCTTCAGTTGCTTCAAATAATGCGGTCATTTCCTTTTCATAGAAAAAACGTGGTAGTGATCGTGGATGTCGCTTTAATTGTACATAAGCGAAGGGATTTTCATCTGTTAATTCATTCTTAATTAAAAAATTGTAGAATGCACGTAAGCTGGAAATCATTCTCGAAATTGATGTCATTTCATATCTATCATATAGATAGCTCATATATGCATGAACATCATTACTACCAATTTCCTTGAAAGATTTAGCGCCTCCAGTTTCGTCAATAAAATCAACAAAATGTTGTAAATCTTCACTATAAGCTTTCAAAGTTTCGTCTGAATATTGTTTTTCAATTAACAAATATTTCTTGAATTCTTCAATCCAAGTGAGTTCCATTCACTATCACCCCTCATTGTCTATAATTATTACAAAGAAGGTCAATAATAGTCAAGAATTTACCTTAAGATAAACTATAAAATATTTTTAAAGTTACTAAATTTTGACTAAATTTGACCTTTTCTATCGAATTCATACTAAAAAGCACTTTGAAACCTGCCTAATAGACAATATTTCAAAGTACTTCATGATTAATCTTTATACATATAATCTCTTGTCATTGGTAAAGTACGAGCACTTGGACCTTTAGAAATCAAGTATTGGATTACATCAATATTTCCTGATTCAAATGAAGCTGCACAAGCTTGAAGATATAAATCCCACATACGAATAAATCTTTCGTCGTGCATCTTTCTTACTTCTGGCAATACTTTATGGAAATTATCTGTCCACATTTCCAAAGTTCTTTGATAATGACGACGCAACATTTCTATATCAGCAACTTGCATACCAGATTCAATAATGTGAGTTAGATTTTCATTTAGACCTGGTACGTAGCCACCTGGAAAAATGTATTTATTAATCCAACCATTATATGCTCCGCCTTGTTGACGAGTAATACCATGAATCAATGCTACCCCATTACTCTTCAAATATCTTGAAATTGTATTGAAGTATTCACCTAGATTTTCTTCACCAACATGTTCAAACATACCAACACTTGTAATGTAGTCAAATGGTAGATGATCAAGTTCACGGTAGTCTTCAAGAAGTACCTCAGCTTGATCTTCCAATCCTTCATCTTTAATACGTTGTTTAACTGCATTATACTGTTCTTCACTTAAAGTAATACCAACAACATTCATATTATATTCCCTTGCGGCAGTTAACATTAATGTTCCCCAACCACAACCAATATCTAATAAACTAGAACCTGGTTTTGGATCTAATTTCTTTAAGATATGATGAACTTTATTCATTTGGGCTTCTTCTAAAGAATCATCTGGCTTTTCAAAATAAGCACATGAATATGTCATAGTTTTATCAAGCCATAATTTATAGAAGTCATTTCCCAAATCATAATGACTTTGAACATCATTCTTACTACTTTCTTCAGAATGTGATTGTTTTGGTAAGAAACGTTTAAACTTATTATTATTCAAGAAACTGTTTGCTGATTCATATGCTGAATTAATAAGCACTTGTAAAGAACCACTTACTTCTATTTTCTTATCCATATATGCTTCACCTAATGTGATTGAAGCATTTCTCAGTAAATCTTTTACTGGTATCTTTTCATTAACTTTAATTTTTACCTGTGGGGCACCATTACCATATTTCTCAGTTTTCCCATTAGGATAGGTTACCTCTACTGGAATTGTAAAAGAATGTTTCATTAGTTGCTTAAAAATCATGTTATCAAGCATGGTTATATAGGCCACCTTTCTTAAAGTTATTGTTTTTATTCTACCACCTTTTAATCAAAAAAATCTATCAACAAATCTCGGAGAATGTTGTTTTATCTTATATTGCGATAATTTAAAGTTAAAGATTAAAGAAAATTTAGTATGTAACCGTTTCTTTATACTTGTCAATTGTGTTGATTGTTCGTTATAATTGCATAGTTGATAATTATTTGTAAAATTATAATAAAGAATGAAATATTTTTGCAATCAAAACTCTAAGAAAGGAGGATTACCTTGGAATACTTTGTAATTGTCAATGAATATGCCAAAAATGGTAATGCTAAACAAATCTGGCAAACTATTCATTCAGAGTTAGTAACACAGGGAGTCAAATTTACTTACAAAAAAGTTAATGAAAATGCTGTTGAAGTTGCTAAAAATTTCACTTTGGATTTAGCTGAAAGAAAAAAGAGTAAAATTGTCGTCTTAGTTGTAGGCGGAAATGGAACTTTGGTCGATGTTTTAAATGGTATCAAGCAAGCACAACGCTTTGATCTACCAATTGGTCTAGTTCCTGCCGGGATTGAAAATGGATTCGCCAAAGCAATTGGACTTTCGCTCAATCCTGTCGTCGCTTTAAAGCAAGTTATCAATACAACAGACAAGATATACTATACAATTGGTACTTACCAAGAAACTTTACGAAACACTCAAGGTTATTTCTTGAATAATTTTGGTATAGGCATGGATGCTTTTATTACAAGTATTTATAATCGTAAGAAGAAACGTAAATTCTTCCGTCGAGGTTTTCTTCCATTCCTTACTAGCAGTATAAGTGCTTATTATAATCAAGAACCTTTTTCGGCTACGGTTAGAGTTAGTGACTCCTATAGATTTTTCAAACATGTCTATATCATGAATGTTGCTAACCATCCCTATTTTGAAGGAGGTGTTTCACTCTCTCCTCAAGCTAACATTAAAGATAAGAAACTTGACTTGATCGTCACTGAAAATATGAATTTCATCCGTTTCTTTATGTTGATTGTAAGTTTATATTTTCATAAACAACTTAATTTGAAGTCATTCCATCGCTTCAAAGATGATCAAATTCATTTAACTATTAAATCATTGGAATTTCTACAGATTGATGGTGAAGAACATGGCAGCCAGTATTTTGATATTTTCTTCAAAACTACTAGCTATCCCTTCTGGTTCAATCTATCTAGTGTTCCCTTTAAAGAAAGACGTAAAAAATAATCCCACTTTTTGAAAGAATTTCTTCAAAAAGTGGGATTTTTAGTTATTAGTTGTAAAGATGATTTAGAAACTCTGAGTAATTTATTTTTTCTACTTTGTCTCTTAAATCTGACATTAAGCTCTACTCTCAGGTAAATTTTCCCATAATAAATCATAAAATTTTTGTTCATCAAATCCTTGAAGTCCTGAAACTTGTCCATCCCCCATTTCCATGATAACCAACTTCCCATTAGACTTCCTTGCAAAATCAATTGTATAAAATTTTGCTTTAACCTCTTTAGGAGCATCCATGATGACTTTTTTATCTTCTGTAGAAAGATTAATTTTTCTATTATTCCAATAATCAATAACTACAAGCGGCTTATTACCTATATAAAACACTCGGTATTCTTCAAAAATTGGCGTATGACTTTTAGAATGTTTGCCTATATTTTTTAACTCAATAAAATCACGAATTACTAATCCTCCAATTAGCTCACTACCCTGTCTACTAATAAAGTTATGGATAACTCGCAGTGCATTCTTAGTATCAGAAACATCAGGAATATAAAAAGCTTCATCCCATTCATATTTTCTGCTCTTTACAAAATCTTTTATAGTAACAGCTCCATTAAATTCCTCGAGAAGTTTTATTATGCTTTTATCTGACAAATCTATTGTCCATTTAGTTTTTACATGATTGCTATTGTCCTTAACCCAATTTGGAATTAGATGCGTATAATCATACTCTGATAAATTAGTAAACATCTTTGCACCATTTTTCTCAACATAAGTAACTAATCTATCATACAATTGGGGTTTCAGCATCCAACCTCGATAAATAATAATATCGTCATTACTAATTTTATACGTTATAGTTATTACATTATCTTCAAATAATCGTTCTTGATTTATCAAACCTACAGAAAAATACTTACTTGCTATTTTATATTCCTTTTCATATTCAACATCTGGAATTCTTGAATCTAAAGGATCAGATAGAAAAAGGAAAACATAGTTTAACTTCACAGTTATCACATCCTAAACTAAAATCTAGTTTTCATTCTGATTTACGCAAATCTTCTTTATCAGGATCTAGTTCAATAGATTTTATTTCATACTCAGTTAAAGTAAAATAACTATCACCATATTGTTTTGTACCTATTAAATCAATTTCATAGCAATTATCATCAGAGTCTCCTGGAATTGTTCCAACTGCAACAAAGCCTTTATAAATAATATTATCAACGTCAGTAACTATCACATTTTTTCCAAAATAAGGTCTTAAATCCATTTTTCCATCTCCTAATTTTAATAATTCTAAAAAAATATTAATTAATTGGTCGCCCTTCTTTATATGCTTTCTTCGCTTCTTCTAAAGTCATATGATTAGGACCACCATCAACATTGTTTATACCTGTATTTTGCCAACCTCAGACATCACAAATATCAAAGTCCATCACTTCATGACCACACACAGGACAATGTAGCCATACATAGCCATCAATTTTCCATGTTTTCTTCGATTTATTCATAGTGATATTCAGTCCCTTTTTGAGCTATTATTGAGCTTATTCTTAATAAAAAATTATTCCATTTTTAGCCACCGTAAAAAATATAATGCTCATATATTACTCCTAGATTTTAGATTAATAATTATGCTTTATAGAATTTAACGATTTGATTTACATCGACTTCATCTGTTCTATCTATCATGAAAGTTCTCTTATTTATAGAAAGTGGCTTTGTTTCAATAATTGGAATACCTGTGATAGTAAATGCCTCACCATCTATTTCAGCTTTATAACCAACCCTTACATTTTCAGGTAAATCTTCATCTACTGTTAAAAGTGTAATTGTTTTAATCGAGAATTTATCAATAATTTTCATTACTCATCTCCTCCATTATTATGAAACCGTTCCTATATATCTATTATATAGTTTTTTACTAATAAGCTCAGCTATTTCTTCACAAACTACTCTAATTTGTATTACTATAATTAATGTTTATTATCTATTTACAATTGGGAGTTTTTTATATGAGAAAATTTAATATTATAACTATTTCTTTACTATCACTAAGTTTACTAGGGGCGTGTTCTAACTCTAATTCAAATGATAAGGCTAGCTCTGATTCTTCTAAATCCAGCTCGTTGAAGGCTAAAGAATCATCTATCAAAAAAGCTAAAGCTGAGTTGAAGAAAAAGGAATCATCCATCAAGAAAGCACAGAGTGAATCTAAAAAGGCGAAAAGTGAGAAAGAAGCCTCTGAAAATATTGCAGCTACTAATTCGCAACAAGTAACCCAGCAACAAAATTCTGATAGTTATCAAGCACAAAACAATGCTCAACAAACGCAAAACAACAATAATGCATATCAAGCTAACAAACAAACTTCGAATTCACAAAATGATCCTTATAATTACCAAGGTACTCTTTCTGATTTCGTGAATGAATATGGTGTTTCCCCTGCTTATTATAAAATACAGCATGGTATGTCTGAACAAGATGCACTTCAAAGTACTCCAGCAGGCATGAAAACTTCTGGAGAAATGCAGCTAGAATGGTCAAAATATGGTACTAGAGAATAAATTATTTTCAATTATTAATTAATATTTCCATCTGATTATTACTAATTCTAAAGAATCTCTTTTGAAAAAGTAACTATAACAAAAAACGTCTTAAATCCTTACCTATCAAGGATTTAAGACGTTTTACACTATATATTATTCAGCAACAGGGTAAACAGAAACTTGTTTCTTGTCGCGTCCTTTACGTTCGAACTTAACAACACCTGCAACTTTTGCAAATAATGTGTTGTCGCCACCCATACCAACGTTAACACCTGGGTAAATACGTGTACCACGTTGACGGTATAAGATAGAACCACCTGTAACAACTTGTCCGTCAGCACTCTTAGCACCTAAACGCTTAGATTGTGAATCACGGCCGTTAGCTGTGGAACCACCACCCTTTTTATGAGCGAAGAATTGTAAATTCATTAACATAATGATTGCACCTCCTAATAATTAGTTATTCTCGATTTTTATAAAATCACCGTACATTTTTTCAACATCTTCAAGTCCTAGTTTTAAACTAGCTAATAATAACTTTACACTTTCATTTGAAAGAAAGTTCTCACTAACATGTACTTCTAACAGTCCGCCATTTTCATCATCAGAAACGATATTCAAATTGGCGTTAGCAAGTTTCTCAAGACTATTAACTGTATTTATAGCTAACACTGAAACAGCTGAACAAACGATATCTTGTCCATATTCGCCGGAATCAGCATGACCTCGCATTTCAAAGCCAGAAATTAACTTATCACGATATAAAAATCTTGCTCTAATCATTCTAATACCAACCTTTTAGACAAATTAAGCATTGATAGCGTCAATAACAACCTTTGTGTATGGTTGACGATGACCTTGCTTTGTGTGTTGATGCTTCTTAGGCTTGTACTTGAAAGTAACAACTTTCTTAGCACGACCTTGTTTTTCAACTGTAGCTTCAACTGTAGCACCTTCAACAAAAGGAGTACCGATAACTGTCTTATCGCCACCAACAAAAACAACTTTATCAAAAGTTACCTTGTCGCCTTCTTTTGCATCAAGCTTTTCTACGTAAATTGTTTGACCAGCTTCAACTTTAAGTTGCTTGCCACCTGTTTTAATAATTGCGTACATCTATGTGCACCTCCTCTTAAAATACTTAGACTCGCCGTAATGTAGTGACCCCCAAAGAGATACTTAAACTTAAAACGTGCGGTTGCAGATGTGATATGCACAAATACAACACTAAAATATTAACAAATCAATTACTAATAGTCAATAGAAAAAATCTAATTTAAATATTTGAATTTAGATTTATCTGATTTAAATCTATTTTGATTCTTTTCCCAATAATCTAATAAGTTCTTAAGTCCTAGTAATACCAATACAAATATCAAGTAAGCAGCATTAATGACGATAACTTCTCCTGTAATTAACAACATTAATTGCCATACAGATGGTGTAACGAATAACGTGATCAATGTAATTACTGCTGATAATGTGATTGTTACTGTTGCAAATTGGATTCCTTCATATACTCGATTCATATTAATCTCACCTTTACTTTATTCTCGAACGTACATTCTTTATGTAACTTATAATACATACGTTCGATTGTTCTGTCCAGTATTTTTATCAAAAATATGTTCGAAAAAAATATATAGAGTTCTAGAATTCCTTATTTTACTAGCTTCCAAACATGCTTAATTAATTTTTCAATAGTCTTTATTTGTTTGGATTGTAATAACTTACTATATTTTTGTTTGAGTTTTGGATTACGATACTGATAACTTCTAGGACTTGTTACTTCTTTTATCTTATCTAACGCATCCATCGCATGTTGCGAACCAGTATTTTCATCGCCACCTAGCAACATATTCATGACTTCCTGCTTATCTTTATCGCTATCTACTATTTCTAAGTTCTTTTCACCATTTTTGATTAATTTATCATAAGCTGGTTGTGCCATTTTTTTACTGTTCCATTTACTAGCACTTTGAAGACTTCCAACAAATGTCTTCGTCTTTTGTCGATAATATTCCATTGGCTTTTCATCTTTGTTTCTTACAATGACATAATTTGGCATAAGTTTCCTCCATAACAAACGTATGTTCTATACTTAAGATTATAGCATTAAATAAATTTATTTCAACGTTAAAAAGACATATCATTTCTGACATGCCTTATTGCTTATTTAAGTTTCATTTAGTCTTCAACTGTAAAAACTGTTTGAGTTTCTGTATCAACATACTTCGCACTAACTGCCTCTGCATATAACTTTGTTCCAAATTTATCTTGAAACATATCTAATTCAACTAACTTATTCATCGCTTCTCGAAGTTTACCTTCGTCAAGATTTGTAGATACGTTATTTAATTTTAATGTATGATGTTTTCCATCTGCTGCTTTGAATCCAAGATTTAATGCTCTAACTTTCATTTAAATTCCTCCTTAATTAATCCTTAACCATGCTAGTTTCGACAATTTCAATATCTTGAGTTTCTTCTCCAGATAATTCACCAATAATTTTTCCAAATGCAGATAACTTTTCAGCACCGACATTATTCACTAAATTATGGTAGGAACGACGACGCGTATCTCCATCTTCCTTGGTACCATAAATGTATAATACAGATTTCTTAACTTCTTTTGCCATTTTAACGGCCTCCTTTAAATTATTGTTAAGCTCATTTTGAAGCTTACATAGATATATACGTAATTTTTTGTCCATTTGTAACATGCATTTTTATTTTTCATTATTTAATTCTAAATATTTTTCTTGGATGCTTTTTCTCCAGCGATTAATTGTCATTCGTGATTTTCCCATCAGCTTTGCAATTTCTGTAGTCTTAGTTATCCCTACACTATAATAGCTCAACAACATTTTTTCATTATCAGTACATCTTTTATATAACTGATACAGAGCATCGCTAATCTCAATGTTATCCCCAGTTTCGATAATTTCTTCTATTTGGGGTAATTCATCATTCTCATTGGCTAACTGACTAAAACACACTTCTACTTGCTTACGTTTCTTTTGCCTTAGTTTATCCAATAAGCGCCACTTTAGTTTTTGAAACATATAACTTCCGCATTCCTCTTTAGCATTTTCTTTACGATAATATTCGGTATATATCTCTGCTAGTAAAATTCTCGCTTCTTCAAACATATCCTCAAAATCAGGATGCCCCACCTTGTAATTTAACTGTGCTAGTACTCCATAAATAAGTCCGTTATTCTTCAATGCGTATTCAAACCCTCGTTTCACTATTTCACCTCTAAAAATAATTTGTACTGGCGCCTTGTACTCATTAAGAATAAATAGGTCTTAAAATTCATGCACCCCATCAAAAATATTCATTTCAGGATGTATTGCAAAATATTTTACTCTTGATTTTTTACCATGTATTCGTTATCAGTCTTATAATTTAATACTTATCAATACCTAATTAATTTGACGTCATTTTTCTGAAATTCCGTAAGCTAAAATTAATTTTACAAATAAATAAAAAAATATTGATTTATGATTGATTTTTTGATAGATTATTTACTTATAAAATATAAAAAATACTCAAAGGAGGGGAAATATGATATATACCAGTAACTGGTTTAATATTGATAGCGAGATTGCGATCGATAAATTATTGAAGATCGGAAAATATAGATCTTTCTATGTAATTCATAGAAATTCTACTTATTTCGCTTTCAATATTCATAATAATGACTCAAAATATAAGTCAATTATTTTTGATAAAAACCAAGGTATTATATTATCGAAACTTTCAACGACAACACTATTTAATAAAATAAATGGTATATGTTTCACCAAGTTAACTACTGAGATGGTCAAGAAACATCATAAATTTCAGGCATATACGTCTGCTATTTCTGACTCCCATTGTTTCATTCGTTCTTCTCAGCATCCTGCTACCTGGATTAATCTTTACCTAGTTGAATCTATTTGGGATACTAATCATCATGACATCTCATTTAAATTCAAAGATTTATCAGGCTACGTTACCTTTTTAAATCAGAAAACAAGTTTTAGAACTAGTTTAAAAGCTACTGCTCATTTCTTGCATACCGTTGAAAATCTGCTAAATTTCGATGCACAAAAAACTATTTCTATGATTTCGGATTACATTGATATCGGCACATTAAAAGATATTCCTCGCGATATTTATACCAAGGAAATGCTTTACCAACTTATTAAAGAAATTTTTGTTTTTCTCTGTGATGATATTGATTCGATGAATACAGATGAAATTCTTGAAGAATGCCACAAATATCTCGTAAACAAATTCTGCTATTTTAATAGAACATAGAAAAAGACAGTCATTCTCGACTGTCTTTTCATTCTCTTTAAATGCTATAATTGATTTGCAATCTTTCAGGAGGTGGATTTACTATGAATGACTTAATGTCTCAACTTAAATCATATATTCCTTTTAACGAACAAGAAAAACAAGATAAGCAGCTTATTATTGACCAACTTGCTAATGCCAAAGATATTTTTACTCGTAAAAACAAATTAGCTCATTTTACCGTATCAGCTTGGATTATCAGCCATGATAAAAATAAAGTTCTAATGGCTTATCACAATATCTATCAATCTTGGTCTTGGCTTGGAGGACATGCTGATGGCAACTCTAATTTAAAGCAAGTAATTCTCAAAGAAATTCAAGAAGAAAGTGGCCTAACTGATGTTAAATTTTTATCAGACGATATTTTCTCGCTTGAAGTTCTAACTGTTGATGGACACGAAAAACGTGGAGAATATGTTTCTTCGCACTTACATTTAAACATTACTTACCTATTCGAAGCTGATACTACTATGCCATTGCGCATCAAGCCTGATGAAAATAGTCAAATCGCTTGGCTTGATTTATCTAGCTTAGATTCTAAGGTCAGTGAAGTTTGGTTCAATCAACGTATCTATCATAAATTAATTGAAAAGGTTAACCTACTTTACTAACTATACCCCAACCGGCGTTTTTCTTCTTTTACATATTGTCTCAATCCTGATTCAAACGTATATTTAGGAAGGAAGCCGGTTTTTTCAAGCTTCGTGATATCCGCAAGTGAATTTTTGGTATCAAATTTCAAACCCTTGTTATGTATAATTTTTAGCTTTTTACCTGTAATTTCTTCAAAAGCTACTATTAAGTCTATTAAACTTACCGATTTTCCAGAAGCAACATTGAAGATTTTTCCACTTATTTGGGGGTCTTTCAGTAACATCAAAGTAGCATCAACTGCATCTGTTACATACATATAATCACGTGTTTGCTTTCCATCACCATTTAATCTAAATTCCTTGTCATTAAGCAAACAGTCTAAGATAATTGCACATACACCTGCAGATTTCCCCTGTGCTTTTTGCCTAGGCCCGTATACATTAAAGAAACGCACAGCAACTGTTGGAATACCATAGACTTTTTCGTAAAACATAGCATATCTTTCACTTGCAAATTTGTCTATTGCATAAGGATTTTCAAGACTTACTGGCATATCTTCACGCCTAGGTGTATCAGCAATGTTCCCATACACAGCTGACGAGGATGTAAACAGTACCTTTTTTACCTTTAACTTGTTCTTTCGAATGATTTCATAAATATATAAAATTGCTTCTTGGTTAATAAAATGTGTGCTAAGAGGCTCAGCTATTGTACCTGAAATACTAATAACTGCAGCTAATAATACAATATAATCAAATTTTTCTTTGATTAGTAACTGTTCCATAAACTCATAATAAGTAACGTCAGCCTGATAAAAAGTAATATTATCTTTTAAATTATTATCATCTTCTTTGCATTCAGCTGGTAGATGCCTACCTACAACAACAACTTCATCTCCTTGTGAAATGATTTTTTCAATTAGGTTTGAACCGATAAACCCAGCTCCCCCTGTAACTAAGTATTTTTTCCTCATTTTCTTCAATCCTTTTTCGTATAAAGTATAAGATTGGGTCTTATTAAAATCTTTCTTTCAATACCTTATCAAAGGCCACTCTATCTGCACCCTTAAAATTAACTTTTCCGCATATTTGATAATTATTCTTCTTCAAAATATGTTTCATTCGTTCATTTTCAAGAGCTGTATCTAATCTAACTCCATAGATTTGGCAAGCATATGTCAATCTTTCCACTAATTCCAAAGCAATGCTTGCTAGGCCTTGATTACGATATTCTTCTGCTATTGCAAAACTATGAATTGTTGCGTAGGGTTCTTCCGTATGCCAATCTCCCAATATTTCCTTATAGTATGGCATGCCTGTAAAATCTATTCGTAAATAGCCAGCAATGATACCATCTATACGTAACACAAATCCCTTATTAGCTAGAATATCTTCTAATATACTTTCACGATTAGGATAGTCGTCTGTCCATTCAACAAATCCCTGATCATTTTGAAATTTCTTACCACTATCAATAATTTCCAAGCATCTGTCAACATCATTTACATGGGCTAATTCAATTTCATTCATAGTTAAAAACCTCCCCATATTAGCTTCTAACTACATCTTATCACAATTTATAAATATATAAAGAGTAAGTATGAAAGCGAATTCCTACTTACTCTAAATCCTGTTTATATTAATTATTCAAGAAGCCTGTCACTCACTTCTATTTGTTTTATATTCAGGTTCTTTTTCAATCGTGGTTCTTTCAAAGCTTACTTTTTGCTTAAAACCTAAAATCCAGCCACAAAATGTTAATTTCGTTAAGATTAATTTCATTGAAAATCCCCCTTCTTTTCCAAATTCCTCCTCTCACTGATATATACGAAAAAAATAGTATTGTTGTAACACTCAAATCTTGGCTAAAAGCATATCTATTTCTTGATTTAATTTGTCTCGATCAATGTTTTCTTCTTTGTTATCAACAAAATAGTTGTTTTCACGATGATATGCATAACATTCAGCATAGTATTTACTGAAATTATCACCAAATAATGTTCGGGGGCGAATAAATTTTTCAACATGTGTTCCTTTCCACTGTTTAGCTTTCAAAACTATCATACTTTTACATTGTTCTACATCATTTCCAGCTGCTAATCTCTCTTTAATTAGCTTTATTCCCCATTTATCTTTATCAAATACCTGCCCGGTAACTTCTTTGAAACATTCCAGGATTTCTTTTATCTTTTGTTGATTATTTAATGATGTATTCTTAGGTACTTTATTGTCTTTGAAGTGGTCAACTTGTCCAGTTCTGAATTGGCCAGATTTTCCATTTCCATTATCTTCCCTGGGACACTCTACCTGTCCAATTTGTCCATTTCGACACTCAGGTGTTTTATTGTCTAAATATTCTTGTAGCTTCTCCTCATCTAGTGAATACCACTTTGTATGATTAAATTTTGAAATATTGTATTTTGCAACTCTAACAATCTTTAATTCAGCTAATTTCTTTAGTTCTCTCCTAATGGTTCGCTCTGAAATAAATGTAAGCTGCTTGGACCAATCTTGATAAGTATTATAAATCCATTTTCTTCCATCGATTTCATGTGTTGACTTCTCTTGCCAATAGCGAATTTGTTGAATCAAAATTGCTTGATAAATTCCTAAAGCTGCTGCGACTTCTGTATTAAATGCCCGATTGGGTTCAAAGTTTTTCATATTAAATTCCTGCCATTTCGTTTTGGTCTATTTGGACGTCCTATATTATATACGTTGGCAAGGACTAAAATGTAACAAAAGAAGTTCTAACAAAATGCTAGAACTTCTTTTGAGGGGCTTTATCTTCTGGAAAAAAGAAATCAATAATTGGCAAAGCCAAGTATGCATATAAAGTAATTTGAGGATAGAAATAAGCAGCTACTATCAAAAGTAAATTAAATACTGCTGTTAATACAAAGCGACCAATAATCACTTTAATCATCATTTCAGAAATATTATTTTTGGCTCCTAGTACTTTTCGAAATTGGCTATGAGCTAACCATGTTTTAAGTAAATTAGCGACCATGTAGACTATCCCATAATTAACCACTGCTAACTGACTAGGATTATGCATCATCCATTTTGTTAGTATCGGTAATAATGATAAAGTTGCCAGAAAAACAAAATCAAAAATGATTATTCCTTTATCAATCTCATCAACCAACGCCAATGATTGTCCTAATTCGTACCAAAAATTAGCTACAACGAAGAAACTTACCAAAAACACAGATAGACTACCTAAAAAATTGTAATAAGATGCTATATTTTGCCCATTAGGCAATGGCACCTCTAACACCATAATCGTAATAATAATTGCAATTATTCCGTCATTTAAAGCTTCTAATCTTTGTTTCAAATAAGAATGACGTTTCTTCTGCATCTCTTCAGTTCTTCTATGATACTCAGCGATATTTTCTTCACTAATCTTAATATTTCGTCTTCTTAAAAAGAACTTTCTCATAGTTTTCCCCCACTAAACAATTCATATTTGACGAATTTATTTTATCACACCAAATCATAATTTCAACCAGATTTTATTAAGTCAAAAACATTTGCTAAATTACTACTATTCTTAATGTTGACCGTTTTAATATTATAAGATAGTATTAAATGTGAGATATTTCGACCAGCAATCTGATGTCGCTAAAAGCTGTACTAAAAAAGAAAGTATACATAAATGAGAAAAATAAGCATTTTTGTTCTTTCTGTGCTTACATTAATGACGCTAGGAGCTTGTTCAATAACGTCATCAAGTAAATCCTCTAACGAAAGTTTATTTTCTTATAAAGCAAGTTCTCGAAAAGCAGAAAGCATTAAAAAGGCTAAAAAAGAAGCACATGATAAGGCTGAAGCTGCTAAAAAGAAAAAACATAAAAAGAAGAAAAAGAAAAAGGAAAGTTCTAGCAGTTCTGAACAAAGCAGTTCTGTAAGTTCAAGTGTATCTGAATCAACTGACTCAAGTTCAGTTTCATCAAGCGATGATACACAAGACACATCATCAAATCAACAAAATACAAGTCAAGGTAATACTGCAACATATCAAGCACCAGCATCTAGTTACTACTATGGCGGGTATACTGCTCCTCAAGGTGGAGGTAGTGGCAGTGGATCTGGTAGCGGAGCAAGCACTCCAACTGATTCAAATCCTGCTCCTTCAGATGATGGAGATGCCAACAATGATTCCGGCAATTCTGGCAATGCTGGTGACAATGTTCCTGAACAACCTACTACAGCTGCAGAAGAATAAAAATAAGCAAGTAATTAATTTGTTTAAATACAAATCGATTACTTGCTTTTTATTGTGCGAATTTTTATCTTATCCCACTACATCTATAATCACTTTACCATTAGCGTGGCCAGTCGCTACATAATCACAAGCCGCTTGTAAATCATCAAAGGCAAATTCTTTATCAAGTCTGACTTCCAATTCCTTATCTGCAACTAATTCATCCAATTTCTCTAATTGTTTTCCATCAGGATGCATGAATAGAAACTCATAATCTGCTTTAGCTTTTTGACTAGCTTTCCTTATCTTGTAACTACCTAACTTAAATAATTTTTGCCAAATTATATTTAAACCATAGTCTTTAGCGAATTTTTCATCTGGTAATCCTGAAACAGATACTACTTTCCCGCCTGGCTTAACTACCTTAAAAGAGCGCAATAATGTTTCTTGTCCAATAGTGTCAAAAACATAATCAACCGGCGGGCAAACTTCAGTAAAATCATTTTTATGATAATCTATAACTTGATCAGCTCCTAGAGAATACAGCCAAGCATTATTTCGTTGACTTGCAGTAGTAATAACTGTCAGGCCCTGCATCTTAGCCAATTGAATTAACAAGCTTCCTACTCCTCCAGCTCCTGCATGAATTAATATCGATTGTCCACTCTTAGCTTTCATTTTCTCGAATAGTGCTTGATAAGCAGTTAAACCAACTAATGGCAACCCTGCTGCTTCTTGGAGTGTCAATGCTGATGGGACTGCAGCAAGATTATTTTCTTCATCAACTAAATATTCACAAAAAGTTCCAATTTGTTTCTTGCTGATGCGTCCAAATACTAATTGCCCAATTTCTACTGATTTAACTTCTTCTCCGATATCTTCAACAATTCCCACATAATCATTACCCAAAATAAGTGGCATTGGAAAATGTAATAACGGACGTAATTTCCCAGATTGAATTTTCAGGTCAACTGGATTAACACTTGCTTTAAGAACTTTGACTAAAACTTGTTTAGCTGAAGTAATCTTAGGTTTAGGTAGTTGACCTAAAGTTAACTTTTCTTGTCCATAATGTTCAATGTATGCTGCTTTCATTATCTACCTACACTTTCTCTTTGTTTAATCAAATTAAACCATTAAACTATTCTACCTACAAGTTATTTCCCTATTGAGAAAGAAAATCGAGACGAAAGCACAAAAAATAGCCTAAAACTCATGCTTATCACAACATGATTTTAAGCTATCTCAATGATTATTGTATTTAACATTTAAGCCTAATCAAAGACAATTAGTGTCTTTTAACTAACTCAAAATGATCTTAATCTTAAAAATATATTTCATAATGCAATTTGCATCGCGAATTAAACCCATGATGACAATTGAGACATGCACCACTTATATATTCGTCAAAGGTCAATAAATGTCGACACACGCCGCACATCACAGGATAATCGTCTTTATTGCTTGCTACAAATTTATGATCTTCCAAACTATCATGGCATTGATAACAAGCATAATATTCATCGCATTGACTACATTTCAAGGCCGCAATATCTACATCTTTGTGGTAATGTTTGCATCGACCGGCAGCATCTAGATCAATACCTCTAATCAAGTTCTTCACCATCACCACCAGCCTTCTGTTTCAATCTTTCACTCTCTAGCACTCCATCAATTACATCTTGAATACTAATCTGGCTCATCTCTAACTCTGCAGCATTTTGCACCCTCTGATATACTTCTTCCAATGTATTTTGGATATTAGCACCTACTACACAATTAGGGTTCGTCTTAGGATCAACATGCAACAAACTGGCAGTTGATGTAATTGCACGATAAACATCTAAAACTGAAATTTCACTTGCTGGCTTTGCTAAACTCGCTCTAGCTACTCCCGGCTGATTATTTAACAGCCCTGCTTTTTTTAATTTTGACATTAAATTTCTCACAACACTAGCATTAGCTTCAATACTTGCCGCAATTCTAGTACTGCTTAAATCATCATTTTTGTATATATCAACATATGTTAAAATATGAATTGCATCGCTTAGTTTATATGAATGTTTCATCGCTATACCTCTCAAATCTAACTTTCTTCATTTTAACAAAGGTATAGTTAATACTCAACAAATTAGCGACCAATAACTTCTTTAATTGCTTCTGGCAAAGCTTTCAATTCATGACCCAATACATCTACCAAATCAGAAGTTTCTTCTGTAAGTTCACCTTGCTTGATTAGATCTTGAATCATTAAAATGAATCCAATTGTATTTTCGTCTAGACCAGCTTTTTCTAAACCTGCCTTATAGTCATCACTAGCAACATTTGTTACTGCGATTTCCTTACCGTAAACTTCGCCGACAGCCTTAGCTAAATCTGCATAGCTTCTACTTGCACCAGCAAATTCATAGACATCTTTTGTTTCATCGCTAACAAGTACTTTTACTGCACCTTCTGCATATTCACGTTCCAATGCCCAACCTACTTTACCATCACCAGCAGCATATACAATATCTTCTCCATTTAAGAAACCAGCTTCGTTTTCTAAATACCAGTTGTTACGCAAGAATGAATGTTTAATGCCACTTTCTACGATTAATTTTTCAGTTGCGGTGTGATCACTGGCTAATGCTGACTTTGCTTGATCAGCATGTGGGAAACTTGTATATGCAACAAAGTCTACTTTAGTTTCCTTCAAAGCATCTACTACATTTGTATGTTGTTCCAAACGTATAATTTTACCACCTGGTTGAGATGAAATAAATAATACCTTATCTAATCCTTCAAAAGCTGAAACTAAACTATTCTTATCATCATAATCACCTTGACGAATTTCAATATCATCAGAAAGCAATTGCTTAGCTTTTTCTAAATTACGTACGATTGCGACAACATTGTCTGCTCCTACCAAACCTACTAATTCCTTAACTGCTACTTGACCAAAATGACCAGTTGCTGCTGTAATACCATATTTCATATTATCTTCTCCTAACTTGTTGTTTTATAATTAACAACTATAATATACAACCCTGTTGTTTTAATGTCAACAACTAAACACAAAAAAATAAGAAGTTAATTACAATAACTATCGTAATCACTTCTTAATAAAGCTTTTCTAAACACTTATTTGTTGAAACATTATAAAACCTGCCATAATAATGATAACCACTGGTACTATTAATAATCTGTACTCTCTTGGCAATAGCTCTGGTAAATTATCTAGTTTATTTTTTACACGCCAGTTTTTTCTATTAAAATAATACTTTCACCCATAATTAATATTAGCAGTTCCCAAAGAAATAGCTGATATTTATTTCCAAAACTATCAGGAATATTATCACTTACAAAATGTGTGCCGATTGCTTGAGGCGCTATTCTTAAATAGTAGAATATTTCTAATAATACAAATAAGTATGATGAACGTATTAAAAACTTAAATTTTTTCATACTTAATCCATCTCCGTAATAATTAATTCAGTTTAGTAATCATATCATAAATTTCATCAGCTGCATTTCCTTCTGTAAATTTCTTTGCAAAATCAAATCCATTGATAGCTAACTCTTTCAGCTTCTTCCTGTCTTTGTACAAGTACACTAATTTCTCAGCTAATTCATCAATATTTCATAAGTAATTACTTTTTAAAAATATTACTATCTTCCAATAATTTATTAAAACTAATTCCCCAAGTTCTCCAATTATTTCTTGATTTATATATTTTTTTTGCTCCTTTAGAGAGTGTACTAAGTTTATCTTCCTTTATCCATTCTTCTATTTTTAATGCAAAATCTTCACCATTGGCTGACAGCGGCATCCTATATCCATTAATGTTATTTTTCACATAATCTGCTACTCCACCTGTATCTACAGAAAGAGAAGGAACTCCAAAAGCTGATGCTTCGTTGAAAACAATACCTGCACATTCAGCTCTCGTTGGTAATAACAATATATCTGCTTTTCTCCATGCATCTAAGTACTTCAAATATTGAGTTTCATCTTCTTTGTCTAAAAATCCCAAATAATCTATAAAATCAAGACCCTTCACTCTATAATCTAGATCTTTTATTCCTACTATTGTAAGTCTTACATCATAGCCATCTTCAACTAATTTTTCACAAGCGTTTACAGCTAATTCTCCACCTTTTCGTTTCCAATCAACTCCTGAAAAAATAATATTAATTCTATCATTTTTATCTATATTACTAATGTTATCAGTATCTGCATATGATAAATTAGCTCCAAATGGTATTACTTTTGCTTTAGAACTATGTATTTTATATTCTTTAATTCCAGAATTTCTAGCCCAATTTGATGCATATATATTTATGCTAGCATTCCTAGCTGCTTTTAATTCTAACTCTTTTGCTTCATTTATAGCCCTTTTAGTAAAATTAAACCAGTAATAGTCTACCATTAAAGGAACTGTCCCATCCCCATAATAAATTATAGGAGTTTTTGTTTTTAAACCCGCAACCAAATCTATTTGTCCCGGTATAAAAATCACATCATACTTTTCTAAATTTTCATGGATAGTTTTTACTTTTAACCAGCTGGATAACCTAGAATAAGTAGGTGTCCCATTCCCATATATTAACTTGTAAATAATTCTATTATATATTTTCAAAAATAAATTGGTATTATCATACTTTATCCATTCAACTGTATGCCCTGCCAATTCTAATGCTTCTCTAGTACTATAATTAGTTCCTGACCATCTTTTCTTATCTACAAATGGATTAGTTGGCGAAATATATCCAATATTCATAATATTTTCCCTTTCTTTCAGATCTAACATAGACTATCAGACAGTTACATCGTAGTTTAAATTTTCACAAGCTATCACTTCTTGTACAATAATCAATTCAATTCAGCAATCATATTATAAATCTCGTTTGCTGCATTTCCTTCTGTAAATTTCTTTGCAAAATCAAATCCATTGATAGCTAACTCTTTCAGTTTCTTCCTGTCTTTATATAAGTACACTAATTTTTCAGCTAATTCATCAATATCTCCATTTTTATACAATAAACCTGTTACATTATCTGTTATTAGCTCACTTGTAGCAGCACTATCAGCACCTATCATTGCTAAATTACTGAGCATTCCTTCAACTGTTACTCTTCCAAAAGCCTCACTTTTAGATGCTACAATTCCAATATCCATATCAGAACGATATTTATTCATTTTTGTTTTGAAACCATCAAAGTATATCTGATCAGATAACTTATGATCTTTCACATAATTGTTTACTTCATTGTAATAAGATCCTGTTTTTTTCCCACATATATGCAATTCAATTTTAGCACCTGATTTATTGGCTTTTTCTACTGCTTTTATTGCGACTAATTGTCCCTTGCCTTCTTGAATTGCTCCAATTATAGTCGCTTTCAATGAATTATCAGGATCAATATTAAAATTAGTTTTTCTATTTATAAAATCCTTTGAAATGTCATTATAGATTACTTCTTGAAGAATTCCTTTTTTTATATGAGGAGAGTATTTCTCCTTTATCGCTTTTGATATATAGATTATTCCTTTAGATTCATTCAACTTACGATATAAGGCTTTTTCTCCACCTCTTAACACAATGCCATGATCTTCTTTTCCAAATTCTCTTATATGCCATATATGAGGAAGCTTAGTCATTTTACTTAAAATAAAGCCGTAATCTATCACAATTGTATTACTGTAAATAATACTAATCTTTTCTCTCTTTACTATCTGCCTTAATTTAAAAAATAAAAATGGCGACATAATTTTCTTAATTATATATTTCCACATTCCTTTTCTTCCATTTTTATTGAGCTTATAAAAAGGTAAATAGATCGTCTTTACACCTAATTTTTCTAAATAATTAATAGCCGTTTCCTTGCGAGTAGGATATACAACATATACTGTTACTCCATCCTTCTTAATTATATTTTCAATAATATCAACCATCGAACGGACTCCACCATTATTTAGAATCGAATAGTGAAAGCAAAATAGTATTTTTATTTGTTTACTCATAATTAAATCACTCTAATCACGTTTAAAAATATCGCGTGTATATACCTTTTCTTCTACATCATCTAAGCACTTTTCATATCGATTAGCAATTATGACATCGCTCATTTGCTTAAATCTCTCTAAGTCGTTAATAATCTGACTACCAAAGAATGTTGTATTACCATCCAAAGTTGGCTCATAAATTATAATCTGTGCCCCTTTAGCTCTTACACGCTTCATTACTCCTTGAATTGAAGATTCACGGAAATTATCAGAATTAGATTTCATAGTTAAACGATAAACACCAACAACTGGTTGCTTTTCCTCGTTTGGATTATAAATCATATCTTGAGAATAATCATAATAACCAGCCTTTTTCAAAACCTGATCAGCAATAAAACTCTTTCTTGTACTATTAGATTTCACAATTGCCTCAATTAAGTCTTCTGGGATATCTTGGTAGTTGGCCAATAATTGCTTAGTATCTTTAGGCAGACAATATCCACCATAACCAAAAGACGGATTATTATAATGATCTCCAATTCTTTCATCTAATGATACACCTTTAATAATGTCTTGGGTATTCAAATTTCTAGATTCAGCATAAGTATCTAATTCATTAAAAAATGAAATTCTCAAAGCAAGGTAGGTATTAGCAAATAATTTTATTGCTTCAGCTTCTGAAAATCCAGGGAATAATACTGGAATATCTTCTTTTATTGCACCTTCTTGCAATAATTCTGCAAACTGTTGCGAGGCTTTAAGTTGCTTCTCATCACTCTTATCAGTCGCTACAATAATTCGACTTGGATATAAATTATCATATAAAGCCTTAGATTCACGCAAAAATTCAGGGCTAAAAATAATCCTATCTGTTTGATATTTTTCTCGAACTGACTCTGTATAACCTACAGGGATTGTTGATTTTATGACAATCGTTGCGTGGGTATTAACACTTAAAACCATTTCAATTACACTTTCTACGGAACTTGTATCAAAATAGTTTTTAACCACATCATAATTGGTGGGAGTCGCTATAATCACTATATCCGCCTGACAATAAGCTTCCTTCCCATCAGTAGTTGCCTGTAAATCTAGTTCTTTTTCTGCAAGGTATTTTTCAATATATTCATCCTGAATTGGGGATTGTCGTTTATTAATTAATTCTACTTTCTCAGGAACTGTGTCAACTGCTGATACATGATTATGCTGGGCAAGTAACACAGCTAATGACATTCCCACGTAGCCCACTCCAGCTACTGCTATATTTAATCTATTTTCCATAACTATCACTTCCCTAACTCATAAAAATCTCGATACCATTCAGCAAATTTTCTCAAACCTACTCTTAATCTAGTATCTGGTTTAAAGTTAAAATCTTTCTCTAATTCACTAATATCAGCGTATGTAACAGCCACATCTCCTGGTTGCATCGGAACTAATTCCATATGACCTTCAAAATCATAATCTTTTGGTAAAACATTTGCCCTTACTAATTCGTCTTGTAAAATTTTTACAAACTCCATCAAATTTTCAGGGTGATGATTCCCAATATTGTAAATTCGATAAGCTGGTTCTAAATCTTGTTCTGACTTTTCTGGAACTCCAGACATTACACGCTTAACGCCTTCAACTACATCGTCAATATAAGTGAAATCACGACGACAATTCCCATAGTTAAAAATCTGAATTTTTTCGTCGTTTATCAATTTCTTGGTAAATTTAAAATATGCCATATCTGGTCTTCCACCTGGTCCATAAACTGTAAAGAATCTTAATCCTGTTATCGGAATTCCAAAAAGATGACTGTATACATGAGCTAACATTTCATCAGACTTTTTAGTAGCAGCATACAAAGAAATTGGTTTATCAGTATTACTATCAGTCTTGTATGGTATTTCTTTACCATTACCATAAATTGACGAAGATGAGGCGAATACTAAATGCTCTACGCCATTTTCATTATCATAAGAGTGGCGACATGCTTCTAAAATATTGTAAAATCCAATAATATTACTCTTAATGTAGGCATCTGGATTAGTAATTGAATTTCTAACTCCAGCTTGAGCTGCTAAATTAACCACAATATCAGGCTTAAAATCAGCAAAGATTTGATTTACTAATCCAACATCAGAAATGTCTCCCTTAATGAACTCAAATTTACTTTCTTCATGTTGAGTAGCTTCTGACTCTATTTGTTGAAGGCGCCATTCTTTTAAGGAAATATCATAGTAATCATTTATGTTGTCGACTGTTAAAATATTTACACTCTTAACTGTCTGTAGCAGAGACAAGATCAAATTAGCACCAATAAAACCAGCCCCGCCAGTTATCAAAATTCTTTTTCCAGTTAAATCTATTTTTTTCATCGCCTTCACCTACTTAATTTCAAAACTTTCTTAACTAACATCATAAAATACTGATATTCATCTGTTTTTCGATAAAATAGGATTATTACCAAATTAATAGCTACACAACAGATTATTATTCGAATAAGAAATAATACCCAACTGTTTCCTGTTAAACAAATATCACAAAGTATGTACGTTAGCCCCCCAGCTACAATATTTGTTAATAAATAATTACCAGCTATTTTAAAATATTCCTTTAAACTAACTTGGCATTTCTTAAATATCAAATATGGTTCAAACCAAAAATTAGTTGTAATGTTACTAATAAAAGTACCTAGTAAAACACCGATTATTCCCATTTTAAATACTAAGATAAATAATAAAGATGCCACTATATTAATAATTGGCTCAATAATATTTTTCTTTTTTAATTCTACAAAATGTCCAAAGGCATTGTTAAACATGATAAATGTATTCCTAATCAACCGCATAAAAAGATTCAATGCTACCATAAAAATAATTCCACTACTTAAAAGATATGATTTTCCTACCCATAAAGTAATGAAAGGATTGGCTAAAATAAAGAACGACATTGAACTAAAAGCGACTAACCAATAATTGATAAACCAGACTCTTTTGAAAATCAAGTAGACTCTTTCGATTGATTCAACTGCGATTAAATTACCTACACTCCCTGTCAAAGAATCTAGTATTCTACTTGTTATCACATTAACAACATTGATTAGCATCATATAATTAGAATATAGTCCTAGTATGATTGTACTAATAAATGCAGAAATTAGTAAATTATCTGTTGAAGTTACTATCGCTGAACTAATTTTGCTAACAAATAATGCTTTAACATCTGTATATATTTTCTGTTTAGTTTCTTTATCCACTCTTTCTGAACGATATTCTTTTAAATATTGATATTTATAATCAACATAAAGCGAATTTAGCATATTATCAAAAAATACCGCTAATATTAATATTATTAAATATAGGATATAATTATGCCAAAGTATTAAAATGGCAATTTGAATAATTCCTTGTATAGAATTGATTATTAGATTGATCCTAGATGAAATATAATCCTGTTGATACACAATCAAAATGCTCTTTTTATATACAAAAAAATAACTTATGACTGAACTAGACAAGTATAACAAGTAAATAATTTCCAATTCTGGAATATCTCTTATACCTGAAACTAAGTAATTTAGAAATGGAAGTAAGCTCAAACCCAAAGCAGCAACAATAAACCCAACTAATCTATAAAAAGTTCTATATAAATTTAATAAAGCTGCTATTTTTCTATGATCTTCTTGGGCTACTGGTTTGTACATAGAATAAACAATAGCTATTCCCATACCTAATTCAGTTAACGATAATATGGAAAAGATATTATTGAATAAACCATTGAAACCTAAGTAGTCTTTACCAAGAGTATAGATAAAAACAGTACGCACAGCAAAAGACATTAACATAGAAAAAATCTGAGTACTAAGTGCATAAATTGTATTTCTAATTGAATTTTCAACTCTTGAACTCTTCATATCCATTCCTCATTTACACTTTATTTGACTAATGATAATAAGTACTCTTCAAATAATTTACTTTGGTTACTAAAAGCATATTTTTTAGCCAACTCATATCCATTATCTTGTAACTTTTTCATTAATTTCTCGTCTTCAATTACTTTAAACAACTTGTTTTTTAAGTCTTTTGCTGTTTTACTTTCAGAAATTAAAGCTGTCTTTCCATCTTCGCAAATTTCTAATACTATCCCAGTATTATTACCAACAATCGCACATTTATGAGCCATCGCTTCCGTAACCGTTAATCCCCAACCTTCTCTAATACTTGGAAATAAACAGATATCTGCTTCACTATATAATTTCATCAGCAACTCTCTCTTAGGCTGCTGATAAAACTCGAACGATTCCGGTATATCGGGAATTTGTCTAACGCCATATAAAATAATACGGCAGTTATATTTTTCTTGAGCCTTCTTCAAAACCTCTAGTCCTAGATTCCATCCCTTATGTGCTGCTGTATTCCCTAACATAATTATTGCTCTAGGACTATTAACTTGCTTTTCTCCTTGGATGAACTCACTGTCCTTAGTCCAATTGCGAATAACTTTTACTTCTTGCTCACTAATAGCCTCGACTAATTCTTCTAGCCAATTAGCAATTGTGAACATATTCATACCTAATTTATACGAATCTTCAACTTCCTGTTTATTAATACCTTCATTATCTACCTCGTAGCCTTGAATGAAGTATACTTTCTTTCCTTTGGTATCATCTAAATCATATACTGTTTGTGCAGTCTGCCAAGCAGTCGCTATAACAATATCAGCATTTCTGATATAAGTGTCTGAAATTTTAAATACAGACTTAATCTTGAATTTATTATCGAACCACTTTAACTTATTACTTCTTAGGAAATTTCCAGCACTGGTTTTCCAATTAATCTTATTGTTTCTTACTTTTGGCCACACATACAAAACAGGAACATAAACAACTACATCATGTCCCTGTTCTACTAAGTAATTAGCATAAGAGAAGATTATTCTTAAGCCTCCACCTTGCACCAAACTAGGGACTATTATATTAAGTTTAATTTTTTTCATAATTGTTATAAGCCTCTCTACTAATCAAAATTTGGGAATTCATTATTAGCTATCAATGCTTTACGCACCGCTTCTAGCATCTTATAACCATTCTTCGTATCTGGCTCTAAATAACCAGACTCTCCCCACTCATTCCAGGCAAACATAAACAAGTAATCCTTATGATAAATATCCCTGGCTCTCTTTATCTGTTGTGTTAAATAATATTCAAATTTTTCTGGACTCGTTCCATCGCAAAATACACCCTTATTCTTTCTACGTGGAGTATTGTCCCAATCTGCAAAAGCACCTGGATACCAATCATTACCTTTAGGTTGTTGTTTCAAAATAATTTTCCAAATATCATCATAACTATAATGTTTCATAGTATATTTATTGACTAATACAGGAATTTTATCTGCTATTCTGCTACCTAAAGCTTCCAATTTAAAAGTTAAACTTTTACGTATGTATTCCACTACAGCTCGATTAGGCTGAAACTCAATTCCACCTTCAAATGAATTACCACCAAATTCCTTATTATGATTAAATTCATTTTGTTGATGTAGGAAAAAAATTCCTGGTAAACCGGACTCTTTAGCCCATTGTTGCCACATTTTCATCATCTCAGGAAATTCTTTTACACCTAAAGGATTATAAATTATCATTACTGGTCGGCCATTTTCTTTAATATAGCGTTTATCTTTGAAGAAAGGTAATAAGTAATCAAAATGACATTTCCAATCTTTTTCATCGCCATATTTTTGAAGTTTTAATATATTATTTGTCTTATCTGCCCAAACTCGCGACCAAGTATGATTTGCCCAGGAAAAGCAGAACGGCATATCTACTTCTGGATGCTGTAACATTATCTCGGCTGGTTTTTCCAATAACATTTCTCCTTCAAACCAGTAATGATAATATGCAAATCCATAAATACCATATTTTTTGGCTAGATCTTTTTGCCACAACATCGTTTTTACATCTGTTAAATCATAGTAATTGTCATTTAACGGGCGTCGTGGCATATTATGACCTTTAAAATAAGGCTTAGAATTTCTTACATTCGTCCATTCGGTAAAACCTTTACCCCACCACTCATTATTTTCTTTTATCTCATGATATTGTGGTAAATAAAATGCTATTACTTTCATATATCACACCCCCTTACTAAAAATTTTCCTTATCATTAAGGCTATCAGCATACTTTTTCAAATCACGGCTCCAAATCATTCGTTGAATTAACTTTCTAATATTACTACGATGGCTATATATCCTTCTTAGGATATATTTGTAGTAGTAAAATTTGCCTAATTTAGCATTTTTTAGTTTAATATGTAAATTATCATATCCCATGTAAATATCGCTAGGTGTTATAATTATTTTCGAGCTCTGGTTACTCTTATGAAAATTAAATTTTCTTTTACTGTAATGTACATAAAAATATTCTTCTAAATGATTATCTTTAGAAACTGTATATACCTTACCATTACTCCACTTTATATATACCGATTCTCCTCGATTATTAAAATATGGAGGTATAGGTAAGAAATTAGCCATTTTCAATGGATAAGTTTTATACCCATTTCTAGATTTCTTTAACATCATTCCTCCAAATTCATCAAAGTAGAAGGCATCGTTGTTTTGGAATACTTCTCGATAATTTTTTTCTGGATATACTCCATCATCCATAAAAAGATATCTTATTTCTTCATTATTTTGATATATAGAAAAGTGTCCATATTTGCCGATTACGAAATTTTCAGATAAAAGTTCATCTGACAAGTATTTATCAATATCACCAAAAATAAGATCTAAATCACAATATCCCCAAAATTGATATTTTTCTAGCTCTTCTTGAAAAATATAGCTATATGCTGGACGGAAGTCACAAATTTTATATGCCCTTTCTAAACTAATTTTAAAATCAAATTTACTCTGAATTTTGTTACGAAAGTCCATAAAACTACAATTATGCACAATAATATTTTGTGTCGATTCTATCTTACAATCTGTATAAAAAATAAAATCTACCTTTTTACTCTGAGTTGCTGATTGATACCATGCATCAAAATAATTTGGTAACTTTCCAAAATATGGGATTAATACTCCTATTTTAGCTGACATCTCAATCCCCCCCTTATTTAAATGGATATAATTGATAGTTCATATATGTACCACTCGATACGGTCATCAGATTTCTTGCTAGAATGATCATAAAAGCTACGTACAAGATTAACAAATATAAATTTCTAGATCTTCCAGCTGTCATCAGATGTTTACTTTTAACAATTGCTATATAAATTCCTATCATGTAATATTCTAATAATCTAGTGAATATATTTTGATTAATAGAGCCACAAATAATTGCTAGACTTGCAACTACCAAAATAGTTTTCTTCTTGCTATATTCATAGTTATCAATACTTAAAAAATACATAATATAAAATACATAGCGGATCCCATAATTAACCAAATTAATCGGTAATACCACTTCTCCCGGACTAATCAAGTATGAAGCATATCTTTCACCACCAATTACTATCGCAAACTGAACAATCTTTGAAATTACACCATTTCCTAAAAATAAAATTCCAAAAGAAGCAACTGAAGTTATTATTACCAATTTTTTAGCATTAGTCCTTTTCAATCTCTCAATCAATGGTAATAATATCAAATTAAAGATCGCACTTCGGTGGAAAGTCCAAGCAATAATCGTTAGTAAATATTTAATTTTATCCTTACCTTTTTCTTGGTAATAATCATTTACTGAAAGAACAGCTAGCCAGATAAATAAAATCGCAATATTTTGGCGTAAAAACTCCATATTATTTTGGAAAAAGCGATAACAAAAGTAAACAAACAATAATAATAATTTTTCCTGATCAGCCAATTTAGTCTTCTTCAAAACCAATCCTAATAAAAAGATAGCAATAAAACTATATATTAACTGAAAAATAAAGTAGTCATTATAGATAGTCTTAGCTAGCGAGTTAAGCAAAGCATAGCCAATTTCATATGTATGATTGTACTCAGAAAAATGAAATAAGGTTGGAATATTTTCCTTAAAGTATGCTCGATATGATCTACCATCTGTTCCTGTTATGTAGGGATTATGTAGGGCAATAAACATAAATAATATACATAGCATAGCATTTAAATATTTATCACTATTTTTGGAAGTGAAGTAGCCCATAAATATTAAAGTTGCGACTCCCAAATAATAAACCATATCATCACTTCCTATAACTTATATTTATTTTTCCAATACTTTCCTATAATTATAGATATTGGATAAAATATCGTCGTCAACAATGGTGCATTACTATCGTTAATGAGTTTCCTAAGTCCTATATTTTTCAAAAATCCATATGTATCATATAAAAGAGCTGATTTTAATCTTCTTCTCCAATATATTCCTGGCATCATGCATAAATTACAGTACTCTATACTTCCCAATAAAGAGTGTAATCTTAACATTCTATTACTGTCAGTCAAACCACCTTCTAAGTAATCTGAAATGCCAATCACAATATTTTTACCAATCATATCGTATTTATATGACATCTTAATCATCATTGTACTTTCACCAATATATTTTTCACCTTCATACTCACTGAATGGATATTGTTTCATAATTTCACTATAAAATACATCGCATCTTTCACCAGTAGAAATTTTGCTTAGTCTCCATTCTGAGAAATTATATCTACCTTCTCTAGGAAAGGCTTTTCCAAATAGATCCCCATTTTTTCTCTGTCTTAAAAAAGTAAATCCACAAATATTTTCTTCATTTTTATTTTCGTTGTAAGTTTTCTCGATTACTTCAACCGCGTCATTTGTAAAAGTATCATCACTATCCAAAATAACTGTTAATTTTGTAGAAATATACTTTAAACCATAATTTACAGCAGTATGCTTTCCACCATTTTCCTTACAGAAATATCTAATTCTTAATTTATTGCTCTCAATAAATGATTCTACAATTTCTTTCGTATTATCCGTACTACCATCATCAACGATCAACCACTCAAAATTTTGATTCGTTTGTTGTTGAAGTACCTTAAAAATATCTTCCAAATACTTTCCTCGATTATATGTAGGAGTTAATATTGTTAACAATTTTTCCATAGTTATCACTCATTAATCTCTATATTTTCCCATTCGATTTGCTTTAGCATCCCTGTATCCTTGAAACATCATCAAGTATTTCTTTAGTCTTTGTTTCTCAAACAAAGTAATTTTTACAAAGAATTTCCATAAATCTACCCCTATAAATTTATGAATCTCTTTTCCATATTTCATTTCTAGATATTTCTGATTTCTGAATAAATAATATGTTCGCACAGGACTAGCAAATGATGGGTGAACTTTTTTCCATAAAATTCGCACTGGTTTAGAATTTCCAAAACGCTGCTTAATAACTGCTGGTCCTACCATTAAAATTTTCCAGTTATCTTGTTTTAGTCTAATGCAAAAATCTATATCAATATGGGCTATAAATAAATCATCATCAAAGCCACCAACATCAGTATAAGCTTTAAGTGAGGTTAAACTTCCAGAAGTCATTGTCCAGGGAATTTCTTTAAATTCTTCCTTTTTCCATTTTAGATATGCTACTTTGTCTAGATTAGTTTTCTCATCATGATAAATAGACTTAACATTTGGACAAATGATACCATATCGTTTATCTTTTTGAGCCGCTACCTTTAATTTACTAACAGCTGTTGGTTCAAATATTGAATCCTGATCCATTGTTAGAACATAGTCAAAGCTATCTTTAATTGCTTTTTTGCAACCTACATTTAAAGCATATGCCAAACCTAGATTTTTATGTAAAGAAATGTACTCACATTTATTCTGATATTTGTAATCAGCTAATAAGTTGTTGTGATTATCTTTTGAGTTATCAATGATATATAATTTCTCAATTTCAGTAATATAAGAATTGATATTATTCAAAACATCATCAGCAGGATTATACCAAACTACCACTCCACAGAATTTCACTTCTTACACCTCCTCACTCTAACAATTGCTTATATAGGTTCAAATAATCTTTAGTCATTTTTCTTACGTCATATTTATTAACCTGTTTTTCACCTAACTTAGCTAGTTGACATGCATATTCATTATCATTAGTTACTTTTTTAATTGCTCGTGTGAACTCATCGACATTATTTACAGAACACTTAATTCCTGCATCGCCAACTACTTCAGCTAACCCAGGTACGTTTGATACAACAACTGGAGTTTGACTAGCCATCGCTTCTACCGCAATTAAGCCAAATCCTTCCCAAAGTGATGGAATAACTAAAACATCAACTGTTTTTAAAATTCTAGCAGCATCTTTTCTAAATCCTAATAAATGCACTCTTTTTTGTAGCCCTTTTTGCTGAATTTTACTAATAATCTTTTGTTTCAATGGTCCTTCACCCAGACATAATACATGATAGTTATCAGGCAAGCTTTCCATAACTTCTAGCATAAAAAAGTAATTTTTTTTGTTCAGTTAGCGATCCAATTACACAAAGTAACTTATCTTTCCCACTAATCTCTGGAACCAAATCACTTCTTTCATATGGCTTGGAATTTTTAAAATTTTCTGTGGCTATTCCATTATAGATAACTGCGTATTTGTCCCTATCATTTGGTCGTAGCCAATCCAACAGAACCTCTTGCACCTTATCGCTAATCGACATAACCTTATCATAATTTCGATAGATTAGTTTCTCTAATGGTCGACTTAACTTAATATGACGACGCCTGTTATCAGTATTATGTTCTGTCATTACCAACTTGGGCATCTTTTTTCCTAAAATCATTTTTATAATGGAACAATAATATATCAATGGAAATTCATTAGCGTGAACTATGTCAAAATCATTATTCTTTATATAGTTCATTATGTATAGTATTCGTTGAAAATGTCCTTTTTTATAGATATTTTTAGGAACAATCTGAACCTTAACTCCATTATTTCGCAATGATTCCAAATATTTAGCATTACCATCAAATAAAATTAGTAATTCGCAGTAATTTCTGCTTTCATTGATCAGTGGCAACATATCGTTTAATAATTTCTCAACACCACCGCCTGCTAAACCATTGTTAACAAATAAAATTTTCATTGTTGCCACCTACTTTCTATCCAGAAATTTTTACTTAAGTATCTTTTCCCATTCACTCATTATCTTACCTACAGAAAATTGATTTGCTTTCTGAAGTGCTGCTTGATGCATTTGCTTTCGTAAATCTTCACTTTCAGCTATTTTTAACATTGCTTGAGCATAAGCATTGGCATCTTGTTTTTCTTTAACAATCAATCCTTCAATCCCATTAGTAACTAGGGGTCTCATTGCATCAATATCAAATGCAACAATTGGACATCCCATTTCAAGTGATTCAAGCACTATCATTGGCATTCCTTCCCACCTTGACGGTAAAAGTAATACCGAAGATTGCAAGAAGTACTTCTTTATATCACTAGTTTTTCCAGGAGTAAGGATTCTTTTCTCTAGCCCATATTCTTTAATTTTATCTTTTATTGTTGGAAGTTCCTCTCCATCACCGACTAGCAATAACTTCCAATCTGAATTTTTTTGAGCAAAAATTTTGAAAGCTTCGACCAGAGTATCAACTCCCTTGGCATAAACCATCCGGCCAGCTGCTAGAAAGACTTTATTTCTCATGTCTGATTTTTCTTTAGAAATGTAACTCTTAGGATTGTAAATGACAGTTGAATCAATTCCAAAGTTAGCATCTATCTTTTCTTTAGTTATTTCATTCAAAACAACATATTCATCAAGGTTTGAAAGATACTTTCTAAAAAGATTATCTTTCTTCCAGGCATATCGCCCAGGTGTACAAAAATAAGCATCATATGAATTGTGTTGCCAACCTATCGTTCTAGCTTTTATTTCTGGAGCAACCATTGCTAGCCAAAGACTGTGAAGCCAAGCAACACCTATTACGACATCATATTCACCTTGATTAAAAAAAGTTACCAGTCTTTTTCGCATAAATTTAGGAAAATCTATCCTCTCTAAAAATTTGTCGTTCCTTACAACTTTAAATAGTATTTTCCTCATAATTCTATAAAGAATATTAGACGCAATTTTGCTTTTTGGAAATTCAACAAAATTTATATTTTTATCTAATTTGTAACTTGAATTAGATATTTTTTCAGGCGTATCGAAAGAAGAAATTGTAACCTCATGCCTTTTAGCTAATTCATTTGCAAAAAGTGAAATTACTCTCTGAATTCCACCTATACCTAAAGTAGTTCCCACACAAATACAAATCTTCATTCGTATCACCTTCTATCTAATATTTTGTATTTCAGCAAGATACCTAGATACTATAATTTGTCGATCAAATTCTCGCTCTACTTTTTTTCGTGCGGCAACTCCCATTTTTTCTCTTTGACTTAGATTTAAATGAAGAAATTGTTCTATTTTATCAGTTAAGTCTTTGCTATTTTGTTCTGCAACAACAAAACCATTTACCCCATCATCAACAATTTCTCGACTACCAGGTCGATCAGTCGTAATAATTGGTCGACCACTCGCACATGCTTCCAACAAAACGTTCGACATTCCTTCTGGATAATAAGTTGGATGAATCAAACAACTGATTTTTTGATACACAGACTGCATATCTTGAACCATTCCATGATAATTAATAACCTTTTCAGCATGTAACTTATTTAAAACACCCTGATACTCCTCTTCGCAAAAGCCATAAATATGAAATTCTGTTTCTGGATATTTCTTTTTAATATACTTAGCAGCTGCTAAATATTGATCTATCCCTTTTTGTTTCATAATGCGCGAAACAAAGGCAAACTTTACTTGTTCTTGCTTAAGATAGGGTTTAACTTGATATTCTTGTAAATTTACCCCAGATCCAGGAATAATTTCATAGCTATTGCTTTTATCGATTATTTTCCTATCTAACATAAAATCCTGGTTAGCTTGATTTTGAAAGAAAATTTTTTTCGCATCTTTTAAAGCTACCTTGTACATCAAACTTGTTATTTTTTGTAAAATCCCTTCATTTTCTAAAGCTGTTCCTAAGCCTGTGACATTAACTATATATGGAATCTTACATAAGCGAGCAGCATATCCCCCGTAAATATTAGGCTTGATTGTGTATGTCAAAATCACATCTGGCTTTAGTTTCCTAATATTTTTTCTAAAATACAACATTAGCCGCATATCTTTAAATGGATTCGTTCCTCGTCTTTCTAAATAAGGACAATCAATGAATTTAGCACCTAATGCTATTAATTTATCGACATTTTTTCCACATGGCAGAAGCAAATAGACTTCATTTTCTTTAGTAAGTTCCGTAATTAGTTCTTTTCTGAATTTATATAAGCCTACATCATTATTTGCAATAATCAAAATTCTTTTCACTACTAATCACCTCTTACCTTGTTAAAAGTCTAGCTGGTACTCCCACATAAGTTCCACTTTTATTAATATCTTTAACGACTACTGCTCCAGCACCTATCATGCATTCTTTGCAAATAGCAATATTGTTGATAACACTAGCTGAAACTCCTAGCCAAGTTCTAGTCGCAACTCTCACATTTCCTGCTAGATGCGCTCCCACAGAAATGTGAACAAAATCATCTAATGTACAATCATGGTCAACCGAAGCCGAAGTATTGATAATACATCCCTTACCAATCTTAGTATCAGAATTGATTACCGCTCCGGCCATTACCACTGTCCCTTCACCAATAGTTACCCTTCTGCTGATTGTAGCTCGGGGATGGATCAACGTAACTGTCTTAATCTTTTCCATTAATTTTTGGCGAAGATTTGCATCCCCAATTGCTACAAACTTATCTCCTTTTATTTTAGCTGCATCTTCGATCTTTCCAACGACGCTAAAACCGGCACATGATGTTTCATTATCATCTAAAAAAACAATTTCTTCATAGCCATTTTTCACAGCAATATCAGCTACGACTTTTCCATGGCCACCAGCACCTAGGATAACTAATTTTTTCATACTCTATGTCCATTTCCTTTAAATTCGTCCATTGTTGCTGAACCTTCTTCTGATATTCCTTCTCTCTTAAAAACTGTTTTAATAGTTTTGAAAATTATCTTCCAGTCATTGAGAAAAGTAACATTATCAACATACTCTACATCTAATTTAAACCGATCTTCCCAAGTAATTGCATTTCTTCCGTTTACTTGAGCATAACCTGTCAAACCTGGTCTTACTTCATGTCTCCGAGCTTGTTCATCATTATATAAAGGTAGATACTTCACTAGTAAAGGACGTGGCCCAACCAATGCCATATCACCCTTCAAAATATTAAACAACTCTGGTAATTCATCTAAACTTGTACTACGTAATTTTTTACCAAAACTAGTCAAACGTTGTTCATCAGGTAATAATTTTCCATCTTCACCTCTTTGATCAGTCATGGTTCTAAACTTATACAAATCAAATACTTTTCCATCTTTACCTACCCTTTTTTGTATAAAAATGGCAGGTTTTCCAAACTTTACTCTTACTAATAAATATGTAATTAGCAAAATTGGTGAAAGTATAATTATCGCAATCAAACTAAGTAGAAAAGCTTGCGATCTTTTTACATATCTTTCATAGAACCCCTTTGGCTTAATAGTTGTAATTTGGATCATATTCATCATCCCCTTAACTTCCACTCAAAATCCCACTCAAACTTTTCATCACTCAAAACATGATTTAATTACATTAATAATTCTATCTTGTTGTTCTGGAGTCATCTTATTATCACTAGGTAAACACAACCCGCGATTAAAAATGTCTTCATCTACACCATTTTCATCAACTTTAACAAATACGTTTTTCTTATAAATAGGTTGAAGATGCATTGGTTTCCAAATTGGACGCCCCTCTGCGTTAATGGCAGCCAGTGCTTCTAAAATCTCTGTCGGACAAGATTTACCTTGCTCAGAAATATAACTAGCTTCAGTATCTGTCCTAGTTTGCTTGCACATCGCCTCTTTATCAATCACTAAACATGACAACCAAAAATTAGGTTCACTCTTATCACTATCAAAAGGATTCATCTTAACCGGCAATCCACTCAATCCGGCTTGATAACGTTGATAGATTTTCTTTTTTTGGGCAATATGTTCTTCTAAATACGGAAATTGTCCTCGAACTACTCCTGCGATTACATTACTCATACGATAGTTATATCCTATCTCTTTATGCTGATACCAAGGTGCATCTTCTCTAGCTTGCGTCGATAAATTCCTTGCTTCATCAGCTAATTCTTTCTTATCTGTCAGTAACATGCCGCCTGAAGATCCAGTGATAATCTTATTACCATTAAAAGAAATAACTCCAATTTCTCCAAATGATCCAGTCTGTTGCCCTTGATAAGTTGCCCCTAAAGACTCGGCTGCATCTTCTATTAAAATCGCTTTGTGTTGCCTACAGATTTCCTCAATTTCTGTTAATTTTGCCGGTACTCCGTACAAATGAGCCAACATAACCACTCTTACATCTGGATATAGTTCAAAAGCTTTTTCTAATGCTTCTGGACTCATATTCCATGTATTAGGCTCACTATCGATAAAGATAGGTATTCCACCTTCATAAACTATTGGATTAGCTGTAGCGCTAAAGGTCATATCTGTACAAAACACCTTTTCTCCTGGTTTGATCTTGGCTAGTTTCATCGCCAAATGCAAAGCCGCTGTTCCTGATGATAATGCTACGGTGTATCCCACACCTAGTTTTTTAGCTACATCAGCTTCAATTGAATCGATGTTTGCCCCTATCGTAGACATCCAATTCGTTTGATAGGCTTCTGTCATATACTTTAATTCTTCACCATGCATTGTTGGCGAAGATAAATAAACTCTTTCTGTAAAAGGTTCAAATTTTTGCTTCATCCTACCACCTCCTGGAACTTAAAGTTAGGTACAATTTGTTGCATCTGAGCTTCAATATTCTTAGGATTCTCTTGACTATTTTGAATTAGACTCTGTAAATCTTTTAAGAATTTTTTCTCATCAAATGGAATTGGTTTTCCAATATAGATAAGTTGATTTTCTGTCTTTTGTAATCCTTCTTCGGCCATTAACTTTTCTTCATATAGTTTTTCTCCTGGACGCAAACCAATATATTTAATTTTGATATCTTCATCTGGATGCAATCCTGATAACTTAATTAAGTTTCGTGCTAAAGTATCAATTTTAATTGGTTGTCCCATATCTAAAACAAATATTTCTCCACCAGCCGCATATGCTCCAGCTTGCAAAACCAACCCAACTGCTTCTGAAATCGTCATGAAATATCGAATAATATCAGGATGAGTTACTGTAACTGGACCACCGGCTGCAATTTGTTTCTTGAATAAAGGAATCACAGAACCATTACTTCCTAGAACATTTCCAAATCTAACTGCTACAAACTGTGTTCGCTTCTTGCTATTACGACTGTCTTTATCCATCATTTGAATAATCATCTCACAAATACGCTTGCTAGCTCCCATTGCATTTGTTGGATTAACTGCCTTATCTGTACTAATTAGTACAAATCGTTCAGCATTGTGCTTTAAGGCTGCTTTAGAAGTGTTATAAGTACCAACAACATTGTTTTTAACTGCTTCATTAGGACTGCCTTCCATTAATGGCACATGCTTATGGGCAGCAGCGTGATAAACAATATCTGGTCGATAACTCGAAAAAATATCATCTACTCTTTTTTGATCTCGAACTGATCCAATTAAAACTTTCAAATTCAAATTAGGATAGTTTCTTTTTAATTCTTGTTCAATGCTATAAGCATTATTCTCATAAATATCAAAGACAATTAATTGCTCAGGATCATAGGTCGCAATCTGGCGACAAAGCTCTGAACCAATTGAGCCTCCACCACCAGTTATCAATACAACTTTACCTTGAATTTGTTGCTTGATTTGGCCTAAATCTGCCTTTATTGGTTCTCTTCCTAATAAATCTTCAACCGCTACTGGCTTTAAATGTTGTAAGAAAACTTTCTCGTTTAATAATTGATATACCCCTGGTAATGTCAATAACTTACAGTCTGTTTCCTTACAGATATTCAAAATCTCTCTTTTATCTTTAGCACTTGCAGAAGGTATTGTAAAAATAATTTGTGTGATATCAAATTTTTGAACTGCTTCAATGATTTTCTCACGTCCACCTATAATTGGAATATTTTCCAACATTCTTCCCCATTTGTTTGGATCATCATCAATTACACATTTAGGAACAGATTGTACTACTGATGAATTTTCCAGTTCTTTGATAATAATTTGACCTGCTGAACCAGCTCCAATAATTAAAGAATTATATTTAGCATTTTCATTTCTTTGTTTTCGTCTTCTCACTAAATTAATAAAACGATATGCAAACCTTACACTCACGGTAAACATAAATTGAAATAGCGGTCCCATTAAATAATAGGAAATAGGCATTTTTGTGCATAAAACGGTAATACCGATTCCATGAAAAATCGCTGTTACAATTGTCGCTAATAATATTCGGTTCATTTCACTTAGACTAACGTATTTCCAAATACTCTTATATAATTTCAAAAAATAAAAAACACTCAAAGTAAATAAAGAGTATACTGGTACAAAACTTAAATATGCTTGTAAATACTTTAAGGGGATAGTTGTATATCTCAAGTTATAGTGTAACCATAACACTATAAAATAAGCGAAATTGACTGTTATCAAGTCATACAAAGATAGATAGAATGCTCGAAACACCCATTGAGGAAGTGATTTTATCTTGTTAATAGAATCCATAGTTACCCCCTCCCCCACGCTTATTTATGGTAGTAACCGTAGTAGTAATCATTATTGGAAGCATCTACTTTATTTAAGACACATCCGATGATTTTACTATCGGCACGTTCCAATTGTTCTTTAGTTTTTCTAATTTGTCGATAACTAGCTTGTCCACTATTAATTACAATAATGCCACCGTCACAGTTTTTAGCAATCACTGCTGCATCAATGACGCTTCCCATTGGTGGCGTATCAATAATAACAATATCAAATTTTTCTTTAACAGTTTCTATTAAATGCTTAAATCTTTCTCCATCCAATATTTCACTCGGGTTAGGTGGAATTGGTCCAGAAAATATCATGCTAAAGTTTTCTATATTACTTTGCGCGATCACATCATCAAATTGTGCTCTGCCTACTAAGTAATCTGATAGTCCCATCTCAATACTGCCAGTACGTATTAACTGTCTTGAAACCGACTTTCTTAAATCTGCATCTATTAATAATGCTTTTTTTCCATTGTCAGAGAAAGCTAAGGCTAACTCTAATGAAACTGTACTTTTACCTTCATTGGGATATGTACTGGTTATATAAAACACTTGATTTTTCTCTCCAGAAAATTCAACATTGAATCTTAAAGTTTTAAATGATTCTTGACTTTGAAAATCAATATCATCTAAGCGTAACTCAAACTTTTGCATCTACTTACACCCTCTTTCTCCGCTTACTCTTACCTTTACCATAATTTCCATAGTATTTCTTCTTATTATTACTATCACTAATCTTAGGAATTACAGCTAAGGTACTTAAACCTAGATACTTTTCAACATCTTCGCTTGTCTTAATTGTGTCATCTAAGATGAAGCGTATCAGAAGTACCCCAATTGATAATACAAAACCAATTAAAATTCCATATTCAATCCATTTTATTGTAATTGGATATGATTGACTTTGAGGATAATTGGCTTTATCTACCACACCAACGGAAATAACCTTCATAACCTTTGTAACATGTTTAATTGATTCATCGCGAATACTATTGGCCAATCTCTGTGCCACAACTGGATTAGGATCAGTAACACTTATGCTAATGATTTGAGTTTCATCTTTATTTTCTGCGCTAACTTTCTTACTTAGTTCACCATAACTATAGCGTAGATCCTGTTTTTCGATAATGCTCTCCAAAACAGCTCGACTTTTTACCATTTCTTCATAGTCTTTTATTAATTCCGTTGAAGGAGTGGGATTAGTCTGGTTTTCCGTTAACTTATTGGATAGATAGATTTTTGTAACTGAAGTATACTGAGGAACAACTGCAAACTCACTGTAGGTAAACGCTATCAATCCACATAAAAGCCCACTCAGTAAAATTATCCACCAATGCCGCAATAACATTTGGAATATTTCGAATAAATCGAGTTCTCGATATTCTTTTTTTATGTTATCCATACTACCACCTCGACAATTATTATGAAAAAAAGCAGTAATTAACCCTAACTAAAGTGATAAAGTCATGGTTTTGATTACTGCTTAGATAATTCAATTAAATTATTTACTTTTAAAACTGTTCTCATCGCCAATTATAACTATATAGTCACATACACCTTAACACTCATTAAAATAAATTTTTCTAAATCCCTTCTATTAAATAATTTAAATTACATTACTTTTTCTAAATATATTATAGTATAGATATTTATATAATACAACTTGAAAAAAGACTATACCAATTCTGATATAGCCTTCATTCCTTTATAAAGTTTTTAACAAAATATAATCTGTTTGTTTATCATTGCCCAAAATAAAATCATGTGAGCCAACTTTTTTGAAACCAGATTTTTGATAGAAAGCTTGTGCCTTAAAGTTATTTTCCCAAACACCTAGCCAAACTTGCGGTTTCTTTAATTCTTCTGCTACTGCTAACGCTTGTTGCATCATAGCTAGACCAATTCTTTTTCTTTGATATTTTTGCAATACGTATATCCTTTGAATTTCTAGTGCTTCTGGATAATCTGGTTCTGTTTGAGCTGCACCAACATTCAATTTTAAATATCCTGCAAGTTCATCCTCAAAATAACAGAAATAATAAAATGATTCTGGATTTTCCACTTCAGCTTTTAACTTATCAAAAGCATATTCTTCACTAAGAAACTTCGCCAAATCTTCAGCAGTATTTTGACTACCAAATGTTTCAGTAAAAGTTTGCTTAGCTATCGCTTGTAATGCTTCAATGTCTTCTACGCTATTGCTTATTTCTTTGATACTCATAGTAGTCTCCCTTCCTCCCTTAAGCTTGAAATCTTAATCCTTTAGGGAAAAAGTTCTTTATAGTTCCATTAACTAATTTGCCAAACGCAAAATTCTTTTCTTCACAACGTAATAGATACCAGCCATTTTTTCTAGTGTTACCACTCAAAAATATAGTGTTACCTGATACGTATTCTGCCCATTTACCTTTAGACAATTCAATTACATTTTCTTCAGCCACTTCTTGTACTGCTAGGGCTAAGGCATAACTAGGTTCAAAACGATTTTTCTTAAAAGTTCCTAACATCAAACCTGGTCGAACGTATTTTAATTTATTAATATCTAACCAATTTTTATTGTAATAATAAAGATAATCACCATTAACACGTAAATCTTGATCAGCAAAGTTCAATTCCTGACTTGAAAAATCGGCTACAAATTTGTGCCATAAGTCCAACTCATCAGTTGAAATAGTTTTACTTTTCTTTTTCTTCTTAGTTTTCTTTTTAGTTACACTTGCAGCTTCCCCGTTAAATTTTAACTTAGCTAAAAATTGACCTTCACCTTCAAAATGATGTGGCATCAAACGAATTGTTTTAGCCAAGTCTTTATTGCCATCTGCAAATTCTGGACGTCCACTGTCCATACCATCATACTTAGTAATTGGTTCCAAAGTTAAGTCATAATTTTCTAATAACCAAGCTACAATTTGTTCATCTTCCTCTGGAGCAAACGTACAAGTCGAATAAACCAACTCGCCACCTGTTTTGAGCATTTTCATCGCTTCTTCTAAGATTAACTTCTGGCGATGAGCACATTCATCTGGATAATCTTTATGCCAATACTTAACCGCACTATGGTCTTTACGAAACATACCCTCTCCAGAACAAGGAGCATCAACAACAATTTTATCGAAATACCCCTTAAATACTTTCGCGAGATTATCAGGAGATTCATTAGTGATAATTACATTCTTAGCACCTATGCGTTCCATATTTTCTGCTAAAATTTTGGCTCGCTTGGTATTAATTTCATTACTTACTAATAAACCTTGGTTATTGAGTTGTTCAGCAAGTTGCGTTGATTTTCCACCGGGAGCTGCACATAAATCTAACACTTTGTCTCCCGGTTGTGCATTAGCTACCGCTGCTACATACATCGCACTTAAATCTTGACTATACACATAGCCTGCTTGATGTTCAAGTGAACGTCCACTTACTTTACCAATAAATCCATCTTGAGCGAAAGGAACACTAGCAGTTAAATCATAATCTACATCTTTATAATGACGTTTTAAAGGATTTAAACGAAAACCTATCACACTTTTTTCATCCAAACTAGCCAAAAAATCTTCAGCTTCATCTCCTAATAAATTTTGATATTTCTCAATAAAATCTTTAGGTAAATCCATTCTCTAATCTATTCCTTTACTTGTTTTTTTATCCTATCATAAATTGTTAAGTAACAAACGATACTTCCCGTTATTAACATTAAGGAGTTAAAAATGATAGTTCCAGTATAACTATATAGCGTAAAATATATTAAGCCTAAAATTGTCCCTGCACTCATTCCTACAAGTGCTAAAATTGTAAAGACTTGCCATTCTTGGAAAGTGGCACGATTAACCGTTGCACGTGCAATAGAATATCTTCTCTTGTAAGATACACCCCATAAAATTGCTTCTGCCAAGAAAGCTGCAAAAATAAACAATAGCGCAACTAATTTACGAACTAAGGAAGTTAACCATACACCCTTAGGAATACCCAATGAGTTAGTAAACATTGTCTTAACTTCTTTGGCACCTAAGACATGTTTAATAACTTTTGCATCTAAAGGCTTTTCAGAATCTATCACAATTCGATAATCGTTACTTGTTAAAGTCTTTAAAGTTGAAATTGCACCTGAAATAAAAATCTGATCATCTAAACTTGAAGAGCTTCGTTTTTCTCCCATAACTCCTAATACTGGCAAATAACCTGAGTTTACTTTTAAATAATCTTGATCTTTAGGTTTGTATAGTTTTTTAGCAATATTCTTTCCTACTAAAGCTACTGTAACTTCTGAATTAAAGTCATTATCAGCAAAAAAGCTGCCAGAAACCATTGGTGTAGTGCTGTAATCACCTTTTCCAAAGAAATAAGTTAGATTACTATTCTTCTTATCTTGATAATGAACTTGAACATCATCAATTTTGCTAGAGTTAGAAATCTTATTATTAATATCTTCCAAAGAAGTTGTTCCTTTCATCACTACTTCATAGGCGTTTTGTGAAAGGTTATGATTGTTCAATTGATTAACAATATCGCGTTCTTGAATCTTAAAGAATACCCAAACACTACAAAAAGCTAATAAGCAGACATATAAAATGATCAACAACTTATTTCTAAATATTCTCATGTTCCTGCTTACCTCTCACCAACAAACTTTTGATAATATTGATCAAATTTATTTGCCATTTCTAAAGTTGTTTCTTGGCTGACTTTATGACCCACATTCTCCGTTGTGGTTAAAGTAACATTTTCTGTATAACTTTTACCTATGTTTTCGCGATAAAAGTCCACCGTATCTTGGTAAGGTACCATTTTATCTGCTGTACCATGCCAAAAATGAAGCGGACGACTAGCTAATTTTTCTAAATTCAAGGATAAATCAAATGGTTCTAAAGCTGAAATTTGCTTATCAACTTCAGTATCAGGCATTCCTTTAACTTGTGTAGCCGCATCAGCAACTAATTTCTTCGCAAATTTAACTGGTTTAGGACTACCCATTAAGCAAACTCCTGCATTTATCCATGGATATGTTGTCATTAAAGCGTTAGTCGTTATCCCGCCCATTGATAAACCACTAACTCCTACAAAACCATCTTTAATTCCAACATTTTCACGATAGTAATCAACCAAAGTTGGAAATTCCTTAACTGAATTTAAGACAATTTTCCAAAATTCAAGAACATGCCCTTTTACATCGCCCTCTTGACGATCTCCATGATATAAAGCATCCGGTAAAATTACTCTAAATCCTTTTTTAGCAATCTCATAACCTTGAGTTAAAACTCTTTCTTTACATCCAGTCCAACCATGATAGAAAAAGACAAGTGGTAATTCTTCACCTAATTTCTCACTATCGCAAATTTCTAGGATTGGTAAATCATTAATTTCTTTTGTAATAATAGAAATCATGAACTCCGCCTCTTTTCTTACTATATAATGAATTAATTATACAACGAACTCTTTACTTCTCTCTAGTATTTCTAACAGCTTTATGTTAAATTTAAAACGTTACTGTTTTTATTACAGGTAAAAATTAAGATTAAGGACGTGAATAATTTGGAAAGAAAGTTAATTGCGATTGACTTAGACGGAACAACTTTAAATAACGAATCTAAAATTTCATCATATACTAAAGAAGTTTTACAAAAAGCTGCCCAAGCTGGCCATATCGTTTCAATCGTGACTGGTCGTCCTAATCGTATTTCTGAAAACTTTTACGATGAATTGAATATTCCTACTCCGATGATTAATTTCAACGGTGCTTTAGGACATATTCCACATAAAAATTGGGATAAAGAATACATTGAAACTTTTTCTAAAGATATCGCACTTGATTTAGTAGCTGAAAAAGAAAAACTTGGAATCAAGATTGTCGCTGCTGAAAGTAAAAATTATGCTTTAGCTGATCAACCTAATAATATTATTCCAGATTTCTTTCCAGCAACTTTGAAAGCAAATGAAGTCTTAAATGCCATTAACTTGCAAAAAGATCCTTCTGCGATGACTATGTTAGTTGATGAACACAAATTACCTAATATTGTCAAAACTTTAAAAGCTAACTTTGGCGATAAGATTACAGTTGGTGTTTGGGGTGGTAAGAATCCAATTCTTGAACTTTCTCCTAAAGGTGTTAATAAAGCTAAAGGTGTTGATTTCCTAGCTAAAACATACAATATTGATAAAAAGAATATCATTGCTTTTGGCGATGAACATAATGACGCTTCTATGATTGACTATGCTGGTTGGGGTGTCGTTATGCAAAATGGAACTGATAAGCTAAAATCGCTTGCTAACGATATCACTGAATATGATAATGAACATGATGGCCTAGCAAGATATCTTGAAAATTATTTAAAACTAGCATAATACAAAAAATATCCGATACCAAATTTTGAATTATCCAAACATTTGGTATCGGATTTTTGTTATTTTACGTATTTATTCTTAATTAACTATAATGATTGGTACTATTTTTTAATCGTTTATTTTCCCATTCTTCACGTAAAATACCATATTTTACGGAATCATAGTAAGTATTTTGCCAATACCTAACTTTTCTTATTCGTCCCTCACATTTTAGACCTAATCTATCAGCTAACTTCATCATACGCTGATTTCCAGACCAGGTTGTGAGTCCAATATGTGGTAGTGGAATTCGTTGAAATAACTCATCAATCCAAAGTTCTAGAGCTTGGCGGCCAATTCCTTGACCCCATTTTCGTTCGTCATAAATCGCTAACCCAACTTCCAACCAACGTTCTAGATATCCATCATCATAATAAGCAGAAACTGAACCAACCATCTCACCATCAACATAGATTATCTTTCGCATATCATTTTCAAGATAATCAAGTTCTCTACCAGCTACCCAATCTTTTCTAGTTGGATAGTGATTATCGAAATAAGGCCCATTCCAATTTCGCCATTCTGCTTTAGGATCGGAAAAAGCTAACTTCCAAAATTCAAGTGAATGGTTCATATCTAACTTTTTTAGTTCAACTACCACCTTGCTCACTTCCCAGTTAATTAAAGAATTTCATTGCGAATCATATCTTCGTAACTTTCACGTTTTACAACTAAACGAGCTTTACCATCTTCAACAAAAACAATTGCTGGACGTGGATTGCGGTTATAATTACTTGCCATAACATAGCCATAAGCACCAGTTGATAACATCGCAATCACATCGCCAGGTTCTGTCTTAGGAAAATCATAATCTTTAATCAAGATATCTCCAGATTCACAGAACTTACCTACAATTGAGGCATTTTGAGCGATTGGTGCATTAGGATCTTTGGCTAAAACAGCATCATATTCAGCACCATATAAGGCTGGACGAATATTATCACCCATACCACCATCAACTGCAACAAAGCTTCCAACACCTTCAACATCTTTACGTGAACCAACTGTGTATAAACTTACACCAGCTTCACCAACAACTGAACGACCTGGTTCAATCCAGATAGCCGGTATTGGATAGTTTAATTCCTTACTCTTTTCTTTGACTGCTTCTACAATGATCTTAACAAAGTCTTTTACATCTAATGGTTCGTCTTGATCAGTATACCTAATTCCAAAACCACCACCAAGGTTAAGTACTTCAGCTGTAAAATCATATTTTTCCTTCCAAGCACTTAAGAAGTCCATCAATTTCTTAGCTGCTTCTACAAAACCAGTAGTTGCAAAGATTTGTGAACCAATATGACTGTGAACACCTAGTACTTTAAAACGAGGGTTAGCCAATGTTTTTTCTAATGCTTCACTTGCTTGTCCACTTTGTAAGTCAAAACCAAATTTAGATTTAGCTTGACCTGTTGAGATATATTCATGAGTTTCAGCATGGATACCTGGTGCTAAACGCAATAGGATATCAGCTGTCTTATTCTTTTCTGTAAGTACTTCATTTAATAAATCAATTTCATAAAAATTATCAACAATTATATAACCAATATTGCTATCAACTGCCATTTCTAATTCAGCACGGGATTTATTATTACCATGAAATTCCAACTCTTGTGGATCCATTCCACCTTTTAAAGCTGCATAAAGTTCTCCACCAGAAACAACATCGCTTCCAATACCACTCTTAGCCACCAAGTCATACATTGCTAAACTTGAAAAAGCTTTGCTAGCGTAAGAAATATGATACTTTACATTTTCTTCTTCAAAACCAGCTTTAAACTTTGCAATTTGTTCTTTGATTTTAGCAACATCATAAACAATTGTAGGTGTGCCAAATTCTTTAGCTAATTCTAAAGAGTCAAGTCCCCCAATTGTGTAATGTCCTTCACTATTTACTGGAATTTCTCTTTTCATAATTATAGTTAATTCCCCTTTCAACTAATTGCACAAGATGTATTTTTATTAATTCTAACATATTGATAATCTTTTTCCCACTTAATTTTAATGACAATAAAAAAAGACTAACTTTCAATAGTTAATCTCTTTTATAATTATTAATTATTTTTCTTCACTCTTTAATACACCAGCAACACTGTAACGATTCTTCTTCATTTCACTTAAAACAACATGTACGTGTTCTGCTGGAGCACCTGTATTCTTAGTAACTGCATCTGTAACATCTTTTACTAAGTTCTTTAATTGTTCTTCTGAACGACCTTCAATTAATTCGATATGTACTAATGGCATAATAGTCCCTCTTTTCTTAATTAACTAACTTAATTAAATCAAAAAAGCTATTACTTTTCAAATTATTTTTATCCATTCTTGCGATATGTTAGAATTAATACAGTAATAATATTTATACAAGGGGCGAAAATTGTGAAAATTCAAAAAAAATTATCTGCTTGTACTAGCATTTTAGTTGGGAAAAAAGCAATGGCCGACAATTCAACTATCATCGCTCGTAATGAAGATGCTAAAACTGCTTGGCCTAAACATCTTACTGTTCATGAGCATAAAGAATTCGAAGAAGAGCAAGTTTTTGTATCAAACGATAACAAGTTTACAATGCCACTTCCTAAGGTTAGATTTAGATACTCTGCTACTCCTGAATGGACTGATAAGTTTGGTTTATTCGAAGAAGATGGAATTAATGAATATGGTGTAGCAATGAGTGCTACTGAAAGTGCCTACTCCAATCCACGTGTACTTGGTGCTGATCCACTCGTTGAAAATGGTATTAGTGAAGAAGCAATGGTGACCGTTGTTCTTCCATATATTAAGTCTGCACGTGAAGGTGTTGCACGTCTAGGAAGCATTATTGAAAAATATGGTACTAGTGAAACAAACGGTGTCCTCTTCTCTGATGAAGATGAAGTTTGGTACTTTGAAAGTGGTAGTGGTCATCATTGGGTTGCACAACGTATTCCAGATGATTGCTATGCAGTAGTAGCTAATCAATTAGCTATCCAAAAAGTCGATCTTGACGATCCTGATAATTTCATGTACTCCAAGGGTATTGTACAATTTGTATACCAAAATCATTTTGAAGTTGATTTTGATAATTTTAACTTCCGTAATGTCTTTGGTACACATGAATATAGCGATGAAATTTATAGCACTCCTCGTGTATGGTACGGTCAAAAATACCTTTCTGGTGATAATGATCAAGATCCAATGAGTGAAGAATTACCTTTCATCCGTAAAGCTAATCGTTTACTCCATTTAGATGATATTGCCTATATATTAGGTTCTCACTACCAAAATACACCATATGATCCATTAAACAATAATAATGCTGATGGTCATAAGTTCCGTCCTATTAGTTTGGCTGCCACTCAAGAATCACATATTCTACAAATCAGAAGTGGTATGCCTGTTGATGTACGTGGTATTCAATGGTTAGCAATGGGTGTAACTGCTCAAAGTTCTTATATTCCATTCTATCCTGCAGCTACTGATGTCCACCCTGCATACAAAGTTGGTAGTGAAACTTATGATGACAAATCTGCTTATTGGGTATACAAATTAGCTGGCGTCCTAGTTGATGCACATTACAAAGAATTTGGCAAAATGCTAAAAGATACTCAAAAAGAAGTTACAATCTTACTTAACAATAAAGTTCATGAAATTGACGCTAAAGCTCTTACGCTTTCTGGTCAAGAACTAAGAGATTATCTAACAACAGAAAGTATTGCTTGCCAACAAATTGGTCTTGATAAATATAATGAGTTGATAGCTAAACTAATTACAGCTTCAACCGCCCTATCTCCATTATCATTTAAAGTTGATGTCAATCTTTAATGAGGTCATATTATGGAATATAATTTTGAAAACAAATTTGTTGAAACTGATGAAGCAATTATCTTTTTCGATAATTATATTAATGTTGATAGTCCTAAAGAGAAATTTGTGATTATTAGTCACTTATCAGCTGATAACTTAGCTTATTTGCAACAAGCAACTTTGCCCGAAAAAACATTTGTATCTCAAAATTTATTTTTACTATTACAAAAATTAACTAAATTTGAACTAATAGCTAATTTAAATTTAGATCTAAAGGTTCTTCCTTATGGATTCGCTGTGCCCGTTGCTGATTTGAAAATTACTGCACTCAATAACGATGATGGTTTATGGGGATCAATAGCTCTCTATTTGGAACATGATCATCAAAAATTAGGCTATGTTGCTAAATTTGATATTCATGGAATCCACAAAAAACGTATTAAAGCTTGGAAAAAGTTCTTTTCTCAACAAAAATTAGACTACTTGATTTTAGGTTATCAAGATCGCGATGATAGTGATAATTATCTCTCTAAAACTGGCCAGTTAAAAAATATTGAGAAAACTTTAGAACAAGCAGATAGTACTCAAATTTATTTGGAAATGACTCCTTTTGATCCTGAACAATTGGTAAAAATTGACGATTTAGCACATCGCCTAGATTATCAAATTAAGTGGCTACCTGGCTATGCTGAGTTAATTTCTTATTTCAAACAACTTGATTTTAAAGAAGACTCTCCTGCTGCAACAGATAAAACTTTAATTCAACGTGAAGCTCAAGCTCATATTACTGATGATTTAACCATTAGTTCTCCATTATTAGCAGAAGATGGCAAGATTGATTTTATGAATAATTTTGCTTATCCAACTGAAGCTGAGCTAAAAGAAATTTTGAAATATATCGCAGCTAAACAAGTATATTTTGTTTAATGCTTTAAACTAGACTGAGAATTTTCTCGGTCTTTTTTATTATTTTATGCTATGATTAATCGTGGTGATTAAATGGAAAAAGCAGTTTCATTAAACTTTATTTCAGTTCCAAGTGATCAATTACAACTAGCAAATGTAGGACGCTCAGATACATTGAGTGGACATAAGTATGGACCAGCAGTTAGACCATATTACCTTATCCACTATATCTTAGCTGGTTCTGGAACATTTAAAACTGATCAATCAATCTACAAATTACATGCTGGACAAGGTTTTCTAATTGAACCAGGACAAGAAACGACCTATATTGCCGATAAAAATACACCTTGGTCTTATGTGTGGATTGGCTTTTCTGGTAATTTTGCTGATCAACTTATGCAGCAAATTCCACTAAATCAACGTGAACCAATCTTCAGTTTAAATGATCCCAAACGTTTAATTGAGTTAGTTAATTTATTGTTATTAAAGTCAGTTAATTCAACAACAAAGAAATTACTCAATCTTAGTTATTTGCTGGAATTTTTGAGTATTATTTCCAATGCTACAATTATATCTCGTGAGTCAACCACTTCTATTTCTGATGTTTATGTTGAGAAAGCTATTTCTTTAGTCAATAAAAACTTTCCTAATATCTCAGCTGCTTCATTGGCACAAATGATCGGACTAGATAGAAGTTATCTGGGTAAGAGATTTAAGAAAGTAACAGGAATGACCCTTCAAACCTATTTGAAAAATTATAAAATTACACAAGCACGACATTTAATTGAATCAACAAATCTTTCTTTGCTTGAAATTTCTCAAAGATGTGGCTACCAGCGAGTTGACTCCCTGGCAAGAACTTTTAAAGCTACCTATGGTTTAACACCTAGTGACTTCAGACTACAACAAAAAGAGCTTCTAACATTATGATTTTCATTAATGCTAGAAACTCTTTTTTACTATCTTAACAGTGGCTCAGAAATATGATTATTAAACCACTGAATCATAGGTCCCATAAAGAAAGCTGTAATTAAGGTTCCTATTCCTACAGTAGCCCCAAAAATTAAACCTATTGTTACGCAAAAACCATCTGTTATAACTCTATGATATTTAAAAGGTAGTGATCTATATTTATCTGCAAATATTAAAGCAATTGCGTCATATGCTGATACACCTAATGCTGCTGTAAAATATAGCGAAGCTGCTAGACACATTAAACCTAACCCTGACAGTAATAGTATAATTCGAATTAAATATGTTGGAGCTTTTACAAAACCATTCAAAAAAGCTAATGTATAGTCAGCTATTATTCCTGTTAATAGTAGATTAGCCAGTGTGGTGTAGCCAAGATAACTTCTTTTTAAGAAGATTACAACAAGCAATAAAATAGAAGTTACTATTAAGTAAAAAGTTCCATAACTACTGCCAAAAATATTGGCAATTCCCGTAACAAAGCAACTAAATGGATCCAAGCCTAAAGATGAATCTTGTAAAATTCCCACAGAACAACCACATAAAGTTGTTCCAGATATTGCCATTATGCGTTTTTTTGTCAGTCTAGTCACTTAATTCCCCACACCTTTCTAAAATAAATAGTTTACTATAAAAATCAGTTGTTTCTTGATTTTGACCAGCAGAGGCATCTGTTGTAACCAAACCTATATTAGCTAACTCGTCACCAGTAAAATTACCTAAGTATGAACCTAATTCTTCTTGGACATTATATAGAGTATCTGCTTCTAATCCTGGCAAGTATAATCGTCTGTATTCACAATTTACATCATTTAAAATCTTATAGTATCCCACTATTGCTTGTGATTTATCTTCAGATACAACCATCCAAGATACAATATTTCCTTCAAAAGGACTCTTTAAGCGATAAAAAGTGCCATATTGGAATATACTACGATATTTTTTCATAAGTTCGATTTGTTTCTTAATACTTGCTAACTCTGTTGAACTTAATTTATCTAAATCAAGTTCATATCCAAAAGCTCCAAAGAAGGCAACATCTCCCCTTATCTTCAATGGTGTATTTCGTCCGAGTTGTTCATTAGGTGAAGCTGAAACATGTGCTCCCATCATACTTTGCGGATATCCAAAACTCGTTCCATACTGAATTTTTAAACGCTCAATTGCATCGCTATCATCACTCGTCCAAGCTTGTGGAGCATAATATAACATTCCAGCATCAAATCTCCCACCACCACTTGCACAAGATTCAAATAGAATTTTGGGATAGCGTTCAATTAAACGTTCATATAAATTATAGACACCTAAAATGTAGCGATGCATGATTTCTCCTTGTTGTTCTGGAGGATAAGCTATTGAATAACATTCAGTAATATTACGATTCATATCCCATTTAATATAATCTATTTCATCTTCATCTAAAATCTTAACTAACTGCTCATAAATATTATTAACTACTTCTTTCCTTGAAAAATCTAAAACGTATTGTTTTCTACCATGTGAAGCGTGTCGTTTAGATGTTTCAATAATGTAGTCTGGGTGTTTTCGATAGAGATCACTATCTTTATTGACCATTTCCGGCTCAAGCCATAAACCAAACATCATTCCCAAGTCATGAATTTCCCTTGATAAACCTGAAATTCCATTTTTTAATCGATTTCGATTAACGTACCAATCACCTAAACCTGCTGTTTCTTTTGTTCTCTCTCCAAACCAACCATCATCTAATACAAATAATTCAATTCCCAATTCTTTTGCTTTCTTTGCGATTGATAATAGCTTTTCTTCAGTAAAATCAAAATAAGTAGCTTCCCAATTATTAATCAAAATTGGACGTTCTTTATCTCTCCAATATCCTCGAGCTAGCCTCGTCGTATACAATTTTTGGAAAGTCTGGCTAAGTTGGTTTAATCCTTCGCTAGTATAAGCTAAAATTGCTTCTGGTGTTTGGAATGTTTCATTTGGCTTTAAACACCAACTGAACTGGAATGGATCTATTCCAATTTGTAAACGAGTTACTGAATATTCATCTACTTCTGCTTGGGCTAAAAAGTTACCACTATATACAAAACTAACCCCTAAAGCTTCACCTTGTTCTTCTGTCGTAAATGGTCTTTTTAGGATAACAAAAGGATTCTGCATATGACTTGAAGCACCTCTAGCACTATTTATTGCTTGAATTCCTGGACGTAAAGGTGTCTTATGTAAGTATCTTTCTCGACCCCAAGCACCTGAAAATTGTAACCATTCATAATTAGCATCGGGCAAATCTAAATTTAAACTTAGTGCTGTTTTTAATTGATATTTCTGATCGCTATCATTACTAAACTTCACACTTCTAGCAATTGCAGCACTATTTTCAAAAATAGTATATTGTAAGCACAATGTAACTTGAATTAATTCATCATACAAATTTATTTCAAGTGTAGTTGCTTCACTTTCATTTTCTACATAAGTTGCTGGCAACCCCGTTAATTTTCTCTTTCCAGCATAAATTTTATGAGAAACATATTTAAAATCAGTAATTCGACTGCCATTAGGTTGTTTTATATCAAGTGCTGGACGTCGTTGATCTGTCGTACCATAAGCTGGATATTCTTGTTTTACGTTTCCTAATGAAAATGAATAGTCATCATCAAAAACATAGGAAGTAACTGGGCGATATGTATTCTCTACTAAATAGTCATGATTTTCTCTGTTAGGAATACGCTTCCCAAAATACAATTGTCCTAACTGTTCATTAGCTAAAATTTTAATTAGATAACTAATTTTGTTATTATACAAGTGAAACTCTCTGCTTTTTTCGTTATATGTAATTGGCATACTAATTTCCTCCTGACTTATATCTTCTAACCACTTTAAATATAACGAATCTTACATCTAAATGTTCCGCTATTTGCGACTTAGAAACTGCAAAAAGCGTACTCATTTCATTGCTCAAAGTTCATTTTTACAATAAAAACACCTCATAACTGTCAGTTTTGCCTAACAATTATGAGGTACTAAATTATAATTTTATGAATAAGATTGGATAAGGCTTCCCTTGCTCATATATTTCAAATCCTTCATAAATCTTAACCCATATGCTCATAAAAAATTTGCTTGTAAATTTTATTCATTAGCAACTAAATTCTTCTACATTTTTTCTTTGTTTACTCATTACTTCTTTCCGTTAACATTCTGTATCTTGCAAGTGATACTGGTATGTCTAACTTAAGATCATACGAAACAATTGGTGTATTTACTAACTTACCTTTTTTATCTATTTCTCTATATTCTTGTTTCAGAGAATCAGCTGTTACTTTACCTGTTCCTAAGTAAACAAACTCATCATCATCTTCAGCATCTGATCTCTTTACGAAAAGCAAATATGTTAATTTGGGGTTCCCTTCACTAACTCCGGCAAACATCTTTAATGTTTCACCTTTTCCTAATTTCCTTCCATTTTTTGTATAACAATGAATTTTGCTATTAGATATAAATCTATCCTCATACTTGATGGAATTCTCTATATCATTACTCTTCACATAAGTCACAAAAATTGGACAATAACCATTTTCAATGAAGTATCCCCCTATACTTTGAGCTGGTATTTTCCTCTGCCAATTCAATAATCTATTGACGTCTGATCTAGTGTATCTTTTTTCTATCGTAAAGATATTTTCCTTATCATATTCACGAGCATTCAATAATCCAGCTTTAATAACATCTACAAAGAGCTTTTTAAAGCCATGATCCTTTTCTAACAATTCAGAGATCTCTTTATTGAAACGATATTCCTTATTATTACCGATTTCAATTAATGTTTGCCCACCTAATTTAGCGAATTCTGTTTTATTTTTCTCTTTATCATTCTTATCATCATAACTCTTAGGTTTGTAATACTCTAGAGTTAGAATTCTTTCCACACTATTCAATACATCATCATTACAGTAACTTCCATTATCAACTACTAGTTTTTCCAACTCTGATCTAGAACTCACACCATTGTCTAAAAGTTTTTGCAATAACAATAATTCGTGTATTCTTTTTCCACTTAAAAATTCTGATGTAATAAAAGTAAGGGTCTTATCTAAATAATCATTTTCCCATGAATAAGCAGCGTCTTTATCAACCTTAAGAAGAAAATCATTATAATTACCTTTTTTATTCAAAATAGACAAAATAGCTTGTGAAGCAACCATGTTATTCTTTATAAAATCGGCTATCAATGGTGTTTTATTCAAACGTCTCTTTAATTCTTGATAATCCTTTTTTATTTCTAAAGTAAAGAGATTTTTCTTTCCTCTCAACTGTTTCAAAATTCGTTTTTTCGCAACTAATTCAAAATTAATTGTCGATAAACCTTCTATTTGTCCAGTTTCAACGTGTTCTCTAATGCCTTCACGTGTCCTAGATTGGTCACCTGTCAGCGCTACTGGTATCAAATAATTATTCTTGTAGTTACCAATGAAATCTATAACCGTTAAATATTCTTTTCCTTGAGCTTTTCTTAAACCTCGACCTAATTGTTGAACAAATACTATTACAGATTCTGTTTTTCTCATCATAATTACCTGATTTATAAAAGGAATATCTATCCCTTCATTAAAAATATCTACTGTAACTAGATATGTTAATTCTCCATTTTTTAGTTTTTCAATAGCTTGTTCACGTTGTTCTTGACTATCTTCACCACTTAACATTTGTGCTGGATATCCATTTTTGGTTAATAACTTAGCAATTTCATCTGCTTCTTCTTTTCTGCTAACAAAAACTAAACCATGGAGTACATCGCCATCATAACCATAATACTTGCTTTGTTCCACAACATATTTTACTCGTTCTTCACTAACTAGATATTTCAAATTAGTATTATCATCAATAACTTCGCCGTTATATGTATAATCAGATACACCTATATAGTGAAAGGGTACTAACATTTCTTCTTCCAATGCTTCTTGTAATCTAATTTCATAAGGAACATTATAATCAAATAATTCATAAATATTCTTATCATCACTTCGCTCAGGTGTGGCTGTCATTCCTAACAAGAAATCTGGAGTAAAATAGTCTAGTAACTTTCCATATATTTTACTTCCAACATGGTGAGCTTCATCAATTAAAATATAATCAAATTCATCTCTTTTAAACTGGTTCAAATTTTCAGCTTTACTTAAAGTTTGAACCGTTGCAAATAAATATTTTGCATCAGTATTTTTAGTATTTCCAGATAATATTCCATAATTTGTCTTTTTATCTCCACCTAGTACTTTATGGAAACTATCTAAGGATTTCTTTAGTATTTGTTCTCTATGAGCTACAAATAAAAAGCGTTTAGGGTTATAATTTTTCACATCTAACGCAGCTAAATATGTTTTCCCAGTTCCTGTTGCAGAGATGATCAGACCTTTTGTTTCTCTCAAAAGTCTTAGTTTTTGTAGATTTTTCAATGCCTCTTTTTGCATCTTATTTGGTTTAATTATAGAGTAATTACTGTTATCTTCATCTACCGATTGAGAAACAACTTTTATCGCAGGTTTATTTTGAATCTTGTATTTTTTCTCATACTCATCAATCCACTCAGGAGTTAATTTGCTAGCTCCTTTCCATTGTTCCTCTATTTCTGAAGCTATGTCTTCTGTGAGTTTTCCATTATTATGAGAAGTAAAAAGTAAATTCCATTCCTTATTTACTTTTAAAGCACCAGCAGTAAAATTAGAACTTCCCACTAGCGCAGAATGATAGCCTTCATGTTGAAATAGATAGCCTTTCGCATGAAATTTACCATGATTCTGTTCATAGACTCTTATTTCAACATTTGGTAGCTTTAATAATTCTCTAAACATCTGAGGTTTATTAAAGTATAGATATGTAGATGTCAATATTCTTCCTTGAACATTCAGATCTTTCAAAACTGTCTTTAAAGAATTAAGAATACCACTCTCAATAAAAGCCACCGCAAATGTAAAAGATTTACAATATTGAACTTCATCCAAGATACGATTATACATTGTTTCATCTTTGGTATTAGCAATTAATTTGGCAGCATATTCATCATTTTGCTCAAATGTATTTTTGTCCAAAAAAGAATTCAAAATTGCATTCTTTATTTTTTGGTTAGTCGACTGCATCGAATTTTACTCCATTTAAATTTGTTTTACTTATTACTTTAGCAGCAGGAATATCTGCTGGAGCCCAAGTTAATTTTGAAACTTCTGCCGGATCAATCCATTTTACCTCACTATGGGCAATTAAATCGAAATTCTTTGACAAAAATTTAGCATAATAAACTGTCAAATGTACTGTTCCAAATTCATATTCATAGCTTGCTGTTTCGGTAACTTTTTCTCCTACAATAATATCATCATTAAACTCTTCTTTTAACTCACGCTTAAGACTTTCTTGTGGTAGCTCACCTTGTTCAATTTTACCACCAGGAAATTCCCATAAATCTCCTAATATACGATCACTATTTCTCTTAGTAACTAATAATTTACCATCTTCTATTAGCGCAGCTCCAACAACATAAATATTCTTCATAAACTTTCTCCTAATCCAATTATTAATCTATTCTAAGAATACCAGCTTTATTTTAAAAAGTTAACACTAGGATTAATTTTTGCTCCCTACTATTAGTTACCATACATATACATTACAAAAATAAAAAATTCGACTCTCAATCTTGCATTCACAAAACTAAGAGTCGAATTTATATTCTCATTTAGAAACTATTTTCTAGTTTCTTCTGCTACTTATTCAAATTCTTTAAAACTATGTACTTCTTTGGGACTTATATAATCTTGAGGTACTTGCCAGAAAAATCCTTGTTGCAACTTGATATTATGGCACAACATCTCTTTAGCTGCGATATTATCCTCAATACCTTCAATTACCAACTCAACATTATTAGTCTTAGCAAAATTTATCCAAGACATAATGAAGAGATTTTTCGTCTTCGAGTCTGTGCTATCGTCATTAAAAATCAACAAGGATAACTTAACCCTATCAATACCTTTGATATTTTCTTGAACAACTTTAAAACTATACTGACCGGAACTAATATCATCTAAAGCTACACGATAGCCTAAATCTTTTATATGCTTAACTGTATCAATTAAACCCTTTTTCAAGTTTAATTCTTGCGATACACGTTCTGTAATTTCAATTGTAATTTGCTGGTTGTACTCAACCATTTTATCCAAAAAATCCCAGGTTGATTGATACAAAAATTGACGTGGATCAATATTTATATCTACTCTAACTTTTTTGTCTGTTAAAACTTTCTTTATTTCAAGAGTAAACCATTCCCAAAACATTTGATTACAACTTTCATTATTTACAATCTTTTCAAATATTGTAGCAGGGAAACTCTTCTTGTCCTTCGACCGCAACAATACCTCGTAATCAGATATTTCAAATGTATCTTCATTAACTATTCTGACTATAGGTTGAAATGCTAAAGTTAGATTATCCAGTGCTATGTTTAAAGTAGAATTCATTCCATCTCCTCCTCTAGTCAAATCTAATCCCACTAGCTAAATTATATACTTATATTATCATTATGTAAATAATTTCAATATACAATTCAACTTATATAACTAAACGTCGTATTGAAGTACATGCTGAGCAGAGTCAATAAATTGGCTGACACTCTTTATCTTATCTTCATTGTATTCAACAACTCCAATAGAAATTTGAATATCATACTTTCCTAATTCCTTATCTTCACGTAGTAAAGTAGTTACTCTTTGCTTAATTCTATCCATCGCTACCATCGCTCCATCATAATCCGCGAATAATAGAACTCCCCATTGAGGTACACCACCTACACCATCAATACTGTAAACAATGTCATTATTTCTAAAACTCTCAGATAAAATATCTGATAATCTTTTGATCAAATGATGTTGTTGTTCTTCAGTTAAAATATTCATAATTTGATGGAAGTAACGAATTGAAATTATTCCCGTTGAAACAGGAATATCAAAACGTTTATGAGTTTCAATAAATACCTCTGCGTCTTGACGATAAGATCTCATGGTACGCAAGTCTGTTTCACTATTATATCCCAGATTACGTGCATTACTTTCTCTAAGACTTAGATTTTCTTCTTGTAGTTTTTGAAGATTTCGTGTCATAAAGCTTACTAATAATGACCAAATCAATGGTAAGAAAATCCAAACAATTAACCATAAATCTAGTTCTTTTCCTAAGACCACATCTGCATATAAAACATAACTTCCCTGAATAAAGACAAACAGTAAATTAAAGATTAATCCAGCTAATAGGCCGAGAAAATAAGTAATCAATACTAAGAAACAAGTAATTGCTAAGAAAACACAATTCAAAATCATCAAATTAGATGAAATTCCAACGAAAATAGCTGTCATGATTGAACAAACTAACAACGAGATAATATAAATATCAGTATTTAAACTATAATTCTTATTTCTTCTCATTATTTTTATCCTTTCTTAACAGATTATTTTTCCATAGAACCATAAAGATTGCTGCAGCTAGCAAAGCAACAAAAATTAAAGCAATTACTAAGTAAATGATCAACTTGGTATTTTTGTGAATTGTTTGCTTCAAAGATACCTTTTTATCTAAATCAGCTTTCTTCTTGAAACGATAATTATAAATATTATTATCATTATCCACCACAATTGCATCGCCACCATGTTCAACAATGGTCTTTTGATAATTAATTTGTGTTGATGCTAGATAAACGTCTTTAGATGTAATACCTGTTACAACTAACATACCTCTCTTATCATTGTAAGGAGAGCGCAATAATTGAGCTGTACCCATTGTCTTACCATAATCATATTCGATACTCAATTTTTCATTAGAGATAAAGCTTGTATATTTTTTATTATATTGAAAATAAAGTTTGTCATTTAAGTTCTTAATCATAGAATTTTGACTAGGTGTTCCCAATACGATTACATTACTGTTCTTTAATGTTTCATCATCAGGTTGTTGACTATAGAATTCAATTTTTCCAGTATTGTTCTTAGCATAGATACCAATCAAATTGAAAATATTAGATAATGCTTCAAAATCATTTGTTGTCATCTTTCTAGGCTTAACAACTGCTAAGTTACTATAAGTATTGTTTCTAATGAATAAACTTGGATAATTTGAAAATAGGATGTCGTTCTTTTCAATAGACTTAACAAAAATCTTTGAGTTAGTATTGATTGCTGCCCAAGGTGTTTCACTATTATCTGACTTAGTAATTTGACTTGGTTCTAAATCAAAAGCTACTCTGACAGAAAAACCACTACCTATTTTCATATTATTAGGAATATTGAAGGTTAGCTCATCATTATCAGCATTATTTTTAGTTAACTTATAGCTGCCAATGTTGCGGTTATTGATATATACAGTTGCTAAAGAGTTGTTAAAATTCAAGTTCTTTGAATACTTCAAACTTAATTTTACCTTACTACCATAGGAGTTGCTTTGACTAGCTGGTAAAGCAACAAAGAATGTTTCTTCATGATGTCCACTTCCAGTTAAAGTTGCTCCTTGATTAGTCAATTGGTAACTGCCATCGTAATGTAAGCTTGACATATAAGTTGCTGTCTTAGAGCTTACATACTTAACTGGCTTTTTAGTTTCTGTCATCAATTCTGTATTAGCCATAAAACGAGTTGCTTTTTGCAACATTTCATCATCTAAAGCTGTTATTATCAATGTGTATTTATTCTTACTATACACTAATCTTAAACAACCACGATTTTTCAATTTATCTACCGAGAACTTACTCTTATAATTCTTAGGTAAATTATCATATTTAGCGATAATAACGCGATAATCCGCGTCCTTAACTCTACCATCATTGTATGGCAAGATTCTAACCTTGTCTGTATCTGTTGCGATTGTTCTAGTTACCCCTGTTAAAGCATAAGTTGCAGCTGACAATTCAGCATCACTAGGTTGTTGAGGAACTGCAATAACAGATTGTCCAAATGAAATAGTATCTGCCCCTGAAAAATGATTATAGAAAGACTTCAAATAATAATCTGGTTGCTTTAAATTATATTGGAAATTAACATTTGACTCTTCATAAATTGTTAACCAATTAGCAGGTGTTGGTACACTAACCGTTGATTTGTCAGACTTATTTAAAATTTGTCCGTAAATTTTAAGATTATTTGCCCCTTTAATTAAGTTTAGAGGAATATCAATTTGCTTAGTTTGAACACCATCTTTTATTTCAGGTCTAAATGAGTAAAATTTAACCCCATTAATTGATACTGTAATGTCAGATGTTTGATCATCAGCAATTTGTGAAACTTGGTAACTCAAGTTTAAAGTTGCTTTCTTAACATCCCAGTAATCAATTTTTGTAAAATATGTATTATCTGATACAGATTTTCCTGAAAGAGTTTGTGTTGAATTTTGAAATGGTTGCGTATAACTCTTCATGTCATCTGCCTTAACTTGTGTACACCACGAAATTATCAAAACTAACATTGATAAAATCGTAATGAATAATTTTTTCTTCATTCTATTCATACCTCTGTGTTTTATACCATTTAGCTTTTTTATGAAAAATTTGTTCTTGAACATACATGATCATGCCATAAAAGGCTACTATTAACCACATTTGACTATAGACTAGATACATCAAAACAATGATCAATAAATTTTGGAGCGTCATCTCACCCTTTTCTGTTGTAATAGTTATAAAAGTTCCTAATACAAATAAGATAACCGCAAAGAACCATAACCAATTACTAAAACCATTAATTGATGTATGAACTAATCCAGATACTGATAAAACAAAAACTGTATCTGAAATAACTAAAGATGTCATTAATAGAAAATAAATTGATAAAAAGTATATCAAATCAAAGCGAATAGCCTTACTCTTAGGATTAAATAGTAATTTCAAATTTTTTAAAATCACATAAATATTACCTTTAACCCATCTCGTTCTTTGTCTAAACCAAACCACAAAAGTTTGTGGCTCTTGTTCCCAGGTAACAGCTGCCGGTTGAAAATTAATGTGATAACCCATTATATAAGTTCTAAAACTTATTTCTGTATCTTCAGCTAGGGCTTTTACGTCCCAACCACCAATTTTCTCCAGTAAACTACGACGAATAACAAAATTAGTTCCTGGTATTGTACATAAATTAAATAGTTTTTTTCTACCTGCTTGTGCCATCCATTGAAATGACAAAGTCTCAATATTAATAAATCGTGTTAATAAGCTAGCATTCTTATTACGTGTTCTGAATTTTCCAATTACTGCTCCAGCTTTATCATCAGCTAATAATTCAGCTACCAAAATACGTAATGCCTGTTTTTCAGGAGTGTTATCAGCATCATAAACTGCGATAATAGAACCCTTAGCTTCTTTTAAGCCAATATTTAAAGCATTAGACTTTCCTTTTCCCCCGGTTATATTATCAGTATTGATAATTTTAAGATTTCGGTTGGGATACTTACTTTGTACCTGTGCTAAAAGTTCAGCTGAATTGTCAGATGAATTATCATTAATTACAATAATTTCATATTTATCTTGAGGATAGTCCAATGCTAGCAATGATTTTACCGTTCTAACAATTACAATACCTTCATTATGTGCAGGAACCATAATTGTTACGAATGGTGCATCTGCTGGTAATTTATCATGAACTTTCATTGTTAAATAATTCATATAACCAGCAAAAATCAAGACAACATTAACTGCTAAAATTGTCCAAATTGAAAAAATACTGATAAATAATAATATATCAAGTAATGACAACTACTTTCCTACTTTCTTTTAAATTTATCCCAATAAACTTTGCGACCTTTATAAATAAGTAAGACAAAGCCTATCAAAGTTACTAAAATGAAGACTGTTAAGAATTTACCTTGATAAGATAAGATTAAATTCAAACCAGTTTCTTGGTATTCTTTGTGTTTATGTTTCTTTTGAACTGGAGCTGTATCGTTAATATTTTGTTCATTACCATTAACAAAATACGTTCCCGCGTGATATTCCAACTTCATTTTTGCAAAATTCATTTCCCTTGAATTATCTTCTGCAGCTGGATTTTCCCAATTTAATTCTGATTTCGAAACACTCTTCTCAACCTTACGTAATTCCGACAATGTTCGTGGCATTTTTATATTCAATGCTGTCGGTAAAGTGTAATTTAAATTATTTGCTTTAGTCAAAGATACCGTCGTTTTAGCTTTATCCAAATCTTTTAAAGACATTACATAATATGCCTTATCGAATTCTTGACTATAATCTGTTTGCTCAACTTTGGGATATGTTTTAGGATCTGGCAATAGTAAAACATTAGAAGCTGATTTTAATCCGACTTTTCCTAAAACTGCATCCTGATTCCAATGATTAGGCGTAGATAAACCAGTTGGATAAACACCACTTCTTACCATTAATTGCAGACGTTCACTCATTGTTGCCTTTAAATTCTGCGCATTAATTTCTTTGCCAGTATAGGAATATAAATATGGTACTCGCATAAAAATAATTCCATTTTTCAATTCAATCATTCTTAAAGAATACATATATTTCTTATAAGCAAATTGATTGGTATTACCTTCGACATTAGTTGCACTGACTGCAAAAGGAATATTATTACGATATAAATCATCAACTAACTTATCAAGATATTCTAGATTACTTGTTGGTGTAACATTATTAATTACTAATAATGGCCTACTATCTGTCTTCGTATTAAACAAATCAGCAATTAATTTCTCTTCACAATTAACTGCTAAACCACTAGTATTCCAAAATGGTAGGAAGGCATTACTATCTACTTTGACCCCATATGGTAAAGTTTTTTGATTTCCTACATTTTGCGTATTCAAAACACCATATTTGTCACTACCAGCAACGTCTACCAAATATTCCATTCGATTAGTATATGGTATCTGTTCTGTTATTCCATCATCTGACAGTGTTAACTGCTGCCTAATAATCATACCTTTTTTTGCATGTAAGCCTTCTAATTCATCATCTTGTAAATTAGGCCCAATATGCAATTTAGTACCTGAGAATTTAGCTCTATCATGTGTAAAGCTATCATTACTTAAATCAGCTTCCTGCCAATTAATCAGAGTTACTACTCCCCGATATTTGTTGTCGCTCAATTCTCCACTTCGGTAATTTTCTAACATAACTGTTTTTATCTTTAATCCGTCTGCCGTTAACATTCTTTGCACAGAATCGATTTTTTTAGAACCGTTATAATAGATATTTTCACTATCATACACTAACAAAACTGGTCGGTTATCATCCGCCTGTACTGGAATATGTATACTCAAGATACTGAGGATTGACAAACAAATTAATAATAAATATCTTTTCAATATTCACCCTCCCTCGAAGGATGCCAAAAATTATGATGTAAGACATCTGAAATTATCTGCAAGAAAATTAAGTTTAATGATAAAGGTACCATCAATAAATGCTTGGCTAAATCAGCATCACCGTCACCAACAACCGCTGTAATAAAGGTCCCTATTACCATTGTTGTATATCCAATTACCATAAAAACTTTAATTGCAGATTCCATTTCATTACTTTTTACGCTAATAACAAAAATTACTATATATAAAGCAACTAAAACTACACATAATGTCATATAGAAAGCAAACTTTTTAGGAAAGAAAGCTTTCATCATCGCTCCATATAAAGTAAAGTATTGTACTTGTTGATGCGGCTTTGCACCAGATTTTTTAGTAAAATCACCGACCGCTTTAATTTGTACCAGGTAGCCATCGCGTGCAGCTACGTCTAACATTTCATTAAATTGTTGTTCATGTGTTAGATAATATTTCAAAATCCAAGCAAAATTATATTTTGGAATAAAGTCCTTGGTTATGTTTTTGGATTTAATAGATGTTGCGGCATAAGTTTGAGTATAAATATCTCCTTTCAACAATCCATATTGACGAGATATTCCACCTTTTTCTAGAGAATTACCAGGATCTTGTTCTTTTAACATTACCCCTCGAGTCATTGATTGGTAACTATTAATATTACTGAATTGATCTGTAATCATTACATAAGTCGCAATCCCTGATCCCAGCAAGATTAAACAAGAAATCGGAATTAGTAATCTAGAAAGTTTGTTTCTATATACAAAATAAATTCCGATTGTAACCACAACTAAACTCAATGCTAATGGTGCATTTTGCTGTTTAACAGTTACCAATGCTAATGATGCTAAAAAATACACTGCTAGCATATACCAACTACGAGCAAAATGTTTTTTCATCAGTAATAATAAGGAAGCTGTAATATACATCATTGCTATTATCATAACTGGTTCAGCGAAAAAAGAGTTAAAATATAATGTCAGCGATGAATCAGCAAACATAAAAACTACAATTAACGCAATTACATAATCTACATTTTTTCGCTTGTTTGAGTTTGTCACAGCTAGAGTTAGTAAGTAAATTGCCCCTAAATAAAAGACGTAATAAACTAATCCCATAAACCTAATATCAAACACTGTTTTGCTGTAGAATAACTTATTTAATAATACTGCTGTTTTTACAAAAATACCTTGCGAAGAAAACAACATCGCAATATGTTCATTGTAGTATTTAAATAAACCATAATGTTGCGTTAAATAAGTTGTATACTGGTAATTCTTCGTATCTAATGGGTAGATTCCATTGATATAAATTACCCTGGCAAAATCTCCGTTATCTGCATATCCATTAATTGGAGATACAAATAACAAATACCCCACTATCACTGCTGCTAAAACACAGGCTAATAGGGGCGGAGAAATATTTTTCCTAAATTTTTCTATCATTACTCACATTCCTATTGATTTAATGCTACTAAAGCATTTAATTCATTAAATGAATATACCTGTTTAGTCTTACTATCTCCAAAACTTCCGTAAATTTCAGATTTCTTATCTGTAACTTGCATCGATAGTAAAACTTTTTTTGCAGCATCATACAATTGGTCATCATGAACTGCATTCCCTATCATCATCGCAATTGCATAATTAGCTGCTGAAGTAGACTTATCTTCTGCCTTTCCTGTAACAGAATAAGCATTGTATAAAGTTTGTGTGTCTACTTTTTGTTTTACCCAATTCAAACTATCTTTAGGTAACTTATCTACCTCAGCTAAATGTAAAAATGTTATTAAAAGCTGAGGAGTTACCAACTTATCTTTAGCATATTTTTTATCCTTTAAGTTATAACTTTGATAATATAATGGCACTTCATGACTAATTTTACCCTCTTCCACTACTCGTAAAGCTTTGTGATAACTCCTTGAATCTAATTTCTTCAAAACAGATAAATCTTGGTAGCACAAAGTAACCAACTGATTATGTGTCTTACTATCAAGACTATACATATCAGTCAATAAGCCTGCTTGTTTCACTCTTATACTTAATTTCTTGTATAGATCTTTAACTTCAGACTGGTACTTTTTTGTGTGATTAACTTTATCATAAGTCATTAATGCGGATATAATACGCAAATCATCCACTGTTGCATTAACTTGATATTTATCTGGATGTTTGGCATCAAAACGATATAAGAATACTCCTTGACGATAAAAAGTTTTCTTCGTTAACGCATAAAATGCTCTAAACTTTTTATTTTGCTTTGTTTCAGCTAAATATTGCAGATAATATCCAGATGATTCACTTAAATATTGATGACCTGTTGCTAAAGTATCATCATTGCCTGTTTTTGCTAAATAATTAGTATATATTCCATATTTTCCTGTTAGCTTATTATCTATGAAATGAACCAGTGCATCACTAGAAGTAACTGTATCTGCCTTAACTAAATTTGGAAAATTAGTAGCTAAGAGGCATATCAGTATCAGTAGACTTCTTTTCCAAATCTTTAGCACAGGTTACACTCCCCTTTTTATGTCGTTTACTATAATAGAGTGCTTTATCGGCCTCTCTTAAAACAGTTCTGATATCTTTCTTATCACATCCTAGGGCAATTCCTCCAGAAAATGTGACTGTAATTTTATCACCGGTTGCTGTTACATAATCTTTAGTTCGTAATTCTTCAGCTAGTTTATCTGTCATCTCTAGACAATCTTCAACTGTTACTCCATGTACAGAAATACAAAATTCTTCTCCACCAAAACGATATACTGAAGCTAACTCGCCGAAATGAGCCTTAACTTCAACAAATAAACGTTTAGTAAAATAAACTAATACATCATTACCCTCAAGATGACCATAAGTATCATTAAGCTTTTTGAAATCATCAATATCCAAGATGCATATTATTTGATGTTTACTACTTTTTTGTGATAATTCATTCATATGACTATGAAATGAATCATAATTTAACAAGTTTGTTAATCCATCATGAGATACATCATATCTTGCCATTCTCAATTCTTCATATTGCTTAGTTAAGAAGTTAACGTAAACATTTGCCACAGCAAACATTAACAACGTCCCTAAAGTTACATCTATTATTGACGCAAATGTAAAATATGTTGCACTCATCGCATGATATTTACCAGGTAACACAAAATAAACCAATGGTGGAATTTGGTTAACAATTAGGAATTCTAATGTACATCGGTAGATCAATGGCAGTGCTTCAATTCTAATGAAGCTTTCACATACAATGATTAGTAGTGCACTTCCCAAGCAAAATTGAACATCGCTGCCGCAGGAATATCGTTGATAGTATATAGAAAGAAATTATCAAATAATGGCGCAAGCGCTAACATTACATGTCCTAAATACTTCTCACGCATGTAATTTGATAAATAGAAGCTCAAAATCGCCATTGAATATTGATAATACAAGCCATCAATTGTGGAGCGACAAAATTCTATAATAAAGAATTGATATAAGCAAAAGATTAGTAATACAGCAACATAACTTTGAACCTTACTTAAACGTTCCTCAATATAACTTTTATAAAAAGTCCACTGACTGTATAATAAGCTAACTATCATCAGAGGCATCACTAAAGACAAAATAATCGCCTTATACAATAGTGTTTCACCACCTAAATACTAAAATAAATTATCTTTCACTCCCAAATTATTACTCGTACTATTAGATAATATAAATATTTGCTTTAATTGTCAATCATCATTTTTTAGCGATATAATCACTATTTTCAATAAGGATTACTAATTATATCCTAGTTTTTTCGCCAAGTATCACAACTGATATTTAATAATACCATTAATAAACGTTTATATTTCTAAAGGTGAGTAATAAGGATAAGTTTTCGTATATCAGCAAATTTTTTCAATAAATCATTATTTATTTTTTGATATTAAATTATATAACGAAAAATTATTATTTTAATATACGAAACAAAAAAACATCTGCGTACTCACGCAAACGTTAATCTACTGTCCTATGATAGATTCACAAATAAGTTGAATCAAAAATAAGAAACTTAAAACATACATGACTTTAGAAACATCGCGATAATTTCCTACTACTAATTTACAGATCGGATACACGATGAATCCAAAAGCTAGACCTGTTGATATCGAACTAGTTAAAGGAATTAAAACTAAAATTAAGAATGTTGGGAACCATTCACTAAAATCAGCAAATTTCACAAATCTTAATTGTTGCATCATAATGGCTCCTGTAATAATTATTACTGGTGCAATCGCTGATTCAGGTATAAATGATAATAATGGAATCAAGAAAATTGCTGCTAAAAACAATAACCCTGAAATAATTGCCATTGCCCCTCTACGACCACCACTTTGAATACCAGAAGCACTTTCAGCTGCTGCTACTGTTGGACTAGTTCCTAAAAATCCTGAAAGAAAAGCTGCAATTGAACTTGCTTGAAATGCCTTTTTGAACTGTGATTTAACTGGCAGTAACCCTTCTAAAATCCCCATCGATTCAAAAACTAAGATCATTGTCATAGAAAAGATTGCTATTAAAAATTTTAACGTAAATAGCTGACTAAAATCACCTGGAGCAACAATTTCACTGTACTTACTAATCTCGGTCAATCTAATATTAGGTACGTTCGAGCCCTTCACTCCGATGATATTCCCTAAAATACTAATCACAATTATTCCTATTATAAAATCACCTGGAACTCTACGTAAAAATAAGATCAAAGTTAACATTATTCCTAATAAGGATAGAATAACTTCAGGTGCTAATAAGTTACCCATAGCTAGTAAAGATCGACTGCCACCTGACTTAACAATGCCAGCTTTTTCTAATCCTAAAACTACTAGGAACATTCCAATTCCAGCTGTTATCCCTATCTTTAAATTTTGTGGTATCTTTTGTGCTAAATACTCACTAATTGGAGTAAACGCTATTACCATGTATAAAAAGCTACTAATTATTGAGATCGCAACAGCTTGTTCCCAAGTTAAATCCATCCCTACAACTAAAGTATAGGTAAAAAATGCATTAACCCCCATTCCTGGAGTAATGATAATTGGCGCATCAGCCCAAATACCCATTATTAATGAACCTATAAATGAAGAAAAAATTGTTGCAAAGACACTTAAATTAGCCGGAATTCCTGCATCAGTTAAAATTATCGGATTAACAATAATAATATAAGAGATTGCAAAGAATCCTGTAATCCCTGCTAAAATTTCCTTTTGAATTGGTGTTTTCTTGGGTTGCCAAGATCTTTTTATTTTATTTTCCATACTTTCGCCCTTTCTCTTAAAAGTGCAACTATTTTAATGTAGCGGAAATATGTTTCATAGTCAAGGGATAGCCCATAAAAAAGAGCCACCTCACCTAAGTGAGATAGCTCTCTTGTCATTAATTCTAGTGATATAAGTCGAAACGACCTTTAGCAAATAATTCTTTTGCCCCACCAATATCAGCTAATGATTTGTTCATAATCATCTTCTTGACGAATGAAGCTGGGAACCCTTTGTATTCTTTCTTACCTACAAGACCAAAGGCATGTGTGTTACCAACAGAAGCAACTGTACCTAAGGAGTTGTAACTAAATGGTTCTGGAACTTCACCCTTCAAACGTTGAGCAATTGCATGTCCAACATAAGCACCCATACGTGTAGCAATTTGAGCTGTTGTTGGGTATGGACGATCTGTTGCCTTATCCATAAGAGCAGATACGTCACCAATGATGTATAAATCATCATGATCTGGATCAAGTAAGTTATCATTAACAATTACACGACCACGACGTTCCTTGAAACCAGATTCACCCATAACGGGACTACCACTAACACCAGTTGTCCAAATAATTGTCTTACCTGGAACTGCTTGAAGTTCTTCGTTATCTTGTGTTGCGTACATTACACGACCATCTTGGATTTCTTTAATCATGCAACCTGTCATGATCTTAACACCTAAACTCTTAACTAATGATACACCGTAGTTTGCAAGATTTTCACTAAACATTGGTAATAACTTAGTTGCAGCTTCAACAATTGTGATAGAAATTTCAGATTCGTCTACACCTGCAAGTTTAGCATATTTTGGACGTTCATCAACTAAAGCACCTGCTAATTCGATACCTGTGAAACCAGCACCACAAACAACAATGTTCAAGTATTCCTTGTCTTGTGTTTCACGATACTTCTTCATAGTTTCAACGATGTGTTCATGAATAGCAACAGCTTGGTCAATATCTGTCATTTGTAAAGCATTATCTAAAGCACCTTTAATGCCAAATGTTTCAGATACAAAACCTAAAGCTAATACACAGTAGTCATAGCGTAATTGACCTGAATTCTTCAATTCAACAGTCTTCTTATCAGCATCTACTTTAACTACTTCATCTTGAATAAATTTAACCTTGTTATTCAAAACATCTTTAATTGGATATGTAATCTTGTTCTTGTCTACAGAACCTGCAGCAACTTCGTGCAATTCTGTAGCTTCATAATGATAGTCATTCATATCAACTAAAGTAATATGAGCGTTGTCTCCTACTTCTTTTTGAAGATTTCTAACTGCTTTTAAGCCCGCATAGCCAGCACCTAAAACTAAAACTTCTTTCATGGTTTAAAACCTCCTACAAAAATAATAATCCAATAGAATAGGTTAGAACTTGTATAAATGAACCAAAAGCTAAAATCTTTACTGCACACTTAAATGTTTTGGATTTAACTTGTTCTTTCATCAACATCCTATCTTGTTTATATACAAATGGTATTGCCAACAAAGCTAACAAACTTGTCCATGGTGCTAGTTTGAGATAAAAAGATAGAATAATTGCAGCAAATGCTAAAACATTCTTCAAGCTAAATGCAAATAAAGCATTTTTTACACCAATAAAATGAACAATTGTGTGTCGGTTATTTCTTTCATCCTCATCATAATCACAAATATTATTAGCTAACATTAGATTAGAAATCCATAAGATATTTGGTAAAGAAATCAAAAATACCTTAGCTAGATTCTCCCAATGCCATGAAAACATTTGGTATGAATTAAGATAAACACAGATTAAGCTTATTACAAAACCCATTGTAATACCGGAGAAAAATTCTCCTAAAGGTAAACTAGATAAAGGACGTGGACCTGAGGAATAGAAAATTCCTACAGCAAAACAAAACATTCCCATCCAAAGCAATGGCAAGCCAGTTACATATACTAGATATAGTCCCATAATTGCAGCAATTACTGTCATAATTGCTAAAATTACAAATACCAATTTAGGAGAGATATTTTCTCTTCCGATGATATTTGTCTTACGCTTATATTCTAGTTTATCAACTGCATGGTGATAATCATTATAATTATCTAATGCGTCAACTGCCATATTAAACAAAAGCATCGCAACAAAAAATACCACCGATAGACCTAAGTGTACTGAGTTATAGTAGTAATAACTAAAACAAATTCCTATCAAAAATGGTAAAATACTTGCCGTTTTAGCTTTGATCTCAACAAGCTCTAGGAAGACTTTTAAAGACAAAACTCTGCCTCCTAGTAAAATAAAATATATTACCCTCTACATAATATATTACCATATTCTTATGTAATTAGTTACAATAATCTCTCAAAAAATTCATATTTAGCAAAATAATTTTGCTTATTTGTCTCAATTTTTTATTTACTCATTACAAAATCATATTCTTCAAAATAATTTTTAATTCATCGTGGTTGAACAGGCTATTTTAGGGTAAAATAGAAACATAGACTATCATTAAGGTGGTGAAAAAATGGCATTCAATTTATGGTTACAGTACCCTGAATTGGCAAAAGATATCGAAAAAGTTAAACATAATCTTCAAGATAAAATCTCTGTCGACTATCCTGATTTACAAGCTGCTCTATCAAAAATGGCAAGCAATGGCGGTAAATTTTTACGTCCAGCCTTTTTCTTACTATTTACCAAATTAACAGCAGACTCACAAAATCGTGTAGACGATAAAAAACTCATTGATATAGCTACTTCACTTGAAGTTTTACATATGTCCACACTTATTCATGATGATATTATTGATGATTCTCCTAAACGGCGTGGTGAAGTTAGTGTCCAAAGCCAATTTGGTAAGGATATTGCAGTCTATGCTGGTGATTATTTATTTACAGTCTTCTTTGATTTAATCACTGATAATGTTTTAGACACACCATTTTTTAAGATCAATTCAAGAACTATGAAGAAAATTTTATTAGGCGAATTAAATCAGATGAAACATCGCTACAATACCCAACAAACTTTCTTGAATTATTTGCGTAATGTAAATGGTAAGACCGCCTATCTTTTTCGCTTAGCAAGTGCTGAAGGAGCATATTTTGGTGGAGCTTCTTCACAAACCGTTAGCTTAGCTACTAGAATCGGACAAAATATCGGAATTAGTTTCCAGATTTTAGATGATATTCTTGATTATTCTGACGCATCAAGACTTAATAAACCAACTCTCGAAGATTTGGCAACTGGGGTTTATTCTTTACCATTATTGCTAGTTCTTAATGAAGATTCAGATGAATTACATACTTTATTAGCTAAAAAGCAAGACCTAACTTTACCTGAAATTCAACGTATCCAAGCTTTAGTCGTTGAATTAGGTGGTGTAGAAAAAGCTAAAGATTTAGCTGCTAAATTTACTAATAAAGCACTTATTGATATCGATAAATTACCTGATTCTACAGCTAAAAAGAAACTTGCTAAACTTACTAAAGTCTTATTAAAACGTACAAATTAAAAAGTCATCACTCTAATTTTTTAGAATGATGACTTTTATTTTATCGTCCTTCATCAATTGCTTTAAGCTTTTGATAACGTTCGTTTGTTTTTCTCAAATAATCAGGACTACCCTGCATTTCAATAGTTCCATCTTCAATAAAGATAACTTGATCCATTGCTTCAACACCTTGTAAGTGATGAGTTATCCAAATTAAAGTTTTATCTTTCAATTCACGATTAAAAATTGAAATTACTTCTTGTTCAGTTAATGGATCTAAGCCCACAGTTGGTTCATCTAAAATGATAATTGGAGCATCTTTTAACAAAATTCTTGCCAATGCCATTCGATGTCTTTCACCACCAGAAAAACGCATTCCGGCTTCGTCCACCATTGTTTCCAGTCCTTGTGGTAAAGCTTTAACCATATCTTTCAAGCCTACACGTTCCAGCACTTGCCATACTTGCTCGATAGTAGCCTCTTCATTTCCGATTCTAAGATTATTTAAAATAGTAGTATTAAATAAATATGGAGTCTGATGTATTACTCCAATATAATTGGAAATTTGATCGCCAACTTTGCTTACGTCAATACCATTTATAGTAATCGCACCTTCAGTAGCAACTCTATCCCCTCTAATCAAGTTAGCTAACGTACTTTTACCTGAACCACTTCGACCTAAAATTGCTAACTTATCGCCAGAAGATATATCTAAGTTAATACCCTTAAGGATTTCACGACTACCATTTTCATATCTAAAATGCACATTATCTAATTTAATATCATAAGGCGCAATTAATTTAATTTCTGATTTTTCTTCTTCAAATGAATTATCTTGTAGTCTATTTAATCTAACTAAAGAATCCTTATATACATTAGTTTCTTGTGAAGCAGCTGGAATTACTGCAAATGCATCAACCACAGGGAAAAGACACAAAACAAAAGCAGCAATCCAGTTAGCTAGACCTGTATATACTCCATTACTGCCACCTAGGTATGTACCGCCCCATAAAATAAGACTCACAACTACCAACATAAACACTAACTGTAAGAGATAATCTCTGATTTGATCAAAATGATGTAGTTTTTCTTGAACATCCATCAATTTTTCCTCATTTTGTTCATGTAGCTTAACATAATCACGACCACGTTGAGCAAAAATCCAATCTGTAATCCCAACAATATTATCAGTTAAGTCTAGGTATAATTCATTCTTTATTTTCTTTTCATATTCTTGTCTAGCACCATTTACGATAACTGACCAGATTGGGAATGCTACTAACATAATACCTATCATTAATAACATTAAAAGTCCCATCCAAATTGAAAAAATACCAACTCCAATAACAACAAATACATAAAGTCCCCATGCAACAAAGGTTGGGAAAATGGTTCTTAAATATAAATTTTGGATGTGATTAATATCTTCTGATAATAATCCTAAAACATCGCCGAGTTGATACTTACTCTTAAAGAATACCGCATCTTTTTCCAAAGCCTTATACAACTTAACACGTAAATCAGAAGTCATTTTAAAAACCCAGTTATGACTTGTTAATCTTTCAAGATAATGGAATACCGGTCTACCTACACCAAATGCACGTGTCAAAACAATTGGAACATAAACTAGCAAAATATTTTCTGGACGTGTAGCTGAACGACTAATTAGATAACCAGAATTAAACATCAAGGCTCCTGCACAAAAGAATGTTAAAATTCCTAAGAAAATTGCTAGTACCAAAGTTTTCTTGTATTTTTTCAAGAAAGGCTTAACCCAAGTATCTTTTTTCAATTCTTGTAATAATGGAATTTTCTTAAACATTCTTTTCACCACCTTTTGCTCGATTTAATAATTCATAGAAATATGCTTGATGAGCTAACAATTCATCATATTGTCCTTCTTCGGCAATTTTTCCATCCTTTAAGACGACGATTTTATCCATATCTTTCATCCAATGTAGACGATGTGTAGCAAAAATTACCAATCTATCCTTCATTAAAGGTAACATTCTTTCCTTTAATTCCAATTCAGTCTCAATATCTAAGTGAGCTGTTGGTTCATCAAAAATCAATACTTTTCTTTGCTTATCTAAAAATGCTCTAGCCAAAGCAATTCGTTGAGCTTGTCCACCACTTAAGGTTCTTTGACCATTACCAATTAATGTATCAAGTTTATCTGGAAGTTCTTCTAATAAATCTTCCAATCCTACTGCTTTAATTGCTTCAATAATTTCTTCATCGCTAGCATCAGGTGTATAGAAAGCAATATTGTAACGCAAAGTATTATCAAAGATATATGGACTTTGTGGAATATAGATAATTTGATTTCGCCATGCATCTTCATTTAAATCAGTAGTTTCTTTACCTTGAATTTCAAATTTTCCATTTTTCAAAGGTAAAAAGCCGCTTAACAAATTAATTAGAGTTGTCTTACCAGCCCCACTCATTCCAATAATTCCAACTTTTTGATAGCCTGTAAACTCTGTATTAAACTTAACTGGTTCTGCATTATCATCATAAGCAAACTCAATATTATCTAGTTTCAAACTATCTGTAGGTTGCCATTGATGAAGCTCTAACTTACTTTCTTTAACTTCAGCACTATTGATAATTTCTTGAATTGAGTGGAAGGAATTTTTCCCATTTAAAGTTGCATGATAATCATTAGCGAATGCTCTAATTGGTAAGAAGTATTCCGGCGATAAAATCAATACTGTTAAAGCTGGAAATAATGTAATTTCACCATTGATCAAACGTAATCCTAAAAATACAGCTACTACCGCGATTGATAAAGTTGTAAAAAAGTCTAACGCAAATGTTGAAAGAATTGCAACGCGTAATACACTCATTGTAGTCTTTCTAAAGCGTTCACTTGTCTTATAAATACTGTTGGCGTATCGTTTACTTAAACCAAAGTATTTTAATGTATCAATTCCTCGTAAAGAATCAATAAAGTGATTGGATAAACGTTGAAAAGAAACAAATTGTTTATCTGCCTTAGCCTTAGCTGCATATCCTAAAATAATCATAAACAATACAATTAAAGGATAGATGAAGAATAAGATTACTCCTGATACCCAATCCAGATAAAAGGCCATCGCTAAAACTACAATTGGCACAATCATCATACTAATCATTTTGCTAAGTGTTAGTTGAATATAATCTTCAACTTCAGAAATACCATCTAAAGTCAAAGTGACCATGTGTCCAGTTCCTTGTTTCTGTACCAATTCTGGACCTAAAATGAAGACTTTTTCTAATAAAGTTTTACGTAATTTCTTTGCTTCTACACGTGCATAATCGTCTAACCAGCGATTGCTCCACCATTGTAGCCCTTCTCTTCCAGCAAAAGAAATTATAAAACCAATAATATAAATAAATTGTTCCTTAAGTGGTTTTCCATTCCATAAATGTGTAATCACTAACCCTAGACTGACAGCTTGACCAACTATAAGAAAAGCTTGTAGGATATAAAGTCCTACAAGCCCTCTCATAGTTTTTTTAATGTCTGTCAGGGTTAATAAACCCTTATCAAACATTATTCACCCTCCGTTATAGTAGGCATTTTAATTCTTCTTCTGAAGATGTAGTATGCCCAAATTGTGTATGCCAATACAAAAGGTAAAAGACAGAATGTTGCAATTGTCATGATCTTCAAAGTATAAGGTGTTGAAGATGCTGTCGAAATTACTAAATTGTATTTAGCACTGATAGAGGAAATCATCAAACGTGGGAATAAACCTGAGAATAGTAATGCTACTAAAGCTACTAAAGTCAATCCACTATAAATGAAAGAATTAATTTCCTTACCTTTAAATACTGATACATGTGCTAAAACAGTTAAAAGTACAATTACAACTAAAATAGCTAATGTGCTAATTGGATGTACTTTCAAGAAGTCTGTTTGGAAAATTAACAATAGTGCAAATACAACCAAACCTACATATAGTACCCAATATAAGAATTGAGCATAGTTCTTAGCTCTATCTCTGATAGCACCTTCTGTCTTCAATGCAATGTAGTTCAAACCATGTAAGTAAACTAATAAAGTTAAAGCTACACCACCAACAACTGAAAAGACATTGATGTAATCAAAGAAACCAGCATGCATATTACCATTAGCATCAATTGGCATGCCTTGAACCATACTGATGAATAAAATACCAAAGAAGAATGGTACGATGAAACTACCGATTGCTAAAGTCCAATCCCATGTTCTCTTCTTAGCACCTTCAGCATGATGTCTAAATTCAAATGATACTCCACGAATAATTAAACCTAATAGGATAATTAATAAAATTAAGTAGTATCCTGAGAATAAGGATGCATACCAGTAAGGGAAAGAAGCAAACATTGCCCCACCAGCAGTGATGAGCCAAACTTCATTTCCGTCCCAAACTGGACCGATTGTTCTAATTAATTGAGTTCTTTCAGCATCATTTTGTGCCAAAGTCTTAGTTGCCATCCCTACACCATAATCAAATCCATCAAGGAAGAAGAAACCTGCAAATAGTACCCCAATTAAAATGAACCATAAAAATTGTAAAGCAGTCATCTAAAACGCCTCCTTGTCAAAAGGATCTAAACCATGTTTTGCAAATTCAGGTTCACTAGCTTCGTCAGGGCCTTTACGAAGTTCCTTAACTACAAAGCCAACCATTACAATAGCTAGAACTGTGAAAATTGCAAAGTATAAGATGTTTGAAATCAATAATGATGTTGCAGAAACACTTGGTGATACACTTTGTGCGATTGTAAATAATCCATATACAGTCCATGGGTAACGACCTAATTCTGTAATTAACCAACCACATGTATTTGCCAAGAATGGTGTAAATGTCATTAAAGCTACAACCCACAACATCCAATTTGTATTAAATAGACTTGCCTTCTTCTTACGTGTGAAGAACAATCCTAAAGCAGATACAAGGAATGTTAAAGCACCAAAACCTGCCATTACACGGAAACTCCAGAATAATGTGTTAACTGGAACGTAGTAATTATTCTTAGTTCCGTATTTTGCTTGTAATTCTTTGTTGATTGTGTCCATACCTTTAACTGAACCAGTTGTCTTACCATAGGAAAGAACACTCAACATACCTGGAATTTCAATTGTATAATTTGTCTTATGATTCTTGGTATCAGCAATTCCGACAACTGTCCAACCTGCTGATTTACCAGTATCTTTGTACAATGCTTCCATTGCGCTAAATTTCATTGGTTGTGTGTGAAGTAAGTCTTTCATTTGAAGGTCACCTACACCCATTACAGATAAGGAACCTAGTAAACTTACGATCATACCTAAACGCATTGAACGTTTGAAAATATCCTTACTTACTTCAGATAGAGACTTTCTCTTCAAAAGTCTAAATGCAGCCATACCAGCTACAACTACACCACCCATCATGATAGCACCAGAAATAACGTGTCCCCATTCATACCAAACTTGTGGGTTTCTTAATAGAGCAGAAAAACTTGTCATTTCAGCACGTCCATTACGGATTGTATAACCTACTGGATGTTGCATAAATGAGTTAGCAGTCAAAATCCAAAGAGCAGATGTCATTGTACCAATTACAACCATCCAAACAAAGAATAAGTGCAAACCTGGTTTCACTCTATCCCAAGTAAACATCCATAAACCAATAAATGTAGATTCAATGAAGAAAGATAGTAAAGCTTCCATAGCAAGTGGAGCACCAAAGATATCCCCCATGAATCTAGAGTAATCTGACCAGTTCATACCAAATTGGAACTCTTGAATAAGCCCGGTTACAACACCAACAGCGAAGCTCAACAAGAAAATATTCCCCCAGAACTTTGTCATTTTCTTATAAGCTTCGTTCTTTGTACGAACATAGCATGTTTCCATCAACGCAACCATAAAAACCATTCCGATTGAAAATGGAACGAAGAAGAAATGGAATATGGTCGTCATGGCAAATTGGAAACGAGCCAAACTTAAAATACTCATAACGATAAACCTCCATTCAAATTTTAAAAAAATCAGTATACCACTAATCTTAAATAATTCTTTACAATGTTATTTTAGCCTTTTTATTAATTGTTTTCAATATTTTATACCATTTTTGTTTGAAAGTGTTTTCAATATAATTTTAATTAATTTAGATGGTTTACTTAAATACACAAAAAAATACTAGTAATCATTTAATTACTAGTACTTTTAATAAAATATTTAGTATCATATTTAAAATTACATACATTATTTATATCTAATGATAATCATCACTTGATACTACAAAATATGAATACCATTTTCTTCACATTTTTTAAGCATTTCATCTGGCCAAATACTTGCTTGTACTTCCCCAACATGTGCTTTACCTAGAAGTAACATACATAAGCGAGATTGTCCAATTCCTCCACCAATTGTGTATGGTAATTCTTTGTTCAAAATCATCTTATGATATTGTAATTTCAAACGATCTTCATCGCCTGTCTTCTTCAACTGTTCCACCATAGAATCTTCATCAACACGAATACCCATACTTGATAATTCTAAAGCACATTGTAATGGTTCATACCAGAATAAGATGTCACCATTTAATTTCCAATCATCATAGTCAGGAGCTCTACCATCATGACGCTTACCACTCTTTAGAACATCACCAATTTGCATCACAAAGACACAACCTAGTTCTTTACAGATGGCATTTTCACGATCTTTAGCATCTTCTAACTCTGGATATTTGTCTTCCAATTCTTGTGAAGTTATAAAATGAATCTTATCAGGCAAATGGTAAACAGCATTAGGGAATTTGTACCATACTTCGTGTTCCATATGCTTGACAACTTTAAAGATTAATTCAACTGTTTCTTTTAATGTTTTTTCATTGCGTTCATCTTTGGAAATGACTTTTTCCCAATCCCATTGATCAACATAACTAGAATGGAAATTATCCAAATCTTCATCCTTGCGAATAGCGTTCATATTAGTATATAAACCTTCATGTAAGCCGAAGCCATATTTCTTCAAGGCCATACGTTTCCATTTAGCCAAAGAATGGACAACTTCGATGGTTTCGCCAGGCATATCTTTCATAGTAAAAGATACTGGTTTTTCATACCCATTCAAATTATCATTAATCCCTGAACTCTTTTCGACATACATTGGAGCTGAAACACGATTTAAGCCCATTTCCTTGCCAAATTCATCTTGGAATGTTTCGCGAATATAACGAATTGCTTCTTGGGTTTCGCGGATTGATAATTTAGGATCATAATCCTTTGGAATAATTAAATCCAATCTAATCACTTCTTTTCTATTAATTAATATGTCATTAATACTACACTAAGCATCAGTAAATTACAATACTTTATCTAAAATAAATTTCTACTTACTATTAGCTATTTATCAACCTTTACCCAACTTTATTATTTCTTCTCCCCTTTCAAAAAAATAATTAAAAAAAGCTAAGATTACAAAAAATTAATAACTTAGTAATATTTTTACTATTTTAATGTAAACGATTTTTAGTTATACTATATAAGTATAGACAGAAAATCTATTTAATTTGGAGTGAACTTAGTATATGAAATTAAACAAGACTTTATTATCCTTAACTGCCGCTACTGGTATTATCGCAACTGGTGCAGCTGCTAATGGTGCTAAAGCTGACAAAATCACTGTAAAATCCGGTGATACTGTTTCTCAACTTGCTTTAGACCATGCTACTACCGTTGATAACGTACAACAATTAAATAACCTTGAAAATGTTGATTTGATCTTTGTTGGTCAAACTCTTGAAATGGGCGATGGTAGTTATACTACAACTACATATCAAACTGCATCCCAATACCAACAAAATTACGCTCAAAATACAGATGCACAAGCTAACTATACTCAAACTGATTATAGTGCTGCTCAAAATAATGTGCCTGCTGCAACAGATCAAGTTCAAGATACTACAACTACTGTTGACCAAACAGCTACTCCTGAAGATACAACTACTCAAGATGCTCAAACTAATGTTGCTAGCGATACTACAACTTCTGAAACACAAGTTGATGCTACAAATACTGATCAAGCAGCTACTACAACAAATGATGCAGTTTCCACAAATACTACTGATCAAACAGCAGCTCCTGTAGAAACAGAAACTACAACAACTCAAGCACAAGCAGAAGTTCAAGCACCTGCTACTACAACATATGTAGAAAATACACCTGCTGAAGCTCCTACTACAACTTGGACAGATACTACTAGTTCTGTAAATAATACTGTAGCTAATACTAACTCTAACTATTCTTCAGCAAGTACTACACCTGCTGCTACTACAACAGCTACTCAAAATACTACTACTAGCTCTACTTCTAGCGATGAAGATGCTGCTAGAGAATGGATTGCTAATAAGGAATCTGGTGGTAGTTACACAGCTAAGAATGGTATCTACTATGGTAAGTATCAATTAACTGCAACTTACTTGAATGGTGACTATTCTGCCGAAAACCAAGAAAAAGTTGCTAATGAATATGTAGCTTCTCGTTATGGTTCATGGACTGCTGCTAAAGCTCATTGGGAAGCAAATAACTGGTATTAATATAATTACTATATATAGGAAGTTTTTATCTTCCTATTTTTTTATTGTATTCTTTGCAATTTTAACTTAAAATTGTCTATTAGATATACAAATTATAAAGGTGATTAAAAATGTTTTTTACTAATTTTTTTAGTAAGACTCCTACTATTACAACTGATAAATTAGCTGAATTATTAGCTAAAAAGACTCCGATAACAGTTTTAGATGTGCGGACTCCACCCGAATTCCACACTGCACATCTACCTAATGTTAGAAATTATCCTTTAGTTCAAATTGATAGCTATTCTAATAGTAAGAAAAATAGAATATATCTTATCAGTCAATCTGGTAAACGTAGTGAAGAAGCTACTAAGATTTTGCGTAACAAAGGATATAAAGCCATCAATGTTAAAGGTGGCTTAAATAGTTGGACTGGTAAACTAGAACATGATAAGTAACTTTAGCAAGGATTCGTCCTTGCTTTTTTTATTATAAAAATTTCTATCTGAAGTCTCCCTAGTTAAAACTTGTCGTCTAATTATGGGAGCTTTTATTTTAAAACTTACGAAAATAATTTATTTTAATAATAATTACAATTTATTATCTTCTTTTTTGGTTAAAAGTAAAATGTTATTTTATTATTAAGGGTAAAAAAACAAGGAAAAGCCCTTCTATTTTTTGTTTCAAAATAACAGTAATTTTACAAAAAACGGTATTTTGTCCAAATTCTAGCGTTTTTCAAGAAAAATTAGCAAAAATTCCTACTTTTTATCATTAAATATTTTCTAATAAACAAAATGCTTGACAAAAAAAGCCGATTTTTGTCATATAATTTCCACTCTTGAATTGTTATTATAGCAATGTTCTTATTAAAAAATGACGATTTTATGTTTCTGAATACTACAAACTGTAATAATTATTACATTAAAGCTGATTTTAGTAACCTTTCTGGAATTTCACTGTTATATTCTTTCCGTATACTTCTAACCGTTGATTCGCATAACAGGCGAATTAAGTAGATACACAAATAATAGATTTAATTTACAGGAGTGAATATTTTTTATATGAAATTCAACAAAGCTTTATTGTCAGTTACAGCCGCAGCAGGTTTACTCGCAGTTGGAACTATTGCAGCAAATGCGGACCAAGTTACCGTACAACCTGGTGACACAGTTTCTAAGATTGCTCAAGAGCACAATACAACAGTTGATAGTATCCAACAATTAAATAACTTAGCAAACGTAAACTTAATTTATGCTGGTCAAACACTTGAAGTAGGTGAAAATGGTCAAGCAACAGCTTCCGATAATGCAACTACAACAAGTGCTACAACAAATAACTACCAATTACCAGCTCAAACTTATAACTATAATTACCAAGCAGCTACAACACCTAGCTATAGCTACAATAACAATAACAATAATAACTATAGCTACAACGCTAATGCTAATACTCAAGCTACTACTAACTCTGGTTACAACTACCAAGCTACAGGTAGCTCAAGTGAAGAAGCTGCTAAAGCATGGATCGCTAATAAGGAATCTGGTGGTAGTTATACAGCTACTAATGGTCAATACATTGGTAAGTATCAATTATCTGCATCATATTTAAATGGTGACTACTCTGCTGCTAACCAAGAAAGAGTTGCTAACCAATACGTAACATCACGTTATGGTTCATGGGTTGCTGCTCAACAATTCTGGCAATCACATGGTTGGTACTAAAATAAGACCATAATATAACGAAAGCAAGTAAATTCTGGCTCTAGTCAGATTTACTTGCTTTTTTCTTTATTCTTTATCCTTTTTTTCGTACCTTTTCATTAAATTTTATTACATCATTTAAGTAACCACGTTCATCATTAATCTTCTTCATCAATTCATGATCATGTGTATGTACTTTTCCTGTCACAAGTTGTAACTTATAAATGTCTAAATAAGGTAAATTAGCTAATTCAGCCCGCTTATATTCTAAATCTCTATCATAATAGACTTTCCTAAAGTTCGTTTCTTGAATTCCATGTTCATCAATTTCTAAAATCAAATATTCAGCACGCATATCTTTTTGAAATTTATCCCATGCAAAAAACGGCTGCCCTACAGATCCAGGATTTAAAACGAATTGCTCATCGCTACTATATCTCATTAGTGGGTGATGAACATGGGCATAAATAGCTAAATCAAGATTTTGATTTCCATCAAACAATTCATTGAAATTGCGCTGTTTCTCAGTAGGATACAAAGCCTGTCCGTAATTTAAATCAGGTAAATTGTGTGTCAATCCTACCCTAATATCTCTAACCCTTGTTTCTTCCCTTATAGGCCATTTTTTTATAGTAGACGTTACTTCATTAGCGTCTAGCCTTTCAGACAATGTTTGTGCCAATTTAGAGATATAAACTAAACTTGTCCTATCAGTATCAACTACTCCTCTAAGAGCATTTAAAAACAAATCATCCCAATTTCCACGAATACATATTTCAGGATTTATCTGTTTAAATAAATCCCATAAGTCCTGAGCACCTGGTCCAGGAGAAAATAAATCACCTAAAAACCAGTACTTATCAACTTTTTGTTTGATTGAATCTTGATAAACTGCCTCTAATGCAGTCGTATTCCCATGCACATCTGAAAAGACGGCAATTCTTTCACCCATTTAATCACCTACTCTGCTAAAATTCTTTTTTGTAATGCTTCTGCAATTTGCATAAGGCTTTCCTCATTATTAACCTGAGAAATTTGGTAACCTATGAAATATGGACTAGCTACATAACGTGGCATTATCTTACACTCGATTTTTTGATCTATATTATAGAAAAATAAATTATAGGAGTCATAGTGTCCATGATAAAAGTCATCGCTCAAAATAAATTTAACAGTTGATTGAATATAATCAGCAAAAGTTGCAACATCACCATCTTGTGACATTTGAACATTAAACTCAACAAATCCCTTTAAAGGATAGCGAGAAATGTTAAGTTGAACATTATTTTTAGAAACGACATCTACTCCCTGGAAGTTTTTCGATGAAATATTAGCATATCCATCCTTTTTATCTAATCCTACAATTTGAAAATGCGGATGCCTTAAACTACCACCAGATCGTGGTCCAAAATTCTTATATAGCAAAACACTCTTATACTTATTTTGATTAATCATCTTTTGCCAACATTCTAAAGCATATTTTATAATTTTCCGATTTTCAAGTTGACTGTAACTACTTTGATCTCCAAGATGGTCTTTAGATTCAATAATGATCGTCTGCATTGTATCTTGAAGTGTACGAAACTTATTTACAAGCCAGATGCAATCTCCATCCTTATCTAATATATTAGTCAAATTCTCTCTATCACAGAAAGGACAGTAACCTTCAGGATGTTTAATATTTTCTGGCTTTTTACGTGCAACTTGTAAATGAAAAATTAATGGTTCTTCATTACTCAATTAGTTCACGTCCTTAATAATAATCACTTTAACTATTTTAGCACAAATCCCCTATTTTCATGCTAAATTTTCCTTATACTACTATTATAAGTCTATCTTTATTAAGAACCAAAAATGAAGATTGGAAAATTATTTTGTAAGAATTTCTACTTAATTTCCTTGTAAAATACCTTGATCATACAATATCTTAATTTGCTCATTATCTTTTGTTATTTTTCCAGTTGCTAGTGAGAGATACATATTTAGATTTTTTATTTGTTTACTATTTAAATATACTGACAAATGATCTCTACTCTCTGTTGGATCCCAATAAAAGTTAATTCTTAGATGTTTCTTCCCAAATTTACTTTTTAATACTATATCCAAGTAAGGATCATCTAAAGGCTCAAAAGTATTTACATATTCATCCATTATCATTAATTCATCTATTTCATTTAACAATACTGTTAGATCATCATGATACCAATTACTTAAAGGACTTCCGCCTTGATAAAATTCTTCTGAATTATAAGCTCTTACACTATAAGATACACCTATCCATTCATCATCTAATTTCCATAATCGTAAATATACATGAAACGATTTTGTTTTAAAATATATGTAAGGTAATTTTTTGTTTATCAGCTTAATTCACCTCCCTACTATTTATAGCTATTATATCTTAATTTTATAAGAGTTATCATAATTTTATAACTAATTTATGCTATACTGACTTGAAAGTCGAACATCATTTACTTTAATATTGATCTAAAATTTATTGGAGGAAGATAAAAATGACAAATAAACCTACTAATTGCTTGTTAGGTGGTGCTTTAGGAGATTCATTGGGTTACCCAGTGGAATTTTCTAGCTATCGAGAAATTCAACAAAATAATCCCAGTGGCATCACTTTTATTAATTTTTCTGAACCAGTTTTAATTTCAGATGACACACAAATGTCTCTATTTACAGCTTCTGCCTTATTAATATCGGATAATTATTTGACTAATCTTTGGGATTGTTATCAAGACTGGTTAGAAACTCAGTGGAAAACTGACAAACAAAGTATGTCCCATAAGCCTGTTAGTAAATTGGTAGATTTTCAGGAACTATTTAATTCTCGTGAACCAGGCAGGACTTGCTTAATGACACTAGCGCAACAAAAACCAGGAAGCTTACAACATCCAATTAATAATAGCAAAGGATGTGGTGGTATTATGCGTGTAGCTCCAATTGGACTTATTGATGAAGATGAAAATATAATTGCTCAACTTGGAGCTGAAAGCTCTGCTTTGACTCATGGTCATCCACTAAGTAGTCTTTCTTCTGCTTATTTAGCAGTACTTATCCATCGTTTACTCACATCTAATATTTCTCCTCAACTTGTATTAGATACTCTTAATTTTATAAAATCAAAATTCAGTACTATGGATTATTTATCCGATTTTACAGAAATAATTAAATTAGCAACAAATTTAAGTCAAACAACAGATAACGATTTCATAAATTTTCAACGCTTAGGAAAGGGATGGGTTGCTGAAGAAACACTAGCTATTGCCCTCTATTGTTCTTTGAAATATCAAAAAGATCCATGCCGTGCTATCGAAATTTCTGTTAATCATGATGGAGATTCTGATTCAACCGGTTCAATAACCGGACAAATTGTGGGTGTTCAACAAAGTAACTCACTCTGGCTTCCTGCTTCTTATCTAAATAAATTGGAATTACGAGATGTAATTATATCTCTTGGTAAAAAATTAAGTCAAAAATTCAATACATAATAACATATAAAATATATTTTTTATCCTATTATTATATATATTCTTCTTCCTATAATCTTAATTTTTTTATAAAATTATACTAAAAATATCACTTATTATTGCCACTTTCTTTACACAAAATCAACTTTATTGTTATGATAATTATAATAATAAAATCATAGTTTGAACTACTATCAAACGAAAGGATGTTTAGATGACAAGAAATATACGTAGATATCGCTGGGGACGTTGGCTAGTATTTTTAGTTGCTCTAGAAATTATTACTTTAAGTATTAACTTCTTTTATGCTCCAATTGATATCGCAGCCGGAGGAACGACTGGAATTGCCATCTTAGTAGAGGCTGTTTGGCATGTAGAACGACCTTTAACAGTTTTAATCTGTAATCTAGCTATGATTGGCTTAGCTTGGATTTTTTTAGAAAGAAAAGTTGTTAAAAATATTACTTTAGGTAGTTTATTGTTACCTGTATTTATGCAATTAACTCCTAGTTTCCAGGTTACTGATAATGAATTATTAGCTGTTATTATTGGTGGTGGCTTGATGGGCTTCGGAGTTTCACTTCTTTATCGAATCAATGCTTCAAGTGGAGGGACAACTGTTCCACCAATGATTTTGAAGAAATACTTTTATCTGGATTCAGCCCTAACATTAATGTTTATCGACTTACTTGTTATTTTTATGAATATATTTGTTGCTGGACCCAATGCTTTCTTTTTAGCAGCCTTTTCTCAAGTTATAACTGCCTTAGTTATGCGTTATTCCGAGGCAGGCTTTGACTTAAAATACCAAGTTCAAATTTTAAGTAACGATTTGCTTGATGAAATTAAAGAAACCCTTCTAAAAGATAATAGTAGTTTGACTCTTTATGATGTAGTTGGTGGTTATAGTCAAACACAAAAGCAACAAATTTTATTAATCGTAGATCGCCAAGATTACGGTCATTTAATTGCTAAAATTCATGAAATTGATCCAGAAGCCTTTATTGTTACATCTAATGTAACTAAAGTTCATGGTGGTAAATGGGGATTATAGCTTTCTCATACCTTTGTATGTAAAAAAGAGATTCAAAGATGAACTTTCTTTGAATCTCTTTTAAATTATTAATTAAATTATTCTAAACCTTCTGCTAAAGCTTCAGGATAGTTTTCACGAACAATTTCAGCACAACTTGCACATAGTGTTGATAAGTCAGCATCACTACCGATATCTGTCTTGATCATGCGGCAACGAGGACAAACTTCACCTTCAGCATGTTCAACTACAACAGCATATTCATCATTAAACTTCAAAGCATTTTCTGGTGCTTCAGATAATGGATGAACATCTAATGCAGAAACAATCAATGCTTGACGAACATTAGCATTTAATGCATCTAAATCAGCTTGTACACCATTAGATACATATAAGTCTACATGTGCTTCGAAGGACTTACCAATTAATTTTTCATTTCTTGCTTCTTCAAGAGCTTTAAATACACCTGAACGTAAATTCATGAATCTGTTCCATAAATCAACAAGTTTTTCTTCATTATTGAAATGTTTAACTTCAGGCATTTCGGATAATTGTGCGTATTTTTCGTCTTCCTTCAAATACTTCCAAATTTCTTCTGTTGTATGAGGTAAAATTGGAGTCATTAACTTAGTTAGACGTACCACTACATCATACAATACTGTTTGCATTGAACGACGTTTCTTGCTATCAGGAGCTTCAATATAAACAACATCCTTAGCAACGTCCATATAGAATGCAGAAAGATCTGTTGTAATGAAGTTAATTAACTTCTTGTAAATTTCCATAAATTCATAGTTTGCATATGCATCTAGAATTTCCTTAGTAAATTTGTTTACAAGAACTGTCATGTATTTATCAATGGATTCCATTTCATCGAAAGCAACAGCATCTTTAGCAGGATCGAAATCTGTTGTGTTTGCAAGTAAGAAACGAACTGTGTTTCTAAATTTACGATAACTTTCAGCGATTTGTTGGAAACTTCCCATAGATACACGAACGTCAGCAGATGTATCAACACTCAATACCCATAGACGAATAATTTCAGCACCCATCTTATCGATAACTTCACTAGGAACAATTGTGTTACCCAATGATTTACTCATCTTACGTCCCTTACCATCAAGTGTAAATCCTTGAGAAAGAATTTGCTTGTATGGTGCATGACCAGAGTAAGCAACAGATGTAATCAAACTAGAGTTGAACCAACCACGGTATTGGTCAGAACCTTCCAAGTATAGGTCAGCTGGATATGTTAAGTAATCACGTTCAGCACATACGCCTTGGTGTGAGGAACCAGAATCGAACCAAACATCCATGATATCTGTTTCTTTAGTAAATTTACCATTTGGAGAATGTTCACTTGTAAAGCCTTCAGGTAATAAGTCCTTAGCTTCACGTTGGAACCAAATATTTGAGCCGTGTTCTTCAACTAATTTTGCAACATGTTCAATTGTTTCCTTGGTCATGATAGCTTCACCGTCTTCACCGTAGAAGATTGGCAATGGAACACCCCAAACTCTTTGACGGGAAATTACCCAGTCACCACGATCACGAATCATGTTGTAAAGACGTTTTTGACCCCAATCTGGGAAGAATTGAACTTCATTAATTGCACCTAAAATTTGGTCACGAATCTTATCAACAGATGCAAACCATTGTGGTGTAGCGCGGAAGATAATAGGTTTCTTTGTACGCCAGTCAAATGGGTAGCTATGTTCGTAATCCATTTGCTTCAAAAGTACGCCAGCTTCTTCCAATTTCTTCAAAGAAACTTCATTTGCGTCTTCATAGAATAAACCTGCAAAATCTTCGCCAGTATCTTCTGTCATATATCCCTTATCATCAACAGGAACATATACATCTAAACCATACTTAACACCAATGTTAAAGTCATCTTCACCAAAGCCAGGAGCTGTATGAACAAGACCTGTACCAGCATCAGTTGTAACGAAGTCGCCTAACATAGTTACAAGTTTTCTTTCTGGATAGAATGGGTGTTGACATAAAACATTTTCTAATTCTGCACCCTTAACAGTCTTCACAATCTTAACATCATTCCAACCAAATAATTCAGCATCAGCATTTACTAAATCAGCAGCTAAAACATACTTACGTTCATCATCGTCATGTTGTACAACTGCGTAGTCGAATGTAGCATCAATTGTAATACCTTCAGAAGCAGGAATAGTCCATGGTGTTGTAGTCCAAACAACCATATATGTATTTTTATCTAATACACCTTTACCATCAACAACTTGTTCACCGTAGAATGCAGATGGTGATGTTACATCATGATATTCAACTTCAGCTTCAGCAAGAGCTGATTCAGATGACCATGACCAAAATACTGGCTTTTTACCTTTATAAATTAAGCCCTTTTCTGCCATCTTACCAAAGACACGAATTTGTTGTGCTTCATATTCTGGTTTCAATGTTAAATATGGGTTATCCCATTCACCAGCAACACCTAAACGCTTAAAGTCTTTTCTTTGCTTATCAACTTGTTCTAAAGCATATTGACGACACATTTCTCTGAATTCAGCTACAGATAATGCTTTACGATCAACACCAGCTTTTTTCAATTGTTGTTCAATTGGTAAACCGTGTGTATCCCAACCTGGTACATAAGGTGCGCGGAATCCCATCATTGATTTAGAACGAACGATGAAATCCTTAGAAATCTTGTTCATTGCGTGACCCATATGAATATTACCGTTAGCATATGGAGGTCCATCATGTAACACAAAACTTGGTTTTCCCTCGTTTAATTTTTGCCTTTGTTCATAAACTTTATTTTCTTCCCATTCATTTTGTCTTTCAACTTCGCGAACAGGTAAATTACCACGCATTGGGAATTTTGTCTTACCCAAATTTAAAGTATCTTTGACTTTCATAAGATCCATCCTTTCTCTCTCAGTTAAAAATTGGAAACAAAAAAATCCCATCCAGCAAGGGACGAGATTTCCGTGGTACCACCCAAATTTTAACTATCATTAATTAGTAGTTTCTTTAGTCATCATTAACGCGATGAAACGACTTACCCTACTATTATTTCAGGAAAGTATTTGAAAGATGATAAAAATCATATCAGGGATATATCGAACTTTCACCGACCATCGACTCGCTGCCTATATAATATGATTTTCGCGTTCTTTCAGAAATAAATTAATCTTCAGGAGCAAAGTGCTTTCCTTGAGGTTGATCATCATCAGGGAAAATAACAACAGTTTCATTCGTTTGTTGAGAAACTGATTCTTCTTGAGGTTGTTCTGGGACATCTTGAGTAACAACATCAGTTGGTGCATCAATTTGGCCTGGAACAATTACCTCTGCTCCATCACTACTTGCGTCTGATTGTACTTCATTTTGACCAAAATTGTCAAGTGAATCATCATGACGAATTGCATCTTGAATTTCTTCAAAACTACTTACATCGCCTTGCTTGAGAATTTCATCCCAGTCACTACCCTTAATTACTTCAAGTTGTGATTCCATCATTACTTGAAGTCTTTGGCGGAAGATACGAGCTTGTTTTCTCAAATCATCAGTTTCAATTGCAATCTTCTTAGCTTTTCTAGAAGCTTCATCAATGATGTGTTTTGCCTTAGCATTAGCTTGATCAATAATATCTTGACCTTGCTTTTGTGCTTCATGATTAATGATTTCAGCTTCTTTTTGTGAGTTTGCCTTAACTTTATCAGCAGCTTCTTGAGCCACAATAATTGATTGATTCAATGAATCTTTTAAATCATTGAAGTATTTCAATTTTTCTTTATTTTGTTGCAAACTATCTGCTAATCTGTCATTTTCTTTTAAAGTATTTTCATAGTCTTTAATAATTTGATCTAAGAAATCATTAACTTCATCTTGATCATAGCCACGTAATTTTACATGAAATTCTTTATTATGAATATCTAAAGGGGTCAAAGCCATCCCCAACACCTCCAAAAACGTATCAGTTATTCTTCTCCAATACAGAAACTCTAATTCTTAATTTATCCTTACGAGTTATACCTAATAGGTCATCGATCCTAAGTCTACCATAACCACGAATCGATAATATATCTCCATACTTAACTTCATAGTCTGGTCTAGCAACAGTCATCCAATTTAACTGTACTTTTTCAGCTTTAATTAAATTCTTGCTACTTTCCCTTGATATGTTGAACGTAACACTAACTAAACTATCTATTCTTAGAGAAGAAGATGTTACCATTTTTTCTTGCCAATTTAACTCTGGAACTACAATTTCATCGAGTGGTGCATCTTCAAGTCTAACTTTAATCTTACCCACTCTATCAATTTGCAATCTGAAGTAGTCACTTACTTCTTTTTCACAAAGGAATTGCCAAGTATCATTTTGTTCTATTATATCACCAATTACTTCTCTATCTAACCCACTATTAGCCAAAGTTCCTAAAATTTGTCCATGAGTTAACGATGTAAATTTCACAGGATATTTAATCATAATTAATTCTAAATTAAAATCATCATCCTGTACCTCGTAATAACTTGGGTAAAATATTGCTCGTTTTCTTTCAGCATTTTCATAACCACCACTAAAAGAAACTTTTACATCTTGATTTTTGTGTATCAACGACTGAGCAATATATTGTTCCCTTGGATTCAGGAAATGCGTTAATATTGGTCGATATTCGTTTTCTACCTGCATAATGTAATCAGACAATTGTGAAATTAATGGTTCTTCATCTTTTCTAAAATGCTGCAAAATGTTACTATCCATGATTAATAAAGTCCTAACAGTCCAAGTATAAAGTCTACACCCCATTCAACAGGTTGTAGAACAATTAACGCTACTACTGGTGCAAAACTCAAACCAGCAATTGGGGGAATGAAGTTAAACAAACTTAAATATGGTTCAACTATCTTTCCTAACCATTGACCTAACTTAGTTTGATATGCACCTGGAAACCATGACATTAATACATAAATTAAGATTAATGTCGAATACAGATTAAAAATTCTATCAACTAAAAATATCAATTAATTACTCCTAACCTATACCTAATATCATCTACCTGTAAGATTAGACAAATCTCCTTCGATCTTAAAATTTTTAGGGGTGCACAAGAATATTTTTTCACCTATTCTTTGCATGTCACCATTAACAGCAAAAATTAAGCCCGAAAGAAAATCTATTACACGATGAATTTGATTTTCATCCATTTTTCTAAAATTAACAATCACAGCTCTACCATTTAAAATCATCTTACCGATATTCTTAACGTCTGAAAAAACACTTGGATCAAAGACCATGATCTTTTGTTCTCTTTGAACTGTTGTACTATTGTTTTTAGGACTCATCAAAGACATCACCTGTCTATTATTATCTTTTTCTGGTTCAGAAGCTCTATTAACATCAGTATTAGTACTGACTGCTTGTTTGCTATCAGTAACTTCCTCGTAATACTCTTCTTCTGGAACTCCATTGAACCAATTACTTAGCTTTTCACTTAATGACATCTTAACACTCCTTCAAAGGAAATCTTAACGACGACGGCGACGTAAGAATGGTGGTGTATTTAAAGAATCATCGTTGCTATCATCTGCATCTGAATCAGCTTGGAACACATCGAAATCTTTCTTTTCAACGTTTTGGAAATCATTTCCACGTTCATTTTGTGTAGCTTGACGAGGATTATTCATTTCACGACTTAAATCCCAATCACCTAATGGATCTCCTTGATTTCTAGTTGTTGTTTCATTCACACCAGTTGTTGAATGATTAATACCTGCATTGTTAAGGGGATTACTCATTCTTGTACGCTTTGGTGCTTCTTTTTTCTTTTTATCAATACCAGTTGCAATAACTGTTACGATAACTGAATCTTCAAGTTCTTCATTGATAGAAGTACCGAAAATAATGTTAATATCACTTGTAGCAGCTTGAGCCACAATATCTGAAGCATCTTGTGCTTCAAATAAACTTAGGTCTGGGCCACCTGTGATGTTAAGTAAAACTTGTTCTGCACCGTCAATTGATACTTCCAATAAAGGTGAAGAAATAGCTTTCTTTGTAGCTTCTGCTGTTCTATTTTCTCCGTTAGCAGTACCAATACCCATTAAAGCAGAACCTTGATTTTGCATAACAGTCTTAACATCAGCAAAGTCCAAGTTAACGTAACCAGGTGATGTAATTAAATCAGAAATACCTTGTACACCTTGACGTAATACGTTATCTGCTTCTTGGAATGCTTGTAACATTGGTGTCTTCTTATCTACGATTTCTAATAAGCGGTTGTTAGCGATGATAACTAAAGTATCAACGTGTTCTTTCATTTGTGCTACACCTTCAGCAGCAAATCTTGCACGCTTTGGTCCTTCAAAACTGAATGGGCGTGTAACAACACCAACTGTTAAAGCACCTTGTTCTTTAGCAATCTTTGCAATAATAGGAGCAGCACCTGTACCTGTACCGCCACCCATACCAGCAGTAACAAAAATCATATCTGCACCGGAAAGAGCTTCGGCAATTGCTTCTTCACTTTCTTGAGCAGCTTTACTACCGATTTCAGGATTGGAACCTGCACCTAATCCACGTGTTAATTTAGGTCCTAATTGAATTTTTGTTTCAGCGTTTGAATGTTGTAAAGCTTGAACATCAGTATTAGCTACAATAAACTCAACACCTTTAACATCATCAGCAATCATACGGTTAACAGCGTTACCACCTGCACCACCAACACCGATTACTTTTATATTTGCGCCTGTATTTTGACTTGAATCTAATGAATATTCCATTGCCATTCTTTTACCCTCCAATTAATTAGTCAAAGAAAGATTCCATAAAATTCTTAGCTTTCGACAATATACCATTTTTCTTTTTATTTTGCTTATGCTTAGGTTGTGTTTCTTGTAAGTCTTGAGGTTCAACATCTGCAGTTTCTACATAATCATCCACATAATCATTAGATACAGCTGTTGTATCAAAATTATTACTAATCATGCTATCAGCATATGGAATAGTATCTGCTGTTATATCAATTGTATTTCCTTCCAAACTACCTTTAACTAAGCGTTCAATATCACTCATTTTAGTTACATAGTTTACTAATCCTATCACTTGAGAGAATGATGGGAAACGTAAATTCATTTCTTGTGGAATATAAATTTTAACGCTTACTCCAAAAATTTCTTCTGCTAATTCTCTAATTCCTGGTAAAGCAGCCATTCCACCAGTTAAAATTATTCCACCCGGTAATTGAAAAGCATTAACATCGTTTAAAGAACGATTTATCTTTTCAAACACCTGTCTCATACGAGCTTCTATAATTTCAGCCAAATATTCTTCTGATACTTGTTCAGGTTCTTGTTTCCCTACAACTTGTACAGGAAATACATCTTCAGAAGATGCTTGATTAGCCATTGCAAAACCATAAGTACGCTTCAAGCTTTCGGCATTCTCAATGGAAGTGTTAAGAACTACCGAAATATCTCTAGTGACATAATCGCCACCTTCTTGGTCTACATATGTATACTTTAATTTATGGTCGTGAATTACAGCTGCAGTTGTCTGTCCACCACCCATATCAATTAAAATAGATCCAAAATCTTGTTCTGCATCAGACATTGCTAATCTGGCAGTAGCCAAAGGAGCTACCACTGTTGCTTTAACTTTCAAACCTGCTTTTTGTATGCACTTCTTGATATTATGTAAAATAGTCTTAGGACCCGTATACATAACAGCGTGCATCTCCATACGAACCCCCATCATACCACGGGGATCTTTAATTCCATCGAAACCATCTACAATAAATTCATCTGGAATGATATCAATAACATCACGTTCAGGAGGAAGATTTTGTACCAAAGCAGCTTGTGTTACTTTATACACATCATTCTTCGTAATTTCTTGTGAGTTACCATTTTCATCACTGACGGAAACCATACCGTGACATTTTTCAATCTGTAGCAAATTAGCAGGTATTCCAACTGTTACTTCAGAAATATCCAAGTTAGCTTTTTTTTCAGCTTGATTAACAGCATCTCTTATTGTTGCAACAACTTGATCAATATCTACAATTACACCACGATTTAAGCCAGCAGATTTTGTATTACCGTAACCAATGATATTTGCTTGTCCTTTCACATGTTCTGCGATGATGACTTTTATTGAAGTCGTTCCGATGTCCAATCCCACATATATTTCAGAATTATCCATCATTTTGACCTCCTCTTACACTCAAATTTTAAGCTATAATTTTTGTCTATTTTTATTTATATTTAGTCAATATATAAATTTTACCACATTAAGCAATAGATGTGTACTTTACTTTGTTAAACATTTGAAACAACTTTATTACTTATTATCATAAGGATAAGCATATGCACCCACTTCTAGATCAATCACACCTTTTTTACCTAGAGCTTTAGCCATGCTTGGATAATAACTCATTTTTGTTGCTAAAGTATCTATACTTCCTATTACTTCATTTCCATCATTCATCACTAATCTCACTCGTTTAGGGTTTACCTTTGTTGGACTAGAATGTATTTCAGAAATTCCAAATCTTACTTTTTTAGGCATCTCTCCTACCTGTTGTGCTGCTTCATGTAATAAAGTTTTCTTTTTGAAATCAAGAAATAACGGGTAATTTCCATTGGTTGCCTTTTGACCTACATTTAATTCACGTCCATTTGAAGTTAACTTATAATAAGTATTCTTTCTTTGAATATATCCGACAATATCATATTCAGTAACTTTAAATTTAACGACATTTTTTTTCAAAGAGATATTGACATCTTTGACAGTTGCTACATCATTTTTTATACGTTGCCTAATCAAAAATTTAGTAGGTACAACCGCGAATAAAGATTCGTTTTTTTTCACTTGACTTGCCTCTATAATAGCAGTTTTTGTTTGGCTATCTGTGCCTTCTATCTCTATATTACTCACTCTACTAACTGGAAGGATTGCGTATAAAGATATTATTGCACTAATTCCAAAAATTGATGCTAGAGTTATTACTCGCTTTTGAAGTCTTCTTTTTCTAAGACCATTGAATTTAACTAAATTGCTACTTACCAAGATTTTTTTAGATTTCTTTTGTTTTTTCTCTATATTTTCTTCTCGCAACAATTGCTGTCTTTCCCAAGGCGTAAGTTCTTCATTATCTCTCATGGCTTTATTTTTAGAATCTTTTCGTTTACCAAACACGCAATCACCTCCTTTACTTTAATATCTTGAATAATTATTTATGCATTATATCTTCTAGTACTTTGATTACTTGGTTAGCTGCATCTGGAATTCCAGCTTTCTTGGCATTTTTACCCATTTGTAATCTTTTATCGGAATCATTCATAATTTCATCGATATTTCTAACTAAAGTATCCGCAGTTAAATCTTTTTCTTTAATCATCAATGCTGCATCTTTATTAACTAAACTCATCGCATTCTTTGTTTGATGGTCATTTGTTACATATGGACTTGGGATTAGAATAGTCGGAATTCCTAAGGCTGTAATTTCTGCTAAACTTGTTGCACCAGCACGACCAACAATACTTGCAACTTCAGGTAAAATTGCTGGCATATCAGCAATATAAGGCTCTATTCTCACATTATCCGGTAAGTTTTTAGCTTCATCTTTAGTCATTATTTTATCATAGTGAACTTTACCAGTAACAAATAAAACCTGATATTCTTTTTTAGCAAATTGTGGAATAGCCTTTAGAGCAGCAGCATTAATTCCTTCTGCTCCTCGAGAACCACCAAAAATCATAACTGTTGGTAAATCTTTTCTTAGCTTGTATTCTTTTTCTAATCTACCAGTATCTTTCATACCAGCAACTTGTTGAGCTCTTGGATTACCAGTAAAAACAACTTTAGATGCTGGAAAATCTTTTCTAGCATCTTCAAAGCATATTCCTACCTTATCTACAAAACGACTTAAAAATTTATTTGTTACTCCAGCAACGCTATTTTGCTCATGAACAAAAGTTGGAATTTTCATCCTAGCTGCAGCATATACAACCGCACCACAAACATAGCCTCCTGTTCCTACAACAACATCTGGTTTGAAATCACGGATAATTTTCTTGCAGTCATGCACACTTTTTAAAAAGAGATATACTGTTTTAAAATTTTCCAAAGATAAAGAGCGTTTGAAACCTTGAATTTTAATCGTCTTTAATGGAACTCCTGCTGAAGGAACAATACGACTTTCTAAACCCTTATGAGTTCCAACATATAAAATTTCTGAATCTGGTTCTTTTTGCTTAATAGCTTCTATCAATGCTAGTGCTGGATAGATATGGCCTCCTGTTCCACCACCAGAAATTAATAATCGCATTTACTTTTCCTCCAACTCTTCTGTCAATTTTTCTACAGCTTCAATAAATTTATCCCCACGTACTTCAAATGTTGGCCATTGATCCCAGCTAGCACAAGCTGGAGATAGTAAGATAACATCGCCTTCATTACTTACTTTATAAGCTTCAGGGACTGCAGAAACTGCATCTTTAGTTTTAATAATCTTTTCAACACCAGCTTCTTTACCAGCCTTTGCCATCAGATCAGCTGTTTCACCAAATACAATCATCGCATGAACTTTATTCTTCAATGAAGGTTCTAATTTTTCAAATGTAAATCCTCTATCTAATCCACCAGCTAATAATACTACTGGATTATTGAAACCAGCTAATGCTTTTTCAGTCGCTTCCATATTAGTAGCCTTAGAATCATTATAGAATTTTCTACCATTTAGAGTTGTTACATATTGAGTACGATGACGTACACCTGAGAATGTTGTTAAAACTTCTTTAATATCTTCATTTGATTTACCAAATATCTTTGCAACAGCAATAGCAGCTAATGCATTTTCTACATTATGAGTACCAGGTACTTTAATATTATCAACTGGCATTATTTTATCTTCTTTATAGAATAGATATCCATCTGCTACATATGCACCGTCCTTAGATTTACCTAGACGAGAAAATGGAACAATTTTTGCTTTAGAACGTTGGCTTAACTCTTGCCATTCTTCGTTATCCCAATTTACCACAAAGTAATCATTTTCAGTTTGATTCATGACGATACGCATCTTGGCATTAACATAATTTTCTCTTGTACCATGATAATCAATATGTGCTTCATATATGTTTGTTAATACAGCAACTTTAGGATGATATTCTGTAATTCCTAATAATTGGAAACTAGATAATTCTGTAACAATTGTATCTTTACTTGTTGCTTCTTGTGCTACTTGACTAGCAGGAACACCTATATTACCAGCAACGTAAGCCTTACCTTCAGTTTGACCTTGATTTAGCATCAAAGAAATCATTGTTGTAGTTGTTGTCTTACCATTTGTACCTGTTACTCCTACAAATCTTGCATCACTAATTTCAAAAGCTAGTTCAGGTTCAGTAATTATCTTTATTCCCTTATCTTTAGCACCACTAACTAAAACATTTGTGTATGGTATACCAGGATTTTTAACCATTAAATCAATATTCTCTAATAATTCTAAAGGATGACTACCAGTAATAACTTCAATTCCTTCATTTTTTAGTTCATTTACTTGAGTTAAATCAGACGGTGTATTTTTATCATTTACAGTAACTTCTGCACCTAACTTTTTCAGTAACTTAGCTGCATTCACACCACTCTTACCTAATCCTAATACTAATACTTTTTTTCCACGATATTTCTCTATCATTTTCATAATACAAGACTTCCTTAATGCTTAATTTTTATAGAATAAACGCTAATGCGATTGCTGAACAAATAATTCCTATACACCAAAAAGTAATATCAATTCTCCATTCACTCCAGCCACACATTTCAAAGTGATGATGAATTGGACTCATTTTAAAAATTCTTTTACCAGTTAACTTGAATGAGGCAACTTGTAAAATCACACTTGCTGTTTCCATAACAAAGACGAAACCTATAACTAATAAAGCTAATTCATGATGTGTCATTAGAGAAACAGCAGCTAACGCACCACCTAACGCTAATGAACCCATGTCACCCATAAAAATTTTAGCTGGTTTATGATTGAAGATAATAAAGCCAAGTAATGCACCAATTACTGTAGCACAGAATAGTAATACATCAAATTGGCCTTGATAATAAGCTATAATTCCATAGGTTGCAAAAGCTATTATTGCTTGTCCTGAAACTAGTCCGTCAATTCCATCAGTTAAGTTAACTGCATTAGAAAAACCTACTAACCAGAAAATAGCAAATAGTGTATACAACACTAATCCTAAATGCAATTCATGTCCAAATAACGCTAAGGATAATGGAAGTTTTTCATGCACAAAAACAAATACAAAAAGAAGCGCACCTACTACTTGGCCAAGAAATTTTTGCCAAGCTTTCAAACCTTCATTCTGTTTCTTCCATAGTTTAATAGAATCATCCCAGAAACCTAAAAAGCCATATAAAACTAAGATAAAGGTGATTATTAATAATTTAGCATGTAAATTTTTAGTCAGTAGTCCAAAAACCAAAACAACTGCAAGAATTGCTAGGTTAAAAACAAATCCACCCATTGTTGGTGTACCAGATTTTTTCTGATGCCATTTTGGACCTTCTTCACGAATCATTTGTCCTTCTTTTCTTTTTCTAAAGTAGCTGATGAACATTGGTACAAAAATCACTGTCAAAATAAATGCACATACAGCCGGTGCTATAATCAATAACATTGAATTCATTTTCTCTCTCCTATTTTAATTTTACTTCAACTATATCAGATTTCTTAAGTGCTCCTCCAGCCGCTATACTTTGATAGTATGCATAACCAGATCCAGTATAATTAACTGTAATTCCAGTTAAATCAGCCAGTTTAGCAATGTCATTTCTTGACCATCCATTTATGTCTGGCATAGTTTTAGTTCCATTCGTCAATAATAATACTTTTTCTCCAGAAATAACAGTCTGATCTCCCTCGACTGATTGTTTCTCTACTTTATCACCACTACCAACTACAACAGGTACCAAGCCTTGTTTTGAAATTTTATCTTTAGCATCATCAACTGAGTTTCCAACAACATTTTCGACTTTAACTGTACCAGGATTAGTATTGTTTACTTGACTTGAATCTAAAACTTTTTTCATAATTGGGTTGAAAATAGTTGATAGATTCTTAGTAGCATCATTATTTCCAAATGATTTTGGTTGTTTTACAGTCAAATACATAATATATCTTGGATTATCGGCAGGCGCCATTCCTACAACTGAGAAGATATAATTAGAACTACCACTCAAATAACCTGTTCCGTTTGAATTAGCGATTTGGGCAGTTCCTGTTTTAGCTGCTATCTTATAGCCATCAATTGCATAATCTTGTCCAAGACCTTTTTCGTCATAGACAACAGCTTCCATCATATCTAAAACTTTCTTACTTGTTTTTGCAGTAATTGGTTTACCGACCACTTGTGTTTTTGATTTATAAACTGTTTTTCCTGTATTAGGATCAACTATTTTATCTACCAAGCGTGGCTTAACCATCTTACCCTTATTAGCAATTGCAGAAAAAGCCTGCATCATTTGAATAACAGTAACATCTATCCCTTGACCATAAGCCGTATTAGCTTGATCAAATGCATATGTGTAATTGATATTACCACTAGATTCTGCACCTAAACCTGCACCTACTGGGCGAAGTAAACCAAATTTTCTAATATAACTCATCCAGGTTTTCTTACCCATTTTTTGTTCAAGTTGAGCCATTACAGCATTAGATGAACGCATAAAGCCTTCTTTAACTGTAATATTGCCCCATCCAGAACGATTCCAGTCGTACACTGTAGATCCATCAATCACATATGATCCAGATCTATAAGTTGCATTTGAATCATAATTTCCACTATTAATTGCAGATGCAACTGTCAAAACTTTCATAGTTGATCCTGGTTCGTATGCATCCTCTAACAGTGTATTTCTCCAAACATTTGTTAAACCTTCTTTTGTTTGAGCATCAAATGTCGGACGTTGGCTAGCTGCTACTATCTTACCAGTATGTGAATCCATAACAACCGCATTAATTGATGCAGCCTTAAATTTCTTTTGCTTTTGTGTAAGTAAATTTTCTAAGGCAGTTTGAATCTTAGGATCCAATGTTGTATAGATGTCATCGCCATTTTGAACGCTTCGTTTCTTTTTAGAAGATCCCGGCAACTGAACACCGTAACTATCTGTAGCAGTATTATTTATTCCATCGCGACCAGATAATTGTTTATTAAATACTTTTTCTAGTCCCATAATACCTACTAGCTTTTTATCCTCCGATTCAGCTAACCCTATCAAATGTGAAGCAAAAACACCATTAGGATATAACCTAGACTGTGATGGTGTAAATTTTATACCTGTTAAATGATAAGAATCTATCTTTTTCTTAGTTTCAAGAGAGATATTCTTACCAACATTTCCTAATTCAACTTGATAAGTATTCTTATCTTTAGGATTCAAAATTTGTAATACTCTTTTATAACTAATATTTAAATTATCACTTAAAACTTTAGCAGCTTTCTTCTTTTGGGAATCCGGTAAATATTCTTTTTTTCCATAAGCAACTGCACTTTTAGAGAGAACTATATATATTGAGTAAGTAGTCGTATCCTCAGCAATTGGTTGATTAGCTGCATCATATATTGTTCCACGTTTCGCTTTTATCTCAGTTTTACTTGCGTATAGCTGTTGTGTACTCTTATTTAGATCCACACCATATATTTTATGTCCTACAGCTACACGAAAAAAACGTCCGATAAAAACAATAAAAACGATAAGAACAATAAAAAATATTCCCCTCCCAAAATACTTTCGATTGTACATCATCCTTTGTTGTCTTTCTTTTATAGGACGTTTATTATTTGTGTTCATTTAGTAACATTCCTTGTATTCTTTGTATTCATCTTTAAACCACTATCTTTAGCTATTTTGCTTAGACGAGATTTACTTGATAACTCACTAATTTCCTGTTTCATATTAGTATTAGAACCTTGGATTTTTGTAATTTTGCTTGTTGTATCTTGTAAATTCAACTGTGCATTTGTTAATTTAACATTTGCTGAAATTACCATGGTAGTCATAACTCCTATCCATACCATTGATCCAGCAAACAATTTCATCATCTTACTTCTGTAAGGAGATGATTGAACTATGTATTTTTTCTCAGGCTCGTTATTATGTACTATTCTTGGTTGTTGGTTAAGTTTACGAGCTGTTTGTTCCATAACGACCACTTCCTACTACACTACAATTTTTCAATTATTCTTAATTTAGCCGAGTGAGCACGATTATTGTGTGTAATCTCGTCTTCACTTGGTACTATCGGCTTTCTTGTAATCAATTTGTACTCAACTTTTTGGCTATCCGGAATTACTGGTAATCCGGGAGGTAATTCTGGTAGACTTGTCTTCTGCTTAAACATTACCTTAACTAATCGATCCTCCAATGATTGGAAGGTAATTACACTAATACGACCACCAGGATTTAATAAATCTAAAGCTTGCTCCAAAGATTCTTCCAATGCACCTAATTCATCATTGACTGCAATCCTAATTGCCTGGAATGTTTTTTTAGCTGGATGTCCACCTTTTCTACGGGCCTTAGCCGGAATAGCTTCTTTAATAAGATCAACCAGTTGACCAGTTGTCTCAATTGGTGTTTGCTGTCTAACTTTCTCAATTCTACGAGCAATTGACTTAGCAAATTTTTCTTCACCGTAACGGAAGAAAATTCTCACTAATTGTTCATAACTCCAGTCATTTACCACATCTCTAGCTGTTAATGATTGACTTTGATCCATTCTCATATCTAGAGGAGCATCATAGTTATAACTAAAACCACGATCTGCATTGTCGAACTGCGGCGATGAGACACCCAAGTCATAGAGAATTCCATCTACTCCCAAAATATTTCTTTTATTTAACTCTTCAGAAATATTTCTAAAATTACTTTTGATAAAGTTAATCTTTCCCAGTTCATTTTCTTCTTCAAACTTATCCTTATTAAAATTAATAGCTGTTATATCTTGGTCAAATGAATATAATTTCCCATTTTCTGATAACTTACTTAGTATCAAACCACTATGACCGCCACCACCCAAGGTACAATCAACGTAAGTTCCATCTGGCTTAATATTCAGACCATCTACAGCTTCATTTAATAATACTGTAATATGCTTAAATTCAGCCATATATCCTCCTCTAAAGATCAAAATCAATCATATTTTCTGCTATATCATCAAAGTTTTCTTCTGCCTCATCAGCAAAAGCTTCCCATCTATCTTCGCTCCAGATTTCAAAACGATTAGATACCCCTACGACAACACACTTTTTTTGTAAGGCGGCATGTGTACGTAGAGATTTAGGAATATTTATTCTACCCTGCTTATCAATTTCACATTCAGTTGCAGCTGAATAGAAAAAGCGAACAAAAGCACGGGCATCTTTCTTTGTAAGTGGTAATTTTTGTAATTTAGTTTCTAGAATGTTCCATTCTTCTTGAGTATATCCAAATAAGCACCCGTCCATTCCACGTGTTACAACAAAGGAATCCCCTAATTGTTCGCGAAATTTGGCAGGTACGATCAATCTTCCTTTGGCGTCAATCGTATGTCTATACTCTCCCATGAACATTCTACTTCACCACCTTACATAACACCATATTTATAGTACCACAATTCCCCACTTCTAACCATATAATTTCCCCTAAAAACCACTTAATAATTATTAATTTTTGATTTAAAAAAAATTTCAAATATATTTCAGTTATAGATTTACTTAAGTTCATTCTTATAATTTTATTTGCCAATAAAAAAAGCGACTGGAATCTCTTCCAATCGCTCTATACCGCTACAATAAAATAGCCTTAAAAATTGTCATTATTAATACAATAAAGTATGTAAACAGTGTTACTAAATCTAAAATTCTAATAAATCTGGTCCAAAATACACCATAAACAATATCACCACTTCTACATGCACTAGCAAATATCATTATCAAACCCACAACAGACATTACAAACATCAAATATGGGAATAATGATATTCCTATCAATTCAATAGAAGTAAAATGAATCGCAATTATTAAGAATATACATAAAACATCTAATTTCTTTAAACGTCGAGGCCAAATATTTTTGAATCTATTTTTAAACATAGTCAATACTATCCATAGAAAAACCACTACACACAGCTGAACTATCCAACTTCGTAACACAATTTCCACATCCTTAATTTTCTAAGAAGGCTTCATGTAAGGTATTAACTGCTAGTTTGAAGTTATCTTCAGTCACTAAAATCCAAACAGTGGTATCACTATCAGCTGTTTGTAAGATTTCAACCCCAGTTTTTGAAAGTGCTGTAACCATTTTAGCAATAACACCTGGGGTTCCTACCATACCGCCACCAATAATAGATACTTTAACACAATTTTCAACAAAGTTCACTGATATATTATATTCTTCAAAGATTTTTTTAGCTTTTAATCCATCTTCACGACTTGTATTGAAAACAACTTGATTAGGTGAAATATTGATAAAGTCAATACTTACCTCATTTTCAGCCAACACTTTGAAGATCTTTTCAGCTTCTGTATTGTTAACTGAAAGATTAATTTGTGTTAAGCCTGTTTGATGCGCAATACCTGTAACTGTACGATAATGTTCAATACTAAGATTCTTATCAGTAACTAGTGTTCCCAACTCATCTACATTATCCCAAGTTGAACGAATTCTCATTGGTAAATGTGCTTGATGTGCAACTTCAACAGCACGCGGATGGATCACCTTCGCACCTTCATGAGCCATATTAGCAACTTCGTCATAACTAACAGTTTTCAAGAAATGTGCATTCTTTACAATTCGAGGGTCAGCTGTCATCATACCAGAAACATCAGTGAAGATATCAACACGTTCTGCGTCTAATGCAACTGCTAACAAAGCAGCTGATGTATCAGATCCACCACGACCTAAAGTTGTAACGTGTCCTTCTTCTGACATTCCTTGGAATCCAGAAACCACTACTACATCATGGGAAGCAAATGCATCTAATACAGCGTCTGTCTTCACTTCTAAAACTTTAGCATTTTGATAGTCATTATTTGTTCTAAAACCAGCATCTGGGCCTGTCATAGCTACGGCATTAAATCCATTTTCTTTTAACATTTGTGTAAAGACTGCTGTTGAAATAACTTCCCCCACAGAAACAATCATGTCTAATTCACGAGGAGTAAGTTTGGTTCTTTCACCACCTACCAAGCTAAGTAATGAATCAGTTGCATAAGGGGCACCTTTTCTTCCGATTGCAGATACAACAATTGCCACCTTATATCCTTCATTTACTGCATGTTCAATATGTCGCATGGCAGACTTTCTTGATTCATCATCTTGGACAGAAGTTCCACCAAATTTTTGAACCATAATTTTCATTATAATTCCTCCTCAAACTTAAAAATATTTCTCCTAAATTTAATTATATTAAGAAAATTTTAATTCTATTTTTCTATTATTATAAATTCATCTTGTATAAATTTCAACAATGATTATCTAATTTTATAAAATCAATGACAACTATTGATTTTTAGCATAATAATAGTTTATAGTTAAACATGATAATATGATAAAGGGTGAAAAATGTGGCTAAAAAAACAAAGAAAGAGCGTTCTACTTTCCAAAAAATAACTTTAGTTGTTGTATGGCTAATGCTTATCTTTACAATCGGTAGTGTTGTCCTATCAGCAATTGCAAGTTTTATGAATTAAAAAATGAGACTGAGAAATCTTTTATGACTTCTCTAGTCTCATTTTTATTTTAGATATTTATTAAAAAATTCATTTACTCTTTTTTGATACTCTTTAGGATGATTATTATATGAATTTGCATGCCCTGTATTTTTAGTTACCCATAACTTTTTAGGGGCTGAAGTTGCTTTATAATTTTCATATACCATTTTCGTTGGTACAAAGGTATCACTATCTCCATGAATAAAGAAAATCGGTAACTTATTCTTTTCTAACTGTTTTGTTGAACTGCCCTTACCAAAGTCATATCCAACTCGAATTGTTCCCATAATTCGTGCTGCAGTTATCATCGGTTCTTTAGGCAAATTAAATTGTTGTTTTAATTGTTCGCTTAATTCCGATTCTATACTTGAATATCCACAATCTTCAACAATTGCTTTTACTTGTTTAGGTAGACGTTCTCCACTTACCATCATAACAGTAGCGCCACCCATACTTACACCAAATAGTCCAATCTGTGAATCAGACCCTTTCTTAGCAATAACTTGTTTAATCCATTTCACATAATCCAGTCTATCTGGCCAGCCGAATGTAATATATTTACCTTGACTCTGTCCACTTGCCCTATCATCTGGAGCTAAAACATTATAACCTAAATTATGAAATAGTCTAATATATCTAGCCATATGCATCGCTTCTCCTTTATATCCATGAGCGACGATGATGGTTTTATTAGTTTTATTCTCCGCTGGTAAATAAATAGCTCTAAGTTTTAAATTGTCTGTAGCAGATTCTTCATACCAATTTTGATAATTCTGTTTCTTTAACCAATTTTGATCTGCTAGTAATTTCTTATCAACTTTTCCTTTTGGTCCTGACTTAACTGTTGGGTCTGGTTTAAAAGCATAACTAACTAAATAATAGCTTCCACCTGTTATCCCAAGTAAAATCAATATCACTAAACCTACTATTAAAGAATATATTAACTTTCTCTTCTTCATTTTAATAAATTTCCTTAATCAATTTTTTGATTCTCAATCTCTTTCAAAGGTACCATTTTGGTAGTACCAAACCATTTATTACTTATTTTTTGCAAGGTTCCATCTTTTGCCATTTGAGCTAATGCTACATTAATCTTCTTTTGTAAAGTTTTATCACCTTTACGCATACCTACAGCAAAATTTTCGGATTCAAATCCAACATCACTAATACGGTAGCTATTAGGATCAGGTTCGTGTGCAACATAATAGTCTGCATAAACACTGTCAATTAATAATCCTTGAATTCTATTAGCATTTAAGTCTAAAAATGCATTATTGAATGTATCATATTGAACTGCTTCTTTTACGTAGTTCTTTAACAATTTAGGTTGTGACATATAGGATTCATAACCGGATGAACCCGATTGTAGTCCTAATGCCTTTCCTTTCATGCTCTTAGCATCATAAACATTTTCTTTCTTTTTAGATACAAGCACTTGTTGGTTACGTAAATATGGAACACTGAAAGCTACAGTCTTTTTACGCTCTGGATTTACTGTATATCCGTTCCAAATTAGATCAATAGTTCCATTTCTTAGTTCGGTTTCCTTCATAGACCAATCTATTGTTTGAAAATCTACATCAATTCCATAACGTTTGAATACTTCTCTAGCCAAATCTACGTCAAATCCTACTAAAGAACCATCTTTTTCACGAAATCCCATTGGAACAAAACTATCATCTAAACCAATAACTACTTTCTTTTTCTTCTCAATCTTCTTCCAATTATCTTGACCATTAGCACGTTTTCTAACATTTGTACAACCTGCTAGAGTTGCTCCTACTATTAAGAATGCTAACAAGCAAGTAATAATTTTTACAATTTTCTTCAAAGAAATCACCACTCTCATTAATAGCCTAAAGGTTTCACTTTCAAAATATTATCCGCAATCTCTTCTGCAAAATCCATATCGTGAGTTACTATAATTTGTGTCATTCCTTCTTTTTTCAAATTCAAAACGATATCTTTAACTGTAGCTGTCAATCCTGGATCCAAAGCAGAAGTTGGTTCATCATAACATAAAATTTGTGGTTTCATCGCTAAAGCTCGTGCAATTGCCACACGTTGTTTTTGACCACCAGATAATTGGAATGGATATAATCCTTCTTTTCCTTCTAAAGCTAAACCATTTAATAAATTCTTAGCTTCATTTTCAGCAATTTCTTTTTTCTTTTTTAAAACCATAGTAGGTGCTAAAGTTACGTTTTGTAAAACTGTAAGGTGTGGGAATAAGTTATATTCTTGGAATACTACCCCGATAACAGAATCATTATTTTCATTTGTATATGGATCAAATACTTGACCATCAATTAAAATTTGACCGCCATCAATCTTTTCAAGTCCACTAATACATCTTAAAAGGGTTGTTTTACCACCACCAGATTGACCAACGATGCATAAAATTTCACCATCTTTAACTTCTAAATTTAAATTATTTAGAATAACTTTATCACCAAAGCTCTTACTAATATTCTTTAACTCTAACATATGCTAACCTCCTTATTTCCAGTAACTGTAGTATTGTTCTAATTTTCTTAAAATAAAGGTTAAAACTGCTGTCATAACTAGGTAAACAACACCTACCATTACCAATGGAACTAGTGTAACATCTCGACTTGTTGCAACATTTCCAGCTCTTAATAAATCTCCAATACCGATTACGTAAACTAAACTGGAATCTTTAACTAAATTAATAACTTCATTTCCAATAGAAGGTAATACAATCTTTACAACTTGAGGTGTTACTATTTTTCTAATTGTTTGCCAGTAAGTTAAGCGCAAAACTTTAGCACTTTCATACTGACCTTTGTCAATTGATTGTAAACCACCACGGAAAATTTCAGCAAAATATGCAGTATAGTTTAGGATAAATGCAAATAATGCTGCATCAAATCGTCCTAATGTTAACCCTACTAAAGGTAAACCATAAAATACAAAAATCAATTGTAGTAATAAAGGTGTCCCTCTCATCAACCATACATAAAATCTTAAAATTGCTTTTAATAATCTAAATCGTGAAATTAATGCCAACCCTACGATCAATCCTAATGGCAAAGAACCTATTAGAGTCCAACAAAAGATTTGTAAAGTCATTTTTGCACCATCCAATAATGATGGTAACACTTCTAATACATAATTCATCCTTTATCCTCCTAATGTAAATCAATTAATTAATCATTAAACTAGCTAGTAAAATAAAAAGTAAGTTATTATCATAAACAAAAAGCCCTCCTAGATCTAGTCGATCTAAGAGGGCACTATGAAAGTACGGTTCCACCTCGATTTTGCTAAATTCTCACGAAAATAGCCTCATCAAGTTACACATACGTATAACTCACATTTAACGCAATAACACGTATAGGTCTACTAAAATATTCAACCTATAAACTCACGGGTGTGGTTCAATCAAGTGGATCGGTATCCCTTTCAGCTGATAAAGATACTCTCTTTCGGCGTCCGTACTTCATTTACTCTTCCGTTCATCGTCTTTATTTATGATGATAATAAATTAACATTTTAATTAGAAATTGTCAAGAAATTATCACTTATTTTTTAAACCAACTGATGAATTTTTTCATAAAGCCGCCCTTTTCTGTTTCTCTAATTGTCATTAAAGGCACTGTTTCGCCTTCTAGACGGCGGGCAATATTACGATATCCTTGTGAAGCTGGATTTTTTTCATTCAATACAATTGGCTCACCTTTGTTAGAGTATGAAATAACCTCATCATCATCAAAAACAATTCCAATTAATTTAATTGATAAATGATGTGTAATTTCATCAACATCCATCATATCTCCATCATTCATCATATGACGACGAATACGACTAATAACTAACATTGGTGGTTCTGTAAGTTCTTTTTGTTCAAGTAATCCAACAACTCTATCAGCATCTCTAACTGAAGAAATTTCAGGTGTAGAAACAACAATTGCTTCATCTGCTCCAGCAACAGCATTCATAAAGCCTTGTTCAATTCCAGCTGGACAATCTAATAAAATATAGTCGAAATCTGGCTTTAATTCTTCTACAATTGCTTTAACTTCTTCTGGCTCTAAAGCAGATTTATCAGTGTTTTGAGCAGCCGGCAATAAATAGAGCTTATCATCAAATCGCTTATCTTTAATTAAAGCTTGATGTAATTTTGCTGTTCCTTGAGCAACATCAACAATATTATAAATAATGCGGTTATCCAATCCTAATATAACATCTAAATTTCTTAGGCCTATATCTAAATCAACCAAACATACCCTTTTTCCTAGTAAAGCAAGTGCTGTTCCTAAATTAGCAGTTGTAGTAGTCTTTCCAACACCACCCTTACCAGAGGTAATAACTATTGCTTTTCCCATTTTAAAAGCCTCCTACCTGATTAAATATCTTTGGACGTAGAGATTTTAACTTGTCAATACTTGTAAATTCTAAAACATGTAAATCATTTACAAAAACTAATGAATCTGTCCCAGCTGTAACTTTTTCCTCATCAACAATGTCAACTAAATCTCCAATTCTTAGCTGTTGAGCTCCAGAAATATCTCCCAAAATAATGGATCGAACATTGCTATCAAAACCTGCATGAATAATTCCACTAACACTACCCATGACATAAATATTTCCAGTTGCTCTCAAGACTCCACCTTGATGAAGATTTCCCAAAAATAGGACATCCCCTGTTATATCTTTAACTTGTCCATTACGAATTACATCGCCATTAACATGCACATTTTTACTGTCCATTATTTGCAATGCTTCTTTAGTATTAATAACATCAGAAACAATTCTATGTACTAAAAAATTAGGGTAGTTATCAACTATCTTTTCAATTTCATGTTTTTGGTCAATGGTTAATAATCTTGCACCTGTTTTGATGTTAAATGCAATTTTCTCATCATTCTTTTCTTTTTCATGTTTTAATCGCTCAAACAGTTCAGTTAACTCAATTAATATCTGTGAAAAAGCAGCATCTGCTTTTAACTCAATTTCATAACCATCTTTATAACCCTTTAATACAACACTCTTTTGCATTGATACACCCCTCATCTTTAATAATTTGTTTCGAAGAAGTGTTCTAATGGGAGGAATAAAACTACAAACCAAGCTAAGTTATAAATTAAAGTTGGTCCTAAAGTTCTACCAATTAAATCTGTTATTGTCGCATCCGTAAAATCAACTAGTGAATTAGCCCAAAAGAACAAAAATGTCACAATTGTTATATCTATTAAGTATATTAATAATACCACAATAAACGATCGTGTGAAAAACTGAAACATATATTTTGTTACATATACCATCAAAGGAAGTATCATTGTAAATACACCTAAAATACCTGTATAAAACATATCATAAAATAAACCAACGATCGCAGACCACATTACTAAATGCTCTACATTTCCATAACAGACGGCCATTACTATAAAAAGTAATACTAACCTGCTTTCCATGGCCATTGTGTTAGTAAACATCTGCTTTGCAAACACTTGTGTCAGACCACCATCTAAAAACATTGCTAAAAACAGTCCGATTGGAAAATAGTAATTCATTTTTTCTGTTCTCATCACTTTAACCTCTAATCATCAGTTCTTACTGCAATTGTCACAAAACTCAAGTCATCCAAATCAGCAGCTGGCTTTATATAAATCTTAGATGGTAAGCCATAATCATCATCAGAAACTTTCTCAACTGTCCCAACTAATAGTCCTTTAGGTGTAGATCCACCCATACCAGATGTTACCACTTTAGTACCTTTTTCAATTTTCTTCTTAGAAGTTACTTGTCCCATTACCAAATCACCGCTATTAGTGTCGTAATTAGTAATCAAACCATTGATAACATCACCAGATTTACTTGTCACTTGTACAGCGAATCTATTAGCTGAATCATTATTTGTAGAAATTAACTCTACCTTACTATTAGAATTATTCACTTCTGTAATTCGTCCAACAATTCCCTTTCTAGATAAAACAGAATCACCCTTTTTAATTCCAGCAAGTGAACCTTTATTAATGGTTACTTGATTTTGCCAAGTTGAAGGAGTTCTAGTTAAAACATATGCAGTAACTTGATCATAATTAGTTAAACTTTTAGATAATTTTAGTTGTGCTTTTAACTGTTGGTTTTCTTTTCTTAAAGTTTGATTTTCTGCATCTTTTGCAGCTAAACTATCTACTTGCTTTTTTAATTGTTGATTTTCTTGATAAGTATTCATTAAATTAAAAAATGAAGATGTCGCATTTTTAGCCCCATCTAAAGGATAACTAACTACTCTATCAACAATTCCAGCTGCGTCATTTCCTATCTGTTGTACAAATGTAGGAGCCTTTCTATTATTTCTTACAGCAATAGAAAATGCAATTAATAAGAAACTTATAATTAATGCGATTAATACAATAACCAGTTTTTTGTTAAAAAAAGATTTTTGCATTGTATGATCCTCCTATAACTATTATTTTTCAAGTAAGATTTACTCAAAAAATAAGCCGTATCACTAAAAGGAAATCACTACTACCTTCTAATCGACACGACTTCAATAGTTAGTTTATTTGTCTTTCATGACTTCGATACTCTTCAATGATTCACCTGTTCCAATAGCAACACAATCTAAAGGTTCAGATGCCACAAATACTGGAACTTTAGTTGCTTCTGAAATAACTTCAGGTAAATGTTTCAATAAAGCTCCACCACCAGTAAGGACAATTCCGTGATCGATAACATCAGCAGCAATTTCTGGAGAAGTTTCTTCTAATGTTTCTTTGATTGCTACAATAATTTCTTGAACAACTTCTTGAATTGCTTTAGCTACATCAACAGCTTCAATTTCAACTGTTTGAGGCAATCCTGATACTAAATCACGACCACGAATACTTTGACTTTCAATATCTTTAGCAGCTTCAACTGATGCAGATGCTACGTCCATTTTTAATTGTTCAGCTGTACGTTCACCAATTAAAAGATTGAAGTTTTTACGTACGTAAGAAATAATTGCTTCATCAATCTTATCACCAGCCATTCTAATAGAACGACTTGATACAATCCCACCTAAAGAAATTGTTGCTACATCAGTAGTACCACCACCGATATCAACAACCATATTACCAGTTGGGTCCATAACAGGTAATCCAGCACCTATTGCAGCAGCAAAAGGTTCTTCAATTGTATAAGCATCTCTAGCACCAGCTACTCGAGTTGCATCTATGACAGCTCTTTTTTCTACTTCTGTTACACCACTAGGAACACATACCATTACGTAAGGCTTGTTAGCTTTGTTTCCTAAAGCCTTTTGGATGTAATATTGCATCATTGATACTGTTGTATCGTAATCAGCAATAACACCATCTTTCATTGGTCTAATAGCTACAATACTTTCAGGAGTACGACCAATCATATCTCTGGCTTCTGAACCAACGGAAACGACCTCTCCTGTTTTTGTGTTTTTAGCTACGACAGAAGGTTCACGTAAAACAATACCCTTACCTTCTTCATACACAATTGTATTTGCTGTTCCTAAATCAATTCCTATGTTTTTCGTTCCGATTCCGAACACCATTTTTCTTCCCTTCCATAATCCCTGAGCAGGGTAATATAACGATAAGAGTATTATATCATATTTAACAATTATCGTTTAGTTTAAATTAAGTTCAATATATAGGATACACGATTTTTTTTACTCTTTAAAGTATATCCATAAACTTTATAAATTATTAATTTTTTTATAAAGTTAATCTGAAATAAGTTCTACATTAGCGGCTTGTGGTCCTCGTTTTCCTTCAATCGTTACAAAACCTACACGTTGACCTTCTTGTAAAGTTTTAAATCCTTCGGTTTGAATTGCTGAAAAATGAACAAAAACGTCATCTTTGCTATCATCTGGAGTTATAAAACCAAAGCCCTTTTCTCTATTAAATTTATGTACTGTTCCTAAAATCATATTGTTACCCACCTTAAAATTCGACTATTTTTTCTTCTGCTAAGCTTAAATACACTTCAGAACCTACAATTACATGATCAATTAGTTCAATTCCAATCATCTTTCCTGCATTAATCAATCTCTTAGTTAATTGAATATCATTTTCTGAGGGTTCGACATTCCCGCTTGGATGATTATGTGCTACTAAAATTCTGGCACAACTAAAATTTAATGCATGTTTAAAAATTTCTCTTGGATGTACCGTAGCCGAATTTAATGTACCTTTAAAAATCACTTTTTCGCTCAATACTTGATTCTTAGTATCTAAGCATACACATACCAACAATTCCTGCTTACTATCACCAATTTTATCTATCATATAATTTCCAAACATACAACTTGAAAAGATTTGCCCCAAAACTAATCCTTCTTTTTCCTTATAGCGTTCTGAAAATTCTCTTAGTGCTCTAATTATAGCGACTTTTTCATCATCCTTACACAAATTTTTTAGTCCCTCATCACTAAAAAATTGTAGTTCATTTAATCTTTGGTGCTCATCAAAAAAATCCTTAATCACATTCTTAACAGATGTTTGTGAAACTTTAGTAGTTAATATAAATTGCAATAACTCTTTATTAGTTAGTGTCTCAGCTCCAAAGCGAATAATTTTGTCTGTTATATATTTTTCTGAATAATTATTAGTTAGTGTCATATAAAAATCTCTCCTCTCACTATTAAAGTACGTAAAGAAGAGTTTTTATATGTTTATTCTTCAAAGTTATTTCTAACTTCAGAAATAAAATATAGAGAGCCAGTTATCAATAACATATCATCTAGTGACATATTAGATATGACTTCACCTATTGCTTCTTGCCAATGTTCCACATACTTTACATTATCATGTAATTTAAAATCTGCCAACTTTGTTACTTTTCGTGGTCCTTCAAAACGAGTTACAGTTACATGTACATTTGGCAATTTTAACAACTCATCTAACATTTCATTAGGTTGTTTATCAGCTAAAATAGCTAGAATAACATAAACTTCTCTATCCGCAAATTCTTTTCTCAAAAGTTGGGAAATTCTTTTCATCGCTGCCGTATTATGAGCACCGTCAATCACCACTAATGGTTCTTTATTTAAAAGTTCAAATCTTCCAAGCCATTGTGTTTTTTGAATTGCATTTTTTATATCTTTATTAGAATAATTAATTCCTTCAAGTTCAGCAAATTGAATAAACGTTTCAATAGCTAAAGTTGCATTTTCTATTTGATGAAATCCTTCCATAGAGATATGTATATTACTTATTTCTCCTCTACTGTCTGAAAAATCAAACTTTTCTCCCCAACCTTGTTCTAACTTTACTTTGCTGGAAAAATCTTTATCCATTATTAATAATGGTGCTTCTTTTTCTTTAGCTACTTGTTTAACTACTTTTATTGCTTCATCTGGAAGTTTACCAATCAAGATTGGCTTTTTATACTTGATTATACCCGCTTTATGTGTTGCAATTTTAGCAATTGTATCGCCTAAAATATGAGCATGATCCATTGCAACAGTCGTAATAACTGACATAAGCGGAGTAATAACATTAGTAGAATCAAATAATCCACCAATTCCTACTTCAATTACAGCATAGTCAACATGTCCTTCAGCAAAATAAACAAACATCATCGCTGTTACAATTTCGAATTCTGTTGGTCCACCTTCACGATCACGCCAATCTGAATCCATTTCTTTCACTACTGGTCCAATTATATTAACCAAACGAACAATTTCTTCATCACTAATCATTTTCCCATTTACAGATATTCTCTCATTAAACTTCTCGATAAATGGTGATGTAAATGTTCCTACATTATATCCTTGTTCTGCTATTAAGTCTCTCAAATACGCTGTTGTCGATCCTTTACCGTTTGTACCTGTTACATGAATAGCTTTTACTTTTTCATGTGGATTTCCCAATCTCTTCATGAAATCCCTCATTCTATCTAAAGTTGGGATCTTTTTAAACTTAGTTCTTCCATGAATAAATGCCAAGGCATCATTATAATTATTTACGAACATTTCTCTGCCTCTCTCTAATAGTATTAACCATCATCCATTATAACAGATAAAAAAAGATATATTATCCATATATCGGACAATATATCTTTCAGTTTTAAATTTCAGCTTTTAACTCTTCAATTCGACTTTCAGTTGCAGCAAGTTGTTGCTTATAATTAGCTAATTTTTCTTTTTCCTTAGCAACAACCGCTTCTGGTGCATTGGCAACAAATTTTTCATTACCTAGTTTCTTTTCACCACGTGTAACTTCACTTTCTAATTTCTTAGCTTCTTTTTGTAAACGTGAAATTTCTTCGTTTAAATCAATTAAATCAGCTAATGGTAAGTAAACTTCTGCTCCTGTGATAACAGATGTCATAGCTAACTTAGGTGCCTCAATATCTGCAGCTATTTCTAAACGTTTTGGATGACAGAAACGATTGATATAATCAACATTGTTTTCAAACACTTTTCTTGTATCATCATCTTTTGTCTTAATTAAAATATCAATTGCTGAAGACATTGGAGCATTAACTTCAGAACGACTGTTACGTACTGCTTTAATTAACTCAATCAAATTATCCATGTCTTTTTCTGCTACTTGATTATCAAATTCAGTATGTTCAACAGGATATTCAGCAACAACCAAGGATGCACCATCATGTGGCATAGATAACCAAATCTTTTCTGTAACAAATGGCATAATTGGATGCATTAAGCGTAGAATTTGATCTAATACATAACGTAGGATACATTGTGTATTCTTCTTAAGTTTTTCATCTTCACCTGTAAGATTTTCCTTAGCCATTTCAATGTACCAGTCACAGAAATCATTCCAAATGAAGTTATATAGAGCGCGACCAGCTTCACCAAATTCAAAACTATCAAATAAACGAGTTACATCGCGAACTGTGTCATTAAGACGACTTAGAATCCACTTATCAGCTAATTGCCATTCTGATGCTTCTGGTAAACTTAATTCAACATCGCTATCTAAGTTCATAATAACAAAACGACTTGCATTCCAAATCTTATTGATAAAGTTCCAAGCAGCGTCCATCTTTGTATATGAGAAACGTACATCTTGACCAGGTGCAGAACCATTAGATAAGAACCATCTCAATGCATCTGCTCCATACTTATCAATTACATCCATTGGATCAATACCATTTCCAAGTGATTTACTCATTTTGCGTCCTTGTTCATCACGAATTAAACCATGAATTAGAACGTTCTTAAACGGACGACGCTTTGTAAATTCAACACTTTGGAAAATCATTCTGGATACCCAGAAGAAAATAATATCATAACCTGTAACCAATGTATTAGTTGGGAAATAACGCTTGAAATCAGGACTTTCAGTATCTGGCCAACCCATTGTTGAGAATGACCATAATGCACTAGAGAACCATGTATCCAATACATCCGAATCTTGTTCCCAATTTTCAATATCTTCAGGTGCTTCTTCACCTACATAAATTTCACCAGTTTCTTTGTGGTACCATGCTGGGATTTGATGTCCCCACCATAATTGACGAGAAATAACCCAATCATGAACATTTTCCATCCATTGTGTAAATGTATGTTCAAAACGAGGTGGCACAAAGTCTACTCTATCATCAGTTTCTTGATTCTTCAAAGCTGCTTCTGCTAAAGGCTTCATCTTTACAAACCATTGTGTTGAAAGACGTGATTCAACTTGTACCCCTGTTCTTTCAGAATGTCCTACACTATGTACGATTGGTTCAATCTTCAACATGTAGCCTTGTTCTTCAAGATCAGACACAATTGCCTTACGTGCTTCAAATCTGTCTAAACCTTCATATTTACCAGCATTAGCATTCATTGTAGCATCTTCATTCATTGTATTGATGCGTTCCAAATTATGTCTATTACCTACTTCAAAGTCATTAGGGTCATGAGCTGGTGTAATCTTAACCATACCTGTACCAAATTCAGGATCAACATATTGGTCAGCAATAATTGGAATATGTCTACCTTGTAATGGTAGAACTAAAGTCTTACCTACAATATCCTTATAACGTTCATCATCAGGATTTACGGCAACTGCTACGTCACCCATCATAGTTTCAGGACGAGTTGTAGCAATTTCAATATAGTTCTTACCATTAAATGTTGTATCGTCAGCAAATGGATATTTAACATGGTAAAATGCACCTTTATCATCTTTATGAATAACTTCAATATCTGATAAAGCAGTACGAGCTTTAGGATCCCAGTTAATAATATATTCACCACGATAGATTAATCCTTTTTTGTACAAAGTAACAAAGACTTTTCTTACAGCCTTAGATAATCCATCATCCAAAGTAAATCTTTCTCTATCGTAATCTAAAGACAAACCTAGCTTAGCCCATTGTTGATGAATGATGTCAGCATATTCGCCTTTCCATTCCCAAACTTTTTCTACGAATTTTTCACGTCCTAAATCGTAACGAGAAATTCCATCTTCAGCTAATCTAGCCTCTACCTTAGCTTGAGTTGCAATACCAGCATGGTCCATTCCTGGTAACCATAAAGTATCAAAGCCTTGCATTCTCTTTTGACGAATTATCATATCTTGCAATGTTGTATCCCATGCATGACCCAAATGCAATTTACCAGTTACATTTGGTGGTGGAATAACGATTGAATATGGTTTTGCTTCTTTATCTTCATTAGGTTTAAATAAACCTTTTTCGATCCATTCTTTATATCTGCCAGGTTCTACTTGACTTGGATCGTATTTAGTTGACATTTCTACTTCTTTTGTCATAATAATTATTCCTTTCTACATAATTTTAAGCAAAGAAAAAGGCATTGCCATCCTACTTAATAGGACGACAATGCCGTGGTACCACCTAAATTGAGTTTTTAACTCCACTTAAATCCTTGTTAACGAATCGAAATCCGGTTATCCCTACTTTATTTCAAGATAACAGCTCACAAGCTACAATTAAAATAGCTATCGAAAATCTTTCACCAGACGATTTCTCTCTAACCCAAGCTTCTTTTAATCCTCTTGTTCATTGCTTATATGGATATATTCTATCTTTTGCTAGGTAATACGTCAAGATACTTTTTATAGTAATTCAGCAAAAACTTTCTTTTCTTGGTTTAAGAAAGTATCGCCAATCTTAATTTCTGTAATCTCAATACCATCAAGTGCTCGTTGAACTAAAGCATCTACGTCTAAACGTTCTTCATAGTAACGTGCCTTATCAATACGTGGCTTAGTTTTTGGAGCTGGTGGTGCAAAAATTGTACAGCAATCTTCAAATGGCATAATTGACAAATCAAAAGTATCAATATCTTGAGCTATCTTAATAATTTCATTTTTATCCATTGAAACTACTGGACGTAAAATTGGCATAGTAGTTACATCGTTAATAGCAGCCATACTTTCAAGTGTTTGAGATGCTACTTGTCCTAAAGCTTCACCATTAAAGATAGCTAATCCCTTTCTTCTTTGTGCAATTGCTTCTGTTAAGCGCAACATGAATCTTCTTTGAATTGTCATTAAATATCCTGATGGCACTTTTTCCTTAACTGTTTCTTGAATTTCAGTAAATGGAACTTGAATAAATCTTATCTTACCAACATATGGTGTCAATTTAGCAGTTAAGTCTTTAGCTTTATTCAAAGCTTGTTCACTTGTATATGGAGGACTGAAGAAATGAACCATTTCAATATCTACCCCACGTTTCATTGCTAAATATCCAGCTACTGGTGAATCAATTCCACCAGAAAGCATCAACATTGCTTTACCAGCAGTTCCAACAGGCAAACCACCAGCACCGTCAATCTTTTCATGGGAAAGATAAATACCATCAGCACGAACTTCACAACGTAAAGTCATATCAGGATTTTTCATCTTTACTTTAATACCTGGGACTTCACGTAAAATATGACTACCTAGAATATCATTCATCTCATTTGTATCGTATTGATAGTTATGGTCAGAACGACGAGTATTGATTTTAAATGTCATTCCTTCTTTGAATTTTTCTTTCACCATTTCTACCGCAGTAGCCTTGACTTTCTCTATATCACGTTCAACTTTAATAGATGGTGAGAAATTTTGGATCCCAAAAACTTGCTTCAAACGTTTCATAACAGCTTCGTAATCTTCTCCATGTAATTGGATATGCATACGATCACGGTGTGCCTTGATTACCAAATTTTCAAAACTATGCAAACTTTCACGCACATTAAATCCTAAACGATCAATGAAGTTTTTCCTATTTTTACCTTTAGTAGATAGTTCGCCGTAACGAACCATTATTTCTGTATATTGCATTTTTTTATCCTTTCAATTAAGAATTAATTTTTTTGAATTTTTCATATAGAACATCAAAAATTTCAATAAATTTATCAGCTTCTGCTAAAGTATTTTTTTCATCTAGACTTACACGTACAGCGGATGTAGCAATATTATCTGGAATCTTCATTGCAGTCAATGTCCCAGATGTTATTCCCTTTTTAGAGGAGCAAGCACTAGTTGTTGAAATATAAATATCATAATTTTCAAAAGCATGAACAATAGTTTCTCCACGAACTCCACTGATTGCAAAACATAAAATATGTGGAGCAAATTCATCGTTTAATTTAGAAAATACTGTTACTTTAGATCTTTTAGAAATATGATTATAGATTTTTTCTTTAATAGCTTTTTGTTGTGCTACTTTCTTTTCTTCATTTTCCAAAGTCAATCTTAATGCTTTAGCCATACTTGCAATTGCAGGAAGATTCTCTGTACCACTTCGTAAAGCTTTTTCTTGACCGCCACCAGACATTAATGGTGCAATCATACGACCGCGTTTTTTATACATGAATCCAATGCCACGAGGTGCATGGAATTTATGTCCAGAGAATGTTAAGAAGTCCACTCTATCTTGTTCTAATAATTCTTGAATACCTTTACCCACACCTTGAACTGCATCAACATGGAAATGTATTTTAGGAAAATCTTCCAGTACTGCTGCAATTTCTTTCAACGGTTGGATAGCTCCTACTTCATTATTAACAGCCATAATTGAAACAAGAATTGTATCCTTTCTGATAGCTATTTTCAAATCTTCTGCAGAAACTCTTCCATTTTCGTCAACCGGAAGATATGTTACGTCATAACCTAATTTTTCTAATTGATGTAGTGAATTTAAAACAGCTGGATGTTCAACACTGCTAGTTATAATATGTCGTCCATATGGTCTTTTTTCAATCGCAGTTCCCTTTACGACCCAGTTATCTCCTTCTGTTCCACCACTTGTAAAATAAATTTCATCAATATTGCAATGGAGTAAGTCAGCAATTTGTTTTCTTGATTGTTCTAACAAATTAAAAGCTTGTTCTCCCATCGCATGAAGTGAAGATGGGTTACCCCAAATCTTTTCACTAACAGCATTATAAGTACTTAATACTTCTGGTAGTACTTGTGTTGTTGCACTATTATCAAAATAAATCATATCTACCCTTCTTACAAATCAAAAATCTCATTACTTAGTCTAACAAAAAGTTAGTAGAAATTAAACTATTATTACTCTAACAGCAAAAAATTAGCTAATCAGCAGTTGTTACTGTTAATTAGCTAATTATACTTTTATTTAGAAAACATTGGTGGATGATTCTTTGAGTACTCTTCCATAATCTTCTTGGATGCACCTTCTTGAACCTTATCTACCGCATGCGAAATCGTATCCAATGCTTTTACATATTCATATTCCTTCTCAAATAATTGCACTGCTTGATTGTAAGCAGCTGCTACATCTGGGTATCTGTTTCGATAACGATTTGAGTATTGTAAAATTTCTTCCGTTAAAATTGAACTAGAAATTAATTCATCAGTCTTTTCACCCAAAATATCTAAATCACTTTGAGTATTTATCAACGATTTTGTAATTTCATCCATATTAATTTGAACTCGATTTAAATCTTTGTCTAATTTTTCGATTTCATCGCTAACCTTAAAGAAATAATCCAAGTAATCATCTGATAATCCTGGAAGGTTAAGCTTTTCAATTTCACGCTTCATTTTATGAATTTCCAAGTCAAAATTCTTAACCGCATTTTGTGCTTCGCGCTCTTCTTTCCATAAACTTGCCACGCTATCATTGATTTCTTTTTGTTTCTTTTCTATATCAGTTAGAGCTTGTATATCAATTTCTATTCTCTGAGCAATAGAAGAATATAGGATTGCTTTTGTCCCAGCATCTTTAATAAATTGATCATACCAACTACGAATTCCCTTTAACCTATCCGCTAAGCCTTGTGCACTTTCAATCTCATCATGATTGAGTGTGTAGTTTTGTTTTAATCTATCTAAATCCAACAATAAATTTTTTTCTTGCTTTTCAGCATGTTCAATGAATTTACCAAAGGTTGAAATTTTCTTTTGTACAAAAATCTTAGCCTTATATTCTTCTTCTAAAGTTTCATAGATAGCATCAATTTTATTAGCAATATCTTCATCTAAGACTTTAGCATTATCAACACGTAATTCTTTCAAGTTTTCATTATTTAAATTACATTGTTCTGCTAAATCTTTTAATTGTCCCAAAATGTCTTTATCAAATGCAAATCCTTCATCTTGCATCTGAGCTACACCTTGGCGTAACTCCGATAATTGATCAGGGAAAACATTTTTTAAATTCTTATAAATTCCAGGAATAACTTCTAAATCACGTTCCATGCTTGCTGTATCTTCTTTTAATTGATTTAACGGTTTATCAGAAGTTACATAATCTCCACTTTCAGTTAATTTAGCATATTTATCAAAGTCTTCTTCTAACTTAGAAAGATTTTCTTCCAATTTATCAATACTTGGTCCAAATGAAAAGTTCTTAGCCAATAAAGTCTTACGAATATCACGATACTTATCTTTTAATTCTGTAACAGCTTTTTGATGTTCTTCAGATTTTTCTTTCATCTCATTGACAGCTTCTTCAAGTTGTCGAGTTTCTTCTTTAACATGTTGTAATTTGGATCCAACTTCTAACAATTCTGAACGTTCTTGCATAAACTTATAACGCTCATTCAAATCATTTAAATCCAAAATCATTTCTGAAATTTCTGGCATCTCACGGTTAGTAAGTTTCTTATGGTTTTTCTTGAGTTCCTCAAATTCACGTAGACTCTCACCCGTTAAATGTAATTTTTCAATTTTATTTATTTCGCTATCTAGAGTATTGTTGCTCAATTCTTCAAGCTGAGTTTGATACTCATTTATTTGTTTTCTAAACGATCTTTGAAAATATATGACTCCAACATATATTCCAATGGCGACCGCCACAATAACTACAAAAAATAAAACCATAATAAATTCCCACCTAACATCTTATCGTCTATATCTATATTTTAGTTAATTAATATTGTAGGCTATTCGTTTCAATTGAAAATAACCCAGTTTCAGTTTAAAATCTAATAATAATTATATCATTAATATAACTTTAGGTATATATTTTTTCAATTACAAAAAAGTAAAGAAAGGACTTTTTATATGACAAACTCACTTCTCTCACAACAATTAGATGCATTACTTACAAATGAAACTAATTTTATTGCAAATTTATCCAATGCTTCAGCACTTTTATATCAATCTTTATCTGATATTAACTGGGCTGGTTTCTATCTTTATGATGAAACAAACGATGAATTACATCTTGGACCCTTTCAAGGAAAAGTTGCATGTATGCATATTAAAAATGGCTCTGGTGTTTGTGGCACTGCACTGCAACAACAAAAAGTTTTACGCGTAGATAATGTCCACGAATTTGCTGGCCATATTGCTTGCGACTCAGCAAGTAACTCTGAAATCGTGGTTCCCCTAATTAAGGATGATAAAATTATTGGTGTATTAGATATTGATTCTCCTTCCTTATCCCGCTTCTCTCCTGAAGATGAAGTTGAATTAGTCGAATTTTCCAAAACTTTATTAAAACACATATAAATTAGTTGACTTTTAATTTGTTTATGTTAAGATACACTTTGTGTAAAATAATGCAGCAGTGAGCGGTAAGAACGTCAACAGTTTATTGCTATATAATAGTTCGTCTAGTAACTCTTCGGCTGCAAGAGCGAAAGTCTAAAATAAACTGCACGAATACTAAGTTCACACGGATTATTTTACTCCAACTTAATTTTAATTTATTGGAGGAATTTTTAATGTCTCGTTATACAGGTCCTTCCTGGAAAGTATCTCGTCGTTTAGGTTTCTCTTTATCTGGTACAGGTAAAGAATTATCTCGTCGTCCATACGCTCCAGGTCAACATGGTCAAGATCGTCGTGGTAGTCTTTCTGAATATGGTTTGCAATTGCGTGAAAAGCAAAAGTTACGTATGACTTATGGCTTAACAGAACGTCAATTCTCAAACTTGTTCAAGAGAGCTGGTAAGATTCGTGAAGGTAAGCATGGTGATAACTTCATGATTCTTTTGGAACGTCGTTTAGATAACGTTGTTTACCGTTTAGGTTTAGCATCAACTCGTCGTCAAGCTCGTCAATTAGTAAATCATGGTCACATTACTGTTGATGGCAAGCGCGTTGACATTCCATCTTACGAAGTAGAACCAGGTCAAGTAATTTCTTTACGTGAACGTTCTAAGGACTTACAAATCGTTAAAGAAGCTCTTGAAGCTGTTGTTGGTCGTGTACCATTCGTTAACTTTGACGAAAACAAGATGGAAGGTACATTAGTACGTCTTCCAGACCGTGAAGAACTTGACGCAAATATTGACGAAGCACTTGTTGTTGAATTCTACAACCGTTAATGTTTAGCTCAACAAAGAGATAACTCTTTTAATCCCACTATTGTTCATTTGAACATAGTGGGTTTTTATATATCCTTTTTAATAAATCTATAATTACTAGAATTATGATAATGTTTAACTACTCCCCTATTTTGAAAGGAGAATAATTATGACAAATGATAATTTACAAGAACACTTGAACAATGGACTCTATGGTACTCCTCAATTACACCCTGATGAACAACGTAAGTATTTAGGAACTTTTAGAGAAAGAGTCAGTTTAACTATTACATTTAAGGAATTTTCAAATAATCAAAATGCTTGTTTAACTGCAATTAAACAAGAAATTTCATCTAATACTGAAGAAGAACTTAGTATAAAGATTAACGGGCAATTGTCATCTGATATTATTGATAAAATCATTCAAATTTCGAAAGAAAATAATACTAAATTTGAATATCTAGCTGATGCTTCTTTTTCACATGATGATGACGCTAATGCTATTGTTATTTGTTCTTCTAAATCAGCTCTTCATATTGAAAATATTGATGTTGAAAGTAAATACCATGAACTTTTTGAAAGAAAATCTGAAGAAAAGAATGATCCTGAAGAAGATAAGAAAGGATTTCTATCTAAACTATTTGATCTATAATTAATTTAGGAAGTGATATTTTGAAACCTTTAGCCTATCGCATGCGACCTAAAAATATTGATGACGTTGTAGGGCAACAGCATCTTGTCGGCCCTGGAAAAATTATTAGAAGAATGGTTGAGGCTAAATTACTTTCATCTATGATTTTATATGGCCCACCCGGTACCGGTAAAACCAGTATTGCCAGTGCCATTGCTGGTTCAACTAAATATGCCTTTAGAAAAATGAATGCAGCAACTGATTCTAAAAAGAAATTAGAATAAGTGGTTGAAGAAGCCAAGTTTAGTGGTACAGTTATTCTATTACTTGACGAAATCCATCGCTTAACTAAACCTAAACAAGACTTTTTACTACCTCATTTAGAAGATGGACATATTATTCTAATTGGTGCTACTACTGAAAATCCTTATATTTCAATCAATCCTGCTATTAGAAGTAGAACTCAAATATTTGAAGTACATCCTCTAAATGAAGACGATATTATTCAAGCAATTAACCGAGCTATTACTGATAAAGATGATGGCTTAGGTGAATTGCCTCTACAAATTAATGATGACGCTATGCACCAACTAGCAATCGCAACACATGGAGATTTACGTAGTGCATTAAATGCTTTAGAATTAGCTGCTAAATCTACTCCAAAGAATTCTGAAGGAAATATTGTACTTACTTTAGAAATCATTGAAGAATGTATGCAAAGAAAAGCTTTGGTTCAAGATAAAGATGGTGACGCACACTATGATGTTATCTCTGCTCTTCAAAAATCTATTCGTGGATCCGATGTTGATGCTGCTCTTCACTACTTAGCACGCTTAATCGAAGCTGAAGATCTCCCATCAATTAGTCGACGCTTAATAACAATTGCTTATGAAGATATTGGATTGGCTAATCTCCCTGCTGCTACTAGAACTGTTCTAGCAATTCAAGCTGCAGAAAAAATTGGGTTTCCTGAAGCTAGAATTCCTTTAGCTGATACTGTTATTGAATTATGTCTATCTCCAAAATCTAATTCCGGTATTTCAGCAATAGATGCTGCCCTCTCTGATATTCGAGCTGGAAATTATGGTGATATACCTGATTATTTAAAGGATGCACATTATTCAGGAGCTAAAGAATTAGGATATGGTATTGATTATAAATATCCTCATGATTGGGTTAAACAACAATACTTACCAAATAAACTTAAATCCAAGCAATACTATCATCCTAAATAAAATGGACGCTACGAAGAAAGTTTAGGAAAACAGTACCATCGCCTTAAGAATGCCCAAAATAGTTAATTTGCTTTCTCAATATGATTATGCTATGATTGATTTAGGTTCTGAGATGTACGCGTTATCTCATTCGTATGGTTGACCGAACACTTATAATATTGGTCTTTCATATCTTTAATGGAAAGTATATTATTTCACGTAAGAACTTGAAGTTATTGCAAGAAGGACCACCTGCTTAAACGCGGGTTCAACTACAGAGATGATTAACGGCATCATCGGAGACAAAGAGTTGGGACACTGTCTCAGCTCTTTTTATTTATTGACTATTATTCAATGAAATGAGGCCAATTATGACTGATGTACTATTAATAATTTGTGAAGCTTTACTAGCTGTTATTGTTTTGTATACTGGATTTTACTTACTTACCCATCGCAATCGTAAGTTCTTACTTTTTGATCCTACTTCTGAGCCCAGTTTAAAAATTATTATGACTATCTGGGGAAGTTTGCTTATTATTTTAGGGTTATTAACTATACTTGCTATCTTTATTATTAAAAGTATCGTTTTTATTTCAATTATCCTAGTTTTAGATGCGATTGTAGAAGCTTCTCTCTCATTTATTATGTTGATTTACTATAACACTACAAATAAATAGTAGACTACATAAAATAATTTTGAATAAAATTATATTTTTGTAACTGTTTACACTTTTATTTTCAAACTATATCAAGTATAATATATATGAAAGGTATTACAGAAAGGGTGATTCGTATGTTACAAAGATATAAAAATATTTTAGTTCCAATCGATGGTTCTTACGAAGCTGAATTAGCATTTAAAAAAGCTGTTGAAGTAGCTAAGCGTAATGGTAAGGAAACAAAACTTCAACTTGTACATGTTGTTGATACTCGTGCTTTCCAAAACATTTCAAGTTTCGATACAGCTATGGTTGAACAAGTAACTGAAACAGCACGTAAGACAATGGATGGTTACGTAAAAGAAGCTAAAGAAGCTGGATTAGAAAACATCAGCTACTCTGTTGAATACGGTGCTCCTAAAGTTATCATTGCTAAGGATCTTCCTAAGGAATTAGGAACTGATTTAATTATGATTGGGGCTACTGGTTTAAATGCTGTTGAACGCTTGTTGATTGGTTCTGTTACAGAATACGTAACTAGAACTGCTGATTACGATGTTTTAGTTGTTCGTACAGACTTAGATAACAAGCCTGCCCTTTCAAAAGAACAACGTAAAGGATTCCAACGTAAAGACTAATAATATATTAAATTAAAAGGACGTGAGCGTAAAATCTCACGTCCTTTTAATTACGACCATAACATCCTACCAAATGATCATTTACCATTCCACTAGCCTCCATAAATGAATAGACAATCGTTGGTCCTACAAATTTGAATCCCATTTTCTTCAACGTTTTAGAAATTTGTTCAGATAATTTTGTTTTTGTAGGTATTTCTTCCGGATTCTTAAAATTATTAATAATTGGCTGATTATCAATTATTCCCCAGAAAAAACTATCCAATGATTCATTTCTTTCATGTAACGCATTAACTATTTTCGCATTATTAATAATTGCTTCTATTTTTCGTCTATTTCTTATTATTCTAGGATCAGTCAATAATTTTTCGACATCATCAAGAGTATATTGTGAAATTTTTTCAACTTTAAAATTATCAAATGCTTCCCTTAAAAACTTTCTTTTATTCAGTACTATTTTCCAACTCAATCCTGCCTGTAATCCTTCTAAACATAAAAGTTCGAATAGTCCTCTTTCATCATGTAAAGGACGTCCCCATTCCTTATCATGATAATCTATCATTAACTGATCCGCTCCATAAATCCATGCACATTTCATTTTAAGCTCACCTTCTATCAAAAATCTCATTATATTATTATACGCTAACTTTTTAATTTTTTAGGATAAAATCGAAAATAAGTTCTTTTTCACTATAAAAAAACAACCATAGCTTTGTTAGCCATGATTGCCTCTAAAATTATATGAGATTATTCGCCAATAATCTTCTTACCCACTTTTTCTGTTCCTAATTCTGTAAAGTCATAGTGAATCTTAGCGTTATCGTTAAATTCATCAATAGCTAATTGAATCAATTGATCAATTAATTCGCTATAACTAATACCTGAAACTTCCCATAATTGTGGATATAAGGAAATGTTTGTAAAGCCTGGTAAAGTATTTACTTCACCAAAGTATGGAACATCATTTTCATCAACTAAGAAGTCCATACGAGCTAAACCACGGTTATCCAATGCTCTAAATGCATCTAAGGACATTTGTTGGATTTCTTTAGTTAATTTTTCTGGTAACTTGATAGGCATTTCAAATACCACACCAGATGCATCAACGAATTTATTGTTGTAGTCATAAAAATCATCTGATTCAGGAATACGGATTGCACCTAACTTGGATGCTTTGATATCACGATTACCTAGTACTGAACATTCAACTTCACGTGGATTCTTGATTGCTTCTTCAACTAAAATCTTGTAATCATACTTGAAACCATCTTCTAAAGCAGCATTATATTCTTCTTCATTTCTTACTTTATGAATACCAACAGAAGAACCTTGACGAGCAGGTTTTACAAATAATGTTTCACCTAATTCTTCAGCTACTTTAGCGTATGGATAGTCAGCTTTATTTTCTGGAGTTACTAAAACATACTTTGTATTTCTGATTCCATTCAAAGTAAGTAATTTCTTAGTTAAATCCTTGTCGAATGAAACACCAGAAGAAGCAACACCACTACCAATCCAAGGCTTATTTAATAAACGGAATAATCCTTGAACTGTACCGTCTTCACCCATGTTACCGTGGATAACAGGGTAAAATACATCAACATCTTTAACTTCGGCTAAATTTTGGATATTTGCCAATGGGTTGGAGAAATCAACATCTTTGATAACTTCTGCAACAACATCATCTTCATTTTCTCCGTCAAAGATACGCATAGAGTCTTTATTACCAAGCAAGAAACCTTTTTTAGTAAACATAAAGACAGATACATCATACTTATCTTTATCAAGAGCGTCATAAATATTGTGTGCAGAACGTTTTGAAACGTCATGTTCAGATGAGTTTCCTCCAAATAACAATGCAATGTGTAATTTTTTATTTTCCATTAAAATGTCCATCCTAACACTTAATTATTTATTATACGGTTGTTCTTTTTAAATAATATCATGAACATCTTAATTTGTCAGTTATTATTTTTAGTTCATAAGATATTTTTAATAATTTCATTCTTAATTACTGATTTCTATCAAATCTTGCTTAAAGTCAGTTAAATTTTCATATCCTTTTTCTGTAACTAAGATATCATCTTCAATTCTTACTCCACCTAATCCTGGAATGTAGATACCAGGTTCAATAGTTACTATTTCACCGGCTTCTAAGACATCTGGATAACTATAACTAATATTAGGCAACTCATGTATATCTAAGCCTATTCCATGTCCCATACCATGAGTGAAGTATTTTCCGTACCCTTGTTCCTTGATATATCCTCTACCAATTTCATCTAATTCTTTTGAACTAATACCTGCTTTAATTGCCTCAATTGTTTTTTCTTTAGCTACTTTAACAATATCATATATTTTTCTTATTTCATCACTTGCCTTACCAACTACAAAAGTTCTTGTTATATCGGAAGTGTAGTGATTGAAATAATATCCAAAATCACAAGTTACCAGTTCTCCTTCAACAATTTTTTTATCAGAATAGGTAGCGTGAGGTAAAGCTGTTCGATCTCCACTAGCAAAAATAGTTTCAAATGATGCTTCTGCAGCTCCATTTTTTCTTAGGTAATAGTCAAGTTCTAAGGCCATTTCTTTTTCTGTCACACCAGCATATACTTTAGTTAAAATATGTTCGTAACCTTTTCTTGAGAGTTGACAAGCTTTTCTTATCGTCGAAATCTCATCTTCATCCTTAACTGCTCTCATTTCTTCAATTACTTTAGTTAAAGCTACTACATCACTACTTGCATTTTCATCTAAATAATCAAACGATTCATAATCTAAAGTACTTTCAAATGCCAAAGCTACACAATTTTCCTTAGCCACAACATTAAGCGCTTCACCCAAATAGTCACGTGTAATAATTGAATCTATATCAGGATTTTCTGTTTTTATTTGTTCTTCAAATCGACTATCAGTAATAATATATGCACTTTGTTCAGTAACTAAAACTACTCCATCATCACCTGTATAACCACTTAGATAATAAATATTAAATCTGTTAGTTATCAAATATGCATCAACACTCATTTGTGACATTAAATTTCTTAACCTATTTCTACGTTCTTGAAAAGTTGTCATACTTAAAACCTTCTTTAGACATTTATTTTTAATTGTAACAAAAATACGTTCAAATACCTAATGCTAGCCATAATAAAAACCGGTACTTGCTATAAATTCTCCTTAGTTTATAGCTCATACCGGCTCCAAAAACTGCAACTAATTATTTATCTCTAAAATGTATCTATACAATAACATTCCTTGATAGAAGTAAAAATAAATAGTTATTGTTTTCTATATTTAATTAATGATCACTAATACTTATATAGCAATCATCCTCTATACAGAGTTTCTATCCGATCAATCGACAAATTTCCCCAAATTTATCTATTATCTTCACTCATTTTTCTGATATAACTCAAGCTTTCAAATTAAATAACTATCTATAACAGCTAATAATTATGAACGTTTTTTATTCAAGACACCTAAACCTAATGCTCCAGCAACGCCTGCAAGTCCTAGACCTACTACAGCTGCTTCGTTATTGTCTTTTTCACCCATTTGTGGAAGTGTAGCTGCCTTAGCATCAGCCTTTGGAGCTTCAGCTTTCTTAGCAATTGCCTTAACTTCAACTTTCTTTTCAGGTGTTGTAGCAACTTTCTTAACGTCGTTTACAACAACTTTGTCTTCGTCTGCAGTCTTAGCTGGTTCTTCGTTGCCTTTAGCATCTTGATCAGTCTTGCCTGATTCTTCGTTGTCTTTAGTATCTTGATCAGTCTTGCCTGATTCTTCGTTGCCTTTAGTATCTTGATCAGTCTTGCCTGATTCTTCGTTATCCTTAGCACCTTGATCAGTCTTGTTTGTATCTGGTGTTTGTGTTTCTGCATCTTTACTTGGTGTCTTTGTTTCTAATGCAGCCAATACACCTTCCCAGTACTTAACTTCGCCATTTGCTACACTCAAACTTGCATTCTTATCTTGTAATGCTTTTTGAGCTTCATCAAGAGCTGCTTGTGCTTCGTTCAATTTATCAGAAGCTTGTTCAAATGCTACAACATATTCATCTTCCTTAGCTGCTAAAGCTTCTAAGTCTTGTAACTTAGCTTTATCAGTTAAGTATGTTTCTTTAGCTGTTTCATAAGCTGCTTTAGCTGCATCTTCTTTTTGTTGTGCTTCGTTAAATGCAGCTTCAGCTTTAGCTACTGCATCTTGTGCACTAGCTAATTCTTTTTGATATTCAGCTAATGTAGCACTTGCTGCTTCATAATCTTTGATTGCTTGTGTATTTGCCAAAGCATCCTTAAAGTCTGCATTCTTCTTTTCAGTATCTGCTAATGTATTCTTAGCATTTGTTAAAGCTTCATTTGCAGAATCTAATGCTGCTTGTGCTTCATCCACTGCTGCTTGTGCTGCTGCAACATCTTCGTCATCAGCAAAATTGTTTTGTGCTTTCAAGTCATTGTACTTAGCTTGATCTGCAGCTAATTTATCCTTATCTGCAGCCAACTTGTCTTGTACACTTGCTAATTCAGCTTGGCTCTTTTCTAATGCAGCTTTACCTGCTTCAAGAGCTGCTTGTGCTTCAGCATTGCTCTTAGCTGCTGCTTTTTCTTTTGTTTGTGCTGCAGCTGTTGACATCTTAGCAATTGCTAATGCAGCATTTGCTTTTGTTAAAGTTTCTTCAGCTTTTGTTTGCTTAGCACGGCTTGCACCATAAACATCTAATGCAGAATCAATAGCCTTTTGAGCTTCTGCAACTGCATCTTGTGCTTGACCTAAGCGAACTTTCATAGCTGCAATACCTTTCTTCAAGTTATTTAAGTGTTCACTTGAAGAAGTATCCTTTTCGTCTACAAGGAATTGTTGCCATTGAGCAATCTTATTTTCCCATCCCTTAACAGTAGCTCTTGCTGCATCGCCAGCTTTTTGAGCTTCTTCTAATGCTGCCTTATCTTTATCTGCTTGTGCAGTAGCATCTTTCAATGCTGTTTGTGCAGCACCAACATTTGTTTGAGCAGCTGCTTCTGCTTCTTTTGCTTTCTTCAAAGCATCAACTGCTTGAGTTTCTGTTTCAGCAGCTTGGCGAGCTGTTTCTACTAAGTTATTTACAGTTGTTTGAGCTTCCTTTACAACTTGTTGTAAGTTTGCTTCATCTTCTGTGTCTTTTTGGATTGCAGCTTGATCTGAAACGATGTCATCTGCTGCTTTTGCAGTATTTTGTGCTGCAGTTGCTTGATCAGCAGCTGGTTTTAAGTCATCAACAGTTTTTTGTTGTGCATCAACCTTTTCTTGGGCAGCGTTTTCATTTGCGACTGCAGTATTTTCTGCTTCTCTAGCAACTTCTGTGTTATCTTGTGCTTTATCAACATCATCTCTTGCGTTATCTAAAGCTGCACTATCTTCTTTAACTTTGTCTGTTGCGGCTGGAATATCTTTCTTTGCTTGAAGTGAAGCATCTAAGTCTTTTTGAGCAGATGCTTCAACATCTTTTGCATCGTTACGAACAGTAGTTGCATCTTCTACATTCTTTGTAGCTTCTGTAACTTCACCTTGTGCCTTATCTTGAGTAGCTTTATCATCCTTCAAAGATTCTGTTGCTGTTTCTTTTGTAAGGCCTTGGTTTTCTGTTTGTGTTGCTGCATCAGCCTTGTTTGTTGTTTCTGTTGCTTCTGTTGTTGCATCATTTTGGCCTGGTGCTACTTCTGTTGTTTGTGCTTCAGTATTTGTTGTAACTGTATCAGCACTAGCAGCTTGGCCTCCAGCAAATGTCAAACCTGTTGCTAATAAGACAGATGCTAACCCCACATTTAATTTTACTAGACCGTATTTGAGAGTTCTCTCTGCACTACGCTCTGCTATCATTTTTTTATTATTCTTAGAAAACATATAATTTATCCCTCCTAATCGGAATGTTATATGGTACCTATATAACACTAGGGATAAAGTGCCTTGATATAGCAATTCTTTGCACTTGCTGAAGTCTTGACAGTCTGTTATACAGTCTATTAACTAAAATTAATATACTTAGCGAATTCATCGCCTATCTTGTCTTGTTTATCTTGGATAGCATGAGTATATATATTAAGTGTCGTTTGTACATTGCTATGCCCTAATCTAGCTTGTACTTGCTTGATATCCATACCAGAAGCAAATAATAAAGTAGCATGGGTATGCCGGAAACCGTGAGTAGTTATTGAATGGATGCCGGCTTTTTTAGCTAGAATTTTAATTGATTTTCTAACTGTACCGGAATAGATATATTCATTGTTACCATTGCTAAAAATTAACTGATGCTTATTCATTGAGTTAATGCCTAGCTTTAATAATTGCTTTCTTTGCTCAAGTTGCCACATCTTTAATACTTGAATCGTTTCAGTATCTAGACTTATTACTCTATTACTTGCTTTAGTCTTAGGTGTTTGAATTACTAATTTGTCTTTTATTCTTGCAAGAGTCTTATTAATAGCGATGGTATTATTTTTGTAATCTAAGTCATGCCACGCAAGAGCTAAACACTCACCCGCTCTCATACCAGAATAAGAAAGCAGCCTAAACAGTGCGTACTTTTTTAAGCTTGTATCCTTAGCAACATCAAGGAACTTTTTTAATTCTTGTTTATTGTAGTAATTGTTGTGTTTGTCTGATATTGTCGCTTGTCTTTTAGGTTTAATCACGTATAACATCGGATTGCTTTTAATCATATCTAACCTTAAAGCATAATCTAGGATGCTTTTTACAATGCCTATAATTTGAGTGTATGCAGCAGGAGCAGCAGCAAAAGCTTTATTAGTAAAGTTTTGACATTGCCGCAGCGTGATTTTATCTACATACATATTCTTAAAATAAGGCTTAATATGATTAGTAATATAACTGTTTTCACGTACTAACGTTGATGGCTTTACCGTTTCTTTATGCAAGCTTAACCACTCATCTAAGACATCGACAAATTTACCACTTTTAACACTCTTAAAATATTGGTTAGTGCTTACTAGATACTCAATCTTTAATAACTCAGTCTTTGCATCTTTTTCACTGGTAAACCCTTGACGTCTTATATATCTTTGCTTACCAGTCGTTTCATCTAAACCCGCATAATATCGGAATTTATAAAGTGTTTCATTATCCTTGTTTGTGTACTTAATTATCTTAGTCATTATTATCAATCCTATTCTATTATTCTGTACCCTTACCCCTTATACAAAAGCTAGAAAGAATTTGAAGGACTGAAACACTGTTATTATTGCCAAAAATTGCCGGATTTAAGGACTTTTTTAAATAAAAAAATAAGCTCAAAAGCCGTTATATAGATGGTCGTACGCGATGCAAGAGATGGAGCGATGGAAATTTAAGAATGCTAAGAAATACTAAGGTCAAAACTTAACAAAACTTAACATTTTACGAACGTTAAAATTGTGGTCAGACTTGATACATCAATAAAAACTTAACATTGTTAGATTATTCAGACTTAAAAAAGGTTAGTCTAAAAAGTCATTTAATCCAAGTTGCTTTATTTGAGTATCACGGCTATATTTATCTAACTCATAACGACAAGCTAACAAGCCTAGAGACAAGTTATTAGCTTGTTTTTCTTTTTTGCTGATGGCTGAGAATGAACCTACCCGCCTGTAATAAGGTGTACCAATATCGTTATTTAAAACGTGGCTCAATTCATGACCTAATATAAAGTCTGTTTGTATTTCATTTAATGAATTATCTACCGTGATTGTTTTAATACGTTTGATAGTTGCCGTATATCCTAAAGTTACATCGCCTAAAGGATAATACAACACTGGTATATGTTTCATTTTTAGAATTCTTTTAACATCATATGTATTGAATTCACTATATAATTTATTGATTGTCTTTTCTGTTGTCATGGTTGCCACCTCTATATTTTTTAGGTGTAAATTTTTTCTTTGCCTCAATCATTGAAACCCTAACGGCAACCTCAAGCGATGCCCTAAGTTTTTCTTTATCCTCTTTAGTCATTGGCTCACCGTAAAAAGATACATCGCCAGTCATATCGTTTAATATCTTATCTACTTGAATACCTATATCTTTCTCATCTTTTTTAGTTAAGTCATAATAATGTTTCTTTTCAGTCCTACCGAGTAAATAGTCTGTTGATACATTAAAATAATTGGCTACCTTTTCTAGTTTGTCTGATGGCGCTTTAGTATCCCACTTATTAACCACACCATTACTAAAATTTAACTGTTTTTCTAGCTCACGAATGGAAATATTTTTTTCATTTGCCAATTCTTTTATACGCTGATATATAGTCATATTTACCACACTTTCAAAAATTATTAAGAAAAATAATCTACAAATTAGTTGACATGTAGAAAAATAGGCTATATATTTATACGTGTAGCAAGGCAAACTACAAAAATACAAAATATTAGCTTTATACATGTTGATATGATGACTATTTTTCTATGCCTTAATTGTAGAATGATAGTCTACAAAAATCAATAGTATAGATTAATAAATATCGAAAGGAGCTAAAACGATGATTTATGAAAACATCAGAAGAATAGCAAAGGAACAAGGTTACTCAATTAGAGACGTAGAAAAAGCCTTATTTTTTAGCAATGGATATTTGAGGCGCTGGAAAGATAACGCACCAGTAAGCAAACTTTTGCGAGTTGCTGACTTTTTAGGCGTTGATTTAAATGACTTGCTAGGACGTAAGAAATAACTGGAGGACTGGAAACATAACAACATTTAAAAAATTAAAATACGATAGCAATTTAAAGCCAAATAACAGACTTAGAGAACTAAGACAAAGTAAAGGGATAACCCTTAAAAAGATGGCTAGTGATTTAATGTTAAAAGGCTCATTAGAGCTTACACCTAATTTATTAGGAAAATACGAGCGTAACGAAAGAGAGCCAAAACTCAAAACATGGATTAAATTGGCTGATTATTTCAATGTATCAGTTGGCTATTTACAGGGCTTAACTGGATTTAGCAAAGGAAAAGCGCCAAGCGATGAAATGAATACATCAGAAGATAAGACAAGCGATGACCTAGATATTAATTACTTACATCAAAGAATCAGAAGAATGTTAGAGATTGACAATTTAGCTGAGTTACAAAACGAATTGAAACAAGTAACTGAACTAATAACGTTAATGAATCGATAAAATAACCACCCTTACCCCTTATACAAGATTTAGAAAGGAATGTTATACATGGAAAAGATAGAAAATAGACCGTATCAGAAGCAACAACCCCCACAAGTGCCAATAGTTGCCGTTTATTTCACTGATAAGCAATTTGAAGAAATAAAGCAAGGTGTAATAGATGGAACTATTGAAAAACTTATAAGAGAGATTGCAAGAGATGAGATAGAACGTTATGACCTTAAAGCCCCTTATTTAAAGCAAAATAAATTTGCTGAATGGGCTGGAGAAAGTACATCAACAATTAACGAGTTAAGGGCTAAAGGCTTACCGGTATCCTATGCTTTAGGTACTGTTAGATACGGTAAACAAAGCTATATTGACTTTATGAAATCATTTGAAAGATAGAAAGGAATTATAAACATGAATAAATTAGACATCGCCGATAAATTAACAACATATACCAACCAATTAGACAACATCGCTGAGTTAATGCTTACTAATTTAAGTAACTCAGACATAAGCAAGAGTAAAGAACTAGATAGAATTTATTTTTTAATTGATTATACTAAGCAAATATCAAATGGCTTGTACAACTTTAGCAATGAAATTACAAAGGAATGATGCCAAATGATAATACCAGATGCAAAGACCAAACAAATATATAACATGATAGTCAACTCAACCAGTAAGCACCCTGTTGCCACCAAAAAAATATCAGACGTAACAGGACTCAACGAGAGAACTATCAGAAACAGAATAACAGAATTGATTTTTATTTATAAAGTACCTATTGGAGCTTTTAGAACTGGAAATAATAAAGGTTATTTTCTGATTAAGAATCAAGATGAATACAATCAAGTCAGAAACACGCTTAAAGCTCAAGCATTCGAAGAGCTAAAGCGAGTTAATCAACTTAGAGAAAATCTAAAAAATTGGAGCGATGAAAGATGACAACATACACACTTAATTTAATCCAGTACATCACATTAATATTTTTGTCTGTTAGTGCTGGATATATATTACATGGAATAGTTAGAGCGATTAAAAACGGTGATTTTTTTGACTAAAAAAAGAGCTTGCAAAACGACCAAATTAAGCAAGCTCAAACACAAATTAAAAAATAACATACAGGAGAATTATAACATGGAATTGAACAATATTATTAATGGATTAATAGAAAATTTAAAAGAAATCAGAGAACACAATCACGAAAACAACCAGACGGAAATATACAATGACTTAGACCATCAAAGCGAGTTAATTAATAAATTAATTCAATTATCTAAACAACATAATAGCTCAAGCGATGCCGAAGATACTAATAACAGACTAAACAACAATTATATCAAAACTAAGAAAATACAGGAATTACAAAAGTTAATTTTTGAATTAGAAAGAAAGAATAAGTTAGTAATTGATAGCATTTTAAAAAGTGATTTTTCAGAATATGCAAAAAATAACTTAATATCTGAGAACTTACAAAATTTTGAAGACCGCATAGAGTTTTTAACAACAGAAATAGACGATCGAGTAACCGAAGTTATGAATCTAGCTAGCAAATAAGGAGTGTGAGAACATGAAGAACAAAAGCAAAGTAGAAAATTTAAATAGTAGTATTGGTTTATTTATTGGAGTTAGAAACATGTTAGCTGATAACGTCAAGGATTTAGACAAATTTAGCGATAGCATAGACGAGCTATACAACGACATTGAACGACTGGAACGACTAAATACACCAGAGTTTCAATTAACGCAACTAAAACAAAAATACGACATTGAAGCCAGAACATACAACCAACTTTTTGACATCCACCAACACAATTTAATTACATTGTGGAAATTAACAAGGTCAATACTTAGACAAATTAACAAGTTGTCTGATGATGATATCAAGCGTAATCATTTAGATAGAGATGAATTAATAGAAATCAAAAATAGCATTAAAGAGCAAAGCGAAGAGCTTAAACCTAGTTTAGTAGATTTAGCAAAATATGAAATCAAGCACATAAAGGACTGAGAACATGAACAGACTAGAACAGACTATAAAGATGGCTCAAGCCGGCTTATATGTATATCCAATAATACCGAATGGAAAGCAACCCATTAAGAATTATAGTTACTTAAAAGCCACAAAAGACATTGAATTAATAGAATCGTGGTTCAGACAAGAGCCAAATATAAATATCGGAATTAACTTAAGTAAAAGTAATTTAATTGTTGTTGACATAGACAATCACAATAACGATTTAAATACACCACTAGAGAGCCTTAGTAACTTAGATTATAAGCTACCATCTAATTATGTAGAACTTACTCAGTCAGGAGGCTTACATTACTATTACCGAGCTGATGGGAATATACCAGCAACCAGAAAAACAAAATTTATAGATGGTGTTGACTTGCTGAGTGATTTTGTTGTTGCATCGCCTAGTAATAATTATAGAGTTCTGAATGATGCTACATTATCGGACATACCACAAGCACCGAACTGGATAATTAAAGCATTGGATAATAGAGCGATGCCAAGCGATAGGATGCAAGACAACCCCACGCCCTACCGTAGATACTACACCGGCTATTTAATAGATGAGATAGTAACCGGCGTGGATGCCGGCAATCGTAACAACTGGATAGCGTCAATATTTGGAAAGCTGTTAAGAGCCGGAGCAAGTCCGAAAAATGCTTATAGTTTACTACAATTAATTAATGATAATTATGTACAACCACCCTTACCAAGTAAGGAATTGGACAACGTAGCTGAAAGCATACTTAAAAGATTTATTAATGAGTAACAGGAGTTGAGACAATGACACAAAATGACATGGTCGATTTAATGGATAAAGCAAGCGAGAAAATCAAGAAAAAACAAAAGTTAATTGATAGTCTACCGCATTGGGCTTACGTCAATAATCGTGATATTATACACGCTAAACCAGATAAATTAGGACGTGAAATATTAAAGACTGTAAAACTAATGTACGTTAAAAATGGTAAAGATCTAACCTTATATCGTTACAATTTTGATAATGGCTTATGGGAAATCATGACTAAAGAGGAAATAGAAAAAATCATAAGTGATAAGATAGATAAAATTAACGCTTGGAACTCTAAAGACGTAGCAGATACAAGAAAATATATCATGAATAAAGCTATCATCAAGCAAGCGAGAGACACAATAGACAAAGTAGACCCTTTCAAAGTGCATTTTAAAAATGGTATATACAACTTGATGACTGATAAACTAGAACCGAACAAGCCGGAAAATTATTTGTTTCATGGTCGTAATTACAACCTAGATACCAACAACACCCCTACCCCATTAACTGACAACTGGTTAAATGAGAGTGTTGGCGATGCTAAACAATATTTAATGGAATTTATCGGATATATCTTTTACAGAAGTTACGAAAAAATACAGAATTTCACTATACTTTTAGCAAGTGGTGGAAATGGTAAGAGTACATTTTTTAACTGGTTGTCTGAAGCAATCGGAAAAGATAACATTAGTAATATTTCATTGCAAGACCTAACGGATAATACAAGGCGGTTTACTACATCGCGACTTTACCAAAAGAATATGAATTACTATGCTGATATATCCAAAGGCTTGATCAATGACCCGGCTTTATTAAAAACAGTTACGGGCGATGACGCTTTAGACGTTGAAAATAAAGGAAAAGACCAACGCACTATAAAACCATTTGCCAAATTATTTTTTGGCGCTAATGAGTTACCACCTTTCAAAGATACATCAAAAGGCTTTGGACGTAGACCGAGGATAGTTGAATTTAATGCAATAGATGACTTTAACGAGCGTTTCACAATGCAAGAAATCAAAAAAGAAATACCGGCTTTTATGTACAAATGCTTAAAAGCATTCAAGAAAGCTTTAGAACGTGGTTATTTATCAGAAACACCGGAAATGATTAAGGCACGCGATGAATGGATAGGAGAAAATGACGTAGTAGGATTATTTGTTAAAGAATATTGTAATCTAGGTCAAGACTACTACACAAAAAAGGTATATCTTTACGATGCTTACAAGGGTTATTGTTTAGAGAATGGATATAGAACTCTTAGCAGTCAGAAATTTAAAAGAGAATTGAAAAGGTTTAATGTTTATGATGCCGGAGTAATAAAAAGAGATGGTAAAACATTAAGAGCATTTACAGGAATCAAGCTAAAGCCAATAGAAACAGGAAAATAAAGTTACGATTTAAACGATAAAAGGTTACTAAAAGTTACACAAAAGTTACAATTTAGACACCTTTCAAAGCCTTATATATCAATGTAGGTTACTAAGGTTACTACTTTATATACTATATTATAAAAATAATAAAATATATATATAATATATAGGAAATAAAAAAATATTTTATTTTGAGAGTGGTTTTGACCTAAAAATCTGTTACCATCGTAACCTATTTTACTCACACAATAGATACAGGAGCTAAAAACCTGTAACAAGGTTACAATTTGAAATGTAACCACGGTAACCACTGATATGAATTGGAGTGATTTTTTATGAATGAATACGGATATTTTAAAAATATTTTAGATGGATTAAAAAACGTGATTAAGATAAATAATACTAAAAAGGAAATCCAGCAGCTAAAAGACAAACTAGCTGACAAAGAGAAGCTATTAATTGAATTACAGAATAAAGATGATAAATATAATAATGTTGCCGTTGTAATTGCTGATATGCTAAAAGACCGGACTATTAACACAAAGTTGCCACCTCAAGCGATGCAAGATGAATTTAAAAGTTTGATAGCTGAATTAATTAAACGTGATTATATTAGCATTGTGGACGTAAGATAATACCTTGATTTAAACACGGAAATAAAATAATAAGGTTGTGTAATTAGTGGGCTTGATGCAATTATCAGATCTATTAGACAATAACGATAATAGAGAGATTGACCTAACCAAAACTAGAATTAAAGTAACTAACTTTATGGAAAATCAGTATCAACAATTAAAGTATCTAGCTAATACAAGCCCTTTACAATCAGTTAGCTATGATAATGTTAAGGTACAGACATCGCAAAGTAATTCTATTGAATCTAAAGCGATTAAGCAATTACAGGCTAAAGAATACGTTAGAATCATTGATGATTGTATTAATTCACTGGATGACATACAAGCAAAAATATTTAAATACAAGTTACTAGAACATAGAACGGAATATGATATAACAGAACTTACCGGATACAGTAGAACTCACATATACAATATATTTAAATATGCTTGTCGTGAGTTTGCTAAACATTTAAGCTTAGTTACTGACATTGATTTACTGGAATACAAGGAATGATAAAAGATGGATAAAGAGAAAATAAAAGAAATTAAAATGTACATGGCTATTGATGGCACGTTAAACGAGCTAACCAAGCAAAATAAAAACCTTGAGAGCTTGAACAATCGAAATACAGGGATGATACTTAAACGACTAGAACGCATCCAGAAGTTAAACCAGACTATTATATATTTATTGCTTGGTGTAGTTGGTTTACTAATTACAATCTTACTTGGTTAAGATATGATATAATATGGATGCAGGTATTTATTTATACACTGACTTAATGAGTGCTATTAATTGGCACTCTTTTTTTATTGCATCCGATACGCCGTTATTGCATCAGTTAATACAATTACATAGCTTACTGGATTTACAGACGCTTAGAATCAACATGACAGACACCATTAATGACTTGATTTATAAGATCGTAGCAAATCGAAACAAAACAAAAAAAGCCACGATATAAACACCGTAGCTCAATGACTAAAGATAATATTAATAGATTTATTAAGATAATAAAATTCGGAGTCGTTTTAATCCTTGAATAATTAAAGTATAGCATGCACCTATTAACTAATCAAACAATACCACTCTTAAAACTCAGAAAACACCACTCTAAGGCATTTTAACAATTCTAATATAATTACACTCAATCACAATTAAACGAGCTAATACCTATCATAATTTAAACCATAGTTACATAATTATTGAAATACCCCCGCCCACTGTTTGCCACTGGAGGAGCGCGACATAGGAATCACCTTATAAAAAAGTGCAATTTCTGAAATTTTTACCTAGGGGGGGCTTGTCTGACTGATTGCATCTAAAACATGCACTACATCAACACTTAGACCATCGCGATGACTGGAGTATATACCGAATACATGCACGTTTTAGAACTGTAAACCTTAGGAATTGAACAAAATCGGACAATTTAGGAATTTTAAATATGCTTATATGATTGATACATCAATGCTTAGAGTGGTTAAGGTGGTTTAGATTGTCCAATTAATCAAGTTAGACCATTATTACACACCAAAAACATTATAATATCAAGGTTTAAAGCACTTATGCACAATCAAAAAGTTATCCATAAGCAACCAAACAGACTATTTTTACACACCGAAAACGTGAAGAAAATAGCCCCTTTTTGTACGTGATGGAATGACTGGAATTACTGGAATAATAGCATTTATAGAGCTTGCATGAATAAGATGACTTTACACCATCTTGAACTAAAAAAACCACTTGCAAAAAATGCAAATGGCTCAATGAAATGTTAGTTATATTTAATTATTAGTAAAGTAAAAAGGTTACTTAGATTATACCATAAATAAAAATGTTGGATTGATTTACGTTACTACCTAAGAAAACCTGAACTAAAAACCTGTTATTTTTGCGATGGTCGTTAAATTAAAATTGCTTTTCTATACAGGAGCTAAAAGGCTGTTACATCAAGTAATACATTGATTTAGCAAACGCAATAATACGCAATTTTAGACCCTTTTTAATATCCAAAATAAAGCACCTTACAGACGTTTTAAATTCACTTAATCTATTTACATTCAGACAATAAAAAAGACTTGCTACATATCCAGCAGCAAGCCCCTTATAAGATTTAGATTTAAAACACGGATAATATTATTATAGCATACAAAAAAGCATTGGACGCGATGCCAACACCTAATATATATATTCATTCTAACTCTTGTACAAAGGGTAAGGATACAGTCTATTAATAGTCTGTTTAGTAGTCTATTTTATTATTAATCATTCATAAACATTCACAAGTTATTTTATTATAAACGTTATTATATAAGTCTTTTATTGAACATTCTTAATTATTTAAATTAATTTAATTATATGGTACCTATATAACACCCTAATTCTACCCTCCACGCTATTTTGTCAATATCATTTATACATAAATATTTCGTGATAGTTTTTTGAATTTTTTGTGAAGTTTAATTAAAAAATCGTACAATTATCTCTATAAGATAAATGTACGATCTTTATTTGGGATAACTTACAATACGCAAGTCACCGTTTACATATTCAGCTATGTATATTTCACTTAAATCTTTATAACCTATTTTGTTCAATTTACCTATTAACCATTCTTCATCTTGGTTAATAAGTTCCAATACATCAACATTTAACTGTCCATCACTTATAAGCGGATAACGAACATGATCTTTATCACTAAATTCAATAACTGTTAGCTGCCCATTTTGTTCTAAGATTCCACTTTTTACTTTAGCAACTTCATAAATCCCTTTATTTCTTAACTTGAACATTAAATCATTTGCTGATATCCCATGTTTTAAACATTCTTCTACTCTAATTTTGCCATTTTTAATTAAAGTTACCGGTTGTCCATCAATGATATTACGAATAAAGCGATTATGATCTTTAAAGAACTTTAGAGTTAATACAATTATAGTCCAAACAATCAGAACCATAACAAACTGTAAAATAGTGATATTTTCATTGTATATTACTCCTCCAATAATTCCACCAAGTACATAATTTTGAACAGCATCTAAAGCAGTCGAAGGTGCTAAATTTCCTTTACCTGTTGGATTTATTTGTAGAATAAATACCAATAGCCCCAATACAAATTTAATAATAATTGGTAAATAGTAATCCATCCTGTTCTTCACCTCTATCTATGTATCTTAACTTTCTGATTTATAAGATGTGTCCGAACAAGTACATAATTAGTTTGATCAGAACTTAAATTGACTTTATAAAATTTTTTATTAATTTTCACAATTATCCCATCTGATAATCCACGTGCGTTAATAGCAACTTGATCTTTTTTAACATGATATTCCTCAGAAATAGATTTCAAAAAAGTTGTTGCTTCTGCAGCTTGAACACTTGTATTTCTGCCATTTTGATATTCAGTAAAGTTTATTCCTGCCATAAAAAGTAATATCAGTGCCATGATAATACTTAAATCACGATATTTAGTTTGAAATTTATCTTTTATATACAAAATTGTCGCTACAATTAGAACTAAAAAGATAATTACAACAATTCCATATTGGACAAATTGTGCTACATTATTTTGTTCCTGAAGATATGTTAATGTATAAAAGTCCATAAATTCACCCGTCTCAACATAAATTATGACAATTATAGCTATTACCAAATAGAAATTCAAGCACCTAAAAAAGAGATGAGAAGAAAAAATCTTCTCACCTCTTTTGGTTTAACTTTTCGAAATCATTGTAGCATACATAACTCAAAAAGTCTAAGTAATAAATAACGTTAACTATTATTTAGATGTTTTATATCCATCGCTAGATTGGACATCTTTCCAGTATGCTTCATAAATACTCTTCAAAGTATTCATGTTAACACTACTTTTATCACTAGCAAGATTTGGGAAAGCTACAACCACTACTACTTGTGGATCATCATAAGGAGCATAACTAATAGCACTTAATGTGATTGTATCAGTATTCTTATAAACAGTTTCAGCAGTACCTGTTTTAGCTGCAATGGCTGGATTAATATCCTTCATTGCTGTACCAGTTGCATATTGACTAGTTCCGTGTACTACTTTATACATACCACTGTGAATAATATCCCAATAAGAATCTGGAACATCTATCACGCCCGTGATATTAGGCTTAACTTCATATTTTACAGCACCCATCTTACCATCTTTGCCATTTGCTCTGATTGATTGTAGTAAATGTGGTTGAATTTTATAACCTTTATTAGCCAAAATGGAAGCGTATTGGGCTAATTGAATTGTTGTGTAAGAATCATAGTTCCCATAAGAAAGGTCAAGGGCACTACCAATATATTTAGCTGTACTCTTACCTTCCAATCCAGAAACTTCACCAGGTAAATCAATCCCTGTTCTTACACCCAAGCCAAACTCATTAAAGTTATTTCTTAATTTCTTAAAAATTGAGGTTGGCATAGTTAAGGTTGCACCATAACTATACTTAAATCCTGCTTCCTTCATAGCAAGTTGCATCATGTACGAGTTAGAAGAAACCATCAAAGCATCAGAAGCAGTTAAAGCCACATTAGCTCCACCACTCTTATTAAACCATGATCCCTTGACTGGCGTATCTTTAACTTTGATTGGCATATCAGTCAACACATTATTATCAGGTGTAATAACGCCTGACTTCAAAGCTCCAATAATCATAGCTGGCTTAACAACCGACCCCATAGTAATAGATTGATTAATTGCCCCAGCAGGATCAACAGTTGTCTTACCTGTGTTAGGGTCACGATAAACACCGGCCATACCATAAATGCCACCAGTATGTGGATTAATCGCTACTGCATAACCACCATTTGAATAACCACCTAATCCAGCAACTGCGCTATCCATTATTTTTTGCATATCTTGTTGGAATTTAGCATTAATTGTTAGCTGAACATCATCACCGGCTTGTCCACCATATTGTTCAACTTCTTTAGTGATTTTACCGTTTTGAGTAAATACTTTGGTGGTTTTCTTAGTACCCTTTAGGACATCCTGATATTGTTTTTCTAAATAACTTGAACCAACACTATCATTTCTTGAATATCCTTGAGCTAAGAAAGTATTAATAGAATCATCTGGCAAACCTTGTTTTTCAGTTGTTACAGTCCCAGCTAAATTCTTTATCGATGTTCCATCTGGGTAACTACGTGTCCAATCTGTTCCAATCTTTATTCCAGGCATTGAAGAAAGATTTTCCCCAACTTCAGCCATTTCAGTATCACTAACACCACTAGTCTTAATATAAACACTTGATAGAGAATAAGCACCACTCATCTTGTTATAAACGATTGCTGCTCCTTTTTCCTTATTAGTCATATCAGAAACTAGACCATGCTTTCTAACATAAGTGATCATTAGACGATTCAACTCACTACTATCTAAACTATCAGCATTTTTAATATGCTTTTTTACAGCATCATAATTCTTTACATTAGCTAGATAATATTCAGCCTTCATCCCACTCGTTAATGAATCTGTTTTGATAGATACAAATTTTACCAATTCATCAGCAATTGCTCTCATTTTTTGATTCGTAACGCCAAGGGGTTTTGTATAGGTAATTGCTCTTGAAGAATTATTACCAACAATTAACTTACCTGTTGAATCATACATCATCCCACGTTGAACATTAGTGGTTTCAGTATAAGTATCATTATTTGCTGCTTCACTTGAAAATTTCTGTCCATTAACAATTTGTAAATATGCTAACTGAGCAATCAATGCTGCAAATAATAAAAATACAATAACAAAGAGAAAATTTAATCTAAACGGAATTAATGAATTTTGATTACTATTCCGTCTATTTCTCCGTGAACTGCGTAAAAATTTCACTTTAATTTCTCCTATCTATTTTGGAAAAAATTGCGACTAACAAATATAATTCCAAAAGTTTAACCTTACTATGATAATTATATTTAAATCCATTCTTTATCCTACCATACTATCACAATTTTGGGCATAAATTCCGTTAAAATTTTCTAAAAGGTTAAGATATTACTTACTATCTTTTACCTACTCTTTACCTATGATATTCTATAGATATTATATTCTTTAACAGAAAGGATTCTTTTTTATCATGTGGATTAAAATGAAATCTTTTATAAATAATAAATATCCATTTTTACTTAGCTTTTTTGGCCCTATTGTCATAATGTTAGCCTATTTTATTGCTCGTCATATGTATCCATTTGGTTCGAGCACAATTCTAACTGTTGACCTAGGACAGCAATATGTAGACTTCTTTGCTTTTTTTAGAGAAACCTTACTTCATCATCCTGGGAGTTTCTTCTACTCTTTCTCAAAAGCTATTGGTGGTGAAATGATTGGAGAATGGGCTTATTACCTACTTAGTCCATTTAATTTATTATTCATCTTCTTCCCCGGTAAATCGATTGCCGCTGGAGTTTTAGTCGTTACTCTCTTGAAATATGGTTTTTGTGGCCTATCTTTTGCGTATCTTTTATCTAAAAGAAAATTACAAAAAGGTTGGATGATACCTACATTCTCAATTAGTTATGCTTTAATGGCGTGGAATGTTGTTAATCAACTTAATTTATTATGGATGGATGCGGCTATTTTACTTCCTCTAATTATTGCTAGTTTCTATGATTTAATGGAAAAACGTAAGATGAAGACCTACCCTCTTTTACTTGCATTGATACTTATAGATAATTATTACATGGCATATATGGTGTGTATCTTCCTAGTTCTATTCTTTATTTGGTACCAGATAACATATACTACCAAATTCAAGGAATTTCTATCTAGAACTTGGTTATTTGCAAGTCGATCAATTCTAGCAGGGGGCATTGCTGCTGTTATTTTAATTCCTACTGCGATAACCCTTACTAGCAGTAAAGGCCAATACACAGAAAGCTCGATTCAAGCTAAATTAGAATATAATCCACTTAAAATGTTATCAAAATTAACGATTGGTTCATTTAATTTTGATCAAATGCCATCTGGGTTTCCTAATATTTTTATTGGTAGTCTTGCATTATTTGCCTTTATTTTGTACTTCTTTAATCGTCAAAATACAATCAAATCCAGAATAAGTGCATTTTTAATCAGTATTTTCTTTACAGTTTCAATGTGCTTTGAACCACTAGATTTATTTTGGCATGGAATGCAATTTCCGGTTTGGTATCCATATAGATTTACCTTTATTGTAAGTTTTTGGATGCTTTTCTTGGGAAGTCAAGGTATCACTAATTTCATTGTTAACGTTAAGCCATGGAAAATTTTCCTTTTATTCTTCATAGAAGTCGGTATTATTTCCTATGTATGGATTAATGTTAAAAAATTCAACTATGCTACTACTGAGACTTTAATTTTTTCTGCTACCTTTGCATTTTTAGTTTTACTACTTTTAAGTATTAATAGTACTAATGACAGAAGCATCATTAAGTTTCTGTTACTTTTCCTAGTAGCCGTATCTGAAATGTCTGCCAATATGATTTTTTCTCTGAATAATATTAGCTATTTATCCAAACGCGAATTTGCAGATCCAACAACTGCACTTACTGCTGATAGTTCTTGGCTACATCGCCATGATTCTAGCTTTTATAGAACTGCTCAAATTTATTCTAGAACTAAAAATGATGGTATAACACATAATCTTAATGCTGGTGCATATTTCAGTTCTGCTCTAGAAAAGAATATTCCAGATTTTTATGGTATGATTGGTCAACCGGATGGTGATAACTATGTTACTTATTCTAATGGTAGTCTGATAACTGATGGTTTACTTGACATGAAATATGCTATTGCTCCTAAAAATAATAATGAAGTTACTGAAGGCAGCAGTCATGGTTATCCTTTAATCCAAACTTCAGAGCGTAGTGATTTAAGCTCATACCAACTACTAAAAAATAATCCTCGTACTTCAATTTATCAAAATCCATATGCTACAAGTATTGGTTATAGTGCAGGATCTACTATTTCAAAGATGCAACGTTTGTTTGACAATCCCGTTATTTATCAATCTAATTGGCTCAACGCTGCATCTAGTTCAATGCCTGGAACGACTTATTTTACAGCTATGAACTTCAATAAAGTTATTTTTACTAATACCGCAGAAAAAACAACTTTAACCAACTCAGATTTTAAGAAAATTGATAAAAGTAAGGATGCAAGTATTACTTTTGAATTCATTCCGACAACCAATAATTCTTATTATCTTACATTAGGCACTTCACTTGATAATGACAATGTCGAGTTTCTAATTAATGATCGCGTACTTCATAATTACTCTACTTTTAGACATACAACTCTTGTGAATGTTGCAAATAACGATAAAGGTAAAAAAATCTCTATTACTGCTAAATTTAAAAAAGATAATCTTTGGTTGAATAATTTTGTTCTATATCAACTAGATAATAATTTAGTAAAGCAAAAGTTAACTCAAATTAAAAAATATTCTTGGAAGATACAAGATTATTCGTCAACTTCATTAAGTGGAACTATTAATATTGCTAAGTCAAATCAATGGTTTGCAACTACTATCCCTTATAATGATGGATGGAAAGCTTATATTGATGGAAAAGAAGTCCCTACTTATAAGATCCAACAAACATTTATTGGATTCCCTATTTCTAAGGGCAAGCATCAAGTAAAATTAACCTTTACTCCCCCATATCTTTATCAAGGACTTGTGGTATCAGTTATTTCATTGATGTTGCTATTTATTCCTGGAATGGTAAAAAGAAAAGTTCATAAATAATTAAAAAGACCAGTATATCTATCTTCATAAATGAAGAATTGATATATTGGTCTTTTATTATTTTTATACTAAGATTTAGTATTTCATTAAAGCTAAAGTATCGTAACCTTTAATCTTGTCACGGCCATGTAGATCTTCTAATTCAATGATGAATGCACAACCTACAACAACACCACCAAGTTGTTCAACTAAGTCAATTGTTGCACCAATTGTACCACCGGTTGCTAATAAATCATCTGTAACTAAAACTTTTTGTCCTGGTTTAACTGCATCTTTGTGCATGTAAAGTGACGCCGTACCATATTCTAATGAGTAGTCAGCCTTAACGGTTTCACGAGGTAACTTACCTTTCTTACGTGCTGGAGCAAAGCCTACACCTAATTCATAAGCTACAGGACAACCAACGATAAAGCCACGTGCTTCTGGCCCAACAATCATTTCAACGCCCTTATCTTTAGCGAATTGAACAATGCGGTCAGTAGCTTGGCGATAAGCTTCACCATCTGCCATTAATGGAGAAATATCTCTAAATATAATTCCTTCTTCTGGATAATTTTCAATACTTGCAATATAGTTTCTTAAATCTAAAGCCATTAAAATTTCTCCTTTTCAGCTCTAATTATTTTCATCAAGATACTTTAATATCCACTTCTGTAAATCTGTTGATTTGCTGTATATTAGCGATTTTTGTGCTTTCATTTTTTGTAAATATGCTTGATATGAATTTGTATCTTCTAAATTATGCGGAGTTACATTTGTGTTTCCACTCATTAACCCATTTTCTATTTTAACAAATTTCGCTTCAAAAAACACATTAATCATAAAAACTAAAAGTTCGCGTTTTAGTTTTAAATAGTCCGCCAATTTCTGTAAATCTCTTCTTATATTTACATTAGTGTGTGTTTGCGAGAACTTATATAGTCTACCAAACTGTTCTCTAGTTGGCAAGCCATTTAAGTAAGTATTTTCTCTAGTATAACCAACAAAAATAAAATGCTTAACAATTGCTTTAGCAAGTAGAGACTTTAATTTTTCTATATTATCTGGGCAATCTACCACAATCAACGTATCACAATTTAACTTCTTATCATCGCTAAAATTATATAAATAAGCTTCACTATCATCAGCTAGATATGGCATTACTTGATTGTATAGTTTTTTATCAAAGAAAACATATGTTGCTTGTTGTTGAAACATTGACTTAGTTAGTTTATTTTTTCGTTGAATCTCAACAACTGTGCCAGTATTACTGTCATCCAACAAAATATCTTCTATCATAATTTGAAGATTAACCCTACTTTGCCAAACATTTTTTCCCAAAGTCCCTATCAAACGAACTGAATTTTTATTTCGCTCAATTTCAGAAATTTTTTTGCTACCAATTCCGAAATCCAGGGCATCCACTTGAGAGTTATTGGATTGCAATTGAAGTTTAAGATGATTTTTTTGTTGCCCAATCGCCTGAACTGTATTCACTTCGTAATCTTTGAATTCAAAAACAGGACGAGGATTATCTGTACCAAATGGTGCTAAAGCTTCTAATTGTGCCTCTAAATCCAAATTAACATCATCTAAATTAACAGGAATGACTTTTACTACCGGTTTTGTAGCATGTTCAATTCCTTGTTTCTTTCCTTCTTCATCAACAACTTGTTGTAAATCTGACAACTTCTCCCTATCTAAAGACAAGCCACAAGCCATATGATGTCCTCCAAATTTCATGAGAATATCTCGATGACTATCTAAAGCATCAAACATTTGAAATGCTTCAATGGATCTCCCTGAGCCTTTGGCAATGCCTGCTTTTTCATCAATGCTAAGAACTAAAGAAGGTTTGCCAGTCATATCGACCAACCTACTTGCCACGATACCCACTACACCTTCATGCCAGTTATTTCCAGCCACTACATTGACTAAATGATTTTCGGATTTATTAGCTAATTGTGCCACCGCTTCTTCAACGATTTCATTAACTTCTTCTTGCCTTTTTACATTTAATTGGTTAGTAGTTTTTGCTAACTCTTCAGCTCTTTCCTCATCTAAAGTCGTTAGTAATTCTACTCCTAAACTTCCATTTTCCATTCTTCCTAATGCATTTAAACGTGGAGCAAGTGTAAAACCAATTGTTTCTTCTGTAATTGTAGGGGCTTCTATTCCAGCTACTTTATATAAACTTTGTAATCCAGGACGCATTGTTTGTTGTAACAATTGCAAACCATACTTAACTAAGATTCTATTTTCGCCAGTTAACGAAACCAAATCAGCTACTGTTCCTAAAGCAACTAAATCTAGCACATCTTGTGGCAATTCTTCTAGTAAAGCAGCTGCCACCTTAAAAGCCACACCTACTCCAGATAATTCGCCAAAAGGATAATCGCCTTCAGGATGACGAGGATGGATAATCGCGTATGCATCTGGCAATGTTTCAGGTAACTCATGATGATCTGTTACGACTACATCTACTCCATGTTGATTTGCATAATCAATGGCTTCATGTCCAGCTACCCCATTATCCACGGTTACAATTAAACTAACACCTTCATCAATCAAACGCTTATAGACTTCCACATTTGGACCATAGCCATCTTTAAATCTATCAGGTATATAATATTCGACTTCTGCTCCTAATTCTTCAAGAGTTTCGTACATAAGAGCAGTACTTGTGATTCCATCAACATCATAATCACCATAAATGACTATTTTTTCACCATTCATGATTGCTTGTTGAATTCTATCTACACCTAGTTCCATATCATGCATAAAATTAGGATCATACAATCCACGAGCATCTGGATCTAAAAAATTGTTAATAGCTTCAAGAGAATCGTATCCTCTTTCCATTAATATTTGTAAAACTATCTTAGGAAAACCTGTTTCTTCAATTAATTCATCAAGATGTTCATTTTCTGATAATTCAATTTCTTGCCATTCTTTTTTAGCATCAATCAAGAGTTTTTCCTCATTTCTTGTTAAAAATACCACCTGTTAAATAATCAGCCATATGTGGAAAGACTTCATATAAGTGATGAGCAACTTCCATGTAATATGGTAAATTTACTTCACGTCGACTAGTTCCAATCTTTGAAACAATTTTATAAGCTACTTCCTCTGGGTCTAAAACTATATTTCCTAGAGAATTTAGGTAATTATGTGTTTTATCTGCTTTATCAAAGAATTCTGTTCTGATAGGTCCAGGATTTACTGTCATTACTGAAATTCCCAATGATTTCAATTCCAAACGTAAAGCATTAGAAAAGCCTAGCACTGCAAATTTAGTTGCAGAATAGACAGTAGATTTAGGTGTAGCCATTTTACCGGCCATAGAAGCAATATTAATTATCGCACCTACTTGTCTTTCGGCCATTTTTGTAGCTACATATTTAGTAGCATACATTAATCCTAAAACATTTACTCTGAACATCGCTTCTGCTCTATCCATATCAAAGTCAAGGAAGTCTTCCATTAGTCCAAAGCCAGCATTATTAATTAAAACTGAGACAGGTCCCACTTCTTCCTCTACTTCATTAACAACTTTTTCTACTTCTTCTGGCTTGGAAATATCTAGTTGGTATGCATACGCTAGTCTCTTAGATAAATTTTGACAATTTTCTACAACTACATCCAACTTTTCTTTACGACGTGCACAAGCTACAACTATTGCACCCTTTTTAGCTACTTGATAAGCTATTTGTTCACCTAAACCACCTGATGCTCCAGTTATTAGCACAACTTTATTAGTTAAGTCTTTTAAACTTTTATAATTTTTCATTGCTCATCGTCCTTTCTTTCAGGAAAAGGAATATTAAAGGTATCAAAATCTTTAACAACCTTAGTATTTGGGAATACTTTCTTAGCTTCTTTTTCTAAAACTTTCACCATCTTGCCCACATAACGAGCTGAAATATGAGTTAACAGTAATTGTTTTACCCCTACTTCTTTAGCTAAAGTAGCAGCTTGAACACAAGTTGAGTGATGATAATTACGTGCTAATTTCCCTTCACCCTTACCAAAAGTACTTTCATGAACTAACACATCTGCATCTTTAGCAAGTAATTTCAAGTTAGGTGTCTGTCTTGTGTCACCTAAAATTGTTACAATTCGGCCTTTCTTAGCTTTACCTATAAAGTCCTTACCATCTATAGTTCTACCATCTTCAAGTGTGACTACTTCTCCAGCTTTAAGGCGACCATAGATTGGTCCAGATGGAACTTTGGCTTCTCTAAGTTTTTCAACTTGTAATTCACCTGGATAATCCTTTTCTTCAATTCTGTAGCCCCAACATTCAATACGATGATCTAATTTATAAGCATAAACTTTAAATCGATCATTTTCTAAAAGTAAACCTTCTTCTTCAAGTTCTACGAAATTTAATTCATATGATAATTTTGTTTGACTAACTTTTAAACTAATATTAACAAAATCAGAAATTCCTTTAGGTCCATAAATTGTTAATGGTCCCATTTTTTCGCCGCCTTGGAATGAACGACTACTCAAAAAGCCAGGTAATCCAAAAATATGATCACCATGCATATGAGTTATAAATATTTTATCAATCTTACGTGGACGAATTGTTGTGTTTAAAATTTGATGTTGTGTTCCTTCACCTACATCAAACAACCAAATCTTTTTAATCTCATCCAATAACTTTAATGCAACTGCTGATACATTCCTACTCTTAGAAGGTGATCCAGCACCTGTTCCTAAAAATTCTAATTCCATTTATCTTTCATCCTTATCATTAACTAATTAGACAGTATCTTCTTAATTCTATCATTAATGAGTATCAATTTAAAGTTTCTCAAAATTTTTCAAAATATCTTATAATAGATAATATACTTTATTGTTAAACTAGAGGAGAATTAATATGCGTATAATAGACTTCATTACTGCTACCGATTTCTTAAATCCTAAATTAGTTATTACTCAAGAATTTGATCATAAAAATATTATCTCTGGAAGAGTCACTGTAAAAGATGCTAATACACTCCTTATTTCTCCTTCTCCAGAATTAGTTACCCTTTCTGAATTATTAAGCATTTTAAAAAAATATCCTAAAAAGGCTAAATTAAGGGTTAGAGATGTTGAGAAAGAAAATTATACTCTCCCACTTATGTCATTTAAAATTTCCCAATCTGAATTAGAATTGGCATATAAACCTTTATATCTGCTGCAAAAAAATAATAAAGAAACTCAGTAATATTTTTATATTGTAGAGGATAAATAATTCGTGTTATACTTATTTTGTACAATTTATTAAAGGTTGGTGAATACTATGATGTTATTTGGACACATTCTATTCGGTACAATGGCTCTTATCGGTGCATTCCTTTTAGAAGTTGGTTTCCGTAAAGATTTCCAAGAATTAAATCTAATTCAACGTTTAGGCATTATTTTTACAATCGTTGGTATGTTTGCAACTGTTGCTATGGGTATTTACCTAGCAGGCAACGTATTATCAGCTGCATTTGTTGCAGTTATTGGAATCTTATTAGTAGGATTTCTTGTTGTACCAAGCAAAGCTAAAAACTAAAAAATTCATTTTTCGACAATCCTTGCATTTTATAAGGATTGTTTTTTTATTACAATAAAAATACTCTATAACTGTCAGATTTTATCTAACCATTATAGAGTATGTAAGTTTTATTTAACTATTTTTTTAGCAACAAAACTGCCATAATATTCCAAGCCATGTGGATTAGGATGAACATTATCATTATAGAACCAATCAGCATGATTTTGGCTATAGCTAAACCAATCAATTATATGTAAATTCTTATATTTCTTGCTAGCTGATGCCAAATCTTGATTTACTTGATCTTGCCAACGTCTTGTTGGTACATGAACATTAATCCAATATACTTGGCGATCTTTACCAGCAGCATCCATAATATCTTGAATTTCATGTCCCATAAAAGCACCATTTGTTCCTTCACTTATCAACACTGTCTGTTCCAATTTTCCAGTTTGTGCTAATTGTTGTACTATCTTTGCTGCTTCAGCTGACTGTCTACCAACTTTAGCATCGATATACATATTAGGGAAAATTTCCTGTAATGAACTAGCTCCATCAGCTAATACAGAATCTCCTACTGCTGTAATCTTCATATTTCTTGCCTTATCAGCTTGAGCGGCAGTTAACTGATACTTCTTCACTTCAGAACTCGAAGATGAGGAAACTTGTTCAGTTGATTGCTTTTTACCACTCTTTAACTCAGAATTTCTCTTTTTAACTTTGGCGTTGTTTTCTTTAATTTGTTTTGCCAAAGCATTATCCTGTGGTTTCTTAGTTGGCTGTTGCACTAAACCAGCACCAGCAATCAAAAATACAATTACTCCCACAGCTACACCAATTTTGGAATTTAAATGTGATTTATCTCGTTTAAAGACTTGTTTAACTTTGATTAGAGTTTGACTGTAATCAAATTTTTTCAAAGGTATCTCAATATATCGATAAGATAATTCACTTATAGCAAGTATTATTGCTATTTCTATTAGTCCGTATAACCAAGGATGTGCAGCAATATTCTTAACTTTTGACTCAAAGAAAACCATCACTGGATACTGATAAATATAAATTCCATAACTACGCTTACCTATCCATGCAAAAACTGGATTAGTAAACCAGGTATTCATATTAGCTCCCGGATGTGCTACTGTTGCGACAAGTATTGCAGAGATTATTGAAAATAAGTACATCCCACCATGATATACAAAAGCTTTTTCACCATTCATTTTAAAGAATGATAATATTACTAATAAAGCACACACAATACCTGTTATGTTAAGAATTCGTCGACTCTCATTAGGAAGCTTTTGACTTAACTTGCTACTTGGCCAAACAATTGCTAAAGCTGCACCTATTAATATCGAAAATACACGTGTATCTGTTCCGTAGTAAACACGTGAAGGATCACTACCTACCTTAAATAAAAGCATCATTTCTAAAGCTGATAGTAAACTCAATCCTATTAACAGAAAGAATCTAACATTTTTCTTAGGTAAGTATTTACACATTAATATAATCAATAAAGGCCAAAACAAATAGAATTGTCCTTCAATAGATAACGACCATAAATGTGTAAAAGGAGACTGAATCGCAAATTTATCAAAATATGATTGACCCGTATGAATTTGATACCAATTATATATTGATGTCAAATTTGTCAGAAAAACCATTCGAATATGAGCCAATAACTCTTTTTGAAACAAAGTTATATACGCTATCGTTCCAACTAACATTGTTATCAATCCTGGATACAACCTTTTCATACGCCTAATATAAAAAGCTTTGACATCAATTTTTCGATTTTGTTCCCATTCTTGTAACAACAAATCAGTTATTAAATATCCAGAAATAACGAAGAATATAGAAACTCCCATCAAGCCGCCTTGCATTGCGTAAGGAAACAAATGATAGAAAATAACTGCAATAACTGCCAGCGTTCGAATACCGTCAAATCCCGTAATGTATCGGCTTCTTTTTAATCTTCTCATTTTTCCATTACCCCTACTTAAGCATGATTATTATTCTACAAATTCAAAAGTAAAGTCTTCGATTCTTACCAAATCTCCACCTTTAGCACCACGTTCGCGTAGGGCATCATCTACACCCATTCCACGCAATTGACGAGCAAATCTCATTAAACTTTCATCATGGTTAAAGTTAGTCATCTTAAATAGACGTTCCAATTTTTCACCTGAAAGTACCCAAGTTGCATCAGAATCACGTGTAATCTTGAATGCTGGTTCATCTTCTTTAAAGGTGTAAACCTTGCTTGCTTGTTCTTTTTCTGCCAATGTTTCAAACTTAGGAGTAGATTCTAGTACATCAGCTGTTCTATGTGTTAACTCTTTCAACCCTTGGTGAGTTAGGGAAGATATTTCCATAACTTCTGGCACTTGTTTTAAAGTCTTATCCTTAGCTAACTTAACTTTGAATTCTGCCAAATTTTTGGCACTGTCTGGCATATCCATCTTACTTGCTACTACGATTTGTGGTCTATCAAGTAAAGTTGGATCATATACCTTCAATTCTTCATTAATTTTGACAAAATCATCATATGGATCTCTACCTTCTACACCTGACATATCAATCAAATGCAAAATAACACGAGTTCTTTCAACATGACGTAAGAACTGAATACCTAAACCTACACCTTGAGAAGCACCTTCAATTAATCCAGGTAAGTCAGCCATAACATAATCTCTACCATCATCTAGACGAACCATACCCAAATTAGGAACCAAAGTTGTAAAATGATATTCAGCAATTTTTGGCTTAGCACTTGTTACAACTGAAAGTAAAGTAGATTTACCAACAGAAGGGAAACCTACTAAACCAACATCGGCTAACACTTTAAGTTCTAGTTTTAATTTCCTTTCTTCACCAGGTTCACCATTTTCAGCAATTTCTGGAGCTGGATTTTTAGGACTAGCAAACTTAATATTACCACGACCACCACGGCCACCTTTAGCTACAACTAATTCATCGTCTGCTTCAACTAAATCACCTAACAATTCTCCAGTTTCAGCATCTGTAACTGTCGTACCTTGAGGAACACTAATATAAGTATCGTCTGCGCCACGACCATACATTCCCTTAATCATGCCGTTTTGACCAGGTTTTGCTTTAAAAATACGGTGATATCTGAAATCCATTAATGTACGTAAACCTTGGTCTACTTTTAAAATAATGCTTCCGCCTTTACCACCGTCACCACCAGCAGGTCCACCATTAGGAACATACTTTTCACGGCGGAAAGCAACCATACCGTCGCCACCTTTTCCGGCTTTTACTTCAATTTTTATTTGATCTACAAACATTTATTTAATCGCCTTTCCTTATATATCTAACTATATTGCATATTTATTATTCTATTTCATCAATAAGTTAATCAATCTTAAATATACCAATTATCTTCTCTTAGGTCAAAGCATTTTCTAACTTTGGTTTTTCAAGCTTAACTTAATTGTCTGAGCCACTTTTTTAGAAATACCTAAGCTTTCCAAATCCTCTACTGAAGCTGCAGAAATATTCTTCAGGGAACCATAATTTCTTAATAACTTAATTCTCGTTTTAGGACCTACTCCTTGAATTCTTTCTAAACGTGAAGCTAATGAATTTTTTGACCGAACTTGGCGATGGAAAGTAATCGCAAATCTATGAACTTCATCTTGAATTCTTTGTAGTAGATAAAAGCCTTCACTTTTAGGATCTAAACCAATCTTTTCATCATTTTCCGTCATTAAATCAGCCGTTTTATGACGATCATTTTTTACCATTCCTGCTACAGGAATATCAATACCTAATTGATTATGTAAAACATCAACAGCGGCATTAATTTGAATACTTGCACCATCCATTAATATTAAATCAGGTAAATTGGCTTTTTCTTTCAAAAGTCTACTATATCTACGATAAATAACTTCTCTTGTACTAGCAGCTTCATCAGCATGGTCAACATTTTTTAACTTATATTTTCGATATTCTGTTTTTTCTGGTTTTCCATCAATGAAACAAACCATCGCGGATACTAAGTCTTCTCCTTGTAAATGAGAATGATCAAATGCTTCAATTCTATGACCATTAGGCAATCCTAACGCGTCTGTTATTTCATTCATAGCCCCTGTTGTCTTTCTTTCATCCAATTCAAGTAAACGGAATTTTTCTTCCAATACTAATCTAGCATTTTTCTGTGCCATTTCTAGTAAATCACGCTTTTGTCCTCGTTGTGGTGTTTTGACTGGAATACCTAAAATTTCACTTAATGTTTCTTTATCCATCCCCGAAGGAACTAAAATTTCTTTAGGTAAAATACGGTTTTTTTGATTATAAAACTGTAAAATAAAAGATTCTAACTCAGCCTCAGGCGTATCTATACATGGAAATAGTCGTTTTTCACGTTTCATCAAACGTGCTTGTCTGATAGAGAAAATTTGTAAAGATAACCAACCTTTATTCATGTAAAAAGCAAATAAATCACGTGGTGTATTATCATTACTAATAATTTTCTGTTTTTCAACTGTCATTTCAACATAGTGAATTTGATCCCTTATTTCAGCTGCTCTTTCAAACTCTAGATTCTCGGATGCAGTTTTCATTTTTTGTTCAAGTTCTTTTTTTATTTTACTTACATTTCCATTTAAAAATGACTTTATCTTTTTGATTTGCTTTTCATATTCGGATTGTGGGACTTCTTTAAAGCAGGCACCCAAGCATTGTCCCATATGATAGTACAAACATGGCCGTTTTTGATATCCATTACAACGTCTTAAAGGATACACCTTTTGCAGTAACTGTAATGTTTCTGTTGCAGCATAGACATTGGGATAAGGGCCAAAATAATAGCCACCATCCTTTTTAACTTGACTGACAATTTTTAATTGTGGGTCTTTTTCATGAGTTATCTTAATATACGGATACCCAGTTCCCCTTTTTAGCTTAATGTTATAGTAAGGCTTATGTTTTTGAATTAAAGTAATTTCTAACAAAAATGCTTCCTTATCAGTTGAAGTGATAATTGTTTCAAAATCCCTTATTTCAGACACTAATTTAGCTGTTTTTCCTTCATGACTACTTTTAAAATATGAACGTACGCGATTTTTTAAATTTTTGGCTTTACCTACATAAATAATTCTACTATTAATATCTTTCATCATGTAACAGCCAGGCAAATCTGGTAATAGTTTTAATTTGTTTTCAATATGTTGTGTCGCCATAGTTACGTCCTTTCTCTAATATTCTAGTCTTAATTATACTATTTATATCTAGCAAAACCAATTGTCATACTCACATCTTGAATCGCATTTTGAAAGCGTTTATAATTAAAGCAAATATTTATTGAGGTGATTATATTATGGATATTGTACTTTTAGACGGTTACTCTCTAAACGCTGATTTAACTTGGAGCAAACTATCCAACTTAGGCAATTGCACTTTTTACGATCAAACACCTGTGGATGACACTGAAGAGATTATTAAACGTATTGATAATGCTGAAATTGTAATTACACATAAGACACCATTAAGAAATGAAGTTTTAAAACAAGTTCCTAACTTAAAATATATTGGTATTATGGGAACTGGCTATGATGTCGTAGATATTGAGAGCGCTCATCAACATGATATAATTGTAACCAATGTTCCTACATACGGTACTGATGCAGTTGCTCAATTCACATTTTCTCTTCTACTAGAAGTAACTGGTCAAGTTGGCTTACATAATCAACTAATTCATGAAGGAAAATGGTCAAAAGTTCCTGATTTTACATTTTGGGACAAACCTCTCTATGAATTAAAGGGTAAGACATTAGGATTAATTGGTTACGGTCGTATCGCACAAAAAGTAGCTGAATTAGGTCATGCTTTCTCAATGAATATCATCTTTTATAATCATCGTCCTAAAGAGGTTAATGTTCCCTGGATTAAGCAAGTTCCTTTAGACGAACTTCTAAGACAATCAGATGTTATTAGTTTACACGTTATTCAAACACCTGACACAATTAATCTAATTAATAAAGAGACAATCTCTAAAATGAAAAAGAATGTCATTATTTTAAACACAGCTAGAGGAAAACTAATCAATGAAACTGATATAGCTGAGGCATTAAATAATGATCGCATCTATGCTTTAGCAACTGATGTAGTCTCCAAAGAACCAATTTCAGAAGATAATCCTCTTTTAACTGCAAAAAATTGCTACATCACTCCACATATCGCATGGGCTCCTTTGGAAACTAGGGAAAGATTACTTGAAATTACAGTTAATAACTTGAAAAGCTATTTGACAGGTACTCCTACCAACGTAATTTAAGCTCTAACTTGACAGTAGCTTAAAATTTTGATAACTTTCTAGGCAATAGATGTTAGCAATTTTTTGAGGAAGTGAATATTATGGGATTAAAGGTCAATCAACAACACAATTTAGAACAATTATTTGATAAATTTGCAACTATTGATCCTAAAAATCGAAAAGAAACTAAAACTGTTGAAAAAGAATCCAATAAAAAGAACCCAACAGAACAAAAATAATCGTTAAATATTTTAAAATCAGCAATTTTTGGATTGCTGATTTTTATTTATAATAAAAAATGAGAACAACCTATTATTCAAGTTGTTCTCATTTTACATACGAATATTATCACCCGTACGGGGATCGAACCCGTAACTCCGCCTTGAGAGGGCGACGTCTTAACCAATTTGACCAACGGGCAATTAACTTACTCGTATAATATTACTCCTGAAAATAATCAAAATCAAGTCTTTTTTAGCATGATTTTCCAACAAATTACCTTTGATATTCAAACTGCAACTCTGAAACAGGAGCTAATCCTTCTCTAGTATAGTAGGTAACCTTAATCTTACTTTCATTTACGGATACAATAGCGTAAGTTCCACCTAGTTTTTGATATTCTCCACGTGGAAACCACACACTCCCTGGATTCAAAAAAAGCGTACCATCAACATATTCAACTGCTAAGCGATGTGTATGACCATAAAAAACAAATTTAGCATTTTCTTGTTTAGCTAATAATGCTAGTCTGTCTAATCCATAATTAACTCCATACAGATGACCGTGAGTTACTAAAATATTACCCTCCTCAGTTGCAACAACTTCTTTTTCCGGGTAGTCATAGTAATCACAATTTCCCTCAACAATTGTATAGCCTGATACCCATTTTGAATTAGGATCTAGCTCACTATCGCCACAGTGAATGAAGTAATCAACCTCATTACTATATTTATCTCTTAAGTCTGCCAATATATTCTTTTTAGAATGGCTATCACTAACTACTAAAATTTTCACTATTCTTCCCACCATTCATCAAATTTTGTTAGCAAATCTTTAATAGCATTTGCACGATGACTAACAGCATTCTTTTCATCTGCAGTTGTTTCACCAAAAGTTTTATCAAAAGGTGGGTAGAAGAATAATGGATCATAACCAAAACCACCCTTACCTCTTTCTTCTTCAACAATATAACCTTCTACATTCCCTTCAGCAATCAATGGATCTTTTACTGGGCTAGTAATTACTAATGAACAATGAAAATGAGCTGTTCTTTTTTCAAAAGGTACACCTTCTAAATTATGTAGTAATTTCTTTTTGTTTGCCTCATCATCATGATCACCAGCATATCTTGCAGAATAAATCCCAGGTTCCCCATTTAAATAATCGACTACAATTCCTGAATCATCAGCTAAAACTGGAACTTTATATAAATCTGTTAATGTTTGGGCTTTAATCAATGCATTCTCTGTAAAAGTTTTACCATTTTCATCAATTTCAGGTGTATTTTCCATATCTAGTAAAGTTTTTACTTCTATTCCCTTTTCACTAAATAATTTCTTGAACTCCCGTGCTTTTCCCGCATTTTTTGTTGCTATTAATATATGTTTAACCATTTTACCACCATCTATCTCTAGTTCTATCTATCTTTTATTATGCAAAACTCACACAAAAAATCAACTATCTTATTTAGACAGATACTTAATTTTCTAAAAAAGACTAAAAAGTTAAGTATAATTTAAGCTATTCAAATAAAAAGTGTGTATAATAAAATTATCAATTATTAAAGGAGCTAGGAAGAAAGTGGATGTCAAATTTTATTCAACAGCTGTGGAGCATAATAATTTAGGGACCACTCTTGGTAGTTCTATCTTGAGGGATGCTCTTCTACCTGATCTAGTTGGAACAGATAACACTATTCTTTACTGGGCAGGCAAACGTTTAGCTCGAAATTTTCCACTAGCTAAAGATGAAGATTTACCTGTATTTTTCGAGAAAGCTAATTGGGGGTACTTAAAAAGAGTAAAATCTAAGATGAATCGTCAAGTTTTCGAACTTTCAGGTCCAATAGTCGAAATTAGAAAAAAAATTAATTCTAAATGTGAATTTCTTTTAGAAGCAGGATTCATCGCAGAAACTATCCAAAATCAAAGCGGATTTACTTCAGAAGCTGTTATCGATACTGAAACATCTCGTGGAAATTCCGTTTTTATAACTGTTCAAGTTGATCAACGTGATCCTGTTGACTTAAATACTATTCCTGACAAGGATTTACTCAATCCATCTAGAGAGGAACTATAAAAAGAGAACCTAAAGTTTAACGACTTTAGGTTCTCTTTTTATCTAATTAGATATATGCTTCAAGTTTCTTTTGTAATTGTTCTTTTGTGTGATAACCAACAATTGTATCTACAACTTGTCCATCTTTCTTAATAAGCATTGTTGGAATACTCATAATTCCAAATTTAGCTGCTGTTTCTTGATTTGCATCAACATCTACTTTAGAGAAGAATACTTTATCTCCCATTTCTTCAGCTAATTGTTCGATAACAGGAGATTGCATACGACAAGGACCACACCATGTTGCCCAAAAGTCTGTAAATGTTACTCCATTATTTGTTTTTTCATCAAATGTTTGATCTGTTAATTCTGTAACCATTCAAATCACCTTCTACTTTCTTTTCGTAAGTAAATAATATCATATACAACATAAAAATCAAGTTTTTTGCCTTACTTGAAATATACCACAGTTGCTCCATTCCCACCATTGTTAGGACTGGCAAACTCAAAATTCTTAACTGCTTTATTTTGTTTGAGATAGTTAATGATACCTGTTCTCAACGCACCTGTCCCTTTACCATGAATAATAGTAACAGAGTTATAACCTGCTAAAACGGCAGCATCAATGTACCTATCAACTTTTACCATCGCATTTTCATAACGTTCACCACGTAAATCTAAAGTTGGTGAAACATGACTAGAACTAGATGATTTCAATACTGCCCCTGCTCGTTTAGGTTGAGTATCTTTAACCTTAATTTTTTCAAGGTCGCTTTCATCGATTTTCATCTTCAAAATACCCAATTGTACTTCCCAAGCATGGTTTCCTGCTTTACGCAACAGAACACCTCTTTGACCATATGAATTAACCATAACATCATCGTTAGGATGTAATTCTTGTTGTTGCTTAGCCTTACGTAACACTTTATTCTTCTTCAAATTAGTTTCTTGATGTAAAGCATTAACTCGCCCTTGAGCATCTATTAGACTGCCTTCTTCTATGTTAGAAGCAGCTGACATTTTCATCTTTCTAAGTTCAGAAATCAATTCGTCAGATTTTTTCTTAGTTTCTTCAACAATTTGATTAGCTCTTTCCTTAGCTTGTTCTAACATATTTTCTTTTTGACGTTCAAATTGATGGAAGTTAGTTTCTAAATCATGGTGCAATTCTTCAGCCTCACGCAAATATTTTCGATACATAATCTCTTTTTCTTCGGCATCATGTCTTTTAGCAACTAAATCTGAAATCATCTCATTTAGATCTTGACTATCTTGTGAAGTAAGTTGTCTAGCAGCCATAACAATCATTTTATCTAGTCCCAGTCTTTGAGAAATGTCAAAAGCATTACTACGACCTGGAATTCCAATTAATAAGCGATATGTTGGCTGTAATGTATTAGCATCAAATTCCATACTTGCATTAATAGTATTAGGTCTTTCAAAACCATAAGCCTTAAGCTCTGGATAGTGAGTTGTCGCAACTACATAACTTCCTTTAGCACCCACAGCATCTAAAATACTGATAGCCAAAGCTGCACCTTCTTGAGGGTCTGTTCCTGCACCTAATTCATCAAATAACACTAATGATTTTTCATCTATACCTTTCAATATTTCTACAATATTAGTCATATGTGAAGAAAATGTACTCAAGCTTTGTTCTATTGACTGTTCATCACCAATATCAGCAAATATATCGTCAAATATTCCAATTCTACTTTCTTCAAAAGCAGGTATATATAGCCCAGATTGCCCCATCAACTGTACCAACCCTAACGTTTTTAAGGTGATTGTCTTACCACCTGTATTAGGTCCTGTTATTACAATTGCCTGATAATCCTTGCCAATCATGATGTCATTTTTTACAGCTTTTTTCATACCTAGCAATGGATGCCAAACTTGTCTCAGATAAACATCATTTTCTTTCGACAAGATTGGTTCTGTTGCTTTAATACTATGTGCATATTTAGCTTTAGCATTAATAAAGTCCAACATTCCCAAAATTTTGGCATTATTGTTTAGTTCATGTGTATAAGGTGCTAACTCCTTAGACAATTCTTCCAAGATTCTATTTATCTCTTCACGTTCTGCAACCTGTTGCTGTCTTAAGCGATTATTCAATTCAACAATCACTGCAGGTTCAACAAATAATGTTTGCCCTGAAGAACTTTGATCGTGTACAATACCGCCAAACTTGCTACGATATTCTTGTTTAACTGGTAAAACATATCTCTCATTACGAATTGTAACCACTGCATTACTCAAATACTTAGAATTAGTTCCTCTAGTATATGCATTTAAACGTTCACGTATAGTTTCCTCAGTTACTGAAATTTGTTGTCTAATACTCTTTAACAATGTAGATGCATCGTCAGTTACATGTCCATCATTTTCAATTGAAACTAATAATTTTTTACTAATTTCTGGTAGACTTTCCAATTTAGCTACATCATCAAATAACACTTCTAACTCGATTTTATTATCTGCTAAATCTTTAAAAAAGCGATTAACTTCATTTGTAGCTCTCAAAACTCGTCCAATAGCAGCTAATTCTTTACTATTGAGAGTCCCACCTATATCTAATCTTTTCAAAAAACTTTTAATGGAAATAAGATTTGGAACAGGTATACCACCCTTAATTCGTAAAATGTCAGCTCCATCTTTAGTCTGTGCTAGTGAATTGGAAATTTCATCATAGTCAGATGATGGTTCCAACTTGTCAATCAATCTCTTTCCCATTGAAGTTGTAGTAAAAGCATATAAATTTTGCTTAACTTTATCATATTCTAAAGTTTTTAATACCTTTTTGTTCATAATACACCTCTTTTAACTACATACTTACTATTTGATTCATAACATTAGGAGTATTGTCTAAAATATAGACTGCTACTCTTGATTCTTCTACAGTTTGCTTAACTTCCTGACTAGGCCAATTAGATAGTAATATTAATCCAAAAAAGATTACAACATACATCATTATAGTGGTTAAAATTCCACCCAATAACGCATTAAATTGTGAAATTACAGGTAATTTTGTAAAACTCTTAGAAACATTTGCTAAAATTCTAACAATAATTCCACCTATAATTCCAATAATCCAAAATGAAAGAATTTTATAAAAGGTCGTTGCTAATAATCCAGATCCATCATTAATATTACTGAATAAACCTGCAATTATATTACCAAGTGGCGATACTAAAAATAAAGATAGGATAAATACAATGATGTAACCTAGCAAACTAACAAGTGATCCCAAAAGGCCCCTTCTTATGCCATATCTAAATGCACATATCAACAAAATTATAATTATTAATGATAGTATCATCTTTGCACCGTACTATTTTTCCGTATATTTGTCTAGTTCTTCTTGTAGCTCTAATTGTTCAGAAAATGCATTAATTGCTAATAAAGTCATTGCTTTTTCATCACTTATATCTGGGATTTGTTCCTTAATTTTCTCCAATTTTTCATTAGCAAGTTGAACAACTGCATTCATTCTTTCCTGACTACCCTCACCGATGATAATATATTCCTTACCACCAATTTCTATTTTAAATCTCTTTTTTCCCAAAATTACACTCAGCTCTCTAAATTAATTTTAAATAAAAACAAAGCCGACGTACACATATCAGCTTGTTAGCTATCCATTTGTGTAACCGACTTTGCACCAGCATTATCTCATATTTTCATCGTTCAAGAAAGTATCTAGGACACCTTCTACCATTTCCCATTCTTCATCACTTTCAATATCAAACAATTCATAATCCTGGCTATCATCATTTTCATCTGGATTGAATGCGAATGCCAACACATCTACTTGTTCTTCAGGTTCTGAACCTGCTGGAATCAATAAAATATATGATTTGTCATAGTCATCTGAATGGAAATTGAACAATTCTTGGTATAAAGTTTCATTTCCTTGTTCGTCAACTAATGTAATTAAGTTTTCATCTTGATTCTGTTTTGCCATTGTCATACTCCTTAGTTAAGTTCTTTTAATAATTTTCCTTTAGCGTCTAGATAATTTTGTAAAATTAAGCTAGCAGCCAATTTATCAATAACTTTTTTACGCTTTTTTCTTGAAGCATCAGCTTGTTCAACTAACATTCTTTCTGCCTCAACGGTTGTTAGACGCTCATCAATAAAATCTATTGGTAAATTGAATTTTTCTTTTAGCAGTTCACCATATGCTTTAGCTGCTTCTACTCTTGGACCAGAAGTATTATTCATATTCTTAGGCAATCCTAATACAAAACCTACAACTTCATTTTCTTTAACTAATTCAGCTATCCTATCTAGCCCAAATTCTTGTTCATCTTCATTAATCTGAACAATTTCTACACCTTGTGCAGTCCAACCTAGCATATCACTAACAGCTACACCAACAGTTCTAGATCCTACATCTAACCCCATTAATCTGCCCACTATTTTTCCCCCTTATCTAAGTAAGCTCGTACTAATTCTTCGATGATTTCATCGCGTTCATGTTTTCTGATTAAATTACGAGCATCATTCAAACGAGGAATATATGCAGGGTCTCCTGACAATAAATAACCAACTATTTGATTAATAGGATTATAACCCTTTTCTTCCAAAGAATTATAAACCGTTTCTAAAGTCTGATGAACATCCTTTTTTTCATTCTGTCCAAAGTCAAAATACATTGTTTTATCTAATGCACTCATCGAGAACACCTCCATACACTACATTACTCTAATATCTATTGTACTAAAATGGATCACAACAAACAATTAAAAAAACTGTATTAGAAAAAATATTACTTAAAATTAATACAATAATAAAAAATGATATTGCTAAGAACTATCATTCCTATCAATATCACTCTTTAATCTTATTTACTCAACCAATCTTCAGCAGCTTTCAATGCTTCTTGAATTCCTTCTGGTTTCTTACCACCAGCTTGGGCTAAATCAGGACGGCCACCACCGCCACCACCTACTTTAGGTGCGATTGCTTTAATTAAATCTCCGGCTTTATAACCTTCCTTAACTGCATCGCTACTAATAGCTGTAATTAAGTTAACCTTACCATCTGCAGTTGCAGTAGCAAGTACAAGTACATCTGAAAGTTGTTTTTCTTTCCATTGGTCTGCAAGTTGTCTTAATTGACTCATACCTGAAACGTTAACCTGACCAGCAATCAAAGTCTTGCCGTTGATTTCTTTAACATTCTTAAAGATATCTCCTGCTTGTTGACTTGCAAACTTGTCTTCTAAAGCTTGTTTTTGTTGTTCAAGTAATTTAACTTGTTCTTGTAATTGTTCAATCTTACGTGGAACTTCTTTAATTTGTACTATCTTCAATTCATCAGCACTTTGACGTAATAATTGATTTCTTTCTTCTAAGAATTCAAATGCTTCTTCTGAAGTAACAGCTTCAATACGTCTTACTCCAGCACCAACACCTGATTCAGAAACAATCTTGAATAAACCAATTTCATTAGTATTATCAACATGAGTACCACCACAGAATTCCATGGAGTAATCGCCAACTTTAACAACACGAACTGTGTCACCATACTTATCGCCAAATAAGGCAATAGCACCCATCTTTTCAGCTGATTCCTTGTCTGTAACAACTGTTTCAACTTGGATATTCTCCCAAATCTTAGCATTCACAATATCTTCAATCTTCTTCAAATCTTCTGCAGTTACAGATCCTAGATTTGTGAAGTCAAAACGTAAATATGTTGGTTCAACTAATGATCCTGCTTGATGAGTATGTGAACCTAAAACATCTCTCAATGCTTGGTCTAATAAGTGAGTTGCTGTATGATTCTTCTTCACTTTATTATGGAAAGCAACATCTACTTCTAAAGAATATGTATTTTCTCTAGTCATTTCCTTAAGTGCGTGGATTGTATGCATATTTTGTCCATTTGGAGCATGTTGTACATCTTCAACTTCAGCAACAACTTCGCCAGCTTGGTTCTTGATAACACCCTTATCAGCTACTTGCCCACCCATTTCAGCATAGAATGGTGTTTTATCAAAGATAACTTGTGCTCTAGAATCAGCTGGAACTGTATCAACTAATTCATTGTCAATGATAATATCTTTTAATACACCATTAGCTTTCAATTCATGGTAACCTACATATTCACTTGGAGTTGTAATATCAGTTAATAAACCATTTTGAACACCCATAGACTTAGCATCTGAACGAGCTGCTCTTGCACGTGCCTTTTGTTGTTCCATTTCTTCATTGAAACCTTCTTCATCAACATCAAGGCCTTCATCATTAGCATATTCTTTTGTCAATTCTAATGGGAATCCATATGTGTCATATAACTTAAATACAGGTTTTCCTGGTAATTCTTTACCACCATTTTCTTTAGTTTCAGCAATTAAGCTATCTAATAATTGCATACCATCTTTCAAAGTATCGTTGAATCTATCTTCTTCCATCTTAATAACTTTTTCGATAAATTCAGCTTGTTCTAATACTTCTGGATATGCAGATTCCATAATTTTTCCAACAACTGGAACCAACTTATAAAGGAATGCTTCATCAATTCCAAGCTTTTGACCATGCATAACTGCACGTCTGATAAGACGACGAATAACATATCCTCGACCTTCATTTGAAGGCAAAGCACCGTCACCAATAGCAAATGTAACTGCACGTGCATGATCTGCAATAACTTTAAAGGAAACATCTGCTTCTGCATTTTCACCATACTTCTTACCTGTACTTAATTCAGCAGTTTTTTCAATAATTGGTAAGAATAAGTCTGTTTCAAAGTTTGTTCGTGCATGTTGGAATACGGATACCACACGTTCTAATCCCATACCCGTATCAATGTTTTTATGTGGCAATGGTTCATATGTTCCATCTGGTTTATGATTAAATTCAGAAAATACAATATTCCAGATTTCCAAATAACGTTCATTTTCTCCACCAGGATAACTTTCAGGATCATCTTCTGGCAAATTATTCATTTCTTGACCACGATCAAAGAATATTTCTGAGTCCGGACCAGATGGACCTTCACCAATATCCCAGAAGTTATCTTCAGCTTCATAAATGTGGCTAGGATCTACCCCTACTTCTTCCCAATACTTCTTAGCATCTTTATCTTCAGGATAAACTGTGATGTACAATTTTTCCTTATCCATATCGAACCATTCAGGACTTGTTAGTAATTCCCATGCCCATGTAATAGCTTCTTTCTTGAAGTAATCACCAACAGAAAAGTTTCCTAACATTTCAAATAAAGTATGGTGACGAGCTGTATGACCTACATTTTCAATATCATTAGTTCTAATAGACTTTTGTGAACTAGTGATACGATGGTTCTTTGGAACAACTGAACCGTCAAAATATTTTTTCATTGTAGCAACACCGGAGTTAATCCACAATAAAGTTGGATCATCGTGCGGAATAAGTGGTGCACTCTTCATTACATCGTGTCCCTTACTCTTGAAAAAGTCTAAATACATTTGACGTATTTGAGCACTTGATAATTCTTTCATTTTCAAATTCCTTTCTGTTTTAAAGCCCAAAAACAATAAAACATCGTTGCTAGTAAGGACGCAATTACTACGCGGTACCACCTTACTTGCAACGATGTCATCGTTAACCACTTCATTAATAATATTCTTTTGTTATAAACATTTAGGTAGCACTGTCTAAGCCAACCTATAAGTCCTTCCAGCACCGAACTCTCTCTGTAATAGAGGTACTTAGCAGTATGTCCTAATTCAAGTCAAAGTATATGCGATAAACCGCTAGATGTCAATAGAAAAGTATTTTTTCATACTATATAAACATATACTTTTTACTTCATTTTTCTTGCTTGACGACGTGCAATTCGACGCTTTTGTTGTTCATCACGTTTTATTGCTCGCTTAATTTTCTTTTTATAACCAGGTTTACGTTTTTTCTTTTCTTTCTTCACAAATCCACGTAATTTAGGATCCATTGATTCTTTACGTGTTTGGCGCTTTTCACGACGATTACGATCATATGAATCAACTATTTCACCATTTTTAACTGCTTTCGGTACAAAATGAACTCCCATACTTTCAAGTTCATCAATTAATTTTTCTTCACTTGGTTCATAAAGTGTAATTGCTGTACCTTTCATTCCATTACGTCCAGTTCTACCTACACGATGCACAAAGAATTCTAAATCTTCAGGGATGTCGTCATTGATAACATGTGAAACACCTTCAATATCAATTCCACGAGCCGCTAAATCTGTAGCTACCACAAATTGATAATCAAGATTTTGAATTTCACGCATAATTCGCTTACGTTGACGAGGTTGAATACCACCATGAACTTTAGCTACTTTCAACCCTTGAGAACGAAGATAATTTGTTAACTCATCAGCTCGTTCTTTAGTATTTGCAAATACTAATGCTAAATAAGGTTCACCCATTGTTAGCAAGTCATAAATAAGCTTATTTCTGTCTCTACCTTTAGTTGAAACTAACCAATTATCAATTGTTGGACTAATTACATGTTTGTTAGCAACAACTTCAATAACTGGATTGTACATATATTTTCTTAAAAACGGACGTAATTTTTCTGGAATAGTAGCTGAAAAGACTAGCATTTGTAAGTCTTTAGGTAACGTCGATGCTATTGCATCTGTTTCTTTTAAAAATCCTAAATCCAATGTCATATCTGCTTCATCCACTACTAAATAGTGAGCATTATGGATATCAAGTGCATTTTCTCTCACTAAATCCAATATACGTCCTGGTGTTCCAATTACTAATTGTGGTTGATGAGATTTCAGCTTCTCAATTTGTCTTTGCTTATCTGTTCCACCAACATAGTTTTGAATCCAAATATTTTCAGGAGAAAACTTTGCTAGTTGCTTTGCTGCTTCATAAATTTGGTATGCTAATTCCCTACTTGGTGTTGTGATCACTGCCTGAACTTCATCTTTTTGTGCATTAAGATTTTGAAAGATAGGTAATAAAAACGTATGAGTTTTACCACTACCAGTTTGTGATTGTCCTACCACGCTCTTGCCCTTTAAAATAGTCGGAATTAAACGAGCTTGAACTTCAGTAGGTTCTTTAAAATTAATTTCGTCTAATGCTTGATAAATATACTCTTTAAAATTAAATCCTCTAAAATTTGCCATTAAATTTCTTCACCTCGATTGATTACCAGTCTGTCATGTCATGTTCTTCAGCAAATTTCTTTGCTAATCCGTCTAATTTTTCAATATAAGCTGGAATTTCGTTAGCATCATCTATTCTTGCACCACTTGCTAATGGATGACCGCCACCTTGATATTCTTTAGCTAATTCGTTGATCACAGGGCCCTTTGAGCGTACTCGTAAACGATATGTACCATCTTTTTGTTGTACAAATACTGTCCAACAAATTGTAGTATTAATTTTACCTAGAAGTGGTACTACCGCAGATGTTCCTGCATCGCCCAAATCAAATTCTTCAATCTTATCATGATTTAATATGATGTAAGCTGCATTATTCTTAGTAATTTTCATATTTTCATATACATACGCAGATAAACGAGCTACGGGTAAAGTTATACTATCTAAACGACGATTTATCTTGCTAGTATCAATACCAGTTCTCATTAGAGAAGCTACTACTTCCATTGTATGTGCAGTTGTTGCGTCATACATAAACCTTCCAGTATCACTGGAAATACCAGTATATAGTTTTTCAGCAACCTCAGCAGTCAATTCTAATTTTCCTTCTGAAGCTAGAATTAAATCATGGATAATTTCTGAGCAACTTGAAGCATTAGTATTAACTAAGCTCAAGTCACCATATTGGTCATCATTAGGATGATGGTCAATCTTAATCAAAAAATCACCTTTATTATATCTATCATCATCCACTCTTGGTGTATTAGCTGTATCAGTAACAATTACTAAAGCATTCTTGTAAGTTTCATCTGGTAAATCTTCATTTTCAACTGTAATCCAATTTAATCCAGGAATGTTTTTACCTACTTGATATACTTTCTTTGCTGGAAAGCTTTGCATAATAGCTGTTGCCAATCCACCTTGTGATCCATAAGCATCTGGATCCGGATGTTGGTGACGATGAATAATAATCGTATCATACTCTTCTATTTTTTTGATTATTTCTTTTTCTACTGTCATTTTAAGACTCCTCGTATTTCACTATTCTACCTTACTAAGTATACCGATTATTTACTATAATTACAAAATTATTCAATTTAAAAATCCTTGCATCAACAGCATCAGTACTGTCAAATACAAGGATACTAACTTTCAATATTAATCCTCAGCAGCTTGAATTGCATCTAAAATTATGCCTAATTGTTCTTTTTCTGCTTCTGCTTCTTTATGTTTTTTCTCATATTCCTCGAGTAAGTGTCGGCCTCGTGCCGAATTATTTATCTTTTCACAAACATCTTTTAACTCGCTTGCCTTTTTCTCAGCTTCTTCATACTCATGTTGTATGTCGAGTTTATTGCCCATGATAAAGTCCTCCTAAAATCTAATTGACCTAAATAAAATATCATGTTTCAATCAAAAAGTGAACCTTTTTATTTTACTTTTTGGTTACAAAATTTTAAATACATCGTCTATTTTAATATGTTCAATATATAACTTGCACCAGATATTTTATTAATCACCTTGATTATATTAGCTATCTTCCCTATAGTATTATTATAACAATTTTTTGAAATCGAATACATTAAATTAAAACAAAAGAACTAAAGATATTCTCATATCATCTTTAGTTCTTTCTCTATATTTATTTTACTTCTTTTTCTAATTTTTGAACATCTCTTGCAATCATTAATTCTTCATTGGTTGGAATTCTTAGTACTTTAATAGTGGAATCATCGCCTGAAATCACTCCTGCTGAACCATGCTTACTATTTTCTTCTTCATCAATTGTGATTCCTAAATATGCTAAACGTTCCATGACTAACCTTCTAATTGGTGTTGAGTTTTCCCCGATACCAGCAGTAAATACAATCGTATCAACGCCACCCATTTCAGCTATATATGAACCGATATATTTAACAACATTTTTTACAAAAATATCAACTGCTAGCTGAGCTCTCTCATTATCATCTGCTGCTGCTAAAACATCACGCATATCTGATGAGACTCCTGAAATACCAATTAAACCAGCTTTATGATTTAAAATATCTATCATTTCAGAACTATTAATTTGTAGTTTTTCCATCATGAAAGAAACTAATGATGCATCAATATCACCTGCACGTGTAGCCATTGTAATTCCTGCTAATGGGGTGAATCCCATTGAAGTATCAAAAGACTTTCCATTCATTGTTGCACAAATTGATGCACCTGCTCCCAAATGGCAAGTTATAATTTTTAAATCTTCAAATAGTTTGTTTAACAATTTAGCAGCTTCATGAGCTACATAACGATGACTTGTACCATGTGCCCCATACTTTCTTACATGATATTTTTCATACCATTCATATGGGATAGAATACATGTAATTTGCTTTAGGCATTGTTTGATGATATGCAGTATCAAATACTGCTACAGACACTGCATTTGGCAATAATTCCTTAAATACTCTAATACCAACTAATTCTGCAGGATTATGCAAAGGTGCATATTCAGCCAATTCATCAATTTTATTCATAACATCTTCATCAACAATTACAGATTTATCAAAGTATTCACCACCAGCAACTACACGATGTCCAACCCCTGTAATTTCATTAAAATCATTAATTAATTTTAATTCTTTGAATAAGCTCAACAAAACATGTACAGCTTGATTATGATCTTTCAATTCTCTTTGCTCATCATATTTTTTACCATCATATTTAATAGTAACACGAGAATTATCAATTCCAATACGGTCAAAAAGCCCTTTAGCTAGGACTTTTTCATCAGGCATTGCAAATAATTTAAATTTTAAACTTGAGCTTCCAGAATTTATTGAAAGAATTTTTTCCATACCAACACGACCTTATCTTATTATTTAACCGTTTACATTATATACTATAACAGATAAATACATTTATTTCATTTTAAATTTTTTATACAAATCAATAAAATTTAATTAAAAGTCTATATTTTGTGCAATGCTTTATCAAATAAAAAAAGCAAAAGACTTCGTAAATCTTCTGCTTCTAACGATCTTACATATCCTCTACTACTAAGTAAGTACAATCTAACGGTCCATGAACCCCTACAACTAATTCCATTTCAATGTCACCAGAATTAGAAGGTCCTGAAATAAAGTTGATCGCTGAGGTTTCTAATTCTTTACTACCTAGTCGTTTTTCATAGTTTTCTACAGCTACTCTAGTAGATGGAACTAAACCACTTTTAGGAACTAATGCCAAATAGTGCGTTGGTAAGAAATTAAATCCTCTTCCTTGTTCTGGACTAACAGTAACAGTAATAGTTCCTGTATTAGCGATTAAATAATCAGCAAACCCTATTGCAATATCAGCATCATTTGCCAAATTTTCGTTTTCCATCCTACTCAAATCATTTGTCCAATAATCAACCTTTTCAGCTCCAGAATTATTTAACCATTCTTTTAAATGGAAATTCTCCCATTTTTCATCGCCAAAACTAGGTAACATTAATTTCTTAGCTTCAATCTTTTCAATATATTCTTTTAAAAATTTAGCTAATTCATCTTTCTTCTTAATAATTACTTTAGCATTAACAGATTCTGAGTTTTCTTTAGCTATTTCTAGTAACTCATCATTACTCTTGTTTATTAATACTTTATCAGGTAAATCATTTAAAGGCTTAAATTCTTTTATTTGATGGCGAGGACGTCCAGCTTTTTTAGAAATTCTATTTAAAAAGGCTTCTCTATTTTCTTTGCTATTTGCTTTATCTAATAGTTTACTCATCACCCTTTTCCCCCTTTTGTCTAATACTTACTACTGACTCAACTGGTTGATGATTCTTATACCAATTTCTGAAGTTATCTTTACTCTTAGGGGGAACTGGAATATCACGGATATCAGACCATCCTTTAACCAATTTAGGTGCAATTTTCGGTAACTTCTTAATCTTGCCATTTTCATAAATTGTTCCATCAACATCTTGATCATTTTTTGCTTTTCCAAACATACCTAAGCCAGCATGTTCCATTTTTAATGCTGATTGGAATAAGAATGGAGAACCTGTTCCCATACCAATTACTTTCATAATTAAGTTAGTCATACTATGATCCATATGCTTTTTGTCCATCTCTACAATTCGATGTTTTCTAATCAAGTTATGTAGCGGAATTTTAACTGGACAAGTTTCTGTACATGCAGCACACAAAGAACAAGCATATGGCAAATCTTCAAATTCTTCATAACCACCTAAAATAGGCGATAAAACTTTACCTAATGGTCCAGGATAAATAGATCCATATCCTTTACCACCAATATGACGATATACTGGACAAACATTCATGCAGGCACCGCAACGAATACATTGCAAAATTGGTTCAAATTCAGTTCCTAATGCATCTGAACGTCCATTATCTAAAACAACTACCCAAAAATCTTCAGGTCCATCAACTTCACCTTCGACTTTTTTACCAGAAAAAGTACAATATGTTGTTAATTTTTGTCCTACAGCTGAACGAGCAAGCATGTTATCTAAAACTTCAGCTTCTTTCATAGATGGAACAATTCTTTCCATCCCCATTACTACAACTTGAGTTTTAGGTAAAGCCATTGTTAAATCAGCATTTCCTTCGTTTGTATCTAAATTAATGATGCCTTTATCAGCTACGGCAAAATTACATCCAGTTATTCCAAAATCAGCTTTCATAAAGTAGTCGCGCAAGTATCCTCTAACAAAACGAGCTTCATGTTGAGGATCATTGTCTCCGGTATAGCCCAATTTCTTAAACTCTTCTTGAACTTGATCACGGTTTTTATGTAAAGTTGGAAAAACAATATGTGTAGGCTCATCCCAGTTATCTTCTTGCAAAATAAATTCTGCTAAGTCACTTTCTAAAAGATTAACCCCATCTATATCTAATAAAGTCTTGTCTAAGTCAATTTCAGTAGTAACCATCGACTTGGATTTAACCACATTTTTTGCTTTTTTCTCAATTACTAATTCTTTAATAAAATTACGTGCTTCTTCCTCGGTTTGAGCAAAAAATACATGTCCACCTTGTTTTTCAACATTTTGCGAAAATTCTTCTAAATAATCAGGAAGATATTTTAAAACATGCTGTCTAATTTGTTCAGCCAAATCACGCCATTCATTCCAGTTTCCCATTTCACGTCTTGCTTTTGTTCGTTTAATAAATTGAGCGTCTTGGGCCTTAGCGACGGCAGCTTGCATAAAATGATCGCTTTTTGCATCTTCAATTCTTTCTAAATATGGCTTATCGCTAGTTGAAATTCCCATTTAAAACACCCCTTCTCCATTAGCTGGTACAACAACATGATCTGTATCCTTAATATATTTAATTCTATTTATATCAACATTATGGTTTAATACTTCAGCAATATGCATCGCTTTTATCTTATATCCTAAACGATTCATTCTACCTACAATATTCATCAAGCAAGATTCTTCTGTTCCAATTAGGATCTCAGCATCTGTATCAACAATATTCTTAACTTTTTCATCAACCATTTCTACTGAAAGTTCTGGTCTTTTAGCTGAGAAAGTACCACCAAATCCACAACATAACTGTACATTCTTTAAAGGAACTCTTTCAATATCTTTTACATGATCCAATAATACAAATGGAGCTGTTCTTTCGCCTATCAAACGCGTCATATGGCATGAACGATGGACAGTTACTTTAGCATCTAATTCCGCACCACAATCTACGACTTTTAAAACTCGGTAAATAAATTGTGTAAATTCATAAATTTTGCTATCTATTTCTGCGGCTTTAGGACCATACTCAGGATCATCTTTAAAAATATCCTTATATTCTTTAATCATAAAAACACAAGAACCCGAAGGACCAACAATGTAATCAGCATCAATACTTAGTAATGCATCAATTTCATTTTTAAACGTTTTCATACTATCTTTAGAATAGCCACTATTATATGTTGGTTGTCCACAACAAATTTGTTTTTCAGGTAATACAGTTTCACAACCCAAACGTTCTAAAACTTCTACCATCGCCATCCCTACTTTAGGAAAAAGTAAATCAACTAGACAAGTAGAAAAAATACAAACTTTTATTTTTTTCATAACACCTGACTTCTAGATTGAAGTCAGCCACCTCCTTTTAGAACGATTCTAACTTAAATTCGCTTTCATTATAACTCTTTATTTCACAAGTGTCATTAGAAAAAAGTACATAATTTATAGTTTTTTTCAAAAAAATTACTCTCAATAAATAAATTTCAATAGTTGCTTTTTACAAACAACTTCTATAATCGCTGTCAAATCAGCTATATTTAAATTAAAGCACAAAAAAATAGATATAGATAAAATTTATTTAAATTAATAAATTATATATCTATATCTAAAATTTAATGTTTTATAAAGTTCAACCTTTAACAATCTATATTACTTAAGATTCTTTTGTAAATTAGAATGATGCATTCCATAAACTATGTATACTACTACACCAATAATAAACCAATATAATGAATACTCTTTAGCTTCGATATCCAATCCTAAGAACACAATTAAAGCACCAATAAATGCTAATGCTGGTAAAACTGGATATAGTGGCATCTTAAATCCTGGAACTGGTAAATCTTTACCTTCACGAGGTCTTAATGCATAAATACCCAAAGAAACAAACATGAACGCAATCAATGTTCCGGCAGAAATTAATTGTGATAACACTTGGAATGGGAAGAAAGCACCTAATATTACAGCAATAACTGTTAGAACAAAAAGTGCATGATTAGGCAAGTTGTTTTCATTTAAAACACCTAACCATTTAGAAAGCAAGCCATCACGTCCGAATGAATAAAGTAAACGAGAACCCGCCATCATCATTCCGATCAAAGCTGTAAACATTCCGAAAACTGCAATTGCTTGTACTACTGAAGCAATAACACCGTGACCAGCTTTACGTAATGCCCAACCAACAGGCTCAGCATTTCCAGCATAACTAGAGTATTTAAACATTCCTACTAATACTAAAGCAACAGCCACAAATAAAACAACCGCAATTAACAATGAACCTAAAATTCCTCTCGGCATAGTCTTAGATGGATTCTTAGCTTCAGCAGCATTTGCAGCTATTGAATCAAATCCGATATAAGATAGGAAAATAGATGAAACACCTGCATATATTCCTTGCCAACCACCAAAATGAGTACCATCAGCATTTAAACGATGTTCTGGAATGAATGGAACATAATTACTTGCTTTAACTGCAGTAGCACCAACTATAATAAATAGAATAATAGCAAATACTTTCAAAATAACTAAAGCATTTTCTACTCTAGCAGCTTCTGATACACCTCTAGATAATAGAAATGCAACTAAAAGAATTACAACTAATGACATTAAGTCAACAATACCACCATTGGTTCCAAAAGGATTAGATAAAGAAGCTGGTAAGTTGAAACCTATTGGTGCCAACAAACCTCTAATATTAGCACTAAATCCAGAACCAACGAATGCTACAGCAATAAAATATTCAGCTAATAATGCCCAACCAGCAATCCAACCGAAAAATTCACCAAAAACGACACTTATCCATGAAAATGCTGAACCAGCAAAAGGCATGGCAGAGGACATTTCTGCATAAGCGAATGCTACCAAGCCAGCAACAACCGCAGCAACCAAGAATGAAATAGCAACAGCAGGGCCTGCATAATTAGCTGCTACAACACCAGGTAGAGTAAAGATTGAAGTCGAAACAATCGTACCGACCCCTAATGCTAAGAAATCCTTTACGGTTAACACTTGAATTAAATGTGCATCTTTCTTTTGATAAACACTAGGGTCTTCTTTAGCAAACAATCTTTTAAAAAAATTCGCCATATCTTTTTCCTCCTACTTCTAATAATGTTAGAATTATAACAAAAGTATGAGAAAAGGTCAATCTAAATAATAATTTTTTCATATTCTATTTTGATAAATACATTTTAAGTAGTTAGTCATATTAAAAAAACGCCATCTTATCAAGAAAGCGTTTCATTAATAAAGTATTAGAATCTACAAGTAATTTTAAAATTCAAAATCATTTTTAAATAACATATAATATAAAAATATAATTGGAGCCCCTACTAATAATATCGTATATTTTACAAATCCATATACCAATACTATCAAGTAGTGAGTACTGCTTTCACGAAAAGCATTATCTCTATCCTCAGCAGTCTCCAACCAATCTTTTTCTTCTCTACGATTACTGCGACGACGATATTTAATTTCATCTTCATTTTCTTCGCTATCGTCTATCTCATCTACATATTTCATTTTTTTCAATTTGTCATTTCTATATTTTAAAAATATATATGGGAAGAATAAGAAAAAGTTACTTACCAAAAAATACTCTGTTAAATATTTCCATGAATCAGTATTCATTATAACTGCTATTGCCATCAAGACGATAAAGGGAGCTAGTACTCGCAATAACGCTACCCCATATAACTTTAAAGTTTTCATACTTTCATCAATTCCCCTTCAAAATTTGATTAAAAAGCCAATAGGTTATTTCTCAACTTTTAGGTAACATAATATATATAATAGAATATTTCAAATAATGTCAAGGAAAGCATAAAAAAATATTAGTTTTTTCGTCAAAAACTAATATTCTTTACCATTATTTAAAAATTATCGAGCAATGATAACGTCACATTGAGCAGCTCGTGTTACATAATCTGTAACTGCTCCTACTAATACACGCTCAACTGGATTCAATCCTGTAGGTCCCATAACTATCAAATCTGTTTGATGATCAGCTGGGAATTCTCTAGCAATAACCGTTCTTGGTGAGCCAAAACGTGCATGAACCTCAACATCTTCTAAGCCTTGTTCTTTAGTCTTTTCTAATAGTTCATTCAAGTACTTATCAACATCCTCAAATGTTTGATAAACAACATCACCATTAGCATCGACCATTCCACCAAAACTTACAGAAAATTGCTTTAAATCAATAACATTTAAGATATCTAAATGTGCGTTATTTCTTTTGGCGATTTCAGTTGCAGTTTGTAATGCCTTTTCTGCTGCTTCAGAACCATCCACTGGGGTCAAAATTCTTTTGTAGTGTTGGACTTGATTCATAATCGCTCACTCCCTTGCATCTATATATAGATTTCTCTATATATACATTATATCATTAAATGCAAGCGTTGTCGTCACATAATTACACTATCCACAATTAATTCAAAAATCTTTCAAACTAGCATGATTTAGATAGTTTCGCGAACAATTTCTAATTCTTACTAACTTATCTATTAAATCATGATCTTCAACTGCATATGTATTAATTTTTTCTAACATCTCATTATATTCTTTAATCCCTACTTCATTCCTAGCTTCCGCTTTTCCAACCCTAATTAGAGTATTTAAAATTAACTCTCCCCTATTTTCATCCCCCGACATTACAAATTCAATTCCTCTTTGTGCCTCATATAGATAAGTTCTTGCTCGATTATAACAATAATTAGTTTTATCTTTCATTTCAGTTCCTCCTCTCTTTTATGTACACGCTTACAATTTAAACTTTACTTCAAAAACAACCTTATTTCAAGATCAAATCTTTCTTTAACTAAAAAACCTTAACTTGTTAGAAAAGTAATTTTTCAACAAGTTAAGGTTTAAAATACTTTATATTATTTTTCTTCTGTACTTTCTACATCTTCGCTTTTTTCTTCAGTACTGTTATCTTCTTCAGTTGTTGTTTCCTTATTTTCATCAACAACGACTTTTTTTTCTGTCTTAACAGTTGTAGCAGGTGAAAGAACTCTACCAATTGCATTGATATCAAAAACTAAATAAACACCGTCACAATCTAAAGTAACTGTTTTATCTTCAGTATTGATGGAGTCAATCACACCATGTAAGCGACCAATTGTAACAACTTCGTCGCCCTTCTTTAAATTATTCATCATTTCTTGATGTTGTTGTTGTTGCTTACGTTGTGGACGAATCATAAAGAAATACATCATCACAAACAACAATACAAACATAAAAATTGTATAAGTTGAACCCATTTATATTCACTCCTAAAAATTGTCTATATCTACTGTATCAAAAATATTAACAGTTTACTAGTAAATTTAGAAATTTCTCTTACTTTCATTATATCCATATTCTTCAAAGAAATGTTCTCTAAATTCTAATAAATTGTCATTCATAATAGCTTCTCTAACTTGCTTCATTAAATTAATTAAGAAATACAAGTTATGGTAGCTTGTTAAGCGTAATCCAAATGTTTCATCTGCTTTTAATAAATGACGGACATAAGCTCTAGTGAAGTTACGACATGTGTAGCAGTTACAATTATCATCTATTGGAGTAAAGTCACGTGCATACTTAGCATTTTTCACAACTAGACGTCCATGTGATGTCATACATGTACCGTTACGAGCAATTCTGGTTGGTAATACGCAGTCAAACATATCAACTCCACGAATTACCCCGTCAATTAAGGCATCAGGTGAACCAACACCCATTAAATAACGTGGTTTATTTTCTGGCAATAATGGTGTTGTAAATTCTAGAACATTATTCATTTCTGCTTTTGATTCACCAACTGATAATCCACCAATTGAATAGCCTGGAAAATCTAATGATACTAAATCTCTTGCACTTTGTTGACGTAAATCTTTATGTCCCCCACCTTGAACAATTCCAAACAATCCTTGGCGGTCAGGATACTTATGAGCTTTCAAACCACGTTCAGCCCAACGACTTGTACGCTCAACAGATTTCTTTATATAATCGTAGCTTTCAAAGAAAGGTGGACATTCATCAAAACTCATGATGATATCCGCTCCTAAAGCATTTTCAATATTAATAGCTTTTTCTGGTGATAAGAAGAGTTTTTGCCCATTTAAATGATTGCGGAAATATACCCCTTCTTCTTTAATGTTTCTCAAATCAGCTAAAGAAAATACTTGGAAACCACCTGAATCAGTTAAAATACCTTTGTTCCAATTCATAAATTTATGTAAGCCACCAGCTTCTTCAACCAAATCTTCACCTGGTCTCAACCATAAATGATATGTGTTAGATAAAATAATGTTAGCACCCATTGCATCTAATTCTTCCGGTGCAATTGATTTTACTGAAGCTTGTGTTCCTACAGGCATAAACATTGGCGTTGGAAAAGTTCCATGAGGAGTTATAATTTCTCCTAATCTAGCCCCTGTATGCTTTTCTTTTTTTATCAAACGATATTTAATTGCTGGTTCTGCTGCCATATAATCCCCCTAATACTATTTAATAAACATTGCATCGCCAAAACTAAAGAAACGATATTTTTCTTCAACAGCATGCTTATAAGCATTCAAAATGTTTTCTCGTCCAGTAAATGAAGCAACTAACATTACTAAAGTGGACTTAGGTAAATGGAAGTTGGTAATGAAAGCTTGTACTACTTTCCATTCATAACCTGGTTTGATAAAGATATCTGTCCAACCGCTATCCGCTTTAATTTCACCATTATATTTGGTACCAATAGTTTCAAGAGTTCTAATACTTGTCGTACCTGTTGCAACAATACGTCCACCGTTTTTTCTAACTTCGTTTAAAGTTGCGGCTGCTTCTTCAGTTAAACGATAGAATTCACTATGCATCTTGTGATCTTCAATATTTTTTTCACTAACTGGACGGAATGTTCCTAGTCCTACGTGTAAAGTCAAGTAAACTAGTTTTACACCTTTTTCTTCAATTTTGTGTAGCAATTCTTTAGTAAAGTGTAATCCAGCAGTTGGAGCAGCTGCAGATCCTACTTCACGTGAATAAACTGTTTGATACATTTCTGGATTTTCTAATTTTTCCTTGATATAAGGTGGTAATGGCATTTCTCCTAATTTATCTAGGATTTCCATAAAGATTCCATCATATTCAAATTCAATTAAACGACCACCATGTTCCAATTCTTTAGTAACTGTTGCTTTTAAAGCTCCATCACCAAAGGAAATCTTTGTACCAACCTTAGCACGGCGCGCAGGCTTAACTAAAGTTTCCCATTCATCGCCATGTGTATTATTTAATAATAGAACCTCCACATGACCACCTGTTTCTGGCTTTACACCATATATTCTTGCTGGCATAACACGAGAATCGTTCATAACCAATGCGTCACCAGGATTTAATTGATCAATTACATTATAAAAATAATCATCTTGATATTCACCAGTCTTACTATCTAGAATCAACATTCTTGATTGATCTCTTTCTTCAAGTGGTGTTTGTGCAATCAAACTTTCTGGTAAATCATAATCAAAATCTTCTGTTGTTAAATGTTTCTCTGACATCTCTCTTAACCTTCTTTATTATATTTTATTCCCAAATGCTCATAAGCAGCTAATGTTACCATTCTGCCTCTTGGAGTTCGTTTAATAAATCCTATTTGCATTAAATATGGTTCAATCATATCAGCAATAGTATCACTTTCTTCACCAATATTAGCAGCAATAGTATTTAGACCCACTGGACCTCCATCATACAATTCAATCATTGCTTTTAGTAGTTTTCTATCAGTTCTATCTAAGCCTACTTTATCAACCCGCAACAAATCTAACGCAAATTGTACAATTTCCGTATCAATCTTGTCTTTATGCTTAACTTCAGCAAAGTCTCGGACTCGCTTTAAAAGACGATTAGCAACACGTGGAGTTCCACGAGAACGACGTGCTATTTCATGAGCACCCTCATCATCAATTCCTGTACTTAAAATTTGGGCAGACCTTTTAATGATTTGTGATAAGTCAACTTCATTATAATACTCCATATGACCGACAATTCCAAATCTAGCTCTTAATGGAGCAGATAAAAGCCCCGCCCTAGTAGTAGCACCTACTAAAGTAAATGGTGGTAGAGGAAAATGTACAGGATGTGCAGTTGGACCTTGACCAACAATAATATCAATAAAATAATCTTCCATCGCTGAATACAAGATTTCCTCTACATTTTTTGGCAAACGATGAATTTCATCAATAAATAAAACGTCGCCTGGTTCTAATTCATTCAGTAAAGCTACTAAATCTCCGGGTTTTTCAATCGCCGGACCAGTAGTAGTTTTTATTTTAACACCCATTTCATTAGCAATTACTGTCGCTAAAGTTGTTTTCCCTAAACCTGGGGGGCCATATAATAAAACATGATCTAATGATTCTTCTCTTTGCTTTGCAGCTTGGATATAAACACTAATTTCATCTTTCAATAATTTTTGACCAATATATTGATCGAAAGTCTGAGGACGTAAGGATTGTTCATTTAAATCTTCACCTTCAAAACTATCACCAGAAACTATTCTCTCTTCATCATACATTGAAAAAACTCCTCCTTTCCTCTAAATTATTAGAACTATTAACTCATTAATAAACGTAAACCTTGTCGTAGATAATCATCTGTTGACTTACCGTCATATTTTTCAAGTTTCTTACTAATTCTTTTAACTTCTGTTTTAGTATATCCCAAAGCACGTAATGCTTCCAAACTTTCTTTCAAATATGGTGAAGAAGCATTTAAATCTAAATCTAAATTATCTTGTCCAGTTAACATATCACTATCAACATCTGATAACTTACCTTTCAAATCCAAAATAATTTGTTTAGCAGTCTTTTTACCGATACCTGGAAACTTCGTCAAATATCCATCATCATCGCTGTTAATTGCATTAATCAAACCACGATTATCATCATTAGCTAGAATCGCCAATGCACTCTTAGGACCGATTCCAGATACATCTAAAAGTTTTAAAAATAATTGTTTCTCTGAACTATTTTTAAACCCATATAAGCTTATATCATTATCTCTAACTGCTTGATAAACAAAAACTTTTTGTTCTACATGCTCATCTTCCTCATATTTGAAAGGATTAGCAACATAAACTTGATATCCTACTCCATTTACATCAACTACAATATAGTACGGTGTTACTTCGGTTATTACACCTCTTAAATATTCATACATCTATAATTCCTCACTACTAATCTTCTTCTAAAATTCCAGTATGATGAGGGTCTTGAATTCGTTTAAACATGTGCTCCAGATCTTTATTGGAAAGCTTTACCAATACTGGACGGCCATGTGGACAGTTAAAAGGATTTTCACAAGTCTTTAACTGTTCTAAAATCGATTTAGCTTGCTTATCATCTAGATGATGGTTTGCTTTAATCGATCTTTTACAACTCATCATAATTGCGGTTTTTTCTCTAAATTTAGCGATACTTAACTTCCTATCTTTTAAGAAATAGTCTATCATCTCACGAATAATTGACTCTTCTTGTCCTTCTTTAAACCAAGTAGGATGTTCTCTAATAATATAAGTATTTTGTCCAAAATCTTCTAAATATATACCTAATTCTTTCAATTTATCCATATTTTCATCGATAATCAATGCATCAGTTGTTGGATACGTTAAAACAATTGGTACTAATAAATTTTGTTGAGTTGGAGATACTTTTCCTATCTCTTCACGATAATACTCATATTTTACACGCTCTTGTGCAGCATGTTGATCTACAATGTATAGTCCCTCTTCACCTTCAGCAAATAAGAAAGTCCCATGCATCTGTCCAATGTAGCGTAAAGTCGGAAATCTCTGGGTATCTTTTCTTTCGTCATCCACTGATCTGTTTTCTTCTGCTATAGATGTAACTTCAGTTTCTTTATTCCGAGATTGATATTTTTCATCCCACTCTTTTACTCTATAAGATTTTAAATCTTGTTTATCTTTAATAATTATCGGACTAAGCTCTACTTTAGTTTCTTCCTTTATCTTTTCATTATTTTGAGTTTGACTCTCATCTTTAGTCAGTTTTTCTCCAACTAATGCTGCTGTCACTTCTGATGTTATTCCTGTTCGATGCTGTTTAGTTTGATATTGTTTAGAAGCTTCATTTAGTCCTACTTTTAATTGCTCAAAGTCTAATTTTTCCTTAGTTTTACTTTTAATATTTTGCAATCCATCAGGAATTAGATTTTCTTGACCAATTCTTTCAAAAATAGTCTTCTGAATAAATGTAACTAATTCATCTTCCTTACTAATTTTTATTTCTTGCTTTGTAGGATGAACATTAACATCTACTAGAGTAGGATCTAATTCTATTGACAAGACCGTTATCGGATAACGACCCGTCATTAATTTTGAACCATACCCTTCAATTACTGCTTTAGTAAGTTGAAAGTTCTTAACATAACGTCCATTTACCAACAAACTGATATAATTTCTTGACGCTCTTGTTAACTTAGGTAAAGAAGTATATCCACTTATTTTAAAATCTAGATTAGCATCCTCAAACTTTACCATTTGACGAGCATTTTGAACTCCATAAATTGCACCTATTGTTTGTTGCAAGTTTCCATTCCCTGCAGATTGCAACAATTGGCGTCCGTTGTTTGTTAATGAAAGTGCTACATCAGTATGACTCAAAGCTAATCTATTTACAATGTCACTAATATATGACAACTCTGTTTGAACAGATTTCAAATACTTTAATCTCGCAGGTGTATTATAAAATAAATCCGAAACCGTGATAGTAGTACCTTCACGACTTGCACTTAGTGTTTTTTCAAGCACTTCTCCACCTTTAATATGAATTTTAGTTCCTGCTCGACCAGATACAGCTGTTTCCATCACCACATCTGAAACAGAAGCAATACTTGGTAAAGCTTCTCCTCTAAAACCCAATGTATGAACTTTAAACAAGTCTTTTCTGTCGATAATCTTACTTGTTGCATGACGTTTGAAGGCTGTTTCAACATCTTCAGCTTCAATTCCATTCCCGTCATCAATAATCTGAATTGATTTTAATCCGGCATCTTCAATAATTATATCAATCTGCTTTGCCCCAGCATCAATAGAATTTTCAACTAGCTCTTTTACAACAGATGCCGGCCTTTCAACTACTTCTCCGGCCGCAATTTGATTAGCCAAAATTTCTGAAAGTTCGTGAATTTTAGCCATAACCTATCACTAACCTTTCTTATTGAGTTCTTTTTGCCATTTGAAAACAATATTCATTACATCCATTGGTGTCATTCCCATTAAATTAGCATTCTTAATCTCTTTAAGTATTTTACTTTGATTAGAATCTAAACTTACTGCTTCGGGTTGGAACAACGACAACTGTTCTTCTTGAATTTCTGAAGTTTCATTTTCATTTTTTTCTTCAATATGCTTTTCTTCAGCGTAACTTTCTGTTGAATCTACAGTGAAATCATTCTCACTTTCTAATTTATTTAAAATGCTGTCAGCACGCTTTAAAAGTTTATCTGGCATACCAGCTAGTTTAGCAACATGAATCCCATATGATTTATCAGCTGGACCTTCCTGCATTTTATGCAAGAAAATCAACTCACCATTTTTTTCTATTGCACCTACATGGACATTTTGTAATTTATCCAAACTTTCATCCAGAATCGTTAATTCATGGTAGTGAGTAGAGAATAAGGTTTTAGCATGGATATTATTGTGTACATACTCAATTATCGCTTGAGCTAAAGCCATACCATCATAAGTAGCAGTTCCTCGACCAATTTCATCAAACAATAACAAACTATTTCTAGTTGCATTCATTAAAGCAACATTTGTTTCTTTCATTTCTACCATAAATGTTGATTCACCAGAAATTAAATCATCCGCCGCTCCAATACGTGTAAAAATTTGGTCAAATATTGGCATCTTAGCAGATTTAGCAGGCACAAAACATCCAATCTGTGCGATAACTACAGTTAAAGCTAATTGTCGCATATACGTACTCTTACCAGACATATTAGGCCCTGTTATCAAAAGTACATCTAAATCATCATCCATTTTAATGTCATTTGGGATATAACTTTGCTTACCCATAACTTTTTCAACAACTGGATGCCAACCATCCTTAATATCTAAACTATGATTGTTAGTAGTTAACTCTGGTTTTACAAAATGTCCCTGCTCACTTACAGTAGCAAAACTTTGCAAAACATCTAGTGCAGCTACAGCACCTGCTAATTCCTGGATACGCTGAATCTCATCTTTTATTTGATCACGAATACCAGTAAAAATCTTGTATTCTAGCTCTTTAGCTTTACTTTCTGCTCCTAAAATTAGTGATTCTTTTTCTTTCAATTCAGGAGTGATAAATCTTTCAGCATTAGTTAATGTTTGCTTACGTTGATATCTATCTTCAGGCAATTTACTCAAATTTCCCTTAGAAACTTCAATGTAGTATCCAAAAACTCTGTTGAATCCTATCTTTAAATTATTTATTCCAGTTGCTTGACGTTCTTTAGCTTCTAGTTCTGCTAACCATGCTTTGCCATTTTTCATAGCATCTACGTATTCATCTAACTCTTGGCTATATCCAGGCTTTATCAAATTACCATCAGTTACAGAAATTGGTGGTTCGTCTTCAATTGCTTGTTCAATCAAATCTGCAATATCTTCAATTGGATCCAATTTGTCAAAAATTTCATCAAATGTACTATCATTATTTAATTCTTGAATAATATATCTAATTTGTGGAATATGTTCCAATGATGTTCTAAGTTGGATTAAATCCCGACCGTTAACACTACCAAATGCAACTTTTCCCGCTAATCTTTCTAAGTCATAGACATTAACTAATTCTTCCTGAAGTCCACTTCTTTCAAAATAGTGGGTTAATAAATTCTCAACCATTGATTGTCTAGCTTCTATTTCTTTTAAATTAATCAAAGGTCTGTCAATCCATTGCTTTAATAGACGACCGCCCATTGCAGTTTTAGTTGAATCCAGCAACCACAATAACGTTCCTGATTTTTTCTGAGTACGAAGATTTCTTAATAATTCTAAATTTCTTTTTGCATGATAATCCATCTTTAAATATTGTGATGGCTCATAATGTACTGCTCGCTGTAAATGTGATAAAGCACGTTTTTGAGTAATTTTCAGATAGGTAATTAAATGTTTAATTACTTCAACTTCGACACTATTCTCAACATCTTGACTAGCAAAACTTACTTCTGAACTATCTTCTGTATCATTTTGTTCAGAAATTAAAATCTTAAGATTCTTAATTTGATTTAAAACTTCATCGTTTACACTTGAGTCAACCACAATTTCTTTCGTTCTAAGACTGATTAACTCATTTAATATTGTGTCAATTGTATTTAACACAGATACTTTAAGTTCACCAGTTGATAAATCAACATATGCAAAACCATATTGATTATTTTCAAAATGTAAAGCTGTTAAATAATTATTTTCCTTAGCTTCACCTGCGGACTCATCAATTATTGTCCCCGGTGTTACCAGCTGAATGACCTCACGCTTTACCATCCCTTTAGCTTGCTTAGGATCTTCAACTTGTTCACAAATGGCAACTTTATAACCTTTATCTACTAAAATATCTATATAATTTTGTGCAGCATGATGAGGTACACCACACATTGGAATTGGATCAACTGCTTTTTTATTGCGTTGTGTCAATGTCAATTCTAAAATTTGAGATCCTTTAATTGCATCATCATAAAACATTTCATAAAAGTCACCCAAACGATAGAACAAAAAAGCATCCGGATATTGCTTTTTTATCTGCATATATTGTTCCATCATTGGTGTTTGCTTTGTTTTCTGAGGCATTCTTTCTAAAGTCCTTTCTAAAAATATATTTATTTATACGTCCAAAATTTACGTGCAAGTATAATTTTAACATGTTTTTTTATTAATTGCTTTCAATTAATTAACGAAAACTTACTTCACAATACTTAAAAAGCCGAGAAGATAAAATTCTCCTCAGCTTCATTAATTACTTAGCATATTCAACAGCTCTTGTTTCTCTAATAACTGTCACTTTAATATGACCTGGATACTCTAACTCATCTTCAATCTTCATTCGAATATCTCTAGCCAAAACAGTTGCCTCTAAATCACTAACCTCATTTGGTTGAACAATGACCCTGACTTCCCGACCAGCTTGAATAGCGTAACTCTTTTGAACACCCTTAAATTCGTTTGAAATATTTTCCAATTTTTCAAGACGATGGATATAATTTTCTAATGATTCACTACGAGCACCTGGTCTAGCAGCTGAAATTGCATCAGCCGCAGCAACTAAAACAGCTATTACGGATTTAGGCTCTGTGTCTCCATGATGCGAAGCAATTGTATTGACAACTGTCTCACTCTCATTATATTTCTTAGTGAGTTCTACACCAAGTTCGACATGTGAACCCTCAATCTCATGATCAACAGCTTTACCAATATCGTGTAATAATCCTGCACGTTTCGCCAATATGACATCTTCGCCTAATTCAGCAGCTAGTATTCCTGAAATTTTTGCAACTTCAATTGAATGATTCAAAACATTTTGACCATAACTTGTACGATAATTTAATCTACCAATAGTCTTAATCAAGTCTGGGTGCATTGAATGAATTCCTAGGTCAAAAATAACTTCTTCACCTATTTCACGAATTTTTGCATCCATATCTTTAGTAGCCTTATCAACCATTTCTTCAATTCTTGCTGGATGAATTCGGCCATCCTGAATTAATCTTTCTAAGGCCATTTTAGCAATTTCTCTTCTAACTGGATCGAAACCACTCAAAACGACTGCTTCTGGCGTATCATCGATTATTAAGTCAATTCCAGTCAATGTTTCTAGAGTACGAATATTTCGACCTTCACGCCCAATTATTCTACCCTTCATCTCATCATTTGGAAGATTTACTACAGACACAGTTGTTTCAGATACCATATCTGCAGCACTACGTTGAATAGCTTGGGCGATTAAACTCTTAGCTTTTCGGTCAACTGTAGCTTTAGTTTCTTCTTCACTTTCCTTAATCATTACCGCACGCTCGTGAATTAATTCTTCCTTAGTTTCATTCAAGATTAATTCCTTAGCTTCGGGTCTTGTCAATGCTGCAATTTCTTCAAGTTTATCTTGTTGCTCTTTTACTAACAAAGATGCTTGTTCTTTTTGCTTAGTTACAACTTTTTGATCAGAATCTAATTGTGCTTCTTTTTTCTCTAAAACGTCCTCACGTTTATCTAAAGCAGTATCTTTTCTATCGAGAATTTCTTCTCTTTGTAACAAGCGATTTTCCTGACGTTGAATTTCAGATCTGCGTTCCCTTAGTTCACTTTCTATTTCAGAACGGTAACGATGATTTTCTTCTTTAGCTTCAATAATCGCTTCCTTCTTACTTGCAGCAGCTTCTTTTTTTGCTGTTTCAATGATACCAGTTGCTGTTTGTGTCGCTACATCTAAAGCTTGTTCATAACTACGCTTACGATAAGCTACCCCCAACGCAAAACCGATAACTAAAGTCGCAATGGCGATGGCGAGGATTGTAATTGCTATAATCACACTTGCACCTCCACACCATTATTTATATTTAAAATGTCTATACTAATTGATGTCATTGATTAATACACACAATAATATTTTAATGTTTGTTACATGCTTATGTCAATAATTACTTCTTTTCCCTCGAAAATAAACGGCTTAAAAGCAAAACTTTCAAGCCGTTTAAATAACTAATTATTCGTCACTATCATTTACATCTAAAGATACTTCTTCAGAATCATCTATATCTGCAGCCTTGTCATCCATAGCAGATTGAGTAGTATTCTTATCTTGAGATTCAGGTACATTTCCATTTTCATCCGGTATACCGTATGCTTCTCTGACTTTGATATTAATTTCATTCATCTCGTCTTCATGTTCACTAAGATATTCCTTAGCATTTTCACGTCCTTGACCTATTCTTGTATCTCCATAAGAGAACCAAGAACCACTCTTGTGAATGATATCCTTCTCAACAGCCATATCCAGTAATTCACCTGTTTTAGAAATACCTTCACCATACATGATATCAACTTCAGCTACTTTGAATGGTGGAGCAACTTTATTTTTCACAAATTTAATCTTAGTTCTGTTACCAATAATTTCAGATTTTGCCTTAATTGCTTCGGAACGACGCACTTCCATTCTAACAGTTGAATAGAACTTCAAAGCACGACCACCAGGAGTTGTTTCAGGATTTCCAAACATAACCCCTACTTTTTCACGAATTTGGTTAATAAATATAGCTACAGTCTTCGTCTTATTGATTGTACCTGAAAGTTTTCTTAAAGCCTGTGACATCAAACGAGCTTGCAACCCAACATGAGAATCACCCATTTCACCCTCAATTTCAGCTTTAGGTACTAAAGCGGCTACTGAGTCAACAACAATTATATCAATTGCACCAGATGAAACCAAAGCATCAGCAATTTCTAAACCTTGTTCACCAGTGTCTGGTTGTGAAAGTAGTAATTCATCAATGTTCACTCCCAGTGCAGTAGCATATGCAGGATCCAAAGCATTTTCAGCATCGATATATGCTGCTGTACCACCACGTTTTTGAACTTCAGCAACTGCATGTAATGCAACTGTCGTCTTACCAGAACTTTCTGGACCATAAATTTCAATAATACGTCCTCGTGGATAACCACCTACACCTAATCCTGCATCAATAGCAATTGAACCACTAGAAATGGTAGAAATCTTTGTATCTACTTTCCCTCCCATTTTCATAATGGAACCTTTACCGAACTTTTTCTCAATCTTTTTTAAAGCTGCATCTAAAGCCTTTAATCTTTCTTCAGGTTGATCGCCTTGAACTTTATTTTTGTCATTAGCCACTTACAATTCCTCCTCGTTTCATCTTAATATAAAGAAGAACTTTTACTCTATTAATCATACTGATTTATACGGCAAATATCAAGAGAATCGAACTAAAGTTCACAAAAATTCTTCTTCAAAAATAAATTACGCAAAAATCTTTGTAATTCAAAAAAATGTGAGAAGAACAATTCTTCCCACATAATTAAAAAATTATTTTCCAAATGAATCACTGAAAATATCTTTACTGTGATAAAAATAATCAATACCAGAATAAACTGTAAAGAATAAGCAAATATATAATAAAATTTCACCTATTGGAATACTTACAGCTGCAAAGAATACATCGTTTAAGAACAAGAACAAAATTGAAAACATTTGTGTAAAAGTCTTAATCTTTCCTGGCATTGCAGCCGCTATTACTTCTCCATCATTTTCAACTACAATTAATCTTAAACCTGTTACTGCAAGTTCACGACATACAATGATTGCTGCAATCCATGCTGGAACCTTTCCCATTTGCACTAAAATAATAAATGCTGTCATAACTAACATTTTGTCAGCCAAAGGATCAGCAAATTTACCAAAGTTAGATACCAAATGTCTGCGACGAGCAATCTGTCCATCAGCAAAATCAGTAATTGAGGCTACTGCAAATATAATTGCACCCCATAATGATGTTACAGGAATTGTTGTTCCTGCAATTATCACATCACCCCAGTTTAACGGTAATAATAATACTAACATGAAAACTGGAATCAATAAGATTCTAATGATTGTCAATTTGTTAGGTAAGTTCAAATTAATCACTCCTTAATATAAGGGAGTGAAATATCCACTCCCTAAGTTAACGTTATTCATTAGCAACGTTAACTGTAATTTGACGAACAGTTAATGTGCTGTTTTCTTTTAAGAAATCAAACTTTTTACCATTAATTGTAATATTAGTTACATTTGAATTACCTAAACTAATATTAAAACTTGTAGTACCTTCTGGCAATGTTACTGTGTGAGAAGCACCGTTTTGTAATGTACCTTGCCAATTTGCTGTACCGTTAACTGAGATGCTGCTCCATGCAGAACCACCTTTAGAAGTAAACTTAATCTTATTCTTCTTAGCAGGGCTTGTTAATGAGTAAGTAAATCTTGAACCACTAACAGCTGTATTAGTAATCTTTTGTCCCTTACTGCTCTTAGAAGATTCACTGCTAGAACCACTTTCTTTCTTGCTTGAACTACTGCTTACTTCTTCAGAAGAAGACTCTTTCTTAGAAGATTTCTTTGATGAGGATACATCTGATGAAATAGACACATTTGTACTTGAAGCAGCTTGGTTAGCTTCCTTTTTATTTCCAGCAACTACAAAGTATATGGAACCTATAATGATAACCACAACCCCAACAATAATGATTGTTGGTAAATAATGCATAAACTTATCAAAGCTTTGACTAACTTGACTTGGAGTACTTGATTGTTGTTGTCTTCTAACTGCTTCTGTTCTTGTTTTAGCCTCTGTTGGCTCTTCTTCAGTTTCTTCGACTTTCTTCTTACCGGCTTGTTCATCAAGTTCTGATAATAATTTATCTGCTTTTATACCAACTGTATCAGCATATTGTCTGATAAAAGCACGAACATAGAAATCTCCCGGAAGTGCATCAAAGTTATTTTCTTCAATCGCTATCAAATATCTTTTTTGGATTTTGGTAATTTGTTGAAGATCATCTAAAGTATAATGCTTTTCATTTCTAGCATTTTGTAAAGTTTTTCCAATATCAGTCATTGATACTCTCTCCATAATCTAAAATCTATTGTTATTCGTATAATAGTATAGCATACTACAATAAAAATATTAATGCTATTTTTATTGTAACCAACCACCCGTCACATATATTGTCTGTCCTGTTAGATACTCTGCTCTATCTGCTAGTAGACAAGTTACCCAATAACTTATTTGATTAGGTTGTGCCAATTTTCCCATCGGAATATCCTCTGCTACTTGTTCTTTCACATCAGAAGAAAACATGTTGTTCATTCTAGTATCGACCGCACCTGGAGCTACAACATTTACTGTAATTCCTAATGAAGCTACTTCTTTACTATAGGCTTTTACGAATGCACTCAAAGCACCTTTAATCGTACTATATCCAACTTCCATGGCACTACCATATCCACCATAAACAGAACCTATAAATACTATTCTTCCTAAACTAGAATGTGCTAATTTTTCCTCTAGCTTTTGCAATAGGAATAAAGGATATCTAAGTTGCATTGTTAACATTTCATCAAATTCTTCCATTTTTAACTGGTTAAACAATCCGTACTTAGTTGTTCCTTCAGCAAAAATAACAGCATCTAAACTAAAAACTGAATTAGTTAACTTATCTATTTCAGAAATTTTCGACATGTCACTTTGAATGATTAAAAATTCTTGCTCACTATATTCACTATCTAGCTTATCATATAATCTTTTAACTTTCTCATAAGAATTATTATAATGAAGATATAATGACCAACCTTGGGCAGCTAAATCATTAGCTATTTTTGATCCTATATCCCCTGAAGCACCTAATATCAAAGCCCATCGCATTATTTCCACCTACTCTCTGGTAATAATTCATAAATGCTAATAGCATCTTGATTGAGAAATTCTTCAGCAGTTTTTACAACATCTTCTAAAGTTATCTTTTCTAAAATTTCCACCATATCAAAAATTGTTGCATCATCATACAATCTACCTTCATAGCGATTAGCAATACTTTCTAGTGAATTCATTGAACGAATAATGCTACCTAGGAATTCTTTTTTAGATAATTCAAATTCTTCTGCCCTATCTTCTAATAAATCAGGTGCTTGGACTATTAAGTCTTCAATTTTCTTTTTGAATTCTTCAGGTTTACTTGTACTTCCGCTTATCATCGCAAAATTAAATCCACGTTCAAATTGAAAATCATATCCAAAACTATCATCAATAATATTTTCGTTGTACCATTGTAAATATTCTTTGGAACTTTCACCGAACAAGATATCTAGTAATAATTGGACTTTCAACTTATAACCTATTGCTTCATATCCGCGCAATTGTTTACCTAATCCCTTTATACCAATTGCAACTTTAGGTAATTGTAAATCCATTTTTCTGGTTCTTGAAGAAATTATTATCTTATCTTCATCTCCTTTAGAAAATGGAGCTCGTACAATCTTTTCTGTCTTAGAGAAAGTTTTTTTAGCTTGATTTTTCTTAATTAGTGAAATCATCGCTGTTTCATCAAAATTTCCCACTAAAAACAAGGTCATATTACTAGGTTGATAGAATGTATTATAACAATCATATAAATCTTGTGCTGTTATTTTACTAATCGACTCAATTGTACCTGCGATATCTTGGCTAATTGGAGTATTAGGATATAAATTCTCTATTAATCCAAAATATAGCTGCCAGCCTGAATCATCATCATACATCTTTATTTCTTGCCCAATAATACCCTGCTCTTTTTTCACAGACTCTTCAGAAAAATAAGGCTCTTGAACAAAATCTAGCAGAATTTCTACACATTTTTCTATATTCTGTGTAGCTGAAAATAAATAACTTGTTCTTGTAAAACTTGTAAAAGCATTGGAATCTGCTCCATACTTTCCAAATAATTCAAAAGCATCATAATCTTTCTTTTCAAACAATTTATGCTCTAAAAAATGTGCAATTCCTGCTGGATAAACTTTCATATCCTTTTTTCCATAAGGAACAAATTCATTATCAGCTGAGCCATAATTAGTAGACATGATACCATACACTTTATGAAAACTTTTCTTTGATAGAAGCTTAACTTTTAATCCGTTATCCAATTCTTCACTATAAATAGTTTCTCCAAATTGTGTGTATTCCTTCTTTTCTAACACTATATCACCTCACTAATTAGTTCCTAACATATAAGTAGCCTGTAGTTCGACCATTTTTGCAACTTTCATTACATCGTCTTTGGTTACACTTTGCAAATTATCCAGCCATTCTTCAATGGTAACATTGATTCCAGTTAAAGCTGCAGATTGCGCCCTTAATAAAGCTGAAGTTTGGCTATCTAAACGAGAAATATAACTACTAATCAAATTATTCTTATTTTGTTCTAACAACTCGTCTTCAAAATCACCTTTTTTTAGTCGTTCTAGTTGCTCTAAAATTAATTCTTGAACCTTATCTTTATTAGCATAAGAAATTCCAGTTTGAACTACTAATAATTGTCTAAATGGATCAAAGTTACTATTAGCATAATATGCCATACTCATTTTTTCTCTCACAACAGTAAATAATAAACTTAGTGCTGAACCTCCAAATAAACTATTGAAAACAAGTGCTGCATAATGCAAATCTCCACGATATACAACTGGTAACCTAAATGCCATATCAAACTTACTTTGAGATAAAGGTTCTTCATCAATTTGTGTTACAATCTCTTGTTTTATCTCTTGAGTATAACTCATGCTTACTCGTGAAATATTTCGCGCCTTAAATGGTAACACAGAGAACTTATTTACAACCTCATCAGTATTAACATCTCCAGAAATCATAATTTCTACTCTATCAGTATTTAGCATTTTTTGATAAGCATCCATTAAATCAGAGATTGTTAACTTCTCAACATCTTCACTTTCACCAAATGATGATACTTGTTGAATCTCATTATCAAAGTAAAGCTTTCTTAATTTTGCTGTAGCATAAGCTTGCTTATCTTCTTTAATAGATTTCAAATATGTAATAGTGTTGTTTTTCTGTCTAGTAAAAGTTTCTTCATCAAAGTTTTTATTTTCCCCCACTTTCAATGGATTGAAAATAATTTCTTTTAAAAATTCAATTACTTCTGAAAATAAATCTTCATTGCCTACTAGATACTTACCTTCAATATAATCAATACTAAAATTAATAAGTTGATAATTTCCACGTCTATCAACGGAACTACCAAAACTAGCACCATACATTTGAGATAATTTACGTGCAATATCAATTTGTGTAGGATAGTTTTGGCTACACATTTCTAGATAATTAGCCAACAATGCCCTTTCGGCTAATTCTTTTTTTGATTCTATATTTTTAATAAATGATATAAAAATTCTTGTTGTCTTAAATTGTTTAGAAGGAATGATATTTAAATTCACGCCTTTGACTAATTCTATACGCAAAAAAACGCCTCCTTAACTCATAATCTACTATAATGTATAATACACTTAAAAACAATTAAAAAATGGCATTTTGAAATCATCAACTAACTAAATGTATTAATTAGCCTTATAATTCCAAATAATGCCATTTTATAATACTCACTAATTATCTTGACTATACACCTTGCGTGGTTTACTACCTTCTTGAGGGCCAACAATTCCACGTTTTTCCATTTCATCGACAATTCTAGCTGAGCGATTATATCCAATCCTAAATCGTCTTTGAAGCATCGACACACTACATTTCTGTTCTTGTCTGACAAATTCAACCGCTTCGCTAAATAGCTCATCTTCAGCTTCTCCATCAGCTTCATGTTGTAATTCTTCATCAGATACTTCCATCGACTCATCATACTCAGCTGGAAGTTGTTCACGAACAAAGTTGACCACATTCTCAACATCAGAATCTGAAATAAACGCACCTTGTACACGTACAGGTTTATTCATTCCCATTGGTAAGAATAACATATCCCCACGTCCAAGTAATTTTTCAGCTCCGGACTGATCAATGATTGTACGCGAATCAGTTCCACTTGATACAGCAAATGCCATTCTTGAAGGTACGTTTGCCTTGATCAAACCAGTAATAACATCTACTGATGGTCTTTGTGTAGCTAAGATCATATGGATCCCAGCCGCACGGGCCATTTGAGCTAATCTAATAATTGCATCTTCAACTTCATTAGAAGCTACCATCATTAGATCTGATAATTCATCAACAATTGCCACAATGTATGGCATTAAAGGTTCTTTAGAATTATTATCATGATTTTGTCTTTGAATCATCGCATTATATCCAGAAATATTACGTTGTCCCGTATTAGCAAATAATTCGTAGCGTCTTTCCATTTCCGAAACTAGCTTATGCAAAGCTCGCGATGCTTTTTTCGGATCGGTTACAACCGGTGTTAATAAATGTGGAATTCCATTATAAACACCAAGCTCTACTTTTTTAGGGTCAACTAACATTAATTTCACTTCATCTGGCGGACAATTCATCAATAGGCTTGTAATGATGCCATTAATTGCGACTGACTTACCACTACCTGTCGAACCAGCAATTAATAAATGTGGCATCTTAGCTAAATCAGCAGTGATTAAGCTACCTGAAACATCGCGACCAATCGGCACTTCCAAAGGCTTACTAGAATCTTTCTTTTGTGAAGAAATAATGTCTTTAAATGATATTGTTGCCACTTTTTTATTAGGTACTTCTATACCAATTAATGATTTGCCAGGAATTGGTGCTTCAATACGAATATCTTTAGCTGCTAATGCCAAGGCCAGATCATCGGCTAAATTAACGATCTTGCTAACTTTAACTCCAATTGCTGGATGAAGTTCATATTTTGTAACCGATGGACCTAAAATTGTGTTTTTTAGTTCTACATCTACACCAAAACTCTTAAAGGTCTCTTTTAATATCTTCTTATTTCGTTGAATCTCTGCTTTTTCTTCACTCTGATCAGTAGGAGGCACATCCTGTAATAAATTAACTGATGGTAATTGATAATTTTCTAAAGTTGGATGATTCTTTACTACAATTTCTTGCTCATCCTCACTTTTATCTTCAACCGGTTGATTCCAATCAGTTAAACTATCTTTACTATCATTATCTACTTCAGATTTTCCCATATCTGCTACTGGTGTAGGTAAATCTCTTTCTTCATCATCGCTATGAGTGATTTCATTTTCTTTAGCTTTCTCAATTGCCTTTTCTTGACGTGCTTTTTTAATTTGCTTAACTTTGTCATTTCCCTTACTAATTGAATGTGAAAAAGCAACTATCACTTTTTTTGTCTCAGAAATTATCCAATATAGAGTCTTACCTAAATACTCGAAGACTTGTCGATATGCAATATTGAATAATAAACATAAGCCAGCTATAAAAATTAAAACTGCAACAATATAAGAGCCTATCTGCGCTACCAAAAACGAAGTTGCGCTATATAATAAAGCTCCTGTAATTCCACCACCAACAGCACTACCAACACTACCAGAAATAATATCTGAACTTAAATATTGCCAAGTTATATCAACAAAATTAGCATGTAAATCAAGTTTTTGAAATAGTAGTACTTCTAAAAAAAGTAGTACTCCTAAATAAGCTAATAATACACCGCCTATTTTCTTCCTAGGAATTATCGGCTGTTCTCCCATTGATAATAAATATGTTCCATATCCTATGAGTAACACTACCGCTACTTTATAACTATCACCAACAAATATCCTAAAGACATTTGCCAGTAAAATACCCAGGTATCCCAGATTTAATAACCCTAAAATTCCAAATAGAATAAAGCAACCACCGACAACTCGCTCAGAAGTTTGTTTTTGTATTTTCTTTTTTGTCTTTCTTTTTGTTTTCTTTCTTCTAGCCACAACGATAGTCCTTTCTAAAATACCAAGCTATCTTACTTATTTTAATTTATCATTTTCATAAGTATGAGTAGTTTCTAAATTAGGGAATCCTTGTTGTCTAAGTGCTTCATAAACTACAATTGCTGCTGTATTAGATAAATTTAAAGCTCTAATATGTTCATCATTTTGAGGGATTCTAATACATTTTTCTGGATTTTGTCGCATAAACATTTCTGGTAAACCAGTTGTTTCTTTACCAAATAAGAAGTAGTGTTCTTTTTCAGTATTTGTATAATCGGCTTCTGTATATGCCTTGGAAGCAAATTTAGACACAATATATAATTCACCATTTTCAGGAATTGTTTCTAAAAATGCCGGTAAATTAGGATGATAAGTAATTTTCACCTTATCCCAATAATCCAATCCAGCTCTTTTCATATATTTATCATCTGTTGAAAATCCTAGTGGTTCAATTAAATGTAATTCTGTATTTGTACCTGCACAAGTTCTAGCGATATTTCCTGTATTAGCAGGCATTAGTGGTTCAAATAAAACAATATGATTAGCCATATGTAAATCCTTTCATAACAATTTTTATCCATAAAAAAAGCGTAGCCATTCGGTGTGGGCACGGCGAACAGCTACGTTAATGAAGTACAATTATATAGCAACTAACGACAGTTCCGTTAATTACTAACAACCGATTTCTTGTAGACTATAGTAACACCATCTTATACTTTTTTCAATACTTTTCAGAAAATTAATTTTAATTTATCTTATACAAATTATTTATCTACTTAAATTTTAAAACTATGCTATTAATAAGGTAACATCTACAGTTATTTCATTTAATGGATTTTGCCTAGCATACTCTGATTGCTCATTACTTGCACCCCAACTAAGTGGCGTCATTAACAATAAATTTTTAAAATTTTCCGGTGTTAAATTAAATTTGTATCTTATACGCTTGCTTTCAAAGTTAGGAAAATGCTTTGAAAATAAATTTAACACCTTATCGTTACTATAACTTGATTTTCTTGAACCTGTATCACCATATAAAAGATGTCGTAGTTCAATTAAATAATTTGCATTAGGAATTACTTTGTATAACTTACCTTCATTTTTCAGAACTCTTAAAAATTCTCCGTAAGATGAAGGTGAAAAAATATCAATAATAGCATCAATACTATTATCCATAAACGGAAGATTTGCTAAATCTGCAATACAAAAAAATGGATGTAACTCATTTTGTGTTGCTAAATTTATCGCATCCTTAGAAATATCAAATCCTATTAGGGTATCATTATACTTCTCTCTTGATTTTGCTAAATTAATTAATGGTGTGCCCTCTCCACAACCTACATCAATTATCTTTAATTTTTTTGCTGGTAATTCTTTTATTATCTGCTCAATAATTGGTGAAAATAGACCGGCTTGTAACAAAGTTCGTCTCGCATTCCACAATTCTTTATTATCATAGTCACTTTTCACACCATGAGTTAATAAATGTAATGTTCCTTTTTTATTAAGATTGATAACGTGTCCATTAATACATACAATACTGTTACCTTGTAAACTGGTTATTTTATTTTGACAAAAAGGACACCGGAAAATTTCCATATTATTTTGAATAAATAATTTTGCTCTATCTATTTTTTTCACTATTCTTTTCTCTCAACTTCAATATATTTACCATTAACCAGTTTAACTAAATCTTCTTGTTTTAATCTAACAGAACGTCCAACTTTACCAGCTGATACTGAAATTACTTCAAAAGGTTTAATTCTTTCATCAAAATAGATTGGAAAACCTTTAAAAGCATGAATACCAATTGGCGTATTTGCTCCATGAATATAACCAGTTATATTAATCAAGTTTTTATTATCAGCTAGGTGTACTTGTTTTTTACCTAATTGCTGAGCAACTAACTTCAAATCCATTTCATGTACAATTGGTAAACAAACTACAAAAAAGTCTTTAGGATCTCCCTTACCCTGTAACACAATTGTCTTTAAAATAGATTCAGGTTCTACTCCTAATTCAGCAGCTTCCTTCAATGCATCTTTTCCTTGCTCTATCCAATTGAAAGATGTTTCTTCATATTTTATATTGTGTTGGTCTAATACTCGTTCTTCATTAGTCTTTTTTTCTTTAGTTTTTTTCTTCTTTTTTGCCATTTAAACCTCTTCTTTCTAAAATTTAATTATCTTAAACAATAGCGCAATCAATATAACTTTAACTTATATCTATATCAATTTAAAGTTTTCAGATAAACACGAACATTATTACGAATATTAGGCTATTAGTTTGACATATATTTTAAAATACGTTATTATATCTTATGTTTTGTGGTTATTTCTTAATTAATACCGTAAATTATTTAATAGAGCGAGGTTTTATTATGCCAGTTTTTGATTATGAAGATATCCAATTAGTTCCAAATAAATGTATTGTTAAGAGTAGATCTGAAGTAAATACAAAAGTTAAATTTGGACCTATGACTTTTAAAATACCTGTAGTCCCTGCTAATATGCAGACTATTATTGATGAAAATCTTGCTGTTTGGTTAGCTAAGAACGGTTATTTCTATATTATGCACCGTTTTTATGAAAATGAACGTGTTGATTTTGTTAAAAATATGCATGATAAAGGTCTTTTTGCTTCAATTTCTGTTGGAGTGAAACCTGCTGAATATGATTTGATCGACGAATTATCTCAAAAAAATTTAGTTCCTGAATATATCACTATTGATATTGCTCATGGACATTCAGATACCGTCATTAATATGATTAAACACATTAAACATAAATTACCTGGTGTTTTCGTTATCGCTGGAAATGTTGGTACACCTGAAGCTGTTCGTGAATTAGAAAATGCTGGAGCTGACGCTACTAAAGTTGGAATTGGACCAGGTAAAGCTTGTATCACTAAATTAAAAACTGGCTTTGGAACTGGTGGATGGCAATTAGCTGCTATTCGTGCATGCGCTAAGGCTGCTAGCAAACCAATCGTTGCTGACGGTGGTATTAGAAATAATGGTGATATTGCCAAATCAATTCGCTTTGGTGCTTCAATGTGTATGATTGGCTCCCTTTTTGCCGGACATGATGAAACTCCTGGTGATATTATTGAAAAAGATGGCAAGAAGTTCAAAACTTATTTTGGATCTGCTTCTCAATATCAAAAAGGCGAATATAAAAATGTCGAAGGTAAAAAATTACTTCTACCATATAAAGGAAAAATAGCCGATACACTTCGTGAAATGCAAGAGGATTTACAATCTGCTATTTCTTATGCTGGTGGTAAAGAATTATTAGCTCTTAGAAAAGTTGACTATGTAATTGTTAAAAATTCTATCTACAACGGTGATATGTTGTAATTACTTTAAAAGATTGTTTTTATAACAATCTTTTTTATTTTGTAACAATATCCTAAAAAGCCTTAGTTTCGGCCGTTATTTCCGAACTTAATTGATATAAATTATATTTATCTTATAGAATTCTTAACAAAAACATGATTTTTTATTAAAGTTGTGGTAAATTAATATATGGCATATAGAATATAGGAGTTGATTATAAGATTATGAAAAAGAATAAAGTTTTTCGACTTTCTTTAGGTTGGCAAATCATTTTAGGCTTAGTCATCGGTGTCATTCTCGGTGTCGTTTTTGCTGATAATAAGAAGTTTATTGCTTTTGCCAACGGTTTAGGTTCAACTTTCATCAATATGATTTCAATGATTGTTCTTCCTATTGTTGTCTCTAGTTTAATTGTTGGAATCTCTAATATGGGAGATATTAAAAAATTAGGTAAAATTGGCTTAAAGACATTAATCTATTTTGAAGTTTTATCTACAATTGCATTTATTGTTGGGATGGTTATTTCTAATTTTTCTCATCTTGGATATATGCTTGATCTAAGTCAATTATCTCATGTTGATATTTCTACTTACGTAAAGACTGCTAAATCTGCTGCTCATAATGGTTTAGGTTCAATACTTATGTCTATTGTTCCTTCTAACTTTTTTGACGCATTAGCTACAGGACAAATGCTACCTGTTATTTTCTTCTCATCCCTATTTGGTTTAGGAATTGCTGCAATTGGTGAAAAAGGTAAAATATTAATTACTTTCTTACAAGCCGTTGCTGAAGTTATGTTCAAAATAACTGGTTGGATTATGCATTTTGCTCCACTTGGTGTTGCTGGTTTAATTGGTGCTACTGTTGCCCAACTAGGTCTAGCTTCATTAAAACCATTGGCACTCTTTATCGTAATGGCATATATTACTATGATATTCTTTATTTTAGTGGTATTAGGTATCACTTCTCGTATTTTTGGTTTCAGAATCATGGATCAATTAATAGTTGTTAAAGATGAACTAATTTTAGCTTTCACAACTGCTAGTTCAGAAGTTACCCTACCTCGTTTGATGCAAAAGACACAAAAACTTGGTGTTGACCAAGCTATTAGTTCATTTGTTATTCCAACTGGTTATACATTTAACCTTGATGGTTCAGCAATTTATCAATCACTTGCTGCTATCTTTTTAGCTCAAGCATATCATGTTCACTTATCAATTAGTCAACAAATTACTTTGCTTTTAGTTTTAATGATTACTTCTAAAGGTATGGCTGGTGTTCCAGGAGCTTCATTCGTTGTTTTATTAGCAACCGTATCTTCAATTGGTGTTCCAGTCTCTGGCTTAGCTTTAATCGCTGGTATCGATCGTCTTGTCGATATGGGACGTACTGCAGTTAACGTTGCAGGTAATGTTACTGCTACTCTAGTTATTGGTAAATCTGAAAACGAATTTGATCAAGCTAAGCATGATGCTTATGTAGCAAGTTTTAGAAATAAATAGTTATTTAAAATTAATATTTTCTATAATCAAAAATGGCAATCCAAAAATTATGGACTGCCATTTTTTACTATAATTGAATTTGCTTAAATTCTAACTTTTCTGCTGCTTCGAGTGAAATTGTAGCAGGAACTATATTAGGAAGAACTTCCTTTAACTTAATTAATTCATCTGTACTATCATTATCAGTATAAACACGTGAGATTTGTTTTTTCTCAACCCACTCTGCAATTTTTTCTAACTGATCATTCGTGAATTGAATATTACTCAAATTAATAGTTCCTTCCATTCCACCACAAGCTGCTAAAAATTGATCTGCAGTTTCAACATCGAAACTACCATCTTCATTTAATGCTAAGAACTCTATACTATCTGCTCCTAATGCTTGTGCTTCAAAAATATCTGCTTCTAAAGCTTTAATTTCAATATCTGAGTATTGATAAGAAGTTTCAGTTGGAATGTTAATTACAACATTAACTGATACATCATGTTCATGAGCATACTTGATAGCTTCTGCCATAAATCCTTTACTAACAGTTGCTTCATGATTTTTTAAAGTAACACGATGAGTACCTTGTTTTATAACATTGACTAATTCTGATAATGAATTAACTCGTGTATCTTTGAAAATCAAAACAAATTCCTCCCTATTTTACAAAATGAACGCAAACACCCTCTGGAACTGGAATGTCTGTTTGCAATAGTTCCAGTTTACCAGAAGTTTCATTTCTTGCAAACAAAGATGCAATTGTTGAATTTTGATGAGCAACAACTATAAATCTCTCACTATTATCAAGCGCAAAATCGCGTGGAAAATCTCCATTTGTTGAAATAGTTTGAATAAGTTTCAAAATACCATCTTCCTCAACTTCAAATACTGCGATAGAATTATGCCCCCTATTAGAAACATACACAAACCTATCATCAGAAGAAATACGTATAGCCGCTACCCCATTATGCTTTGTCCAGTCTACAGGTATAGTTGATACTATCTGAATAAGTTTCAAAATACCATTATTATATTCCAATACGGCTACTTCACTTGATAATTCTCCTGCTAAATATGCTAATTTACCATCATTGGAAAATACAATGTGTCTAGGGCCAAAACCTTCAGGAGTTTGAAAAGCTGCTATTTCAGAAATCTTACCTTCTTCTGATACATCATATGTGTGAACCTTATCGTCACCTAAATCAATAGTTATCAATTTATTATCAGGTGTTAAATCTGCATAATGAGCATGTGATTTATCTTGTTCTGGACGCGGACCTTTTCCTTCATAAGTAACGGAATCTTTTAATGTTAAAGTATTATCATTTTCTAGGCGATATACTTCAACTAAACCTTTGTGATAATTTGCAGTATACACCAACTTACGCTGACCATCATAGCTTACATAACAAGGAGATGCACCATCAGCTAATTTTTGATCAACTAAAACAGGTTTAGGCGTTGTAAGATTATAACTTGCAACTCCTCCTTGCCCCTGATCATTTCCAGCAATTGTCAACAAAGTTCCACTATCAGTTGTTGTAAGATATGTAGGACTTACAATACCATCAATAAATAATTCTAAATCTCTAATTTCTTTTTTCTCAGTATCTAATTTGGCTTGATAAATACCCTTACTGTTATTTCTGGTATAAGTTCCAAAATATATTTTTTCAAGCATGAAAAAGCCTCCTTGTAATAGTTTACATTGTTAAGTATAACATATCACATAAACCTAATTATGTTCCATTGCTCTTATTTCATAATCTAACATCTTCTGTGTTATAATTGCTTTATTCTTTAAAATGGAGTTGAGTAAATTTTGTTTAAAGCAAATGTTGTAAGTATTGGTGAAAATGCAATCAGTGATACAGAACCTATTATCATTTTATTTGGTGAAAATTCTGTAACTGACAACCTAGAAAAAGTATCCGTTGTTCAGAGATTTGAAAATGTCCAATCTGCAGATATAACCATCAATAATGAAATTAAAATTGATGATCAAGTTTATACTGTAAAATTTAAGGGAGATTTAGTTGATAGTAACTTTTCTATGTTAGGACATGTTACTCTATACTTCACTGAAGTACCTGATGAACCTCAAAATAATGCTATCTATTTATCTCCTGAAAAAATGCCATCCATCCACGTTGGTTCTACAATTGAATATTAAACTAACAGGATGCTAAAAAAGCAACTTTTCAAGTGAAACTATAAAAAAACATCAATAGTAAAAAGCGCTAGAAATCAACGTTTTCAATAACGTGGTTTCTAGCGCTTTAAGTTTCGAGACTTTTTATCTCTTATTCATTTACACCCATTTCAGCTTCTACAACGTCTGCAATTTCCATTACATAGTCATGCACTAATTCTTGAGTTTTAGCTTCAGCCATTACTCTAAGTAAGTCTTCTGTTCCACTTGGTCTTACTAAGACACGACCATCGCCAGCCATTTTTTCTTCAACTTTAGCGATAGCTTCTTTAATCTTTTCATTATCTAAAGCTGCTTTTTTATCAGTAACTTTAATATTTACTAATTCTTGTGGATATGTCTTAACTTCAGCTGCTAATTCTGATAACTTCTTACCAGTTTGCTTGATTACATTTAATAATTGAAGTGCGGTTAACATTCCGTCACCAGTTGTATTGAAGTCTAAGAATACAACGTGTCCTGATTGTTCCCCACCAACGTTATATCCATCTTTTCTCATTGCTTCTACAACGTATCTATCGCCAACTTTAGTTTGAACAGAGTTAAAATTATTTTCTTTCATTGCTTTGTACAAACCAATATTACTCATAACAGTTGTTACAATTGTGTCTTTCTTCAAGCGTCCGCGTTCACTCAAGTACTTACCACAAATAAACATAATCTTATCGCCATCAACGATTTCACCATTTTCGTCAACAGCAATACATCTATCGCCATCACCATCAAAAGCTACACCAACTTGTGCACCTTTTTCTACAACAAATTTTGCTAATGCTTCTGGATGAGTAGAACCTACTCCCTTATTGATATTAAGTCCATCTGGATTTGTTGCCATTGTATCAAAATCTGCGCCCAAATCTGCAAACAAACGTGATACCAATGCACTTGTAGATCCATTAGCTCCATCAACAGCAATGTGCATTCCTTCTAAATCATCAGGAATTGTTTGTTCTAAGAATTGTGTATATTTCAAAGCACCTTCACGATAATCACTTAGAGTACCTAAACCTTCTGCAGAAGGACGTGGTAAAGTATCTTCATCGCTTTCTAGTAATGCTTCAATTTCTTCTTCTTTTTCATCAGATAATTTATAACCATCGCTACCGAAGAATTTTATTCCGTTATCTTGTACAGGATTGTGTGATGCAGAAATCATAATTCCGGCATCAGCATCTTGTAATCTTACTAAATAAGCTACCCCAGGTGTTGTCATAACTCCTAAAGAAAATACTTCAATTCCCACTGATAAAAGACCAGCAATAAGAGCTTGTTCAAGCATTTGTCCAGAAATACGTGTATCTCTTGCAACTAATACACGTGCTGGTTTATTAGAAGCATGTTGAGTTAAAACATATCCTCCACAACGACCTAGCTTAAATGCTAATTCTGGGCTCAATGTTTCGTTTGCAATTCCTCTAACACCATCAGTTCCAAAATACTTCATATTAAAAAATCCTCACATTCAAATTAATTATTACTTTCAGATGATTTCTCACTATTCGAGCTACTTACACTTATATTTGAGCTAGTTTTACTGCTATCATCTTCAGTTTTATCATTATTCAAACTATTATCTATTTTATTAGTCTGCGATACATCTGCAGAACTTTCATTATTATCTCCACTTGCAGTAATAGTTACCGAAATTGTAGCTGGAGAAATACTTGCAATTCCACTAATTGTTGATTGTAATTGAATTGTTCTTGTTACAGAACTGGTTACACCTTCTACTGACACAGGCACCGTTAATGTTGAAACCTTGCTCAAAGCTTGTTTTGTTCCATGTAACACAACTGTTTTTGTATCTGTTGATATCGAGTAACTTCGATTTTTGTCTCCATCGCTTTGAACTAAATTCAAGCTCACTTTTTTACTTGAACTAGCTTCAAAAACCGGAATCGTTACACGAACTGTTTCAGGATCAAAAACTACATCTAAGCTTTTACCCTTTTTATCCAAAGCTTGTAGTAGAACAGATCGTACTACATCATTCTTAGTTCCACTTGGGATATTAACATTTGCTACAACAATTTCGACATTTTTTACATCATTTTTAGCACCTGTAACTCGAACCGTTTGATTATTCATAGTTACACTACCAGTTGCATATCCACTTGCTACATTACTTGAATTATAGCGTGCTTGAACTGGGAAAGTTTTTGTAGCTTTCTTACTAATTTTAACCTTAACAGTTTGTGGATCTATCTTAGCTGACACTTCTTTGCTCAGCCCAGATTGAGATAAAGTTATTGTATGTTTACCATACCCTTTACCAGTTAAATCGGCATACACCTCAAAATTACGTGTATTGTTAATAGCTGTGACAATTGCGCTTGGCCCAATTATTCTAACCTTTACCTTATCTGGTAATCCTGCCACAAATTCAGTATCTTTTGCTCCCTTAACTTTTAATGGCATCTCAATAACAATTGACTTCTCATTTGTACTTGTTGTTAATGTATGTCCTGTAGACTGTCCTGATGTTAACTGATCTGCATTAACATAGAAAAAAAGAAAAAGAGCAAAAATTAGAGCAACAATTCGGTAGAAAAATTTTGTATTAAAGTACTTTGATAATTTCAATGTTTTCTACCTCCTTTAAAACTCTTAGCAAATCCATCTACAAATTTAGTTAAGATATTATCATTCTTAACTTCTTGCTTAGGAATAAGTTCATTTCTTAAAAGCTTAAGGTAGTCATTTTGAGTTAAATCCCTTAATAATTCACTATTTTTGGTAATTGTAACTCCACCAGTTTCTTCAGATACAACAATCGTCAAAGCATCCGTTACTTCACTAATTCCCACAGCTGCTCGATGACGTGTTCCTAAAGCTTTAGGAATAAGATTACTTTCAGATAATGGTAAGTATGCTGCGGCTACCGCAATCTTGTTATCTTTGATAATAACAGCTCCATCATGAAGAGGCGTATTAGGAATAAAAATATTTATTAGTAATGCACCTGTTATATCTGCATCCAATTTTATCCCTGTTTCAATATAATCTTCTAAACCTGTATTCATTTGGATTGTTATCAACGCCCCAATTCTTCGCTTAGACATATATTGAATAGCCTGATCGAGAGCTTTTACCATCTTCTCTTCTTCAGCACCTTGCTTACGGTTATGGACAAATGTTCCACGTCCTAAATGTTCTAGACCTCGCCGAATTTCAGGCTGAAAAATAATGATAATTGCAATAATTCCCCAATTAATAACTTGGTCCATTATCCAAGATACAGTTGATAATCCAATATACCAGCTTAGTAACTTGATAATTACGATTACTACAATTCCTTTAAAGAGTTGAACTGCCTTTGTTCCTCGAAGAAGCATCATCAACTTATAAATAGCATACCAAACAACTGCAACATCTAATAAGTTTATCAAATGTTGTGTAGTTATCAAGTTGCTCCAATCAAAAGGCATAAATATCCCTCCTTGGTCTTTCAATATTATATCACGTTAACCAATTGAAAAATCTATTTTATTAAAAATAATCCTATACTTTTCGAATTACAATTAACAACATTTGGAATATAATGTTACTTAGAAGACTTTAACTTTAAAATCTTTATAAAGTAAATAATTTGTTCACATTATAGACAAATATATTTGTTAGAATATTAGTTAAAGAGAATTGGAAAAGTGGTGAATTTTTATGCCTACTAAATTAAAATGGTTCATTCGAACAATCTTTGTTTTATTTATGATTTACATTTATATAGCTGATTATAGCCGCGGAACTTTTTTTAGTTTCTTACTTTTAAATACATTTTTAGGATATATCCCTGTTGAATTAGCGATGCATATTAACGAAAAACAAAATCCTGTTATTTTTTGGCTTTTATTTTTCTTCTGGTTATTATTCTATCCCAATGCACCTTATGTCTTAACAGACTTGTTCCATTTAGCACGTTTTAATCCGTACGACCCTACAACAGGTCTTATGACTTTAAGATTAAAAATGTGGCTAGAATTTACTAATTTAATTTCAAGTGCTCTAGGTTGTACATTGATGGGATTATGGAGTTTTGATCACTTTATTAATGTTATTGCTATTCGTTGGAATAAACGTTCAATTCCTTTCAGAATATCATTGGCCTTTATTTTGACAATTCTTTCCTCAATTGGAATTTATGTTGGTAGATTTTTAAGACTTCATTCAGCTTACCTCTTCACTAGTCCTAAATGGGTGGTTGATTTATTAATAGGTATGTGGAATGCTAGAATGTTAACCTTCGTTATCTTTATGACAATAATTCAATTAATTGTCTGGGCTTCTGTGGCTATTGGACGTCACTCAATTTATTTATATGCAAAACAAAATAATTTAGAAATATAAGAGGCTGAAAAAAGTCTCAATACTTAAAAGCCGCTAGAAATCACATTGCCAAAATCGTTGATTCCTAGCGGTTTTTAATATAACTATTTTCTAAAATTCATCTGAAAATATAGTTTTTTCCAGCCTCTCTTATTTTTAATCTTCACCAATTATCCTAACTTCTGTTTCTAATTCAACATCAAATTTTTCCTTCACAACTGCTTGGACATGATGAATAACATCTAAATAATCTTTACCAGTACCATTACCAATATTCACAATAAATCCAGCATGCTTTTTAGATACTTGAACACCGCCTACTGTATATCCTTGCAATCCTGAGTCATGTACTAATTTACCTGTAAAATGCCCTGCTGGACGTTTAAATACACTACCACAAGATGGATACTCTAGAGGTTGTTTTGAAGCTCTTAAAAAGCTAAGTTCTTCCATTCTCTCCCTAATTTTCTTTATATCACCATGTTCTAGTTTAAAGGTTGCAGCAACTACAATATCATCTTCACTTTGTAAACGACTATGGCGATAACCAAAGTCTAACTCATCTACAGTATAAGTTTTGTATTCACCATTACGAGTTAATAACTTAACAGATTCAACAATGTTTTTTATTTCCCCACCGTAAGCTCCAGCGTTCATAAATATTGCTCCACCAATACTACCAGGAATTCCTGACGCAAACTCCATTCCGGTTAGACTGTGCTTAGCTGCTACACGGGTTGTTCCTATCAAAGAAGCACCTGCTTGTGCTGTGACTTTTGTTCCATCAACGGTTATCTGATCTAGATGTTGTAAAATCACAACTAGACCTCTAATTCCACCATCTTTAACGATTAAATTGCTTGCATTCCCTAAAATTGTCAACGGTACATTATTTTTTTTAGCAATTTTAATTAATTTTTCAGTTTCTTCAATGCTGTCAGGAAAAGCTAATACGTCAGCTTTTCCTCCTGTTTTTGTATTTGTATATTTCTTTAATTCTTCATCAAATTTAACATTTAAATCCAAAAACAATTCTCTTAAATCATTTGTTGTCATTTTATTCCCTCGTTATTAAATAGTTTCATTTTTAATTCTAACATACTATAGCTAGATTATAATTGTAAATCTAGTTATTAATATATTATTCGCTTTTTAAGTCTAAAATTGTTAGACTAGATATATCTATAAAACAGAAGGTGATTTTTTGAATTTCGTAGCAATTGACTTTGAAACAGCCAATCCTAAAAGATATAGTGCCTGTTCTTTAGCACTAACTGTTGTTAAAAATAATCTAATTGCCGATCAATTTTATTCTTTAATCAAGCCTGATACTGATTTTTCTTGGAGAAATATTCAAGTCCATGGAATTACAGAAAAACAAGTACAAAATGCACCTAGTTTTCCTGAACTCTGGCCACATATTCAAAATTTCTTTACACCTAACAATCTAATTGTTGCTCATAATGCAAGTTTTGATTCCAGTGTTTTATTAAGAACACTAGAACATTATGATATCACCCTGCCACATTATCAACTATTAGATACACTTAGAACTAGTAAGAAATTTTTCAAAGATTTTGAGAATCACAAGCTTGATACAATTTGTAATAACTTAAACATCGATTTAAAGCATCATCATAATGCTTTATTTGATAGTACTGCTTGTGCTGAAATTTTACTTTACCAAGCTAATCTTTTTGGTGAAGATCAGTTACAACCATTCATTAAAATAAAATAAATCAAAAGCACTGTAAAGATCTGACTTCTGTACGTAATCAGATCCTACAGTGCTTTTATTAGCATCAAATATTATAACTCCGCTAGCAATTCTTGATAACGTTCCCCTTTAGCCTCAATTACTATCTTTCTCTGATCATCATTTTGTTCATCTTTAATGATATGAATAATCAAATATTCATTAGGTAATTCATCATCAATAAATTGTGACCACTCAACAACACTTACACCGTCACCGTTAAAATATTCATCTAATCCAATATCATCAGCACTGGCATCCTCTAAACGATAAACATCCATATGATACAGTGGTAATCTACCTTCATGATATTCTCTAACGATTGTAAATGTTGGACTTTTTACATTTTTCTTAATTCCCAGTCCTAAAGCAAGCCCCTTAGTGAAAGTTGTTTTACCAGCACCTAAATCTCCATCTAGCAAAATAATATCTTGAGGCTTTAAAAATTGAGCTATCTTTTTTGCCAACTTTTCTGTATCTTCTGCTTTTTTACTTACTATTTCCATGTTTTACATCAAAGCTTGAGCTGCTGTAATAATTGCAACCTTGTAGACATCTTCTTCAACAGAACCTCTTGATAAATCTGATACAGGTTTATTTAACCCTTGAAGAACAGGTCCAATTGCTTCGAATCCTCCTAATCTTTGTGCAATTTTATATCCAATATTTCCAGATTGTAATTCTGGGAATACAAAGACATTAGCATGTCCTGCAACTTCTGATTCTGGTGCCTTTTGTTTAGCAACAACTGGTACAAAAGCTGCATCAAATTGTAGTTCTCCATCAATCTTTTCATTAGGTGCTAATTCTTTAGCTAATTTTACTGCTTCTTGAACTTTTGTTACTTCATCTGATTTAGCTGAACCCATTGTAGAGAAACTTAGCATTGCAACTTGTGGATCAATATCAAAAATTTTAGCAGTGTTTGCACTTTCCACAGCAATTTCAGCTAATTCTTGTGCACCTGGATTAATATTAATAGCGCAATCTGCAAATAAATATCTTTCATCGCCTTTAACCATTACAAAAGCACCACTTGTTCTACTTACGCCTGGCTTTGTTTTAATTATTTGTAATGCTGGGCGTACTGTATCCCCTGTTGAATGAATAGCACCTGAAACTAAGCCATCAGCTTTATCCATGTAAACTAACATTGTTCCAAAATAATTTACATCACGTAGCATTGTTTCTGCTTGTTCTTTAGTATTTTTGCCTTTTCTGCGTTCAACAAAAGCTTCTACCATTTCAGCAAATTTATCTTCAGGATAAGTATTTGGATCAATTAATTCAATATCTCCTAAATCTACCCCTTCATTTTCCGCATTTTGCTTAATTTCATCAACTTTTCCTAACAAAATAGGAACTACTAAACCGTCATTCTTCAATCGAATAGCTGCACGAAAAATGCGTGGTTCTTGTCCTTCTGGGAATACTATTGTTTTGTTTGCTCCTGCAACTTTTTGCTTTAAGTTATCAAATAAATCCATTTAAAACACCTCTAAAATTAAATTAAGGTTAATTTACTTTTCTGTCAATTCTACTTTCTCTGGTAATTGCCAATCTATCGGCGTTTCACCTAATGCCTCTAAAGCAGCGTTAGTTTTTGAAAACGGACGAGATCCAAAAAATCCCCTGTTAGCAGAAAGAGGACTAGGATGTGGAGATTCAATAATGATATTCTTCTTTCTATCAATCAAAGCTGCCTTTTTTCTAGCAGCAGCTCCCCACAATATAAAAACAACTGGCATTGGTCTTTCTGAGAGCTTTTTAATCGCTTCATCCGTCAATTTTTCCCAACCTTTTCCTTGATGAGAAAATGCCTGTCCATTTCTAACTGTTAAAACTGAATTTAACATTAAAACACCCTGTTTAGCCCATTTTTCAAGATAACCATGATTAACAGGTTTTATTCCTAAATCGGAGTATAACTCCTTGTAGATATTCCGTAATGAAGGTGGAATAGCCACGCCTGGTAACACAGAAAAACTTAACCCATGAGCTTGATTAGGGCCATGATAAGGATCTTGTCCTAAAATGACAACTTTTACCTTTGAAAATGGCGTCCATTCAAAGGCTTCGTATATATGGTACATATCTGGGTGAATATACTGCGTCTTATATTCATTTTTTAAAAAATTATGCAATTCTGTATAATAAGGTTTCTCAAATTCTGGACCTAATACTTCTTGCCAATCATTGTGTATAAACGTTTTCAACATGAACACCTCGTTTTCTATTCTATCATAAATTTATTTAAAGATTAATCACTATCACTAAATTCTTAGTCTCTAAAATTTACTTTTCTTCACTATATCATGGTAAACTAGTAGTATAAAGTTTTTTAGGGAGGCTTCCTTTATGATACAAATAATCGCTTCAGATATGGACGGTACACTTTTAAATGACAAAATGGTAATTTCTAAACGAAATGCCGATGCTATTAAAGAAGCACAAAAAAATGGGGTTCACTTCATTGTTTCCTCTGGTCGTGGATATAATGAAATCAAGCCTTTAATTGAGGCTGCTGATTTCAATAGTCCTATGATTACACTTAACGGTGCTGAAGTTTTAGATGAAAATGGAAAAGTTTTAAGTTCTTCTCCTCTACCTAAAATTACTGCTAAAAAAATCATTCGCTTATTACGAAAAAAAGGACTCTACGCTGAAGTAATCACTTCAAAGGGCATCTACTCTGATAACAAAGCTAAAAGAATTGAAAACTTTGCTGAACTTTTAACTCGAGTTAGTCCTGATACTCCATATAAGTTAGCTGTTATCATGGCTTCTAATCGTCTAGAACTTATGAATATCAATTATACTGACGACTATATGGAACTTATAGATGAAAAGCACACCAAAGTTTTCAAAATTGTTGCCTTTAGTTCTGAAGGTAAGAAAGTTTTAGATCCTATTCGTGATGAAATCAGTGAAAATTCTGAACTTGTTGTAACCTCTTCTTCTGAATCTAACATTGAAATTAATCATGTTAATGCTCAGAAAGGAATTGCTTTACAAGCATATGCTGACTATTTAAATATACCTATGGATAACGTCATGGCAATTGGCGACAATAACAATGATGTTTCTATGTTAAAAGTCGCTGGAATGAGTTATGCAATGGAAAATGGCTCTAACGAAGTTAAAATGTTAGCTAAAAGAATAGCTGACACTAATACTTCTGACGGTGTTGGTAAGGCTATTGAAGAAGTTCTTAGAGAAAATCAAGAACACTAATTAATCTATAATTAGCGTATGATTGGGGGTGATTCAAATTCGTAAGTTATACACACGCCGAGATATGTTCGAAGTTGGGACTCAGCTTACTTTTAGAGACTCAGACAAAAAAATTATCTACTTTCTTTCGGGCCATCTTGGCGGACACCAAGGCCGAATAGATCTTTTTGATATTCAGGGAAAGTTATTAGCTAAAGCTCGTCAAAAATCGCTAGGTTTTTTTCCAAAATTTATATTTTTGGAAGATGGCCATTATGCTGGTTCTCTTAGAAGGTATTATGGTATTAATCATGATATGTTATTCGTAAAAAAATTAAATTGGTTTATTTTTGGTAATCTCTTTACTTTTAACTATAAGGTTTTTAAAGGTAGAGACTGCATTATGAAAATTCATGAAGTAACTCTTCCAGACGGCGGTAATTATTTAGAATTTGAAATCTCCCATAAAGAATATGAACCATTATGCTTATGCATCGCTTCAATTTTAGACTATTGGGCTAAAATGCGTAATCCTTCACATTCTAATCAAACTGAACTAAATAATAATCTTAACGTTAATTATTCATAAAAAAACTCGTTGAACAAATGCTCAACGAGTTTTTTTCTATCCATAATTTTTCAAAGTTCTTCTTATTTCTCTTTCTTGATCACGACGTTTTATTGTCTCACGCTTGTCATAGACATGTTTACCTTGTGCGATACCTATCAATACTTTGGCAAATCCATTTTTGATATATACTTTCAAAGGTACTATCGTAATTCCTTTTTTCTGAGTTTCTTCACTTAAATGTTTAATCTCTTTTTTGTGTAATAATAACTTTCTATTTCTTAAAGGATCATGATTAAAAATATTTCCTTGATCGTATAAAGAAATATGAACATTCATTAGCCAAACTTCACCATTTTTAACTTGCGCAAAACCGTCTTTTAAATTAATTCGGCTAGCACGTACAGATTTTATTTCTGTCCCAGTTAAAGCAATTCCAGCCTCATAAGTCTCTAAAATATTATAATCATGGCGTGCTTTACGATTTTGTGCTAAAGCATTATCTTTAGGCTTACTTTTTGCCACTTATCTCACACCCTTATCAATAAACTTATCTTGAACGTCGACCTTTCTTATTAGAGTGATTAAATCTATTTTTATTACCATTTTTGTAGAAAGGCTTTTGTCCACCTTTAAAGTTTTTCTTATCTTTACCATGGTACTTCTTATTGCCATGTGAACGTTTTTTATCCTTATCTTTAAAACGACGTTTATTATTATCACGTGGTTTAAATTCAGGTAATTCAACACCCTCTAATAAATCAGACTTAGGAATATCTTTGACACCCTCTAATTTAAAGTCTATCTCTTTTTGTTCGACATTAACATTAATTAGTTTAACTTCAATTGGTTGTCCAATCTTAAATGTTCGTTTAGAATGACGACCAACTAACGCCATTTGCTTTTCAAGGAATACGTAATAGTCACCTTTCATCTCACTAATATGAATTAAACCTTCTACAGTATTCTCAAGCGCAATAAACATTCCAAATTTTGTAACTGAGCTAACTACAGCTGGGAATATTTCTCCAACTCTATCAGCCATAAATTCAGCCTTCTTCATTGCATCAGTATCACGTTCAGCGTCAATTGCTTGTCTTTCCATTTGTGAACTGTGAAGTGTAATTTCGTCTAATTTGTTACGATACTTTTCTTGAACTTGTTCAGATGTACCATTTTCTTTATAGTATCTAATCAAACGATGTACCATCAAGTCAGGATAACGTCTAATTGGGGAAGTAAAGTGAGTATAATCTTTAGCTGCTAAACCAAAATGTCCCAATGGGTCAGGTGAGTATTTAGCTTGTTGCATAGAACGAAGCAACATTGTTGATACCATTGCTTCTTCTGGTTTACCTGCTACTTTCTTCAAGATATTTTGTAACATCTTAGGTTTAACATCATTACTTCTACCAGTAACTTCTATTCCTAAACTATTAAGAGCTTCAAAGAATGTTGTTATTTTTTCTGGAGTTGGTGTTTCATGAATACGGTATACAAATGGTACATGTAATTTATTATAGTGAGCCGCAACAGTTTCATTAGCTGCTAACATGAATGACTCGACCATTCTTTCACTAGTTCCACGTTCACGTAATTCAATATCAATTGGATGTCCTAATTCATCTACAATGATTTTTGCTTCAGGGGCATCAAAATCAATTGCACCACGACGTTTTCTCATTTTAACTAAAATCTTATGTAATTCAGCCATGTCTTTAAACATAGGTACTAAATCTGCATAACGTTCTTTAGTTTTTTCATCATCAGATTCTAAAATTTTATTGATTGCCTTATATGTCATTCTTTCAGTTGATTTAATGACACTTGGGAAAATTTTATGATTTACAACTTCTCCATCAGCATTAATTTCCATTTCACATGTCATTGCTAGACGTTCTACATGTGGATTTAAAGAACATATACCATTAGATAATTTAGGAGGTAACATTGGAATAACTCTGTCTGTTAAATAAACAGAAGTACCTCGTTCAAAAGCCTCTTTATCTAGAGGTGTTTTAGGTTTTACATAATGTGAAACATCAGCAATATGTACTCCTAAATGATAATTTCCATTAGGAAGTTTCCAAACATTTACAGCATCATCTAAGTCCTTAGATTCTATACTATCAATAGTAACAAGATCTTGATCAGTTAAGTCTACACGACCTATCTTTTCTTCTTCTGTAACATAGTCTGGAATCTTAGAAATTTGTTCTAACACTTCTTCTGGAAATTCAGTTGGAATATTGTGTTGGTATACAATTTCTAAAATATCCATTCCTGGATCGTTAACATTACCAATAACTTTAACAGCTACTGCCTTGATTATATTTGGTAGTGTCTGTGTAGGATAAGAAGTGATATCAGCTAAAATAACTTCCCCAGGTACTGGATGTAATCCTTTTTCTTCAATAAAACACTTGATATTAGATAATTTTTTATCTTTTAAATGTACTGTTCCAATATATCCATCTGGCATGATTTCATCTGGATCAACACGAAATTCCCCAACAACTTGTGTTAGAGCATGGTCAATAATTTCGATAACCTTACCTTCAGGACGCTTGCTAATTTCAGGATCACCTTCACTGATCATTTCGACTACAACGCGATCGCCGTTCAATGCAGCTAGAGTTTGTGTAGGACTAATAAAGAAATCATCCAATTCTTCATCATCTACTGATACAAAACCAAATCCTCTATCATTAGCGTGAAAGACTCCCTCAAAAGTTTTAGGACTTTCTTTTACTATTAAACTAAATGTATCATCTTCAGATAATTTTATTTGCTTATTATGTTCTAAATCTGCTAAAGCTTGTACTACAAATTTGAATTGACCTGCTCCTTCCATGTCAAGAACTTTAACTAAATCTTGAACTTGGAATTTTTTTTGTGGTTCAGCTTCAAAAATTTGTAATAGCTTTTCTTGTAATTTTTCTTTATCCATTTAATTCCTCGTCATTTATTAAATAATTTGTATAGAAAAACCCCCTGTAAATTAACAGGAGGTTTATAGTAATTAGTGAGATGACAAATAAACCAATGCCAAACCTATCACAAAAAATAAAATTCCTAAAATTGTTGTTACTTTTTGCATAAACGCTTCAAATCCACGTGGTTTTTGCTTACTAAATAACTCACTTGAACCGCCTGAAAGAGCAGTTGAAGCATTATCATTTTTAGCAGGCTGCATCATCACAGCGATAATTATTAATATTGAGATAATAACTAATAATGTTAATAACACATTATACAAAAGGAAAACCTCCTTTTCCTTATACAGTAATACATATACTCTAATTTAACATATCTTTACTAGTTTTTCCAGTTGGAAATGTCATTAGCAACATGTCCAATTTTTCTTGCCACTTCTGCACGATGAGCATCTCCAGTCTCAATTACAAGAGTATCACCACTTCTAATTAACGTATCACCATGTGGGATTGTTTGTTTTTCTCCACGTTGAATTGCCACTAATAAGCATTCTTTAGGCCATGTTATATCTCTAACTTGTTTGTCTTGTAAATATGAACCTGCAAATACAGGAATTTCTAATTGATCTGTAAACTCATCTGGATGTGGTGTATAACGTTTAAGAGATTTTTCTAACAATGCTTCGTAAATTGGGCGTCCACGTAATAAATCAACAACTGTATATGCTGTTAGTGATACGACTGCTAATGGCATTAAATGATGCAAAGAACCTACCATTTCGGTAATTAAGAGAATCGCCGTAAATGGCGCTTTCCCTATACAAGCAAAATAACCTGCCATGGCATAAATAATACAGTCAACAATATATTTATCTGGCAATAAACCAAAATGAGCTGCAACAACTCCATATAAAGCTCCTAAAGTAGCTCCAATTGTCAAAATAGGCAAGAAAATTCCACCAGGCAATCCACTACCGTAAGATAAAGTAGAAAATAGTAATCTTAATAAGAAAATACCTAAAAGTAGCCATACCGTCGGAATATTACCACCTATTTCAAGAATTAAACTATTACCTCCACCTAAAGTGTCTGGTAAAAAGTACCCTAAAGGAAATAATAATATTATGGGAATTATTGCTAACCAATTACTAGGGATAAATTTAAATAGTTTATAAAATCTATCGACATTTAAAGTTAAGTATTGATAAACATATCCTAAGAGTCCTAAAAAAATTCCCAATAATACTAGATGGATATAATAATGAATGGGAAAAGCTAATTTATAAGACATATGTAATACTGGTGTTAAACCAAAAAAATTTAAAGAAACAAAATTAGCCGCAATTGCCGCTGCTAAAGAAGTTGTCCAAACTAATGGAGAAAAATTATGATAAACCTCTTCAAGAATAAATAATGTTGATGCAATTGGTGCATTAAAAGCTGCAGATAATCCTGCTGAAGCCCCTCCAGCAATTAAAATTCTTCTACCAGAACCGCGATGATTTGTTCTTTCAGCTATCCCCTGTCCTACTGCTGCTCCTAATTGAATTGATGGACCTTCACGCCCTAAAAATAGGCCTATTCCGATACTTAAAATTCCACCAACCCATTTACGCCAAAGAACAGACCACCAGTTCATTTCCAATTCTCCAGCAAGTTGTCCTTCGACTTGGGGAATACCTGATCCCTTAATATTTGGTTCATCCTTAATGAATTTTGAATTAGCTATTAAAGATACCAACATTATAATTGCTAAAATTATAAAATAGATTGAATTATTATGGGCTTGCATAAACAAAAACTTGATAAATACTAAAAATTTTTCAATTAATAGTCGAAATAAACTAACTACAATTCCTACTGCCGCTCCAACTAATAATCCTTTAACTATAAATATAAATCTACTCGTATCAAATTTCATTTTAATTCCCTTCAAAATAAAAATTTAATAATGTTATAAATTTAATTATATACTATTTCAAATACAATCTAAATGCTTAATATTTCAACATCACCATAAAAAAATACAGAATCAATCTATAAATTATTATAAATTGATCCTGTACTTTCTATATATTCTATTAAATTTAATACTATCTATTAATAACTTTTTACATTATTTCCGACTCTCAATCTAACTAAATACACTATTATTAATATTGCTAAATTGAAAATTATAGCAATTAAAAATAGATTTCTATATCCAAAACCTTCAATAACCAATCCGCCAAATAAAGGGGCAATTGCTCTTCCAGCACTGCCAAATGAATTAACTAACCCAAGATATTTACCCTTAACTTCATTTGGTGTCAGTTGATTAATGATAACTGGAACTTGAGGAAAGGCTAAAGCTTCCCCAAATGTTAGTAATATCATTGCTACGACAAATAAATAATATTGTTTAGCAAAAAATAAAACTACAAAAGATAATGCAAAAGTAAATATACCAAAATAAATTGGAATATAATTATTCTTTATTAAATGTCTTAATCTAACAATAAAAATTTGAATTACTAATATTAATCCTGCATTGATAGTCCATAAAACACTATAATAACGAAATGGTATCCCTAAACTTGTAATATATACTGAAACATTACTTCCCCATTGTTGATACATTGTCCAAGTCACCAACAACATCGCAAACAAACTATAGATTAAATACATGTTTATTTTTGGTAAAACAACCTTAACTTTACTATGTTTATGAGTACTACCATGTATATTTTCGTACTTCAATGCACGAAATCCTATCATTACAACTAACAAAAAGCCAAAACTAATTAGCATAGCAGCTATAAATGGCAACTTTATATTCCAATCATACAAGAACCCTACAGTTGAAGATCCGATAACAATTCCAAGGTTTTGGATAAAATAAATCATATTAAACACATAATTACCGTCATATTTCTTCAATATCGCACCTAATGCACTTATTAAAGTTCCATTCCATCCTGCACTTAATCCTAAAAAGAATAGACAGATAGAAAACGGTAAAGCCTGGTGGAAAAATACTAAAACAACTAGGGATAAGGTTGTAACTCCTCCGCCTAATAACAATAAATAATATGGATTCAATTTATCAAATCCTAATCCACCAAATATATTTCCAATTACACTAGCCAAAGAATTAAAAAATAACACTAAGCCCACCAGTGCTAGTGAAATATGTAAATTATCGTGCAAATAAACACTTGTTAATGGCCAAATAAAACTCATTTCAAAGCTAGTACAAAAAGAGCCTAGCAATACAGCGAATAAAGATATTTCTTTTTTCAAAAAATCTCCACCCCTCTACAAGAAAATACAGTCAAACCTCCTTGTTCAACTGTATCCTTAATTAATCTAAATTTTACTTAACTTATTTTTATTTGGAAAGCGTAAAGTAAAGGTTGTCCCCTTCCCTTCCTTACTTTCAACAGTAACGCTTCCTTGGTGTAATTGCATTAATTGATGAACAATAGATAATCCTAGTCCAGATTCGCCATACTTGGTATTTTTTCTTGAAGGATCAGCTTTATAGTATCGTTCCCAAATATTTCTTAATTGTTCTTCGTTCATACCAATTCCATTATCAGAGATGCGAATAATTGTTTCTTCATTTCCTTTTTCAGCAGAGATGCTAATTACACCATTTTCTGTAAATTGTATCGCATTTTGTGTAATATTAAAAATAATTTGAACTAACCTATCATAATCTGCATAAACCATTAATTTATCAGGTGTATACAATTCAAATTTATCTCCTACTTGTTCAGCTTTATTTCTTAATTGCTTAATAATGTTATTTAAAACTTGAACAACATCAAACTCAGTTTTGGAAAGTTCAATTTGTCCTGATCTAATTTTTTCATAGTCTAAATTTTCATTTACTAATCTTATCAAACGTTTAGTTTCATTACGCATTAATTCAATACTTTTCTCTTTACTTTCTTCAGGAATAGCATCATATGCCAAGCCTTCAAGTAACCCATTAATAGTAGTTAACGGTGTCCTCATTTCATGTGCTGCATCAGCAAAAAATTGGCGTCTACGTTCTTCTTGACGCTTTATTTCTTCATTTGATTCACGCAATGATTGTACCATTGAATTGAAGTCCAATGTTAATTTATCCAATTCACTGTCACCATTAGTATCTAAATGCACATCAAAATTTCCCGCAGCAACTAGGTCCGTAGCATTTCTCAATCGAGCTATTTTTTTAGTTAAGAAATGAGCAATTATGATACTTAAAATAACTCCTACTAAAATTGCAAAGGCAACGGTCAAAACTACATTTCGTCTTATAATTTGTAGGTTCTGTGTGATATTAGATAAGTCTTCACCTACTTTAATAACAGCTACTAAATTTCCCTGATAATCAAAACAAGGGGCGTAAATATCCGTTATTTTAACATCCGACCCATCTACTTCACTCTTACTTTTTCTTGGTCTAAAGTCCTGTTTTCTCTTAACAACATTACCTGCTGTCAACTTTTTCCAATCAGCCTTACTAATACTTCTATTCTCACGAATGACTGAATTGTCAGGATATAACACATCTGTTCTACTTGTATAAATAGTAAAATGTGTGTTTTGTGCTGATAATAGTTTTTCTGTAGCTTTTAATTGTGAGACATTCAATACAATTATTGTCTTCCCAGCTTTATCCGTCGTCAATTTGAGAGCTTCTTTTCTTAAAGTATAAGCATAGCCTTGCATCTGTTGCCAGGCATTTTCATACGTCATTTCCTTAGTTAAATGAAAAAAGACCATCGCTAACGTTCCAGACAAAATAATTATAATAGACAAAAAAGCTAACATTTGTTGATATATGAATTTCATTATTCTGCCTCTGTATCATCAAACTTATATCCAACACCCCACACAGTTTGTATAACTTGTGGACCAACTTTTTCAATTTTTTGTCTTAACTTTTTAATATGTGCATCAACTGTTCTTTCATCACCATAGTATTCATAATCCCATACCAATTGCAATAATTGTTCTCTAGAAAATACTTGACGTGGTTTTTTTGCTAATACTCTTAACAAGTCAAATTCTTTTGGTGTTAGACCATCAATCCTATTGTCATTCAAGTAAGCTTCTCTAGTACTAGAATTTAGTTTAAAATGATCTGTTTTAACATCGAAATCATCATCTACCTTGTTCTGTTTGTTGCTTCCTAATGCAGAAATTTGAGCACGGCGATGAAGAGCTTTAATTCTTGCAATTAATGTTATTGGTGAAAATGGCTTGGAAACATACTCATCTGCTCCCATTTCTAAGCCTAAAATCTGATCACTTTCAGAATCTCTAGCAGTCAAAATTATGATTGGAACAGTACTTGAAATTTTTCTTATTTCAGCATTAACTTGCATTCCATCCATTCCAGGCAAATTCAAGTCAAGTGTGATCATATCCCACTCATCAGATTTTTCTTTAAATTTTTCTACTGCAGAAATACCATCATAAGCATATTCTACATCCCATTTTTCTTTTTCAAAAAACATGGACATCATTTCACATACTGATTTGTTATCTTCGATCATTAGTAGTTTCATGTTTATTACCTCACTTACATTATAAGTAATATGCTACACTATCATTATTAAACTTTAAATAGGTAAGCTCATATTTTCAAAATTTACAGTATCTAAGTTTGTCAAAGTCAAACCCAGTAATCTAACATCTATATCCGTATCTTGTACTTCTTCAAATAATTGTTTTCCATAAAAAACTATATTTTCTACATCATTAGGAATATAATCTTGAAGGGTAGTTCTCTTTGTCACCGTTTCAAAATCATTATTTCTAACTTTAATAACTAAAGTTTTTCCCCTAATTTGTCTACTTGTCGTTATATCCACAAGTTTTGTAGCTATCAATCTTAATTGACTATCAACCTCTTCAACTGTTTTTAAAGGTTGATCAAATGTCCGCTCCTTGCCAACAGATTTTCGTTCTCGTTTCCATTCAACTGGCCTCATATCTATACCACGTACACGCTGATATAATATATGTCCAATTTTACCAAATTTATTAATTAAGTCTATTTCTTTCTTATTGTATAAATCGATACCATAGTATATCCCTTCCTCATACATTTTAGGTAATGTTTTTTTACCTACGCCTCTAAATTTCTTAATTGGCATATTAAATAAAAAATCTTGTACATCATCTGGTGTCACAACTGTTATTCCAAATGGTTTAGAGTAATCAGATGCTAATTTAGCTAGAAATTTATTATACGAAACTCCTGTAGAACAAGTTAATTTAGTTTTTAAATAAATCTCTCTTTGAATTCTACAGGCAACTTCTACTGCTGATTTTATACCTAACTTATTTTCTGTAATGTCAAGATATGCTTCATCTAATGCCACATTTTCAATTTTATCAGTATACTCATGAAATATTGTATGAATTTGACTGGATACTCGGCGATATTTAGCAAAATCAGGAGTTTTAAAAATTGCATGAGGACACTTATCTAATGCTTTTTGAGCACTCATTGCAGAATGAATTCCATATTTTCTAGCAACATAATTAGCAGTTGCTACAACTCCCTTTCCAGCAGTATGTTTAGGATTTCTAGCAATCACTAACGGCTTATTTAAGTACTCTGGGTTATCTCTCATTTCAATAGAAGCATAAAATGCATCCATATCAATATGCAAAATTTTTCTCTCCATGTTAATATCACCGCCTTTAAAACGTACGTTCTATAAAATATAAAACAAAAAGAGATAATTACTTATCTCTTTAAATCATTTATATTATATAAGTTAATATTCAATTTAGCAAACAAAAAAAGAATGTGATTAATAATCACATTCTTTCTAAGTCATAACAATTACTTGTTAATGATGTCTTGACGAGCTTGTTCACTCAAGTTGTAGAATGAGTTGATACCCTTGTACTTAGCAACCAAGTCTGTTAATTGATCTTCAATACGCATTAATTGGTTGTACTTAGCAAGACGGTCTGTACGGCTCATAGAACCAGTCTTAATTTGACCTGCATTTGTAGCAACAACTAAGTCAGCAATTGTTGTATCTTCAGTTTCACCAGAACGGTGTGAAACAATAGCTGTGTAGCCAGCTTCTTTAGCCATTTCGATAGCTTCCATTGTTTCTGTTAATGTACCGATTTGGTTAACCTTGATTAAGATAGAGTTTGCAGCACCCATCTTGATACCTTTACGTAGGTATTCTGTGTTTGTAACGAAGAAGTCGTCACCAACTAATTGAACTTTCTTACCAAGTTCAGAAGTAATTGTTACCCAGTCATCCCAGTTGTTTTCATCGATAGGATCTTCGATAGAAATAATTGGGTACTTAGCAACTAAGCCTTCAAGATATTTGATGAATTCTTCAGTTGTGAATTCTTCACCTGTTGACCAGCGTAACTTGTACTTCTTGGAATCATTGTCCCAAAGTTCAGAAGAAGCAACGTCAACAGCAATAGCAATATCCTTACCTGGCTTGTAACCTGCAGCTTCAATAGCTTTGATAAGGTATTCTAATGGTTCTTCGTTGTTTGCAAAGTCAGGAGCAAAACCACCTTCATCACCAACGGATGTTACTTTACCATCAGCAGCTAATAATTTTTGTAAGTGATGGAATGTTTCTGAACCCATACGGATTGCTTCCTTAACTGTTGGAGCACCAACAGGCATAATCATAAATTCTTGGAAGTCAACCTTGTTATCAGAGTGAGCACCACCATTGATAACGTTCATCATAGGTGTTGGCAATACGTGAGCATTGAAACCACCAATATAGTTGTACAATGGAACTTGTAATTCGTCAGCAGCTGCACGAGCAACAGCAATAGAAACTGCTAAGATTGCGTTAGCACCTAACTTACCTTTATTTGGTGTACCATCTAAAGCAATCATTGCTTTATCGATAGCAACTTGATCAGTAACTTCGTAACCAACGATTTCCTTAGCAATGATATCATTAACGTTAGCAACAGCTTTTGTTACACCTTTACCCATGTAACGATCTTTGTCACCATCGCGTAATTCAACAGCTTCATGTTCACCTGTAGATGCACCAGAAGGAACGATTCCACGACCGAAACCACCATCTTGTGTATATACTTCAGCTTCAACTGTTGGGTTACCACGTGAATCTAAAACTTCGCGTGCATAAATTTCTGTAATTGCAGACATTAAATTACACTCCTTTGAGTTTATAAAAATTAACTGAGAATTCCTTCTCTAATAGATATTTTAAGGGTTTTTACTAAATTATTCAATTACTTATGAATAATTTATCCTAAAAACTAGTTTTTGTAGTTTACTAATTGTAAGTATGAATCAGGAACTAATGAAGCTCCACCAACTAATCCACCATCAATGTTTTCTTTTGCCATTAATTCTTTAACGTTAGCTGGTTTTACAGAACCACCGTATTGTACACGTACTTTGTCAGCTACTGTTTCATCATATAAATCAGCAACTGTCTTACGAACTACTGCACAAATTTCTTCTGCTTGATCTGCAGTAGCTGTCTTACCTGTACCGATAGCCCAGATTGGTTCATAAGCGATAACTAAGCTTGCAACTTGTTCTGCGGAAAGATCCTTCAAAGCTGCTGTAACTTGATTTGCTACCCATTCTTCAGCTTTTCCAGCTTCACGAGTTTCCAAAGATTCACCACAGCAAATGATTGGTGTTAAACCATTACGGAAGATAGCGTGAGCTTTCTTGTTAATATCTTCATCAGTTTCGTGGAAGTAATCACGACGTTCGGAATGACCGATAACAACGTAGTCTACTCCCATTTCCTTTAGTACTTTTGGTGATGTTTCACCTGTAAAAGCACCTTCATCTTCAAAGTAGCAGTTTTCAGCTGCAACTTTTAAATCAGAACCTTTTGCATTTTCAAGTAATGCCGGTAAGTCAACAGCAGGAGCTGCAATAACAGCTTCAACTTCAGATGCTGCTGGTAAATTATCCTTAACAGCTTTTACAAATTCTGCAGTTTGTTCTGGATTCATATTCATTTTCCAGTTACCTGCGATAATTGGTGTACGCACAATAAATCATCCTTTCAGAAATTAAACCTCAACCTAGTTTCTATAACTTAAATTACTTATCAGAAACTGCAGCGATACCAGGTAATGTCTTACCTTCTAGATATTCAAGGGAAGCACCACCACCAGTAGAAATGTGTGTTAACTTGTCAGCAACACCTAATTGTTGTACAGCAGCTGTAGAATCGCCACCACCAACAATTGTTGTAGCATCGCTTAAAGTACCTAAGAACTTACCTACTTCAAGTGTACCTTTTGCAAAGTTGCTCATTTCAAATACACCCATAGGTCCGTTCCATACAACTGTCTTAGCATCTTTCAAAGTATCTTCAAATAATTCAACAGATTTTGGTCCAATATCTAGAGCCATGTAACCATCTGGAATATCACCTTCAACAACTTCACTAGGTGCATCGTTGTTAAATTCTTTTGCACATACGTTGTCTACAGGTAATACTAGCTTATCGCCAGCTTTTTCCATAATTTCCTTAGCTAATTCGATCTTATCTTTTTCAACTAAAGAGTTACCGATTTTGATACCCTTAGCAGCGTAGAATGTATAGGTCATACCACCACCAACGATAACTTTATCAGCTTTTCCTAATAAGTGGTTAATAACACCAATCTTATCAGAAACTTTAGCACCACCTAAGATAGCAACAAATGGGTGCTTTGGACTGTCAACAGCGTTACCTAAGAACTTAATTTCTTTTTCAAGTAAGTAACCTGCAGCAGCTTGCTTACCTTCAGCTTTCATAGCTTCAGAAATACCAACGTTAGAAGCATGTGAACGGTGAGCTGTACCAAATGCATCATTTACAAATACATCACCTAATGATGCCCAGTACTTGCCTAATTCTGGATCATTTCCAGATTCTTTCTTACCATCTAAATCTTCAAAACGAGTATTTTCAACTAAAAGAACGTCACCATCATTCATATTGTTGATAGCATCTTCAAGTTGTGCTCCACGTGTAGCAGGAACAAATGTAACAGGCTTGTTTAATAATTCTGCAAGACGTTCTGCAACTGGACGTAAAGATAATTCTTTCTTATCTTCTTCTTTCTTAATACGTCCTAAGTGTGAGAATAAAATAGCCTTTCCATCGTGTTCAATAATGTAGTTGATTGTTGGTAAAGCAGCAACAATACGGTTGTCGTTACCAATTACTCCATTTTTAATAGGAACATTAAAGTCAACACGCATAAGAACTTTTTTACCTTTTACGTCTAAATCTGAAACAATAAGTTTAGCCATGATTTTAGTAAACCTCCAAAGTAGAATTAAAATAAAAGGCGGAAGGAGTAACCTCCTCCCGCCTCAGTAACTTGCATTGCAAATCAATTTTAGTAAAAACTAAAATTAGATCATGCTAGCAAATTTTTCTAATGTACGGATCATTTGAGATGTGAAACCGTATTCGTTGTCGTACCATGCAACAACTTTAACAACTTGGCCGTCACCCTTACCTACAACTTGTGTTTGAGTTGGGTCAAATACAGAACCAAATGTTGTACCGATAATGTCAGAAGAAACAATGCCATCTGCGTTGTAACCGAATGATGGGTTGTTTTCTGTAACTTTCTTAACTGCTTCGTTAACTTCTTCAGCTGTAACTTCTTTGTCAAGAGTTGCAACTAATTCTGTTAAGGAACCTGTAATTACAGGAACACGTTGTGCATGTCCATCTAACTTACCGTTCAATTCTGGAACAACTAAACCGATAGCTTTTGCAGCACCAGTTGAGTGAGGAATTGTGTTTTGAGCAGCAGCACGAGCGTTACGAACATTACCCTTGCGATCTGGACCATCTTGTAATTTTTGTGTAGCTGTGTAAGCATGGATTGTTGTCATTGTACCAGCTTTGATACCAAATGCATCGTTAACAGCTTTTGCAAGTGGTGCCAAGCAATTTGTTGTACATGAAGCAGCAGAAACAATCTTGTCATCAGCTGTGATTGCATCGTCGTTTACACCGTAAACGATTGTTGTCATGTCACCTGCAGGAGCAGAAACTAATACACGTTTTGCACCAGCTTCAAGGTGAGCAGATGCCTTTTCTTTAGATGTGTAGAAACCTGTTGATTCAAGAACTAAGTCTACGCCATCGTTCTTAACCCAAGGAATGTTCTTAGCATCAGCTTCAGCATAAACAGGAATTTCCTTACCATTTACGATAAGTGCGTTGTCTGTAGCAGAAACTTCACCGTCAAATTGACCATGAGCTGTATCATATTTCAATAAGTGTGCTAACATTGCTGGAGATGTTAAGTCGTTGATAGCAACAACTTCCAAGTCCTTAGATGTTTCAGCAATACGACGGAATGCTAAACGACCGATACGGCCAAAACCATTAATACCTACTTTAGTTGTCATAACTAAAATTTCCTCCTTTAGGAAATGAAAATTTTATTTTATTTTAAAAGGTAATAGAATTACTACCCTTTTAAAATCATCTTAGCAGCTCCTTCGTCAGTAATCAAGTATGTTTTCTCAGGAGCGTTCTTCATGTATGCTGCTATTGCTCGTGCCTTAGAACTGCCACCAGCAACAGCGATTATACAATCCATATTTGCGAGATCTTCAAGTTGCAATCCAATTCTAGGAATCTTGTAAACAACTTTCCCCTTATCGTCAAAGAAATAACCAAAAGTCTCAGACACAGCCTTACGCTCTTTTAGCATTGCTAACACATTTTTAGGCATCGAACGTCTCTCTGCCATACTAATTGCTTCACCTATACTATGAACAGCAGCATTACTCTGTCTAATTAAATTCACAACTTCTTGTACTACGGGTTCATTAAGAAGCGGACGATAAGTATCTTCGCTAACCTGTTCAGGCACATACAATGTCCTGTGATTACCACCAGTTTTTTCGGCCATTAAGCCACATACATTATTCGCCTGAATATCTAACCTTTCGCCTATACCACCACGGGCAGGCACGAAAGTCAAATCTCTATCTACTGCAATTTCGGGAGTCAAACAGGTAGCAACTTTGGCCATCGTAGTACCACCCATTGCAGCAATGACATTTTTACCCTTAGGCAATTCCTTACCTAGAATATTATTTACTAACTTGCCCATGTCCTCAATAATCAAAGGCTGTCTATCACTATCTCCCGAAACAATTAAACAGTTTCTTATACCTAGGTATCGAGATAATTCTTTCTCCATTTGTTGTAACCCTAATAAAGAGTCCATCAACTTGGAAAGGCCTTGTATTGTTCTTTTACCTTTAGCAGTCAAAATCATACCAGACTTTGTTGAAGCAATTAATTCTTGCTTCCTCAAATAATCTGTTTCAGTCCGCAAAACTCGTTCACTCATGCCCAAGGTTTGTGCTAATACTCTTCTGCCAACTGGTTCAGACCAATCAATATTTCTTAAGATAATGAATCTTTTCCTTAGAACATCAATTAAATCTGGAACGATTGACTCAATCAACTCTACTTCCTCGCGCATTTTATGTCCTCTTTCTTGCGGGACTCTTGACGTCCAACAGTGTCATCGAGCGACCCAGTTAAGTTAAAAAGAAAAAGTACAACAACAATTAATTAACCATTAAACTGTTCTTATACCTCAACTACATTTGTAGTATATCAATATTCTTTAAATTTTGCAAGCCTTTAAACTCTCTAATTTTAGCGTTTCTTTATAAATTCTTTAAATCTTAATTAAATTAACTTTTCTATAAATAATATCAAAATATTCGGAATTTTTATTTCTAAATTTTATTTTGTAACAATAAAATCCGAACATTATTTATAATAAAATAAAAAGCCAGCTCAACACTGAACCAGCTTAAAAATTAATTATATGCCGTCTCGGAGTCGAACCGAGATTACAAGAACCGGAATCTTGTGTGATATCCATTACACTAACAGCACAAATTAAATAACGTTATTGATTTTACTTCATATAAACTTTAAAAGCAATAAAATTATTTTCATTTAATTAAGGCTTTAAATTTGACCATTATTGACCTTTGTACTAAACTAGCAATATAAGAGCTTGAATGCTAAAATTATTCAAGAATATAAATTTTATTTAGGAGGTTTCTCTTATGAATTTAGTGCCTACAGTTATTGAACAATCTTCACAAGGTGAACGCGCTTATGATATTTATTCACGTTTATTAAAAGATAGAATTATTATGGTATCTGGTGAAGTCAATGATGACATGGCTAATGCTATCATCGCCCAACTTCTATTTTTAGATGCTCAAGATTCTGAAAAAGATATTTATATGTACATTAATTCTCCTGGTGGTTCTGTTTCTGCCGGTTTAGCAATCTACGATACAATGAATTTTGTTAACGCTGATGTTCAAACTATCGTTATGGGTATGGCTGCATCTATGGCTTCTGTCCTTGCAACAGCTGGTACCAAAGGTAAACGTTTTGCTCTACCTAATTCTGAAATTATGATTCATCAACCATTAGGTGGTGCTCAAGGACAATCAACTGAAATTCAAATTGCTGCTGAACACATTCTTAAGACTCGTAAGTTAATTAATCAAATCTTAGCTGACGGTTCTGGTCAAGATATTGAAACTATCAATAAAGATACTGAACGTGACAATTTCATGACTGCTCAACAAGCTGTAGATTATGGTTTAATTGATGGTATTATGAAGAATAAGAAGAAAATTAAATAATTAATACATTATAAAAAAGTTCCTAGGCCATAAAATCTAGGAACTTTTTTTATAGTACCGCAATACTTTCACCAGCGCGTATTTTTTCGGCAATTTCATTTAATTTTCTCAACCTATGATTTATACCAGATTTAGAAATTGGTCCTCCAGGTATAAGTTCACCCAAATTCTTTAAGCTTTCTTCTGGATGTCCCAATCTCGCTATTGCTACTTCTTGTAATTTCTGTGGTAACTTATCAATTCCCACCTTAGCATCAATCAACTTAATATTATCAATTTGCTTTTTAGAAGCATCTGCGATTTTATTAAGATTAGCAGTTTCGCAATTCACGATACGATTAACTGAATTTCTCATATCCCTAACAATTCTAATATCTTCAAATTTCAACATGGCATTAGTTGCACCTATCAAAGATAAAAAATCTGCTATTTTCTCAGCTTCTTTTAGATAAGTAATATAACCACTTCTTCTCTCGGTTTTCCTTGCATTTAATCCATATCTATTCATCATTTCACATATTGTATCGTTGTGATCTTCATATAGTGAGTAAATTTCTAGATGATATCTACTTGTTTCAGGATTATTAACAGAACCAGTTGCTAAAAATGCCCCACGTAAATATGATCTTACCTTGGCATCGTCATCCAAAAATTCTAAAGGAACAGTTTCTTTAATCTGAAAATTATCTAATATATCTAAATCCTTTAAAATTTCATTTGTTCCAGTTTTTAAACGTACAATATAAAAATTATTCTTCTTCAATTTCATCTTTCGACGAACTATCAATTCACTCTCTATATCGTAAAACTGCTTTAATAAACGGTAGATGCGCCTAGCAATAGCTGGATTTTCTGTTTGAACACTTAAAACAAATTGCTTATTAACAATACTTAATGAGCCATTCATTCTTATCAACGCCATTAATTCAGCCTTAGCATTACCAAAATGAACCTCAAGCATTGTAAGTTCTTTTTTTACATCACTAGCGTATGACATTCCTTCACCTCTATTCTATACTCTAATTAAATTCATCGTCATTCCATGACTTCGGTCTTCCAGTAAGTCTCATCAGTTCATCTACAACCTGATCTCCATTATGGAAAATTCCTCTATCACGCATTAATAAGAAATTATCTGAAATAACTCTTGTTCCTTGTTCACGTAAACCTGAAAAATCATGTTTTACTTGATATAAATATTCATCGTATTTTTGTCTGTCTAAATAATCACTAGGCACATTTTCAGTATTCACCAACACTGTGTCAATAAAGTTTTTGCCCAAATGACTATTCAAAACTTTAACATGATCTGCATCTGAAAAATGTTCAGTTTCACCCTTTTGAGTCATGATGTTACAAATATATATAACCTCAGCCTTAGTTTCACAAACTGCACGACCCACATTTTCAATCATTAAATTAGGCAAGATACTAGTAAATAGACTTCCTGGTCCTAATACAATCTGATCAGCATTCATAATAGCATCTATTACTTCTGGCATCGCCTCTGGTTTACCTTCACCATTTGTTGTAACCCATACTTTTTTTATGGTTTTTCCAGCTGCTGAAATTTCTGCTTCACCAGAGATTTCACTACCATCAGTAAATTCTGCATTCAATACTAACGGAGTATTAGCAGCCGGATAGACATGTCCATCTACTTTCATTAATTCAGACAACTCTTGCACTGCATTAAAAATTCCTCTATTTTCCATTTCAGATAGTGCAGCTATTATAAGATTTCCAATTGCATGCCCTGAAAAGAACTGATCTTTGGAATTGAATCTGTACTGAAATATATCTTTATATACATCTGGTAGATCAGATAAAGCAACTAACACATTTCTAATATCTCCAGGTGGAACTACGTTAATATAATCTCTTATGATTCCAGAAGATCCTCCATCATCAGCAACTGTAACAACAGCAGTAATATCAGCATCTCTCTTACGTAAACCATTTAAAATAACAGGAAGGCCAGTACCTCCACCTATGACAACAATTTTAGGTGTATTTCTTGTTTGTTGTTTCATGAGCGATTCACCGTCTCCTTTCGTTTATTCATATCACGATGTGACATATGAACCGGATACTCTTTAGATAGTTCATTACCTATTCTTTCAGCTAATGCTACTGAGCGATGTTGTCCCCCTGTACATCCAATTGCAATTGTTACATTAGACTTTCCTTCTGCAATATAACCTGGAATTACATATTTTAGAAGAGATACAAATTTTTGATAAAATTCTTCTGTTTTCTCAGATTTCATCACATATTCATATACAGCATCATCCTTACCAGTTTTATTTCGCAATTCCGGCACATAATAAGGATTAGGTAAGAAACGTACATCCATGACAATATCTGCATCTATAGGTAATCCATATTTGAAACCAAATGACATAACTTCAATATGGAAAGTTTTGGTATCTCTGGCTTCGAAATTCTTAAATATCTCTTCTCTTAGTTGACGTGGAGATAATTTAGAGGTATCAATGATGATTTGAGCATTTGACTTAATTGGTGCCAATAGTTCTCTTTCTAAATGAATTCCGTCTAAAATTCTTCCCTCCATAGCCAGCGGATGAGATCTTCTAGTTTCTTTATATCTAGCAACTAGTTCTTCATCTGAAGCATCTAAAAACAATATTCTAGAAGAATTGAATTCATTTTCATCTAATTCTCTCACCATTTCTACAATTTCATCATAGAAAGCACGAGATCTTAAATCTACTACTAATGCTATTTTCGTTATTTTCCCAGATTCCTTAACCAATTCATAAAATTTAGGCAATAATTTAGGCGGCATATTATCCACACAAAAATAACCTAAATCTTCAAAACTCTGTACAGCTACTGTTTTACCAGCACCACTCATTCCGGTAACTATTACTAATTGCAATGCACTCATGAACATCGCCTCAACTTTCTTATCCTTTTTAATCATTTTACCATTATATCATATCCGGGCGTGTCTTTAAAAAAATAAAAATATTCCTACATGTATTTTAATTATAATTCTTTCCTTTTCACAAGAAATGACCCGCAATCCAAAGTCATCTTGCCTTTAGATATACGGGTCAAATCCGACACTCTAAATGTCTTTTAATGCTGTTTCAATTGGGTTATACCCACTACACATCATAATAACTTTACCAATCGTATTGTTATGTTTGATTACCTCTGCCAATACTTTAGCAACATCTGGAATTGGATTAGTATTACTTATTATTTCATTAAAAGATACTCTTCCAGTACCTGTTTCTTCAGTTAGTGATGCTGGCTGAACAACTGTATAGTCCAATTTGGTATCATTGACTAAATAATTATCTGCAAAGAATTTTGCGATATTATAATCAGTCAACGCTGCCAATGATTCATATTGTGACCATTTTTCAGGCTGTAAAGCATACAAAGAACTCAACATTATATATCTTTTAACACCAACGTTCTCAGCTGCTTGCATCGTTTTGACAGCTCCCATTGCATCCGTTTGTAGCAAATCTTTACCTCTAGATCCAGCTACAAAGTAAATAACATCCATGCCTTTAAAAACTTCAGACCAAGCACTAACATCACTATGCAAATCTAACTTAACTGGAACAACATTATCTAACTTAATAATTTTCTCAGGATGACGTGAACTTGCAAATACTTGATTACCATCATTAATTAAATTCTTAATTAGTTCTGATGCCACTCTACCAGAGCCACCAACTACAAATATCTTAGCCATGAAACATCCTCCTAACAAAAAAATTAAATAACTTTTCTTTCAAATGGATCAGTTGAAATGCCATCAGCCAAAATCTTCTTACACCATTCTTGAGCAGAAAATAGAGAATGGTCTCTATAATTACCACAACTCTTAATATCTGTTCCTTGAACATCTTCCCAACTAGCATTAATAATATCGTTTAAAGATGCCTTTAAAGCTGTTGCAACTTCAGTAGTATCATGTTCACCCCACATAATTAAATGGAAACCTGTACGACATCCAAAAGGTGAGCAATCAATAACTCCATCCATATGATCACGCAAATATCCTGCCAACATATGTTCAATTGTATGCAATCCAGCTGTTGGAATTGCATTTTCATTTGGTTGAACAAATCTTAAGTCAAAATTTGAAATCTTATCTCCTTTTGCACCTGTTTCAACAGTAATTAAACGTACATATGGAGCCTTAACAGCTGTATGATCTAATGTAAAACTTTCTACCTTAGCCATCTTAACACTTCCTATATAAAAAATATTAATTTCAATTTCTACTCTATCATTTTTATTTAAAATTGCAAATTATAACTATGCATAATGATCAGGTACTAGCACTTCTTTTAAATACTTACCAGTATAGCTATCATTAACTCTTATAACTTCTTCTGGTGTTCCGGTAGCTACTATTTGACCGCCACCATCTCCACCTTCAGGACCTAGATCAATTAAATAATCTGCAGTCTTTATAACATCTAAATTATGCTCAATTACAAGAACAGTATTTCCCTTATCAACTAATCTTTGCAGAACTTCTAATAGTCTCTTAATATCTTCTGAATGTAACCCCGTTGTAGGTTCATCTAAAATATAAAAAGTTTTTCCATTAGACTTTTTATGAAGTTCTGAAGCTAATTTCATTCTTTGTGCTTCACCACCAGATAAAGTTGTTGCTGGTTGTCCTAATTTTACGTAACCTAAACCAACATCTACAATCGTTTGTAGTTTCCGTTTAATTTTAGGAATTGGTTCAAAAAATGTTAAAGCTTCAGATACAGTCATATTTAAAATATCAGCAATATTTTTATCTTTATACTCTACTTCTAAGGTTTCAGAATTATAGCGTGTACCATGACACACTTCACAAGGAACATAAACATCTGGTAAAAAGTTCATTTCAATCTTTATAATCCCATCGCCTTTACATGCCTCACATCTTCCACCCTTAATATTAAAGCTAAATCTTCCTTTGCCATACCCTCTCAGTTTAGCCTGATTGGTTTGAGCAAATAGTCCTCTAATATCATCGAATACACCGGTATATGTAGCCGGATTACTTCTAGGAGTACGTCCAATTGGCGTTTGATCTATATCAATAATTTTTTCGATGTTTTCAACACCTTCAATTTTTTGATATTTCCCTGGTTTTTCAGAATTATGATTAAGTTTTTGAGCCAAGGCACGCTTTAAAATCATATTTACCAATGTTGATTTTCCTGAACCAGATACACCGGTAACGGCTATAAATTCACCTAGTGGGAAACCAACATCTATATTTTTCAAATTATTCTCCGAAGCACCCTTAACTACTATCTTCTTTCCATTCCCTTTTCGTCGTTCACTTGGAATTGCAATATACTTCTTACCTGACAAATATTGTCCAGTTAAAGAATTACGCTTTTTTTCGACCTGCTTTGGAGTTCCAGCAGCTATAACTTGTCCACCATTCTCGCCAGCGCCTGGACCAATATCAATTAAATAATCTGCTGCTCTCATAGTATCTTCATCGTGTTCTACAACAATTAGTGTATTACCTAAATCACGCATTTTTTTCAATGAAGCAATCAATCTATCATTATCTCTTTGATGGAGACCAATTGATGGTTCATCTAAAACATACATTACACCCGATAAATTTGATCCAATTTGTGTAGCTAAACGAATTCTTTGGGCTTCTCCACCTGATAGTGTACGTGCCGAACGACTAAGTGTTAAGTAATCTAAACCTACATTCTTTAAAAATGTTAACCTATCATCAATTTCTTTTAGAATCGGTCTGGCAATCTCTTGATTTTGTTCACTAAATGTTAGATTTTCAAAGAAATTCAAGCTTTCATTAATAGGAAAATCTGACACTTCACCAATATGTTTACCTGCTATTTTTACAGATAATGCTTGTTCATTTAAACGATATCCATGACATGTTTGACAAGTTAAACTAGTCATATATTGACGCATAACATCTCTTGTAAAATCACTATTTGTTTCTCTATAACGTCTTTCAACATTTGGAATAACACCTTCAAATGTTGTATCAATATCCTTCAAACCACCAAAGTCACTTTCAAATTTAAAATGAAATTCTCTATCTCCAGCTCCATACAATATAATTTTTTTATCTTTGTCTGGTAAATCTTTAAATGGAGTATCCATATCAATACCAAATGCCTCACATGCTTGTTGCAACATCGTTGGGTAGTACTTAGAACTGATAGGATTCCATGGTGCAAGTGCACCTTCATTTAAAGTTTTTGTATCGTCTGGTATTACCAAATCTTTATCTACTTCTAATTTCACACCTATACCATCACAATCAGGACATGCTCCAAATGGTGCGTTAAAAGAAAATATACGTGGTTCTAATTCTCCAATGGTAAAACCACAATATGGACATGAGAAGTTCTCAGAAAATTGCAGCATTTTATCACCAATTACATCAACTGCAACATTGCCGTTAGTTAATCTCAAAGCAGCTTCTAGTGAATCAAACAATCTTGATCGAATACCATCTTTCAATACAATTCGATCTACTACAACACTTATATCATGCTTTTTATTTTTATCTAACTCTATTTCTTCTTCAACATCATGAATCTCACCATCAACAATAATACGTACAAATCCATCTTTTTTTACTTTTTCAATAATTTTCTTATGTTGCCCTTTTTTTCCTCGTACAATTGGAGCTAGAATTTGTAATTTAGTTCTTTCTGGCAATTCTAATATCTTATCTACCATTTGTTCTGGAGATTGACTTGTTATTTCATGACCATCATTAGGACAAATAGGTGTTCCGACTCTTGCCCATAATAATCGTAAAAAATCATTGATTTCAGTAACTGTTCCTACTGTCGATCTTGGGTTTTTGGAAGTTGTCTTTTGATCAATTGAAATTGCTGGAGATAATCCATCAATCGAATCAACATCTGTTTTATCCATTTGTCCCAAGAATTGACGTGCATATGCTGAGAGACTCTCTACATATCTTCGTTGTCCTTCAGCATATAAAGTATCAAATGCTAATGAACTTTTACCTGAGCCAGATAAACCAGTAACTACTACCAACTTATCTTTAGGTATATCGACATCTATATTTTTTAAATTATGTGCCCTTGCTCCGCGAATTTTTATTTTATTTTGAGCCAAATTATATACCCTTCTTCCTTAACTAATCTGTGCTTTCAATTCCATTACAGTATCTCTTAATGTTGCAGCTTCTTCAAAATCTAACTTCTTAGCAGCCTCACGCATTTGTTCTTCTAGATTAGAAATCATTTCTAATTGTTCCTTCTTACTCATATCAGCAAAATCTACTGTATCACTAATATTTGTATCTGATTTATTAACTTTTGAACTTATAGAAATAGCTGCTCTAATTGGTTTAATAATTGTTTTAGGAATAATATTATGATCTTTATTATATTGTTCTTGGATACTACGACGTCTCTTAGTTTCCTTAATGGCTGCTTCCATAGAAGGTGTTACATCGTCAGCATACATAATTACATGACCACTTGCATTACGAGCAGCACGTCCAATCGTCTGAATTAAAGAGCGTTCATTTCGTAAAAATCCTTCTTTATCAGCATCTAAAATTGCTACCAATGAAACTTCAGGCACATCTATTCCTTCTCTCAAAAGATTAATACCTACTAATACATCGAATTTTCCCATTCTTAAGTCTCGAACAATTTCGGTTCTTTCTAATGTCTTTATATCAGAGTGTAAGTATTTAACTTTTATTCCCATTTCTTTGAAATAATCAGTTAAATCTTCAGCCATTTTTTTAGTTAACGTTGTAACAAATACTCTTTCATTAAGTTCAACCCGTTTATTGATTTCTCCAACTAAGTCATCCATTTGTCCCATAATAGGACGAACTTCAATTTCTGGATCTAATAATCCAGTTGGTCGAATAATCTGTTGTACAACATGTGATGTTTTTTCTTGTTCATAAGGCCCTGGTGTCGCTGACATATAAATTATTTGATTTACATGTTTTTCAAATTCTTCTCTAGTTAATGGACGATTATCTAAAGCACTAGGTAACCTAAATCCATAATCTACCAGCATTTGCTTTCTAGCTCTATCCCCATTATACATACCTCTAACTTGGGGCATCGTTACATGTGATTCATCTACTACAATCAAGAAATCATCTGGGAAGAAATCTAATAAAGTATAAGGTGCTTCTCCTGGTTTTCTACCATCCATATGTCTTGAATAGTTTTCAATTCCAGAACAATATCCCATTTCCTTTAGCATTTCAATATCATACGTGGTTCTTTGCTGTAGTCTTTGAGCCTCTAAAAGTTTTCCTTCATTCTTTAATTCAGTCGTTCTTTCTTCTAATTCTTGTTGAATTCCCTCAATCGCTGTTCCTAATCTTTCTTCATTTGTCATAAAGTGAGTAGCAGGGAAAATAGCGATGTGTTCTCTATCAGCGATAGTTTCTCCAGTCAATGGGTCAATTTCTCTAATTCTATCAATTTCATCGCCAAAAAATTCTACTCGTAATGCTGACTCATCTCTTGAAGCTGGAAAGATTTCAACAACATCTCCACGAACTCTGAAACGTCCACGTTGAAAGTCGATGTCATTTCGTTCAAATTGAATATCAATTAAATCATTTAATAATTTATTACGCTCAATTTCTTGTCCGACTCTTAATGAAATTGTGTGTTCTCTATATTCATGAGGATCACCTAACCCAAAGATTGATGAAACAGAAGCCACAACAATTACATCATTTCTTTCTAATAACGAACTTGTAGCAGAGTGACGAAGTTTATCTATTTCATCATTGATACTTGAATCTTTTTCAATATAAGTATCGCTAGAAGGAACATAAGCTTCTGGTTGATAATAGTCATAATAACTAACAAAATATTCCACTGCATTATTAGGAAAGAATTCTTTAAATTCTCCATATAATTGTCCTGCCAACGTCTTATTATGTGCTAAAACTAAAGTTGGTTTATTAACATTCTTTATTACATTAGAAATTGTAAAAGTTTTACCAGTACCTGTCGCTCCCATTAAAATTTGAGCTTTTTCACCTTTTTTAATTCCTTCTGTTAATTCTTGTATTGCTTCCGGCTGGTCTCCAGTTGGGCTATACTTAGAAACTAATTCAAAATTTCTATCTGCTTGACGCTCAATCACATCGAACCCTCCCAATCATAAAAATTGCATATATATTGTACCACACCGAACAAGAATTCTACTACTACTTAGTTTAGAATTAATAAAAACGTCTTACTACTAATTTTTATCAGTAATAAGACGTTTCTCTAAACTAATTTCTATTTATTATTCATTTACAAAATTATTAATTTCTTCTTCAAAGACTGCACGTTTCTTTGTTGCTGCTTCTAAGGTATCGCCTAAAGTACCAATATAGAATTTGATCTTTGGTTCTGTACCAGAAGGACGAATAGCAATCCATGTACCATCTTCCAATAAGAATTTCAATACGTTAGACTTAGGTAGAGTCATTGTTTCAACTTTTCCGTCAGCATAACTCTTTTCAGATTTATCGAAATCTTCCATTGCAACAACTTTATAATCACCAAATTGTTTTGGTGCTTCAGCTCTAAATTTAGCCATTAAGTCTTTAATCTTATTAGCACCTTCAACTCCATCAAAAGTTAATGATGTTGTCTTTTCAACAAAATATCCATGCTTTTCAAATAATTCTTGAAGACCATCGTATAGATTCTTACCTTGTTTCTTATAGAAAGCAGCCACTTCTGCTAACATTACAAGTGATTGTACAGCATCTTTATCACGAACAAATGGACGAACCAAATATCCATAACTTTCTTCAAATCCAAACATAAATGTATGTTCATTTGTATCTTCAAAATGCTTAATTTGTTCAGCAATAAATTTGAATCCAGTTAAAACATTGATCATGTCTACGTTAAAACTTTCAGCAATCTTTGTAGCAAATTCACTTGATACAATTGATTTAACTGCTGCTGCGTTAGCTGGTAAAGTACCTGCATTCTTTCTAGCAGTTAAAATGTAGTTTAACATAATTGCTGCAATTTGGTTACCTGTTAATAATTGATATTCACCATCTGGTTGACGTACAGCTGCTCCCAAACGGTCAGCATCAGGGTCAACAGCAACTAATAAATCTGCACCTTCTTCTTTACCTAATTTAATAGCTAAATCAAAGGCTGCTGTATCTTCTGGATTTGGTTTCTTAACTGTTGAGAAATCAGGATCTGGCTTAGCTTGTTCTGGAACCATTGTAAAGTTTTCAAAACCTGCTTGACGCAAAGCTTTTTCACCCAACATAGCTCCTGTACCATGAAGTGGTGTGAAGATAAGTTTCATTGTCTTACCTTCTTCAGCAACTAATTCTTGGTTAATAGTAACTTGTTTTACTTCATCTAAGTATGCTTTATCAACTTCGTCACCAATTACCTTAAGAACACCATCTTCAATTAGTTCTTCTTGATCTGCAACTTTAATCGCAAATAGATCGTCTACTTTACGAATATATTTAGTAATCAAATCTGATTCTTTAGGAGGCATTTGTGCCCCATCTTCACCATAAATCTTATATCCGTTATATTGCTTTGGATTGTGACTTGCAGTAATCATAATTCCTGCATAAGTATGTAAGTGACGTACTGTGAATGATAATTCAGGTGTTGGACGTAAACTTTCAAAAACAAATGTTGGAATACCATGTTGTCCTAATACTCTAGCAGATTCAAAAGCAAAGTCTTGTGAATGGTGACGTGAATCGTAACTAATAGCTACACCACGTTTTCTTGTTTCTTCATCAAGAGTTTCCATGAAAAGAGCTAAACCTTCAGTAGCTTGACGAACAGTATAAATGTTCATACGATTAATTCCTGCACCTAAAACCCCACGCATACCAGCTGTACCAAATTCTAATGGTGCATAGAATGCATCTTCAAGTTCATCTTGATTTCCTTCCATACGTACTAAATCTGCACGTAAATCTTCAACTAATTCTTTATTTTCTTTCCAGTCTTGGTAAGTATCTTGCCAACTCATGAAAATCACCCTTCCATTAACATATATCTATATTATACTATAGAATAGCAAATTTTTTTAAATTAATTATTATTCTGTATACCATTTCAATAATGGATCATTATATCTTCTGTAAAAGATTGCTGTAATGGCACTAATAAACAGAATTAAAGATAACCATTGTGATACCCTTAAGCTCCCCAACATTAAGCTATCAGTTCTCATTCCTTCAATAAAGAAACGACCAAATGAATACCAAATTATGTAAGACAGAACGACTTCTCCACTTTTTAATAATTTCTTCTGTCTTCTCAAAATAATTAAAACAACGAATCCACTAATATCCCATAGAGACTCATAAAGAAACGTAGGTTGATAATATGTTCCATCTATATACATCTGGTTAATTATAAACTTAGGTAGATGTAACGATTTTAAAAAACCTAAAGTCGTTGCAACACCATGAGCTTCTTGATTCATGAAATTTCCCCAACGCCCTATACCTTGTGCCAATATAACTGTTGGGGCAATCACATCAAGTAAAGTCCAAGTTGGAATATTGCGGCGACGACAAAAGATCAAGATAACTATAACTGCACCTATTAGTGCACCATAAATAGCAATTCCACCGTCCCAAATACGATAAGTCTCACTTAAATGATGAGAATAATATGACCATTCAAAAACTACATAGTAAATTCGGGCACAGATAATTGCTACTGGCAGAGAATACAACAATAAATCATAGATGTCATCATCTAAGATATTTTGTTTCCTTCCCTCTAAAACAGATAAATATACTGCCAGAATAACTGCACTAGCAATAATTATTCCATACCATCTAATTTGAAATGGACCTAATTGTAAGGCAACCGGATTAATTACTCCTAAAAAATTCATTAATCTTTACACCTCTAATTTTCTGAATTCTCTTTAATTAAATTGTTAAGATTTCTCTCAAATGCTTTAGTTGCATCATATCCCATTGTTTTTGCACGGAAATTCATCGCTGCGGCTTCAATAATAATAGCTAAATTTCGTCCAATTTTTACTGGAATAGTAATTTTAGGAACTGATACATCAAAAATTTGCTGACTTTGTTCTCCTGAACCTAAACGATCAAATTGCTTATCTTTACTCCAATTTTCAAGATGAACAATCAATGATATATCTGTGTCTTGTCTAACAGCACCAGCACCGAATAAATTCATGACATCAATGATCCCAATTCCTCTAATTTCTAATAAATGACGCAAAATTTGTGGTGCTTCACCAACAACAGTTTGTTCATCTTGTTGCCATACTTCGACCCTATCATCAGCTATTAAACGATGCCCACGTTTTATTAATTCAAGTGCAGTTTCTGATTTACCTACACCTGAATCTCCAGTAATTAGGACACCTAAGCCATAGATATCTACTAGTACTCCATGCATTGCTCTTCGCTCAGCTAACTTTCCTTCAAGATAATCCGTCATTTTTGATGACAATCTTGTTGTTGGTAAGCTAGATAATAAAATCGGAATATTATTGGCTTCCGCTGATTTTTCTAATTCTGCTGGCACCTTTAGATCCCTAGCAATTACTAAACAAGGTGTCTTTGAAGCACATAATTTTTCCGCAACATCTTGTAAATCTTTTTCAGTCAATTGATGAGCGTATGAGACTTCTGTCATCCCAAATAACTGGATACGTTCTTCTGGATAATATTCAAAATATCCTGTAAGTTCTAGACCAGGACGATAGATATCACTTGTAGTAATCTTTTTTTCTTCTAGATATTCTTCTCCAGAATAAACAGTTAAGTTAATAGCTTCTACCAAGTTAGCTACTGAAACACTATTCATTATCTTCCCTCCATTCAGAAGTAAATAACTTCTATCTATATTCTATCATTTTTATAAACCGGTTTCACTACTTTATCTATTCATAAAATAATTTGTCACAATTAAGTTCACAATACTCATGATAATTGCAACAATTAGCGCTGAACCAAAACTTGTAAAATAAAATGCTCCTTTCATTACAACTGAAGTCAATTCTAGTAATAAAGCATTGATTACAAAATAAAACAGCCCCATTGTCCATAAAGTTATCGGTAAAGATAAAATTATTAAAAATGGTTTTACAAACGTATTTAACAATCCTAAAACAAATGCAGCCATGAATGCTACCCAAACATTGGCCACATGTAGCCCTGAGCTATATAAACCAGCAATCGCTATAAAAAATATGCCATTTATTAAAACTCTCTTCCAAAAACCTAAATACATTGTTTAATCCTTTCTATCATCTTTAATGTCCTTTTCAGTAACATTTGTTAATGTTTTTCTACCTTTCTCTTCTTTAACATCATCTGTTTTCTCAAAATATGAGAATGGATCAAAAGCTGAGTCAAAATTATCTCTATTAATTTTTTTAACTGGAATTGCTAGCATCATAATAATATAAATTCCAGGTACGACCATAGACAGTGGTCTAAAAATACTAGTAATAACGGTCAAAGCTACAAAAGTTATTCTGACATATTTAGCATCTATTCCTAAATATTCACCAATACCACCACAAACTCCACCAACTATACGATTTCTATTTGATCTGTATAATTTTTTCATATATTACTATCCCTACCTTGCTTTAAATCTCGGTAAAATCACATAAAATGTTGTTCCTTCATTAATTTGACTTTTAACTTTTATCCTTCCAGATAAAGCATCAACTGATTCCCTTACAACAGCTAAACCTAATCCTGTTCCACCAACTGTTTTACTATGTGATTTATCTACACGATAAAATCTCTCAAAGATTCTTTCTTTATCTTCATCCGATATGCCAATACCTGTATCACTGATGACAAAGACCCACTCATTTTTTTTGTCATTTTGAACCTTAATTTTTATTTCCCCATTTTCTAAATTATATCGAATTGCATTTTGAATTAAATTAGTGATAATATGCTTTAATTTCAATTTATCACAATATAAGCTTAATTCTTCATCTATTTCTATCCTAACATTCAATCCTTTTTTCTCAATTTCATGACTAAATAATTGTAATGTATCTTTAACCAACTTAAAGATATTCACCAACTCAATATTCAAACTTCCATGCTCGTTTAATCTAGAAATAGTTATCATGTCATCAACCAAGTTTGACAGTTTTGTACTTTCATCATGAATAATTTCAATAAATTGTTTACTAACTTCTTTATCATCTAGAGCACCATCTAATAGTGTCTCACTAAATCCTGTTATTGCAGTAATAGGCGTTTTTATTTCATGACTAAGATTTCCCACAAAATCTAATTGCTTTTTCTCTACTTCTTTTTGAGCTGTTAAATCTCGTAACATCAGCATTATTAAGTAGCGCTCAGAATCTATCGGAATATAGATAGCACTTGTCTCAACAATTTTTTGAACTGTATCGACTTTTAATACAATCTGTTTTTTCTTATCTTCCTTGGTCAACTTAACTTGCTCAATTAATTTTCTCACATCAAGATTGTAAATATAATTTTGATAATCTTGATTTTTCCATTCATTATCAAAATCAAAAAAATCTTTTCCTAATTCATTAGACATTGTTAATCTATCTTTATAATCAATAACTAATATTCCAATATCGATATATTCTAATAAGCTCAAATATTCCCTTTTTCTTTTATCATATTTTTTAGAAAGCTTATTTTGTTTATCTTGAACATAACCTATAGATTGAGATAACTCGTAATAAGGATTCTTCTTATCTATCACATTATCAGTTAATTTGATATCTTCTATAATTTTCTTATTTAATCTTTCTATCTCTTTTCTTTGTTTTCTACTATTCCACAAGTCAATTCCTGTATCTAATACTACAAGTACTACAACAGCAATTATAATTTGTATCCACGATTCTTTTTCTAAAAACTCTGATAGAACTGATTTTTTAAAATCAACCATTATCAATACTGCACCTAGCATTGATACTAAAACCAAAACAATATTTAATAAAACAAGTCTAATTTTACTCATTATTCGTCCTCAAAGCGATAACCGAAGCCTCTAACAGTTTTTAAAAAAATAGGCTTCTTAGGATTCTCCTCTATTTTTTCACGTAAATGACTGACATGCATATCTACCATTCTTGTTTGACCGATATAGTCAAATCCCCAAACATTGTTCAATAATTCTTCGCGTCCTAAAACCCTACCTTTTTTTCTTAAAAAATACACAAGCAATTCGAATTCTTTAGGCGTTAACTTAATTAAATTATTATTTTTATCTCTCAATTCATAACTGTCAAGATTTACCACATAGTTTCCAAAGTAATACTTATTTTTGGAATCCTTCTCTGAATTATCAGAATAATGTTCCACTCTTCTTTTGACTGCTTTTAACCTAGCAACAATTTCACGTGGTGAAAATGGTTTAGTCAAATAATCATCAGCACCTAATTCTAGTCCAATGATCTTATCATACTCATCGTCCTTAGCAGTAAGAATAAGAATATATGTTGTTATCTTTTCTTGTCTTATTCTCTTAGTAACTTCAATTCCATCAATTCCTGGCAACATTAGATCTAAGATTATAAAGTCGTATTTGCCAGTTAATCCTTCATCTAATGCATCATTTCCATTATTAACGGTTTTAACTTCATAGCCTGCCTTTTCTAAATTATATTTCAATAATGTTGTTATTGCCTGTTCATCATCTACAACCAATACTTTTGCCATATTTTCACCTTCTAACTAGTGGAATAAAATTAAGCCGATTTCATGAGGAGAATCCATAAAAATGGCACTTTCAGCAATTCGTAAATCTCCCTCATAAGTTCTCACTTTAACATGGCAATATGCAGAGTTTAGTTGTAATGCTTGATAAAATTCTTCCTCAGAATTTACCACTCTATTATTGCATGTCAAAATAACATCTCCCGGCTGCAACTTCATTTTTGCTGCAGGTGTTTCTGGCTGAACCGAAATAATTCTAATTCCTTCATCTGTTTCCACATACCAAGAATTAGCATCTTTCTCTTTCTTTCTAAGTTTAATTTCCAAAAATATCGATACTACTGTCAAAATTATCAAACTGATCAAAAATAGTCTTGACATAAATTTAGTTAATACTATTAAAATAAAAGTTAGGCCTAAAAGTAATTCAGTATTCTTTAATTTATCTTGAATTACTCGTTCCTTAGCTCTTTTTATAACTTTAACGCTAGTACTTATAAAAATTGGAAATAAAATTAACGAAAATTTTTGATTACCAATATTAAAAACTGGCCAAAAATTCAAAGTGCTAGAGAGAGTACCACTAGGAATTAATACCAACAGTGGAAACACAATCGTTTCTCTCCCTAAATATGTGGCAATATTTCTACCACGTTTTCCACTTTTTATCCTTGGACTTAATGGATGCTTCTTCATATTTCTCTTTAGATAATAATCGGCTAATATTGAAATAAATATTAACAATAGCCAACTAGGCCCTGATATTTCTGGAAATACATCTCCAAAAAATGTAATGAATCTTGGGACAACTAACTCTAATATACCTGCTGCAGTCATAACTAATAACATGCTTGTTGTTGAAAATCCGTTTATTAAAAACGCTAGTACTACTAAAATTTGATATATGTATACACTATTTGTAGGCAAGGTTAGTCCTAATATCATGGAAATTAAACTTCCCATCACAAAAAAGAACAGACCATATTTTATGAAATTTCGTCCCTCATAAAAATCCTTATTTATCGCAACTCTAAATTGTTTTCTTTCTTTATTAATTCTCTGATTATAACTAATAATTACGTACAATATTCCTAACCATAGAACAGGTGTTAATAAGTAACTACCTATAAGTTTTAAAATTAACAAGTTAACGTCCCCTCCTCAAGACATAGTTTAGTTTAAGTATATCAAATTTTGTAATTCATTGACAAAAATATCACATAATTAAAAAAGCACCTATAATCAGTCTCGTTAACTACTGATTTATTGGTGCTTTAGCTTCTATAGTTTTATTTTTATACAATAATTATTGTGGATTAGCTTGTTGCAGCTTCCATTGTAAATAAGCATTGATAAATGGATCTAAATCTCCATCCATGACTGCTTGAATATTTCCAGTTTCATAATCTGTACGATGATCTTTGACCATTGAGTATGGATGAAAGACATATGATCTAATCTGGGAACCCCAACCAATATCTAATTGTTCCCCTTGAATAGCAGCACGTTGTTTTTCTTTTTCTTCCATCTCCAATTGATACAACTTAGCACGTAACATATTTTCTGCAGTTGCTCTATTTTGAAATTGAGAACGTTGTGCCTGACTTGAAACAACTATTCCCGTTGGTATATGAATAAGTCTAACAGCTGAAGAAGTTTTATTAATATGCTGTCCACCTGCTCCACTAGCACGAAAGACCTCCATTTTTATATCTTCAGGTCTTAACTCAACTTCAACAGAATCATCAAGTTCTGGCATAACATTAACAGATGCAAACGAGGTATGACGTCTTCCAGCAGAATCAAATGGTGAAATACGTACCAGTCTATGAACTCCTCGTTCACTTCGTAGATAACCATAAGCATTTTTTCCTTCTATCATAAGCGTTACACTTTTTATACCAGCATCATCACCTGGTTGATAATCTACAGTTTCAACTTTAAAATCATGTTGACTAGCCCAGCGTGTATACATTCTTAGTAGCATTGATCCCCAGTCTTGAGATTCTGTACCACCTGCTCCAGGATGAATTTCTAAAATAGCATTATTCTTATCATACTTTTCACTTAACAACATATTTAATTGGTATGATTGTAACAATTTTTCAGCATGTTGATAATTTTCTTCTAAATCTGCTTGTAATTCTTCATCATCTGGAATTTCTTGTAATAACTCTAACGACACTTCTAAATCTGAAATAGATTCCGCCAGTTCATGAAATGTCTCAAATTTTGCCTTTAAATCATTATTTTCGGCAATAACTTCTTGTGCTTTTTCTTGGTCATCCCAAAATCCTGGTTCTGCCATCCTTGCTTCATTTTCTGCAATCTTTTCTTCTAGAGCATCTAAGTCAAAGAGACCTCCTAAATTCACTAACTTTATTACTCATTTCGGCAATATTTTTCTTATATTCACTTAATTCTAAGTTCAAAATCATCGCTCCTATCAATAATTTAGTCTGTATACTATAAAGGCTAGAAAGAAGAACTTCTTTCCAGTCTTTACTGTTTATTATCGCTTTATGTCTTGTCTAATTTCAGCTTTCAAGAACAAACGAGTAACATCATATTCGATTGCACCTACCATTTGTTCAAACATTCTGAAACCATCTTGTTGATATTCTACCAATGGATTTAATTGTCCATATCCACGCAAACCAATAGATTGTCTTAATTGGTCCATTTCATCAATATGATCTGTCCACAATGAGTCAACAACTCTTAGAATTACAACTTTTTCAAATTCTAACATTTGACTTTCGTCATACAATTGTTTTTCTTTTTCAGCATAGATATCTTCTGCACGTTTCATTAAATAGTCAACAATTTCATCTGGTGTTTTATTCACTAAATCACCTAAACTAATAGTATCTTCATTAACCATTGCAGAAACAGCAAAATCTAAAATACCTTGCAAATTCCATTCACTCTTATCACCTTGAGTATGCATCAAAACCGTATGCTTTACAGTTCTTTCAATCATAGGCATGATTATTGGTTTCAAGCTCTTTTCTTCCATAATTACTTGTTGTCTTTGAGCATAAATAACTTCACGTTGAGCTCTCATAACATCATCATATTGAAGAACTTGCTTACGAGTATCATAGTTATTACCCTCAACACGTTTTTGTGCTGATTCTACTTGACGACTTATCATCTTAGATTGAATAACTGCATCGTCATCGCTAACTTTCATTCTTTCCAAGAAATTCTTAATACGTTCCGATCCAAAACGCAACATTAAATCGTCTTCTAATGATAGATAGAACTGAGTAACACCTGGATCTCCTTGACGACCAGAACGTCCACGTAACTGATTATCAATTCTTCGTGATTCATGGCGTTCAGTACCAATAACAGCTAATCCACCTAATTCACGAACACCAGGTCCAAGTTTGATGTCAGTACCACGACCAGCCATGTTAGTAGCAATTGTTACCGCACCACGTTGACCAGCATTCATTACAATTTCAGCTTCACGAGCATGGTTTTTAGCATTTAAAACAGAGTGTGGTATGCCTTCATCGTCTAACATCTTAGACAATAATTCAGAAGTTTCAACCGCAACTGTACCTACTAAAACAGGTTGTCCTTTTTCATGACGTGCTTTTACATCTCTTACTACTGCATTAAATTTACTCTTTAGTGTAGGATATAACAAATCAGGCTTGTCTACACGAGCAATTGGCTTGTTTGTAGGAATAGATACAACTTCCATATTATAAATTTCACGGAATTCTTCGCGTTCTGTCTTAGCTGTACCTGTCATTCCAGAAAGTTTATTATACATTCTGAAGAAGTTCTGATAAGTAATGTTAGCCATTGTCTTTGTTTCTTCTTCAATTTCAACATGTTCTTTAGCTTCAATAGCTTGATGTAATCCGTCAGAGTAACGACGTCCATCCATAATACGTCCAGTAAATTGATCAACAATTAGCACTTCACCATCGCGTACAACGTAATCTTTATCTCTTAGCATGATGTAATTAGCACGTAGAGCGTTATCCAAATGATGGTTTAGTGCCATATTATCTGGATCATATAAGTTCTTTAATCCAAAATATTTTTCACCTTTACGAATACCATCTTCTGTCAATGAAACTGTCTTTGATTCCAAATCAATCTTGAAATCTTCATCTTCTGTCAAAGTTTTAGCAAAACGATCAGTTCTAGTATAAAGAGTTGTCGTTCCCGTTGCTTGACCAGAAATAATCAATGGTGTTCTAGCTTCGTCAATTAAAATAGAGTCAACTTCGTCTACGATAACAAAATTCAATGGACGTTGAACCATATCTTCCTTGTAAACAACCATGTTATCACGCAAATAGTCAAAACCAAGTTCACTATTAGTTGAATAAGTAATATCACAATTATAAGCATTACGCTTTTCTTCTGGTGATTTATCAGCTAAGTTCAACCCAACAGTTAATCCTAACCATGTGTATAACTCTCCCATTTCTGTGGCATCACGTTCAGATAAATATTCGTTAACAGTAACAACGTGAACACCTTTACCAGAAATAGCATTCAAATATACTGGCATTGTAGCAGTCAAAGTTTTACCTTCACCTGTTTTCATTTCTGCAATATTACCTTCGTGCAAAACGATACCACCAATTATTTGAACATGGTATGGATACAAGCCTAGTACCCTTTTTGCACCTTCTCGGCAGACAGCAAAAGCTTCAGGTAATAAATCATCTAAGCTTTCCCCATCTTGATATCTTTTTTTAAATTCTTCTGTTTTTGCTTTTAATTCATCATCTGATAAAGCACCAAATTCATCAGCATATGATTCTACCTTATCAGCAATTTTTCCTAGGCGTTTAAGCTCTCGTTTATCACTTTCCACCCAACGTTTAAGAAGATTTGCCATATGTCAATTCCTTCCAATCCTCAATAAAATTAAACTATTTCCAAATTTGTAAACTAACTTTAATTTTACCATTAATCACTTTGAAATTAAATAATCACACTTAATAAATTCCCTAATTTCAAATTTACTTATTTAACCGTAAAAAATGTTGTCTTCCCATTCTTATCATAACTAATCCAATTATAGCAGTAAATGCTGCTACTAATAATAAACACAATAAAGTCGTATTCCAATTATTAAAAGTATCTTTAAGAACTCCAAAAATAACTGGACCTGAACTTGCCAGTAAGTAACCTACAGATTGGACAAAACCACTAACTTGCCCAACTTCTTCCTTACTACTTGAAAAAACAGTAATTAGATATAAAGATAATGCAAAACTTGTTCCTGTTGTTATTCCATTTATTAAACAAGCTAGCAATAACAACCATAAATTATCTTTGACAACAATCAGCATTCCCACACCTAAAATATATCCCACTAATAATAATAGCATCGTCAATCGTGCACTCTTTAATCTACTTGCTAATTTAGGAACTACATACGAAAATGGGAAGCCTATCATTTGAAATGCTGCAAACATCCATCCAGCTATTACAGGAGAGATTCCATGATTTACCAAAACACTTGGCAACCATGCAACCAACGTATAAAAAACTAAGGACTGCAATCCCATAAAAATTGCTAACAACCAGATAGCATGCCTTTGCCATACCTTTTCTTTTTCAAAAATTTCTACCTTACTATCCAATTCAATTTCCTTTTTAGGTAACAAAATTGCTCCAACTCCAGCAATTAATGCAGGCAATGAAAATACTTGAATTGCGTTTTCCCAGCCTATTAGATTTGACAGTGGAACTATCACACCTCCTGCTAAAGCAGAAATTAAATTGCTAGTAGCTATGTATAAACCATTTAAAAATGCCGATTTTTCTTCAGCATAATCTACAACCAAAGCCGGTAAAGTCACATTTAAAATAGTTATTGATACACCAACAAATAACGTACCTACAAAAATCAAACTTTCAGTATATATTCTAAAAAAGTTAGCTAACATCAATAAAAATAAACCAATTATTATTGTTCTTCTAGTTCCAATTTTTTTAATCAATAAAGAAATTAATATCGATATAAAACCAAAACATAATAATGGTATCGTAGTAAGTATCCCTAATTGAACTGTAGATAGCTTAAATGTTTCTCCTATTTTATCTATTAAAGGTGTAAGAATTATGATTGCTAATCTTAAGTTGCATGCAATTAACACTATTTCCCAAGCAAAATTATTTCTTACTTTCGACATTTATATTCATCCTCACAAAATAATTATCGTATCATTAAGAAAAATTATAGCATCGCTCATCAAAATAAAATACCCCATAGACTAATCTATGGAGTATTTAGAACAATTAATTATTTAATTAAGCTTAGTCTTCACTAGCTTCAATTAAACCATAACGGCCATCGCGACGACGATATACAATATTTATACCACCATTTTCTGCATCTTCATAAATGAAGAAATCATGACCTAACATGTCCATTTGTAATACAGCTTCTTCGCTGTCCATTGGTTTCAAAGATAGACGCTTAGTACGAACGATTTCAAACTTCTTATCTTCTACTTCTTCTTTTTCATCTGCAACAGGTGCAAATTCAAAATTCTTAAAGCCTTTTTCACGAGACTTACGATTTACTTTAGTCTTGTATTTTCTAATTTGGCGTTCAAGTTTATCTGTAACAAGATCAATACTTGCATACATATCAGGTGAGGTTTCTTCTGCTCTCAAAACAAGATATGGCAATGGAATTGTTACTTCTACCTTTGCAGTCTTGTCTGAGTACACCTTTAAGTTTACGTGAGCCGTTGAATCAGCAGTATTATCAAAGAACTTCTCTAATTTTGCTAATCTCTTTTCAACGTATTCACGGATTGCTCCTGTAACTTCAATATTTTCACCACGAACATTGATTTTTAACATGGTAAACCTCTCCTTTCACAACTAAGTCTTATTAGACTTATATAGAGAGTAAATAAAAAAACTTTTATCACTCTTTCTACCTATATTATAATAGAAAGCGTTTAAATTATCAAATAAATTTATCAAGTTTTATGTAATTTCTTTATAAATTTTGTTTAAGTTTACAATAATTTTTTAACTCATCTTGCTAAAGTTACTGAACATACTCTACTAGCTCCATTTTTTAGTAGTAATTCTTGAGCATAATATAGAGTTCTTCCTGTTGTATAAACATCATCTATTATGACATAATTTCCTTGTAGTTTATCACCTATGTATTCAAATGGTTGTTGTGTTTTCAAACGCTCACTTCTACTTTTTTCTGACTGCTTTTTATCCCTTTTTAATTTCTTCATCTTCAGAACTCTTGAATAAGGTAGATCTCCTAATTAATCCTTCTACTTGATTGAAACCTCTATGTTGCATTGTATATTCGTCCACTGGAATAGGAATATATATCCAATCTTTAGAGGGATAGTTATTCGTTATAAAATTTTTAAACTCTATGTTAAAAATTTTTCTCCAGTAATAGTCTCCCATAAACTTATATCTTTCGAAATATTTTTTGATAATTAAATTATCATATGTATATATCGACTTATTATTCAATAAGATTTTGTTATTATTTTTCCACTTAATGCAGTCGTTACATAATAACAACTTTTTTTGTTCTCTCCCACATCCTTCACAAGCGTTGGCTATTTTACATTTTCTCAATTCTTCTCTACACCTTTTGCAAACATTATCCCGCTTATATTTTTTTAACGATAGTATCCATTTGATGTTTAGTTTAAAATCAACTGTGTTGTTGCATAATAAACAATTCATGAGATACCTTCTCTCAATTTTTTTGCTTTTTTATTTAAAAATTCTATTTGTTTTTGTGCGTCTTTTACCTTTCTTGTATATCTATCACAGATAAATATTACATCACCATCTGGTCTACTAACACTACGCCCAACCCTCCCAGCAATTTGAACTAAAGCAGACGTTGAAAACACACTATTATCAGCACCTAACACTAGTAAATCTATTTCCGGAAAAGTGACTCCTCTTTCTAAAATTGTCGTAGTTATTAAATACGTATATTCTTTGTTTCTCATTTTTTGTACTTTTTCAATTCGATATTCATCAGCTGCATGAACTGTATCACCTTTTATTTTACTAGCTAAGACTCCTTTAATTACGTCTCTTACTTTATTTAACATAGCAACATGGGGTACAAATATTAAGAACTGCTTTCCATTTTGCTGCCATTTTTTTAGATACTTTTTAATCTTTGTATCTAATTTTCCTTGTAAAATAAGTTCCCACCAATTATTTGTAAATTCTACTTTTATAGTGGGCAAGGCATTTTGATGAAATCTCATTGGTAAATAACTTATAGATATATTTCCTCTTTTTATCTTTTTTGCCAACTCATTACTAGGTGTAGCAGTTAGGTAAATAAGAGTTCCTGTTTTCTTAATAGCTTGTTTAGTTGCAAATAATAATTCTTTATTATTAACGTATGGAAAAGCATCGACTTCATCAATTATCAGTACATCAAAAGCTTCTTTAAATTTTAATAATTGGTGTGTTGTACATACTACCAATTGAGTATATCTATATGTTTCTTCACTTCTTCCATGCAAAAGAACTTTATCAATCTCTTTGAAAGCTTTATCTAAACGTGGATATAATTCATTACATACATCCACTCTAGGAGAAGCAATCGCTACACGAAAATTTTTTCTTAAGGCTTCAGCTATTGGTTTAAATAGCATTTCCGTTTTCCCAGCCCCCGTAACAGCCCATAATAAATGCTCCGTATTTTTTCCAATTATATTAATTAATTCATTAGAACATACCTCTTGAAATTTAGACAATTCCCCATCCCACGTTAAAATTTCATCAACATTATTAAAATGATTATCCTCAATAACATGAACTAAATTATTCAATGTACTAACTCTTCCTAAAACAATACATTTCGGGCAATAGTAATTGTCATAGGGTAGTTTAGCTCTTTCCTTAGTTGTTACTTTCCCACAACGATTACACTTTATCTTATTTTTAAAAATCTTAATTGCTTGATAAACTTCAATATTATCAGATGACATTATTTTTTCTTCCGATTTATCGACTACTACTAAACGACCAGCCATTTCATTAAAATCCATCCATACCTACCCTCCCAATGTTTTCTACTTTCTATATACGCAAAAATGACAGAAAATACTAAACATTTTCTGTCATTTTTTATTTTTCTATTTTATTTTCAGACAAGAGAACTATTTTTTTAATAAAATTCAATAATGGACGTCGTGATTCACCAACTAATCCAATAACCTCAACGAAAATTTCTAATCCCAATAGTGTGGCCACCGTCAATAAAACAGAACCCCAAAAACTAGAAATAGGATATAGCAATGAAATAGATGAAAAAATCAATGCTATTCCATAAATAACTAATACGGTTTGTCTATGACTCAATCCCATTTGCATTAGTCTATGATGCAAATGATGCTTATCAGCTTGTGAAATTGGTTTTTTATTTAAAATTCTTCGTAAAATTGCATAAACAGTATCAGTTATTGGTACTCCTAAAATAATAACTGGAATTATTATTGTAATAAATGTCGCATTCTTCAAACCATATAATGCAAAAACCGAGATCATGAAACCTATAAATAAAGATCCCGTATCACCTAAATATATCTTAGCAGGATGAAAATTATATGGCAAAAATCCTATCAATGCTGCTACTAACGTAAACATCATTATTGATATAAAAGTATTAGTTACATTTAAAAAGAAATACCCTGTAACTGCACTGGTAGATAAAGCAATAATTGCTACTCCAGTTGCTAATCCATCTAATCCATCAATTAAATTAACTGCATTAGTAATTGCTAAAATCCATATTAGTGTTATTGGTAAACTTAACCACCCTAAAGTTACTGTACCTAAAAATGGCAATGTAATAGTTGTCATTTTAATTTTAGCAATAAAAAATACTACTAAAGCTGCTAAAGTTATTCCATATATTTTTTGTCTAGGTTTTAATTCATAAATATCATCTATTATTCCAGTAGCTAAAATTATACATTCTGCTAACAATAATGCCCACAATTGTTCGATTGGGTATTGCTTTCTCAATAAAAGAAAATTAGTCACATTAAATGCTAGAAAAATAGCTAATCCACCCATTGTCGGCATAGGAACCTTATTTACACGACGAGCATTTGGATTGTCAACAGCTCCTACTTTAAATGCTAACAATCTTATAAACGGAGTCAAAATAGCTGATAGAATCATTGTTGCAAATAGAGATGCTATAATTCTATACATATTATCCTCTTTCTTAAGTTCTAACTATATGTAGAACTATGTTTTAACAATTTATTATATATCGCTATCTTATCATAACTTATCAAATTAGTCATTAATACCTAAAATTAAAATAGGATTGACAATTTAACATCGCCAATCCTTATTTTAATTATTTTTTCAAATGATAATTATAAGTTGAAACAATGATGTTTTCTCGAGAATTCAAAGCTGTTCTTAAACGTAATGCTGTTTGGTTATGCAAGATATTTTGCCAAGGCTTCTTAGGTACAAATTGAGGTACCAAGACTGTAACTGAATAATTTCTTTCAGCAGCTTTCTTAGCAATAACATCACAGAATCTAATAACAGGAGTCTGAACCGAACGATAAGATGAATGTAAATCAACAAATCTCACATCGCCAAATGATTCCTTAAATTCCTTAGCAGTTTCGTGTTCTTTTTTAGGGTTAGTATCAAACGAAACATGCATTGCAATTACATAGTCACCAATTGAACGAGCATAGTTAATAGCACCAGTAGTTACGTGAGTTACAGAACTAACTAATACAATAACAGTTGAACCGTCATAATCGTGCAATTGAGCATCATTGCTTAATCTTAATTGAGCGGCAATCTTCACATAGTGATCGTGTATCTTATAGAATCCAAAAATCAATGCTGGCATAATAATCAAATATGGCCATACATTTGCAAAATGTAACCAGAACAAGAAAATAACTAGAGCTAATGAAATTAGAGCACCTACAAAGTTAAATATTGAGTTTAAAATCCAGTGTTTACCTCGTTCTCTAAACCAATGAATAATCATTCCGGACTGAGATAAAGTAAATGGCACAAACACGCCTACTGCATATAAAGGTATCAATAGATTAGTTTGTCCATGGAAAATTAAAATCAAAGTAATCGCACCAATTGCTAATGCAATAATACCATTAGAGTATCCTAGACGATCACCCTTGTCCATAAACATATGTGGCATAAATTTATCCTTGGCAAGATTATATGCAAGGATTGGAAATGCTGAAAAACCTGTATTAGCAGCAACAGCTAAAATCATCGCAGTTGCTAATTGTAATAGATAAAATAGCACTCCATGCCCAAATACAGCAATACCTATTTGTGATAAAACTGTTTGCTTGGAATTAGGTAAAATACCTAAGTAGTAACTTAAGAATGTAATTCCAGCAAAGAAGATACCCAAAATCAATGCCATAATTCCTAATGTATTAGCAGCATTTTTACGTTTAGGTTTCTTAAAGTTTGGAACTGCATTACTAATAGCTTCAACCCCTGTTAATGAGGAAGAACCTGCAGAAAAAGCTTTTAAGAATAAAAGTACTGACATTCCAGGAACTGCTTGACCGACATGTGCTGCTGCAGCATAGTGAATATTACCTGTGAAGATATTAAATAATCCCCAACCCACCAAAGCTACAATCATAATTACAAAGAAATATACTGGAACCGTCAAAAATGAAGCTGATTCACGCAATCCTCTTAAATTCAAAGTCATAATGAACAGGACAATTAAAATAGATATACCTACACTATGAGCCCTCAAAGAAGGTATTGCAGAAGTAATTGCTTCTGTACCAGATGTTACAGATACAGCTACCGTAAGCATATAGTCAACTAATAAAGAACCTCCAGCTACTAATCCTGCACCTGTTCCCCAGTTCTGCGTAGCAACAACATAAGCACCACCACCAGAAGGATACGCATGGATAATTTGTCGATATGACATAGTTATTGCAAAAAGTAAAATCAATACTATCCCTGCTGCTGGAACTGCATACCATGTAGCTGCTGCAGATAAAACAAATAAAGCTGTTGTAATTTGTTCTGTACCATAAGCAACTGAGGATAAAGCATCTGATGAAAGTAATGCTAGAGCTTTAAATTTTGTTAACGCTTGGCCGCCTTCTTCTGTTGTCTTAAGCGGCTCCCCAATAAGTAATCTTTTTAAGTAACGCCACATAATAATTGCTCCCTTAATTTAATTATCTATTTTTCTCTTTTCTTAACTAAATGTTAAGAATATTTTGATACAAATTATATAAAATCATATTTCATTCAAAGTTTCAACAGCTATTTAATCAAAATGTTTAAAAAAGTAAATTTGTTAGAATTTTGTCACATAGTTCTTGTTAGAAATTAACTGTTAATTATTCAAAATATTTTTTATTTTATTTCTAATTTTAATAAAACCATTTCGAACTAAGTTAACAATTTTGGTTGTAAAACTTAATAACGTATTAATCGTTATTGCAATTAATATTAATAAAACAATACATTCTTTCGATGGCAATGTAATGCCAAATAACCATGGTAAAAATACGCAACTTCCTATCAATCCTAAGATACATCCCACATAAACGGTTACTCTAAGGACATTGAATGGCTTACAGGTCTTATACAAAACTATCAATCCTACTATAGATAATAAAATAGTGGAAGCTGTTGAATAGTCTGCATATTTTATTTCAAACATCGAAGCTAGAAGTACCATCATTTCCACAACTATCACATCAGTTATCCCTGCTGGAAAGGCCCTTAGTAATATATTAGATAAAAATCGCCCTTCTATCTTTTCTTTATTAGGTTGTAATGCCAGGAAAAAGGCAGGTATTCCAATTGTAAACATTCCTATCAATGAAACTTGTGCAGGCTTTAACGGATAAGTAAATGATAAAATAACTGCTAACATTGATAAGAAAAAGGAAAATATATTCTTTACCAAAAACAAACTAGCAGAACGTTGGATGTTATTTACTACACGTCTTCCTTCTAAAACTACGTCAGGCATACATGAAAAATTCGATTCTAATAGCACTACTTGCGATGAATAAACTGCAGCATCACTACCAGACGCCATAGCTATACTGCAATCTGCATCTTTCAGTGCTAGCACGTCATTTACTCCATCGCCTGTCATAGCAACAGTTCTTCCTTGTTCTTTCAAAATTCGTATAATTTCTCTTTTTTGCGTTGGTGTCACCCTACCAAAAATATTATAGTTTTTAACTGCTTCAGCTAGTTCCTCTTTTGTCTCTAACTTTGTAGCATCAATGTACAGATCTGCATTTTCAATTTTAGCTTTTTTAGATATTTCTGAAACAGTTTGCGGATTATCTCCAGAAATAACCTTTACTTCTACTCCTTGCTCCTTAAAATAGTTAAATGTTGCAGGTGCCTCTTTTCTTATGGGATTTGTTATTAATACATATCCTATAGGAATTACTTTACCTGTAACTTTCTTATCCATAAAGCCATCTAAAGCTTTTCCAAATACTAGTACTCTATATCCTTTTTTAGTATCTTCATTAATATCATCTTGATATAATGAAAAATCTTCACGCAATACAAATTCAGGAGCACCTAATATGTATGCATCATTTTCAAAAACAGCCCCACTATACTTATTTTTTGATGTAAATGGAATGATTTCACTTGCTATCACTTTGCTCGTCTGTTTGCAATAATTTCTTATAGCTTTCATAGTATTATTGCTTTCATCCATTGCATAAACAAACTTTGCTAATAACTCTTCAAAGGCATCTCTGTTTTCTATATCGATTGCTTTTATTTTTTCTACTTTCATTTCATTTTCAGTAATTGTTCCTGTTTTATCTACACATAAAACATCTACCCTTGCTAGAGTTTCAATGCTTTTCATATCATGAAGCAATACTTTTTTCTTCGCCAACCTCATGGAACTAACAGCTAATGCTACACTTGTTAACAAATACAGTCCCTCTGGTATCATACCTAAAACAGCTGCTACCATAGATGTTATATTGTCATGTAAACTTTCATGATTTATGAAAATTCCTTGTATAAATAAAACAATTCCAATCGGAACTAACGCTACACCTACAAATTTTACTAATATATCAAGATCTTGGATCATTTCAGAACGTTCAACATTTTTCATTTTCTTAGCTTCTAATGTTAACTTAGAAATATATGAGTCTCTGCCAACCGCTGTTAGTCTTGCTCTACACTTTCCAGCAATAATAAAGCTACCTGACATTAATTTATCTCCTGGCTTTTTAGGAATTTCATCAGACTCACCTGTCAATAAAGATTCATTTACTAAAACTTCTCCACTTACAATTTCACTATCAGCTAAAATTTGATTTCCCATTTTAAAGATTACAATATCATCTAATACTAAATCTTCTGCATTTACTTGTTTAACCTCTCCGTTTCTTACCACCATAGCCTGAGGAACATTTAGCATCGTTAACTTATCAACAACTTTTTTTGCCCTTAATTCTTGAATTATCCCAATAAAAATATTTGCAATAATAATTGGTAAAAAGGTTAAGTTTCTAAATGAATTTACTAAACATAAAAGTAAAGTTAATATTAAAAATATCAAATTAAAGTATGTAAATATATTTTCTGCAACTATTTCTTTAGCAGTACGTACAGGTGGTTTCACTGCCTCATTACTCCAACCATTTTTCTTATATTTTTCCACTTGTTTATCCGTAAGCCCATAGTCTGCATCAGGAGTTATCCTATTTATGTCAATTTTTTCGTTACTTGATTTTTTCATTACTATCCCCCTAATCCCTAACTATCACTAATGTTAGTATAACATGCAGGATATAATAAAATCATTGAACAATCTTTAACTTTTATATAATATATTTAAAATATTATATAATTTATAAAAAAATAAACACTGAAATCTCAGTGTTTATTACTTATTTCTAATTTAGTAATCTAAACATAGATTACATCATACCGCCCATACCTGGTGTTGCAGGCATTTGGTCGTTACTTTCTGGTTCTGGCTTATCAGCAACTACTGCTTCTGTTGTCAATAATAAAGCAGATACACTAGCTGCATTTTGAAGTGCTGAACGAGTTACCTTTGTAGGATCCACAATACCAGCTTCAACCATGTCAACCCATTCATTTGTAGCAGCATTGAAACCTACACCTGGTTTTTGTTCCTTTAATTTTTCAACAATTACAGAACCTTCTAAACCTGCATTTTCTGCAATTTGACGAACAGGTTCTTCCAAAGCACGTTTTACAATGTTAATACCTGTTTGTACGTCGCCTTCTTCTTCCAAAGCAGCAACTTTACCAATAACATTTACCAATGCTGTACCACCACCAGGAACAAATCCTTCTTCAACAGCAGCACGTGTAGCATTCAAAGCATCTTCAATACGGTACTTACGTTCTTTCAATTCTGTTTCAGTTGCAGCACCAACTTTAATAACTGCGACACCACCAGATAATTTAGCCAAACGTTCTTGTAATTTTTCACGATCAAAATCAGAAGTTGTTTCACTGATTTGCTTCTTAATTTGTTCTACACGTTCAGCGATCTTGTCCTTGTCACCAGCGCCTTCAACAATTGTTGTATTTTCCTTAGTTACTGTTACTTTTCCAGCAGAACCTAATTGTTCAACTGTTGTATCTTTCAATTGTAAGCCTAAGTCATCTGTGATAACAGTAGCACCTGTCAATGTAGCAATATCTTGTAACATTGCCTTACGACGATCACCAAATCCTGGAGCCTTAACTGCAACAACGTTAAATGTTCCACGAATCTTGTTCAAAACAAGTGTAGGTAATGCTTCGCCATCTACATCATCAGCAATAATCAATAATGGACGACCTTGTTGTACAATTGATTGCAATAATGGTAATACTTCTTGAATGTTTGAAATCTTCTTATCTGTTAATAAAATGTATGGATTATCTAAATCAGCTTCCATCTTATCATTATCTGTTACCATATATTGTGATAGATATCCTCTATCAAATTGCATACCTTCAACAACATCTAAAGAAGTATCAATACCTTTGGATTCTTCAATTGTAATAACACCATCGTTACCAACTTTTTCCATAGCATCAGCAATTAATTTACCAACTTCTTCGTTAGCAGATGAAATAGAAGCAACTTGTGCAATATCACTCTTGGATTCTACTGTATGAGACATTTCATGTAATGCGTCAACTGCAGCCTTAGTTGCTAATTCAATACCACGACGAATTCCAACTGGGTTTGCACCAGCAGTTACATTTTTCATACCTTCATTTACAATAGCTTGTGTTAAAACAGTAGCAGTTGTTGTACCGTCACCAGCAATATCATTTGTCTTAGAAGCAACTTCAGACACCAATTTTGCTCCCATATTTTCGAAATGATCTTCTAAATCAATAGCTTTAGCAATTGTTACACCATCATTTGTAATTGTTGGGGAACCATAAGATTGTTCCAAAACAACATTACGACCTTTAGGACCAATAGTTGATTTTACTGTATTTGCTAATTTATCTACACCCTTCAACATCTTTGAACGAGCATCTTCTGAAAACTTAATTTCCTTTGCCATAAATTTCTTCACCTCAAATTAATTAAAAATTAATCTATAACCGCAATAATGTCATTTTCACGGATTACTAAATATTCTTCGCCTTCATATTTAACTTCAGAACCAGCATACTTATCAAAAACAACTGATTGACCAACTTTTACTTCAGGTTCAACCCTTTGTCCATTGTCTAAGATACGTCCGTTACCAACAGCAATTACTTCACCTGTTGTAGGCTTTTCTTTTGCATTACTTGCGATAACAATTCCACCAATGGATTGTTCTTCTTCCTTTTGAACTTTTAAAACAACGCGATCTCCTAATGGTTTAAGCACGTCTAATCCCTCCAATATCAATCATCTGTATCATTTAGCACTCTCAGTTCTTGAGTGCTAACTACAATTAATACTATAACCACTTTAAATATAAATTGCAAGTATTTTTTATCACTCGACACATTAGAGTGCTAATTTTTTTATTTGACCTATTAATGGTACAATTAAATTTAAAAATGAAAGGTGATAATTAATTTGGAACAAAGAAATTCTATTCCTTTATTGCTAACCTATATTAGTTATCAAATTTTGTTAGCAATATTCAATATTTTTTATAATCAAAGTCATAATTTTTATTTGGTTGAAACTATTATTGGAATACTCTGCATGTTGGTTATTGTTTATCTCAATCATAGATTCTCTTTTAAAAATAAATTAGAACATAAAACTATAAAACTTAAATCTATTTTACTCTGGAGTATCCTTGGTATGGTCGGTGCCCTCGTAATTCAAATTGGATTATCTCGCATTGAATCAGAACTTTTCCATTTTTCATCATATTCAGCTAATACTAACCTATTGTTAGAAATTGTCCACCATTACCCATATTACATTTTAGTACCTGGAATTACTGCACCTGTAATGGAAGAATTAATTTTTAGAAAAGTTTTGTTTGGAAATTTTTCAAGATTCATCCCTTTTCTACCTGCTGCCTTAGTCTCTAGTCTTCTATTTAGTTTAGCTCATATGGATGGTCACTTCCTTATTTATGCCAGTATTGGTCTTTTATTTTGCTATATTTACTATCGGACTGGAACAATTATTACTTCTATTCTTAGTCATATATTTCTAAATTTGTTTATTATACTTCTATCATCGCTTTAGAAGTTGTTAATATCAAAAAAATTGCTGAAGATTAATGATTAGATAACATCATCATAATCTTCAGCAATTTTTATTTTGATACTCGTTTCTGTTTTCTATGTAACATTACTCTTCTGTGCTTCCAAAATGATTCAAGAAATAAATTAAAGTTTCCATTTCATTCGTCAAATCTACATTTTGCACACGTATATTTTCTGGTACAGTAATTCTAAGTGGTGTAAAATTCAATATTCCCCTTACACCAACTTCCACTAACTCATCTGTAACTTTCTGTGCTACAGGAGCTGGAACAGTTAAAATTACAATTTCAATTTGCTGTAACTTTAATTGTTCTTTCATATCAGACATTGGATATACTGGAATTCCACTTTGAATTGTTCCTGTAATATCTTCATTTACATCAAATGCTGCACTAATTCTTACATGATTACTTTGATGGAAATTAAAGTTCAATAAAGCATGTCCTAAATTACCAACCCCAACCAAAGCAACATTAGTTAGCGTATCTTGATTTAATTGCTTAGTAAAAAAATCAAGTAAACTTTGTACATCATATCCGTAACCACGTTTACCTAAAGCACCAAAATACGAAAAATCACGTCGAATAGTAGCAGAATCTACTTTTACGGCTTCAGCTAATTCTGTTGAAGAAACTCTATTCTTTCCAGAATTAGATAATAGTCTTAGATAACGATAATATATCGGTAGACGTTTTGCAGTAGCCTGCGGAATCTTTACTTCTGCCATTAGACTTTCCTCTTTTCGTGAAATATTTAACATAAGTTTAACACATAGCTCCACAATTATACAATATATTGGCTTAATTATCATCTTTAACGTTTTTATTTGTGAAATTTCTATGTTACACTATAAATCGTCTTAGTGTTATAATACAGTAAATTAATAGAAAAGGTGATTTTATGCTACTTTTACAAGCACAGCAAGTTGCCCGACATTTTGGAGCAGATATTCTTTTTGAGAATGTCAATCTTGATATAAAAGATAACTCCAAGATCGCACTTGTTGGTCGCAACGGAGCAGGAAAATCTACACTAATTAAAATGTTAATAGGTGAATCACTTCCAGATGAAGGAAAAATCGTTACTAAACGAGATTTAACCATTGGATATTTAGCACAACATACAGGATTAGAATCTACTAAAAATGTATTAGATGAAATGTTAAGTGTCTTTGAACCCTTGCAAAAGATGGAAGCTAAGATTCATCAACTTGAAGAAAAGATTGCTTCTCCGTCAATTCCACATGAATCTAAAGAATATCAACAATTATTAAATCAATATGATCAATTACAACATGACTTCCAAGAAAATAATGGTTATGGCTATGAAAATGAAGTAAAAGCTGTTTTACATGGTTTCCAATTTTTTGAAGATGATTATGGAAAAATGGTTTCTGACTTATCGGGTGGACAAAAAACACGTTTAGCTTTAGCCAAATTACTTTTAGAAAAACGTGATTTGTTAATTCTTGACGAACCTACCAACCACCTTGACATTGAAACTTTGACTTGGTTAGAAAATTATATCCAAGGTTATACCGGTGCCCTTTTAATCGTTTCACATGACCGCTATTTCTTAGATAAAGTTGTTAACGAAGTTTACGAATTAAGTCATCAACATTCTAGTCATTATGTTGGAAATTATTCTCATTATATTGAAGAAAAAGCTTCTCGCTTGCGTACTCAATGGAAGGAATATGAAAAACAACAAGTAAAAATTCAAAAATTAGAGGATTTTGTTAATAAAAACTTAGTTCGAGCTTCTACAACTAAAAGAGCTCAAAGTAAAAGAAAACAACTAGAGAAAATGGATAGATTAGAACGTCCTGAAGGTGAAGAAAAAGGTCCTCATTTTAAATTTCATGCTAGCAAGGAAAGTGGAAATGTAGTTTTAAAGGTTACAGATGCTGCTATTGGCTATGATTCAAAAGTTATTTCAAATCCTATCACTTTCGAATTACGTAAACATCATGCAATGGCTATTGTCGGACCTAATGGAATTGGCAAATCCACCTTACTAAAGAGTATTTTAGGAAATATTCCTTTTATCCATGGATCTGCTACTTTTGGTACTAATGTTCAAACTGGGTACTACGATCAGGAACAACAAAACCTACATGATAAAAAAACTGTCCTAAATGAAATATGGGATGATCATCCTAATATGTTAGAAAAAGATGTTCGCTCATTATTAGGTAGTTTCTTATTTGTCGGTGATGATGTTAAAAAAGTAGTACATAATCTTTCTGGTGGGGAAAAGGCCAGATTAACATTAACAAAACTTGCTCTACAAGAAGATAATTTCTTAATGCTTGATGAACCGACTAACCATTTAGATATAGATAGTAAAGAGGTATTAGAGAGTGCTTTAATTGATTTTGAAGGAACCATTTTATTTGTTTCTCATGACCGTTATTTCATCAATCAAGTCGCTGATACTGTTCTTGAAATCACTCCAGAAGGAAGCAACTTATACCTTGGTAATTATGATTATTATTTAGAGAAGAAAGCTGAATTAGAAGCAATTGAAGCGGCTAAAAAGGCTGAACAATCTCAAGATGATCAACAAGTTTCAAAAACATCTCAAAAGCAACTTGACTATAAGAAAAGTAAAGAATTACAGAAACAGCAACGTAAATTACAACGTTTAGTTGATGATGCTGAATCTGAAATGGAACGTCTTGAAGAATTAAAAGCTAATATAGAGCAAGAAATGACACTACCTGATAATTTCAATGATCCACAAAAAATGGATGAGTTACACACAAAACTATCTAAAACAACAAATGATTTAAATAAATCCGAAAGCAAATGGACTGAACTAAGTTTAGAATTAGAAGAATTACAATAAAAAAGATGTAAGACTTAATACCAGAGTTATGCTCACTCTAGTCATACTAAGTCTTACATCTTTTTATTTTTCTAACATCCATTCAAATTCTAGACTTGGTTCAGCATTCAATGTCATGTCAGCTCGAGTACCATGCTTAAAAGCCACATATCCAGCAGCACCTATCATTGCTGCATTATCACCACATAATTTCAAAGGTGCTTTCAACAATTCTACATCTTTAAATGCTGTTAATTCCTTATCTAACCTTATTCTTAATCCTTGATTAGCAGCTACGCCTCCAGCAAGAATCAATTGTTTTACCTTAAAATGTTTCAATGCTTTGACAGTTTTACTACTTAATACATCAACTACGCTTTGTTCGAAACTTGTAGCTAAATCTGCTTTATCAAGCTTTTCTCCAATTTGACTAGCATGATGTACAGTATTAATAAACGCACTCTTCAAACCACTGAAACTAAAATCAAAGTTATCTTCTTTCTCCATCGCTCTTGGAAAATTAAAAGTATCTTCCCCAGTTTTAGCCAATTCATCAATTTCCTTACCAGACGGATACTTCATTCCCATTACTCTACCTACTTTATCAAAAGCTTCCCCGGCTGCATCGTCACGAGTTTCGCCAATTATTTGGAATTTATTTTCCTCAGGCATATATACTAATTCCGTATGTCCTCCTGATACTAATAAAGCTAAAGCCGGAAATTTTATCTCTCCTATAAATCTTGCAGCATAGATATGTCCAGCCATATGATTTACTGGAATTAATGGTAAATTATGTGCAAATGCAATGGCTTTAGCAGCAGCTACACCTACTAATAAAGCCCCCACTAACCCTGGACCATAAGTCACTGCTACTGCATCCAAGTCCTCATAATTCACATTAGCTTCATCAAGAGCATCTTGTATGCAATATGTTATCTGTTCAATGTGATGTCTTGAAGCAACTTCTGGAACAACCCCACCAAATCTTTGATGACTAGCCACTTGAGTTGCAACTATATTTGACAAGATTTCATTTCCATTTTTTACTACTGCTACACTTGTCTCATCACAACTAGATTCAAAAGCTAAAATTATATTATCTTTTTTATCCATTATTCTCCACCTTAAATTTTAAATTATAAATAAACGTACATTTCTATTGCATCTTCCAAAGTTTCAGTATAATAATTTTTCAAGAATTTTCCTTCTTCAAAACCCATTTTAGCGTACAATGACTTCGCAATAATGTTATTATTATTCACTTCTAAAGAAATTACTTTATAGCCTTCATCTTTGCAAAAATCCATTATTTTTTTCATCATAAACTTTGCTAGCCCTTGTCCTTGATATGGAGTAGCAACTGCAAAATTAGTAATGTGAGCTTCACATTTTAGTGGATAAAAGTCTACACCTATAAATGCAATAACTTCATTTTTAGCTACTGCAGATATATAAATCGAGCGTCTATTGTTTAACATTTCTTGCAAAAACGCTGTATGATTCCATGGTGTTTTTCCATCATAAACGTCTTCTTCAATTCGTAGAAAACTATTAATATCTGTAACTATAGCTTGTCTTAAAGTAATTTTATTTTGATATAAACATTCCTCAAAAGAATAAACTTTCTTATATTGTTTAAACATCATTTTATAATTGGTCATTAAATTTTTTAACGTACTTAATTTTTTCATCACTATTCTTATCTAGCCACTGCTTTTCAGCCTGTGTTAATCTCAAATAATCTGGAATAAAATCGTTAATATTTTCTACTACGCTTTCTTTCTGTCCTAAAACACCTAATACCATTGCTGACGGATAATTATCTTTTCCTTCAGCAAAAATATAATCTTCTCCAGCAAAGAATTCACTAATTTCTTTTTCTAACTTAATTGCATCTTCACCAATAAAGACAACTTCATTGTCTTTTAATTTCTCTTGAAGTTTTTCTAAAGAAATATGTCTATCAGGCATTACATTAACCAATTCTCCATTTTCCCAACGATATACCCCAGCAAAAACATTTTGTCTTCTAGCATCAAATAAAGGAACAATAACCCTATTAGTATTTTTATAGTTTGCTGCCAATACTTTTAAACTAGAAACTCCCACCAATTCTTTATTTAAAGTGAACGCAAAAGTCTTTGCCGTAGTAACTCCTATTCTTAAACCTGTATATGAACCTGGACCTTTAGCAACAACAAATCTATCTATTTCTTGAATCGTTGTTGCAGCTTTTTTTAATAAATCTTCTACAATTGGCATAAGTGTAGTACTATGATTCCTTAAAACATTAGTAGTAGTTTCTGCTAACAATCTTTTATCTTCTAGTATTGCCACACTTAGAGGTCTATTAGACGTATCTATTGCCAATATCTTCATAATTAAATTCACCTCGTTTGAGTTTTACTCGTATAATTTTATCACACTAACTTATTGATTAAAAATCTGTTATCTTAATTCTTCTCGACATTCATTTTTTAGGTGGTTATAATTAGCTTACATATATTTATTCTTATGAGGTGGTTTAATTTGAAAAACATATTAATACTACATACTGGTGGAACGATTGCAATGTCTGAAGATCAAAATGGTGCTGTATCTCCCGATTCTTCTAATCCTCTTAATCAATTTGCCAATCCTTTTGCTGGAAAATTAAACTTAATTACTGAAGATATTTTCAATTATCCTTCTCCACATATTGGACCTAAACAAATGCTTTTACTGGAAAAAAGAATTTTACGTGCTGCTGATGAAAACATTGATGGTGTTGTTATCACTCACGGTACAGATACTCTTGAAGAAACTGCTTATTTTTTGGATTTAACCATTCCTAGTAAATTCCCCATCGTTATTACTGGTGCAATGCGATCCGCAAATGAAATTGGATCTGATGGTCTACATAATTTTCAAACTGCTATTCAAACTGCTGCTAGTGATGAAGCACATGGCAAAGGTGTTTTAGTAGTAATGAATGATGAAATTCATACTGCTAGATATGTTACAAAAACTCATACAACTAATGTTGCAACTTTTAGAACTCCAACTTTTGGACCAATTGGTTTAGTATCTAAACATAAAGTTTCATTTTTTGAAGAGTTACTTAGACATACTGCCTTACCTATCAAAGATGTCGTAAATCATGTGTATTTATTAAAGGCATACGCTGGTATGGATAATGAACTTTTTGATTTCATTGCTAGCGATACAAGTAATGCTAATGGTTTAGTTATAGAAGCTCTTGGTGCTGGAAACCTTCCACCACACGTACTTCCTAGTTTAAAGAAAATCATTGATAAAAATATTCCTGTCGTTTTAGTTTCTAGATGTTTTAATGGCATCGCTGAAGATGTTTATTCTTACGAAGGTGGCGGTGTTCAGTTAAAGGAAATGGGCGTCATATTCTGCCAAGGATTAAATGGTCAAAAAGCTCGAATAAAATTATTAGTTGGCATTAGTGCCGGCTTGAAAGGTAAAGATTTGGCTAATTTTGTTAGCGATGCAATCTCATAATAAGTATAAAATAAGCACTGACAATAAATAGAATTATCATTCTACCTATTGTCAGTGCCTTTTCTTTTATATCCACTCACATTCAGCTAAACATGATACTTTATCATTATTCTTAACTGCATGTAAAGTAGTAATTGTATCATTACTATTTATTATTTGGACATTGCTTGTTACTATATCACCATATGTAACTTCTTGTTTATACTGAATATTTATCTTTTTTAGTGTATGTTTGCTGAGAAAATCATAGTCTAACGTATCTAACATCCAGTCAAAGTAGTGTACATTATTAACGTGATGATTTGAATCTATATCCATAAAACGAACTTGATATTTTTTATGATTGTCTATTTCCTTTATCTTTTTAACATTTTTATATCGTTTCACCTTAGGAGTTTCAGTTGCCCCAAAAGGTATAGTAAGTTCTGGTACAATCTGAGAAATTTTTCTATTTTTAAAATCCATTAATACAAAGATTGTATGCATCCTTACTAACGGATTATCATCCATATCATCTATTCCAAATTCACGATAACAGAAATATTTATTATAAGAATCTGCTTCTGTCCAAATTTTAACTTCCTCATTTATCTTAGGAAGGCGTTCAATCTCCAAAACATGTTGTGTAATAACCCATCCATACCCTAGACCATTTACTTTATCTGTTCCTATACCTAATTGTTCACTCTGATTTTCCGATGCTAACATCATTAAATCAACTAACATTCCAATATTTATATTCTTAGTTACATCAGTTTCGTAGAAAACTACCCTATGTTTCTCATTGTATCTCTTGGTTACCATTTATATTACCTCTAATCCAAATGATGATATAAATTGTATACTTCCTGTTTTTTTAGTCCATTTTCTTTAGCTACTTCTTTAATTGCTTGATTAGGTTTTAAATTCCTATCTTCAATCAACTCTTTTACTTGTTCTTCAATACTTAAATCAGTGGTTACCTTATTCTCTTCTACTTGTTCATTATGATTACCATCTAGTATTATTACAAATTCTCCACGAATCTCAGAAGTATTTGCCCATTCCATTACTTCTTCTAAGTTTCCCCTAATAAATTCTTCAAATTTTTTAGTCAATTCGCGGCATAATACAACTTTTCTATTTCCCAACACTTCTAACATATTCTTTAAGGTCTTTTTCAATCGATGTGGAGCTTCATAGAAAATAATTGTGCTAGTATGTCCTTTTAAATTCGTTAATTCTTGTTTCTGTTCACTATTTTTTCGTGGCAAGAAACCATAGAAATAAAATGGCTGTGGAATTAATCCCGAAGCTATTAACGCTGTTATACCTGCATTAGCTCCTGGTAGTGGTACAACTGGTATATCTTCTTTAATACACGCCTCAACCAATTCATGCCCAGGATCACTTATAGATGGCATACCTGCATCGCTAACTTGTGCAATATTTATACCCGTCTTTAACTTTTCAACTAACTTGGGTATTCTTTCCTGAGTGTTATGTTCATGAAAACTAATTTGTTTAGTACTGATATTAAAATGATTTAATAGCTTTTGGGTATTTCTAGTATCTTCTGCTGCTATTAAATCTACTTCACCTAAAACTTCTATCGCTCTGGGTGTCATATCTCCTAAGTTTCCAATAGGAGTTGGAACCAAATATAAAGTTCCATTTGAAGTTTGTCCTTTGAAACTACTAATTACTTGTAATACCATTAATGCCTATCACCATATATCACATCCTGGCAAAATACACATGGCTCATCATTAACTCTTCGTGAACCATACATATTATCCACATTGCAGACATGAAATCCTTCCTCATACAATTTTTCTAAATTCTTTCTAGATTTAGAGAGTTCTGTTCCTTCCTTGTTGCCTTTTTGTTTCTGCTCAATTTCATGCAAATGTTCTCTTAAATGTTGATTTTCAATTTCTAACTCTGCATTCTTTTCAATTACTTTACCCATCTCAGCTTTTATCCGTTCAATTTGAGATAATGTAAATTTTGTTTGTTTCTCCAATTCTTCAAAACTATCATATAGTTCTCGTTTATTCACAGTACCACTCCTATTTATTTAAAATAGCAATCAAACAAATTTAACGTTAAAGTTTCTAACATATTTTGCATAGATATATTACTTGCTAACTTTCTATTGCTTTCTACCACCAAATTTAAGCCATTAACCAATTTACTATTTACTATCTGTGCAGTATTTTGTTGGATAAAATCTATATTTTCTTTAAAGACTATTTCTTCTGTCAATCCAAAACGTTCTAAAACTGTATCACGTACAGTTAATATTATAACTTGTAATACTAGATTTTGATCTTCTTTATTTTGAATAAGTCCGATAATTTTTGATTGAATCATTACAAATGATAATAAATCTTTTCTTAACAATTTTCGATACCAATTATTGACAGTTGCTAAAATCTTATCAAAATTTTCATTATCATTAATTTTTTTAGCCTCAACTACACTTTGAGCAAGATTGGCTAAAATATGACTATTTTTCTCAGAAATACCTTCTGAAATTAATTCTTGCTCCAATTGTCCAGAAGTAAGTTGTTGCATTTCAACTTCTTGACACCTTGAAATAATAGTTGGTAACAATTTTTGTGGTTCGGATGTTAATAAAAAAGCTGTTATATTTCCAGATGGTTCTTCCAAGAATTTCAATAAACTATTTGCAGCTCCAATTGACATTTTCTGAGCATCTTGGATAATAAATACTTTCCTATCACTTTCTACCCCACTCTTATTAAACTCCGACTTCAAATATCTTATTTGCTCAACTTTTATTGATAATCCGTCTGGCATAATAGTAACTACATCTGGGTGATTATTATTCTCAATTCTATTACATTCAGAACACTTTAAACAAGGTACTCCATTTTGTGAATTTAAACAGAATATCCCCTTAGCAATCCACTTTGCTAATTCTATTTTTCCAGTACCTTCAGCTCCTGATAGTAAATATGCATGTACCAGCTTGTTTTCCCTAATCAATTTTGCAAAATGTTTCGTTAAAAATGGTTGTCTTTCCGTTATAGACATTTTCATTTTAATTGGATACCTCTAATTCTAACTATGGAAATTACATAAAATTATTTAAAATAGATAATGTATCATCTATAACCTTATCTAAATTTTGACTTGCATCAATAACTTTAATTCTTTCTTTGTTGCTTTCAGCTAATGATAAATATGCTTGTCTTACCTTATGATAAAAGTCCATAGATTCTTTATCTAATCTATCTACTTGATTTTGACGATTATTGCTAATTCTCTTCAAACTTATCTCTGGTTCAACATCATAGTATAAAGTTAAATCTGGTTTAAGATTTTCAGTAGCAAACTCATTTAATTTAATAACTGGCTCTACACCTATATCTCTAGCTACTCCTTGATATACTACAGAACTATCAACAAAACGATCACATAGAACTAGCTTTCCTTCATTCAAAGCTGGTAGTACTGTATCAACTAAATGTTGTCGTCTAGCTGCTGCATATAGTAATGCCTCTGTTCTTGCATCCATTTCTGTGTATTCAACATTTAAAATGATCTTTCTGATAGCTTCTGATATTCTATTTCCACCGGGTTCTCTAGTCCAAATATAATTATCTATTCTCTTATCATTTAGATGTTCTATAACACCTTTTAATACACTTGTTTTACCTGAACCATCAATACCTTCAAATGTTACAAATTTTCCTTCCAATAAAAAAACCTCATTGCATATAATATTAATTCAATTCTACTTTAATTTTTTCTTTATGTCTAATTGCAAAAAATAAAAAGAGGAACTGCTATTTTAAATTACAATTCCTCTTTCTTTAATTAATGATCTATTACAGAGGATTGAATATGTCCCCTGACATTTCTCAACTTAGCTTCTTGATATAAAAATTGATATTTAGCTTTCGCAAGCTGAGTTTCAGCTACTAATTCTTCATCTACTTCATATACAGCTTGTTCCGTTTGCCTAGCATGATCCCAATTTTTTTTAGCCTGATCTATCAAATAAAGCAGTTCTTCATCGTATTCTTTGCGTAATTTCTTTTTATTTCTACCGAACAGAATACTCACCACCTTAAATTTCTTGTCGTCCTTCAATAGCTTTAAATAATGTCATCTCATCTGCATATTCAATATCACTACCTACAGCTAATCCATGTGCTAATCTAGTAACTTTTATATTAGCTGGTTTTACTAAACGAGCAATATACATAGCAGTTGCTTCTCCTTCGGGGGTTGCATTAGTAGCAATGATAACTTCCTTTATTGCTTCATTTTTCTGCAGTCTTCTTAAAAGAGAAGCGATATTTATATCTTCAGGACCTTTTCCTTCAATTGGAGATAATACACCATGAAGTACATGATATAAACCATGATACTCATTCATTCTTTCTAATGACATTACATCCTTGGGTTGTTCAACAACAACAACCTTACTATTGTCTCGCGATTTATCAGCACAAATCATGCAAGGATCACTTTCAGTAATATTGCCACAGATACTGCAATAACTTAAATCTCTTTTAGCAGAGATCAAAGATTGAGCAAATTCGGTTACATCATCCTCTTGCATATCAATTGTATAGAATGCTAATCTAGTTGCCGTTTTACTACCAATTCCTGGTAATTTCATATAACTATCAATTAATTTAGAAATAGGTTCTGGATATTGCATCTAATAACCCCTTCCTTCTAGAAAAATTATAGTCCTGGAATATTACGAGAATATTTACCCATTGTTTCTTGTGTTTGTTTATCAATCTTGCTCATAGCATCATTAACTGCCATAAGTACTAAATCTTGTAACATATCTACGTCATCTGGATCAATAGCTTCTTCCTTGATAGATATATCTGTCATCTTATGATCACCAGTAAATTTTACTACTACAGCATCATCAGCTGCATGACCTTCAAAAACAGTTGCATTTAGCTCATCTTGATCCTTTTTCATATTTTTTTGTAGTTTTTGCATTTGCTTCATCATACTTTGCATGTTCATACCACGCATCATCATTCATCATATCCTTTCAGTTAATCATTTTTTATTTCAACAATGTCTGTACCAAATAGTTCCTCAGCTTTTTGTATAATAGTTGGCTGAGTTGAGGCAGATTGATCATCATTATCCTGAGATTGTTCACTTGTATCATCAGCAATAACTACTGCCCCATTTTTTCTTTGTTTAAGATAGTTACTTCTTATTTCAGGCCAATTTTCTACTGGAATCAATACTAAGCCTGGAACCTTTCCAATTAGTCTGTCTAATCCATTTTCCAGAGTATCTATCAACTCTTGGTCTTCAAGAGCTTTTTGGCATAAAAATGCATATTCAAAGCCAACAACAACACCATTTTCACTAGCTGCAACTGGCTCGCTAACATGCATAATTGCTCTTTGAGTAACAGATAACATATTCATTAAATCTGGCCAAACTTGCTTCAATTCATTTAACGATTGCCTTGTAGCATTGTTTAATACACTATAAACTTGTGACAAATTAATTTTAACATTTTTTTGTCCCTTTGTTGTATTTTTTCTAACTTGCTTTCTAGGCTCATTATTCTTTTCAGTTTGAACTGTATTACTAGATAAATTATCCACTTTACGTTGTAAGTTTTCTATTTTTTGCTTTAATAATTCAATTTGACTCAAATCAACATTTGATATCCTATCAGATTCACTATTCGTACTTAATTGCGTTAATTTAACAGTTAATACTTCTAAATAAATAGATTGGTGAGAACTAAATCTCATATTCTCTTGTTGCTTATTTAATTCATCTATAATTTGATAAATTTGAGTAACATTTATTTGTTGAGATAATTCCTTAAATTTATTATCTAATAAACCTAATTCACCATCAGAAACCATCTCTGGTGCTTGTTGGTATAATAGTAAATCTCTACAATAATTAATTAAGTCCTCAATTAAACGATTGGCATCTTTACCTTGTTCTACAATCTGCTGAATTTCTTTTAAAGCATTAGTCGTATCTTTAGACAGTACAAATTTCAGATAATTAAATAAACTTTCTTGTGTAACACTACCCGTTACTAACAATGCGTTATCTAAAGTAACGTTATTATCACCAAAAGAGATTACCTGATCTAGTAAACTTAAAGCATCACGCATTCCACCTTCAGCAGCTTTGGCAATTACTTTTAAAGCTTTATCATCATAATCTACATTTTTTTGATCTAAAATATAAATCATTCTTTGTAAAATAGACTCAGCAGTTATTCTCTTAAAATCAAATCTCTGCGTTCTTGAGATGATAGTTGCTGGGATTTTATGCGGTTCCGTTGTAGCCAAGATAAAGACTACATTTGCAGGAGGTTCTTCAAGGGTTTTTAACAAAGCATTAAATGCACCAGTTGATAACATATGAACTTCATCAATAATATATACTTTATAATCAGCTTCTGTGGGCGCATACTTTACTTTATCCCTAATATCTCTAATTTCCTCTACACCATTATTAGAAGCCGCGTCTATTTCAATAACGTCATTTAAACGTCCTTCCGTAATGGCTTTACATGTTTCACATTCGTTACAAGGCTCGCCTTCTTTTGAAAAGCGACAATTTATAGCCTTGGCAAAAATCTTTGCTGCAGATGTCTTACCAGTTCCTCTAGGGCCAGTAAATAAGTAAGCATGCGAGGTTTGGTGAGTTATAATTGCATTTTTCAGAGTTCTGGTCACCATTTCTTGACCAACTAGATCCATAAATCTTTGTGGACGCCAAACTCGATAAAGAGCCTGATAACTCAAAGAGACTCCTCCTTCCAAAATTCATCAAAAAAAATCTCTCGGTTGCTCCAAGAACAAAACCGAGAGTTAACATTTCATATTAACTTAAGGCACATGCGAACTCTGCTTAGTGCTGCTTCCTTCCGGACCTGACACGCTTCACAAAGACAACATTGCCTCAAGGCCTTGCGGCAAATACTATGATACACGAATTAGTCAAAAATATCTAGTCTTTCACTCGATTTTTTCTTTTTTTCTTCATTTTTTCCCTAATTGATTTAAAAAAATCTTTCAGAATAGATGCACATTCATTTTCTAAAATTCCTTTTTCTACAAATGATTGATGATTAAATCTGCTATCTTCAAGCAAATTCATCAATGTTCCTACAGTTCCTGCTTTAGGATCGGATGCACCATAATATACTTCAGGAATCCTTGAATTAATAATCGCTCCACTGCACATTGGACAGGGTTCTAATGTTACAAAAAGTTGAGTATCGACTAACCTCCAACTATTGACTGTTTCATTTGCTTCCTCAATAGCTAACATTTCTGCATGTAATGTAGCGTTCTGACTATGTTCCCTTAAGTTATGCCCTCTCCCAATGATTTTTCCATCCTTTACAATTACACAACCAATTGGCACTTCTCCGATCTTAGCTGCTAATTTTGCTTCAAATAAAGCCTCTTTCATAAATTTCACTTTTTGTTCATCAGTCAATGGCAAGAAAATCACCTCGCTATTTAATCATTTCGCTTTGTAAAATAAAATATCCCTTCTTCTTATTTAAAGTTTGACAATTTTCAAATACTTCATTTAATTTCTTTATCGCAGAAGGTGCACCCTGTTTCTTTTGAATTACAGCCACAATACTGCCACCGGAATTTAAATGTTGCTTTGATCCTGCTAAAATTCCATGGACAACATCTTTTCCCGCTCTTATAGGTGGATTTGTAATTATCAAGTCATAATCAGTTTCATTAATGTCTTCATATTGACTAGATTTAAAAATTTCAACGTTATTTATATTGTTATTTGCTGCATTTTTCTTGGCTAATTCAAGGGCTAGTTCATTGACATCTACCATATCTATCTGACTATTTGGATATGCTTTTGCTATTGACAATCCAATAGGGCCATAACCGCAACCCATATCTAGTATTTTTTTATTATCTAAATCTAAATTAGCATCAATAGTTTCTAATAGTACTCTTGTACCAAAATCAACTGTATTTTTTGAAAAAACTCCATTATCTGTTGTAAAATGTATGTTATTTCCCAGCAATTCGAAATTCCACTTTTTTTCTTTATGTTCTACATCTGGGTTTGAAGAATAATAATAATTAGTCATTGTCTTTTTCTCCTGTAATTTATATCTATAATAATACGCATTTTTTTCTACCTTAGCAAATTATTGTTTTTACCAAAATTCCTATTACCACAACATGTCGGATACTATTATTAAAAATCCACAATATATGGTGTGGTTAGACTTGAATTTTTCTCTATATATTGTATACTAAATACACGAAGATGTTACGGAGGTAGTTTTTATGAAATTAGATTTATTCACTAAAAATAATTGTATTCAATGTAAAATGACAAAAAAATTTTTAAAGCAACATAACGTTGAATTTGAAGAACACAACATTTCTGAAAATCCTGAATATATTGACTATTTAAAAAACAAGGGATTCCAAGCTGTACCTGTATTGGAAGAAAATGATTCCCCTATCGTAAATGGTTTCCGTCCAGACCTATTGAAGAAGTTGATTGCTCAATGAAAATAGTTTACTTCACAGTAACTGGACAAACAAAAAGATTTATCAAAAAATTAGGCAGCAACTATGAATATTTTGAAATAGATGCTGCCAATCCTTTTTTTGAAGTAAATGATCCCTTTGTATTAATTACACCTACTTATGATAAGCAAATAACAGAACCCATAAATGACTTTTTAGAGTATCAAAATAATAGTCATTATCTTAAAGGAATTGTTGGAACTGGTAATCGTAACTTTGCTGAATTATTTATCTTTACAGCAAAAAATCTATCTTACGAATATCACGTTCCATTAATTTATGCATTTGAATTTAATGGAACTCCTACTGATGTTTCAAATTTTAAGAAAGCGGTGAAGGAACTTGAGTCTAAAGGACATTGATATTAGTAAAGTTACTTATTTTGATTTAAATAATGAAATAAATATTCCTATAAATGGTCAAATCCAATTAGGAAAAGATAAAGAGGCTCTTGAAGCCTTTTTAAATGAAAATGTTAAGCCTAATACTAAACAATTTTCTTCAATTAAGGAACGAATTAATTATTTAATTCAAAATAACTACTATGAAGAAGAATTTATTTCTAAATATTCATTTGAATTTATCGAAAAATTATATGATTACCTAAAAAAAGAAGATTTTCATTTTAAAACTTTTATGGCAGCATATAAATTTTATGCTCAATATGCCTTAAAAACTGACGATAATGCCTACTATTTAGAAAACTTTATAGATAGAGTTGCTACTAACGCTCTTTATTTTGGTGATGGAGATGAAAAATTAGCTTTAGAATTAGCCGATGAATTAATCCATCAAAGATATCAACCTGCTACTCCAAGTTTCTTGAATGCCGGTCGTAAACGCCGTGGAGAACTGGTATCTTGTTTCTTAATCCAAATGACTGATGACATGAATTCAATCGGAAGAAATATTAATTCTGCCCTACAATTATCACGTATTGGCGGTGGTGTTGGTATTAATCTTTCTAATTTACGCGGTGCTGGTGCTCCTATTAAAGGAATTCATGGAGCTGCATCTGGTGTCGTTCCTGTTATGAAATTACTTGAAGATAGCTTTACATATTCAAACCAACTTGGTCAACGTCAAGGTGCTGGTGCTGTTTATTTAAATGTCTTCCATCCTGATATAGAAGCATTTTTATCTGCTAAAAAAGAAAATGCTGATGAAAAAATTCGTGTAAAGACCCTTTCATTAGGATTAGTCGTTCCAGATAAATACTACGAATTAGTAGCTAAAAATGAAGATATGTATCTTTTTGATCCTTGGGGAGTTGAACGTGTTTACCACAAACCATTTTCTTATGTGGATATTACTAAAGAATATGATAATATGGTTGCTAATCCAAATATTCCTAAGAAAGTTATCAAAGCTCGTGATTTGGAAGAACAAATATCTAAGCTACAACAAGAATCTGGTTATCCTTATGTTATTAACATAGATACTGCTAATAGAGTAAATCCTATTTCTGGAAAGATTGTCATGAGTAATCTATGTTCCGAAATTTTACAAGTTCAACGTGCTTCAGTAATTAATAATCGTCAAGAATATGAAGTTCTGGGGACAGATATTAGCTGTAACTTAGGTTCTACTAATATTGTTAACCTTATGGCATCACCTAACTTCGGTAAATCTGTTGAAGTTATGACTAGAGCTTTAACTTTTGTTACTGATAAATCAGATATTGATGTTGTTCCATCAATCCAACACGGAAATCGATTAGCTCATACTATCGGTTTAGGTGCTATGGGGTTACACGCTTACCTTGCTAGGAATCAAATTGAATACGGATCACCTGAAGCTCTTGAATTTACTAGTGTATATTTCATGTTACTAAACTATTGGACTTTAGTAGCTTCAAACAAAATTGCAAAAGAAAGAAAAGTTACTTTTGATAATTTTGAAAATAGTAAATATGCTGACGGTAGTTACTTTGATACTTATTTAAATCAAGAATTTGCACCAAAAAATGCACGTGTTAAAGAATTATTTGATGGTATCTTTATACCTACAAAATCCGACTGGACTAGTCTTAAAGAAAATGTTATGAAGTACGGCTTGTATCATCAAAACAGATTAGCTGTAGCACCTAATGGCTCTATTTCATATATTAATGACACAACAGCTAGTCTACATCCTATCATCAATAGAATTGAAGAACGTCAAGAAAGAAAAATTGGAAAGATTTACTATCCTGCACCTTACTTGTCAAATGAAACTTTACCATATTACAAGTCAGCATACGATACTGATATGCGTAAAGTTATCGATACTTATGCAGCTGCTCAACAACATGTTGATCAAGGTATGAGTCTAACATTATTTATGCGTTCAACAATTCCAACAGGTTTATATGAGTGGAAGAATGGAAGAACTGATAAAATGACAACTAGAGATTTATCTATTCTTCGCAATTATGCACACTATAAAGGTGTTAAATCTATTTACTATGTACGTACTTTTACTGATGATGCATCTGAAGTTGGTGCAAATGAATGCGAAAGTTGTTCAATTTAGAAAGGAAGAATTAGATAATGACTAAATCATATACCGCTATTAATTGGAATGCTTTAGAAGATGAAATTGATAAAGCTACGTGGGAAAAACTTACTGAACAATTCTGGTTAGATACACGTATTCCTTTATCCAATGACTTATCTGATTGGCGTGAATTTAATGAAGATGACAAAGACGTCGTTGGTAAAGTATTCGGTGGTTTAACTTTATTAGATACACTTCAATCCCAAGATGGTATGTCTTCATTGAAGAAAGATGTTCGTACACAACACGAAGAAGCTGTTATGAATAACATTGAATTTATGGAATCAGTTCATGCTAAAAGTTATTCTTCAATTTTTTCTACATTAAACACTCCTAAGGAAATTGAAGAAATCTTTGATTGGACAAATTCTAATGAAATCTTGCAATACAAAGCTAATCGTATCAATGAAATTTATCAAAACGGTAGTCCTTTACAAAAGAAAGTTGCTTCTGTATTTTTAGAAACATTTTTATTTTATTCAGGATTCTATACTCCACTATATTGGTTAGGTCATAATAAATTAGCCAACGTAGCCGAAATTATTAAACTAATTCTTCGCGATGAATCGGTTCATGGCACTTACATTGGATATAAATTCCAATTAGGCTTTAATGAACTATCTGATGATGAACAAGAAGAATTTACTTCTTGGATGTATGATTTGCTTTATGAGTTATACGAAAATGAAGAAAAATATACTCACTTACTTTATGACAAAGTTGGTTGGACTGATGATGTATTAGTTTTCCTTCGTTACAATGCTAATAAAGCATTAATGAACTTAGGTATGGATCCACTATTTGCTGATGGATATGCGCAAAATGTTAATCCAGTCGTCATGAATGGTATTTCAACTTCTACATCTAACCATGATTTCTTCTCTCAAGTTGGTAATGGATATCTCCTTGGTGACGTTGAAGCAATGGAAGATTCTGATTACTTATTTAACTTTGATGATAACTCCGATAAATAGATAAAAATATCCTCGTCAATCGATCTGAAAATTGACGAGGATATTTTTTAGACTATATTAAATTAATGATTCTTATGACCAGAATCTTGAAAGTGAAATCTCTCTTCTAAACTGCTCTCTTCTCTTACTATTAACAACGCTTGTTACTTCTAGCATTGTAGAGACAATTGAACTTCTCTTTCTATAAGCAGTATACTTAGGTAACCAATAGCTGACATATTTATCCTTGTAATCTCTTAAGCCTTGGAAACCATAAAATGAATATCCATACTCATAAATAAAATGTGCAGCTCTTTCTTCAATAAAACTATACTGAGAAGTCCCTACATTAGCTAATGGTGCCATTCCCATATCAAAACGTTCATAGCCATTTTCTTTACCGTACTCAAATAAGGTAATGAAAATTTTATCCATTATTCCAGAAGGAGCTTGCTTACTATGTCTCATCAAGTCTATTGATAAAGTCTTATCATCCATAGGCATCATTGAAGCAAATGCAACAATTTTATTATCAGCATCTTTAATAATACTTATATTAGCTTGATTTAGGTAATATTCATCAAAAAAGCCCAATGAAAAGCCCTTCTCTAACTGACCATCTAACCAACTATCAGAAACCTGTTTTAGCTCTTGAATCAACTCTTTAGAAAACGGAGGTTCTATCATTTCAAAAGTATATCCTTCACGCTCAAATTTGTTGATTAATGCCCTCTCACCACGTTTTTTCTTACCTGACAATGAAAAGTCCTTCAAAGTTACATATCCTTCTTCACCATTCTTTATAAAGTCAAAGCCTAAATCATGTAACAACATAGTTAATTTAGAATTTATTTCATAGAAAACTAATTCATAGCCATAGTAATCTGCTTGTGTCATTAGCTCCTTAATGGCATCTTTTAAATAATCCATATTTCCCACAGGTTCTCCCATAAAAATTAACTTGTCATTTTTCCTGCGATACATGAAATACATTATATCTTCACCATTAACTCTGTAATAATAAATATTTTTATCTCTTAAAAAGGCTAAATGACTAACTTCATTGCCAGAATAATTATCTATAATTTTTTTAATTCTCTTTTTATCGAAATTCATCTTTCTAAATGGATCAGTATCTGATGTAAAGCTAGTTATAATTATTAACATTATTATGCCAGCTAAAATCATTCCCATAAAACCTGACAACCATATTTGCTGTCCTTGAAAAATTAAAACTTCTGGTACTGGGATACTTTTATGTCCTATTGGTCTGAAATTCAAGAATCCAACTAACAAATACAACAAAAATGTTACTGTAAATATCCCACCATCTATAAACATTTTCCCAAATGAATAACGTAATTGTTCTCGATAAAGTTCTTTTCTTGAGAGGATAACACAAGCCATAATAAAGATTAAAAACCATGCTAAACCTGGAGTATAAACCCTCCATAAAGTATTAACAATTCCTATTACTAAAACTATTATCGTTGGCCAAAATGATTTTTTAACTCTAGATTCAAAACCTCTACCCATTGCAATTAGCAAGAAAGCAAATATTACGTCTGTCATTTGATGTAAAAATAAAAATGTTAACGGATATAACTTGACCAGAATAAAGTTAGAAAAAGCAAAACTTGGAACAGCTGCTTCTATTAGCATTATTATGCCAGATGCATACATAAAAATTGTAATTAATATATGAGCCGTTTTTTGTAATAATGCACTTGGAATACCATCGAAGTACTCATTCACTTTATTACCTAGAGTATGTACAAATAAAACAGTACCTACAAAAAATGGCACAATATAGTAAAATATACGGAAAAATAGCAACCATACAATTACATCGGCATTACCTATGCCTATGCTTTCCATTCCTAGGATAATAAAAACATCAAATGAACCTAATCCACCAGGAACCATTGATATAACCCCAAAAACGGACGCAATAATATACAAAGCAAATATTTCAAGTATATTGAATTTTACCCCTAAAACTAATCCAATATATATGAAAAATAGACCTGCTCCTGCCCATTCCAAACAAGAACCCATTATTAAAAATAGTTCTTTTTTTAACGTAAGATCACCAAAGAAGGCATTATTTTTGAATTTAGTAATGCTAAATAACAATGGAAAATACAGGCCTCCACCGACTAACCAAATCCAATATTTAGTTAACCCTGCACCTATATGTAAACCAAAGATTATAAATAACGATACCCAGCAATATATTGATAATCCTGCTAATAAAAATAGAGCAATCTTAGATATAGCATACAAAACCTGTTTTTTACTAGATTTTTTACCATAAAAACTAGCCCTTAATGTAGCTCCTAATATCCCCCCAAAACCTGCAATATTAGTGAAAGTATTTGTTATCCAACCACTCTTTAAAATATATTTCCAATTAAACTTTTCTGATAAAAAAGAAGTTATCGAAATATCGTAAATTAGCATTGGAGTAACAGAAAACATTCCTAGAATTAGCATCATAATAATTGAAAAAATTGACTGACTAAGCAAGCCATCACTAACCTGATTCCAGTCAACATCTCTAATAATTTTACTAATTTCCACTAAAACTAATATTAATACTGAAGCTACAAACATTAATTGTAAAATTGTGGATTTTTGTTTGATAAAATCCTTAACTTTTTTCATGTTACATCCTCCAATCCCTCTCTCTATTATCACTAATACGTAGTAATTAATCAAGATTGTAAAGGAAATTAAAAATTACTAAATCCTAAAGAAAATCATCACTATCTAACCAATACGGACGATTGTACTCGTTAAATGGTACTACTAATTCATTATTTGCCATTAACAATGGTATTTCTCCTTGTTTCGCCCATGAAATTATTGTTTCCTCTGGATAACCTAATTTACTAGCACACGCAGAAACAGTTATAGCTTCTTTTTTATGAAATATTTCATTTAATTTATTTATATGCTCAATTCTACGTTTCTCATTCACTTTTCTTTGATTATCCTCAGTGATTTTAACTATTGAAGTTCCATTCTCATCAAGGAGTGGAATATCTCCATCAATAGCCCATTTTTTTACAGTTTGATATGTATATCCCGTATCTTTAGCAGCTTGACTTATCGTATTGTACTTCTCATCATTAAATGCTTGACGTAACTTCATTATATTTTGATTTCTTCTTTCGTTACTTGCATGAGCCATATTGTCTAAAGTACTCACCTATTTCACCTTCTTTCTCAGATAAGATAATTACTTATATATGAAAAAAGAGACCAGTCGTTAAACTGATCTCTAAAAGTAAAATTAAAATAAATTATTTCAATGTTACCTTTGCGCCAACTTCTTCAAGTTTAGCCTTCAATTCTTCTGCTTCGTCCTTAGCAACGCCTTCTTTAATTACGGAAGGAGCACCATCAACTAAGCCCTTAGCATCTTTCAAGCCAAGACCTGTGATATCCTTAACTGCCTTGATAACTTTAACTTTTGCAGAACCTGCATCTGTTAATTCAACATCAAATGAATCCTTTTCTGCAGCACCGTCTGCACCTGCAGCACCTGCAACTGCAACTGGAGCAGCAGCGGAAACACCAAATTCTTCTTCGATAGCTTTTACTAAGTCGTTTAATTCAAGAATGCTAGCTTCTTTTAAGTCAGCAATAATCTTTTCTGTATCTAATGCCATTTTATTTTCCTCCATACATAGATAAAATTCTTTTTTGTTAATTGTAATTTATGCAACTAATAATTTAGAATTAAGCTGCATCTTCGTCTTTGCTGTCAGCAACAGCTTTAACTGCATAAGCAAAGTTGCGAACTGGAGCTTGCAATACAGATAATAGCATTGAAAGTAATCCGTCGCGGTTTGGTAATTTAGCAAGAGCGTTGATTTCTTCAAGAGAAGCAATCTTACCTTCGATCATACCACCTTTAATTTCTAAAGCTTCATGATCCTCTGCAAATTTAGCCATAATACGAGCAGGTGCAGTGATGTCTTCACCACCAAATGCAACAGCAGTAGGGCCAGAGAATGTATCATCTAAACCTTCATAACCTGCTTTGTCAGCTGCACGCTTCAAGAATGTATTCTTGATAACACGCATTTCTACACCAGCTTCACGAAGTTGCTTACGTAAATCAGTAACTTCTTCAACAGTTAAGCCACGGTAGTCAACAACTACAACAGAAGAAGCACTTTGGAATTTTTCAAAAACTTCTTCAACGATAGCAGCTTTCTTTGCGATAATTTCCTTACTCATTATTAATTCACCTCCTAGTCATTGTGTCAAAAGCTTTTTATAAATAAAAAGCTCTATGTCCACACCAAGACACAGAGAGAGATACGTTTACTCCTCGGCAGGCATAAATTTAAGGCGTTAGCCACCTGAGTCTTAGGCAGAATTATTAACTTGACCTTTAATAGGTTACCATAGCCTATTATAAGTGTCAAGAAAAAATAATAAAAAAGTGAGAAGAATTTATCTTCCCACCTCATTATTTAAATTAAAGTGCTGTTGTATCTAATGTAACACTTGGTCCAAATGTAGAAGCAACAGAAACATGCTTGATGTAAACACCCTTAACAGATGCAGGACGAGCCTTAGCAATTACATCATAAACAGCTTTGAAGTTACCTTCAAGTGCTTCTTCTGTAAATGATACTTTACCCAATGGAACATGTACGTTACCGTCACGGTCTGTACGGTATGTAACTTGTCCAGACTTAGCATCTGTAACAGCCTTTGTTACATCCATTGTAACTGTACCAGTCTTAGGGTTTGGCATTAAGCCTTTAGGTCCCAATACACGACCTAAACGACCAACTTGTGCCATCATATCTGGTGTTGCAATAGCAACATCAAAGTCCAACCAACCGTCTTGGATACGAGCAACTAAGTCGTCGTCACCAACAACGTCTGCACCTGCATCCTTAGCTTCTTGTGCTTTTGCACCTTTAGCAAATACAACAACTGTTTGATCTTTACCAGTACCATTTGGTAAAACCATAGCACCACGTAATTGTTGATCAGCTTGTTTTGTATCAACGTTTAAGTTGAAAGCAACTTCGATTGTAGCATCAAAGTTTGCAAAATCAATCTTCTTTACTAAGCCAAATGCTTCAGAAGCATTGTATAACTTGCCTTCTTCAACTTGCTTAGCAGCTTCTAAATACTTTTTACTTTTTTTCTTAGCCATTAGTGAAATTTCCTCCTTGCAATATGTGGTCTATCGGATAAACCTCCCACTTGATACATCTATTTTCATAGAGTATCCGTCTGAGAAGCGTGGCCGTAGAAATTAGTCTTCTACAACAAAGCCCATGCTTCGTGCAGTACCTTCAATCATGCGCATTGCAGCTTCAACGTCTGCAGCGTTTAGATCTTGCATCTTTGTTTCTGCGATTTCCTTAACTTGATCTTTAGTTACAGTAGCAACTTTCTTCATGTTAGGTTCGCCAGATCCCTTTTCTACACCAGCAGCTTTTTTAAGTAATACAGCAGCAGGTGGTGTCTTTGTAACGAAGTCGAATGAACGGTCTTCGTATACACTAATCACAACAGGAATGATCATGCCAGCTTGATCTGCTGTACGAGCATTGAATTCCTTTGTGAATCCCATAATGTTGATACCTGCTTGACCTAATGCAGGACCAACTGGTGGAGCTGGAGTTGCTTTTCCAGCAGGAATTTGTAATTTAACAACGTTTACTACGTTCTTTGCCACGGTAAAAACCTCCTCTTTCCGTGTGTGGTACGGATGGCTATAAAAAATTTAGCCTCCCACTTGTATGATAAAAATCATACTCATGAATTATATCATTTGTATTTCATCCATGCAAGTATTTATTATACTAATTTATCTACTTGATCATAATTCAATTCAGCTGCTGTTTCGCGGCCAAACATATCAATATCAACTTTTAATTTCATCTTTTCAGTATCAATTTCTGTAATCTTACCAACTAAACCAGAAAATGCACCGTCAATAATAGTAACTGCATCCCCTACTTCAGCATCAAAGTTAGAATGACGTGAACTAATTCCTAATTCATGAAGAATATGATTAATTTCTTCATCTAATAATGGTGCTGGCTTACTTCCTGACCCATGTGAACCTACAAATCCAGTTACACCAGGAGTATTTCTAACAACATACCATGATTGATCAGTCATTACCATTTCTACTAATACATATCCTGGGAATGTTTTTAATTTTTCTACTTTTTCTTTCCCTGTTTTAGTAGTTTCATGCTTTTCTTCTTCGGGAACGACTACTCTAAAAATGTAATCTTCCATCCCCATTGAAGTTGCTCTTGATTCTAAATTTTCTTTAACCTTGTTTTCGTATCCTGCATAAGTATGTAAAACATACCATTTCTTTTCAACTGATTCTACTGTATGTGCCATTTTTCCATTCCTTTCTAAATTTATTGAAAATAAAAAAGCCTCCACGAATCCCGGGGCTTTCTTTCGTAATTATAGCAAATGTTTTCTTTTATTGCTAGATATAATATTAAATAACTATACAAGTAATGATAAGGCTGATTGAATAACCCAGTCCACAACGGCAAAAAAGCCTATAAATAGCAATGAAGAAATAATAACAGTAGTTGTATCTCTTCTTGTTTCCTTTGCATTCAACCATGTTGTATCTTTCATAGTTTTAATAACATTCTTTAGAAACTTCAATTAAATCACTCCTCAGCAATTACTTTGTCTCTCTGTGTAACGTATGCTTACCACAATACTTACAAAACTTTTGTACTTCTAGTCTCTCTGTACGATTTGGATTTTCAGTAATTGTATAATTACGTGAACCACATTCAGAACAAGCAAGTGCTACTTTTTTCTTATTAGCCATAAATTACTCCTTTACACTGAATCAAATAAACTCTATCACGATATATCCTAAAATGTCAATCACACTATTTTTCTTTTCCCATTAATTTATCCCGATATTCAGCTAATTTTTCTAGCTGATCATCATTCCAAGTTAAACGTCTTGCGGCTTTTTGATTTTGATATATCTTTGCCTGTTGTCTAACCTCTTTTTTGGATCTTTTTATTTCCTGATATAATTCCCAAGCCGGAAGTCTCAATGCTCCTTGCGAAAAAATTGTCCATTGTTCAGCTTGATCACTTGTTGCTACTCTTACCTGAGTCAATGGTGTTTGTAATCTTCCAGCCAATGATTCAATATAAGTATCTGCCGTTTGATCTTCAGCTGTCCATACCACTTGTAAGTCATATTGCTCATATTGTTTAGTCATACCAGGTACATACATCGCATCAAACACTACAATAATTTCTGTATTAGCCTGCTTACGGTAATTAGATAATATTTTCAAAAGTAAATCCCTAGCATCCTCTAGTCTACCACTTTTCTTTAATTTATCTAATTGTGGCCAATTTCCTATCATATTATATGCATCAACAATCAAGATATTCTTTTTCATATTAATTTCCTCTTGAAGTAAATCCTTGATATATTAATAAACTAGCAGCTACACTTGCATTTAAACTTTGAACATGTCCTACCATTGGAATAGTTAACATTTCATCGCAAGTTTTCTTCAAAAGTGGAGAAATTCCTTTACCTTCATTTCCTATTACCAAAGCTGTTGCTCCCTTAGCACTCCACTTTCTAAAATCAGTTCCTTTCATATCAGTTCCAAAAATCCATACTCCCTGTTCTTTTAATTCTTTAACAGTTTGCACTAAATTTGTAACTCTCACAACAGGTACATGTTCAATAGCACCTGTTGAAGTTTTTGCCACAACTGAAGTTAACTGCACTGCACGTCTTTTGGGAATGATAATTCCATGAACTCCTGCTGCATCTGCGGTTCTCATAATTGAACCTAAATTATGTGGATCTTCAATTCCATCTAAAATCAAGAAAAAAGGATCTTCATTCTTACTACGAGCTTTTTCAAACAAATCATCAATTGTAGCATAACTATATGATGCTATAGCAATCACTACTCCTTGGTGATTTTGTCCATTTACTAAATTATCAAGTTTAGTTTTAGGAACTCTAGAAACTACTAATTTTCGGGCTTTAGCTAAAGTATATATTTCCTGAATAGCATCCGCCTTTAATCCTTCTTGAACAAAAACTTTATTAATATTGCTATCTTTCTTTTTTAAAGCCGCCATAGCTGGATGACGTCCAATAATAAAATCTTTTTGCTCTTCTTTCATTACTTTCCTTCTTTCTCTACTGTATTAATACACCAATCTGCCAATTCCTCTAATCTTTCGATTTGATCACTTAGATATAGATAACCAAATAATGCTTCGAAGCCTGTAGAAATTCTGTAAGTTACAACTGAAGTGTTTTTTGCAGAAGTATGACTTTTGGCATTTCTACCACGCTTAAAGAATTCTAACTCTTCATCATTCAAAACATTTTGCTCTTGCATTTTTTCAATTAAAAAAGCTTGTGCCTTTGCAGATACATAATGAGTAGCCTTGTGATGTAGCTTTGTTGGTTTAGTTAAACCCTTGGCTAGTAAATGTCTTCGAATATAAATTTCATAAATTGCATCGCCCATATATGCTAATGCAATCCCATTCATTTGATTATAGTCTACATCTTCTTTAATCATTTCTCTTCCACCTTGTACCTTGTGCTGTATCTTCTAAAATTATTCCTTGTTCTTTTAGTAGATCTCTTATTTCATCGCTACGTTTGAAGTTCTTATTTTTTCTTGCTTCATTTCTTTCTTGGATAAGTTTCTCAATCGTATCATCTAACAATTCTTTTTCTTCATTAAAACTTATACCAAAAATTTCTACGACTTTCTTATAAGTGTTAATTAAGTTATTAATAGTATCAGTATATACCTTTTCTTTTTCTGAATAGACATTTAGTTGTTTAGCCATTTCATAAACAACAGAAATCCCATTTTGTACATTAAAATCATCATCCATAACTTTAACAAAATCTTTTTCAAGATTAGCAAAATTAGCTTCTACTTCTTTATCATTTCCTTCTACACTATCTTTTAAACGATAACTTAAGTTTTCATAAGCTGTTTGTAGTTTATTTAGATTAACTTTCGCTTCGTTTAAATTAGCAGAACTATATCGGATAGGTCGACGATATTGTGTTGTTGACATAAAGAATCTAATAACTTGAGGGTTTACTTCCTTTAGTAAATCATGTACGGTTACAAAATTTCCTAAAGATTTACTCATTTTTTGATCTTCTTCACCAATTGTTACAAATCCATTATGTAACCAATATCTAGCAAATTTTTTGCCAGTCTTTGCTTCACTTTGTGCAATCTCATTTTCATGGTGTGGGAATTCTAAATCTTGTCCTCCAGCATGAATATCTATTGTATCTCCTAAATATTTAGTAGACATTACTGAACATTCAATATGCCACCCTGGACGTCCTTGTCCCCAAGGAGAATCCCAAGATATTTCTCCTTGCTTTGCTTTTTTCCAAAGAGCGAAATCTAATGGATCTTGTTTTTTATCTTGGTCGATATCGTCGACCCGGCTACTAGCACCTTGTTCTAGATCATCTATTAATTGTCCAGATAGTTTACCATAATCTTTAAACTTTCTAGTCTTATAATATACATCTCCAGCAGATTCATATGCATATCCTTTTTGCACTAAAACTTCAATAAACTTGATAATATCGTCCATATTATCCATTACTCGAGGATTTAATGTAGCTTTCTTTATATTCAAAACACTTGTATCTTCATAAAACGCGTTAATAAATTTTTCGGTTATTTCTTTAACCGAAAGATTCATTTCTTGACTTGCTTTAATGATTTTATCGTCAACGTCTGTAAAATTCGAAACATAGTTTACTTCAAAGCCACGATATTCTAAATAACGTCTGATTGTATCAAAAGCAACCGCACTTCTAGCATTACCAATATGAATATAGTTATATACTGTTGGTCCACAGACATACATTGTCACTTTTCCAGGATTTAATGGTTCAAATCTTTCTTTTTGATTAGTTAATGTATTATACAATTGCAACATCTAAGTCATCACTCCTAATCCGTTAAAACGTAATAGTCTATCATTTAACGTTTTTCTTAACTCTTAACTTAATAATAAAACATAAAACAAAAGGTTGCGACAAAAATATGCCTCAACCTTGTCTCATTTTAATTATACTATATCTACACGATTAGTTCATTTCTTCTAAAGTTTGCTTTAGATGTTTCAATGCCTTTTCACGACCTAATAATTCGATTGATGGTGCCAATTCTGGACCATGCATTTCGCGTGTTGTTGCGATACGGATAGGCATGTAGAGTTTACGTCCCTTAATCTTTGTATCCTTTTGAATAGAACGAATTGTATTTTGAATTTCAACAGCATCAAAGATTGGTAAATCTTTAACACGTTCAGCAAATTCTTTTAATACAATTGCTGCTGATTCATCAGCTAATTCCTTTTTAGCATCTTCACTTAAAACAGGTGGTTCATTAAAGAATACATCTGCCATTTCTACAATTTGTCCTGTATAAGACATTTGTTGTTTGTAAAGACTAATTAGCTTTCTAGCCCATTCAATTGTATAAGCATCTGGATCAGCTTGTACTTTACCAGCCTTAATTAATTGACGTAATGAAGAATCCATAATTTCATCTTCTTTAGCAGCCTTTACATATTGGTTATTAATCCATTCTAATTTCTTGCCATCAAATGCTGCTGGAGATTTGCTCAAACGTTTTGCATCAAACATCTTGATGAATTCTTGTTTATTAAAGATTTCTGATTCGCCAACAGGAGACCAACCTAATAAAGTAATAAAGTTAAACATTGCATCAGGTAAGTAACCTAGTTCACGATATTGTTCTATAAATTGAAGCACTGTTTCGTCACGTTTACTTAACTTCTTACCAGTTTCAGTATTAATAATTAAGGACATATGACCAAATTCAGGTGCTTTCCAACCAAATGCTTCATATACAACTAATTGCTTTGGTGTATTAGCAACATGATCATCCCCACGTAATACATGAGTAATTTCCATTAAATGATCGTCTACCACAACAGCAAAGTTATATGTAGGCATACCATCACGTTTTTGAATAACGAAATCTCCACCAATTGTGTCAGATAAGAAGCTAATCTTTCCCTTTACAATGTCATCCCATTCGTATGTCTTGTTGTGTGGCACACGAATACGAACAACTGGTTTTAATCCCTTAGCACGTGCTTCATCTTGAGCCTTCTTGATTTCTTCTTTAGACATGCCTTCATATTCATAGACATAGCGAGGAGCTTCTCCTCTAGCTTTTTGTTCTTCACGTTGAGCTTGTAATTCTTCCTCTGTCATGAATGATTCATAAGCTAAATCTTTATCTAATAATTCTTGAATTAATGGCTTGTAGATATCTTTTCTTTCAGATTGACGATATGGTCCGTACTTACCTGGCTTATCAGGACCTTCATCCCAGTCAATACCAAGCCACTCCAAGTTATCCATTTGGCTCTTTTCACCATCTGCAATATTACGCTTTGTATCAGTATCTTCGATTCTTAATACAAAAGTTCCCTTATTATGTCTTGCAAATAAATAGTTAAATAAAGCTGTTCTTGCGTTACCTATATGCAAATGTCCAGTTGGACTTGGAGCATAACGTACACGTATCTTGTTTTTTGCCACTTTAAAGCACTTCTTTCTTTAATAATTATCTATTAATAACATTATGATTATAGGAATAGTATCATAACTCATACTCTTACCATTCTACAATGATTACTGTAAAAAATAAACTATTCCATGGTATTTATTATTAGTTTTTCTCACGTAGTTCTCTTTTAGAATGTGTTGGCTTTGCAAAAATCATTCTTCCAGCGTCCGTCTGCAATGCACTAGTTACTTCTACCTCAATAGGTTTATTGAGGTAATAACGTCCATCTTCAACCACTATCATTGTTCCATCATCTAAGTACGCAACACCTTGTTGTCTTTCTGTACCATTTTTTATAACTGTAACGGTTAATTTTTCACCTGGAATAACACGTGGTTTTAATGACTTAGCCAAAGCATTTACATTTAAAACTTGTACATTTTGAAATTCACTAACTTTATTTAGATTGTAATCATTTGTTACTATAACTGCATCTAAAACCTTTGCTAATTTTATAAGCTTACTGTCAACTTCTTTTATATCTTCAAAATCTCCCTCGTACATTTTTACAGGAACAATTTTTTCTGAACGTAATTTATTTAAAATATCCAAACCTCTACGTCCTCTAACTCGTTTGATACTATCCCCTGAGTCAGCAATATATTGAAGTTCATACAATACAAAATTGGGAACTACTAATGTACCTTCAATGAAACCTGTTTTTGCTAGATCATAAATTCTACCATCTATCAAAATGTTAGTATCTAACAACTTATATTTATGGAAATTTTCGCCAACTTTTCTTTCTAAAATCTGAGCTTTATCATCTTCCACTTTTCTTTGTCGTAGATTAAATAATCTCTTTAAATTTCCAAAGCCTTCTTTTCCAACAACATATCCCAAGTACCCTAATAAAATCATTAATACAATCGGCAAAATAGTATTGATGAAAAATACATGTGATCTATTAAATATCGTTGAAATTAAAGCTGCTACAATTAATCCTACTGTGATTGACAAGCTCGTAGAAATAATTACTTCCGGCTTTTGTCTAATCAAATTTTTCTCTATTTTTATGATTACTCGCTCAATAGCATCTATTAAGAAAATCGCTAGTATTTCCATAATAATCAAACCAATAATAGCATTAACCAACCCGTTAGTTAACCAGCGATTACTTCCAAGTCCTATCAAGCTCCATAGCTCTGGTAGAAATGTATATCCTGCACCTACACCTAAAATAGCTAATATTAATCCTATGATTCTTTTTCGCATTTAAGCACATCCTTTCTATCAATTTTTAACTAAAAATTAGTTTTAATGCTTGATTTAGTGTACTTACGCCTACTACCTCAATATCTTTTGGAGGCATCCAACCATCTAAGTTATTTTTTGGTAAAAATACTCGCTTAAATCCTAATTTAGCAGCCTCTACAACACGCTGTTCGATACGATTAACTCGTCTTATTTCACCAGTCAATCCTACTTCTCCTATAAAACAGTCAGTTGGTCTTGTTTCTGCATCGCGATAACTAGAAACTAAGCTAACAGCAATGGCTAAGTCTATTGCTGGCTCATCTAACTTCACTCCACCAGCAGCTTTCAAATAAGCATCCTGATTTTGTAATAACAAACCAGCTCTTTTTTCAAGTACCGCCATCAGTAACGCAACTCGATTATGATCTAAACCAGTTGTTGTTCTCTTAGCATTTCCAAATGCAGTAGGCGTTACTAGTGCTTGTAATTCTACCAATATAGGCCTAGTTCCTTCAAGCGAAGCAACGACAGCTGATCCCGTAGCTCCTTTTAATCTTTCTTCTAGAAAAATCTCTGACGGATTAGCAACTTCACTTAATCCTCCATTTTTCATTTCAAAAATTCCAATTTCATTAGTTGAACCAAATCTATTTTTAACAGCTCGTAAAATTCTAAATGTTCTATGTTGATCTCCCTCAAAATAAAGAACAGTATCTACCATGTGTTCTAAAATTTTAGGTCCTGCAATTGCTCCCCCTTTAGTAACATGTCCTACAACAAAGACAGTTATCCCATTAGTTTTCGCAATTTGCATCAAATCTCCAGTTACTTCCCTAATTTGAGAAACACTTCCAACTGCAGCTGTCATTTCTGGCTCCTGCATTGTCTGCACCGAATCAATTACAACAAAATCAGGCTTTAAAAGTTCAATATTTTTTCTAATACTATCCATATCTGTTTCAGGATATAAATATAGCTCAGTTCCATGAACTCCTAAACGATCCGCACGTAATTTAATTTGAGTTGCACTCTCTTCTCCAGAAACATAAAGAACCTTTTTCCCGAGAGTAGATAATTGCCCAGAAACTTGTAGTAATAACGTAGACTTACCAATACCTGGATCTCCACCAATTAACACTAAAGATCCTGGAACAATTCCGCCACCCAAAACACGATTCAATTCTTCTAAGTTTGTTTTAAATCTTGGGGTTTCCACAGTAGAAACATCATCAATTAATTTAGGTTTCACTGTTGTACCAGAGATACTAACTCTAGGTTGTGCTTTAGTTGAACTTTCCTTTTTCTCTATTTCCTCTACCAAGCTATTCCAGGAACCACAATTAGGGCAGCGTCCTAAATAACGTGGAGAGATATATTCACAATTTTGACAAACATATCTTGTCTTAGTTTTCGCCAATACATTCACCTTCCAAACTATTTTCCAGAAGATCCAAATCCACCAGTTCTAGTTTCCTTTCCACCTTCATCATTGTCAGCTACTAAATATGGTAAGAATATACCTTGACCTATTCGATCACCCTTTTTTATTAATTGATCTTTTAGTCCAAAATTAACTAATTGTACAAAAATTTCACCCTCATTATTGGGATTATTATAATAATCAGCATCTATTATTCCCACACCATTAGGTAAAATTAAACTTCTTTTCAATGGACTACTAGAACGATTAGCTAACATTAAGAACTCATCATCTTTCATGTATGCCTTAATTCCAGTAGGAACTAGAAAAGGTTTTAAACATTTTTGTCCTTCTAATAATTCTGTTTCAGTTATATTTTTTTGTTTATGCAATGCATATAAAATTTTCAAAAAATTAAATTTCCAAATACTAGGTAATAAAAAATCTTCTGCAGCAAAAAAATCATATCCTGCAGCATTCTTTGTCATTCTGACTGGAAGTTTTACTCCACGGTCTTTATATTTACTTACTACTTCAAATCCTCTTTTCATTCTTGTTAATCCTCTCTAACTAATATACTTTCTATTTTATCATACCATTAATTACTAAAAATTAACGTATTTAACAATAAATTTCATTTTAATTAATAAATTTATTCCATCTTAAAATTTTTCGTGTGCTATACTTTCATTGGGAGGGGTTTCTTATGAACTATATATGGAATAATGACACTTTATCACTTCATGATGGTGATACTCTAGTTGCAGAAATTGGTTTTTCAACTATCGATGATGGCAACACATATGTTGTCGAACGAACATGGGTTAGCGATGCTTACAGAGGTCAAGGAATTGCAGGTAAAATTACCACTACATTTATTACAAGAGTCCAAGAAGAAGGTAAAAAATTATTACCTCTTTGCACATACACTAATAAATTTATGCAAAAACATCCTGAGTATGCAGATTTATTAGCTAAAAAATAATTTTCTAATTTTTTTCTAACATTATTATTTATCTTTTAGCTAAACTGTCTTACAATTAAATTAACTTATCTTAAGGAGGGTGATCACTGTGTCCGAAGCAATTAGCAGTGAACAATTATCAAAATTTCATCAATTAATTGAAGATGATCCAAAATCTAGAGTTTTAGAACGTGCAGTTTCTAAAAACGGAATTTTAGCTACAAGTGCTGATTTCCACTCTGAAGTTAATATGGATCCTGTCTTTTCAATTGATCTTGATACAGGAGATGTAGCAAACCAAAAACAATCTGGCCGTTGCTGGATGTTTGCTGCTCTTAATACTATGCGCCATGATTTAAAGAATCGTTTTGGTGTAGCTAAGGACTTTGAATTATCTCAAAGTTATACATTTTTCTGGGATAAGCTAGAAAAATCTAATTACTTCTATGAAAATGTTATTAAAACAGCTTCTCTTCCAACTTCTGATCGTAAAGTAGCTTGGTTAATGACAACACCTCAACAAGATGGTGGTCAATGGGATATGATTACTGCAATCATCAGAAAATATGGTGTAGTTCCTAAGAGTGTAATGCCTGAAAGTTATAACTCTTCAAAATCAAGTGAATTAAATTCTACTCTTAATTTAAAATTACGTAAGGATGCTGTTGATTTACGTGAATTAGTTAATAGTAACGCTAGTTCTGAAGAAGTCGCTTCTTTCAAGGAAAAGAAACTCGCTGAAATTTATCGTATCTTAGTTTATACATTGGGTGAACCACCTGTTAAATTTGATTTTGAATATCGTGATTCTGATAATAATTATCATATCGATCAAGATTTAACTCCTCAAACTTTCTTTGAAAAATATGTAAATTGGAATCTTGACGACTATGTATCAATTATTAACGCACCTACTGATGACAAGCCATATAATCATATGTACACTATCGAAATGCTTGGTAATGTCCTAGGTGAACGTGAAGTAAGACATTTAAACGTTGATATGAACACATTCCGTCAAGTAGCAATTAAACAACTTGAATCTGGTGAAAGTGTTTGGTTTGGTTGTGATGTTGGTCAAGAATCTGATCGTAAGAAAGGTATCATGGATACTGAATTGTATCACAAAGATGAACTATTCGATGTTGACTTTTCAATGTCTAAAGCTGAACGCTTAGATTATAGTGAAAGTTTAATGACTCACGCTATGGTATTAACTGGTGTAGATCTAGTTAATGGCACTCCAACTAAATGGAAAGTTGAAAACTCATGGGGAGATAAAGTTGGTACTAAAGGATTCTTCGTTATGAGTAATAATTGGATGGAAGAATACTGTTATCAAGTTGTTGTAAACAAGAAATTCTTACCTGAAGAATTACAAAAAGTTCTTACTGAAGAACCTAAAGTCTTAGCTCCATGGGATCCAATGGGTTCATTAGCTTAGTTTAACTTAAATAGTCATTTAAGAAATTATTTGACAACAACTAAGGTGATTGCTTTTTAATCACCTTATTACATATTTTTAATTCTATCTCTTATCATTAATATAGAGATAAATAAAAGTGATTTAGCAATAATATCACATACAAAACATAAAGGCTGTGGATTAACTATAGCAACTGCTATTTCACTGCAAACGAGGTATAGTATAATTATGGAAAGAACAAAACTTATTAATCAAGCACAAACTGATATCAAAGAATTATTAGGGATACTCAATAATTATGAAAAAAAACAATCTGAATTGTTAGATATTATTGATGTTTTAGCACAGGTTTATCGTAAATTACCTGAAACTAAAAATCCTGAAGCATTACTTAATCGATTGGTTAATTACATTCGTAGTGTAGCTTTAGCTGGACGAATTCACTTTCCAACTAATGAAGAAAAATTAATTGCTGATATTGGCGTCTTGGGACAAAGAGCTGGTTTAAATGGTGTCTATATGGCTGACTACTCTGCTAAATCTCAATTCTATAGCATTTTCGAAGAAATTCCTCGTCATTAATTGAAGAATTTTAATTGTCGTTAATACTAGGGCAACTTCATATTCTAATGAAGTTGTCTTTTTGTATTTCTAAGTGTAAAAAGCTCTATGAGAACTAGTAGTTTTCATAGAGCTTTTTTACCTAATAAAAAATTAGTCAGCTATATTCAATATTCACGTTAATTCTTTATTTTAATATTTTCTTTGAGATTACTCGAAGTTTATTATCTAATTCATAAATAATCGGTTCAGCATTAGCAACTTCTACACCATCAATTCCTTCATCGCTAATATTTTCAATATATTTAATCATTGCCCTTAACGTACTTCCATGAGCAATCACAATTTGGTTATTTCCATGTAATAATTCAGGTGCTATCTCATCAACCCAATATGGTAGTATTCGATTATAAGCATCCTTTAAACTTTCTGCACGCGGAATAATTGTAGAAGGATATTTCTTATATTTAGGTTCTTCTATCCTTTCATCCAACATAGGAGGAACAGTATCAAACGATCGTCTCCATAAAGCAACTTGGTGTTTCCCATATTTATGCTTTGTAAATTCTTTATTTAATCCTCTCAATGCTCCATAATGACGTTCATTTAATCTCCAAGTCTTTTCAAGTGGTATCCATGACTGATTGATTTCGTCTAATACAATCATTCCCGTTTTTATAGCCCTCTCTAACAAAGAAGTATGAGCTTTAGTAAAGGTAATATTTTCTTCTTTTAATTTTTTCCCTGCAACTTTAGCTTGTTCACAACCTTTAATTGTCAATGGAACATCTGACCAACCAGTATAAATATTTGCCTCATTAGCCGTACTTTCCCCATGTCTAAGCAATACAAGCTTAACCAAAATTCATCACTCTCTTATCTATCAGATATTTTGCGTTATTACCATTAATATTGGAACAACAATTAATGATGTTAACGTGGTTTCTGTAACCATTACAGCTGCATATTCCGAATCTGCCCCATATAAGTTAGCTACAACAGGAGCATTCGTCATAACTGGCATCGCAGCTTGTAAAATAAATACTTGCTTCATTAACAAAGGAATATTAGTAGGTGTAACTAGTATGTACATCATTAGAGGAGCCAAAATAAATCTTCCTAATAACAATAAAAGATTATCTTTTCCAATAGAGATTCTATTAAGTCCTGCTTTAGAAATAGAAATACCGATAAAAATCATAGACAACGGTATTGTTAAATTACCTAGATATAATAGATCTGAGTTAACAAATGTTGGTAACTTCACTTTTAACAATACGAAGATGACTCCAACTATAAAACCCAATAATGGAGGTGAAAATATTTTACCTAATGTTCTTTTTAAATCAAAAGCCGTTTTTTTATCACCATCTCTTTGGATTAAGTAAGTACCAATTGTCCAAAAAAATGTTGTATTAGCCATATAATAAATTAATACATAAGGGATACTTTTATTACCAAATAAGGCCATATTAATCGGTAACCCTACAAAAACTGTATTAGAGTTAAAAAACATTGAAGTAAATAAACCTGCATGCTTATCCTGGATTTTAAAAATATGGACAACAGCAAAAGCAACTCCCATCAAAATTAGCATCGAAATTACTGGAAATCTTAAATCAGGTATCATTCGTAATAATTCTTTAGCTGAAAATTTACTAACAATTGTCCCCAACATATAACAAGGTAATGATACTTGGGTAACGATTTTAGCAATTAATTTGGTTGATTTATCATCAAACCAGCCTTTTTGCTCTAAAAAATATCCCACAGCAATCATTACCAAGATTACTAATACACCGGAGATACTCTGGAAAAATACTGCCATCTAATCACTCTTTCTCTATCCTTAATTAATGAATAGTATAACATACAATTATCATCAATTATTCACCAAATTCTAAAAGAATAGATCCATAAGCTAAACCAGCACCAAAACCTGTTAATAGAACCTTACCTGTTATATTTTCATCTTCAAACTTTCTAGCCAAGGCTAATGGTATTCCAACAGAAGAAGTATTACCACATTCCTTAACATCAGTTGCCACTCTATTTAGAGGAACTTCAATCTCTTTTGATATAATTTCTATCAATCGTAAATTAGCCTGATGAGTTACAACATATGATAAATCTTTGGAGTCCACTTTATTTGTCTTTAAAAACTCCTTAATATGCTTAACTATATCTGTTGTTACAAAATTATAAACTTCTCTTCCATTCTGATAAAAAGCGTCCATACTTGGATAATTATCACTAGATATTTCTTTAAGAGGAGCAATTCTACCACTATGAATAACTTCCTCATTTCCTACCGTAACCAATTTCTCAGATAAATAAATGTTTTCTTTTTCATCATCAGTCGCCTCTACAATCATCCCGGCAGCACCATCGCCAAAGAAAACAGCTGACGTTCTATCCTTAAAATCCATCATTTTAGAATTTGTTTCAGCACTAATTACCATTGCTCTACGATATAAACCTGAAACTAAAAATTTATGGGCTGTACTTAGAGCATAGATAAATCCAGCACAAGCTGCAGAAATATCAAAGGCAAAAGCTGATTTTAAATTTAACTTCTTCTCTACAATAGCTGCTGTAGAGGGTGTAATTGCATCTGGAGAGATAGTTGATACAATTAACAAATCTATATCCTCAGACTTAAGATTTGCTCTTTCTAGGAGTTTTTTTCCTACTTCAGTAGCTAAATCTGATGTATTTTCATTAAAAGCATAGTATCTTTGCTTAATACCTGTATGACTTTGAATCCACTCATCAGATGTTTCCATAATTTTGCTCAAGTCATCATTTGTTACAACATTATCAGGTAGGTAACCTGCTATAGATACCATTTTTATTCCCTTATTCATAAAGAACCTCACTTTATTTTTAGTCATCAAAATATATTATAAAATAAAAAAGCATAGTAGCCAATATAGACTCCTATGCTCACACTCTGTATGCGGGTAAATGGATTCGAACCATCACGGGCAATAATGCCCACCAGATCCTTAGTCTGACGCGTCTGCCAATTCCGCCATACCCGCGACAACAGAGATAATTATATCAAGTTTAACCCTATTTAGCAAGTGCTTATTCAATTAATTTTAATTTTCCATGACAATGAGAACATACATATTTGCTAGTATTTATTTTTCTTTGTCGATAATACTTTTTCCCACAATTTTGGCAAACATAAATATTTTTATAATTTGTCTTTAAAGTTGGAGCATATCTTAAACCTCCAACTTTTTTCAATAATATTTTAAAATCTTTGTCCCTATGCTGATGCCCATACCCATTAATATGAAGATGATAATGGCATAGTTCGTGTTTAATGACACCTATCAAAGTATCCATATCATATTCTGTTAACATCTTAGGATTAATATCTATATTATGATTACTTAAAAAATACCGTCCTCCAGTTGTCCTCAACCTACTATTAAACTGTATTTTATGCTTAAATTCTCTATTAAAATAAGAATTAGAAATTTTTCGAGTTAGTTCTAATAATTCTCTATTATTCATTTGGATTTACCATTGTTAATTGAATTCTCTTTCTGTTTAAATCAACATCTTCAACCCAAACAGTAACTATCTGTCCTACCGCAACTATATCTCGTGGATTAGAAACATATTTCTTACTTAATTTTGATAAATGCACTAGTCCATCTTGTTTTACACCAATATCAACAAATGCTCCAAAATCAACAACATTTCTTACCGTACCCTCTAGTTGCATTCCTGCTTTTAAATCTTCTATTTTTAAAATATCTGATTTCAATAAAGGCATTGGCATACTTTCTCGACCATCGCGCCCTGGTTTCATCAAACTTTTTACGATATCTTTAACAGTTATTACTTCTAATTCATTATCTATTGCATACTTTTCAACATTAAATTTCGCTAACTTATCGTTTATAGTGTTAGTTCCCATGTCTTCTTTAGTAATACCTAGATCTTTTATCAATTTTTCTGCTAGCATGTAACTTTCTGGATGTATATCTGTATTATCTAAAGCCTCATTTCCATCAATAATCCTTAAAAAACCTGCCGCCTGCTCATAAACTTTAGGACCTAATCTAGGAACCTTTTTTAGCTCTTTTCTATTTTGAAATTTTCCATTTTCTTCACGATAAAGAATAATATTTTGAGCTGTTGTTTTATTCAATCCAGAAATATAGGTTAGTAATTGGATACTGGCTGTATTCAAATTCACACCAACTTTATTAACTGCAGTTTCAACAGTCGCTTCAACTTCGCTATCTAATTGCTTTTGTGGTAAATCATGCTGGTATTGTCCCACACCAATTGATTCAGGATTAATCTTTATTAATTCTGCTAAAGGATCTTGCAATCTTCGAGCTATACTTACGGCCGAACGTTCTTCTACGTTAAAATCCGGGAATTCATCTCTTGCTACTTTACTTGCTGAATATACAGAAGCTCCTGATTCATTTACAATTACGTAATATACTTCTTTATCTATCTTCTTTAAAACTTCTGCTACAAATTTTTCTGATTCTCGACTTGCTGTACCATTTCCAATTGCTATCATGTCAACATTATATCTCTTTATCAACGTCTCTAATTTTTCAGCAGCTTCTTTTCTTAATTTAAGGTTGGGCTTTTCACCTTTATGCTTTTCATGTGGATAAATCACATCTTTAACTAAAAATTTCCCAGTCTCATCAATAATCGCTAATTTACAACCAGTTCTAAATGCTGGATCCATTCCTAAAATAATTTTATTTTTCAAAGGAGCTTGCATTAATAAATTGTACAAATTCTCACCAAAAACTTTAATAGCCTCATTCTCAGCTTTTTCAGTTAAAGTTGCTCGAAGCTCTCTTTCAATGGCAGGTTTGATAAATTTTTTATACGCTTCAGTATATGCCATTTCTACATAGTCATTACTTGTACTTTCCTTACTACCAATTATTCTAGAATGTAAATATCTTAGCGCATAATCGTCATCTGTATTTATTTTTACTCGTAAAATTCCTTCTTTTTCACCGCGATTAATTGCTAGAATTCGATATGATGTTAATTTAGACACTACTTGTTCAAAATCATAGTAATCTTCATAGGTGCCATTTTCATCTTTCTCACTATCTTTTTCCTTAGCAATTAATACTCCTTTTCTAGACATTTGCTTTCGCACCCAATCTCTTAATTGTGCTTCTTCACCAAATGCCTCTGCTAAAATATCAACTGCACCATTTAAGGCAACTTCTTCATTAGGTACTTCTTTATTAAGATACTTCTTAGCTTCTACCATTGGAGCATTGCTATTTACTCTCAGTAACCACTTAGCTAATGGTTCTAATCCATTTGCAACTGCCTTTTGTGCTTTAGTTTTTCTTTTCTTCTTATAAGGCAAATAAATATCTTCAATCTCTTGAAGGGTACTTGCATTATTTATTTTGTTTTTTATATCTTCTGTAAGCTTATTCTGTTCTGAAATTTTCTTAAGAACTTCACTCTTACGTGTTTCTATCTTTTCATTTCTTTGGTAAGTTACTTGGATTTCTCTTAATTGGACTTCATCTAAACTTCCAGTTAGTTCTTTTCTATATCTAGCTATAAAAGGAATAGTATTTCCTTCTTCTAACAATTCAATTACTTTTTCTATTTTTTTAGGATTGTACTTTAATTTAGCATTAGTTAATTTTAAGACTTTTTTATCCATCGATACTTTCCTTTCTCATAATAAAAAAGTTAGGCTTGTCTTAAAACTTACCTAACTTTAAAAAACATCTATTTCCAAAATGTATCATACACATTAATTGGCATATGACGTTTATGTTCTGTTTTTAAGAACCAATTTTCAATTTTTTCTGCTACATCATCAGCTACTTCTTTACCTTCTAGATAATCATCAATATCGTTGTAAGTAACACCTAAGGCAACTTCATCAGGTAAGGCTGGTCTATCTTCTTCTAAATCAGCAGTTGGAACTTTCTTGTATAAATGCTCAGGTGCATTCAATAATTCCAACATTGCTCTTCCCTGACGTTTATCTAAACGCCAAAGTGGAGTAATGTCTGCACCACCATCACCATACTTAGTATAAAAACCTGTAATTGCTTCAGCTGCATGATCTGTACCTACTACTGCTCCTGAAACAGCACCAGCAATTCCGTATTGAGCAATCATTCTTTCACGTGCCTTAATATTTCCCTTATTAAAGTCACTAATTTCAAGACCATTTTCTTCGATGCTTTGAACCATTGCATCAGCTGCTTGTTTTATATTTACTCTAACAGTCTTATCAGCTTGCATAAATTCAATTGCATCCATAGCATCTTGTTCATCAGCTTGATCTCCATAAGGTAATCGTACAGCAATAAATTGATAAGCATCATCGCCTGTTTCCTCACGCAATTCAGAAATTGCCATTTGAGATAACTTTCCAGCTAAAGTAGAATCTTGTCCACCAGATATTCCCAACACTAATGCTTTTAGAAATGGATGTTTTTTCAAATAATCTTTTAGAAAATCTACTGAACGACGAATTTCTTCTTCCGCATTAATTTCTGGCTTTACTTTCAATTCGTTGATAATTCTCTCTTGTAAAGGACGCATAATTAAACCTTCTTCTCTTTTAAATTTTACCACTATTAATTTTTTCATGAATATCATGGATTATCTTCATCTTATTATCATAACAATCTTTAGATAAATCAACAGGATATTCTTGTGGATTCAATTCTCGACGATATTCTTCCCACAAACTATCTAATCTTTCATGGGCATATTGTTTAATTTCATTCAAGGATGGTAAGTCATATACTTGTTCACCATCAACAAAAATATCTTTTAATAAAGGTCTTGCAGTAAAATCTTTGACTTTTTTGTTAATGTAAGTATATTGAGGATGGAACATGTATAATTCTTCTTCATTACGTGGATCTTCATACCATAAAGCAACGTAATCCCCTTCAGACTTTCCATCAGCCTTTTTATTGATTCTCCATACTTGCTTGCGACCAGGTGTAGAAACCTTGCTAGCATTACTTGAAATCTTGATAGTATCTTCCATTTCACCATTTTCATCTTCAATGGCTACCATCTTATATACCGCACCTAAGGCTGGTTGGTCATAAGCTGTTATTAACTTAGTACCTACACCCCAAACACTAATCTTAGCACCTTGCATTTTCAAGTTCATGATTGTTTTTTCGTCTAAGTCATTTGAAGCATATATTTTAGCATCTTTAAATCCTGCTTCATCTAATTGTTCACGCACACGTTTAGATATATAAGCCATGTCACCAGAGTCTATTCTTACACCTAAGAAATTAATCTTATCGCCCATTTCTTTAGCGACTCTGATAGCATTTGGAACACCACTCTTCAATGTATCATATGTATCTACTAAGAATACACAATCTTTATGTGTAGTTGCATATGCTTTAAATGCTTCATAATCATTACGATATGCTTGTACAAGTGCATGAGCATGGGTACCACTGGCAGGAATACCAAAAATCTTTCCTGCACGTACATTACTTGTAGCATCAAAACCACCAATATAAGCTGCTCTTGTTCCCCAAATGGCTGCATCTAGTTCTTGAGCACGTCTAGTACCAAATTCCATTAAAGCATCATTACCAACTACAGAACGAATTCTAGCAGCTTTAGTTGCTATCAAAGTTTGATAATTTACGATATTTAAAATAGCAGTCTCAACTAACTGACAATCTACCAAAGGACCCTCAACTTGAATTAATGGTTCTTTGTTAAAAACGACTTCTCCTTCAACAACAGAACGAATTGTAGCAGTAAATTTGAAATTTCTAAGATAATCAATAAAATCATCTTTGTAACCAACTTCGTCACGTAAGTACTCTAAATCTGTCTCAGTAAATTTTAATTTATTGATATAAGAAACAAGTCGTTCCAAACCAGCAAAAATAGCATAACCATTATCAAAAGGCAAATCTCTAAAGAAAACTTCGAAGATTGCTTTTTTCTGATCAATACCCTTTCTCCAATATGTCTCAATCATATTTAATTGATACAAATCAGTATGTAAAGTATAACTATCATCTGGTAATGTTTTTTTCATAACTCTATGTCCTCCTCAGTTACTATGAACTGGGTTATATTTTCATACAAAATGTATGAATTACTAATTTAACTTTTATTTTATCACTTTTAGTAAATATCGTCTAAAAATATTGTATAATTAACTTAAATTCTATTTGAAAGAGGATTCTATGTTTAATAAATCAAAACTCGTAAATATCTTAGGAATTAATTTTCTGTCGATAACTAACAAGCAGTTTGTAGATCAATTAAAAACTGACTCTAACCTTCACTTGAATCGTTTTGTAGTTACTGCTAATCCTGAGATTGTACTTGCTGCTAGAAAAGATAAAGAATATGCTAATATTATAAATTCTGCAGACTATGTTGTTGCTGATGGCATTGGAATTATTAAAGGAGCTAAAATTCTTAAAAAGCCTCTTCCTGAAAGAGTTACAGGTTATGATACTATGCTTTCACTACTTTCTTGGGCAAATCAAGAACATAAGAAAATTTATTTTTTAGGTGCTAAACCTGAAGTTGCACAAACATTATCTTCAAAAATTAAGGAAACTTACCCAGGAATCCATATTGCTGGAATCAATGATGGTTATTTTAAAGATGATAGCTATATTGTCGAAACAATAAAAAATAGTAACCCAGATATTATTTTTGTAGCACTAGGATTTCCTAAGCAAGAATTTTTTATTAACGAGCATCGCCACATTTCTGATTCTATTTGGATGGGAGTTGGTGGCAGTTTCGATGTCCTAGCCGGATACTCAAAACGTGCACCAATTTTTTGGCAAAAACACCATTTAGAATGGTTTTATCGTCTTCTTCAAGAACCTCAACGAATAATTAGAATGATGGCTCTACCTAAATATATGTTACTTATATACAGAAAAAAATTCTTAAAAAAATAAATTAGTATAAGAAAATGGCTTAAAATCATGTTACTCACAACATTGATTTTAAGCCATTATTTTATCGCTACACTATTTTTCTAAATAAAACTCGTACCTATCACCTGCATACTGAGTACGTACATACTCAAAAGGACTTCCATCTTGTAAGAAAGAAACTTGTCTTAACCTTAAAATAGCATCACCTTTCTTTAATTGTAGAAAGTCCGCTATTCTTTCTGAAGCTAACATAGCAGATACCGTTTGTTGGGCATGGCCAATAATTAACCCATTTTCTTCTAAAGTTCTATATAAAGATGAAGTAATCTGAGTTTTGTCATAATCCTTTACCAATTCTAATGGTACTGTGGCCACTTCAAAACAAATAGGCACATCATCAGCAAATCTAATTCTTTCCATCCTTAAGACTTTCTGATTATCATCTAAATTCAATTTTTCACTTTCACTTAGTGAGGGAATAGTAATTAAATAAGAAACAGTTTTACTAGTTGGTACTTTCCCTTGAGCTTCTGTAATTTCTGTAAAACTCGTAATTCCAGACATTTTTTCCTGAACTTTTTTTCTTGCCACAAAAGTTCCTGAACCAATTTTTCTCTCAAGGATTCCTTCGTCCACTAAAGTTTGAATAGCTTGACGTAAAGTCATTCTACTAACAGAAAAATTTTCAGCTAATTCTCTTTCTGATGGAATCTTTTCTCCTATTTTCCACTTACCAGCTTCTATATCTTTTTTTATTTGATTATGAATCTGTATATAAACAGGTGATACCATCTTATATCCCCCTCTCTATCCCTTATCTTTTGAAATTGTTGCATCTACTCCTTTAACAATAGAAGTCATAAACCCTGCTTCTTCCATTGCTAATAATCCAGCTACTGTTGTTCCACCAGGAGAGGAAACATCATCTACTAATTCCCATGGTGTTTTATCTGATTTCAACACTTTTAATGCACTTCCTAAAACGGCTTGTGCAGCTATTTGAGTTGCTTTTTGCTTATTTAATCCATATTTAACACCTGATCGTGCTAAACTATCAATAAAGAAGTACACAAAGGCTGGGGAACTTCCAGCTAAAGCTACGAATGTACTAAAATCTTTTTCTTCAATTTCTGCAACTTTACCTATCTTTTCAAATAATTCTCTTACAAGTTGGTAATCTTCATCACTTACATTATCATTCTTATGTAAAGCTGTCATGCCTTCACCTATCTCTACATTAACGTTAGGCATTGTTCTTACTATTTTTACATCTTTACTTCCTAGTATATCCTCTAACTCAGCTACAGATACACCTGTTACAACAGATACTAAGACTGGGTTGTGAGTTAGAACTGAATCTTTTACTTCTTTTAAGACTTTTTCTACTACAATTGGTTTTACTGCTAAGAAAACAACATCTGATTTTTCAATAACTTCACTATTACTTTCACAAGCAGATACTCCAGTTTCTTGACTATATACTTCATAATTGGATTTATGTGCGCTATGAATAAAAATATTCTTTGCTTCTACACCCTTACTCATTAGACCTTCAATTATGGCCTTTGCCATATTTCCTACACCTATGAAACCAATCTTCATAATCTCAACCATCCTTTGCTTTACAGTAATAATAAATGTAATAAAAAAACGCAAATCATCAACATGATCTGCGCTAGAATTGGGGTAGCTGGATTCGAACCAGCGCATCACGGGATCAAAACCCGTTGCCTTACCGCTTGGCTATACCCCAGTAATTAAAGGGCGAAAGATGGGATTCGAACCCACGCATGCCGGAGCCACAATCCGGTGTGTTAACCCCTTCACCACTTTCGCCATATATGGCAGGGATAGTAGGAATTGAACCCACACCGACGGTTTTGGAGACCGTAGTTCTACCTTTAAACTATATCCCTATTATAAAAAATGGAAGGGAGTGGATTCGAACCACCGAACCCGAAGGAGCGGATTTACAGTCCGCCGCGTTTAGCCAGACTTCGCTACCCTTCCATATTTCTTGAATATGTACATCACATATCCGACTTAATTATCATACATGTTTTTTGATAAAAAAGCAAGAGAATATTCAAAAAAAATAATAATTTTTTTATTCCAGTAAAAAAGAGCCTAGCATATCCACTAGACTCTTCTAAACTAATTTTATAAAACACCTGACATTAACTTTTCAATCTTAGGTACAAAGAATAATAAAATAATACCAAATGCAATTGTAATAGCACCAACTACACCATAATACATAACTTCTGTACCATGACTATACAATTTAACTATTTGTGCATTGATAGCTTGTGCAGCAGCATCACCCAAGAACCACATACTCATCATTTGTGATTGGAATGCTTTAGGTGCCAATTTAGTAGTTACTGATAATCCAATTGGTGAGATGTTCATTTCACCAATGATTACTAAAGCCCAACTAATAATCAACCAGAATGGGCTAACTAACTTATCAGTTCCAAATAACATTCCTGGTAACATCATCCACATAAATGATAATCCTGCGAAGAATAAACCTATTGAGAATTTCATTGGTGATGATGGTTGTTTGCTTCCTAATTTTACCCATAACCATGCAAAGAATGGTACGTAGATGATAATGAATAATGGATTCATACTTTGGAATAAACTAGGTGCAAAGTGGAATCCAAACAATGATAATCTTGTTTGTTCACCAGCAAATAAAGCTAAAACAACTGAACCTTGTTCTTCAATTGACCAGAATAAAACTGAGGCAATAAATAAAGGTATATATGCTAATACACGTGAACGTTCTACCTTAGTTATTTTTCTACTACTTAGCATTAACACGAAATAATAAATTGGAATTAATACAGCAATAATAGAAATTAAATTGATAATATTAGTAATATTTAGTGCATTCAATAAATTCATAATTATTAATATTAATGCAATTGCAGCAATACCAATAACTGTTTTTGTAAGTAAACCTTTTAATTCGTCAGATTCAATTGGATCTGTAGGATATAAGCTATCTTTTGATAAGTATTTTCTACCGTCTAACCAGTATTGTAATAAACCGAAGAACATACCAATAGCTGCTAAAGAAAATCCTAAATGGAAGTTAACGTTAAAACCTAATTGTCCAACAACAATTGGTGAAACCAAAGCACCAACGTTAATACCAAAAACAAAAATATTAAACCCAGCATCTCTACGGGGATCATTTGAAGAATACAAACTACCAACCATTTCAGATACATTAGGTTTTAATAAGCCAGTACCCAAAACAATCAAAATAATTGATAAGAGCAAAGCTCCTTTACCATATGGTGTTGATAATGCAATATGACCTAACATTATTAATACACCACCGATAAATACTGTACGGCGACTTCCTAAAATTCTATCACTTATGAAACCACCAATAACACTAGATAAGTATACAAGCGATCCATATATAGCCATGATAGAAGCAGCTGTGGTCTTATCAATTCCTAGACCACCATCGGATACGGAATAGTACATATAGAATAGTAAAATGGCACGCATACCATAGTAACTAAACCGTTCCCACATTTCAGTAAAGAACAAAGTTGATAATCCACGAGGATGACCAAAGAAAGCTTTGTCCATTGATTCTGAATTCATAAATTAAATTCCTCCAAACTTAAGTGATGTAATTTTTTATACATCACTTTGTCTTTTTTATAATTAATTTTGAATAAAATTAAAAATAACGACATATATAATTATAAGTTACCTTAATAAAAAGGTCAATATCCTTAATATTTTAAAGATTTTTTTAATGAATATGAAAATATATTTTTACATATTTATTATTTACTAATTAAAATATTATGGTATTAAAAAAAGGAGCATATCTGCTCCTTAAATCTATATAGCAATTTCCTACCCTCGCAAGAGGCGTTCCTCTAACTACTCTCGGCGTTACGAAGCTTAACTTCTGTGTTCGGAATGGGAACAGGTGTATCCTTCGTGCCATCATCACCGCACTATTTACTTGAGATTTTATTCTCTCAAAACTAGATATCATTTATCTCTTTCACCGAAAACTCACGTTTTCTCTACTTGGTTAAGTCCTCGATCGATTAGTAATGGTCCGCTCCATGCCTCACAGCACTTCCACTTCCATCCTATCTACCTGATCATCTTTCAGGGATCTTACTTACTTACGTAATGGGAAATCTTATCTCGAGGTGAGTTTCGCACTTAGATGCTTTCAGCGTTTATCTCATCCATACTTAGCTACCCAGCGATGCTCCTGGCGGAACAACTGGTACACCAGCGGTATGTCCAT